>Ga0308158_10000012_pt1 | contig 701662 bp, 663 predicted proteins | sample PhyBR2_FD_201038 | JGI IMG/M metagenome (GOLD analysis project Ga0308158, IMG submission 201038) | Phyllosphere microbial communities from UC Gill Tract Community Farm, Albany, California, United States - DLSLB.R2 | ecosystem: Host-associated > Plants > Phyllosphere > Unclassified | place...
CGGACACTTTTTGCGGCCCTGTCCGGATTGTCGAAGAGCGAATCCCGACGTCCTGTCCCGCCCGGCGCCCACCGTGCTGGTTCCAGATGATGGACGAGGGGTCCCGACGGGTGGGCGCCCCACGCTAGAGTCTTGTTCCAAGGTCATGAGTACCAGCGCATAGCCCCGGCTTGCTGGTCGGCAACCCTCCTCCGCGGTGGGGTGCTCCGGGTGACGACCTGGTCGGCTGCAGCAACGCAGTCGGCAAGCGCGGACTCGCGAGCACCTCGAGAGTCCAACGACTCTCCAGGGAGCAGCAGATGTCCATCGCCAGCTCGATTCCGCACACCTTCACCCGGGAACGCCGTCAGCCGTGGCTGCGATCCGTCCCGGCACCCATCACGTCGCCGGTCTCGCCCGGCTCCGGTCGGTCGGCCGCACAAGCGCCTGCCGTCGATCGGCTGACTGCGCCAGCCATCCCGGCCACGGTCGCTGCCCCCACCGTGCCGACCTGGAACGGTGGAGTCGTCGAGTACGCGAACTTCGACCACGGAGCATCCACGCCGGCACTGGTCAGCGTCGTCGCCGCCGTCGACAAGGCGACCGCCACCTACTCGAGCGTCCACCGTGGCCAGGGCTGGGCCAGCCAGGTCTCGAGCCACTACTACGAGGCTGCCCGGGACGAGGTCGCCCGTTTCGTCGGCGCACGTGAGGGCGACGAGGTCGTCTTCACCCGCAACACCACCGACTCGTTCAACCTGCTCGCCAGGGCGCTGCCACGGCGCACCCAGGTCATCGTCTTCGCGACCGAGCACCACGCCACGCTGTTGCCGTGGGAGGAGCGCCGGACGACCCGTCTGCCCGTGCCGCTGACCCACCGCGACGCCGAGGCCCTCCTCCGGGACGCGCTCAAGCGCTCCACCTCGTCGTCGACCCTCGTCGTGCTCAGCGGTGCCTCCAACGTCACCGGTGAGTACTGGGCGGTCGAGCGTCTTGCCGCCGTGGCTCGAGGCCGGGGCGCACGGGTCGCTCTCGACGCCGCCCAGCTCGTCGGTCACCGGCGCGTCGACCTCGACACCCTCGGTGTCGACTACGTCGCGTTCAGCGGCCACAAGATCTATGCGCCCTACGGCACCGGCGTCCTGGTCGGTCGCGCCGACTGGCTCGACAAGGCAGCGCCCTACCTCGCCGGCGGGGGCGCCACCGCGGAGGTCGCTCCACTGTCGACCACCTGGAAGACCGGTCCCGCCCGCCACGAGGGCGGCACTCCCAACGTCCTCGGTGCGATCGCCGTGGCGGCCGCCTGCGCAGCGATCCGTGAGCACCGCGGCGCCATCGAGTCGCACGAGCAGCGTCTGACCGAGCGTCTCGTCGGTGGCCTGCGTGCCATCGAGGGAGTCGAGACGTTCAGCATCTTCGGTGACGACGCGGACCGGGCCCCGGTCGTCGCCTTCACCGTGGAGGGTGTTCCCTCGCCGCTCGTGTCGGCCGCGCTCTCCGCCGAGCACGGCATCGGCGTCCGTGACGGCAAGTTCTGCGCCCACCTCCTCGTCGACGCCCTGCTCGCCGACGAGGACGCCGACGTCACCACTGCGGTGAGGGTGAGCGCCGGTCTGGCCACGACCGACGAGCACGTCGAGCGACTCCTCGGCGCGGTGGCGAGCCTGGCCGCGAACGGGACGGGGACGGCATACAAGCAGGTCGAAGGACGCGGCTGGGTGCCGGTCGACGACCAGCGCGAGACGCTCGTCGACCTGCCCTGGTGACCCGCTGTCGGCACGGCGTCCACGACGGGGCGTTGTGAGCACTAGCCTCGGGACGTGACCACCGCACTCGTCACCGACTCCACGGCATACCTGTCTCCTGAGCTCGTCGACGCGCACGGGATCGGCGTCGTGCCGCTCCATGTCGTCGTCGGCGGCCGGGAGCGGCGCGAGGGCGTCGACGTCGGGCCGGGCGAGGTGGCCGAGGCGCTGCGGACGTTCACGCCGGTCTCGACGAGCCGGCCGGCGCCGCAGGCGTTCCTCGACGTCTATCGCGACCTCGCCGAGAAGGGTGCCGACGCGATCGTGTCGGTCCACATCTCCGCCGACATGTCGAGCACGATCGGGTCGGCGCAGCTGGCGGCGAACTCGTCGCCGGTGCCGGTGACCGTCGTCGACAGCCGGTCGATGGGGATGGCGATGGGGTATGCCGTCCTCGCCGGTGCCGAGCTCGCCTCGGGCGGCGGCTCGGCGGAGGACGTCGCGGACCTCGTGCGCGCGCGGTGCGACGGGGCGACCGTGGTCTTCTACGTCGACACGCTCGAGCACCTGCGGCGCGGTGGTCGGATCGGCAAGGCCAACGCACTGCTCGGGTCCGCCCTCGCGATCAAGCCGATCCTCGGGCTGCGCGACGGGTCCATCGTGCCGCTCGAACGCGTCCGCACGTCGTCACGGGCCATCGCCCGGCTCGAGGACCTCGCGGTCGAGGCCGCCGCCAGTGCTGGAAGCGTCGATGTCGCGGTGCACCACCTCGACTCGCTCGAGCGCGCCGACAAGCTGGCCGAGCGGCTGCGCTCGAGGATCGACGGGCTCGAGGAGCTCATCGTCGTCGAGCTCGGCGCGGTGGTCGGGGCCCACGTCGGGCCGGGGACCCTCGCCATCGCGATCAGCCCCCGGGCCTGACCGGGCCGCGCCGTGAGCCTCGCCGTCCCGGTCCAGGTCCTCCTGGCGCTCGTCGTCGCGACGGTCTGCTTCGCCATCGGCGGCATCAACCCCGCGACCATCGTCGGTCGCCGTCGCGGCATCGAGGTCTCGAGCGTCGGCTCCGGGAACCCGGGTGCGACGAACCTCGGCCGGGTCATCGGTCGCAAGTGGGGGATCGCCGTGGGCCTGCTCGACGTCCTCAAGGGGTTCCTGCCGACGTTCGTCGTGCTGCGCACACTCGGTACCTGGGTCGCGCTGCTCGGCGGGGTGGCGTGCGTGCTCGGCCACATCTACAGCCCCTACCTCGGTGGCCGTGGGGGCAAGGGCGTGGCAACGTCGTTCGGAGCGATTCTCGCGGTGGCTCCCTGGGTGGCGCTCGTGGCGGTCCTCGTCTTCGCGGTGGCCCTGCCCTTCGTCAAGAGGCTCGGTGACGCCTCGGTGTTGGCCACGGGGTTCCTGCTCGTCGCCGGAGTCGTCCTGACCGTACGCGCCACGACGGACCTCGACCGCGGCGTCGGCGCCTGGCTCGTCGTCATGGCACTGCTCGTGCTGGCCCGGCACCGGCGCAACATCGCGATCTGGGCGGGGCGCCTCGCCGGCTGAGTTGTCCACAGCGCTGCGGCGCGCGTCCGGTCGTGCACAGGAGGCAGGTCTGCGGGTTGGGTGCTCGTCGCCTGCTTCCTACCGTCGACGTATGCCGTCCCGCCGCGACTCCGAGGCCCTCTCGCCACGCGCTCTCGCGCGCGTGCGGTCGAGGGGTCCCGATTCCGATGGTGGCCAGGTGGAAGGGGCGGAGCGGGGCAGACACCGACCCCTCGAGGTCTCTCGTGGTCCGGTGTTCGAGCTGCCGTCCAGCCTGCGGGGTGCCAGATGGGCGCCAAACCGGTCGGCTGCGGTGGGAGTGCTCGTCGTCGTGGTCCTCGTCGTCCTCGTCTTCGGTGTGCGCGTGTGGTTGGCGGGATCCGATGGTGGCGACACCGTCGGCGTCCGGTCGCCGGACGCTGCGGCTGGTGGGGTGAGCCGGGGGACGTCGACGCTGGCTCGCGCCTCACCCACCGGCTCACCGAGCGGCTCAGCTGCCGTGACGGGCGGTGTCCCGACGGAGAGCGGCGGGAGCGCCGGTGCTGGTGGCGCTGGTGCGGCCGCGAGCCTGCTCGTCGTTCACGTGGTCGGACAGGTCCGCACGCCGGGGGTCTACCGGATGCCGGCGGGCTCACGCGTGGGCGACGCGGTGACGGCTGCCGGCGGGGCCACCCGCTCGGCCGACCTCGCCGCGGTCAACCTCGCCCGCGTGCTCGTGGACGGCGAGCAGGTCGTCGTGCCCAAGCCCGGTGAGAATGTCGGGCCGCCGGTCGCCGGTGGCGGCGCCAGCGGAGCCGCCGGCAGCGGTGGGGGGCAGGCGGGTGCGGCGGGAGCTGACGGCGGCAAGGTCGCCCTCAACTCGGCCGACCTGTCCGCGCTCGACACGCTGCCCGGCGTGGGTCCCGTCCTGGCCCAGCGGATCCTCGACTGGCGGACCGAGCACGGTCGCTTCACCAGCGTCGAGGAGCTCGGTGAGGTGAGCGGCATCGGTGAGAAGCTGCTCGCCCAGCTCACGCCCAGGGTGACGTTGTGACTGCCGACGGAGCACGGCTGGGTCCGTCGGAGTGGGAGCGCGAGACCGTCAGGTTCAGCGACCTCCGGATGCTCGCGCCGGCCCTGGCCGGATGGGCACTGCTGGCCTTGACGCTGATCTGGTCGGCTCCAGCGCGGTGGTCAGTCACTGCGGGTCTGGTCGTCGTCGCTCTCGTCGTGGTCGCGGCCCGCCGGCGCTGCTCCGGGCTGCTCCTCGTGGTCGGCGTGGCCCTCCTGCTCCAGGTGGCCGGCAACGGTCAGCACGCACTGCGCGCCGTGGGCGACCTCGACACCCTCACCGGCGCGCGGGCGGTGGTCAGCCTCGAGGCCACCGTGACCTCGGACCCGTTCACCCCAGCTGCGCGCCCGGGACGTGAGCCGGTCGTCATGGCGCGAGCGACGGCATACCGGGTGGAGGGACGTGGGCGAAGGACTCGCGTCCACGCACCCATCACGATCCGCGGCGATGCCGGGCTGCAGTCGGTGAAGTGGCACGACCGGGTGCGGTTCCGCGGGCGTCTGCAGCCACCCGACCCGGGACGCCCCGAGCTGGCCGTGCTCCGCGTGTCCTCCCACGAGGTCATCGAGCCCGCCGGCCGGGTCGCGCGCGTGGCCGAGCACCTCAGGGCCGGGTTGCGACGAGCGGTCGACCCGACACCGGCCGACGCGCGTGGGCTCCTGCCGGGTCTCGTCATCGGCGACACCAGCCGCACGCCCGCAGACCTCACCGAGGCGATGCAGGCGACCGGGATGACCCACCTCACCGCGGTGTCGGGCTCCAACATCGCCGTCGTCGGTGGGATGGTGCTCGGGCTGTGCGTCCTGCTCGGGGTGCCGCGACGGCTGCGGCCGTGGGTGGTGGCGCTCGCCATCGTCGGGTTCGTCGTGCTGGCGCGACCGGAGCCGAGTGTCGTGCGGGCGGCGGCCATGGGCCTCATCGGTCTGATAGGCGTGAGCCGTTCGCGGCGCAGCGCGGGGTTGCCCGTGCTGTCGGGGGCGATCGTCGTCGTCCTCGTCGCCGACCCGTGGATGGCCCGGTCGTTCGGCTTCGCGTTGTCGGCGCTCGCCACCCTGGGGCTTCTGCTCTTCACGAGGCCGTGGGGTGATGCGGTCGCGCGGCACCTGCCGAAGCGGCTGGCGTTCGTGGGACCGGCGGTCGCGATCCCGGTGGCGGCACAAGCGATGTGCGCACCGTTGATCGTGCTGCTCCAGGGGTCGGTGAGCGTCATCGGCGTCGTGGCCAACCTCGTCGCTGCACCCCTCGTCGCGCCAGCGACGGTCGCGGGGGTGGTGGCCGCCGTGGTGTCGGTGGTCGCCGACGCCCCGGCCCAGCTCGTCGGGTGGCTCGGCGCCGTCCCGACGCTCGGCATCGCGCGCACCGCCCGGGTCATGAGCGACGTTCCCGGCGGCACCATGCCCTGGCCCGACGGCGGGCGCGGCGCACTGCTGCTCGCTGCAGTCACGGCCCTGGCCGTGCTCACCGGTCGGTGGCTGGCGCGGTTCGCGCTGCTCAAGCCGGTCGTCGCCGTGGCGGTCGTGGCGCTCACCGCAGCGATGGCCCTGCCCACCCGCGTGGTGACGTGGCCTCCGCCCGGGTGGCGGGTTGTGTTCTGCGACGTCGGCCAGGGCGATGCCGCTGTCGTGCGCACGGGGCCGAGGAGTGCGCTCGTCGTGGACGCGGGGCCCGACCCGCCCGCTGTCGACGGCTGCCTCGACTCCCTCGGAGTCGAGGTGGTCGACGCCGTCGTGCTCACCCACTTCCACGCCGACCATGTCGAGGGTCTCCCCGGTGTGCTCGCCGACCGGCGGGTGGGCCAGGTCCTCACCTCACCCGTCGCGGAGCCGTCCTGGCAGGTGGGTGAGGTGGCTCGATGGACGCGACCACGCGGCATACCGACGTCGTCCCTGGCGGCTGGTGACCGGCTCGAGTTCGGTGACGTGCGCGCCGAGGTGTGGGCGCCGGTCCGGCGGATCGCTGCGGGCTCAGTACCCAACAACGCCAGCGTCGTCCTCGCCGTCCACGTGGGGGAGGCCGACGTCCTGCTGCTCGGCGACGTGGAGCGGGAGGCGGCCCACGACCTGCTGCTGCGCCTGCGGCGCGATCCCGCGATGGCCGCGGCGGCAGGGGAGTTCGACGTCGTCAAGACCCCGCACCATGGCAGCGCCAACCTCGACTCGGGTCTCATGGCCGCCGTGCGTGCCCCCGTGGCGGTGATCTCGGTCGGCAAGGACAACGACTACGGCCACCCGACGCAGGGGCACCTGACGATGCTGCAGCGCAACGGGTATGCCGTCTACCGCACCGACCAGCGCGGGCACGTCGCCCTCGTCGAGAAGGGCGACGGCCGACTGGAGGTGGTCACCTCACGGTGACCCGGGCTTCGGCCGGGCGTCGGCGCCCGCGTCAGCGCGTGGCGCGGGAGGGCTTGGCGCTCGTGCTCCTGGCGCTCTCGACCAGTGCGTCGAGGGTGGCCTTGACGGCGGGGACGCGCTGCAGGTCGGGGGTCGTCACGGCGACGATGTGACGACGCGAGGCCGGGGTCATCGGCAGGGCGACGACATCCTCGTGGTGGACCGTCTTGAGGATGAGGTCGGGGATGACGGCGACGCCGAGACCCTCGGCGATGAGCCCCATGACGGCGACGTAGTCCTCGGTCTCGTAGGCGATGTCGGGCACATAGCCCGCCGTGCTCGCCAGCTGGAGCAGGTGACCGCGACAGCGCGGGCAGCCGGCGATCCACGTCTCGTCCTTGAGCGTGGCCATGTCGGCCTTCTTGGCCTTCGCGAGGTCGTGGTCGTGCGGGACCGCGAGCAGCACCTCGTCGTCGAGCAGGGGAGTGGTGACGAAGGCGTCGAGGTCCTCCTCGCCGCGACCGAGGTCGGTGCCCTCGTAGACGAACGCCACGGCGAGGTCGCACTCGCCCGCACGCAGGGCCGCCAGGGACTCGCGGGGCTCGGCCTCGCTGAAGGTGATCGTCACACCGGGGTGGTCGGCCTTGACCTTGGCGAGCGCCTTGGGGACGAGGGTGGCCGAGGCGCTCGGGAAGGCCATGAGCCGCACACGCCCGGAACGCAGCCCGGCGATCGCGGCGACCTCCTCCTCTGCGGCATCGAGGGCGGAGAGCACGGGCCCCGCGTGGCGCGCGAGGACGGCCCCGGCCTCGGTGAGCCGGACGCTGCGACCCACGCGCTCGACGAGCGTCGTCCCGGTGCGCGTCTCGAGTCGGCGGACCATCTGCGAGATGGCCGGCTGGGAGTAGCCCAGCGAGAGCGCCGCCGCCGTGAAGCTTCCTTCATCGGCGATGGCACGCATGACTCGGAGACCTGCTGCATCGATCACGGATGGATTCTATAACGCTCGGTTATCGAAATTCCAGTCCTCGTGACGGCGTGTGATGCCCCGGCACGTATCAGCGGCGGCCTCGCGCGCTCCTCAAGGACATGAGAACGACCACGAGACGGCGGACCGCCCGCCGCAGCCACCACCCGGACGTCAGCTGTGACGCCCTCGGTCGGTGGACCTGGAAGTGCCAGTGCGGCGCCGGGGCCCACGCGGGCGCGACGTCGTCGGACTGGCGCTGGATGGTCACCTCCGCCCTGGTCCACCAGAACGCGTGCCCGGGCGAGTGAGCCGCGAGGGGGTCGAGCGCCGGCACGCCCTGTCGCAGGACCTGCCTACGATGTCCGGGTGAGTGTGGACGTCCCCCGGGCAGTGAGCGTCGCCGACGTGGCGGGCCTGCTGCGCGAACGCGGACCGGCCCTCGTCCTCACCGGCGCCGGCATGTCGACCGAGAGCGGCATCCCCGACTACCGCGGGCCCGACGGCAACCGTCGCGTCACCCCGATGTCGCACCAGGAGTTCACCGCGACGAGCGAGGCGCGGCAGCGCTACTGGGCACGCAGCTTCATCGGCTGGCAGCGCTTCACCGCGGCCGAGCCCAACGAGGGCCATCTCGCCGTCACCGACCTCCAGCGCTCTGGAGTCCTGGGCGCCGTCATCACCCAGAACGTCGACGGGCTGCACCAGGACGCCGGCACCCGTGCCGTCGTCGAGCTGCACGGCTCGCTGGCCGAGGTCGTCTGCCTCACGTGCGGGGAACGGGTCGACCGCGACCTCGTGCAGGCGTTCATGCACGACGCGAACCCTGGCTTCGGGGCCCGGGCGCTCGGTTCGGTGCCCGACGGCTCCCAGGTGAGCAGCCAGATCCGGCCCGACGGCGACATCGTGCTCGAGGATGCTGCCGTGCGGACCTTCGTGGCGCCACGCTGTCTGGTCTGCGGTGACGACACCCTCAAGCCCGACGTCGTCTTCTTCGGCGGGTCCGTCCCGCGCGACCGCGTGGACCAGTGCTTCGCCCTCACCGACGCCGCACCGGTGCTCGTCGTGCTCGGCTCCTCGCTCAAGGTGATGAGCGGCTACCGGTTCGTGCGACGGGCGGCCGCACGCGGCATACCGGTCGTCGTCATCACGCGGGGCCCCACACGCGGCGACGCCGAGACGACGCACCGGATCGATGCGCCGCTCGGCGTCACGTTGTCGTCGCTGGCCCGCGCCGTGGGGGAGCGTACCGACCGGGCGGGCTGAGCTCAGACGCGGCGCAGGACCGCGGTGACCTTGCCGAGGATCGTCGCGTGGTCGCCGTCGATCGGGTCGAAGGCCGGGTTGTGCGGCATCAGCCACACCTTGCCGTCCTTGCGCTTGAACGTCTTGACCGTCGCCTCGTTGTCGAGCATCGCCGCGACGATGTCGCCGTTGTCGGCGGTGGGCTGCTGACGCACGACGACCCAGTCGCCGTCGCAGATGGCGGCGTCGATCATCGACTCACCGACGACCTTGAGCAGGAAGAGCGAACCCTCGCCGACGATCTGCTTGGGCAGCGGGAAGACCTCGTCGACCGTCTCCTCGGCGAGGATCGGGACGCCGGCCGCGATCTGGCCCAGGACGGGGACGTAGCTCGCCTCGGGCCGCAGGTCGCCCGAACCGGTCGGGTCGAGGTCGGCGTCGACGTCGTCGGGAGCCGCGCCGCCGCGGTAACCGCGGATGTCACTCGGGGTGTCGGGGGAGACGACCTCGAGCGCACGGGGGCGGTTGGGGTCGCGCCGGAGGTAGCCCTTCTTCTCGAGGGCGTTGAGCTGGTGCGACACCGAGCTCGGGGAGGTGAGCGCGACGGCCTGGCCGATCTCACGCATGCTCGGCGGGTAGCCGCGCCGGTCGACGGAGTTGCGGATGACGTCGAGGACCTTGCGCTGGCGGACCGTGAGGGTGCCGTCGCCGGGGTCGCGGTCGGGCAGCTCGTGGACGGCGGCGTCGTCGGCGGCGTCGGCGTCCTGGCGGCGCTTGTCGCTCATGGTTCGTCTCCTCGCAGGGGCGTTGTCAGAGGTGCCTGATTGGCTTCCTGACATGAGCACAGAGTACGGAGTTCGAGCAGGTGTTTCAAACATCTGTTCGAGGCGTGTCTTGAAGTCGTCGAACATCCGTGCTAGAAATCGTACAGACGTTCTATCGAACGTCCTTTCGACCCAGGAGGACCTCATGAGTGCAGCTGTCGCCTATGACACCGCAGCCGGGTATGCCGTTCCGCTCCCGACGCGTCGTCCCGAGCGCCCGCGGCTCGTCCTCGTCCCCACGGGGGAGTCGGTCCGCGAGGCCGCTGCACCCACGCTGCGCCTCACCCGCGCCGGGCGTCTGGCGATCACGACGACCGTCCTGCTCATCGCCCTCGTGGCCGCGTTCGTCGGGCTGACCGGGGGAGCCTCGGCATCCGGCGCTCCGACCACCGTCACGGTCGCGGAGGGTCAGACGCTGTCGCAGATCGCCGCCGAGCACCTGGGTGGCATGTCGGTCGCGTCCGCGGTCGCCGAGCTCCAGCTCGCGAACGGCCTGAGCAGCGCCCAGGTCCGCGCCGGCCAGACGATCGTCATCCCCCGGGGTTGATGTCGCTGCGCTGACGACCCACACACTCCGAGCCGCTTCGACCCCGGCTCGGGCCTGAGTCCTCAGGTGAGCTTCGACCCCTCACCGGCTCAGCACGGAGGGCGCCCCGCCACTGTTGTGCGGGGCGCCCTTTGCGGTGCTCGGACGGGGTGTCGGGCGGCGGCCCGCCGGCGAGCTCGTCCGCGACTTCTTGCCCAGCAGCGACACCCGGACGGGTGAAACGTGGGGAGCGATGTCGCCCCTGCGCAATAAGTCGGTGGGGGTGGCGGTTGACGCAGGCATGAGCGGTGAGGACGGCAAGCGTGTTCAGAGGGTCCGCCAGCTTCGGGTGGTGGTCGAGGCGCGGGACTACGACGAGGCCGTCAGGTTCTACCGAGACGTGCTGGGGATGGACGAGGTCGCGGCGTTCTCCGAAGGCGGCGAGGACCGGGTGGCGATCCTCGAGGCAGGACGGGCCACGTTCGAGATCGCCAGTCCGGCGCACAAGGAGGCCATCGACCGCGTCGAGGCGGGCGGCACTCCCAGCCCGCGGATCCGCATCGCGTTCGAGGTCGACGACGCGCAGACGTCGACCCGCGAGGCGGAGGCAGCCGGCGCGACCGTCGTCGCCGAGCCGGTGCTCACCCCGTGGCGTTCACTCAACTCGCGGCTCGAGGCACCGGCAGGGCTGACCGTCACGCTCTTCGAGGAGACCGAGGACTCGCACGAGCGCAGCCAGCGCGAGGGCTTCGGCACCAACGACTCCTGAGCCTCCTCGTGTGCTCGGCAGCCTCAGGCCCAGCTGAGGTCGAGGCGGAGCCCGTGGAAGTCGGCGAGGAGCTCGGCAGCCTCGCCGACCCCGGCGCGCTCGGCAGTCGTGAGGTCGGCGTCGGGGCGCACCGTCACGAGGGTCCGCCGGGCGTCGACCTTGCGCTTGAAGGTGCCGATGTCGTACCCGCCGACGACCACGATGCCGCCACCGGCCTCGGACACCAGCCGCGTCCGGTCAGCGTCGCGGTTGCGGCGGACGAAGCCCGTCACCGGGTAGGTCAGGGCTGCCTCGTCGAACGTCGAGAGCAGGTATGCCGGGTGCTCCCGCGTCGTGCGTGCCGTGACCGACGGGTCGAACCACAGGACCTCGGCGCCGCACTCGACCGAATCGAGCGGGTGGCTGTGCCGCAGGCCGGGCGAGCCGGTCAGCTCCGCGGTGGCGGTGCGGATCTCGGTGAGGGTGAGGCCGCTCCACCGCTGGAGGTCGCGCTCGGATGCGGGGCCGTGCCCGGCGTAGAAGCGGTGGGTCAGCTCGACGAGCGCCTGCTCGCGCGACCACGTGTCGGGCTCCGCGGTGGGGATGGTGTCGTCGACGAGCACGTAGGTGTGCTCGCTGCCTCGGGGTGGGCCCGAGCAGATGACCGAGCGCACCTCGGCGGTCATGAGCTGGTGGGCCATCGGTTCGCCGGACCCGGGCAGACCGGCTGCTGCGAACTGTGGGCCGAGCTCCTTGCGGGTCATCGCCCGGCCACCGGCGAGGAGTTCGCGCAGGAGGTCGGTGCCGCGGTCCTTGACGTCTGGGGTGATGCCGAGCTGGGCGTGCCGGGCGGGCATGCCGCCCTCGACCTTGGGTCCGGTGAGAGCCTGGATCCAGCGCAGGTCCTCGGGTGCGACGTGGTGCCACGTCGGCCGAAGGATGTGGGTACGCACCCAGCCGCCGGCCGACTGCTCGGCCAGCACGCCGGCATACGACGTCGTGCGTGAGCGCATCGCGAGCGAGTGCGCAGCGAGCGGTGCGTCCTGGCTCTGCACGCAGGTGAGCAGGCGCACGGCGTCGGCGGCGCGGGGGAGCGGAGCAGAGGAGAGTCGCTGGACCGCCAAGCGCCGCCGGACCACCCAGTCGCGCGAGACGGTGCGGGTCATGGCGCCATCCTGTCGCAGCGGGACACTGGAGACATGGAGCAGAGCACCGAGGTGGAGATCCATGCGTCGCCCGAGCGTGTCTGGGAGGTGCTCAGCGACGTCGAGCGCTGGCCCGAGTGGACCGAGACCGTGACGCGGGTGACCAGGCTGGAGGCCGGGAGTCTCGGGCTGGGGTCGAGGGTGAGGGTCGAGCAGCCGAAGCTGCCGCCGACGGAGTACGTCGTCACCGAGCTCGAGCCCGGCGCCGGGTTCACCTGGGTCGCGACCGGACCGGGTGTGCGGACGACCGCGCGGCACCGGATCGAGGCGGGCGCGCAGGCAGCCGGGGGGACGGGCGGCGGTGTGCGGGTCCGGCTCTCGGTCCAGCAGGCGGGACCGCTCGGGGTGGTCATGGGCCGGCTGTTCTTCCGGCGTCTGACCGACCGCTACCTGGCGACCGAGGCCGCCGGGCTCAAGGCACGGTGCGAGGCGGCAACCTGACGCCTCGGGCCTGACCTCTGTGGGCTCTGACCTCCGTGGGGTCTGACCTTCGGGCGGCGCGCGCGTCAGACGAGGGTGCGGCGCATCGTGAGTCGCGGCATCTTGCCCGCGGTTGCCTCCGTGGTCCCCACCACCTCGAACCCGGAGCGTTCGAACATCGCCCTGGTGCCGACGAAGGCCATCGTGAGGTCCATCCGCCCCTGTGGGTCGACAGGGTGCGACTCGACCGCGGGCGCGCCGTGGGCGGCGGCGTAGGCGACGGCGCCCTCGATGAGGTGTTGGCTCACGCCCTGTCGACGGTGGCCGCTCCGGACGACGACACAGACGATGCTCCAGACCGGAAGGTCGTCGGTGGGGAGCATGAGGGTCGAGCGGTGCAGGCGCGTGATCTCGGAGCGGGGGCCGATGTTGCACCAGCCGACCGGGGTGCCGTCGCGGTAGGTGACGACGCCGGGTGGGTGCTCGCGCTCGCACAGGGCACGCATGGCCCGCTCTCGCTGGTCGGGGCCGCTCCCGCCGAGCTCGGTGATCTCGGCGGCGGCAAGCCGGTGCGACAGGCACCAGCAGTGCGTCGGGCGCCGGTTCCGGTTGATGACGTCGGCAAGGTCGTCGAACCGGTCCGGCGTCACCGGGTGCGTCTCCCACACGGGCTCGGGCGTCATGCGCGCCATTGTGCCGACGTCCGGTGGGGCCCGCACGTGGGTGCGGCACGCATCCTGCCATGGTCGCGGCCGTCGGGGATATGTCGCTTCCTGACAGGCTTTCGCTCGGTGGTGGGCCAAAGTCTGTCCAACGTGCAGTCCGGACGGGCCATGTCCCTCGCGACACTGGAACTAGTCGTGCTGAGCCGACAGGATGGTGCTCGCCGCTCCTGCTTCAGGGGCGGCCCGTGCGTGTCGGCGCACGGCGACACCCATCACAACGGAGTGAGAATGACTCGTACCAGTCAACGACGGCGGACGACCTTCGCCGTCGCGGCGACCGCGGCGGCTGCCGTCGCGCTGCTCGGCGGCGTCCCCACCGTGGCTTCCGCGACCACCACCGAAACGTCCACCCCCGTGCCGATCGCGGCGCCGGACGGCACGACGATGAGCTACATCCTCAACACCAAGGTCGCCAACCCCGGCCAGACCCGTCTCGTCGAGAAGGCCGTGGCCAAGGCCGGCGGCGTCGTCGTCCAGAGCTGGCCGCAGATCGGTGTCGTCGTCGCCCACTCGCAGCGTTCGGCGTTCCGCGCCGACGTCCGGGCCGCCGGTGGCAACGCGCTCGACTCGGTCGGTGCGACGCGTACCGCCGAGGTCCTCGAGGGAACGCCGGCCGACGCGCAGGCGCCCTGGGGCCCGGGTGCGAGCGGCTACAAGAAGGGTGCGAACAAGCCCACCAACGGCGACGTCGAGGCTCCCACCACCCCGGCCGAGACCACCGACGCCCGTGAGGGCGAGCAGTGGGACATGAAGATGATCAAGGCCGACCAGGCCCACCAGATCACCGACGGCTCGCGCAACGTCCTCGTCGGCGTGCTCGACAGCGGCATCGACCCGGACCACCCAGACCTCCAGTCCAACATCGACGTCGCCAACTCGGTCAACTGCACCGACGCCGGGCGCCCGGACACCTCGGCCACCGGCTGGAACCCCACCACGAGCGACCACGGCACTCACGTCGCGGGCACCATCGCTGCGCCCCGCAACGGTGTCGGCATCGTCGGTGTGGCCCCGAACGTGCGCATGGCCGCGGTCAAGGTCGTCAGCGACGAGGGCTTCATCTACCCCGAGTACGCCGTCTGCGGCTTCGTCTGGGCCGGTGAGAAGCACATGGACGTCACGAACAACAGCTACTACGTCGACCCGTTCGAGTTCTGGTGCAGCGACCAGCCCGACCAGGCTGCCGCCAAGGAAGCCGTGAGCCGCGCCGTCGCCTGGTCGACCAAGCAGGGCGTCGTCCACGCGGCCGCCGCAGGCAACTCGGCGTACGACCTGTCCGACAAGACGAAGTTCAAGGACCCGGGCAGCCCGAACGACGCGCCGAGCCCCACGCTGCGCACCATCAACAACGGGTGCCACGACATCCCGGCCGAGCTGCCGGGCGTCGTCACGGTGTCGTCCGCGACCCGCACGGGCGCGCTGTCGTCGTTCTCCAACCGCGGTCTGGGCGTCATCGACGTCTCCGCCCCCGGTAGCTCGATCCTCTCGACGATCGTGCGCAACAACGGCTACGGCACCAAGAGCGGCACCTCGATGGCCTCCCCGCACGTCGCGGGTGTCCTGGCGCTCATGAAGTCGGCCCACCCCGAGCTGACGCCCGAGCAGATGGTGGCCAAGCTGCGCGCCGACGCCACGGACACGGCCTGCACCGTCGCGAGCGGTCCGGCCTGTGTCGGCTCGCCGGAGGACAACAGCTACTACGGCGAGGGCATGGTCGACGCCCTCAAGGCCGTGAGCTGACGCACCGGCCACGTCGACGAACGTCGACCTGACCCCGGCTGCCGGGGGTGAGCACAGCGCTCACCCCCGGCAGTCCGCGTTGGTGCCCGGGAACACTTCCTTAGCGTCTGTAGTTGTGTAATGGTGTAAGCACTGCAAGATGCAGGGCAGCAGGATCAGGAAGGAGACCCCTCATGAGGTCCCACCACACACCCCACGACAACGACGACACGCCCCGTCCCACCGATCGCGGTCAGCGCCGCGGCATGCCCGGTCGCGGGCCGGGTCGCGGACGCGGTCCCGGCGGCGGACGCGGCATGGGCCGCCCCGGCGGCTGGCAGCAGGCCGACGTCCCCAACGCCGACGACGCCCGCGACTGGTTCGCCGGACGCCTGCCCGACGAGTGGTTCACCGACGTCGACGTCAGCGTCGACCGCGACGAGATCACCGTCATCGGCACGCTCCCCGACGAACTCGGCGACGCCGAGAACAGTGCGACCAATGAGGGCCGGATCAGCCGCTGGCGCGCCGACACCAAGGAGCAGCGCATCAAGATCGCCCTCGAGGCGGAGTCGCGCTACGAGCGCAAGGTCTCGTGGGGCGTCCGTCTCGGCGGCACCCAGGCGCTGTTCACCCACCTCGCCGCTCCGGTCATGACGCGGCTGCGCCAGCCCGAGCGCCAGGTGCTCGACACCCTCGTCGACGCCGGCGTCGCCCGCTCCCGCAGCGACGCGCTCGCGTGGTCGGTCCGGCTCGTCGGCCAGCACGCCGACGAGTGGCTCGGCCAGCTCCGCGAGGCGATGAGCGAGGTCGACAAGCTCCGCTCCCAGGGCCCGACCCTCTGAGCCGAACCCACGACGAGGTATGCCGGCCGCCCACCGTGGGCGGCCGGCATACCTGCGTTCCGGGGTCCTCCGAACCGGCGACACGCCGGTGCGCGACGGCTTGCGCCGCACGGCTGCGGCGCGACACGCAGAAGTGCGCGCAGGGGCTTGCGGCGCGGGTCACACGGGCGCATACTTGGCACTACATCTAGTGGTTACACCGATGTAGTTCATCCACATATGGTTCACAGGGGCGGGGCGGTTCTCCACACGTTGTCCCCAGCGAGTCCCCAGAGTTGTCCCCAAGCACCGCTGCCACACGCGTAAAGGAGCCCGGTCCATGCACTGCCCGTTCTGCCGTCACACCGACTCCCGCGTGATGGACTCGCGCGCCACCGACGACGGGGCGAGCATCCGCCGCCGTCGCCAGTGCCCCGAGTGCGGCAAGCGCTTCACGACCCTCGAGTCCGCAGCGCTGTCCGTCGTCAAGCGGTCGGGAGCCGCGGAACCGTTCAGCCGCTCCAAGGTCCTCGACGGCGTCCGCAAGGCCTGCCAGGGCCGCCCGGTCACCGAGGACCAGCTGGCCCTGCTCGCCCACCAGGTCGAGGAGAGCATCCGCAGCGCGGGTCAGGCCGAGATCGACGCCCACGAGGTCGGCCTGGCCGTCCTCGAGCCGTTGCGCAGCCTCGACGAGGTCGCCTACCTGCGGTTCGCCAGCGTCTACCAGGCCTTCGACAGCCTCGAGGACTTCGAGCAGGCCATCACCCTGCTGCGCGTCGAACGTGACGCGACGGGGGAGGAGCCGCAGCGTATGTCGTCCGGCTCAGAGGGTGCCTCGGTCGCCCCGCCGGACTGACCGGCACACCGAAGAAACGATGCACGAAAGCAGGACCGCGTCACTGTCAGTGCCCGCGGGTAGAAAAGAAACCAGGTCACACATACGTCCGACGGGTGTCGGGCAGAAGAGGGAGCAGTCATGACCGAGACCGCCGGTGCACGTGCAGGTGCGCGGAAGTCCGCCAAGGACAAGGGGATCGCCATCGAGCGCATCTACACCACGCCGGGGGTCCACCCCTATGACGAGGTGACCTGGGAGAAGCGCGACGTCGTCCAGCAGAACTGGAAGACCGGCGCGACGATCTTCGAGCAGCGCGGTGTCGAGTTCCCCGACTTCTGGAGCGTCAACGCCTCCACGATCGTCACGACCAAGTACTTCCGCGGCGCCGTCGGCACCCCCGAGCGCGAGCAGGGTCTCAAGCAGCTCATCGACCGCGTCGTCCTCACCTACGTCAAGGCGGGCAAGGAGCACGGCTACTTCTCGACTCCCGAGGACGCCGAGATCTTCGAGCACGAGCTGACCTACGCCCTGCTGCACCAGGTGTTCAGCTTCAACTCGCCCGTCTGGTTCAACGTCGGCACCAAGAGCCCGCAGCAGGTCTCGGCCTGCTTCATCCTCTCGGTCGACGACTCGATGGACTCCATCCTCAACTGGTACAAGGAGGAGGGCTTCATCTTCAAGGGCGGCTCGGGCGCGGGTCTCAACCTGTCGCGCATCCGTTCGTCCAAGGAGCTCCTGTCCTCCGGTGGCACGGCCTCGGGTCCGGTGTCGTTCATGCGTGGCGCCGACGCGTCCGCAGGCACGATCAAGTCCGGTGGCGCGACCCGTCGTGCGGCCAAGATGGTCGTCCTCGACGTCGACCACCCGGACATCGTCGAGTTCGTCGAGACGAAGGCGCGCGAGGAGGACAAGATCCGCGCGCTGCGTGACGCCGGCTTCGACATGGACCTCGGCGGCAAGGACATCGTCTCGGTCCAGTACCAGAACGCCAACAACTCGGTCCGCGTCAACGACGAGTTCATGCGTGCGGTCGAGGACGGCACCGAGTTCGGCCTGCGCTCGCGCAAGGACGGCTCGGTCATCGAGACGATCGACGCCCGCGAGCTCATGGGCAAGATCGCCAAGGCCGCGTGGGAGTGCGCCGACCCGGGCATCCAGTACGACGACACGATCAACGACTGGCACACCAACCCCGAGACCGGCCGCATCACCGCGTCCAACCCCTGCTCCGAGTACATGTCGCTCGACAACTCCTCGTGCAACCTGGCCTCGCTCAACCTGCTCAAGTTCCTCAAGGACGACGACACGTTCGACGTCGCGAAGTTCCAGCAGGTCGCCGAGCTCGTCATCACGGCCATGGACATCTCGATCTGCTTCGCGGACTTCCCGACCGAGCCCATCGGTGAGACGACCCGCAACTACCGCCAGCTCGGCATCGGCTACGCCAACCTCGGCGCGCTCCTCATGGCGACCGGCCACGGCTACGACTCCGACGGTGGCCGCGCGCTCGCCGCGTCGATCACCTCGCTGCTCACCGGTGCCGCCTACAAGCGTTCCGCCGAGCTCGCCGGTGTCGTCGGCCCGTATGCCGGCTACGCCCGCAACGCCGACGCGCACAAGCGGGTCATGCGCAAGCACGCCGCCGCCAACGACGCGGTCCGCACGCTGCACACGATGGACAAGGACATCCACCGCGCCGCGACGAAGGCGTGGGACGCCGTCGTCAAGCTCGGTGAGAAGAACGGCTACCGCAACGCCCAGGCGTCGGTGCTCGCCCCGACCGGGACCATCGGCTTCATGATGGACTGCGACACCACGGGCATCGAGCCGGACTTCTCGCTGGTGAAGTTCAAGAAGCTCGTCGGTGGCGGCTCGATGCAGATCGTCAACCTCACCATCCCGCGTGCCCTGCGCAAGCTCGGCTACACGGAGGAGACGGTCGAGGCGATCGTCGAGTACATCGCCGACAAGGGTCACGTCATCGACGCGCCCGGTCTCAAGACCGAGCACTACGAGATCTTCGACACCGCCATGGGTGCGCGCTCCATCTCCCCGATGGGCCACGTCCGGATGATGGCGGCGACCCAGCCGTTCCTCTCCGGTGCCATCTCCAAGACGGTCAACCTGCCGGAGACGGCGTCGGTCGAGGAGATCGAGGACGTCTACGTCCAGGGCTGGAAGATGGGCCTCAAGGCGCTCGCGGTCTACCGCGACAACTGCAAGGTCGGCCAGCCGCTGTCCGATGGTGGCTCGACCGCCAAGGACGCTGCGGCGGACAAGGCTGCCGGTGTCGCTGCCGCGGCTGCCGGTGAGACCCAGGTCGTCGAGAAGGTCGTCTACCGCCCGACGCGTGAGCGTCTGCCGAAGCGTCGCTCCTCGCAGACGACGTCGTTCGCGATCGGTGGCGCCGAGGGCTACCTCACCGCCGGCACCTACGCCGACGGCCGCCTCGGCGAGGTCTTCCTCAAGTTCGGCAAGCAGGGCTCGACCCTGGCCGGAGTCATGGACGCCTTCTCCATCGCCGTCTCCGTCGGCCTCCAGTACGGCGTGCCGCTCGAGACGTTCGTCGAGAAGTATTCGAACATGCGCTTCGAGCCGGCCGGCATGACCGACGACCAGGACATCCGGATGGGCCAGTCGCTCGTCGACTACGTCTTCCGTCGTCTCGCGCTCGACCACCTCGACTTCGAGACCCGGTCGTTCATGGGCATCCACACCGCCGAGGAGCGTCAGCGCCAGCTCGAGACGGGCTCGTACGCCCCCTCGACGGTCGACGACGAGGACGCCGAGGCGCTCGAGGACGAGATCGAGTCGTTCTCGCAGGGTGTCGGTGCGACCTCGCCGAAGAAGACGGCGGAGGTTGCGCCCAAGGGTGAGTCGCCGGCGGTGGCCGATGGTGCCGAGCACGCGTCAGAGGTGAAGTCCGGTGCCGGTGCGGCCTCGGCTCGCGAGATCTCCGGTGATGTCCACTCGTCGGCCGAGCTGCTCGAGAAGTTCCAGGGTGTGTCGGCTGACGCGCCGATGTGCATGACCTGCGGCACGAAGATGCGGCCGGCTGGGTCCTGCTACGTCTGCGAAGGCTGCGGAAGCACCAGCGGCTGCAGCTGATCCTGAAGTAGGCACGACGCGCGGCCCCGAGGACTTTCCTCGGGGCCGTTCGTCATGTCATCCGGCCGGTCGGTCGGGGTGATTTCGGGAGGTAGCGGCTGCCTTGAGGGGCGGGTCGGCGTGAGGCGCCTGCGGCGGAACGAGACTTAGGGTGGGGGCGTGCATCCCTCTGCTGAACGTGCGTTGGACCTCATCTCCACCCCTCGACCTCCGGCCAAGCTGCTCAAGGCCAGTCAGCGGGCGTGGAACGAGCACGGGTATCCGCTGACGTATGCGTGCTTCATGGCGCTCGTGGCGTTCGCCGACAACTTTGGCGATCAAGGGGACCGCGACGGGTCGGGGGAGGACGTGATCCCGCGGCCGCCGTCCGAGGTCATCATCCAGGCGGGACGACGCCGTGGTGAGGAGTGTCTCGACATGCTCAACAGCCTGTTCACGCGCGTCCGCGAGGCAGACCGGGAGCGGACCCAAGAGCTCGCACCTGGCCCGTCGCTGGAGGACTTGGACAAGAACTACAAGGGCAATGCCGCCTACCTCATGGCCTACATCGTGGGGTCTGGCGTGGAGACCTTGGTGCAGGAGGGCGAGGACGCCGACCGAGTCCTCGAGTCGGTGGCGCAGTTCTTGGAGCAACTCTCGAGCTAGAACGCTCCGCACTGCTTTGGCATGGAAGCCTCGGGCTCCAGCCCTCCGGAGGTCTCCTCGCCGGCAGGGTCGGCGAGTGGTCAGGCGACGACACCTGCCGAGGCGAAGTCGGCTGCCGGCATCGGCGAGCGAAGCCGCCACGTGATGGCAATGGGACGCTCACCCCGATGCTCGACGTAGTCGGCCTCACCCAGGAACAGGTAGGGCGCCCCGGATCCGAATTCGGTCACCTTGTTCACCCGAGAGAACAACAGGACGTGGCTGCCTGCCGCCCGGTGGTTGAGGTAGCGCTGACCGGTCTTCGAGGCGACGGAGGTACCCGACTGCGACTCCCAGTGAAAGAGCTCTTGGTTGATGGCGTAGTCCTGATACATGGTCGTCGGGGAGTACTCCGCCTCGGACTTGCGCAGCGTCACGAGAAACGCGTCGGCGTTGGCAGCAGGCGAGAACAACACCCCTTCTCGGAAGCTGTTCGGCTTGCGTCCGTCGACGGCTACGTAGTCGAGCGCGGCGACGATCTCCTCGCGCGTATAGCGCGCATGCACTCGCAAGGGCCTCAGGCCGAGCTCGCCGCCAAGTGGTCGACTGACACGTTCTGCCCGCTCGATTGCGAGCTGCACAACTGCTCGCAGGTCCTGACGCAGCGCGGCTTCGTGCCGCAACGCGGCCAGTCCTGAGCCATACGAATCGAAGCCACCGCCATCCGGCCACAGGGAAAAGAACAGCATTCGGCCGAAGGCCTGGAGGGAGGGGTGGGCACTCTCGTAGGCGGGGGCAGTGTCCTGTAGCCAACTGAGGTACGCGCTCGCTCGATCGGGATCATCCACGTGAGCGAAGGCTCGGACTCGCTTGGACAGGCTCGCTTCACGTGGGCCAGCCGCTGGCACGCTCAATCCCGCATCTCGACGCAGCCTCGCCCATGAGCGTTCGGCGCCGGTGATGATCCTGGCGAGCTCCACTCCCGTTTGATCGAGGAACTCGCCGAGTGAGTCGGTGGGGTGTGTCCGCAGCTCGCTGGTGATGTTGGGCCAACGAGTGATCATCTGATTGCGGATGTTGTTGAGGACGAGTTCCTGACTCTGTTGGTCCAGTGCGATCTGTGTTCCCGGTGGAAGAAACGGGAAGCCTCGCTCAATGTCGCGTACCAGCTGTCCCCTCGTGCTGCCTGTCATCGCCCGGAAGCGTTGATCGAAGCGGAACTCCTTGCGGTGTAGCCCAACGAAGTCCAGAGCTGTCAGGACGGGCTTGTCCTGTGCGCGTCGGAGCCCTCGACCCAGCTGCTGGAGAAAGACGGTGGAACTCTCGGTAGGTCGCAAAAACAACACGGTGTTGATCGACGGAACGTCAACACCCTCGTTGAAGACGTCGACGGTGAAGAGTGCTTGGACGCGGCCGCTGCGCAGGTCCTCGACCGCGGACTCGCGGTCCCCCTGCGAGGTGGTGCCAAGCACAGTGGTGGCCCGAATGCCGGCCTCGTTGAACACGTGAGCCATGTAGTGGGCATGGGCCTGAGACACGCAAAAGCCGAGCGCCTTCATCGACGAGGGATCCGCGATCTTGTCCCGCACAGCGTTGAGCACAATGCGCGCGCGTACGTCGTTCCCAGTGAAGAGGTTCGACAGGCCGGAGATGTCGTACGCCCCGGCCTTCCACTCGATTCCCCTCATATCGACGCCATCGGCCACCGCGAAGTAGTGGAAAGGCGTCAGCAGGTCGGCCTTGAGTGCGTCCCAGAGGCGGAGCTCTGCGGCCGTTCGCCCGTCGAAGAAGGCCCTGACGTCAACGCCATCGCCGCGCTCGGGGGTGGCGGTCAGACCGAGCAGCTCACGCGGGTTCAGGTGGTCCAACAGTCGGCGATAGGTCGAGGCCTCCGCGTGGTGAAACTCATCCACCACGACGACTCGAAAGGCGCCGGGTGGGATATTGCCGACGCCGTACGTCGAGAGGGACTGGATCGAGGCGAACACGTGCTCCCAACGTTCCGGCCGAGTTCCACCAACGTAGAGCTCACCGAAATTCGCGTCGCCCAGCACCTCTCGGTAGGTGCGAAGCGACTGTTCGAGGATCTCCCGGCGGTGGGCCACGAAGAGAAGACTCGGTCGCTGGGGTGCGTCGATGGCGAGGCGTCGGTAGTCGAGGGCGGCGATGACGGTCTTCCCGGTGCCGGTTGCCGCCACGACCAGGTTGCGATGCCTTCCGTGAACGATTCGCTCAACGTTCAAGTCGTCGAGCATCTCTTGTTGGTAGGGATAAGGGCGTACCTCCAAGCCCGACAACGTGAGAGTCACGCGGTCATGAGGTTTCACGCCGCTCGCCTCAGCCAGCGCATCATCAAGGCGATCGCGGTCCGTGTCAGGGTCGTAGGTTTCGAAGGCGGAGTCGTTCCAGTAGCTGTCAAAGGTCGCGCTGAACTTCTGCAAGAGCGAGGGCGTCGCGATCGACGAGAGTCGAACATTCCACTCCACGCCGTCGAGCATGGCCGCGCGCGACAGGTTGCTCGAGCCGACGTACGCCGTGTCGAAACCTGTATTTCGGCGAAAAAGCCAAGCTTTGGCGTGCAGTCGGGTTCGCTGATTGTCGTACTGGACCTTCACCTCGGCCCCAAAGTCCCGAACGAGCCGGTCAAGGGCGGCCCGCTCAGTGGCTCCCATGTAGGTCGTGGTGATTACTCGAAACGGTACGGCGCGAAGACGCAACTGGATGAGGCGATCCTCGAAGAGGCGCAGTCCGTACCACTTCACGAACGCCATAATCACGTCGACGCGATCAGCACTGGCCAACTCAGCGTGCAGTTCATGTCCGAGGCCGGGTTCGCCGTGCGCATTCGTGAGGAGTGCAGCATCCGACAGAGGAGTAGATGGCCGCTCCCGAAGGACGCGAGTTGGGCGGCCGGGACTGGGTGGCTCAGTGATAGAGAGCAACTGACTCGGGGAGGAGAGCAGCTTTTGGTCAGGCGACCCAAGCTGCTCGATGAGCGAATTCACCAGCGCTAAGCGAGTGTCGCGGTTGTTCGTTGATTGAAGCGCTCGCAGGACGGCCTCTCGTACGTGGCGAGCAAGGATCTCGGGCTCGTCGCCCTCGTCGACCTGACTCCGATCCAACGCTCGCTCATTCGCCCTGCTCAGCCGGGATTCAAGCTCTTGCGTGATGAGGCTTTCGTAGAGTCCTTCAAGCAAGCTGTCATTCGGTTCCGGTGCCACGCACGAAGCTTGCCAGGCAGGCTGTGCAATTTCCGGGAACTCGCGCGATGAGACGCGACGGTCCGTCGCTTTACGGTTTCGGTTATTGCAGCTCGACTCTCCGAAATCAGCAGACGCGGGTGTGCTGTCGTGCGTATTCTCCGCTGGTGACTTTTCGACCTGGGGAGAGCTGGCGCTGATGGCGGTCGGGGGCGGAAGCGCGGATCGCAAGGCCGAGGATCTGGCAGCTGCAGGAGATGTGTCAGCAGGGGCGTGGGCTGCTGGCGCAGAGGGCGAGCGTCGCGTCGCAGCGGCGCTGTCCGCCCTGCCCGAGGCGTGGATGGTTCTTCACGACCGGCTTCTGTCGCCAGGCCTTTCGGGGGTCAATCTCGACCACGTCGTGGTCGGGCCGAGCGGTGCCTACTTCATTGACGCCAAGAACTGGAAGGGCTCGATCACCGCTTGGGAGGGCAACCTCTATCAACACACCGGCCCTCGAGACGCCCGCCAGAGCGTGAGCAAGCACCAAGAGATCGCCAAGGTGCACGGGATGGCTGCCTACATGGCGGCCGAGACCGGGTTGCGGGTCACTCCCGTCATCTGTCTCGCCGGTCGGCACGAGGCCAACTTCGGTGAGCCGCAGCTCATTCGCGGGGTGTGGGTCATGTCGGCCTCGGCTGTGACGGCATGGCTCAGGGCGCGGCCGTACACCTTGGAGCGCGAGGGTGTGGAGCGTGCGGCGGTGACGCTCATGACGAGCTTCCCGTCGACGACGACGGATGTGCAGCTCCTCGCCGCCATGGGCGCGGCGGCCCAGGCATCGAAACGGGGAACGCAACGCGGCCATCGGAGAAACGCGACGGCCCCCGTTGCGCAGCCCTTTCCGGCGGCATCTCCGACCCCACGCCGCCGTGGTCTGCTGGGACGCGTCCTACAAGTGCTCTTCGCTGTGGCCTTCATGGTGGGTGCCCTGATGTTCGCGGTGAAGGTGATCCCCGCGTTCATCCTGGGTGGTATCACCGATGCAGCCTCAGGGAGTGCGTCCTCGGTCACGCCATCGAGTGAGGGGGAAGCCAGGGCTTCGGGGTCCGCCCGACCCCGCGCATCGTCCACGCCCACACCCGTGAAGAAGTCGACCGCCCAACAGCGGACCACGCCGGTTCCGGCGGTCGTGCCCGCCAGTAGCTGCGCCGGGCTGACCGCGGAGCAGGTGGGGGACATCGTGGGCCGAACCGTGCACCCCGTGTCCACTCGCCGCGGCTGCTCGTGGGGAACTCGCCTCGACGATCCGAGCACGGTCGTCCTCAGTCTGCAGACGCAAGCCGAGTACAGCCCGACCGACGTCCAGTTCGTCACCTCGGCCAGCCAGGGCCGCGTCATCTACGGCATGGCCTACGACAACGACTACGACCCAGCCACGGCGCTATGGGTCGCCAAAGGGCAGCCGATCGTCGGCAAACAGACGATCGTCACTGCGCGCACCAATACCTACGTCGTCGTGTCTTCCAAGGACCTCAACACCACCGACGAGACGGCCAGATGGATGGCGCGCGCCATCGCCATGGGTGTCAATGCGCGGTGACGTGCGTCGCCCAACGCGAGCCGGCATGACGCGCTGTCACCTCTCGGTCAGGAGGGCGATGAGCGAGTCGGCCTCCTCCTGGCAGGCAGCGCAACCTGCCAGATGGTGCTCCATCGCCACGTCGTGATGGCTGGGGTCGGCGAGCAAGGCCTCGACATGGGTGTCCATCCGCTCGAAGCACTCGTCGCAGGACAGCCACGGGCTCGTGTCGACCAACAGCGCCTCGATCGCCGTCGCGGACAACGCCTGCGGGGGAGTGGGTTGCGAAGTCATGAAGCACCTGCTGACGTCGGGTCGAAGGTTCTACCGGGACGCGTCACGCGCTCAGGGGGCAGGTAGCCACGCCGCGTCAGGTCACGACGCAACCGTTGCCGGACGTCGTGGACGGTCTTGTAGAGGGCGTTCCGGTTCGAGCCAAGACGCTCGGCGAGGACGTCGATGGGGACGCCGTCGACGAGCAGCGCGATGGCCACACGTCGCTGGTGCGGAGTGAGGCAGGTGCGCATCGAGTCCGCGAGGGCGCGAGCCAGGTCGGCACCTTCGGCGTGATGCTCGGGCCCGTCGTGGGCCTCGGTGGCTGCATCCGCGAGGTCGAGGTCACGCAGCTCCACCTCCCGGTGCTGCCACTGCATCCGGCGCACGTCGGTCGCCGCCTGCAGGATGGCGAACTTGAACGCCCACGTCGTGAAGCGGCTGCGCCCCTCGAACGTGTGCAGCTTGCCGAGGAGGGCGGTCATCGCCTCGTCCGCCGCCTGGTTGACGATGACGTCGACCGTCCCGGGGGAGGAGTCAGGAAGGGCGGAGCGCATCCTCCACACCTGGTGTGCTGCAGCGCGAACCATGAGTGCGTGCAGGGCCCGCATCGCCTCGGCCTGCTCGGCGCCGGTCGAGGACAACGCGCCCACCCAGTCGTCCGGCTCGCCGTCGTCGTGCCCTTCCGGAGCCGTATGCCGGCCGGCGCGCGACAGCAGTCCGTCCCGGCCGGTGTCGCTCACCACGGCCCGCTCACCTCGTCGATCGGTGCGAGGATCCGCGCGGCCAGCTGTGGAGGACAGCCCGCGTCGACCAGCTGCAGCAGCTCATGGAGGTCGGTGTGCGTCCGGGCGACGGAGTCCGCCAAAGCCCACGGGAACCCGGCTTCGTGCAGCCGGCAGGCGCGCCACGCGACCACGTCGGCCGGGGGTCCGGCAGGCCGGCACGCCGCCGGTGTCCGGGTCTCATGGGTGGTCATGCCCTGTTTGCTGCACGTCGACGCCTGCGTCTTACCGGCCTCGGCGAGATCGGTAAGACAGAGAAGCCGCGGCGCCGCCAACACCGTGTCAGCCTCCCACCGGCAGGCGCTTCTGTCAGGCCGCTTCGTGGGAGGACAGCTCACTCCCAGGAGGTCACCATGGCCACGATCGACACCCAGCCGCACGCAGAGGTGCGGGCTCGCGCCTCAGCCGGGGACGCGGCATACCAGGCGTTCTTCGTCCTTCGCGCGGCGTTCGTCGTCGCGCCGATCGTCTTCGGCCTCGACAAGTTCACGAACGTCCTGGTCCAGTGGGACCGCTACCTCGCACCGGTGCTGTCCGACCCGTTGCCGGTGTCGCCGCACCAGGCGATGTATGCCGTGGGCGTCGTCGAGGTGGTCGCCGGGCTCGTCGTCCTGCTCCACCCGCGCCTGGGCGCGCTCGTCGTCGCGGCGTGGCTCGGCGGCATCATCCTCAACCTCCTGCTCATTCCGGGCTACTACGACGTGGCACTGCGTGACTTCGGCCTGCTGCTCGCAGCCGTTGCGCTGCAGCGGCTTTCGACACGGTTCGACGCCCGACCGGTCCTCTGGCCGCTGCGCAGGAGCTGACGGTGGACACCGCCGCAGGTCCCACGTCCTCACGGAGGCGAACCGCCTTCGTGCTCACCGGCGGGGGCAGTCTCGGCGCCGTCCAAGTCGGCATGGTGGCCGCACTGCAGGACCACGGCGTCACTCCGGACCTCCTCGTCGGCACCTCGGTGGGCGCGGTCAACGCGGCCAACCTCGCGGGGCCGGGCACGTGGTCGGACCGGGTCGGCGAGCTCACGGAGCTGTGGCTGCGCATGCGCCGTGCCGACGTCTTCGCTGTCGACCCGCGACGATGGGTGCGCGCGGGGACCGGCTCCTCGCCGTCCCTGTTCTCAGGCGCTCCGCTGCGCCGTCTCCTCGCCGAACACCTCGGCTATCCCACGCTCGAGCAGGCGCAGCGTGAGCTGGCGGTCACGGCAACCGATGTCGTCACCGGGGCCGGGCTCGTCCTCGACCGCGGACCGGCGATCGACGCCGTGGCCGCCAGTGCCGCCGTCCCGGGGCTGCTCCCGCCGGTGGCCTGGCACGGTCAGGCCCTCGTCGACGGAGCCGTGGGCAGCCCGGCAGCACTGGGCCACGCGGACCGGCGAGGCGTCGATGACATCTATCTCCTCCCTGCGGGGTACCCGTGCGCCGGCGACAGCCCATCCGGAGCGCTCGCGGTCGCCCTCACGGCCCTGACCCTGCTCCTGCACACCCGCCTCATCGACGAGGTCGACCGGTATGCCGGCGGTGCCCGCCTGCACGTCGTCCCACCGTTGTGCCCGTTGGCGGTGTCCCCGGCAGACTTCACCCGTGCGGACGAGCTGATCGAACGGACCCGCGCGAGCACGTCCCTGTGGCTGCGGCGCGAGGAGCATCGCGACGAAAAGAGCTCTGGGACAGCGACTCTGGCTCTGCACCCCTCGCACCCGGCAGGCGTGCGACATCGACGCCCGCAGGCTGCGCGACGGAGCGTCGCATGACTCCCGCGCGCCCTCGTCGCAGCAAGCCGGCCGCACCTCGCCCGTCGTGGGCAGGGGTCGAGGCGGTCGACGAGCCGGACGTTGGGACGGCGACCGAGGCCGCTGCAACCCTGCTGACCGCTCTGGGCGTCGACGTGAGCTCCGAGTCCCTGGCGAGGACGCCGGAGCGGATGGTCCTCGCCCTGGCCGAGATGCTGCGACCGCGCCCCTTCGAGATGACGACCTTCGCGAACGAGGGCGGGTACGACGAGCTCATCGTCGCGCGCAACATCCCCGTGCGCTCGCTGTGCGAACACCACATGCTGCCGTTCCTCGGTACGGCACACGTCGGCTACCTGCCCGGGAAGCGGATCCTCGGACTGTCGAAGCTGGCTCGTGTCGTCGAGCACTTCGCCCGTCGACCACAGGTGCAGGAGCGGCTCACCACGCAGGTGTCGACGTGGTTGCGCGACCAGCTCGGCGCCGCCGGCGTCGGCGTCGTCATCGAGGCCGAGCACCTCTGCATGACGCTGCGCGGGGTGCAGGCGCCGGGGACGAGCACCGTGACGTCGAGTCTGCTCGGGGTGCTTCGAGACGACCACCGCACCCGCGCCGAGTTCCTCGCTCTCACCAGGTCGTCCGGGTGACCTCCGTGACCCCGCTCGACCCCTGGCGCCTCGCCACCTCCACCCGCACACGACCCGAAGGCAGGACACCATGACCACCACTCCCACCTCGGTCGCCATCGTCGGAGCCGGTCTGGCCGGCGCCAAGACGGCCGAGCACCTCCGCGTCCGCGGTTTCGACGGCGGCATCACCCTGCTGGGGCTGGAGGAGCACCGCCCCTACGAGCGGCCACCCCTGTCCAAGGCGCACCTGATCGACGGCGACGTGCCCGACGACGACCTCTTCGTCCACCAGCCGTCGTGGTACGGCGAGCACGACGTCGACCTGTGCCTCGGCCACAGAGTCGAGGAGGTGGACCTCAACGCCCGGACCCTGTCCACGACCTCGCCTGCGGGACCCCGGACCATCGCCTTCGACGCCCTCGTGCTCGCGACCGGGTCATCGCCCAGACGCCTCGACGTCCCGGGTGCCGACCTGTCGGGCATCCACCACCTGCGCACCCTCGACGACAGCCGTCGGCTGCACGCGGCCCTGACCGGGCATCCCCGGGTGGTGCTCGTCGGTGGCGGGTGGATCGGTCTCGAGGTCGCTGCCGCTGCAGCCACGCTGGGCGCCTCGGTCACCGTCCTGGAGGCAGGAGGTATGCCGCTCGGCTCAGTCCTCGGGGACCGGCTGGCGTCCGTGCTCGTCACCGCGCACCGGTCACACGGGGTGCAGGTGCGCACCCACGTCGACGTGGCGGCGTTCGTCGGTGGCACGGACGGGCATGTCGCTGCCGTCCGGCTGGAAGACGGCACGACGATCCCGGCGGACGTCGTCGTCGTCGGTGTCGGCGCCTCGCCGAACGTCGAGCTGGCGCGGTCGATGGGTCTCGCCCTCGACAACGGGGTCCTCACGGACGAGTTCCTGCGGACCTCGCACCCCGGCGTCATCGCGGTCGGGGACATCGCCCATGCCTGGAACCCGGTGCTCGATCGGCGGGTGCGCGTCGAGCACTGGGCCAACGCACTCAACCAGCCCGGGACCGCAGCGGCGACGATCATGGGTGAGCTGACGGCATACGAGCGCGTTCCGTACTTCTACTCCGACCAGTACGACATCGGGCTGGAGTACACAGGACATGTGGCGCGTGACGACGCGACCGACCTCGTCGTCCGGGGAGACGAGCGGTCCGGCGCCTTCATGACGTTCTGGCTGCGCGAGGGGCGCGTCGTGGCCGGGATGTGCGTCAACGTGTGGGACCAGATGGAGGACATCCAGGCGTTGATCCGCTCACGCGGACAGGTGCGTCCGGCCCGACTGGGCGACCCCGACATCCCGCTGGGCGACGTCATGAACGAGTCTCGGGAGGCGCGCCCGGCCCTCCCGTGAAGTGATGTCCGAGCCCTCGAAGGGCCCTTGCCGCCGGTCCGCCGCCGGAGCACCGCGGCCAACGGACTGAGCGGGAGCCAGGCGTGTGGCGACCCGCCGCTGTCGGTGGTCGCTGGCAGCATTGCCTCATGGAGATCTCGTCAGCACTCGCCCTCGGTCGCAGCCTGCTGCGCGACCACGGGCTCGAGCACTGGCGCGTCACGACCGACCGGGCCAAGACCCGAGCTGGCGTATGCCGTTTCGGCGCCCGCACGATCTCCCTCAGCGATCCGTTGACCCGCCTCCACGACGAGTCCGAGGTCCGCGACACGCTCCTGCACGAGATCGCCCACGCGCTCGTCGGCCCCGACCACGGTCACGACGACGTCTGGCGCAGCAAGGCCGTCGAGATCGGGTGCAGCGGGCAGCGCACCGTCGACGCGAGCTCTCCGCACGTCGAGGGCCCGTGGCGCGGCGAGTGCCCGGCCGGCCACACCTACACCCGGCACCGCAGGCCGGGTCGGGTCCTGAGCTGCCTCACCTGCCACCCCGAGTTCGACGCGAGCTCGATCCTCACGTGGACCTACCAAGGTCGACGCGTCGACATGGGCGAGGCCTACCGCGACGAGCTGGACGAGATCATGCGCCGACACGGGTCAGCCGTGATGCACCGGCGCCCCGCGACAGCTTCGGCAACCGGTCCGCGCACCGAGTCGTTCCCGATCGGTGCCCTGGTCCAGGTCGTCGCGGACGGGCCGATGCACGGCGTGGTCGGGGAGGTCGAGGCGACGTTCCCCACCCGCAGCCAGGTCCGGATCGGCGACGAGTTGTACGCCGTCCCCAACGAGCTCCTTCAGGTCGCCGAGCGCATCGCCAGCTGACGTCGGATCAGCCCGCCCGCGACTGCTCCGCAACGGTGCGCACGTCGGCCGGGTCCGTCATCGCCCACCGGACCGTCGCCGTTGCCGCGTCACCCAAGGGCCGCGCCAGCACCATCTCGGTGACCGGCAGCCACGGCAGGCGCAGGGGACGCCGCGCCCACCGCGGAAGCAGCGCGACGGCGCCGGCCGCCAGGGCGGCATACCCGGGTTTGGCAGCCAGGGGGAGTGGGGGGTGGAGCAGCAGGAAGCGGGCCGCGTCCCGCGAGGCGGGAGTGGACTCGAGCTCGGGGCGGTAGGCCTCGATCGTCGCCGCCAGCTGAGCAACCGTCAGCGGCGGGTCCACCACACCGAGCCGCCCTGCGACGACCGCCGTCTGCTCGACGTAGAGGTCGGCCTCGGCGTCGGTGAGGGGCTCAGAGGCATACCGCTGGAACGACGCGAGGAAGCTGTCGACCTCGGTGACGTGCACCCAGAGCAGGAGGTGCGGGTCGCTCGCGGCATACGGACGACCGTCGGCCGCCTTGCCGCGCACCCGCTCGTGGATCGAGCGGACCCGTGCGATCTGGGTCTCGGCGTGCTCGATCGTCCCGAACGTCGTCGTCGCGAGGAACTCGCTCGTGCGCTGGAGGCGGCCCCACGGGTCACCCTTGAAGCCCGAGTGGCCCGCGACGCCGGCCATCGCGAGGGGGTGCAGCGACTGCAGCAGGAGCGCCCTGATCCCACCGGGGAACATCGCGGCATCGGCGTGCACCCGCCAGACCGGGTCCTCCGGGGTGAACCAGCGTTCGCCCTCGGCGCCCCAGATCACCGCAGCCTTCGCGGCGGCGTCGTCACCGGCGACGCGGGAGCGCAGGGCACTCGCCAGCTGGCGTCGGGCACGGGTGTCCCAACGGGCAGGGGTCGGTTCGGTCGGCACAACGAGCTCCTCTGGCAGGGGTCTTCGCACCCTAACGAGAGGTTCTGACAGTCGGCTGTGCGAGCCGCACCACCGCCCGGTGCCAACCCACGCCCCACGCCCCAGTCCCTCGGCGCCTCAGCGCCGAGGGACGATGCCGCTCCGGCCCTGCCACGACCCGTGCTCGGAGAGCGGACGGAACCGCAGGGTCGTGAACTCGCTGTGGAAGTCCCGGCGCTCGCGCTCGACCATCGCCCCGGCGTGGCGCTGCGCCGCTGCCCCCACACCGGCACCCGCGCCTCGGCCCTCGACCATCCCGCGCATCTCACGGAGGGACCGCCACACCGAGAACGTCGAGAACGTCCGCGGCGGGCGCACCGCCGCCAGCGCCAGCGTGGCTCCGGGGGAGTCGCGCACCTGTCGCTCCACCGGACGGCCCCAGGCAAAGAAGCGACGCAGCTCGGGAAGCTTGAGGTGGGCCAGGGTCACGGCGACGACCGGCTCCTCCGGCTCCATCGAACCCACCCGAGGCGGCAGCCGGTCCAGCCCGGACACCACGCCCCACCGGCGCACGAACTCGAGCCGCACGTGCCACCCGGCAGCGAGATGGCGCCCGAACGCGTCGCGCGCGAGGTAGTCCTCGAGCGCCGCCTCGGACTCCCACTGGGCGAACACGGCGTGCCGACGCAGCTGCAGCCGCTCGAGCGAGACCGCGGGTGCGCCGAGCGTCATGAGCGAGAGGTGCTCGACGTGCTCGAGGCCGTCGACGGACGCCGCCTCGCGCGCACCACCCATCAACGCCCGGGCAGCGAGCAGCGGCGGCACGGTGGCGAGGTGGAAGCTGTGGATCCCCATGGTGGGCGTGAGGCTACCTGCGCCGCTCACGGATATGGCCCACCGCAAAGCCCACCGTGTCGGTGCCCGTCACTAGCGTCGAGAACGCAGCCCATCGTCCACGGAAGGTTCCACCCATGAGCTCCCAGACCGACGCCGGCGCCCTGCTCACCCGCGCTCTCGACCAGACCGCGGGCCTGCTCGGCGAGGTGAGCCCGGACCAGTACGCCCAGCCGTCCACGTGCAGCGACTGGACCGTCGGCGACCTCGTCAAGCACCTCGTGGCCGCACCGCAGAAGTTCGCCGACATGGCAGCCGGCAAGGACGTCGACTGGGCCGCTGCGCCCGACGTGGGCGACGACCCGGCAGCCGAGTTCCGGTCGTCGGCAGACGCTCTCCTCGAGCAGGTCGGTGACGACGGAGCCGAGGCCGTGTCGGGAGCCGCGCTCCCCGAGTTCGCCGTCCACGGCTGGGACCTCGCCCACTCCATCGGCAGCGACTCGACACTCGACGACGAGGTCGCCGCGAAGGCCCTGGAGTTCATGAACGCCAACCTCACCCCCGAGAACCGCTCGGGGGCCTTCGAACCCGAGGTCGAGGCCGACGACGACGCCCCCGTCCAGGACCGCCTCGCCGCGTTCGCCGGCCGGAGCATCCCCGCGTCGTAGGCCGCTTCGGCCGGCATACGGAGTGTTCGGCCCGGAACAGTTCCGGGCCGAACACTCCGTTTCCGTGACCAGCCGAGAAAGGGGAGGCGGCGGCGCCGACGGGAGCGCGCGGCATACGCTCGGCATCGTGAACAACGACGTCACCCGCATCGACTACACCGGCACCGGCCTGTCCGAGGACGAGGTCGCCGACACCCCTTGGCAGCAGGCGAAGGCCTGGCTCGACGAGGCTGTCGAGCGCTCGCGCGCCCAGGCCGACGTGCCCGAGCCACACGCCCTCTCGGTCGCCACCGTCGACGCATCCGGCGTGCCCAACGTCCGTACCGTGCTCATGCGCTACTTCGACGAGCGGGGTCCCGGCTTCCTCACCAACACCGAGTCCGCCAAGGGCCAGGAGCTCGCCGGCAACGATGCCATCGCCGCCTCGCTCACCTGGCCGGCGATGTTCCGCGCCGTCCGGTTCCGCGGACGGGCCGAGCTCGTCGACCGCGCCGAGGTCGCCGACTACTTCGCCAGCCGGCCCTGGGCCTCGCGCATCTCGGCCTGGGCCTCGCGCCAGTCGCAACCGGTCACCTCACGCGCCGAGCTGGAGACGGCATACGAGGGGTATGCCGTCCGCTGGCCCGATCGTGGCAACGCCGACGACGTGCCCCTGCCCGACTTCTGGGGCGGCTACCGGATCCTCTGCGACGAGGTCGAGTTCTGGGGTGGGCGCCGCAACCGGCTGCACGACCGGCTCGTCTTCACCCGCATCTCCGACGGCGGCCTCGACGACGCCGGTGCCTGGTCCCTGAGCCGTCGTCAGCCCTGACCGGCCGCGGATACAGTGAGCGCGACCTCCACCACGAAGGAAGTGACCCCGCAATGACGCCCGACACCGGCTCCACCACTGCCCAGAGCAGCGCGCAGCACATCGAGACCACCGAGCGCTACGCGGCGCACAACTACCACCCGCTGCCGGTCGTGCTGGCCAGCGGCGAGGGCGCCTGGGTCACCGACGTCGACGGCAAGCGCTACCTCGACTGCCTCGCGGGCTACTCCGCACTCAACTTCGGCCACTCGCACCCGCAGCTCGTCGAGCGCGCCCGCCAGCAGCTCGGCACCCTGACGCTCACGAGCCGCGCCTTCTTCAACGACCAGCTCGGCCCGTTCGCGAAGGCCCTCGCGGAGCTCACCGCCAAGGACATGGTCCTGCCGATGAACTCCGGCGCCGAGGCCGTCGAGACCGCGATCAAGGTGAGCCGTCGCTGGGGCTACGAGGTCAAGGGCGTGCCGGAGGACCAGGCCAACATCATCGTCATGGAGGGCAACTTCCACGGCCGCACGACGACGATCATCAGCTTCAGCGACGACAAGGTCGCGCACGACAACTACGGCCCCTACACCCCGGGCTTCCGCGCGGTTCGCTACGGCGACATCGAGTCGGTCCGCTCCGCCATCGACGAGTTCACCGTCGCGGTGCTGTTCGAGCCGATCCAGGGCGAGGGCGGCGTCGTCGTCCCGCCGGAGGGCTTCCTGCGCGACCTGCGCGTGCTGTGCTCCGAGGAGAACGTCCTCATGGTCGCCGACGAGATCCAGTCGGGCCTCGCCCGCACCGGCACGACCTTCGCGTGCGACCTCGAGGGGGTCGTGCCCGACATGTACATCCTCGGCAAGGCGCTCGGTGGCGGCCTCTATCCCGTCTCCGCCGTCGCCGCCAACTCCGATGTCCTCGGCGTCATCACGCCCGGCTCGCACGGCTCGACCTTCGGTGGGAACCCGCTCGCTGCCGCGATCGGGCACGAGGTATGCCGTCTGCTCGCCACCGGCGAGTACCAGGACCGCGCGCGTCGCCTGGGCGAGCGCCTGCTCGAAGGCCTGCACCCGCTCGTGGGCAACGGTCTGGACGAGGTCCGCGTCCGCGGACTTTGGGCCGGCCTCGACGTCACGCCCGGCGGCCCGTCCGGTCGCGAGCTGTGCGAGCGCCTCATGGAGCGCGGCATCCTCGCCAAGGACACGCACGGCATGACGATCCGCCTCGCCCCGCCGCTCGTCATCACCGAGGACGAGGTCGACCAGCTCGTCACGGCCGTCAAGGAGTCGCTCGAGGCCTGACCACACAGCCGTTTCGCCCGGGACGCGCACCGACAGGTCGGCGGGTCCCGGGCGGGCTGCCCTCGGTCAGGCCGGAACGGTCAGGTCCCCGGCCTGGCCCCGGTGCCAGCGCACGACCTGGGCGAGCGAGCGCCGCATGTCGGCCGGCAGGAAGGTTGCGCCGACGCGCTCGGCCAGCTCCGCGTCGGCCCCGGCACCGCCGATGGCGAGCGGGTAGTGCCGCGCCAGCGTCCGCAGCGCGCCGGCGTGAGCCTCGAACACACGTGGACGGGTCGCGGCGACGACGACACCAGACGCCCCGATGGCCCGGCACACGTTGGCCAGCCCGGGCAGCGGCGTGTCGGAGCCGAGGAAGCGGGACGGCACCCCGGACCGCACCAGCAGGACGTGGAAGCACAGCAGGCCGAGGTCGTGACGCTCGCCGGGCGGGCACGCCAGGACGACCGGGTCCATGGCGGTGAACGGGGCGTCGGGGTCGCTGACCGCGGCCGCTGTGAGCCACGACCGGGTCACCTGGCTGGCAAAGTGCTCGGAGGCGACCGAGCAGTCGCCGCGCTCCCACGCCTGGCCCAGGCCGTTGAGGAAGGGAAGCACGACGCCGGTGATGGCAGCGTTCACGCCGAGGCTGCGTGCCTCGTCCCGGAGGTGCGCGCGCAGCGCGCGCTCGTCCATGGCGCGAGCGGCGGCGAGCATCGCGTCGACCGGGGTCGTCGCGGCTGAGGTGGTGGTCACGACCGAAGTGTAGGGGTCAGGCTGTTCACCTGCGGTTATGCCATGAGGCGGATAGCCGCCACGGGCGGCCCCCACCCGGACCGAGCGCGTGGCGGGATCCGTCGGTGGCGGTGCCGGGTGGCACTCTGAACCCATGACCTCTTCGGACCGCACACGCCAGGTCGTCGTGACCCTCACCGAGATCTTCTGCGTCCTCGGCACGCTCGTCGGCGTCGGTGTCATCGGCACCCGTGTGGAGGAGTCGTCCGGCGGTTCGCTCTCTGCCGACGCGACGCTCCTCGCCCCGGCCGGGCCCGCGTTCTCGATCTGGTCGGTCATCTACGTCGGCCTCGCGGCCTACACCGTGTGGCAGTGGCTCCCCGGTCCGGGGCGCAGCGAGCTCGCCCGTCGCACCGGCTGGATGGTGGCCGCCTCGATGGTGCTCAACGCCGTGTGGCTGCTCGTCACCCAGCAGGGGTGGATCTGGGTGAGCGTGATCGTCATCCTCGCCCTGCTGCTCGTCCTGGCCCGCCTCGCGCTCGAGCTCGCCTCGACGAGCGAGCACGCCGCCGGACCCGTCGGGACATGGCTCGTGCGGCTCACCGTCGGGCTCTACCTCGGCTGGGTGTCGGTCGCGACGTTCGCCAACGTCGCCGCGGCGCTCGGCAACAGCGGGGTCAACGTCACCCGGGGTGGTGCCGTGGTCGTGGCCGTCCTGGCGCTCGCGCTCGTCACGTCGGTCGCCGTCGCCCTGATGCGCGCCGAGCCGACGCGGTGGGGTGTGGCTGCCGCTGCCGTGTGGGGACTGGGCTGGCTGGCCTACGGCCGCTTCTCGGGCGAGCCCCAGTCCGGGGTCGTGGGCGCCTTCGCCCTCGTCGCCGCTGCCGCCGTCGCCATCTCCGCGGTGGTGCTCACGGCCGGGCGGGGGAGCGACGCGCGTTCTGCGTGATCGCGTCGGCCATCTCCACGCGCCGGCCGCGGGGGAGGTCGTGCCCCATCTCGGGGAAGACCAGCAGGCGCGACCCCGGGATCGCCCGCGCCGTCGCCACCCCGCCGCTGGGCAGGACGAGGCGGTCGCGCAGGCCGTGGATGACGAGTGTCGGCGCCGTGATGCGCCGCAGCCGGGGCGTTCGGTCCGGTGACGCGTTGATCGCGTTGAGCTGACGGTCCCGGCTCACCGACGTCACGGCCCCACGCTCCACGTGGGCCTGCGCCATGAGCCGCATCTCGTCGGCGTCGAAGTCCTGTCCCGCGATGACCCGGAACGCCTCGACGCTGGCCGCGATCGCCTCGTCGCGGGTCCGCGGCGGGTTTGCGCGGATCTGGCGCAGGAGCGCCGGGAGGAGTCTGGCGGACGTCCGGCCATGACGCCGGTGACCGGTGTTCGACATGATCGAGCAGAGCGAGCGCACCATCTCGGGACGGGTCACGGTGAGCTCCTGGGCGATCATCCCGCCCATCGAGGCGCCCACGACGTGGGCCGACGAGATGCCGAGGTGCTCGAGCAGCCCAGCGGCGTCGGCGGCGAGGTCGCCGAGGGTGTAGTCGGCCCGGGCGAGCCGGCGTGCCGCGAGCCCACGGGCGACGTCGCCGCGCGTCGGCGCCGGTGCCTCGGTGAACGAGGACAGTCCCTGGTCGCGGTTGTCGTAGCGGATGACCCGGAAGCCGCGCTCGACGAGCAGGTCCACGAGGTCCTGCGGCCAGGCGACGAGCTGGGCGCCCATCCCCATGATGAGAAGCATCGGCTCGGCGTCGTCCGGGCCGTCGACGACGTACTCGATGCGGACGTCGCCGATCTGCGCTGAGGTCATGCCTGCATCCAACCAAACGGCCGCGACGTAGGCTGTCCGCCGTGCTCCTCCCGCTCACCCAGGTGCTCGTCGCAGCCGCGGCGCTGCTCACCCTTCTGGCCTTGGCCTACACGCTCTTCGACCGGCTCATCGACAACTGGCTGCTCGGCCTCGTCGCCCTCGTCGAGCTCGGCGTCGTCATCCAGCTCGTCACCGGGCTGGTCGGCATCGGCACCCTCGAGGGGCACCGCGCGACGTACGCGGCATACATCGTGACTCTGCCGTTCGTGCTCGGCATCACGACCTGGGGCGCGATCAAGGACAAGACACGCTGGGCGATGGCCTCTGTGGCCGTCGGCGCGTTCGCCGTCATCGTCATGACCCTCCGCCTCCAGCAGATCTGGGACATCTATGCCTGACGCCGCCGCCACCCACTCCGGCCGCGGACCCGGACGCATCCTCGTCGCGGTCTACGGCGTCCTCGCGCTCGCGGCGACCGGTCGCTCGATCCTGCAGATCCTCGAGTACTTCAGCCGCGCGCCCCTGGCCTACGTGCTCTCCGCGCTCGCGGCCGTCATCTACATCGTCGCGACGATCGGCATGGCGCGCGGGGACCGGGCGAGCACCCGGGTGGCGCTGCTCGCGTGCACCGTCGAGCTCGTCGGGGTGCTCGTCGTCGGGGCGATGTCGTATGCCGTCCCGAGCGCCTTTCCGGACAAGACCGTCTGGTCGCACTTCGGCTCGGGCTACGGCTACGTGCCGCTCGTCCTGCCCGTGCTCGGCATCTGGTGGCTCAACAAGGTGCGTCACGCGGGCCTCCGCGCGGACCCCGACGGGGCCCGCGCGGACGCGTGAGCCTCAGTGGGCCGAGGACGTCGCCCAGAGGTTGATCCCGGCGTCGACGGCGTGCTTGTCGATCCTGGCGAGCTCGTCGGCGGTGAAGTCGAGGTTCTTGACGGCGAGCAGGTTGTCGTCGAGCTGCTCGACGCTGGAGGCGCCGACGAGGACGGACGTGACGCGGTCGTCGCGCAGCAGCCAGGCGAGCGCCATCTGGGCGAGGGTCTGACCGCGCTTCCTGGCCATCGTGTTGAGGGCGCGGACGTGCTTGAGCGACTCCTCGGTGAGCAGGTCCGGCGACAGGCTCTTGCCCTGCGAGGCGCGTGAGCCCTCGGGGACACCCTTGAGGTACTTGCTCGTGAGCATCCCCTGCGCGAGCGGCGAGAACGCGATGCACCCGACGCCGGTCTCACCGAGGACGTCGAGGAGGTCCTCCTCGACCCAGCGGTTGAGCATGGAGTACGACGGCTGGTGGATGAGCAGGGGAGTGCCGAGCTCACGCAGGATCTCGACGGCCTCGCGGGTACGGGGACCGGAGTACGACGAGATGCCGACGTAGAGCGCCTTGCCCTGTCGCACGAGGGAGTCCAGCGCACCCATCGTCTCCTCGAGCGGCGTCGTCTCGTCGAAGCGGTGGCTGTAGAAGATGTCGACGTACTCGAGCCCCATCCGCTTGAGCGACTGGTCGGCGCTCGCGAGGATGTACTTGCGGCCGCCGCCGCCCTGGCCGTAGGGACCGGGCCACATGTCGTAGCCGGCCTTGCTGCTGATGACGAGCTCGTCGCGGTAGGGCTTGAAGTCGCGCTGGAAGAGCGTGCCGAAGTTGCGTTCGGCGCTGCCGTAGGGCGGTCCGTAGTTGTTCGCGAGGTCGAAGTGCGTGATGCCCCGGTCGAACGCGCGACGCAGGATCGCCTGCTGGCGCTCGAGCGGGACGTCGTCGCCGAAGTTGTGCCACAGGCCCAGGGAGATGGCGGGCAGGTCGAGACCCGACCGCCCGACCCGGCGGAACGGCATACCGGCGCGGTAGCGGCCGGCGGCCGCCTTGTACTCGTCGACGTGGAAGGTCATGCGCCCATTCTGCCCGCGCCCACCGTCACGATGGGGCCGTCCACCTTCCGAGACGGCCATGTCGTATGCCGGTCACCCGCGTCTACCGTTGGGACCAGGTCATGAGTGCCAGCGCGAAGCCCCGGCTCGCTGGCCGGCAACCCTCCAACCGCGGTGGGGTGCCCCGGGTGAGGACCAGGCGCGACGTCGACCGGCGTCCGCAAGCACGGCACACACAAGGAGCATGGCCATGGCCGACGACCCCACTTCCGGCACCCCGAACTGGTCCTTCGAGACCCGGCAGATCCACGCCGGGCAGGAGCCCGACCCGACGACGGGTGCGCGGGCCCTGCCGATCTACCAGACGACCTCCTACGTCTTCAAGGACACCGAGCACGCGGCGAACCTGTTCGCGCTCAAGGAGTTCGGCAACATCTACACGCGCATCATGAACCCGACGCAGGATGCCGTCGAGCAGCGCATCGCCTCGCTCGAGGGTGGCGTCGGCGCGCTGCTCGTCGCGTCCGGGCAGGCCGCCGAGACGCTGGCGATCCTCAACATCGCCGAGGCCGGCGACCACGTCGTGGCGTCCCCGTCGCTCTACGGCGGGACCTACAACCTGCTCAAGCACACCCTGCCGAAGTTCGGTCTCGAGGTGACCTTCGTCGACGACCCCGCCGACGCCGAGTCGTGGCGAGCAGCGGTGCGCCCCAACACGAAGCTGTTCTTCGGCGAGACGATCTCGAACCCCAAGATCGAGATCCTCGACATCGAGGCGGTGGCGGCCGTGGCGCACGAGGCCGGTGTCCCGCTCATCGTCGACAACACGGTGGCGACGCCCTACGTGCTGCGTCCGCTCGAGTACGGCGCCGACATCGTCGTGCACTCGGCGACGAAGTACCTCGGCGGGCACGGCACGACGATCGCCGGCGTCATCGTCGACGGCGGCTCGTTCGACTTCGGCAAGGACCCCGAGAAGTTCCCGAACTTCAACACGCCCGAGGAGAGCTACCACGGGCTGGTGTTCGCGCGGGACCTCGGCGTCGGTGGCGCGCTCGGCGCCAACCTCGCCTACATCCTCAAGGCCCGCGTCCAGCTGCTGCGCGACCTGGGGCCTGCGGTGGCGCCGTTCAACGCGTTCCTCATCGCGCAGGGCATCGAGACGCTCAGCCTGCGCATCGACCGGCACCTCGAGAACACCCGGGCCGTCGCCGAGTTCCTCCAGGGGCACGAGCAGGTCGAGTCGGTGCGCTGGGCCTCTCTGCCCGGCGACGACAACTACGAGCTCGCGCAGAAGTACACGCCCAAGGGCTCCGGGGCGGTGCTCGCGTTCGAGATCGCCGGTGGCGTCGAGGCAGGCAGGACGTTCGTCGAGTCGCTGCGGCTGCACTCGCACGTCGCCAACCTCGGTGACGTGCGCTCGCTCGCCATCCACCCGGCGACGACGACCCACTCGCAGGGACCCGACTCGGACCGCCTGGCTGCCGGTGTGACGCCCGGGCTCGTGCGGCTCGCGGTCGGGATCGAGCACATCGACGACATCCTCGCCGACCTGGAGCAGGGGTTCACCGCGGCCAAGGGCGCCTGAGCCGCACCGGACGGACCGCGAGGGCTGTGGACAACTCCGCGGCCGATCTCGCGGTCCGTCCTAGCGTCGGCCCCATGACAGTGATGCGCATCGACGCGGAGGTGATGGCGGCCCTTGGCGTCTCACTCGGTGAGGTCGCAGCCGACCTCGAGGCGACCCGCGACGGGTCGGTCGACCGCTGGGCCCTCGGAGGGGGAGAGTCGTCAGCGGCGTTCGACCACCTGCTGACCGGGTGGCGACGCAGCCGTCTCGCGCTGGTGGAGTCGTTGCGCGAGCTGGGTGACAAGGCACAGCACGCCGGCGCGGCCTACGTCGAGACGGAGTCGGCGCAACGCCGCATGCTCGGCGGTCCGACGTGACGATCGACCGGGTGCTGGCTCCGATCGAGGGCGACCCGGAGTCGGTGCGTTCTCTCGCGGCGGCACTCACGTCCGGTGCCGCCCGGTTGAGCGCCATCGACTCCGTGCTCGCCGGCATCAGGGCGGGCAGCTCGTGGGAGAGTCCCGCGGGCGCAGCCTTCGGTTCGGCCGTGGCGGCGTCCCCGCCCGTGCTCGATGCACTGACCGACCGGTATGCCGGCGCTGCCGCTGCGTTGAGGGCGTTCGTCGAGGTCCACGAGCGTTGCCAGGCGCAAGCGCAGGCAGCGAGCGCCATGTATGCCGAGCACCTGCAGGTCCATCGGGGCCTCGAGGTCCAGATGGACGCGGCCGCCGGCGACGCGGCGGAGCTCGAGGTCCTCCGCCACGTGGCGGGCCAGGTCCTCGCCCGCCTTCGCGAAGCCGAGCAGGCCCACGCTCGGGCCACGAGCGAGTTCGTCGAGGCGGACCGCCGGCTCGCGCGCAGGCTGCGTGCTCTCGCCGACGACGTGCTCGACGACAGCTGGCACTACACGGTCGTGGCGCGTGCCGAGGAGGCAGCCACCGCGATGGACGCCGGGTACGCCTGGGCGGCCGAGAGCTTCCCGGGAGCGGGCCCTGTCCTCGGCAGGGTCCCGGGCGCCTCTCAGGCCATGGGGGCCACCGCCGTCGTCGGAGGCCTGTCGCGCGCGACCTTGGCCCTCGCCTACGACGAGGGCAGCATGCGCGACGTCGCGGTGACCGCGGCGACGGCGGCCGGCCTCCACGCGGCTGGGGGACTGGTCAAGGGCTCGAAGGTCGGCGCGACCCGCCGAGGCATCGGCCGTGACGCGGTGGTGTCGGGCAAGCCCTCGATGACCATGGGTCAACGCGCCCTCGCCGGCGCGCGTGAGCAGTGGGCCGCCTCTCCCATGTCGTTCGGGTCCAAGGTCGTCAGGGCCACGCCGATTCCTCCGACCAAGGTCTCCGGCCCGTGGCGGGCTCGGCTCCGCCAAGCGGCGCAGGCACGGGTCGATGCCTCGGTCGTCGGTCAGTGGCGCCTCGCCTCCGCCGGTGGGTCGGGTGCCCAGACGATGTTCGCCGCGGGGGTCACCCTCGACAAGGCCCTGCCGGTGGCACGTCGTCTGGCCGTGGACCCGAAGCCGGAGGAGAAGTGCACGAGACCGACCTATCCTTGAGCGCGTGCCCGAGCCCGAATCCGTCGTCGCCGATCGTGGGCCGGTGGACCCTGCGCAGCTGAGGTACCCCGAGCAGCTCCCCGTCGTCGAGCGCCGTGACGACATCCTCGCCGCGATCCGCGACCACCAGGTCGTCGTCATCGCCGGTGAGACCGGCTCCGGCAAGACCACGCAGCTGCCCAAGATGTGCCTCGAGCTCGGCCTCGGAGCAGGCGGCCAGATCGGCCACACCCAGCCTCGCCGGATCGCCGCCCGGTCCGTCGCCGAGCGCATCGCCGAGGAGATGGAGGTCGAGCTCGGCGACCTCGTCGGCTACCAGGTGCGCTTCACCGACCACTCCAGCGACCGCACCCGCGTCAAGGTCATGACCGACGGCATCCTGCTCGCGGAGATGCAGCGCGACCGGGACCTGCGCCGCTACGACACGATCATCATCGACGAGGCCCACGAGCGGTCGCTCAACATCGACTTCATCCTGGGCTACCTCAAGTCGCTGCTGCCGCGCCGGCCCGACCTCAAGGTCGTCATCACCTCGGCGACGATCGACCCGGCACGTTTCGCCGAGCACTTCGCCACGGACGCCCACGGCAAGGTCGTCCGCGAGGTCCCGGTCATCGAGGTCTCGGGCCGGACCTACCCCGTCGAGGTCCGCTACCGCCCTCTCGTCGAGCGCGCGGAGGGCGGACACGTCGTCGAGGAGCGCGACCAGGTCACCGCCGTGTGCGACGCCGTCACCGAGCTGTGGACCGAGACCCCGCCGGGCCACACGGCCACCGACATCCTCGTGTTCTTCTCGGGGGAGCGCGAGATCCGCGACGCCGCCGACGCGCTCACGGCCATGGCCCTGCCCAGCACGGAGATCCTGCCCCTCTATGCCCGGCTGTCGGCAGCCGAGCAGCACCGGGTCTTCACCCGGGGCAAGGGGCGCCGGATCATCCTCGCCACCAACGTCGCCGAGACCTCGCTCACCGTGCCCGGCATCGGCTACGTCATCGACACCGGCACGGCCCGCATCTCGCGCTACTCCCAGCGCACCAAGGTCCAGCGCCTGCCCATCGAACCCATCTCGCAGGCGAGCGCCGCCCAGCGCTCGGGGCGGTGCGGCCGCGTGGCCGACGGCATCGCCATCCGCCTCTACTCGGAGGAGGACTTCGAGAACCGCGCGGAGTTCACCGAGCCCGAGATCCAGCGCACCTCGCTCGCAGCCGTCATCCTCCAGATGACCTCGCTCGGCCTCGGCGACATCGCCCGCTTCCCCTTCGTGGACGCCCCCGACCCCAAGCAGATCGCCGACGGGGTCCGGCTCCTTGATGAGCTGCGGGCGCTGCGCGACGGACAGGGCAAGAGGGGCGAGCGGCGGCTCACCGCCGACGGCAGGACGCTGGCCCGGCTGCCCCTCGACCCCCGCATGGGGCGGATGCTCATCGAGGCGGGGCGACTCGGGTGCACCAAGGAGGTCCTCGTCATCGTCGCGGCCCTGTCGATCCAGGACCCGCGCGAGCGGCCCGTCGACAAGGAGGCGCAGGCGCAGCAGCAGCACGCCCGCTTCAAGAGCGAGACCTCGGACTTCGCCGGCTTCCACGCGCTGTGGCGCTACCTCAAGGAGCAGCAGAAAGCGTTGTCCGGCAGCGCTTTTCGTCGCATGTGCAAGGCCGAGTTCTTGCACTACCTGCGGATCCGCGAGTGGCAGGACCTCCACCAGCAGCTGCGCAGTGCCTGCAAGTCGGCGCGGATCGACCCCGAGCTGAGCACGACCTCGGCGGGCGGTGAGCCCGACTGGGACGTCGTGCACCGCGCGCTGCTGGCCGGTCTCCTCTCGCACGTCGGCGTCCGGGACGAGCAGAAGCGCGAGTATGCCGGCGCGCGCGGTTCGCGGTTCGGCATCAACCCCGGCTCGGGCCTGTTCAAGAAGCAGCCCGACGTCGTCATGGCCGCCGAGCTCGTCGAGACGACCCGGCTCTGGGCGCGCGTCAACGCTGCGATCGACCCGGTGTGGGCCGAGGAGATCGGCGCCCACGTCGTCAAGCGCACGTTCAGCGAGCCCCGGTGGAGCAAGTCGCAGGGGAGTGTCATCGCCTCGGAGCGGGTCACCCTCTACGGGGTGCCCCTCGTCGTCGACCGCACGGTGCAGTACGGCCGGATCAACCAGGAGGAGGCCCGCGACCTCTTCATCCGCCACGCCCTCGTCGAGGGGGACTGGGACACCCACCACAAGTTCTGGAAGGCCAACACCGCTCTCCTGCAGCGCCTTTCGGAGCTCGAGGAGCGGGCCCGCCGTCGCGACCTCATCGTCGACGACGAGGTGGTGTTCGGGTTCTACGACGCCCGCATCCCACCGGACGTCACGTCGGTGCGTCACTTCGACCGCTGGTGGAGGGGCGAGCAGCGACGTCGTCCCGACCTGCTGACCTTCACCGAGGAGCTGCTCACCCGTGAGGACGCAGAGACGGTGTCCGCCGGGGACTATCCCCGCACCTGGCGGCAGGGAGACCTCGAGCTCGACGTCACCTACCAGTTCTCACCCGGCGACGCGGCCGACGGCGCGACCGTCCACGTCCCCACCGCGGTGCTCAACCGGGTGAGCACCGACGGGTTCGACTGGCAGGTGCCGGGGCTGCGCGAGGACCTCGCCGTGGCCCTGCTCAAGTCGCTGCCCAAGGCGACCCGACGGCACTTCGTCCCGACACCGGACCACGCCCGCGCCGCACTGGCGGCTGCTGACCCGGCGTCCGGCGCGGCCTTCACCGACGAGCTGGCCCGGGTCCTGCGTGAGCGCACCGGTGTGAGCATCCCGCCAGGTGAGTGGGACTGGGCCCGCGTGCCGGACCACCTCCGGCTGACGTTCTCGGTGGAGGCACCGGGCGGCCGGGTCGTCGCCCGGGGCAAGGACCTCGACGAGCTCCGGCCCAAGTCCGAGGGCGCCGTGCGCCAGCGCATGGCCAGGGCCGGGGCCTCGATCGAGCGGCGAGGGCTGACGGCGTGGACCATCGACGACGTGCCGAGGACCTTCGAGGGCCGGTCGGCCGGGCACACCGTGCAGGGCTTCCCGGCGCTCGTCGACGAGGGCTCCTCGGTCGCGCTGCGCGTCCTCGACCACCCGGGGACCGCCGCCGCGGCGCACCGGCAGGGTGTCCGCCGCCTGCTCCTGCTCAACACGACCGCTCCCTGGAAGCGGGTCCTCGCCCGCCTGTCCAACGCCCAGAAGCTCGCTCTCGGCCAGAACCCCCACGGCTCCGTCCCGGCGCTGCTCGAGGACTGCCTCGCCGCCGCGGTCGACGCCATCGTCGCCGAGCACGTCGCCGGGGAGGTACGGACGAAGGCGGAGTTCGAGACGGCGCACGCCGCCGTCCGTGCCCACGTCGTCACCCGCGTCCTCCTCACCATCGAGGCCGTCGAACCCGTCCTCGCCCTCGCCGGTGACGTCCGGCGCCGACTCGACGCCATCGAGGCGGGCGCCGCCGCACGCAGCCTCGCAGTCACGACCGCCGACGTCCGCGCCCAGCTCGACGGACTGGTGCGCGCCGGCTTCGTCGCCGACAGTGGCCTCGCCCGGATGCCGCACCTCCAGCGCTACCTCAAGGGGATGCTCCAGCGCCTCGACAGGGCCGCGACGAACCCGCGCGAAGCACAGCTGCAGGAGCAGGTCGACAGCATCGAGACGGCATACGCCGATCTCCTCGACGCGCTCCCGCCCGCCGGTGCCCGAGCACCCGAGGTGACCGACATCGGATGGATGATCGAGGAGCTGCGGGTGAGCCTGTTCGCCCAGTCGCTGGGCACCGCCCACCCGGTGAGCGAGAAGCGCGTGCGCAACGCGATCGCAGCGGTGACGCCATGAGGGAATCTCCGCGGCCACCGGCACGTTTGACCGAACACGTGACCCCCCTGAGAGGCTGTTCCCGTGCAGAACCCGTCTGACCTCTACCGCTTCGAGATCGATGTCCAGCCGCCGACCCGGCAGCCGGGCGCGCTCATCGTGCTCCTCGGCGCCTTCATCGACGCCGGCAACATCCAGCGCATCCTCGGCACCCACCTCGTCGACACCTCCGACGCGGAGGTCGTGGCGACGTTCGACGTCGACGCGCTGCTCGACTACCGCGGCCGCCGTCCGGCGATGGTGTTCGACACCAACCGCTGGGAGAGCTACGCCGACCCGTCGATGGTGCTCTACCGGATGAGCGACCGTGACGGCCAGACCTACTACCTGCTGACCGGGCCCGAGCCGGACTTCCAGTGGGAGCGGGCCATCGAGGCGATCCGCCAGCTCACCCAGATCCTCGGCATCACCCTCGTCGTCACGAGCCACGGCATCCCCATGGGCGTTCCGCACACCCGCCCGGTCGGCATGACCGCCCACGCCACCGACCCGCGCCTCGTCGGCGACAAGGAGTCGCCGTTCGGCACCGTGCAGGTGCCGGCCAGCTTCCCGGCGCTGCTCGAGCTGCGCCTCGGTGAGGCCGGTCGCGACGCCCTCGGGTTCGCGGTCCACGTGCCGCAGTACCTCGCGCAGGCCGAGTGGGCCGAGGGTGCGCTCGCCGCGCTCAACGCCATCACCGACGCCACCGGGCTCAACCTGCCCAACGACGAGCTCGTCGCCAAGGCCGGGGTCAACAACCGCGAGATCGCGGCCGAGCTCGACGACAACGCCGAGGCCGGCCAGATCGTCAGCGCGCTCGAGCAGCAGTACGACGCGTTCGTCGAGGGCCAGGAGCGCCCGAGCCTGCTCGCGACCGAGGCCGAGGACCTCCCGTCGGCCGACGAGCTCGGTGCCGACATCGAGGAGTTCCTCCGCAACGTCAGCGACGACTGACCGAGCCGGTGTGCCGGCCGCCCCCGGCCGGTGTCGGGCCCACGTCGCGCTGTCGCGGGCATCTCCGCCGGCGACGGCGCAGGATGGCGGCGACAACCGGCAGGGCGAGCTCAGTCCTTGGCGTCGGACCAGCGGGCGATGACCGACGTGTCGGCGACGAACCGCACCGGCGCGCCCGCCGCCCACCGGCGTGACGCGTCGGCCAGCGCCTGGTCGACCAGGGCCGCCACCTCGTCCGCCCGCCCGGCCGGGGCGTGCACGAGCAGCTCGTCGTGGAGGCACAGCACGATCTGGGCGCCGAGCGGTCCGCCCAGCGCCCGCACCGTCGCCGCCCACGCCTTGAAGAGCTCGGCCGCGGCGCCCTGGATGATCGCGTTGCGCGCGAACCGGCCCCGGGCCGCGTCGAGCGCCGGGTTGGCGCCGATGGGGGACTGGGCCACGAAGCGGCCGGTGGGGATGAGCCGCCCACCGAACGTCCGCAGCGGCTCGCCCTTGACCCCGCTGTCGTAGGCCCGGTCGAGCAACCCCATCGCCACCGGGTAGGCCCGCTCCAGCCCGCGCAGCGCCTCACCGGCTGCGCCGCTGCGCTGGCCGTACATCGCCGCGAGCACCGCCACCTTGGCCACCGGGCGCTCCACCCCGAGCCGGGCCGCGACCGGCGCATAGAGGTCGTCGGCCCGCGTGGCCTCTGCGAAGGCGGGGTCGCCCGAGACCACCGCGAGGACGCGGGGCTCGATCTGCCCCAGGTCGGCCCGCACGAACACGTGCCCGGGGTGCGCGGCGACTCCGGAGCGCAGGGCGGCGGGCAGGTTGTGCAGGCCGTTCTCGGCGGTCATCCGCCCGGCGGCGCCGTCGCAGGCGTTCCAGCCGCCGCGCAGCCGGTCGTCGGGCCCGACGCACTCGTCGAGCCAGCGGTAGCCGTAGGTCGTCGCGATCCGCTCGGCCTTGCGCCACGTGAGGAGCGCGTCGACGACGGGGTGCACCTGGCGGTAGGCGTCGAGCACCCACTTGCGGGTGTTGGGGACGTCGACGCCCACCCCGGCGAGCATGTCGCGCACCTGCTGGGGGTTGCGCAGGTCGGTCGACTCGCGGCCGGGCACGTGGCGCAGGACCTCGGCGTCGCGCTCGCGGCGGGCCGCCGCCGCGGCCTCCTCCGACGCCGCGCGGGGTCCGGCGAACTCGCCGATGAGCCGCTCCATCACCACCCGGTCGACCGGCAGGCCGCCCCACTCGAGCTCGAGGCACATGAGGGCCGCCGCGGACTCCGAGTGGATCGTGCCGACCGTGCGAGCACGCAGCGACTCGGCCCGATCCCGCTGTCGCACAGCGCATTCGAGCGCCGCCTCGGCCCACCGCAGCAGGTGGTCGTCGCTCTCGAGCCAGCCCGACGCGGCGTCGGCGCGCAGGTGGCCGTCGGGCCGCACGAGCTCGTCCGGGCCGACCTCGTCGCCCGCTGAGAAGTCGAACAGGTCACCTGCCGAGGGTGCCGGCATCGTCGCGACCGGTATGCCGTGCGCTGCCGCCCACACGCGTCCGGGCTCGGCGTTCCATCCGCCGTGGAGGATCCGGTGGGCCTCGGCCAGGTCCCAGGCACGCGCGACGGGGGAGCCGAGCGCGGAAGCCAGCTCGCCGGCATACCGGGCGGACCACCAGACCCACCGCGGTCGGGAGGCAGACTCCAACCCGGCCATCTCGCGAGCCATGACCGGGAGCGAGCCCACGAGGCGCACACCGTCACCGACGAGGGCGGCGCGGCCACCGTGGACGACGGCGGCGACGAGGTCGGCGGGGCCGCCGGGAGGAGGCATGGGGCGAAGCCTAGGTGAGGGTCAGGACACCTCCGCACGCGAGCGGCGCACCCGCTCTGACGTGGCAGGATCGGTCGGGACAGCACGTCGCGACGGCGTCCGGCAGGACCGGATGCCACAGGAGGTCATCAGTGGGACTCTTCGGATTCGGCAAGGACGACGCCAAGGACGCCAAGGACCAGATCGCGCAGACCAAGTCCGCGCTCGAGCAGGCCCAGGAGGCGCCCAAGGACCAGGGCTTCGTCGGCAACTCCGCGACCAAGGTCGTCGAGAACCTCCTGGACACCGGCATCGACGGCAAGGGCCCGTTCGACTCCGCGGCCAAGGTCGCCGCAGGCGCGCTCAGGAAGAACGGCGGCAACGCCGACGCCGCGGTCGACGACATCGTCAAGAGCCACCTCAGGCTCGCTGCCGCCGGCGGCTTCGTCACGAGCCTCGGCGGGTTCATCACGCTGCCGGTCTCGCTGCCGGCCAACGTGCTCGGCTTCTACCTCATCGCGACGCGCATGACGGCGGCCGTCGCCTCGCTGCGCGGCCACGACATCAGCCAGCCGCAGATCCGCACGGCCGTCCTCCTCACCCTCGTGGGTGCGGACGCGGACGACCTGCTCGCGAAGGCCGGCATGGTCGCCCCGACCGGTCGCCTCACGAACCTCGCGGCCCAGCGGCTGCCCGGCCCGGCCCTCATGGTCGTCAACAAGGCGATCGGCTTCCGCCTGCTCTCGACGGCCGGCAAGAAGACGTTCTCGCGCTTCGGCCGCAACGTCCCGATCGTCGGCGGCGTCGTCGGCGCCGGGCTCGACGGGTGGCTGCTCAAGCGGATCTCGGACAACGCGCGACGCGAGTTCCCCACGGCGGCGGCGCAGATCGCGAAGGGCTGACCCATGGCGATGGCTTCCAAGGTCAGCACGTTCAAGAGCCTCGCGACCGCGGTGCGCATCGCCACCCGTCCCGGTGGGCCCTCGATGGTCGAGCGGGCCCAGGCGGTGCCGCGGCTGGTGAAGGCGGTGCGGTCGGGTGAGTACACCGGCACCTCCGCCGGACGCCTCCTCATGATCGCCGGCGCCGCGGGCTACCTCGTGTCGCCGGTCGACCTGCTGCCCGAGGCGCTGCTGGGGGCCTTCGGGCTGGCCGACGACGCCGTGGTCGGCTCGTGGCTGGCCGCCCAGCTCGTCACCGAGACCGAGGCGTTCCTCGAGTGGGAGCGCTCGACCGGTCGCGGGTCGGGGCACGGAGCCGGGCCCCGCTCGGCTGCCGACGCGGTGCCCGGTGAGGTCGTCGACGACGGTCCGCGTGGCGGTTCCGTCCCGCCGCGTGCGTGAGCGTCGTCCACAGGCGCCCCGTATGCCGTCCGCCCTCCACAGGTGCGTGACCTGACCCTTCCCGGGAGACCTGGGTCCTCCTGACGCTGAGGTCATGACCTCAGTGAAGATCTCCACCACCGAAGAGCTGCTGGCGGTGCTGCCGCACCAGCTCGGATACCGCCTCGAGCAGTGCGTCGCCGTCGTCATGGTGAGCGACAGGGTCCTCGGCCCCGTGGCGCGCGTCGACCTCCCAGCGGAGAGGGACGCCACGCACGCCGCCGAGCACCTGCTCGAGAGCCTCCTGCGGGTCCGGCCGCAGATGGCGCTGCTCGTCGGGCACGACACCGTGCCGGGGGAGTCGCGCTCCTTCCTGCAGGCGCTGCACCGCGGTCTGCGCGAGGCCGGCGTCGGGATCATCGACCACGTCGTCGTGCGCGACGGTCGGTGGTGGGGGTGGTGCTGCCGTCCGGCGGACCAGCTCGACGGACTCCTTCCCGACCACGTCGACGGCCACCCGATGCCCGACGAGGCCGCGGTGCCGGCCGTCGCCGAGCTCATCGCCCGCGGCAGCGCGCCGCTGGCGAGCCGGGACGAGCTGGGCGCCCTCGTCGGGGAGGACCCCACCCTCAGCGAGGGCGTCGGTGATGCGCTCGCCGACCTCTGGGAGGCCTTCTGCGACGAGATCGACCCCGACCACGACCCCGACCACGACCCCGAGCTCGAGGCGGAGGACGAGGACGTGGACGAGGTCGAGCGCGTTCGGACACGGGCCGCCCGACGGCTCGCGGCGGTCGACCGGGCACCGTCCCTGTGGGGCCGCGTCCTGGCGCCGGTCGGGGAGCGCGGTGACACGTTCTCGGCGTCGGACGACGACGTGGCCCGCCTGGCGCACTCGCTCCTCGACAAGCAGTGGCGCGACTCGCTCGTCGCGTGGATGTCACCGGTGATGTTCCCGCTCGACATGGTCGACGACGCCTCGCAGGCTCTCCTCGTCGAGCACGCGCCCGCGGGTCCGGCCACGACGTCCGAGCAGTCCGCGGTGGTGCTGCGGCGACTGCTCCACCTGGCCCGGCGGGTCCCTGACGAGTTCTCGCTCGAGGTGGCGGCGATGTGCACGGTGGCCGCCTGCGTCGCGTGGGGTGTGGGCAACGGGTCCACCACTGGGGACGCGCTTGCCCGAGCCCTGGGGGTGCAGCCGGACTACCGGCTGGCGCGCTATCTCGGCCAGATGGTCGAGCACCAGATGCGGCCACGACAACGGTGGGCCGAGGTGGCCGCCTGAGCGCTCTCACGGTGCGGACAGGGCTCCCGGAGCGTGGTGCCCCGGACCTAGACTCGGGCCCAAGGTCATGAGTCCCAGCGACAAGCCCCGGCTTGCTGGGCGGCAACCCTCCTCGCGGTGGGGTGCCCCGGGTGAAGACACGGCCCGTCGGCACCGACGGGCAAGCGCGATCCGAGGAGCACCCCCGATGACCATCACCGACCTCCCGACGACGTCGTTCTGGCGCCCCGGTGACGACCCGGGCGACCGGCAGTTCGCCGCTCTCGGCCCCGTCGTCCTCGAGCGCGGGGCGACCCTGCCCGACGTGACGGTCGCCTACGAGACCTGGGGCACCCTCAACGCCGCTCGGGACAACGCCGTCCTCGTCGAGCACGCCCTGACCGGTGACTCGCACGTCGAGGGCCCCCCCGGGGCAGGGCACCCGACACCCGGATGGTGGGACGGTCTCATCGGGCCCGGCCGGCCCCTCGACACCGACCGCTTCTTCGTCGTCTCGAGCAACGTCCTCGGCGGGTGCCAGGGGACCACCGGTCCCTCGAGCGACGCCCCCGACGGCCGCGCGTGGGGCGGACGGTTCCCCGCGGTCACCATCCGCGACCAGGTGGCCGTCGAGGCCCTGCTCGCCGACCGCCTCGGCATCCACACGTGGGCCGGTGTGCTCGGCGGCTCCATGGGCGGGATGCGGGCGATCGAGTGGGCCACCTCCCACCCCGAGCGGGTGGCCACGTGCATCGTCCTCGCGTCGACGGCATACGCGACGGCCGACCAGATCGCCTGGTGCCAGCCGCAGCTGCTGGCGATCCGCAGCGACCCGGCCTTCCACGACGGTGACTACTACGAGCACGGTGTCATGCCGAGCGCCGGGCTCGGCATCGCCCGGCGGATCGCGCACGTGACCTACCGGCACGAGGGCGAGCTGGCCGAGCGCTTCGGCCGCGAGGCGCAGGCGGGGGAGGAGCCGCTCGAGCGCGGTGGGCGGTTCGCCGTGGAGTCCTACCTCGACCACCACGCGGGCAAGCTCGGACGGCGGTTCGACGCCAACTCCTACGTCGTCCTCAGCGAGGCGATGAACAGCCACGACGTCGGTCGCGGTCGCGGCGGGGTCGCGGCAGCGCTCGCGGCCTTCGAGGGGTCGCTCGTCGTCGCCGGCGTCGACACCGACCGCCTCTACCCGGAGCGGCTCTCCGACGAGATCGCGGCGCTGCGCCCCGGGACCACCCAGCGGCACATCACGTCGAGGTTCGGGCACGACGGCTTCCTCATCGAGATCGAGCAGGTGGGCGCTGTCATCCGCGAAGCCCTCGGCTCCGACCCGTCGTGACCGGCTCCGACGGCGACGTGCTCGCACCAAACGAGACGCCGGGCCTCCGTGTCCTGTGTCACAAACTCCGGTAGCGTCCAGCCAAGAGCCATCCGGCTGAGCTGCTGACCAAAGGAGACACTCGTGGCCATCGTCGTGGGATACATCCCGACCAAGGAAGGCGCGGCCGCCCTGGCTCGCGCCGGCGAGGAAGCACTCCTGCGCAAGACCGACCTCGTCGTCATCAACTCCGGCCGCGACGGCTCGGGTGACGACTCCGAGGAGCTGGACCGACTTGGCGACGAGCTCAAGGCCAAGGGTGTGGGCGTCAAGGTCCGTCAGCTCATCCGGGGCAACGAGCCGGCCGAGGACCTCATCGCCGTCGCCGACGAGATCAACGCCGACCTCATCGTCATCGGTCTGCGCCGCCGCACTCCCGTCGGCAAGCTCATCCTGGGGTCCAACGCGCAGCGCATCCTGCTCGACGCCCCGTGCCCCGTCCTGGCCGTCAAGAGCTGACCGCGCACCCTCGACAACGCGCTGCGACCCCCCTGGAATAGGGCAGGGGGGCCGCAGCGATTTATAATGGTCATGCACCCTTCGAGCAACGGCCGATCCTCACCCCTGCGGATCACGTCAGAAGGGGCACCAACCAGACCAGCCGGTCAGTGCTCCGCCCGAGCGTGAGCACCACCGCGCGCCCCCCCGTGACGAAAGGTTGTCGGTGTCGCCTGTGTCCACGAACGCCCCCGAGACGCCCCTCCCCGCCGAGTTCAGCCACCCCGCCCTGCAGGACCTCGTCCGCACGGGCCGCACCACCGGTCAGGTGACCGGTGAGCAGGTTTCCCAGGCCATCGTCGCCGCGGGCGTGCGCGCCAACCGGGGTCGCGTCGTCCTCAAGGCGCTCGCGGGTCAGGACATCGAGGTCGTCATGATCGCCCCCGAGCGCGCCGTGGCCGCCACCAAGGCGACCGCCAAGAAGACGACGTCGGCGAGCACCACGAAGGCTGCTTCCGCGAAGAAGGCCGCCCCCGCCAAGAAGGCCGCGCCCGCCAAGAAGGCCGCCGCCACCGAGGACGAGGCAGCGCCCGCCAAGAAGACCGCGGCCAAGGCCGCCACGACCAAGAAGGCCGCCGTCGCTGCCGCCGCCCCGGCCAAGAAGGCCGCGGCGAAGGCGCCTGCCGCCAAGAAGGCCGCCGCCAAGAAGGCCACGGCCAAGAAGGCCGCCGACGCGGACGCCGAGATCGAAGAGGTCGACGAGGCCGAGCTCGCCAAGGTCACGGCCGAGGCCGAGTCCAACCCGACCGCCGCCGGCGCGACCGACGCGGACGACGACAACGAGGACGGCGAGGGCGACGACAAGGCCAAGGCCGACGCCGTCCCCGAGACCGCTGGTGGCTTCGTCCTGCGCGACGACGACGAGGAGGACGCGCCCGTCCAGCAGGTCGTCACCGCCGGCGCCACGGCCGACCCGGTCAAGGACTACCTCAAGCAGATCGGCAAGGTCGCCCTCCTCAACGCCGAGCAGGAGGTCGAGCTCGCCAAGCGCATCGAGGCCGGCCTGTTCAGCGAGGAGCGTCTCAACTCCGGCGACAAGATCGACATGAAGCTCAAGCGCGAGCTCTGGTGGATCGCCCAGGACGGCAAGAACGCCAAGAACCACCTGCTCGAGGCCAACCTGCGACTCGTCGTCTCGCTGGCCAAGCGCTACACCGGTCGCGGCATGCTCTTCCTCGACCTCATCCAGGAGGGCAACCTCGGTCTCATCCGTGCGGTCGAGAAGTTCGACTACACCAAGGGCTACAAGTTCTCGACCTACGCGACGTGGTGGATCCGTCAGGCCATCACCCGCGCCATGGCCGACCAGGCGCGCACCATCCGCATCCCGGTCCACATGGTCGAGGTCATCAACAAGCTCGCCCGTGTCCAGCGCCAGATGCTCCAGGACCTGGGCCGTGAGCCCACCCCCGAGGAGCTCGCGCTCGAGCTCGACATGACGCCCGAGAAGGTCGTCGAGGTGCAGAAGTACGGCCGTGAGCCGATCTCGCTGCACACCCCGCTCGGCGAGGACGGCGACAGCGAGTTCGGTGACCTCATCGAGGACTCCGAGGCGGTCGTGCCGGCCGACGCCGTGAGCTTCACGCTCCTCCAGGAGCAGCTGCACTCGGTGCTCGACACGCTCTCCGAGCGCGAGGCCGGTGTCGTGTCGATGCGCTTCGGCCTCACCGACGGCCAGCCCAAGACACTCGACGAGATCGGCAAGGTCTACGGCGTGACCCGCGAGCGGATCCGCCAGATCGAGTCCAAGACGATGAGCAAGCTCCGTCACCCGTCGCGCTCGCAGGCGCTGCGCGACTACCTCGACTGAGCGAGCCGCACCACAACCACGACGTATGCCGTGTGCCCACCTCGGGCACACGGCATACGTGCGTCTTGGGACACCGCCGTCACGCCGGCCGAGGGGACGAGGTCAGCGGCGCCGCAGGCGCGCCCACGCCTGGCGCGGCCAGTCCAGGGCGGCCTCCTTGACGTCGTTCCACTGCTGGACGCCGTCGCCGGGGACGAGGTAGGCGCGCGCCCGGTCACCGCGCTGCCGGGCCGAGACCGCGGCCTTCCACACTGCTCGGGCGTCCTCGCCGACGTCGTCGATCGGCGTGCTCGGTGGCGCATAGCGGGCCCTCTCGACGGTGTCGACGATGCGTCCCATCGCGGCCTTCGAGTCCCCGGTGAGGATCGCGTCGTGGGTGAGCCGCGCCCCGGCCTGGCGTGGGGTGCTTCCGGCAGGTGGCGCGATGCCGATGTCGCCGAGCCGTGAGATGAGCGAGGCCCACTCGGCCTCGACCCGCTCGGCGTCGTCGCGGGCGTCGAGGCGCATCCGTCGGCGCCGCACCCACGCGGCGACCGGCAGCAGCAGGAGCGACAGGACCACCCCGAGCACGATCCCGATGGCGAGGAGGTTGTCGCGTGCCCAGCGGATCGGGCCCGGCAGCGACGACGCGTTGTCGCGCACGGCGCCCTGGTCGCTGTCGGGTCGCTCGCTGGCCGTCGGTGCGGGTGCGGAGGTCGTCGCGCTCGCCGAGGGGCTTGCGGTGGGGTCGGCCTGCGAGGGGATGAGGCTGTAGACCGGCGCGGCGCCGGCGCGCACGCCCGGAGTCGGCTCGAACCGCGTCCAGCCGAGGTCGGGGAACCAGAGCTCGGGCCATGCGTGGGCGTCGGCGGCCCGCACGGTGTAGCCGCCGTTGGCGAACGTGCCGGGCAGGAAGCCGATCGCCATCCGGGCTGGGATCCCCTTGAGCCTGGCCGCCATGACGAACGCCGACGCGAACTGGACGCAGTAGCCGGTGCGGGAGACGAGGAAGTTCGACAGCGGGTCCGACATCATCGTGCGACCCGAGACCGGGTCGGTCGGCGTCGGCAGCTGGAGCGAGTACGTGTACTGGCTGCTCCGGAAGTGGGCCTGGAGCAGCCGGGCCGTCTCGAGCGGGGAGGCGTCGCTCGGCACGACCGAGTCGACGAGCTCGCTGAGACGCAGGATGCCCTCGCCACCGAGCTCGGTGTAGAGGCCCTGCTCGGACCCGGCCGGCTCGGGACCGTTGCCCGAGAAGTCGCCCTCTTCGGGCGCGAGCTCGCTGTAGGTCGCGGTGTAGTCGCCGCGCGTCCGGTCGACCTCGTAGCCACCGACGAAGTTCCTGCGCAGGGACGCGCCGTCGAGGTCGACGGAGCGCAGGGGAGTGGGCAGCGCGATCTGCGGCGCCTCGAGCCGGTTCTCGCTGACCTCGACCTTGACCTCGGTCCGTTTGACGTCGGGTGACCCGACGGCGGGCTCGACGCCGTTGGTGACGACCCGGTTGGCGTCGAAGCCGGTGCTCCACTCGCCGTTGCGGTAGTCGGTGAGGATCGCGACGCGCAGTGGCGCCGGCGTGCTCGTCGACGTCGTGTAGTCGATGACCGGCTGCTGCGACTGGCTCTCGAGCGAGCGGCGCAGGTCCAGGGTCGTGTTGAGCCGGACCGAGCCTCCGCCGTTGGCGTTCTCGGTGCGACCGAGCCCCTCGGCCAGGTAGGTCGTGGGAAGGTGCGGCACGACCGCCGGCACGACGACGGCCAAGGCGAGCGCTCCGGCCCCGAGGAGCCGCGCCGTCCCTGCGACACCGAGCACGGGGTCGTGGTCCTCACCGTCGGCGGTACGCGGAACGGCTGTGCCCCATCGCCGCACGCTGGCGATGCCCTGGCTCGCGACGAGCCCGAGCCAGAACGCGATGGGGAGCACGAAGTACTTCCAGCTCAGTCCCTCACCCGAGTTCGTCGCCGAGACGAGGTATGCCGTGAGGAGACCGAGCCCGGACAGCGCCGGAAAGCGCAGGGTCACCGCGATGGCGTCGGTGGCCAGGGCGGTGAGGCCGACGAGCATGGTGATGCCGACGATGACGCCGCGTTCGGTCGGCACCGGGACGGAGAAGGCCATGACCGTCTGCTGGGCCTCGCCGAGCAGGATCCCGAAGCTCCGCATCGTGTCGGGCCCCGGCAGCACGCCGTAGTAGAGGTGTCCGCGTCCGTGCAGCCACGACACGACGAGGGTCGCCGCGACCAGCTGGCCGGCGAAGACGCGCAGGGCCGATGCGCTGACCGACCGCAGGGCGAGCCCGACCAATGCGATGGTGGCGATGACGACGAGGGTGGGGCGCACCCAGACGTTGGAGTCGAAGAGCGTGAGCAGCGGCAGCGCGACGGTGAAGCTGGCGAGGGCCGCGAGCAGGGTCTCGACCGGGCGGGCGCGGTTCATCGGGCACCCACCATGCGACGCGACCCGGCCACGGCGGCCCAGGCGTCGGCGACGCCGAGGTCGGGGGTGACCGGCAGGGCGGCCCAGCCGGCGCCGGCGAGGGCGGCGGTGGTGGCCCTCGGCTCGAGGTCACCGCCGCGCACCTGCTCGCCGCGGGCGAAGGTCGAACCGTCGACGACGAACGCGAGGCCGGGTCCGCCCGGCTGGCGCAGCGAGGACAGCGCGCGAGCGGAGTCGTCGTCGAGCGCCCCCATGATGGCGACGACGAGACCGCCTTGGGCGGTCGCCCCGCTCGCGGCGTGGAGCATGCTGCCGACACCGGCCTCGTCGGTCGGTGTGGTGCGGGCGAGCGTCTCGAGCGCGGCGTCGAGGTCACCGTCCTCGCGCACTCCGGACTCCAGCCCGGGGTCCGGGGTGAGGAGGTGCACGGCGAACCCGGAGTCGAGGAGGTGGTTGACCGCGGACGCCGCCATCGTCACGGCCCACTCGAGCGAGCCCGCCGGACCGGTGCCCCCGTGGGCCCGGGCGCGGGTGTCGAGCAGGACGACGGCGCGGCGCTTGGCCGGGCGGTCCTCCTGCCGCACCATGAGCTCGCCGGTGCGAGCGGTGGCGGGCCAGTGGATGCGTCGGAGGTCGTCGCCGTCGCGGTACTCGCGGATCGACTGGTCGTCCTCGCCGTGGAGTGCCACGCGGTGGGGGACCGAGCCCTCGGCACCGAGACCGCGACCGAGCGCCCGACCGTCCGAGAGGGTGACCACGCGGGGGAGGACGAGCAGCTCGTCGTGGCTGCTGATCGAGGTGTGGCGCAGGGTGAGGCCGAACGGGTCCTGGACGCGCACGCCCAACGGGCCGAGCCGGTGCGCCCCGCGGGCATGGGCGCGGACGGCATACTCCACGTGCGTGAAGCCGCCGGCGGCGAGTCCGGGGACGACGAAGCGAGGACGGTCGCCGAGGGAGTAGTCGAGGTGCTCCTCCGCGAGCAGCACCGGGGAGCGCGACGACGAGGGGTTGGAGATCGTCACCCCGACGACGGCGGGCTCGTCGATCGTCACCCGCGACGGGTGGGCCTCGCGCTCGACGGCGAGGGCGAGGTCGTGACGTCGACCGAGCATCCCGGCGAGCAGCGGCAGGGCGCACAGGGCCGTGCCGATCCGGCTGAGATCGTGCTGCCCGAGCGCCAGACCCGACACCACGAGGACGATCCCCGACGCGAGGAAGGCCGCACCTCGTGTCGTGAGCGACTCACGGAACCGACGCATGTCCCTCCCTCAGCGCGTGGGCGCCGGCACGCGCACGCGCTGGAGCAGGTCGGCGAGGACGTCGGCGGCCGAGCGGTGCGCCAGCTGGCTCTCGCCGGTGAGCATGAGGCGGTGGGCGAGCACCGGTGTCGTCATCGACTGCACGTCGTCGGGCAGCACGTGGTCGCGGCCGGCGAGCGCGGCGTGCGCCCGGCTGGCGCGGAGCAGGTGCAGGCTCGCACGGGGTGAGGCGCCCAGGCGCAGCGCCGAGCTCGTGCGGGTGGCCTGGGTGACGTCGACGACGTACTGCTTGAGTGCCTGTGACGCGTGCACCCGGCGGACCGCCTCGATCATCGAGATGACGGTGGTGGCGTCGGTGACCGGGTGCAGGTCCTCGAGCGGCGACCCGGCACCGTGCTGGTCGAGCATGTCGAGCTCGCTGCGAGCCGACGGGTAGCCCATGGAGATGCGTGCCATGAAGCGGTCGCGCTGTGCCTCGGGCAGGGGGTAGGTGCCCTCCATCTCGATCGGGTTCTGGGTCGCGAGGACCATGAAGGGGCGGGGCAGTGCGTAGGTCGTGCCGTCGACGGTGACCTGCGACTCCTCCATCGACTCGAGGAGCGCGGACTGCGTCTTGGGTGAGGCGCGGTTGATCTCGTCACCGACGACGACGTTGGCGAAGATCGCGCCCGGCCGGAACTCGAAGTCGCGCACGTCCTGGTTGTAGACGCTCACGCCGGTGATGTCGCTCGGCAGGAGGTCGGGCGTGAACTGCACCCGGCGCACGGACGCGTCGATGCACCGCGCCAGGGTCTTGGCCAGCATCGTCTTGCCGACACCCGGGACGTCCTCGATGAGGATGTGGCCCTCGGCGAGCAGCGCGATGACCGCGGTCCGCACCGCGGCCGGCTTGCCCTCGATGACCGAGTTCATGGCGTTCTGGAGCGAGCTCGCGACCTGGAGGACCTGGTCGAGCTGGGCCCCGGCGTGGGGTGCGCGCTCGCTGCGGACGTGCTCGGTGGCCTGGTGGACCTCGTCGTGTGCGGGCACCGGAACTCCTGTGATGAGTGCTCCCGGGGCCCTGCGCCACCGGGGCCTTCGATCTTGCCCCACATTGCTCCACCGGGGGAGGGCCTCGCGCCCGAAAACGCGGTTCACAGGCAACGTGCAGGTGCGGGCGCAGGGGGAGCGGACGGCATACGGGCGTGTGCCGTGGCGTCGGCACCCTCCCAGCAGGAATCCGGGCGAAAAGTTGCCCCACTTTGCACCACCGCTGTTGACCTGCGGAAAAAGCCGTTCAAGCGGACTGTAACGACTTGATTTCAAGTCAAGGTGGAGTAAAGTGGGGGACACCGGAGAGAAGTGTCGCCCCGGGGTCGAAACGGATGGGGAGGTGAGCGCGGTGTTCCTCGGTACTCACACGCCGCGCCTGGACGACAAGGGCCGTCTCTTCCTCCCCGCCAAGTTCCGCGAGCGCCTCTCGACCGGCCTCGTCGTCACCCGTGGCCAGGAGCGCTGCCTCTACGTCTTCCCGATGGACGAGTTCACCAAGGTCACCCAGCAGATGCAGGAGGCGCCGACGACCAACCGCGCCGTCCGCGACTACATCCGCGTCTTCCTCTCCGGTGCGAGCGACGAGATCCCCGACAAGCAGGGCCGCGTGACCATCCCCGCGCACCTGCGCCAGTACGCCGGCCTCTCGCGCGAGTGCACCGTCATCGGCACCGGCTCGCGCGTCGAGGTCTGGGACACCGAGGCGTGGAACGACTACCTCGCCAGCACCGAGCAGGCCTACTCCGAGCAGTCGGAGGAGGTCATCCCCGGGCTCATGTGACCTGCCCCCGGCTCCCGGCCTCCAGCCGACCGGTTCCCGACACGACTTCCCCCGTGCCGGGCCCCGGACGGATGGGGACCAGGGGCCGGGGCACAGGACCACCACAGGGATCGACCTCAGCACCACGCAGACACCCACCACCACGCAGGACCACCGCCGCACAGCAAGTCCCAGCCACACGCCAGCCCCACGCCAGACAGACGAGGAGCACCACATGGAGTCACGGGGAGCCGCCCACGAGCGGCACGTGCCCGTGCTCCGCGACCGCATCGTCGACCTCCTCGCCCCGGCCCTCGAGGCCCCCGGGTCGGTGCTGGTCGACGGGACCCTCGGCATGGGTGGGCACACCGAGGCCTTCCTCGAGCGCTGCCCGGAGGCGACCGTCATCGGCATCGACCGCGACGAGGAGGCCCTCGCGCTCGCAGGTGAGCGCCTCGCCCGGTTCGGGGACCGCTTCCGCGGCGTGCACGCCGTCTACGACGAGATCGCCGACGTCGTCGCCGACGCCGGGCTGCGCGAGGTGCAGGGCGTCCTGTTCGACCTCGGCGTCTCCTCGCTCCAGCTCGACGAGGCCGACCGCGGCTTCGCCTACGCCCAGGACGCGCCCCTCGACATGCGGATGGACCAGGGGATCGGGATCACCGCCGCCGAGGTCCTCAACACCTACGCCCCGGGCGACCTCATCCGCGTGCTGCGCGACTTCGGTGAGGAGCGCTTCGCCAAGCGCATCGTCTCGGCCATCGTCCGCGAGCGTGAGACCGAGCCCTTCACCCGCTCGGCGCGCCTCGTGGACCTGCTGCGCGACGCGGTCCCGGCCGCGTCGCAGCGCACCGGCGGGCACCCTGCCAAGCGGACCTTCCAGGCGCTGCGCATCGAGGTCAACGACGAGCTCGGCGCCTGGCAGCGCGCGGTCGTCGGCGCCATCGACGTGCTCGCCGTTGGTGGCCGCATCGCGGTGCTGTCCTACCACTCGCTCGAGGACCGGATCACCAAGCGCGCCCTCGTCGCCGGTGCCACCTCGACGACACCACCCGGTATGCCGGTCGAGCTCCCTGAGCACGCGGCATACCTCCGCCTGTTGACCCGCGGGGCAGAGGAGCCCCCGGCCGACGAGCAGTCCACCAACCCACGATCCGCCTCCGCGCGACTGCGCGTCGCAGAACGCACACGATCCACCCAGGGAGCCCGGCGATGACCACGACCGCCACCGCACGCCAACTCCACCGCTCACCGGCACGGCCCACGAAGCCTCAGCCGCTGCGCGTCGTCCGCCAGCAGCCCCAGCAGGCGCAGCCGGCGTTCGTCGCGGCGTGCCTCGCGCTGCTCGTCGCGGGCCTGCTCGGCGTGCTCATGCTCAACACCGCCATGGCCAAGGGCTCCTTCGTCCTCGGCGACCTCCAGGACCAGTCGAACCAGCTCGCCGACGCCGAGGAGGCCCTCAGCCACGCCATCGACGCGCAGAGCGCGCCGTCGGTCCTGGCGCAGCGCGCCCTCGACATGGGCATGGTCCCCTCGGAGACGGCGGCCTTCCTCCGTCTCAGTGATGGCAAGGTCCTCGGCGTGGCGCAGGGGGCAACGGCGCAGAAGGAATTTACGGTGGCCACACAGGGCAGCTCCGCTGCCGCGGCAGCCCGTCCGGCGACGACCCCGCAGACCACGGTCAAGACGGTGGGCACCGTGACGACGACGACCGTGACGACCCTCAAGGGGGGCAACATCGAGGTCACCACGACGAGTGTCGACTCGCGCACCGGCGAGACGACCGCGACGACGTCGACCAAGAGCGCCCGGTCGGCCGACGAGTCCTCGACGCCGGCACCTTCGGTGTCGCCGAGCGCCTCGCCGAGCGCCTCGCCGTCCGCATCCGAGTCGGCATCGCCCTCACCGTCGGCCTCGTCCACGGACCCGAACCCGGCGCCCAGCGCCACGACGACGCCGTGACCCCCCGGACCCCGCCTCCGCCGGGAGGGCGCGAGCCCCGGCGGTCCGGTCGGTCCGGCTCCGCTCCCCGCTCCGCCGCACGTCCCGGTGCCCGTCCGTCCGCTGGTTCGGGCACGTCATCCAAGCCGGCGTCCAAGCCGGCGTCCGGCCCGGCTCGGCCGGCCAAGAAGCGCCAGCCCCCGGCAGCCGGTGCTGCCCGGACGCAGCGTCCGGCAGCCAAGCGCCCGTCGACCGCCGCTGACCGCTCCGCCCGGACGCCTGCGAAGGCGTCCGCGTCGAAGGCCAGCGCGTCCAGGGCGACCGCGTCGAAGGCGACCGCCGCCAAGGCCTCCGCCGCACGCGGCTCGACCGCTCGCGGCTCGGCCTCCTCCACGTCGAAGGCCTCGGCCTCTCGCGCCGGCTCCGGGCGTGGTGTGCCGCCGCGGAGCACCGCGCGCCGCACCGGCCCCCCGCGCCGACCGCCGGTGCGCCGCAAGGCGACCCAGTCGCCGGGCAACCCGCGCCGTCGCATGCGCGGCATGACGATCGCCGTCCTGTTCGTCTTCAGCATCTTCGCGGCGCAGCTGCTCCGCATCCAGGGGTTCGACTCGTCGGCCGTGGCCGCACAGGCGCTCGAGCAGCGCACCGAGAAGGTCGTCATCCCCGCCCTGCGCGGCAAGATCACGTCCTCCGACGGGGTCGTCCTCGCCTCGAGCCGCGCCCGCGAGACGGTCGTGGCCGACCCCACCGCCGTCTGCACCTACAAGCAGAAGAGCACCAAGACCTGTGACCCGGCGACGAGCGGCGTCGCCGTCGACCTCGCGGCCAAGGCCCTTGCACCGCTCCTCGGCCGCACCGCCGACGACCTGCGCCCCCGGCTCGGTGGCTCGGGCCGCTACCAGGTGCTCGACCGCAAGGTGAGCCCGCTGACCTGGCGCAAGATCGCCGACCTCGGCATCCCGGGCATCTACCGCGACTCCGCGGAGGCCGTGCCCGAGCGCGTCTACCCGCAGGGGCCGAACTCGGCCTCGCTCGTGGGCTTCGTGACCAACGACGGAGCCGCTGGTGGCGGGCTCGAGTCGATGATGGACACCGCGCTCAAGGGCACCGCCGGCTACTCGATCTTCGAGAAGGCGCCGGACGGGTCCAAGATCCCCGGCGGACGTCAGGGAGGCGCTCCGGCCGACGACGGCCAGGACGTCATGCTCACGGTCAACTCCAACATCCAGTGGTACGCCCAGAACGCCCTCGCGCAGCAGATGGCCAAGATGGGGGCCCAGTCGGGCACCGCCGTCGTGATGAACGCCAAGACCTCCAAGGTCCTCGCCCTGGCGTCCTACCCGACGTTCGACCCCAACGACATCGCCAGTGCCAAGGGCAGCCTCGTCAACAAGGCCCTCAACGACGTCTTCGAGCCCGGCTCGACCGCCAAGGTCATGACCGTCGCCGCGGCGCTCGAGGAGAAGATGGTGACGCCCGGGCAGCCGGTCGTCATCCCCAACCGCATGCAGCGGTTCGACGCCAGCTTCAAGGACAGCCACGACCACCCCACGCTCTACCGGACGGTCGCCGGCACCCTCGCCGAGTCGAGCAACATCGGGACGATCCTCATCGGTGAGACCCTCGCGCCCAAGAAGCTCGAGGAGTACTACCGGAAGTTCGGCCTCGGCTCGAAGTCGGGCATGGGCTACCCGGGGGAGTCGGCCGGTCTGCTCTCCCCGTCCAGCAAGTGGAGCGGCACCCAGCGCTCGACCGTGATGTTCGGGCAGGGCCTCTCGGTGACCGCCATCCAGGCCGCGTCGGTCTTCCAGACCATCGCCAACGGCGGCATGCGGATGACCCCCTCGCTCATCGAGGGCACGACCGCCGAGAACGGCACCTTCACCAGGGCCGCGACCAAGCCGGGCACCCGTGTCGTCTCCGAGGACACCGCCTCCAAGGTCAACGCGATGCTCGAGGGCGTCGTCTCCAAGGAGGGCACCGCGCCGCAGGCCCAGATCCCGGGCTACCGCGTCGCCGGCAAGACGGGGACCGCCGACTTCTACGACGCCCGGCTCGGCCGCTACAGCGGCAAGACCGCGAGCTTCATCGGCTACGCACCCGCCGACGACCCCGAGCTGGTCGTGGCCGTGATCCTCCAGCGGCCGAGCGCCAGCATCTACGGAGGCACGGTCGCGGCGCCGGTCTTCCACGACGTCATGACCTATGCGCTCCAGGAGCTCAAGGTCCCGCCGACGGGGACCGCGGCCGCGCCCATCACGCTCTCGGTGACGCCCGAGGAGGCGCTGTCCAACCCGGACACGCTGCGTGACAAGGCACGTCACCCGGCCAAGTAGTCTGACTGGTCGTGTCTGCTCCCCGACCCGCTTCCCGTGACAGCTCGAGCCTTCGTGAGCTCGCGCTGCTCGTCGACGCCTCCATCGAGAATTCAGCGCACCTCGAGGTGGGGATCACCGGAGTGACCCTCGACTCCCGTGCGGTCCAACCCGGAGACCTGTATGCCGCGTTGCCCGGTGCCCGTGCGCACGGCGCCGACTTCGCCGCCCAGGCGCAGGCCGCCGGGGCGAGTGCGGTGCTCACCGACGCCGACGGTGCCGAGCGGCTGCGCACCGCCGGTGTCGCCCTCCCGGCCCTCGTCGTCGAGCGTCCCCGTGCGGTGCTCGGCGCCCTCTCGGCCCGGATCTACGACACGACCGAGCAGAGCCTGACCATGGTGGGCATCACGGGGACCAACGGCAAGACGACGACGGCATACCTCGTCTCGAGCGCGCTGGCCGTCCTCGGGCACCGGACCGGTCTCATCGGCACGGTCGAGACCCGGATCGGCGACGAGCGGATCAAGAGCGTCCGCACGACGCCCGAGGCCACGGACCTGCACGCCATCCTCGCCGTGATGGAGGAGCGCGACACCGACACCTGCGTCATGGAGGTGTCGAGCCACGCGCTGAGCCAGCACCGCGTCGACGGTGTCGTCTTCGACCTCGCGCTCTTCACGAACCTGTCGCAGGACCACCTCGACTTCCATGCCGACATGGAGGACTACTTCAGCGCGAAGGCGCGGCTGTTCACCACGGAGCACTCGCTGCGCGGGCTCGTCTGCGTCGACGACGTCTGGGGTCGCCGACTCGTCGAGCGCTCCGGTGTCCCCGTCACCACCCTGACGACCCTGCCGGACGGGGACGCCGACTGGACCGTCACCGTGGACGAGCAGGAGCCGCCGCGCTTCGTCCTGCGGGGGCGCGGCATCGAGCTCGACCTCCGCTCGGCCCTGCCCGGGGACTTCAACGTCGCCAACACCGCCATGGCGGCCGTGGCCCTCCTGCTCCTCGGTGAGGAGACCGACGCCGTGAGCCGGGCCATCCTCACCGACCCGCACGTGCCGGGCCGGATGGAGCGGGTGACCTCGTCCACCGACGGCGAGGACCTGCTCGCCGTCGTCGACTACGCCCACACGCCCGACGCCGTCGAGGCCGCGCTGGCGGCCCTGCGTCCCTCCACCACCGGCCGGCTCGTCGTCGTCCTCGGTGCGGGCGGTGACCGCGACCGCGGCAAGCGCCAGGGCATGGGACGCGCGGCCGCCGGGCTCGCCGACGCCGTCGTCGTCACCGACGACAACCCGCGCGGCGAGGACCCGTCGAGCATCCGCGCCGCCGTCCTCGAGGGCGCGCGCTCGGTCGACAGCAGCTCCACGCTCGTCGAGGTCGGCGGGCGGCGCGAAGCCATCCGCGAGGCCGTGCGGCTCGCCCGCGAGGGCGGCCCGGGCTCCGTGGTCGCCGTCGTCGGCAAGGGCCACGAGACCGGCCAGGAGGTCGGCGGCGTGGTGCACCCGTTCGACGACCGCGACGAGCTCAAGGCCGCGCTCGACGCCGTCGACGGCGAGGCCGGCGCTCCCATCGACGCCGCCACCGACGAGACCACCACCACGGACACCGACGAGGAGACCACCGGGTGATCGCCCTGTCCCTGACCGAGATCGCCGAGCTCACGGGCGGTGCCCTCCACGGTGTCGAGCCCGCGGAGGCCCCGGTCGTCACGGGTGCTGTCGTCACCGACTCGCGCGAGGCCGAGCCCGGCAGTCTCTACGTCGCCCGCATCGGCGAGCGCATGGACGGCCACCTCTTCGTGGCAGCCGCCCGGGACCAGGGCGCCGTCGCCGCGCTGACGAGCCGGGTCGTCGACGAGCTGCCGTGCGTCGTCGTGGGCGACGTCCAGGCGGCCTTCGTCGCCATCTCGCGCGCCGTGCTCGACCGCGCGACCGACCTCACCGTCATCGGCATCACCGGGTCCTCCGGCAAGACGAGCACCAAGGACCTGCTCGGCACCGTCCTCGCGACGAGCGGGCCGACGATCGCTCCGGTCGGCTCCTACAACTCCGAGGTCGGCGTGCCGCTCACGGTCACGCGCGTCACCGACGACACCCGGTTCCTCGTCGTCGAGATGGGCGCCCGCGGGGTCGGACACATCGAGTACCTCACCCGCATCGCACCGCCGCGCATCGGTGTCGTCCTCAACGTCGGCACGGCCCACGTCGGCGAGTTCGGCTCCCGCGAGGCGATCGGCCGCGCCAAGGCCGAGCTCGTCCAGGCCCTGCCCGCCGACGGTGTCGCCGTCCTCAACGCCGACGACCCGGTCGTCCGCTCCATGTCCGAGCGCACCGCCGCACGGGTCGTCCTCGTCGGCGAGGCACCCGACGCGCTCGTGCGCGCCGAGGACGTGACGGTCGCGAGCGACGGCCGCGCGAGCTTCCGCCTCGTCACGCCGGCGGGTCAGGCCCCCGTCTCCCTGCGCCTCGTCGGCCGCCACCACGTCGGCAACGCGCTGGCCGTCATCGCCGTGGCCCTCGAGTGCGGGATGTCGTTGGAGGACACCGTGGCCGCGGTCGCGGATGCCGGTGTCGTGAGCCGCTGGCGCATGGAGGTCACCCAGCGGCCCGACGGCGTGACCATCGTCAACGACGCCTACAACGCCAACCCCGACTCGATGCGCGCGGCGCTGGCCGCCCTCGAGACCATGGGGACGGGCCGCCGCACCTGGGCGGTCCTCGGCTCGATGCTCGAGCTCGGCGACGAGTCCGACGACGACCACGCCGAGGTGGGTGCCGAGGCGCAGCGCCGCGGCGTCGACGAGCTGCTCGTCGTGGGTTCGACGGCCCGTCCGATGGCCGACATCCCCGCCACGCCGGGCACCCGGATCCGCTGGGTCGAGGACGCCGACGCGGCCGAGGCCGTGCTCCGGGCCGAAGTCGCCCCACCCGACGTCGTGTTGTTCAAGTCCAGCCGCGATGCAGGTCTACGGTGGCTCGGAGACAGACTCACCACCACCGACCGCACCACCCAGGAGGATCCCCAGTGAAGGCCGTGCTCGTCGCTGCGGTGGTCAGTCTCGTCGTCGCACTGTTCGGCACGCCGATGTTCATCAAGGTCCTCGTCAAGCGCGGCTACGGCCAGTTCATCCGCGACGACGGTCCCACCTCGCACCACACCAAGCGCGGCACGCCGACGATGGGCGGCGCGGTCATCGTGGCCGCGACGATCACGGCATACGGAGCGGCGCACCTCGCGTTCTGGACGGCTCCGAGCTGGAGCGGGGTGCTCGTCCTGTTCCTCATGGCAGGGCTGGGGCTCGTGGGCTTCCTCGACGACTACATCAAGATCAGCAAGCAACGAAGCCTCGGTCTCCGGTCCAAGCAGAAGCTCTTCGGCCAGGGGCTCGTCGGCGTGATCTTCGCGATCCTCGCGCTGCAGTTCCCCAACGACTCGGGTCGCACCCCGGCGTCCACGAAGATCTCGTTCGTCCGCGACACCAACATCGACCTCGCCTTCGCGGGGACGATCGTCGGGATCCTGCTCTTCATCCTCTTCGCCAACGTCATCATCGCCGGCACGAGCAACGGCGTGAACCTCACCGACGGCCTCGACGGCCTCGCCACCGGCGCCTCGGTCATGACGTTCGCCGCCTACGTCCTCATCGGCATCTGGCAGTTCAACCAGAACTGCCAGACCAACGCCGGCATCAAGTGCTACGAGGTCCGCGACCCGCTCGACCTCGCTATCATCGCGGCCGCGGCCATGGGGGCCTGTTTCGGCTTCCTCTGGTGGAACGGCTCGCCGGCCAAGATCTTCATGGGTGACACCGGGTCGCTGGCCCTCGGCGGCCTGCTCGCCGGGCTGGCCATCGTGACCCGCACCGAGTTCCTCGTCGTCATCCTCGGCGGCCTCTTCGTCACGATCACGCTGTCCGTGATCATCCAGGTCGCGTCGTTCAAGTCGACCGGCAAGCGGGTCTTCAGGATGGCGCCGCTGCAGCACCACTTCGAGCTCCTCGGCTGGCAGGAGGTCACGATCGTCATCCGCTTCTGGATCATCGCAGGCCTCTTCGTGGCCTTCGGGCTCGGCCTCTTCTACGCCGAATGGGTCGTGGGCGCGGCATGACCGCGAACGACCCGAGTCGGCTCACGAGGTTGTCGGGACTCACCTCGCGCGAGTCCGACTGGGCCGGCCTTCGCGTGCTCGTCGCCGGTCTCGGCGTGAGCGGCTTCGCGGCCGCCGACGCCCTGCTCGAGCGCGACGCCCACGTCATCGTCGTCGACGGCTCGTCGCCCGACTCCTCGCCGGCCATGGCCGAGCGGGCGCGCATCCTCGAGATCCTCGACGCCGAGCTGCGCTTCGGTCCCGAGCACGTCTCCCGTATGCCGTCCGACCCCGTCGACCTCGTCGTCACCTCCCCGGGATGGGCGCCGACCCAGCCGCTGCTCGCCGCGGCGGCGGAGGCCGGTGTCGCGATCTGGGGCGAGGTCGAGCTGGCCTGGCGGATGCGCCCGAGCGAGGGTGCGGCGCCGTGGCTCACGGTGACCGGCACCAACGGCAAGACCACGACCGTGCAGATGCTCACCTCGATCCTGCGGGCCGCGGGGGAGCGGGCCATCAGCGCGGGCAACGTCGGCACGCCCATCCTCGAGGCGGTCATGGACCCCCAGCCGTTCGACGCCATCGCCGTCGAGCTGTCGAGCTTCCAGCTGCACTGGTCGGACTCGATCCGCCCGCAGGCCTCCGCCTGCCTCAACGTCGCCCCCGACCACGTCGACTGGCACGGCAGCTACGACGAGTACCTCGCCGCCAAGGGCAAGGTCTACGAGGGCACCGAGATCGCCTGCATCTACAACGTCGACGACCCCCAGACCGAGCGCCTCGTCGAGGAGGCCGACGTCCAGGAGGGCTGTCGTGCCGTCGGCTTCACGCTCGGCACCCCGGCGCCGTCGATGCTCGGTGTCGTCGGTGACGTCCTCGCCGACCGGGCGTTCGTCGAGCAGCGACGCCACGCCGCCGCCGAGCTCGCCTCGATCGAGGACCTGCGCGGGGACGCCCCCGACGTCGCACCTCACCTCGTCGCCAACGCGCTGGCCGCTGCGGCCCTCGCCCGGGCCCACGGTGTCGAGCCGGGTGCGGTGCGAGCCGGCCTCAAGGCCTTCAGGCCCGAGGCGCACCGGATCGCGCACGTCGCGACGATCGACGAGGTGCGCTACGTCGACGACTCCAAGGCCACGAACCCGCACGCAGCGGCAGCCTCGCTCACGGCATACGAGCACGTCGTCTGGGTCGCCGGAGGGCTCCTCAAGGGAGCCGACGTCGACGACCTCGTGAGGTCGGCGGCCGGCCGCCTGCGAGGTGTCGTGCTCCTCGGACGCGACCGCGCGACCATCGCGGAGGCGCTTGCCCGACACGCGCCCGATGTCCCCGTCGTCGACGTCGCCGAGACGGACACTGGAGCAATGGACCGCGTCGTCACCGAGGCCACGTCGCTCGCCCAGCCGGGCGACGTCGTGCTGCTCGCGCCGGCCGCGGCGTCCATGGACATGTTCGACAACTACGGCGCACGCGGAGACGCCTTCGCCGAGGCGGTGCTCCGCCGATCGGCTTCGGAGGAGTGAGTCAGTGAGCAGCACGACCGGTTCTGACGCGGAGCGCGGCTTCGGGGTCGTCCCCGGGTGGCTCGAGCGCCTCGACCGTCCCGTCACGACCTACTACGTCCTCGTCGGCGTCACCTCGGTGCTCGTCGGCTTCGGGCTCATCATGGTCCTGTCGGCCTCGACCGTCTCCTCGCTCCAGGCGACCAACTCCGGGTCCGCCTACTCGATCGTCATCAGCCAGACGGTGTTCGCCCTCATCGGCGGGATCTCGCTGCTCATCGCCTCCCGGCTGTCGGTGGCCACGTGGAAGCGCCTGTCGCTGCCGTTGCTCGCCAGCGGGCTCGTGCTCCAGGTGCTCGTGTTCACGCCTCTGGGTGTCGACGTCAAGGGCAACCGCAACTGGCTCGACTTCGGTGTCTTCTCGATGCAGCCCTCCGAGCTGCTCAAGGTCGGCCTCGCCCTCAGCGGCGGCCTCATCCTCTCGGCCAAGCGCAAGCAGCTCGGCCAGGTCAGCCATGCGCTCGTGCCCTACGTCCTGCCGGTCGCCCTGTTCGCCATCGGCCTCGTCCTGCTCGGCCACGACCTCGGCACCGTCCTCATCCTCTCGGCCGTCGTGGGCGGCGTGCTCTTCACCGCCGGCGTCCCCGGTCGCTGGTTCGCGATGGCGGCAGCGGGCTTCGCCGCAGTGGCCGTGACCTTCGTCGTCACCAGCCCCAACCGCCTCGGTCGCTTCGACGTGTGGCTCGGTCGCGACACCGACCCGTTCGGTGCTGCCCGGCAGTCGATCCAGGGTCGCTACGCCCTCGCCGACGGCGGCTGGACCGGCGTGGGGCTGGGGCAGTCGCGTGAGAAGTGGCAGTGGCTGTCCGAGCCGCACAACGACTTCATCTTCGCCATCATCGGCGAGGAGCTCGGCCTGCCCGGCACGATCATGGTGCTCGCGCTCTTCGTCGTCCTCGCCCTCACCTGCTACCGCCTCGTCATGCGCACCTCGGACTTCTTCGTCCGCGTCGCGACCGCCGGCATCATGAGCTGGATCGTCGTGCAGGCGATGATCAACGTCGCCGCCGTCATCGGCCTGCTCCCCGTCATCGGCGTCCCGCTGCCGCTCGTGTCCTCGGGCGGGTCCTCGCTCGTGACGACGATGCTCGCGCTCGGCATCCTGCTCTCGTTCGCCCGGGCCGAGCCCGGGTGCGCCAAGGCCCTCGCCGCGCGCCCGTCGCTCCTCAAGCGGTCGTTCGCCGTCATCCCGAAGCGGCGGTCCGGGCGATGAGCACCCAGCTCACGGTGGGCTCCGTCCTCCTCGCCGGAGGAGGGACCGCCGGACACGTGTCCCCGCTGCTCGCCCTCGCCGACTGCCTGCGCCGCCGCGAGCCCGACGTGCGGATCGTCGCGCTCGGCACGGCCGAGGGGCTCGAGGCACGCCTCGTCCCCGCGCGTGGCTACGACCTCGAGGTCGTCCCCAAGGTCCCCATGCCCCGCCGTCCCTCCGGCGACCTGCTCCGTCTGCCCGGCTCGCTGCGCCGGGCCGTGTCCGCCGCCGACGCGGCGATCACCCGGGCCGACGCGCGCGTCGTCGTCGGTTTCGGTGGCTACGTCTCGACACCGGCCTACCTCGCGGCGCGACGACGCGGCATACCCGTCGTCATCCACGAGCAGAACGCCCGACCCGGCCTGGCCAACAAGCTGGGCGCCCGCTTCGCGAAGCACGTCGCGGTGACCTTCCCGGGGACCCCGCTGCGGGGCGCCACGGTGACCGGTATGCCGTTGCGCCGCGAGATCGCGCTCCTCGACCGCAAGGCCCGCCGCGCCGAGGCGCTGGCCGCCTTCGGGCTCGACCCCCAGTGGCCCACCGTCCTCGTCACCGGCGGCTCGCTCGGTGCGCAGCGGATCAACGAGGCGTTCCGGACGTCGATGGCCTCGCTGCGCACGGCCGGGGTCCAGGTCCTCCACGTCACCGGTGTCGGCAAGGAGTTCCCCGTCGAGGAGTCCGGTGCGGGCGCCCCCTACGTCGTCGTCCCCTACGCCGACCGGATGGAGCTCGCCTACGCCGCGGCCGACATCGTCGTGGCGCGCTCGGGAGCCAACACCGTCTGCGAACTCACCGCGGTGGGACTTCCGGCGGCCTATGTCCCCCTGCCCATCGGCAACGGCGAGCAGCGGCTCAACGCCGAGGCCGTCGTCTCGGCCGGTGGGGGCCTCGTCGTCGAGGACGCCGATCTCACATCTGCCTGGATCGAGACCACCCTCGTCCCGCTGCTGCGCGACGCCACCCGCCTCGGCGAGATGGCTGCCGCCGCCGCGTCGGTGGGGGAGCGCGACGGCGACGAACTGCTCGCCGACCTCGTCGTGGACGCGGCGTCCGGGAAGGTCTGACCATGTCGCGCAACCCCCGGTTCGACTTCGCGAGCGAGGTCCCCGGGCTCGAGACGCTGGGTCGGGTCCACTTCATCGCGATCGGCGGCGCGGGCATGTCGGCTGTCGCCCGCGTCATGCTCGCGCGCGGTGTGGCGGTGAGCGGCTCCGACGCCAAGGACAGTGCGGTGCTCGAGAGCCTGCGCGCGCTCGGTGCCCACGTGAGCGTCGGCCACGACCCGGCCAACGTCGCCGACGTCGACACGGTCGTCATCTCGTCGGCGATCCCCGAGTCCAACGTCGAGCTCGCCGCGGCGCGTGCTGCCGGGCTTCTCGTGCTGCACCGCTCGCAGGGTCTCGCCGCCACGATGAAGGACTCACGCCCGGCTGCCGTGGCCGGCGCCAACGGCAAGACCACGACGACGTCGATGCTCACCGTCGCGCTGCAGGAGGCGGGCCTCGACCCGTCGTTCGCGTCCGGCGGCGAGCTCACCGGGCAGGGCACCAACGCGGCGTGGGCGGGCGGCGACGTCTTCGTCGTCGAGGCCGACGAGAGCGACGGCTCGTTCCTCGTCTACCGCCCCGAGGTCGCGATCGTCACCAACGTCCAGCCCGACCACCTCGACTTCTACGGCACCTTCGACGAGGTCGAGAAGGCCTACGCCGAGTTCGCGGCCTCACTGCGGCCCGGTGGGCTCCTCGTGGCCTGCGCCGACGACGCCGGCTCGGCCCGGCTCGCCACCCGGGTGGCGGCCACGGGTACGCGGGTCCTCACCTACGGCTTCGACCCGTCGGCGGACCTGCGGCTGTCCGAGCACCGCCCCGACACCGAGGGCATCGGGACCACGACCACGCTGCACCTGCCCGGCGGAGTCGTCGAGACCCTGCGCCTGGCCACGCCTGGCGCCCACAACGCCCTCAACGCGGCGGCCGCGCTGCTCGCCGCCAGCGAGGGCTTCGGCGCGGACCGCACCCGCACCCTCGCCGGGCTCGCGGGCTTCGACGGGGCACGCCGCCGGTTCGAGGTCCGCGGCGAGGTCCGGGGCGTCACCGTCGTCGACGACTACGCCCACAACCCCGGCAAGGTCGCCGCCGTGGTCTCCACCGCCGCCGAGATCGCGAGCCGTCGCGGCGGCCGGCTGCACGTCGCGTTCCAGCCGCACCTCTACTCGCGCACCCGCGACTTCGCCGACGGTTTCGCCGCGGGGCTCGCCCCGGCCGACACGGTCGCCCTCCTCGATGTCTACGGCGCCCGTGAGCAGCCGATGGAGGGCGTGACGAGTGAGCTCATCGCCGCCCCGCTCCGTCTGCTCCCGGGCGAGCGCTCGGTCCACGTCGGTGGGAGCTTCGAGTCGGTCGCCGCCCTGCTCGCCTCCGTGGCGGGCGAGCGCGACCTCGTCCTCACCGTCGGTGCCGGCGACGTCACCGAGCTCGCAGTCCACGTCCTCACGGCACTGGGGGAGCGGTGAGCGGGGTCGGCGTGAGCCGCGGGCTCGCCCAGGCGGACCCCCGCTTCCGCGAGCGTGCCCTCCAGCGCCGTCGTCGCCCCTGGCTGCGTGGGCTCTGGACCGTCGTGGCGGTGGCCGTGCTCGTCGGCCTCGCCTGGCTCGCCTTCTGGAGCCCGTTGCTCGCCGTCCGCTCGGTCGAGGTGACCGGAGTGACCGGCGCCGACCGCACCGCGGTCGTGGGCCTCGTGCGGGTCCCGACCGGCACTCCTCTGGCCCGGGTCGACCTCGAGGCCGTCGAGGAGCGCGTGCGCAGCCGCAAGACCATCGCCGAGGTCTCGGTCGAGCGGGGCTGGCCCTCCACGCTGCGCGTGCGGACCATCCAGCGACACCCCGCCCTCGTGCTCAAGAACCCTCAGGGTCAACTAGAGGTTGTGGATGCGACGGGCGTCTCGTACGACGTCGTCAAGGCCCCGCCGGCCGGCGTCCCGCTGGTCACGGCCGCCTCACCCAAGGGCACGACGAAGGAAGCCCTCGAGGCCGCCCTGTCGATGGTCCGCACCCTGCCGCCGGACCTGTCGTCGCGGGTCTCGTCGATCCAGGTGAGTACCGCCAACCTCGTGTCGTTCACGCTCGGCGGCGTCGACGTCGTCTGGGGCGGCGCCGACGACGCCGACCGCAAGCTGACGATCCTGCGGGCCCTGCTCCCGACGAGGCCCGAGGTCATCGACGTGAGTGCACCGGACTCGCCGGTGACCCGCGGAGGGCCCTCACCGTCACCGTCCAAGTGAGGGTTGCGCCCGGTGACGGGTGGGGCTGGTGGGGGTGATGTGACTCGCGTGGTGGCCGTGGGCGAGAATGGTCCGGACTCGCGCGCGACACGCCCACGCGCTCGTTGCATGAGGCCTCGCTGACGCTTAGCGTCGCTTCATCGGGTCGTGACCAAACTGTGACTCTTGACTTCAGGTCGAGGCTTCAGCGCAGGAGCGGCCCCGGCGAACCAGTCGAGCACCCAGCACCAGAACCTCAGCACTCTCAGGGAAGGCCCCACACCGTGGCAACACCACAGAACTACTTGGCCGTCATCAAGGTCGTCGGCATCGGTGGAGGTGGTGTCAATGCCATCAACCGGATGATCGAGGTCGGACTCAAGGGTGTCGAGTTCATCGCGATCAACACCGACGCGCAGGCCCTCCTGATGAGCGACGCCGACGTCAAGCTCGACGTCGGCCGTGAGCTGACCCGCGGCCTCGGCGCCGGCGCCGACCCCGAGGTGGGCAAGAAGGCCGCCGAGGACCACGCCGAGGAGATCGAAGAGGTCCTCAAGGGGGCCGACATGGTCTTCGTCACCGCGGGCGAGGGTGGTGGCACCGGCACCGGTGGCGCGCCCGTCGTCGCACGCATCGCCAAGGGCCTCGGCGCCCTGACGATCGGTGTCGTCACGCGCCCCTTCACCTTCGAGGGCCGTCGGCGCGCCAACCAGGCCGAGTCCGGCATCGGGAGCCTGCGCGAGGAGGTCGACACCCTCATCGTCATCCCCAACGACCGCCTGCTCTCGATCAGCGACCGCGCCGTCTCCATGCTCGACGCGTTCCGCAGCGCCGACCAGGTCCTGCTCTCCGGTGTCCAGGGCATCACGGACCTCATCACCACGCCCGGCCTGATCAACCTCGACTTCGCCGACGTCAAGTCCGTCATGCAGGGCGCGGGTTCGGCCCTCATGGGCATCGGCTCGGCCCGCGGCGAGGACCGTGCCGTCCAGGCCGCCGAGCTCGCCATCTCCAGCCCGCTGCTCGAGGCGAGCATCGATGGTGCGCACGGCGTCCTGCTCTCCATCCAGGGTGGCAGCGACCTCGGTCTCTTCGAGATCAACGAGGCGGCTCGCCTCGTCCAGGAGGCCGCCCACCCCGAGGCCAACATCATCTTCGGCGCCGTCATCGACGACGCCCTCGGTGACGAGGTCCGCGTCACGGTCATCGCGGCCGGGTTCGACGGCGGCACCCCCGCCAAGCGTCCCGACGAGCGTGGCATCGGCAGCATCCAGGGTCCGAGCAAGACCCAGCAGGCGGCCGCTGCGCAGCAGGCGCAGCAGGGCTCCTCGAACCACACCCCGCCGCAGCGCCAGGCGTCGGTGCAGCCCGAGCCCCAGCGCCCGGCCACCCAGGCCCCGGCCGTCCCGCCCGTCGTCCCGGCGAGCGAGCCGGTCCGGCAGCCGGTCGAGGCGTCGCACGGCCAGCGCACCCCCGAGGCCGAGCAGCGTCCTGCACCGCCGCGCACCGTCACCTTCGACGACGGTGACGATCTGGACGTTCCCGACTTCCTGAAGTGACGCACCACGCGGCGTGAGGGACCGACCTCCGCACGCACGACGAGGGCGACCGGCCGTGGCCGGTCGCCCTCGTCGCGTCTACGGTGGTCCCGTGTTCTTCTGGCGAGACGACCTGGGCGGCATCCGTCGCGCCTTCACCGACCGCTCGGGCGGGGTGAGCGACCCTCCGTATGCCGGTCTCAACCTCGGCGGTCACGTCGGCGACGACTCGGTTGCGGTGCGCGAGAACCGAACTCGCGTCGCGACCGCACTGGCCGTCGACCCGGAGCGGCTCGTCTTCATGGACCAGTGCCACGGGAGCGACGTCGCCGTCGTCACCGAGAAGCCCGACGGCCCTCTGCCCGTCGACGGCGTCGTCACCGCGGAGCCTGACCTGGCCCTGGCGGTCCTCGTCGCCGACTGCACCCCCGTCCTGCTGTCCGACGCGGCGGCCGGGGTCGTCGGCGCGGTGCACGCCGGTCGACCCGGGATGACGACGGGCGTTCTCGCACAGGCGATCTCGGCGATGCACGACCTCGGGGCGAGCCAGATCGCGGCCGTCGTCGGACCGAGCGTGTGTGGTCGCTGCTACGAGGTCCCGCTCGAGATGCGGGAGGCTGCGGCGGCGGTGAGCGCCGAGGCCCGCGCCGTGTCCTGGACGGGCACCCCCGCGATCGACGTGGCCTCGGGAGTCGTCGCGCAGCTCGGGGCGCTCGGCGTGGACGAGCTGACCTGGGTCGCAGGCTGCGCACGTGAGGACGAGTCGCTGTACTCCTACCGCCGCGACGGGACGACCGGGCGGTTCGCCGGAGTCATCGTGCGAGGCACGTCGTGACCGGACGGCGCGACGAGCTGGCGGGCCGGCTGCACGAGGTCCGGGAGCGCATGGACCGGGCGGCCCAGGCCGCCGGCCGTGACGTCGACGACCTCGAGCTCGTCGTCGTGACGAAGTACTTCCCGGCCGGCGACGTCGACCACCTCGTCGACCTCGGGGTGCGGCACATCGGGGAGAACAAGGACCAGGAGGCCGGGGCCAAGGTCGCCGAGCTCGCACGCCGTGACGACGTCACCGTCCACTTCATCGGGCAGCTCCAGTCCAACAAGGCCGGCCACGTGGCGGCCTACGCCGACGTCGTCCAGTCTGTCGACCGGTCCAAGATCGTCACCGCCCTCGACCGCGGCGCCGAGCGGCACGGTCGGCAGCTCGACGTCCTGCTCCAGGTCGCGCTCGACGGCGGCGACGGCAGGGGAGGAGCCGCACCCCACGAGGTGCCCGCCCTCGCCGACCTCGTCGCGGGAACTCGGTCGCTGCGGCTGCGCGGCGTCATGGCGGTGGCACCCCTGGGAGGCGACGCCAGGCGCGCGTTCGCGCGGCTGCGGGAGGTCGCGGACGGCATACGGGCAGGTCATCCCGACGCGACGTGGATCTCGGCGGGCATGAGCGCCGACCTCGAGGAGGCCGTCGCCGAAGGTGCGACACACCTGCGTGTCGGGACCGCAATACTCGGTTCTCGTCCGTCACTTGGGTAACTTCTTTTCACGAACACGGTCACGGTGACCGCCGATTCGCACTAGGAGTACTCATGGCTGGCGCGCTGCGCAAGACGATGGTCTACCTCGGGCTGGCCGAGGACGAGGGTCGTTACTACGACGAGGCCTACGACGAGTACGACACCGACGAGACCTTCGAGGCGGAGGACGCACGCGAGACGCGTGAGCGCCCGGCCGAGGTCACGCCCCTGACGACGCGTCGCAGCGTCGCCCAGGTCGTGCGGACCCAGGAGGCGTCGGGCATCTCGCGGATCACGACGATCCACCCGCGCACCTACAACGAGGCCAAGACCATCGGCGAGAACTTCCGCGAGGGCACGCCGGTCATCATGAACCTCACCGACATGGACGACGCCGACGCCAAGCGTCTCGTCGACTTCGCTGCCGGTCTGGTCTTCGGCCTGCACGGCGCCATCGAGCGCGTCACCGCCAAGGTGTTCCTGCTCTCCCCGTCGACCGTCGAGGTCAACGCCGAGGAGTCGGCAGCCGTCCCCGGACGCACCCTGTTCAACCAGAGCTGACCCCACACACCTGACCCACAGGACGTTCGCGCAGACTGGTCGCCATGGACACCGTGCTCGCTCTGCTCGGCCTCATCGTCTGGCTGTACCTGATGGTGGTCTTCGGGCGGCTCATCCTCGACTGGATCCGGGTCTTCGCCCGTGACTGGCGACCCCGTGGGATCGTGCTGGTCCTCGCCGAGGCCGTCTACACGCTGACCGACCCGCCCCTCAACGCCCTGCGCAGGATCATCCCGCCGCTGCGCCTCGGGGGCGCCTCGATCGACCTCGCGTTTCTCGTTCTGGTGCTCGGTCTCTATCTGCTGATCGCGATCCTCTAGGCTGGATCGCTGAACCCCGTGGGGCTCGTGAGGCTCACGGCACCCTGAACCGATCGATACAGAGGAGTTGACATGGCGTTGTCGCCCGAGGACGTCCTCAACAAGACGTTCACGACCACCCAGTTCCGACGTGGCTACGACGAGCGCGAGGTCGACGACTTCCTCGATGACATCGTCGCCGAGATGCGTCGGATGACCAAGACCGACGACGAGATCCGCAAGCAGCTCAACGACTGCCGTCAGGGCCGTGGGCTCGAGCCCGTCACCGCCGCGATGCCGGCGCCGGCCGCCGTCACCCCCGACCGCTCGGCCGAGATCGCCAAGCTCGAGGGCCGCAACACCGAGCTCGAGGCCCGCGTCCGCGAGCTCGAGGAGCTCGAGGGCAAGAACCAGCTCGCCCAGAACGAGGGCGAGGTCGACGGACTCTCGCAGCGCAACAACGAGCTCGAGTCCAGGGTGCGTGAGCTCGAGGCCCAGCTCGCCGAGTCCGAGCGCGAGCTCGCCGACCTCCGTGGTCGCCACGACTCGCTGGCCGGCGAGCGTGACTCCCTCGTGGCCGAGCGCGACGACCTGCGTGGTGAGCGCGACTCCGTCGTCGCCGAGCGCGACCGTGAGCGTTCGCAGTACGAAGCCGCCTCCGCCAAGAACGAGCAGGAGCGCCAGGCGGTCTACGACAAGGCCAACGACAACGCCGACGAGCAGCTCGCCACCCTGCGGGCCCGCGTCGAGGAGGCCGAGCAGGACGCCCAGCGCCGGATCCAGAAGGCCCAGGCCGAGGCCGAGCAGGCCGAGGCCGAGGCCAAGGAGCGCGCCGCCAACGCCGCCACCCCCGCCGAGGCGCCCCAGGGTGACCTCGCGGCCCTCGCCGGCGGCGGTGCCGCCGGAGCCGGCTCGGCTGCCGGTGTCCTCGCCCTCGCGCAGCGTCTGCACGACGAGCACGTCTCCGCCGGTGAGTCCCGCCGCGACGAGCTCGTGCGCGAGGCGCAGAACCGTCACGACGAGCTCATCTCGACCGGTGAGGCCAAGCACCACGAGTTCGTCACCACGGGTCAGTCCAAGCACGACGAGCTCGTGAACACTGCACAGGCCCGCCACGACGAGCTCATCAGCACGGCGCAGGCCCAGCACGACGACCTCGTGACGACGGCCCAGACGCAGCACGACACGATGCTCGCCGAGGCCAACGCCAAGCGCGAAGAGCTCATCACCGAGGCGCGCGAGCGCTCCACGGGCATGGTCCACGAGGCGCAGCAGCGCAAGGCGGCCATCCTGCAGGAGCTCAGCGAGGAGCGGGCGGTGCTCGAGCGCAAGATCGAGCAGCTGCGTGGCTTCGAGCGCGACTACCGCAGTCGCCTCAAGACCTACATCGAGGGTCAGCTCAAGGAGCTCGACCACACGGCGGTCGACGTCGAGGTCGAGGAAGACGCCAAGCAGAACCAGTGATCCATCACTGAACCACGACACCGAAGGGCGCCCGGTCTCGGCCGGGCGCCCTTCGGCGTTCCCACGCTCCGGTATGCCGTGTGGGACCGGCGCAGGTCATGTGGCGTTTTGCGTTGTGGTACGCAACATCAGGGCTTATCCTCGCCGCACGTGGTCGAGCCCTCCCGGGCCCGGCCTTTGTTGAGCAGTGAGGACAGGCATGGCTGCCAAGAGCGCTCCCTCGGGGGCCACCAAGGCTGGATCCGGCAAGACCGCTGCATCGCGGGCGGTGGCGAAGAAGGCGGGCTCCGGGGCCTCGCGGACGTCCACGGCCACGAAGGCGACGGCCGCCAAGAAGGCGCCCGCTGCCACGAAGGCCGCGGCTGCGAAGAAGGCTCCGGCCGCGAAGAAGGCCCCCGCCACGAAGGCCCCCGCCGCCAAGCAGTCGCCTCCTGCCAAGAAGTCGCCTGCCACGAAGGCGTCGACCGCCAAGGCCTCGGGGACGAAGGCTGCTGCCGCGAAGAAGGGTCCGGCTGCCAAGACTCCGGCCAAGAGCGCGACGGCGAAGGCCGCTGCCGCCAAGGAGGCTCAGGCGACCAAGGCCACCGCGAAGAAGGCCCCGGCCAGCAAGGCTGCGCCGGCCAAGACAGCTGCACCTCCGGCCCCGGCGGCGAAGAAGGCCCCGGCGAAGCGACCGGCCAAGAAGGTCGCTCTCGTCGTCCGCGAGGACGAGTCCCCGTGGACCGCCAAGGAGCTGCGCGAGGTGCGCGGCGAGATCGAGGGCGACATCGCCCGGCTCAAGGCCGAGCTCGCCGTGGCCGAGTCCGAGCTCTCGGACCTGCTGCGTGACTCCGGTGACGGCGCCGGCGACGACCAGGCCGACGCAGGCGCCAAGACCTACGAGCGTGAGCAGGAGATCGCCCTCGCCGACAACGCCCGCGACATGCTCCAGCAGAACGAGCACGCGCTCGAGCGGCTCGACGACGGCACCTACGGCGTGTGCGAGTCCTGCGGCCAGCCGATCGGCAAACTTCGTCTCCAGGCCGCACCTCGTGCGACCCTATGCATGCCATGCAAGATGAAACAGGAACGCCGCTGACCGCCAGCCCCCAGTCCACCCCCGCACCGGCCCCGGAAGATCGCCAGGGCCGGTCGCGGCTGTTTGCGCTCCTCATCGGGGTCGGCGTCGCCACGCTGGCGCTCGACCAGGGGTCGAAGGTGTGGGCCCTGGACGCTCTCACGCCGGGGGAGCCACGGGACCTCCTCGGACCTCTGCTGCGTCTCAACCTCATCCGCAACCCCGGTGCGGCCTTCTCGCTCGGTGACAGCGTCACCTGGCTCCTCACCCTCGTCGCCCTCGGCATCGTCGTGTGGGTGGGCCGGGCCGCGACGCGCGTCGGGCACGGCGGATGGGCCGCCACCCTGGGCATGCTCCTCGGCGGGGCCGTCGGCAACCTCATCGACCGCATCCTGCGCGCCCCGGGCTTCGGGCGCGGGCACGTCGTCGACTTCATCGACTACTTCGGCCTGTTCATCGGCAACGTCGCGGACATCGCGATCGTCGTGGCAGCGGTGGCGGGAGCGATCCTCGCGCTGCGCGGCATACCTCTCGAAGGCGTGACCCACGGTCGCCACGAGGCACCCGAGGGCACCACGGAGGCGCACGATGTCTGACAGCCGCACCATGCTCGTCCCCGAGGGGCTCCAGGGTGAGCGCGTCGACGCTGCGATCGCCCGGCTGTTCGGGCTCTCCCGCACGCGGGCCGCCGACCTCGCTGCCGACGGTGGCGTGGCGGTCAACGGCGCCCACGTCGGCAAGTCGCACCGGGTCCACGGCGGCGACATGCTCGAGGTGACGCTGCCGAGCAACGACCCCAGCCCGACGCTCGAGGTCATCGCCGAGCCGGTGCCGGGGATGGGGATCGTCCACGACGACGACGACATCGTCGTCGTCGACAAGCCGGTGGGCGTCGCGGCCCACCCCAGCGTCGGCTGGACCGGGCCCACGGTCCTCGGTGGGCTCGCGGCTGCCGGCTACCGCATCTCGACGAGCGGGGCGAGCGAGCGCCAGGGCATCGTCTCGCGGCTCGACGTCGGCACGTCCGGGCTCATGGTGGTCTGCAAGAGTGAGCGCGGCTACTCGCTGCTCAAGCGCGCCTTCAAGGAGCGCACGGTCGACAAGACCTACCACACGCTCGTCCAGGGCCTGCCCGACCCGCTCGTCGGCACCATCGACGCCCCCATCGCGCGCCACCCCGGGCACGACTACAAGTTCGCGGTCATGGAGTCCGGCAAGCACGCGGTGACGCACTACGAGCTGCTCGAGGCGTTCCGGCACGCGAGCCTGCTCGAGATCCACCTCGAGACCGGCCGCACCCACCAGATCCGCGTCCACTTCTCGGCGCTGCGCCACCCGTGCGTCGGCGACCTCACCTACGGCGCGGACCCGACCCTGGCCAAGAAGCTCGGGCTCGAGCGCCAGTGGCTGCACGCCGTCGGTCTGGGCTTCGAGCACCCCGGCACGGGGGAGTGGGTCACCTTCGAGAGCCAGTACCCCCAGGACCTCCAGGACGCGCTCGACCGTCTCTGACGACGCGCCCGACCCCTCCCGAGGGTGCGTGGACGGCTCCACCCGGCGTGTCGCGGTGTGCCTTCGGGCGGTCCCAGTCGTCACATCCTTCACACCGTGGCGAGCCGTTCGAGGCTGTCACCGGAGCGACCTAGGATGATCCACGATGTCGTCGCCCACCACCTCCCCAGCCCCGGACAGCACGGACAGCTTCGTCCACCTGCACGTCCACACCGAGTACTCCATGCTGGACGGAGCCGCGCGTATCGGTGACCTGTTCACCCGCGCCTCAGAGCTCGGTATGCCGGCGCTCGCGATGACCGACCACGGTTACCTCTACGGCGCGCACGAGTTCTGGCGCAAGGCCCAGGGGACCGGCGTCAAGCCGATCATTGGGCTCGAGGCCTACGTCACGCCCGGCACCCACCGCACCGACAAGACCCGCGTCAAGTGGGGCGACGAGCGGACCCGCCAGGGCGACGACGTCTCCGGCTCGGGCGCCTACACGCACATGACGCTGCTAGCCAAGAACAACAACGGCCTGCGCAACCTCTTCCAGATGGACAGCCAGGCCTCGCTCGACCAGGTCTACGCCAAGTGGCCGCGCCTGGACCGCGAGCTCATCGAGAAGCACGGTCAGGGCCTCATCGCCACCACCGGCTGCCCGTCGAGCGAGATCCAGACCCGGCTCCGGCTCGGCCAGTACGCCGAGGCCCGGCAGGCAGCGAGCGACTACCGCGACATCTTCGGTGCCGAGAACTACTTCTGCGAGGTCATGGACCACCAGAACGAGATCGAGCGGCGCACGATCAAGGACCTGCTGCGGCTCGCCAAGGAGCTCGACCTCCCGCTCCTGGCGACCAACGACAGCCACTACACCTACCCCGAGGACTCGCAGGCCCACGGCGCCCTGCTCTGCGTCCAGTCCGGCTCGACGCTCATGGACCCCAACCGGTTCAAGTTCGACGGTGACGGCTACTACCTCAAGACCGCGGCCGAGATGCGCCACATCTGGCGCGAGCTGCCGGAGGCGTGCGACAACACCCTTCTCGTCGCCGAGATGTGTGAGGTGTCCTTCACCGAGGGTGAGGGCCGCTACATGCCAAAGTTCCCCTGTCCGGCCGGGGAGAGCGAGCAGTCCTGGTTCGTCAAGGAGGTCCAGGCGGGCCTGCACGACAGGTTCCCGGACGGCATACCGGAGTATGCCCAGAAGCAGGCCGACTTCGAGATCGAGGTCATCGTCTCCAAGGGCTACCCCGGCTACTTCCTCGTCGTCGCCGACTTCATCAACTGGGCCAAGAAGAACGGCATCCGGGTGGGTCCGGGCCGTGGTTCGGGTGCCGGCTCGATGTGCGCCTACGCGATGAAGATCACCGACCTCGACCCGATCCCGCACGGTCTCATCTTCGAGCGCTTCCTCAACCCCGAGCGCGCGTCGATGCCCGACTTCGACATCGACTTCGACGAGCGCCGGCGCGGCGAGGTCATCCGCTACGTCACCGAGAAGTACGGCTCGGAGCGTGTCGCCCAGATCGTCACCTACGGCACGATCAAGGCCAAGCAGGCGGTCAAGGACTCGGCCCGCGTCATGGGCCACCCGTTCAACGTCGGCGAGCAGCTCACCAAGGCGATGCCGCCGGACGTCATGGGCAAGGGCGTGCCGCTGTCCGGCATCTACGACCCCGAGCATCCGCGCTACGGCGAGGGCAAGGAGTTCCGCGAGCTCGTCGAGACCGAGCCGCACTTCAAGGAGATCGTCGAGACCGCCAAGGGCCTCGAGGGCCTCAAGCGGCAGTGGGGCGTGCACGCCGCCGGCGTCATCATGTCGAGCGAGCCGCTCATCGACGTCATCCCGATCATGAAGCGGCTCCAGGACGGGCAGGTCCTCACCCAGTTCGACTACCCGACCTGCGAGACGCTCGGCCTGGTCAAGATGGACTTCCTGGGCCTGCGCAACCTCACGATCCTCGACGACGCGATCGAGAACGTGAAGACCAACCGTGGCGAGGACCTCGACCTCGACGCCCTGTCCAAGGACATGACCGACAAGGCGACCTACGACCTGCTCGCCCGCGGTGACACGCTCGGCGTCTTCCAGCTCGACGGCGGCGGCATGCGCACGCTGCTCAAGCTCATGCAGCCCGACAACTTCGAGGACATCTCCGCCGCCCTCGCGCTCTACCGGCCGGGCCCGATGGGTGTCAACGCGCACACCAACTTCGCACTGCGCAAGAACGGCAAGCAGGAGCTCACGCCGCTGGACCCGCAGCTCAAGGGCAAGCTCCAGCAGGAGATGATCGACGCCCTCGGCCCGATCCTCGGCACGACCTACGGCCTGGTGATCTACCAGGAGCAGGTCATGGAGATCGCCCAGAAGCTCGCCGGCTACACGCTCGGCAACGCCGACCTCCTCCGCCGCGCCATGGGCAAGAAGAAGAAGGAGGTGCTCGACGCCGAGTACGTCCCCTTCTCCAGCGGCATGAAGGCCAAGGGCTTCAACGAGGCCTCGATCGCAGCGCTGTGGGGCGTCCTCGTCCCCTTCTCCGACTACGCGTTCAACAAGGCCCACACGGCGGCATACGGGCTCGTCTCGTACTGGACCGCCTACCTCAAGGCCAACTACCCGGCCGAGTACATGGCCGGCCTGCTCACGAGCGTCGGTGACGACAAGGACAAGTCGGCGCTCTACCTCGGTGAGTGCCGTCGGATGGGCATCAATGTCCTTCCGCCGGACGTCAACGACTCCGTCGCGCGGTTCGCCGCCGTCGGCACCGACATCCGCTTCGGCATGGCGGCCATCCGCAACGTGGGCCACAACGTCGTCGAGGGGATCATCGCGGCGCGCGAGGAGAAGGGCGCGTTCACCTCGTTCCGCGACTTCCTGTCCAAGTGCCCGGCCGTCGTCTGCAACAAGCGGACCATCGAGTCGCTGATCAAGGGCGGCGCCTTCGACGGGCTGGGGGAGTCGCGCGCCGGCCTCCTGCGCATCCACGAGGAGTACGTCGACGCGTTCGTGTCGATCAAGCGCCAGGAGGCCATCGGCCAGGACTCGCTGTTCGGCTCCTTCGGCGACGACGACGCCTCGGGCGGAGACGACACGATGATGGGCCTCACGCCCGTCCCGACCGTCGAGTGGGACAAGTCGACCCTGCTGACCTTCGAGCGCGAGATGCTCGGCCTCTATGTCTCGGACCACCCGCTGTTCGGCGTCGAGCACGTGCTCCAGCAGCACGCCGACACGGCCATCGCGACCCTGAGTGCCGAGGACGGCAAGCCCGAGGGCTCGATGGTCACCGTCGCCGGTCTCATCACGGGGCTCCAGATCAAGCGCACCAAGAAGGGCGACCTCTGGGCGATCGCCACCGTCGAGGACCTCGAGGGTGCGGTCGAGTGCCTGTTCTTCCCCAGCTCCTACCTCACGGTGTCGACGATGCTGTCGCAGGACGTCGTCGCCGTCGTCCGGGGAAAGGTCAACCGGCGCGACGACTCGGTGTCGATCTACGCGCAGGAGCTCACGCTTCCCGAGCTCACCGAGGGCCCGCGCGGCCCGGTGGTCGTCACCCTCGACACGCTGCGCGCCACGACGGGTCGCATGGAGGAGCTCAAGGGCGTCCTGGCCAACCACCCCGGCACGACCGAGGTGCATCTCAAGCTCACCAAGCCGGGCCGGACCACGCTCATCAAGCTCGACGACGCGCTCCGGGTCAACGCGAGCGAGTCCCTCTTCGGCGACCTCAAGGTCCTGCTCGGGGCGAGGTGTCTCACCGGTGGCTGACCTGACACCGCCGCGGGCGGAGGTGCGCGAGCACGTGCGCGAGCACCACGGCGACCGCGTGCTCGACCCCTACGAGTGGCTGCGCGACGGCGAGGACCCCGACGTCCTGGCCCACCTCGACGCCGAGAACGCCTACGCCGAGGCTCGCACCGGGCACCTGCAACCGTTGCGGGACAGCATCTTCGGTGAGATCAAGTCGAGGGTGCTCCAGACCGACCTGTCGGTGCCCGTGCGCTCCGGACCGTGGTGGTACTACTCGCGCACGGTCGAGGGCCAGCAGTACGCGATCCACGCTCGCGTCGCCGTGACCGACCCGGCGCAGCGACCGGTGATCGCGCCGGGCGAGACGCCCGAGGGCGAGCAGGTGCTCGTCGACGGCAACGTCGAGGCGGGGGATTCCGAGTTCTTCGCCATCGGCGCGCTCAGCGTCAGCCCGGACCACACCCGCCTCGCGCTGGCGACCGACACCACCGGCGACGAGCGCTTCGACCTCGTGGTCCGCGACCTCGAGACGGGCGAGACTCTCGACGACTCGATCACCGGGATCGGCTACGGCGTCGAGTTCTCGCACGACGGCGGCACGATCTTCTACACGCGCGTCGACGACGCGTGGCGCCCCCACCAGCTGTGGCGCCGCGAGGTCGGCGCGGACCCGAGCACCGACGTCCTCGTCCACGAGGAGTCCGACGAGCGCTTCTGGATGGGTGTCGGTTCCAGTCGTGACGACCGTTGGCTCATCCTCGCGCTGGGCTCCAAGACGACCTCGGAGGTCCGCCTCCTCGACTCGACGACCCCGACCGGCGACTTCCGCGTGGTCGCACCACGACGCGACGGCATCGAGTACGACGTCGAGCCGGCCTCGGACCGCCTGCTCATCGTCCACAACACCGACCACCCCGACTCCGACCTCGCCTGGGCGCCCCTCGACGCCACGAGCCACGAGCAGTGGCGTCCGCTGCTGGCGGCAGGCGAGGGAGAACGGTTCCTCGGCGTCGACGCGTTCGACGACGTCGCGGTGCTCTCGCTGCGCCGTGGCGGGCTCACCGCCCTGACCGTCCTCCCGGTCGACGGATCCAGCGAGTCCGGGTATGCCGCACCGGTTCCGGTCGCGTTCGACGAGCCCATCTATGCCGTCGGGCTCGGCGACAACCCTGAGCCCGGCCAGACCCGTGTGCAGGTCGTCTACGAGTCCTTCGTCACCCCGCAGACCGTGCTCGAGCTCGACCTCCTCACCGGCGAGCGCACGGTGCTCAAGCAGCAGCCGGTCCTCGGCGACGTCGACCTCTCCGACTACGTCCAGCGCCGTGAGTGGGCCACCGCCGCCGACGGCACGCAGGTGCCGATCTCGGTCGTGCACCGGGTGGGCCTGCGACCGGACGGGACCAACGCGGGTCTGCTCACGGCATACGGCGCCTATGAGCACTCCAGCGACCCCTACTTCTCGGTGGCCCGGCTCTCGTTGCTCGACCGTGGCGTGGTGCACGCGACCGCCCATGTGCGCGGCGGCGGCGAGATGGGGCGCCACTGGTACGACCAGGGCAAGCTGCTCGCCAAGCCCAACACGTTCACCGACACCGTGGCCGCCGCCGACCGCCTCATCGAGCTCGGCTGGGTCGCACCCGACCGGCTCGGTCTCGAGGGCGGCTCTGCCGGCGGCCTGCTCGTGGGCGCCGTGGTCAACCTCGCGCCCGACCGGTTCCGCGTGGCCCATGGTGCCGTGCCGTTCGTCGACGCGCTCACGACCATCCTGCGGCCCGACCTGCCGTTGACGGTGGGGGAGTGGGAGGAGTGGGGCAACCCGCTCGAGGACCCCGAGGTCTATGCCGTGATGAAGGGCTACACGCCCTACGAGAACGTTGCGGCACAGGACTATCCGGCGATCCTGGCCACGACGAGCCTGCACGACACCCGCGTGTTCTTCACCGAGGCGGCCAAGTGGGTGGCGCGGCTGAGGGCCACCGTCACCAACGACCCGCAGACTCGTCCGATCCTGCTGCGCACCGAGATGTCTGCGGGTCACGGTGGCCGCAGCGGACGCTACGCCGCGTGGGAGCAGGTCGCGTGGGAGTGGGCGTTCGTCCTCGACCAGCTGGGCGCGACCTCACGGCTCCCGCGGGTGCACGAGGACGAGCGGGCAGGCCGTGCGGCCGAGGAGCCGGCTCGAGACTGAGCCGAGGTGCAGGCCCGGGAAACCGCCGGTGCCGCGCGCGCCGACCACGACGAGGTCGGCCGCATCGGCCGCCTGGATGAGGGCGGCGACCGGTGAGTCGCGCACGACCTCGTGCCGGACCTTGACCGCGGGGTGCGCCGCACTGCTCGCCGCGATCTCCCGGTCGACCCTCTGCTCGAGGTCGCTCTCGTATGCCGGCCAGCTCGAGTCGGTCTTCAGCGTCGGGTCCTCGGGACCCTTGGCCTCCCAGGCGTGCACGACGACGAGCTCGGACTCCTGCGATGCGGCGTAGTCGAAGGCGCTGTGCAGAGCCGCTGCCGACGGGGTGGAGCCGTCGACGCCGACGACGACCCGGTGGTGCGGCGTCTCGCTGTGGCCCTCATGGCCGACGATGACGACCGGACACGTGGCATGGGCGGCGACCTGCTGGGCCACGGCACCGATCGTCGCCCGGCTGAGCAGTCCGTGGCCGACGGCCCCGAGGACCACCATGGTCGCGTCGTGCGAGGCCTTGACGAGTGCGGGGGAGGCGAAGCCCGGGGGCAGCGACGTCGTCAGCGTGAGCGTCGGGTCGATTGCGTGCGCTCGAGCGCGAGCCGTGGTGAGGAGCCGCTCGCCCTCGTTCTTGATGGAGGTCTGGTCCGTGCTGCCGAAGCCGAGCATCGGGATGTCGGGGGCGAAGGCATGGATGATGTGCACCGGGATCGACCGTCGGGAGGCATGCTCGGCCGCCCAGGCCAGGGCCGCCCATCCGTGCGCGGACCCGTCGATGCCGACGACGATCCGCTCGGTACGGACGGGGGAAGTGATGCCGCTCATGACGCCTCCACAGCTCAGTGGTCAGGCGGCGGGAACCTCTCGGCCCGGGACCGGTGGGTCCCGTCGTCACGACCCGTCGGGGTCGTCCTCCCATCATGGACCTCGCGAACGCGAGCGCGTGGCCAGACTCGCAGGGTGGGCGGGTGTTCGTGTGTGTTCAGTCCATGGCTTCATTCGATAGATGTGAAGCAATAAACTGAATATCTGGCAAATGAAGGTATGATCTGAATATGACAGAAGTTCAGCTCTCACCTGTCGTCCTCATCGGGGACATCGTGGAGTCGCGCGCGAGCAGCGACCGTCGCGGGCTGCACCGTGCCGTCGAGGCCGCCCTCGCCGACACCAACGACCGGGTCGAGCACCTCGAACCGCTCGAGGTCACCGTCGGCGACGAGTTCCAGGGCGTCTACCCCCACCTCGGAGCCGCCCTCGACGCCGCGCTGCGCGCCCGGGTCGCCCTCCTTCCGCACGCGGACACCCGGTACGGGCTCGGACGGGGCACGACGACCACGCTCGACGAGGTCCGCGGCATCAAGGACGGGCCGGCCTGGTGGGCGGCCCGCGAGGCCATCGTCGCCGTGGAGGACCAGGCGCAGCGGGCCGCGCTGGGACGGGTGCACACGGCATACCGGCTCGCCGAGGGTGAACGCGACGAGCTCGGCAGCGCGATCGCGGTCGACGCCGCCCTGCACTGTCAGGACCACATGGTTGGCTCGTTGTCAGCGAGGTCGGGGCGACTGTTGAGAGGACTGCTCGAGGGGATGACACAACGTGAGCTGGCCGAGGCCGAGGGCATCAGCCCGTCAGCCGTCTCGCAGCGGGTGCGGGCCGACGGCCTGGCAGTCATCCTTCGCTGCCACGACCTGCTGAGGACGCTGCCATGACCTGGCTCGCGGTCTGGCTGCTTGGCGTCGGCACCGCCGACCTGCTCCGCGCCGTCGACTCCCGCCTGGTCCGGCGCTCGGCCGTGCCGGTCGGCGTGACCGTCGTCATCGCCGTCGGGCTGCTCGCCGGCCTCACCGGCGTTGCCGACCTCGTCGCCCTCATCGCCTCGGCCGTGCCCCTGGTCGGCTGGGTCGCGCTGTCCGAGCGCTCCCTGCGCCGGGGTGGAGGGCACGCCCAGGCGCTCCTCCTCCTCGGCGGGACCGCGGTCGCCCTCGTCGCCACCTCGGGGCTGGCGAGCACTGCCGACGGCCCGTTGGGTGACTGGCTGAGATGGGCTGACCTGCCGTTCACCGGTGACGAGCCGGTCGACCGGCTGCTGCTCGTGACGGGGCTGTTCGTCGCCAACCTGTCGACCGGCAACGTCATCGTCAGGCTCGTGCTCGTGAGCGTGGGTGCGATGCGACCGTCGGCGCGTTCGGGTCACGCGCGTGAGAGCGAGCCGTCCGACCGGCTCAAGGGTGGCCGCCTGCTCGGCCCGATGGAGCGCATCTTCATCCTCGGGCTCGGGCTCGCCGGCCAGATCACCGCGGCGAGCATCGTCATCGCCGCCAAGGGACTCATCCGCTTCCCCGAACTGCAGTCGGCCAAGGACGACTCCACGATCAAGGGGGACGGCATCGACCAGGTCACCGAGTACTTCCTGGTCGGCAGCTTCGTCAGCTGGCTCGTCGCACTGGGGTCACTCGCCCTGACTCGCTGACCTCCGTCTGGGGCATGCTGGGAACGAGGTTGCATCACCAGATGCGCCACGACGGGAGGACGAACGATGGGTTTCCTCGACAAGCTCCTCGGACGCGAGCCACGCATGCAGGGCCAGGCCGGCGCGCCCGGCGCCGGAGGCGGGTCGTGGACGACGCAGGGGACGTCGTCCGGCCAGCCCCAGCAGCAGTTCCGGGGGACCGGTGCGGGTGGCGCGTCTGGTGGCGGAGGGGCGTCGGGGGACGACGCCCGCGCGATCGCCCGCTACCGCTACCTCCTGCGCACGGCGCCGCCCGAGACCCTGGAGCAGGTTCACGCCGAGGCGTTCGGACGCCTCACCCCCGACCAGCGCCAGCAGGTCCTCGAGGGGCTGCGCCAGGACGCACCGCAGGGTGAGTCGCCCCTGAGCGCCGAGCCCCAGGACCTCGCCCGCGCCGCGACCCGCGCCGAGATGCGCCAGCCCGGCACGCTGGAGCGCACGTTCGGACGTGGTGGGTTCGGCGGCGCAGGCATGGGCGGCACGCTCATGGGCTCGATGATGGGCACCATCGCCGGTGTCGTCGTCGGGTCGGCGATCGCCGACGCCCTGTTCAACGACTACGGCTCGTCGCCCGAGGCGGCCGAGGCCGGGGAGTCGGGCGACTCGGGCGACCCGGGTTCGGGGGGAGACGCCGCCGGCGGCGACGGCAGCGGTGGCGACGGAGGCGGCGACCCCGGAAGCGGTGACACGGGTGGGTCCGATGGCGGCGGCTCGGACTTCGGTGGGTCGGACCTCGGTGGTGGCGGTGACTTCGGCGGCGGTGACTTCGGTGGCAGTGACTTCGGCGGTGGTGACTTCGGGGGAGGGGACTTCGGCGGCGGGTTCTGACCCGGCAGGAGTTCGGGGCCTGAGTCCCCATGGACTACATTCCGTCCGTGAGTGCTCAGGCCCCTTCCGCTGTCATCCTCGTCCGCGCCGAGAAGTTCCTGCCGAACCCGGCCACGGCCGCCGACAACGCCTTCCAGCGTGACGTGCCGTCCGGGCAGAGTGACGAGACGGTCTCGGCGACGGCACTCGCCGAGATGGACGCCCTCGCTGCTGCGCTGAGGGAGGCCGGCGTCAGGGTGCACGTCTTCGCCGACGAGGACCACACCCGCCCCGACAGCGTGTTCCCCAACAACTGGCTGTCGACCCATGCGGGAGGCTATGTCGCGGTCTACCCGATGTACGCCTCCAACCGCCGCCACGAGCGCCGTGCCGACGTGCTCGAGATGCTCAAGTCGGACTATCGCGTGCAGGCGATCGTCGACTACTCCGGCCTCGAGCCGGACGGCATCTTCCTCGAGGGCACCGGCGCGATGGTCCTCGACCACGTCTCGCGGGTCGCCTACACGGCACGCAGCCACCGGGCCGACATCGCCGTGCTGGAGCGCTTCTGCACCGACTTCGGCTACGAGCCGATGGCCTTCGACGCCGTCGACTCCGAGGGCGTGGCGGTCTACCACACCAACGTCATCGCCTGCATCGGCACCGACGTCGCCCTCATCGCGCTCGACATGATCCCGGATGAGGTCCGCCGCGAGCAGGTCCGTGAGCGGCTCTCCGTCACCGGACGCACGATCGTCGAGCTCACCGAGGAGCAGATCCGTGAGTTCGCCGGCAACGCCGTCGAGCTGTGCGGGCGCACCGAGACGGGCAAGCGTCGCTACGTCATGGCGATGTCGGCGCGCGCCCGGCGCAGCCTGCGGCCCGACCAGGTCGCCGCGATCGAGGAGTCGTGCGAGATCGTCGCGGTCGACATCCCGACCATCGAGCTCGCCGGTGGTTCGGTGCGCTGCATGATCGCCGGGGTCCACCTCGACCGTCGCCCGACGGCGGACGCGGAGCCCACGGCCCTCGTCGAGGCCATCGACGAGACGGCGGAGACCATCGACGGCCAGGACCTCTTCGAGCAGGACTGAGACGACCCCGCCCCGACCTCCTGCGAGCGAGGGAGCAGTCAGCTCCCGGACCGCGTCGTGAGCTGGACCTGCGACGTTCGCCAGCTCACCGCACGAACGCCGTCCCAGGGCGTCTCGGTGTCCTGCCGGTGCCACCGACGCAGAGCCGCGCCGAGGAGCGCCGGCCCCATCCCGGTGTCCTCGCGGTAGCCGAGCTCGCCCCCGAGCCGGTGAGGGCCGTGGACGAGCGAGGTGACCCTCAGGGCGCCCACTCGTGAGGCCATCGGGCTGTCCTGGACCGCGCGCACCTCGACCACTCTGCCGGCGTCGGATCCGTCCGCCGTGACCACCCGCGCGCCGAGGAGGCTGCTCAGCAGCGGCCCGTCCAGGACGGTCCCGACGGGCGCCGGGTGCGGCGGAGAGGGATCGGGCCCACCGAAGGGGTGCTCACCTCCACGAGCGCCCGGGATCTTGGCCACGACGTGCCGGCGCAGCCACATCTCGAGACCGTCGGTGCCGATGAGGTACGACGCGGCCCACGCGTCGACGTGCACGGAGGAGCCGATGGACAGCACGTGGTCAAGGGGCAGGAACACCGGCGCCGGGTCCTCCGCGGCGTCGAGGCGGCGCCAGACGGCTCTGCCCCACCGGCCCAGGGCGCCGGGCTGACGGCTGGCCCAGGCACCCGGCCCGCGCAGGACACCGACGGCATACAGCCGGCCCTCGCGCTCCTCGAGCGCGACGTCGTCGACGTTGCCGAGCAGCTCCTGCTCACGGCCGACGAGCTGATGGTCGAGCAGACGCAGGCCGAGGGCGATCGGCGAGCCTGCCGGGAGGGGCCGGTCGTGCGCCTCGGAGCTCATTGGCCCGCTCCCGTCAGGATCATCAGGGGGATGGCGGCCACTGATGCCACCACCACGACCACGAGGTAGGCCGAACCCAGGACGTTGGCCAGCCGTCCGTTGACGTACCTGCCCATGTAGGTACGGTCGTTGGCCACCACGAGGATCGGCAGGTAGGTGAGGGGCAGGGCGAGCGCGCTGAAGACGACGGAGTACTCGGTGACCATGATCGGGTCGACGGTGGTCAGCAGGATGCCGGTGCCGGCGATGCAGGAGAGCAAAACCACGGTGTGGAAGCGCGCGGCCCGCAGGGGCTCGACGAACTTTCCCCACTGCCAGCCGAAGTACTGCGCCACGCTGTAGCCGACCGACAGGCCGGTCTCGCAGGCGGCGCCGAACGTGGCGGCGAAGAAGCCGACGAGCACGAGGACGAGGCCGACCTTCCCGAGCCCGGCGACGACGGGGAGAGCCACCTGCCCCAGGCTGCCCACCTCGATGCCCTGGGGTCGGAGGAGCACCGCGGCGGAGGCCGCGATCGCCAGCGAGAGCAGCCCACCGAGTGGGAACCCGATGAAGACGTTCGCGCGCATCGTGCGCAGGCTCTCCGGTCCCCACTTCTCCTCGACGCCGCCGGAAGAGAAGAAGAACACCTCGTACGGCGTCATGGCCGCGCCGAACAGTGCGACGGCGTAGTACCAGTAGGTCGTGGCGGGCTCGGACATCGGCACGGCCGGGCGCGAGGCCTCGGTCGCGAGCGCGCCCCAGTCCGGTCCGAGCTTCCACACGGCCACGGCGAACACGATGAGCGCCAGACCGGCCAGCCCGAAGGCGTTCTCCAGAACGGCGAACCGCACTCTCCAGAGGACCACCCAGACGAGGACGCCGACCACGGGAACCCACAGCAGGTAGTGGATGCTCGAAGCGAGCTGGAGGGCGAGCGCCACACCGCCGATCTCGGCCGTCAGGGTGAGGAAGGTGACCGCCATGGAGCCCAGCAGGGCTGCCAGGCCGACCCTGGGCCCCAGCCGCTCCCGGATGAGGTCGAACGTCGCCCGCCCGCTCACGGCGGCCACCCGACCGCTCATCTCCGCGAACACGCAGATTCCCAAGACACCGACGACCACGACCCACGCCAGTGACACGCCGAAGCGCGAGCCAACGGTGGCGTTCGTGACGAGGTCGCCGATGTCGACGAAGCCACCGATCGCGGTGAGGACGCCGAGGGCGACGGCGAAGAGCCGCTTCATCGCAGGTCCTGGCTCAGCGACTCGAGCCCCGCGCACGCAGCATGGAGGTCAGCGAGGGCGGCACGCGTCGCGTCCCGGTCTCCGCGTCCGAGAGCGATACGCAGGTCCTGCACCGCGGACGACGCGGCGTCGAGTGCCGCGACAGTCTCGGCACGGACACCGTCGGACCTGCGCGTCGGTGGTTGCTGGGCCTCGAACCACGCGGCTTCACCGTCGACACCGGCGTCGCTGTCCGCGACCACGACCGCGGCGAACCCGTGTGTGCCCTGCCCGTCCACCCACAGGCGGGCACCCATCTCGGCCGTACGGGCATCGCTCAGGGCGCCCTGCAGGACCTTGGCGGCCGAGTCGTCGTAGACGGCGGAGGCGTCGGCACCACACCCACCAAGTGCCGTTGCGAGCATCGATGCCAGCAGGGCAGTGCACAGCCGGGGAACGACCCTGCGCGTGGAGCCGACGGCGCTCACGGCGTTCGCCGCAGCAGGATCACGCCCAGTGCCACGAGGAGGATGCAGAACTCCAGCCACGCGAGCAGCAGCGCAGTCATGTCGGTCACCGGGCCACCTCGTCCATGCCGTGGGCGCTCCTTTCCGCTGAGACCCTCTCCCTCACACCTTCCCACTCGGGGACGTGGTGGGACGACGTGGCTCGTCCTCGGTTCAGCGGCACACACGCCATACGGAGGGAAGGCCGAGGGGCCGGAGGGAAATGTTCCCTCCGGCCCCTCGACGTTCCCGCATGGGGAGCAACAGTCTCGCTGCTCAGATGTCGAACCTGTCGCTTCGACATCTGGCCCCTCGGACTCTGGCAGGTGCCTCCTTCGTCGGCCCCTACCTCCGTCCTCGCTGCTCAGATGTCGAACCTGTGGCTTCGACATCTGGCCCCTCGGACTCTGGCAGTGCCTCCTTCGTCGGCCCCTACCTCCGTCCTCGCTGCTCAGATGTCGAAGTACATCTCGAACTCGTGCGGGTGCGGGCGGAAGCGGATCGGGTCGACCTCGTTCTTGCGCTTCCACTCGATCCAGGTGTCGATGAGGTCCTGGGTGAAGACGTCACCCTCGAGCAGGAACTCGTGGTCGGCCTCGAGTGCGTCGAGGACGGCGGGCAGCGAGCCGGGGACCTGCTCGATGGCGTCGTGCTCCTCGGGCGGCAGCTCATAGAGGTCCTTGTCCACGGGCTCCGGCGGCTCGATGCGGTTGCGGATGCCGTCCAGGCCGGCCATGAGCTGCGCCGCGAACGCGAGGTACGGGTTGCACGACGGGTCCGGGATGCGGAACTCGATGCGCTTGGCCTTGGGCGAGTCGCCGGCGATCGGGATGCGCACGCAGGCGGAGCGGTTGCGCGCCGAGTAGACGAGGTTGACCGGGGCCTCGTAGCCGGGCACGAGGCGGTGGTAGGAGTTCACCGTCGGGTTCGTGAACGCGAGGACGGCGGGGGCGTGCTTGAGCAGGCCACCGATGTACCAGCGGGCGAGGTCCGAGAGACCGCCGTAGCCGCGCTCGTCGTAGAACAGCGGCTCGCCGTCCTTCCAGAGCGACTGGTGGGTGTGCATGCCCGAGCCGTTGTCACCGAAGATCGGCTTCGGCATGAAGGTCGCGGTCTTGCCGCCCGCCCACACCGTGTTCTTCACGACGTACTTGAACTTCATCATGTCGTCGCCGGAGGCGAGCAGCGTGTCGAAGCGGTAGTTGATCTCCTGCTGACCGGCGGTGCCGACCTCGTGGTGGCTGCGTTCGACCTTGATGCCGACCTTGTCGAGGTTGAGGCAGATGTTGTCGCGCATGTCGGCGAAGTGGTCGACCGGCGGGACGGGGAAGTAGCCACCCTTGTAGCGGGTCTTGTAGCCCTTGTTGCCACCCTCCTCCTCGCGACCGCTGTTCCACGCGGCCTCGATGGAGTCGATGTAGTAGTAGGAGGCGTTGGCCTTGGTCTCGAAGCGCACGTCGTCGAAGACGTAGAACTCCGCCTCGGCACCGAAGTAGGCGGTGTCGGCGATGCCGGTCGACGTGAGGTAGGCCTCGGCCTTCGCCGCGATGTTGCGCGGGTCGCGGCTGTAGGGCTCGTCGGTGAAGGGGTCGACGATCGAGAAGTTCATGATGAGCGTCTTGTGCTCACGGAACGGGTCCAGGTAGGCCGAGGACACGTCGGGGATGAGCTTCATGTCGGACTCGTGGATCGCCTGGAAGCCGCGGATCGAGGATCCGTCGAAGGCCTGGCCGTTGGTGAAGAAGTCCTCATCCACGCTCTCGGCCGGCACGTTGAAGTGCTGCATGACCCCCGGGAGGTCACAGAAACGGATGTCGACGAACTTGACGTCCTCGTCCTTGATGAACGACAGGACCTCGTCAGCGGAGCTGAACAAGTGGGGCCTCCTAGGCAAAGGGAACGGCGGGCGGTGCCCGGACATGTCGAGAACCCTAGAGGTGCGCAGTTTCTTCGCCATGACCCGGATGTTTCACCGGTGTTACACCCTGCCAGAGCGGCCGGCGACCCCTCGCAGGCGTCCACGGCGCGACCGCATACAGTCCTCGGGTGAGCATGGACGAACCGCAGTCGTATGCCGGTGAGCACCTCGGCATGCCGGCCGCCGGACCCGGGTCGATGGCTCCGCTGTGGCGACGCGCCCTCGGCCTGCTCGTCGACTGGGTGCTGGTCCAGGTCGTGGCCGGGCTCGCGTTCGGGGCCGAGCTGGGCGCCGGGGGAGTGCAGTCGTTCGTCCCTCTGGGCATCCTCGCCGTGCTCAACGTCCTGTCGATCACCGCGTTCGCCGCGACCCCCGGTCAGGCGCTCTTCGGGCTCCACGTGCTCCAGCTGAAGCCCGGCTCGTTCCCGCTGCAGGTCGTCGTCCGCACCCTGTTGCTGTGCCTCTTCCTGCCTGCGGTGCTGAGCGCCCGCGACGGGCGTGGCTTCCACGACGCCATCGCCGGCACCGTCATCGTCCGTCGCTGAGGCTCAGAGCGCGCGGGTCCCGGTCGCCGCGGTGAAGCCGCCGAGCCCGATGTAGGTCAGCCCGATCGCGATCCGGCCCCTGGGCGAACCCTTGCCCGACCCGGTGCGCTCGGCCCGACGCCGGGCCATCCGCGCCGAGATCGTCCCCGCAAGGGCGCCGTAGCTTGTGTCGAAGACGGTGCCGATCGCGACGAACACCGCCCCGAGGACGAGGATCTGGACGGTCATCGAGCCACGGGCGGGGTCGAGGAACTGCGGGAAGAACGCGAGGAAGAACAGCGCCACCTTGGGGTTGGCGATGCCCACCACGTAGCCCTGGCGCCAGCTCGTCCAGTCGCTCTGCCGTGCGGGAGCGGCCGTCGCCGTCTCGACGGGGCTGACGGCGTCGGTGCCGCGACGGCGCAGGACGCCGACCCCCAGCCACACGAGGTAGCCCGCACCGACGAACCGCACGACCGACAGCGCGAGCGCCGACGTCGCGAGCACGGCGGTGAGCCCGAGCGCCGTCGCCACGACGAACGTCGCCGTCGCGGAGTCGACACCCAGGGCCGACATGATGCCGACGCGACGCCCGCCGGCCGCCCCGCGGGCGACGAGGAAGAGCATCGCCGGGCCGGGCAGCAGGATGAGCATCAGCGAGGCCCCGGCGAAGGCAGCGAGAGTGGGAGCGGACGGCATACCCCCATGGTGGACCCGGCCACCACGGCGCGGCGACGGAATTCCGGCAGGTGACCCTCAGCCGAGCTGCAGGCGGGCCCACACGAGTGCGTGGTCGGTGCCGGCGACCTCTGCGGCCCCCGCCTCGACGACCTGTCCGTCGCGCACGAGGACGTGGTCGAGCTGGACGAACGGCGGCACCCGGTCACCGTGCGGCCAGGTGCGGACCCACCCCGAGCCGGCCGCGCGGTGCGCGTCGACCAGCCCGTCGGCGAGACGGCGGTATGCCGGGTGCCCGTGCGAGGCGTTGAAGTCGCCTGCGAGCACGACAGGGGTGGTGTCCGGCTGCGCGGCGACCCAGGTCGCGGCCTCGCCCAGCTGGCGGTGCCACGCCCGCACGAGTCGTGAGGTCGGCGGGTAGGGGTGCATGGCGCGCAGCACGTAGTCGCCCGACGGGGCGTGCACCGTCGCCACGGGCTGGTCGAAGAGGCCGGGGACGTGCTCGGTGGAGACCTCGGTGAGAGGGTGCCGGCTGAGGATGACGGTCCCGTCGGCGCCCGGCTGCGCAGCCCCGACCTGCTGGGGGAGCAGCCGCCCGAGCCCGGCTTCGTCGAGGGCGGCCGCGGCGTCGGGGGTGACCTCGGTGAGCACGAGCGTGTCGGCGCCGACCGCGCGCAGCCGCTCGACCACGGCGGACGGCCCCGCCCGCCCGAACTGGAGGTTGCTCGCCGCGACGACCTCGTCGTCGTCCGAGGGCTGCACGGTGTCGGCTCGCACGCTGGACGCGGCGAGGGTCAGCGGGACCACGGCGACGATCAGCGCCGGGAGTGCCCGGACCAGACGCCGGCGATGGAGCACGAGGGCCACCAGGGCCCACCCGACCGCGGCCGCTCCGACGAGGGGGAAGGCCGACTGGAGAACGGGGATGCGCGCTGCGCTGGTGTCGAGCCAGCGCACGGCGACCGCCGCGGCGACAACCACAGTGACGGTGGCGGTGGTCCCGGGGCCCAGCCAGCGGAGCGCGTCGCGACGCCGCCCGGGTGCCGCGTGCCCTCTCGGGTCGCTCACTTGCCGCGCATGGCCTTGCGGTCGACGCGGGCGCGGGTGGGGTCCATGCCGGCGGGGACGCCGGTGCGCAGGCCGCCGAGCGACTTGAGCCGCTTGTTGACGACCGACGCCTCGTCCTTGGTGAGGACCGGGCGCATCCGGCTCAGCTTGGAGCTGATCTTGCTCACCTTGACCTCGCCGTCGCCGTCACCGACCACCCACAGGTGGACGGGGACGCCGGGGGCGACCCGGCTGACCTTCTTCTCCTCGGCCTTGAGCAGCTTGAGGGCGCGCTGCTTGGGGCCCTCGCCGATGAGGACGATGCCGGGGCGGCCGAGAGCGCGGAAGACCATGGCCGAGCCGGACAGGTCGCTCGGCTTCGAGGCGCGGTTGGCATCGATGGCGACGGGCTCGGTCGAGGCGTACCAGCCACGGCGGCCCATGCTCTGCAGGGCGGCGCCGGCAGCGCCGGCCTGGCCCTCGAGCATGCCGTACATGGCCTTGTTGCCCCGGCGGTTCATGACGAACGTCGCCGCGAGCAGGGCGGCCGGGATCGCGATGAGGATGAGGTACCAGCGCCAGAGACCACCGAGCAGGAAGCCGATGCCGACGATGACGAGGAACGTCACGACCGCGGCGAGCAGCATGAACCACCCGATTTTCGGGTCGACCTGCTTGACGGCGCGGTAGCCCTGGCGGATCTCGGCGAACCGTCCGGGCTTCTTCTCTTCGGTGCTCTCTTTGGCCTTGGCCACGGGGTACGTGCTCCTGCGTCAGTAAGCGGCGCGTTGGGTGCGCGCCGGTGCGGCAACGTTCTCGAGGATCAGGATACGGCCCGGGCGGAGCGCGCCACCAGCGACGCGGCCTCCTGGCGGGCGGGGTCACCGGCGGCCTGGGCGAGGTGCGACAGGTGCTCGGGGATCGGGCGGCCCCACTTCGTCATCGCGGTGGCCCAGAGGCGACCGGCGCGGTACGACGAGCGGACGAGCGGCCCGGCCATGACGCCCTTGAAGCCCATGTCCTCGGCCACGCTGCTCCAGTGGACGAACTCCTCGGGCTTGACCCACCGGTCGATGGGGTGGTGCAGCTTGGAGGGGCGGAGGTACTGGGTGATCGTGAGGATGTCGCAGCCCGCGTCGTGCAGGTCGGCGATGGCCTGCTCGACCTCGTGGTCCTCCTCGCCCATGCCCAGGATGAGGTTGGACTTGGTGACGAGCTCGGCCTCACGCGCCATCGACAGCACCTTGAGCGACTTCTCGTAGGTGAAGGCCGGGCGGATCTGGCGGAAGATGCGCGGCACGGTCTCGAGGTTGTGCGCGAACACCTCGGGGCGCGCGTCGAAGACCTGGCCCACGAGCTCGGGCTTGGCGCCGAAGTCGGGCGGGAGGATCTCGACGCCGGTGTTGGGGTTGAGGGCGTGGATCTGGCGGATCGTCTCGGCGTAGAGGCCGGCGGCGCCGTCGGGCTGGTCGTCGCGGGCGACACCGGTCACGGTCGAGTAGCGCAGGCCCATCGACCGGACGGACTCGGCGACGCGGCGCGGCTCGTCGAGGTCGAGCGAGGTCGGTCGCCCGGTGGCGATGTCGCAGAAGTCGCAGCGGCGGGTGCAGACGTCACCGCCGATGAGGAAGGTGGCTTCCTTGTCCTCCCAGCACTCGAAGATGTTGGGACAGCTGGCTTCCTGACAGACGGTGTGGAGGCCCTCCTTCTTCACCATCGAGTGCAGCTGGGTGTACTCCGGCCCCATCTTGGCGGTGGTGCGGATCCACTCGGGCTTGCGCTCGATCGGGGTCTCGGCGTTGCGGGCCTCGACACGCAGGAGACGACGTCCTTCGGGTGCGACAGTCACGCGCTCCAGAGTACGCCGGGGCCCGGACAGACTCGAACCCGCCGCTGCCGGACCCGTCGGGGGTGTCTCGTCGGGAACCGACCCGGCCGAGCGCCCGTCCATCCGTCATGAGGACCTCGCCGCCGTCGTTGTCACCGTCGCACTGTCCGGCTGTACGTCGTCGTCGCCGGCGCGCGATGCGACGAGCGCCTTCGCATCGGCATCGGCCCCGGCCCCGGCCGACACGGACTGCGGGGCGGTCGTCCTGCGACAGGGGGAGCGGCTCGAGGTCGCGGGCGCCATGGAGCGCGCTTGTCTGGAGTCCGCCATGAGGGACGGCCACCGCGCCACCCTCGCCGTCACCACGCCCACGGTTGAGGGGGACCCGATCGTCGTGTCGTGGCGACTCGACAACGACGGGGCGCTGTCCGGCGACGTGGACGCCACGCAGGACAGGTTCGCCGGCTCGACGAAGACCTACTCGGTCTCGTGCGGGCGCATCACCGAGCTGCCGACGCCCTTGGCGTGCGATCCGACTCCGTCGAGATAGAGGGACTCGCCGGAGCGAGGCTCTGTGCTCGGCGTGTCGTGCTACCTCGACGTGCGCACGCCCGAAGCGGACCGCGTGCGGTGGGTGCGGGTCCCACGCTCTGCGTGGGCCGGCATACACCGCCGTCGCGACGACGACTCAGCCGAGGACGTCGGTGAGGTGCTTCTCGGCGTAGGGGAGGAGGTCCTGGACGGTGACCGTGCGACCTGCCTCGCGGCTGATCGACGAGACGCCCGCATCGGCGATGCCGCACGCGACGATGTTGTCGGCCCACGAGAGATCGGCGTCGCAGTTGAGGGCGAAGCCGTGCATCGTCGTGCGTCGACTCACGCGCACGCCGATCGCGCCGAGCTTGCGGTCGGGGCCGCGGTCGTCGGCGAGCACCCAGACGCCGCTGCGTCCCTCGACCCGCACCGTCTCGACACCGAACTCGCGCGTCATCCGCATCATGGCCTCCTCGAGGCGGCGGACGTGCGCGACGACGTCGATCGGGACCTCGGGCAGCGCGACGATCGGGTAGCCGACGAGCTGGCCGGGACCGTGCCACGTGATGAGTCCGCCGCGGTCGACGTCGACGACGGGTGTGCCGTCGAACGGCCGTTGCTCGGGCTGGGTGCGCTTGCCCGCGGTGTAGACGGCAGCGTGCTCGAGGAGCAGCGTCGTGTCCGGTTCGCGGCCCTCGGCCACCGCGGCGTGCAGCTCCCGCTGGCGCTCCCAGCCGTCGAGGTAGTCGACGTAGTCGGGCGCGAAGCCCAGGTGCACGAAACGCATGACCCCACCGTATGCCGTTGACGAAGTTCCCGTCTCACCTCCCCCGAGCGGTCCGGCACCTAGGGTGAGGTGGGTGAGGCACCACAGGGGACAGCACCGGGCGCGCCTGCCTCGCCGGGTGCTGCTCGGCGCCCTCGCCGTCCTGCTCTGCTGGCTGGCCGTGGGCGCCATCGGCGGTCCCGCCACCGGTCGCCTCTCGGAGGTCCAGAAGAACGACAACGCGTCCTTCCTGCCGACCGACGCCGAGTCGACGGCGGTGCTCGAGGCGGTGAGCAGGTTCAGCGACGAGGACGAGATCCCGCTCTTCCTCATCGCCGAGGAGCGCGACGGAGGCGAGCTCGACCAGCGTGACGGGTTCGCCCTGCTCCAGCTCGGTCGCGAGCTGCCCGCGGTTCCGCTCCCGGGTCTCGACAGGACGATCGGGGACTACATCGTCGACGGCGCCCAGATCGTCCCCGTGCCGAGTGAGGACCGGAAGGCCGCGCTCCTCATCATCCCGCTCACCGAGGCGGCCGTGTCCGACGTCGTCGACGGCGAGGCCCCGATCGTCGCGGCCACCGAGGAGCTACGGGTCAAGGCCCGCGTGGCGCTGAACGGCACCGGGCTCACGACGAGCGTGGGTGGCCCCGGTGGGCTCGTCGCCGACTTCTCGGCAGCGTTCGCCGGCATCGACGGGGTGCTGCTGCTCGTGGCGCTCGTCGTCGTGCTCGTCATCCTGCTCGTCGTCTACCGCAGCCCGATCCTGCCGGTCGCGGTGCTGCTGAGCGCTGTCTTCGGGCTGAGCCTCGCGGTGCTCGTCATCCGGCCCCTCGCCGAGAACGGCACGATCGAGCTCTCCGGGCAGTCGCAGGGGATCATGTTCATCCTCGTGGTCGGCGCCGCCACCGACTACGCCCTGCTCCTCGTCAGCCGGTTCCGTGAGGAGCTGCACGAGCACGAGAGCAGCTGGGTGGCGCTGCAGAAGGCGTGGCGCGGCTCGGTCGAGCCGATCGCCGCGAGCGCCGCCACCGTCATCCTCGGCCTGCTCTGCCTCATGCTCGCGTCCCTGCGCAACACAGCGGGGCTCGGACCGGTGGGCGCCTTCGGCGTGGCCGGTGCGCTGCTCGCGTCGCTGACCTTCTTGCCGGCGGTGCTGCTGCTCTTCGGCCGCAGGGCGTTCTGGCCGTTCGCTCCTCGCGTCGACCACCACCACGCCGAGGACGCCGTCGGGACGCGTGCCCTGTGGGGCCGGGTGTCGGGACTCGTGGGGCGCCACCCCCGCCGCACCTGGGTGGTCACCCTCGCGGTGCTGCTCGCCGCCGCCGCGTTCGCGCCGACGTTCAAGGCCGAGGGCGTGACGATCAAGGACACCTTCCTCGTCGCCACCGACTCGGTCGACGCGCAGCAGGCGATCGAGCGGCACTTCGCCGCCGGTGCCGGCAGCCCGATCCAGGTGGTCGTGCCGAGCGACCGTGCCGAGGCCGTGCGGTCGGTGCTCGACGCGGACCCCGGCATCGAGTCCGCCTACGTCGGTCTCACCCCGCCGGTGCCCGGCCAGCCGGCGCCGGAGGCCGCGCCCGTCGACGGGCTCCAGCTCGTGCAGGGGACCGCCACCGGAGCCGCCGACAGCACCGAGGCCGAGGACACGGTCCGGCGGCTGCGGACCTCGCTCGACGCCGTGAGCCCGGACGCGCTCGTCGGCGGACAGGCGGCGATCAACCTCGACGTCCTCGAGGCCAGCGGCCGCGACCTTCGCGTCATCGTGCCGGCCATCCTCATCGTGATCTTCCTCGTCCTCTGCCTCCTCCTGCGTGCCTTCGTCGCACCCCTGCTGCTCGTCGTCGCCAACGTCGTCTCCTTCGCGGCGACGATCGGGGTCTCGGCGCTCGTCTTCGACCACGTGCTGGGCTTCGGCGGGAGCGACCCGGCGATCCCGCTCTACGGGTTCGTGTTCCTCGTGGCCCTCGGCATCGACTACTCGATCTTCCTCATGACCCGGGTGCGCGAGGAGTCCGTGCGCCGTGGGACCCGGCCGGGCATCCTCGTCGGGCTGGCGGTCACCGGGGGAGTCATCACGAGCGCCGGCATCGTCCTCGCGGCGACCTTCTCCTCGCTCACGGTGCTGCCGCTCGTCTTCCTCGTGCAGGTGGCGTTCATCGTCGCCTTCGGCGTCATCCTCGACACCTTCGTCGTACGCAGCCTGCTCGTCCCGGCACTCGCGCACGACATCGGCCCGAAGGTCTGGTGGCCGGTCAGGCTGGCGGGGGACCGGGAGGCACCGGGCGGGACGGAGCCGGTCGGGGAGACCCCCGAGACCGCCGGCACCTCGGCCCGCTAGGGTCCAGAAGATGGTGAGAGTCGGACTGGCAGGGTATGCATCGGCCGGGCGCGGGATCCATGCGCCGCTCATCCGCGACGCGGGCCTCGAGCTCGCCGCAGTGGCCACCTCGAACCCCGACCGTCGAGCGGAGGTCGCCGCCGACTTCCCGGACGCGCTGGTCGTCGACGACCTCGACGCACTGCTGCAGGTCGAGGGCATCGACGTCGTCGTCCTCGCGACGCCGAGCGGCAGCCACGTCGAGCACGCCGAGAAGGTCATCGCGGCCGGCATACCGTGCGTCGTCGACAAGCCGCTGGCGGTCGACGCGGACGACGCCCTCGCGCTCGTCGACAAGGCGGCCCACGCCGAGGTTCCGCTCACGGTCTTCCAGAACCGGCGCTACGACTCGCAGTTCACGACGCTGGCAACGGTGGTCGCCGATCGCCTTGCGGGAGAGCCGTTCCGGTGCGAGCTGCGCTGGGAGCGGTGGCGTCCGGTGGCCAAGGACCGCTGGCGCGAGAACGCCCCGCCGAGCGAGGGCGGCGGCATCCTGCTCGACCTCCACTCGCACCTCGTCGACATGGCCGTGCAGCTGTTCGGCGCCGTCGAGACGGTCTTCGCGACGGTGGAGTCGCACACGACTCCCGCCGAGGACGACGCCTTCCTCGTATGCCGTCACGAGTCGGGCGTGACGAGCCACCTGGGTGCCACCTCGGTCGCGGGCGCCCCGGGTCCGCGCGTCCGACTGCTTGGGAGGGACGCGGCCTACGTCCAGAACGACTTCGAGAACGACGTCAACGTCTTCCCCGACACGGCCGACGTCGACGGCGACCACTGCGGCTGGCTCTACCGCGGGGAGGAGCGTGAGCCGGTGCCGACGACGGCCTCGACCCAGGTCGACTTCTACCGCGCCGTCGGTGCCGCGCTCTCCGCGGCGGACGTCCAGGCAGCGATGCCCGTCGACCCCACCGACGCCGTCCACACCCTGGCGGTCATCGACGCGGCGCGCACGAGTGCCGAGGACGGTCGCGTCGTCGAGGTGCTGACGCCGGGCACCCGCCCGCGCACGGACGAGACCTGAGATGGCAGACGACCCCAAGAGCGTGCTCCATCGCTACCTCACCCGCAGCCGCGAGGCGGTGCTGTGGAAGCTCGACGGGCTGTCCGAGCACGACGTGCGACGCCCGCTGACACCCACCGGCACCAACCTCCTCGGCGTCGTCAAGCATCTCGCCGGTGTCGAGGCCGGCTACTTCGGCGACTGCATGGGACGACCCGTGCCCGACATGCCCGACTGGTACACCGAGATGATGGCCGACACCCTCGAGGACAACGGCGACCTGTGGGCCACCGAGGACGAGTCGCGGGAGGAGGTCGTCGACCTCTACCGCCGGGTGGCCGCCCACGCGGACGCGGTCATCGATGAGCTCGACCTCGAGGCGACCGGCACGGTCCCGTGGTGGGGCGAGAGTGGCACCGCCGTGACGCTGCAGTGGTTCCTCGTGCACATGGTCGCGGAGACCAACCGGCACGCAGGGCACCTGGACATCGTGCGCGAGCTCGTCGACGGCGCCGCCGGCATGCGGCCGGACTCGACCAACCTGCCGTCGGAGGACGAGGGCTACTGGGCCTCGCACCGGGCTCGGGTGCAGGAGGCCGCGGACCGCTTCGCCTGAGCCTCAGGGGTTGCGGAGCCTCAAGGGTTTGCGGAGCCTCAGGGGTTGCGGAGGCGACGCGGCTCGATCCGCTCCTCGACGGCACGTTCGCCGTCACGGGTGACGACGTAGGCGCCCTTGCCGTCGCGCTCGGAGACCGCCTCGACGAGCTCGATGCCGTGGTAGACCAGACCGACCCCGTCGTCGGTGCAGTGCGTGTCCGGCAGCGTCCCGTCGGCGACGAGCTGGTGCACGAGCGGCCGTCGTCGGGCCTCGGAGTCGTAGTGCACGCCGTTGCCGTAGGGCAGGAACGCCAGGCCGTTGGTGACCGCACGCAGCTCGGGGCCGAACGAGTCGGTGGTGCCCCCGGCATACCAGCAGATCGAGCCGGCGGAGACGCCCGACAGGACGACCCCGGCCTCCCAGGCGCCGCGCATGGCGGAGCCGAGGTCGTGCACGCCCCAGACGGCCAGGAGGTTCGCGACCGAGCCGCCGTTGACCCAGATGACGTCCTGCTCGAGGAGGTGACCGGCGACGTCGTCGACGCTCGGCATCGGGAAGAGGTCGAGCGTGGAGATGTCGAAGCCGGCCACCCGGCCGGCCTGGTGCACGTGGTCGTTGAAGAAGCGCTGGTCGCCGCTCGCCGTGCCGAGGAACGCCACCCTGGGACGTCCCGCGGCGCCCGAGAGCTCGACGGCGTGGTGCACGAGCGCGTCGAACTCGAGGTAGGTGCGGCTGGCGGGGCGGTAGCCGCCGGACGTGGCGAGGATCGTGGGCTGCGGAGCTGGCATGCGGCGACCCTAGCCGGGCCCTGTGGAAAAGCTCGCGGCCGTGTCGTCGATCTCGGGGACCGTGGGTGAATGGAGACCTCGGAGCGCACCGCGACCCGGTATGCCGGCCGGCACCGGATCGTGGACCACGCGGCCCCCAGCATTGCCGGCTACGACGTCGTCGAGCCCATCGGTGGGGGCGGGACCGGGACCGTGTGGTCGGCGGTGGCGCCGGACGGCGCGACCGTCGCGATCAAGGTCGTGGCGGCCGTCGACGCCGACGATGCCCTCGTCGAGCTCGCGGTGCTCGGACGCATCCGCGACCCGCACCTCGTGCGGCTCCACCAGGCGCTCACGCTGCCGAGCGGTGACGTCGCACTCGTGCTCGACCACCTCGCCGGAGGCACGGTCGGCACGGTGGTCCGGACCCGTGGCCACCTCGCCCCCGGTGAGCTCGTGACCCTGCTGAGCCCCGTCGCGTCCACCGTGGCCCGCCTCCACGGCATCGGTGTCGTGCACGGCGACCTGTCGCCCGACAACGTCCTGCTCGACCTCGACGGGCGTCCTTTCGTCGCCGACCTCGGGGTCGCGCGCATCGTGGGAGCCGACCCTGCCGAGCTGCGCGGCACCGAGGGCTTCGTGGCGCCCGAGGTCCTCGCCGGTGCGATGCCGAGCGCCGCGTCCGACGTGCACGCGCTCGGTGCCCTGGCCTGGTTCTGCCTCACCGGCGAGGCCCCCGGGCCGGCGGTCGTGCGTGGGCGCCTCGCCGAGCACGTCACCGGCCTGCCGGGCGAGCTCGTGGAGACGGTGGAGCTGGCCCTGCGCACGCGACCGGAGGAGCGGCCGGACGCCGACGCGTTGGCCGTGGCGATCTTCCAGAGCGCACCGGCCGAGCCGGTCGTCCTGGCCCGGGGAGGTGACGAGGTGGGCCTGCTGACGCGGCGCATCCGTGCCGCGGCCCGCCCCGCGGTGGCGGGGGCCGGGGTGAGGACCGACCGCGGACGCACCGCAGGTCCGGCTGCGCTGCGAGGTGTCACGGGAGCCGGAGCGACGTGGCTCAGCGCGGCACGCCGTCGGATGCGGCACACGGGCGGGCGCACGATCGGCGTCCTCGGGGAGGCATCGCACCGCCTCGAGGCGGTGACCCGCACCCTGCTGCCGTGGGTCGTGGTGGCTTCAGTGCTGACTGCGTTGGCGCTGGGAGCGCTGTCCTGGGCCGGTTCTCGCGACGACGCCAGGGCCGCGACCACAGCGACGACCACGCCGCAGGACCCGGGTCCCCTCGACCCCGTCACCCCACCCGACACGGGCGGGGACCCGGCCGTCGCGGACATCAGGGCGGTGATGGATGCGCCCCAGCACGACCCGGTCGCACTCGTGCAGGCTCTGGCGGATGCTCGGGCGACCGCGTGGTCGGCCGGCGTCGCGGCCGGCCTCGTCGAGGTCGACGCGCCACGGTCGCCAGCTCTCGCCCGCGACACCGAGGTCCTCGCCGGGGTGCAGCGCGCCCGGCAGCGCTATGTCGGGCTGGTGTTCACCGTGCGTGACGCGGAGGTGCTCGCGCAGCGGGGTGCGATCGTGACGCTCCGCACCCGGATCGACACCGGCGCGCACGTGGTCCGCGGTCCGGCCGGGGAGGTGGCTCGGCCCGACGCCACGGGCGCACCCGTGCTCCTCGACGTCGTCCGCACGGCCTCGGGGTGGCGCGTCCACGATGTGCGCTCGGTCTAGGAGCCGTCTGAGAGCAGCCAACGCACGGCGTCCGGCAGCGTGGCGTGGTCGTGCTCGAAGCCGCTGTCGAGCAGGCGCCGGGGGAGGGCACGCTGGCTGGCCAGGATGTCGCTCGACATCTCGCCCAGCACGGCACGCAGGGCGAGGGCCGGTGCCGGCAGGAGCGTCGGACGGTGGAGCTGGCGTCCCATCTCGGCGACGATCTCGCGTTGGGTCGCGGGCTCGGGCCCGGTGAGGTTCACCGGACCCTCGAGCTTCTCGTCCAGGACGTGCAGGGTCGCCCGGACCTCGTCCACGAGGGTGATCCACGACCAGTAGTGGCGACCGTTGCCGAGCGGTCCGCCGAGGCCGAGCCTGGTGAGCAGCAGCAGCGGCTTGAACGCGTCGCCGCGGGCGGCGAGGACGATGCCGGTCCGGAGGAGGGCGACGGGTGCCCCGGCGGCCCGCGCAGGCTCGGTGGAGCCCTCCCAGGCGCGCACGAGGTCGCTGAGGAAGCCCGAGCCACCGCCGCTGTCCTCGGTGAGCACCTCGTCGCCGCGGTCGCCGTAGTAGCCGACGGCGGAGCCGTTGACGAGGTGGATCGGGCGCCCCGTCGCGGCGATCGCCTCGGCCAGCGCCGTCGTCCCGTCGGTGCGTGACGAGATGAGCTCGGCCTTGAACGCCGGTGACCACCGCTTGTCGCCCAGGCTGGCCCCGGCGACGTTGACCACCGCGTCGACACCGTCCAGGACGTGCGGGTCGAGGTGGCGCGACGCGGGGTCCCACTGGACCTCCGAGGAGTGCTCCGAGGGTCGACGGACCAGCCGGACGACGTCGTCACCGCGGTCGCGCAGCGAACGACACAGCGCACCGCCGATCAGACCGGACGAGCCGGCGACGGCGATGCGCTGTGTCATGGGCTCAGAGACCGAGGTCGGCCTCGAACGCGCCTTCCTCGAGCCGTTCCTTGACCGTGGTGAGGAACCGAGCGGCGTCGGCGCCGTCGACGATCCGGTGGTCGTACGAGAGAGCGAGGTAGACCATCGAGCGGATGGCGATGGTCTCGCCACCGTCGTTGTCCTTGACCACGACCGGACGCTTGACGACGGCGCCGGTGCCGAGGATCGCGACCTGCGGCTGGTTGATGATCGGCGTGTCGAAGAGCGCGCCCCTGGACCCGGTGTTGGTGATGGTGAAGGTCCCGCCGGCCAGGTCGTCGGGCGTGATCTTGTTGGTGCGGGTGCGCTCCGCGAGGTCGGCGATGTTGCGCGAGAGGCCGGCGATGTTGAGGTCTCCGGCGTTCTTGACGACAGGGACGAGCAGGCCCTTGTCGGTGTCGACGGCCATGCCGACGTTCTCGCTGCCGTGGTAGATGACGTTGTCATCCTCGATGCTCGCGTTGACCGTGGGGTGGACCTTGAGCGCCTCGATGGCGGCCAGCGTGAAGAAGGGCAGGAAGCTCAGCTTGGTGCCCTCACGGCGGGCGAAGTCGCCCTTGGCGCGGTCGCGCAGTCGCGCGATCTTCGTGACGTCGACCTCGACGACCGTCGTCAGCTGCGCCGACGTCTGCAGCGACTCGACCATCCGCTTGGCGATCACCTTGCGCAGGCGCGTCATCGGCTGGGTCGTGCCACGCAGGTCGCTCTCGGGCGCCGCGGCCTTGGAGCCCGACGACTGCGCCGGAGCGGCAGCGGCCGGGGCGGGTGCGGCAGGAGCCTCGGCCGGAGCCTTGGCGGCCTCGGCAGCGGCGAGCACATCCTGCTTGCGGATCCGACCGCCGACACCGGTGCCCTTGATGCTGGCGAGGTCGATGTCGTTCTCTGCCGCGATCTTGCGCACGAGCGGGGTGACGTAGGCAGAGGCGTCCTGGTCCTCGCCCGGGGCCGAGAATGCCGGCGCGGTGGACTGCGGGGCGGAGGACTGTGGCGCGGGCGCGGCGGCCTGGGCCACCTCACCCTCGGACGCGGCGGGCTCGTCGGGAGCAGCCTGCTGCTGTGCCGGAGCCTCGGACGTCTGCTCGGCGGGGGCCTCCTGCGGGGCCTCCTCCTGCTTCGGAGCCTCCTGCTTCGGGGCCTCCTGCTGGGGCTCCTCCTGCTTCGGGGCCTCCTGCTGGGGCTCGTCCTTCTCGGCCGGAGCCTGCTCCGGTGCCGACTCGGCAGCCGGGGCGGACTGCGAGCCGCCGTCGCCGCCACCGACGACCGCGAGGTCCGCGCCGACCGGCACGGTCTCGTCCTCCTGGACGAGGATCTTGCTCAGCGTGCCCGCGACGGGTGAGGGGATCTCGGTGTCGACCTTGTCGGTCGAGACCTCGAGCAGCGGCTCGTCGACGGCGACCTCGTCGCCCTCGGCCTTGAGCCAGCGGGTGATCGTGCCCTCGGTGACGGACTCGCCCAGGGCCGGCATCGTCACGGTCGTGCCGCCACCGCCACCGCCACCGCCGCCACCGCCTGAGGACGAGCCGGTGTCGGAGGACGACGACTCGGCCGGGGCCTCGGTGTGCGGGGTGGCCGGCTCCTGGCCGCCCTCGTCGCCGGTTGCGGCGACCTCGTCCTGCTGCTGGGGGGAGTCGACGGCGTCGCCGTCACCGGACTGGCCGGAGTTGTCGCCGCTCGCGGGGGCGGACTCGGCGGCAGCCTCGCTCTCCTGCTCGGCGGGCTGCTCGGCCGGCGCACCGGAGTCGTCGCCACCCGCGGCACCGTCACCGATGACGGCGAGGTCGGCGCCGACGGCGACCGTCTCGTCCTCCTCGGCGAGGATCTCCTGCAGCGTTCCGGCGACCGGTGAGGGGATCTCGGTGTCGACCTTGTCGGTCGAGACCTCGAGCAACGGCTCGTCGACCTCGACCTGGTCTCCGACGTTCTTGAGCCACCGGGTGACGGTGCCCTCGGTCACGGACTCGCCGAGGGCGGGCATGGTCACACGTTCGGACATGGTGTCTGTTCTCCTATCGACGGTGGCGTGCGTCAACTCTAGTTGTGAGCATGCAGGGGTTTGCCGGCGAGCGCCAGATGGGCCTCGCCGAGTGCTTCGTTCTGGGTCGGGTGGGCGTGGATCAGGGGTGCGACGTCCTCGGCGTGGGCCTCCCAGCCGACGATGAGCTGGGCCTCGCCGATCTGCTCGCCCATGCGCGCGCCGACCATGTGGACACCGACGACGGGCCCGTCCTTGGAGCGCACGAGCTTGACGAAGCCCTGGGTCTGGAGGATCTGGGACTTGCCGTTGCCGCCGAGGTTGTACTCGTAGGTCTCGACGTCTCCGTGCACCTCGCGGGCCTGCGCCTCGGTGAGGCCGACCGACGCGATCTCGGGGTCGCAGTAGGTGACGCGGGGGATGGCGCTCTCGACGATGGTCGCGGGCGAGAGCCCGGCGATCTCCTCGGCGACGAAGATGCCCTGCTGGAACCCGCGGTGCGCGAGCTGGAGGCCGGGAACGATGTCTCCCACGGCATACACGCCCTCGGCACTGGTCCGGAGGCGGTCGTCGGTGGTGACGAAACCGCGGTCGATGGTGACACCGGCCTCCTCGAAGCCGAGGCCGTCGGTCACGGGGCCGCGCCCGACCGCGACGAGCAGCAGGTCGGCCTCGATGCTCGTGCCGTCCTCGAGCGTGACGGTGACGACGTCGCCCTCCTGGGTGGCGCCGGTGAACTTCACGCCCGTCCTCGCGGTGATCTTGCGCTTGCGGAACGCGCGTTCGAGGACCTTGGACACGGCCTCGTCCTCGGCGGCGACCAGCCGGGGGAGCGCCTCGACGACCGTCACCTCGGAGCCGAACGAGCGGAACACCGACGCGAACTCGACGCCGATGACACCGCCGCCGAGCACCACGACGCGGTCGGGCACGTGGTCGAGTCGGAGCGCCTGCTCGCTCGTCATGATGCGGCCACCGATCTCGAGACCGGGCAGCGACTTCGGGTACGAACCGGTCGCGAGGACGACGTGCGTGCCGGTGACCCGGCGTCCGTCGACCTCGACCGTGGACCGGTCGACGAGCCGCCCGGTGCCCTCGACGATGTCGACCTTGTGCGCCTTGGCCAGCCCGATCAGGCCCTTGTGCAGACGGCTGACGACCGCGTCCTTGTAGGCGTTGACGCCGGCCATGTCGATGCCCTCGAGCGTCGTGCGGACGCCGAACTGCGCGCCCTCGCGGGCGGTGTCGGCGACCTCGGCCGCGTGGAGCAGGGCCTTGGTCGGGATGCAGCCGACGTGCAGGCAGGTGCCGCCGAGCTTGGCCTTCTCGACGAGGGCGACCCGGAGACCGAGCTCCGCGGCGCGGAAGGCGCACGCGTAGCCGCCGCTCCCGCCTCCCAGGATGACGACGTCGTAGCTGTCCTCGGCGGTGGCCGGCATGGGTGCTGCTCCCTCTGTGGGTCAGGGGCGCACGCGTCGATCGGGTCTCGTCGGCGCCGCGCCAGTTCCGGCCCATCCTGTCACTGCGTCGTGGCGGCCGTCACACGAGGTCACGTCCACCGCGGACCGATGCCGTATGCCGGCCCACGCAGAGCGTGGGACCCGCGCCCACCCTCTCGCCGACGTGCAGACGACCCCCAGCCCGCGCCCGTATCGTGTCGCCATGGCGTGGTGGAGGCGAAGCAAGCGGGGTGCAGCCGCATCGGGTGCGACGGCGCTTTCGAAGGACGACCTGCGACGGGCGCGCACCAACTTCAAGGAGTTCGCGACGAGCCGCCGCGGGGTCGAGGCGTTCGTCGAGCCGGCCACCCACGTCACGTCGACGACCGTGATCCTCATCGCCCACGACGGGGAGTGGATGCGCCGCGCCGTGCCCTCGCGCGACGACGGCTTCCGCCTGGCCACCGAGCTGCAGCTGCCGACCTACGACGTCAACCAGACGGGCTACCCCCAGCGGATGCGCGACTGGAACTCCCGGCAACGCGGTCGCTGACGCTCACACCCCGCGTGCGCACGGTGCTTCCGCCAGCCGAGCGAGGCCGCGGCGGTCACCGTCGCCGAGACCGACCTGGCCCTCGTAGCGCGCCATCATGAGCTGCGCCGGGTCGTCGACGTGCCCGAGGCCCAACAGGTGACCGAGCTCGTGGGCGACGACGGCCACGGCGTCGACGTGTCCCTGCGGCCGCGACAGCATGAGCGCGAAGTCGGGTCCGTCGAGGTGCACCATGCCGGTGACGCTCCGGAGCCGGCCGCTGTCGTCGGCGACCGCCTGGCTGCCCCCGATGCCCAGGGTCTCGCCCTCGAGGCGCGGGTCCCCCTGCGGCGTCGTCCACGCGATGAGGGCGGGGGACCACTCGTTGCCGTAGCGAGCCCGGTCGACGGCCGGCCGCTGCTCGCGGGCGCGCTCGTCGGTCGGGCCGTCGACGACGATCTGGAGCCCGGCCGCCGGCGAGATCATCGACAGGGCCTCGCGCAGGATGCCGTCGGAGCCCTCGGGTGCCGCCTCGCCGTTGACCACGAGGTGCAGCGGGCGGCACGGGTCGTAGGCCGCGGGCCCGAGGGTGTTCTCGGCCATGAAGGTGTATCCACCGGAGCCGCCGGGCGCCACGGGTTGCGGCAGCAGTCGGGTCGGGCGTGAGTCGGCCGCGACGGGAGGGCGTCCGTCCGCGACGGTGACGACGCCGGCGACATGGTCGATCTGGTCGGTCGCAGCCGTCCGCACCCAGAGCAGACCACCGGTCACCACCACGACGACGAGCGGCAGGGCGGTGAGGCGACGGCGACGCGAGGCGGGCGGAACGGCATACGCGGTCGGTAGGGGCGAGGGCCACGCGGGACCGGCGACGGCGGCCGCGGCATCGAGCCGGTCGAGCTCCGCGAGGCGTCGGCGCATGACGCGGCGGCGACGCCGAGGCCCCAGCGTCACCCGGTCCAGCCACGCACCCGCCGACATCCTCACAAGATCGCACCCGGGGCCGGTCGGCGTCCCGGTGTTGGCGACTTCCGTGTCGCAAAGCCTGTGGCAGTGGCGACCGCCGCCGTGCGAGAGTGAGGGAGACCGCACCACCGATCCAGGAGGCCCCGTGTCCGATTCCAAGAGTCCCCGCCCGACGCCGAGCGAGGACATGAAGAAGAAGTTCCGAGAGGCTCTGGACAAGAAGCACGCGCACGGCGGCGCCGACGTCTCCGACCAGTCGGAGCGCTCCAAGGTCGACCACGGCCACGGTCCCGAGACTTCTGGCCGCGACCAGATGTTCCGCCGCAAGTCCGGCTGACACACACGCCCAGCGACGCGAACGGGCCCGGCACCGGAGACCAGATCTCCGATGCCGGGCCCGTTCGCGTGAGTCCGGCGCGGGGGTGCTCAGGCGGTGCGGGACTCGATGAGCCGCACGAGCGTGGCGACGCCGTAGCCGGTGCCGCCCTTGGGGATGGCGCCGTCGGCGCCCTTCTCGTTGAACGACGGGCCTGCGATGTCGACGTGGGCCCACGCGATGCCCTCGCCGACGAACTCCTGGAGGAACAGGCCGGCGGTGAGCATGCCGCCCCAGCGGTCGGCCTTGTGCGCGAGGTCGGCGACGACCGAGTCGAGCCCGGCGCGCAGCTCGCGCGGCAGCGGCATCGGCCACGAGTCCTCGCCCTCGGCGGAGCCCGCGTCGACGACGGCCGAGCGGAAGGTGTCGTCGTTGCCCATGACACCGGCGACCCGGCTGCCGAGCGCGACCATCTGCGCACCGGTGAGGGTGGCGATGTCGACGATGACGTCGGGCTTGCTCTCGCTGGCCAGGCAGATGCCGTCACCGAGGACCATGCGCCCCTCGGCGTCGGTGTCGATGATCTCGACCGTCGTGCCGTTGCGCATCGTCACGACGTCACCGGGGCGCTGGGCGGTGCCGCTCGGCATGTTCTCGGCGAGGCAGAGGTAGCCGGTGACGGCGACGGGCCCACCCAGCTCGGCGGCTGCGAGGACGGTGGCCGCGACGGCCGCGGCGCCGGCCATGTCGGACTTCATCGTGAGCATGCTGCTCGCGGGCTTGATGCACAGGCCACCGGAGTCGAACGTGATGCCCTTGCCGACGAGCGCGACCGACTGGCCCTTGGACCCGCGGAAACCGCTGGGGGAGTAGGTCATCGTCACGATGCGAGGCGGGTTGGCCGAACCCTGTCCGACGCCGACGATGCCGCCGAAGCCGCCCTTGGCCAAGGCCTTCTCGTCGAGGACGGAGACCGTGACCTTGCCGGACGACGCGGCGACGGCGCTCTTGACGCGATCGACGAACGTCTGCGGCGTGAGGAGGTTCGGCGGGGTGTTGACGAGGTCGCGGGCGAGGTCGCGGGCGGCCCCGATGACGGCAGCGCGCTCGACCGCGGCCTTGGCCGACTTGCCCTGGCCCACGGTCGAGACCACGGTGATCTTCGGACCGTCGACCTTGGCGGTCGCCGCCGCCTTCTTCGAACCGGTCGACACCCGGGTGGACGAGGCGTCGAACGTGTAGCACCCGGCATACGCACCGTCGGCGACGGCCGCGAGCGCAGCCTCCTCGGTGGCGGGCAGGCCGACGGCGACGGTCGACTTCGTGGAGACCGAGCGCAGCGCGGAGCCGGCAGCGGCACGCAGCACGTCGGGGGTGACCTCGGCGGCCGGGCCGAGCCCGGTGACGACGACCGCGGTGGCGTTGACGTCGGGGACGGCGACGACGCGGACGACCTCGCCCGGCTTGCCCTTCGCCTCGAGGTCGGAGAGGACGGCGTCGAGGTGCTTCGCGGCGGCCTTGGGGAGGCCGTGGCCGGACGCCAGCTCGGCACCGGAGCCGGTGGAGACGGAGCCGACGACGAGGGCGTCGACCTTGAGCGTCGCGAGGTCGCGCGTGGAGAGGTTCAGGCTGGGCACTGCAGTCACTCCTGACAGGTCTGCGGGCGGGCGAGATCGTCGCCCCTTCGCGTCGCACCCTAGCCGTGACGACGATCCGGGCCGCGCGATAGCGTGCCCACATGACCGATCTGCTGCACTCACCCGTCCATGACCGTCACGTCGCCCTCGGCGCCAAGATGGCCGACTTCGGCGGGTGGGAGATGCCGATCGAGTACCCCGGCGGTGGCGTCGTCGCCGAGCACACCTCGGTGCGCGAGCGGGTCGGCCTCTTCGACGTGAGCCACCTCGGCAAGGCCCGCGTCAGCGGTCGCGCCGGCGACGTGAGCGCGGTCGACTTCGTCAACTCCTGCCTCACCAACGACCTGCGTCGCATCGGTCCGGGCCAGGCCCAGTACACGATGTGCTGCCAGGACGACGGCGGTGTCGTCGACGACCTCATTGCCTACGTCCGCAGCGACGAGGACGTCTTCCTCATCCCCAACGCGGCCAACACGACCGCCGTCGTCGAGCTGCTCCGCGCGGCCGCTCCCGAAGGCATCGAGGTCGAGAACCTCCACGACGCGTATGCCGTGTTCGCCGTCCAGGGTCCGCGCAGCGACGAGGTCCTCACCGCGCTCGGCCTCCCCGTCGACCACGACTACATGTCGTTCGCCGAGACCGAGTGGGAGGGCCAGCCGGTCATCGTGTGCCGCACCGGCTACACCGGTGAGCGCGGCTACGAGCTCGTGCCGACCTGGGGTGCGGCCGCGGGCCTGTGGGACGCCCTCGCCTCCGCGGTCGCGGACCAGTCGGGTATGCCGGCCGGTCTCGGCGCCCGCGACACCCTGCGCACCGAGATGGGCTACCCGCTGCACGGCAACGACCTCAGCACCGAGATCACGCCGGTCATGGCCGGTGCCGCCTGGGCCGTCGGCTGGGACAAGGACACCTTCTGGGGCAAGGAGGCGCTCGCCGAGCAGCGCGCCGCGAAGAGCTCACGCCTGAACCGCGGTCTCGTCGTCACCGGTCGCGGCATCCCGCGCGCGCACTGCTCCGTCCTCAAGGACGGCGAGGTCGTCGGCGAGGTGACGTCGGGGACGTTCAGCCCCACCCGCAGGGAGGGCATCGCGCTGGCCCAGCTCGAGCGCTCGGTCGCGATGGGCGACGAGGTCGTCATCGACGTGCGCGGTCGTGAGGTCACGGCGACGGTGACCAAGCCGCCGTTCGTCGAGGTCGGCGTCCGCGAGGCCTGAGGCACCCGGCATGCCTGACCACACGTATCGCGCCACCCTCGCCTGGGACGGGTCCGAGGGCTCGACCGGCGGTGGCTACACCGCGTACACGCGCAACCACGAGGGAGCGGTGCCGCCGGCCACGGGGTCGTTCGCGCTCAGTGCCGACCCGCACTTCCGCGGTGACGCGGCCCGGGCCAACCCCGAGCAGCTGCTCGTGCTCGCCGCGAGCTCCTGCCAGATGCTGTCGTTCCTCCACGTGGCGGCGACGGCCGGTCTCGACGTGCTCGGCTACACCGACGACGCTGAGGGGCTCATGCCCGCCCGCGAGAAGCCGATGCGCGTCACCCGGATCACGTTGCGCCCCAAGGTTCTCGTCGCCGCCGGCAGCGACGTCAGCCGTTTCGACGAGCTCATGCACGAGGCCCACGAGGGCTGCTTCATCGCCAGCTCGATCACCTCGGAGGTCGTGCTCGAGCCGACCGTCGAGGTGGCCGGGGCGGCGTCCGCACCGATCGCACCAGAGGAGAACGCATCGTGACCGAGGCCTGGACCTGGACCTACGAGGACGCCGACGGCGCAGCCGTCACCGGCGAGCCGACGACCGACACCGCCTTCCCGACGCAGTCGGACGCCGAGAACTGGTTCGGCGAGGTGTGGCGCGAGCTGGCCGAGGCCGACGTCGCCGCCGTGACGCTGCACCGCGACGGCGAGAAGGTCTACGGCCCCATGCCGCTGGACGCCTCGGTCTGAGGCGCTGGGCTCAGCTGGGGTAGTTGCCGCGCGCCACGATCGGGCGCGGCATCCGCGTGCGTCGCATCTGGAAGGCGCGCATGGCGGCATAGAAGCCGTCGCCGCGGGCCACGGCGGACTCGCCGAACTTCGCCACGAGCTTCTTCCTGACGCGTCGCCACATGAGGAACGTGTCGATGACGGCGGCCGCGATGAGGCCGTAGACCATGACGAAGACGATGAGCATGGCCCACGACTGACGCACGAACGACAGCGCGAGCACGATGAGCATCACGGGCAGCATGAACTCGCCGATGCCCCAGCGGGCGTCGACGTAGTCGCGGATGAAGCGCTTGGCCGGGCCCTTGTCGCGCGGCGGCAGGTGCGTCTCGTCACCGGTGAGCATCGCCTGGCGCTGCTTGGCCATCTGCTCACGCCGCTTGCTGCGGTCGGCGTTGCGCGCCTTCTTGCGGTCGGTCTCGACCAGGGGCCGCCTGCGCGCCGCCTCCTGCTCACGCCGCTTGGGCGTGGGGCGGTTCTTGGCGCCCTCGCGGGACGTCGCGACGGCCTGCTCCGCGAGCTCTTCGTTGGTGGTCTTGCTGCGTCCGAACACCGGCTGAGTGTATGCCGTGCGGCTGGGTCCTCCTCGTCGCCTCCCGCTGAGTAGGGTCGGGAGCGTGACCGACTTCAACGACCCGACCGACCACGACGAGCTCTCCGGCCTGCGCGAGACCGTCCGCGGGCTCATGCCGCAGCTGCGCAGCGACCTCGAGGCACTGACCCGGATCCCCAGCGTCTCGCTGCCGGCCTTCGACCAGGCGCACGTCGACGCGTCCGCGCTGGCGACCGCCGAGCTGCTGCGTGCCGAGGCCCTCGAGGTCGAGATCGTCCGCGAGGGAGGTGCGCCCGCGGTCATCGGCCACATCGACGGGCCTGAGGGTGCGCCGACGGTCCTGCTCTATGCGCACCACGACGTGCAGCCGCCCGGCGACGACGCCGACTGGGACAGCCCGCCCTTCGAGCCGACCGAGCGCGACGGCCGTCTCTACGGTCGCGGCGCCGCCGACGACAAGGCCGGGGTGATGGCGCACATCGCCGCCCTGCGCGCGCACTCCGGCAACCTGCCGGTCGGTGTCACCGTGTTCGTCGAGGGCGAGGAGGAGGTCGGCTCGGACTCGCTGCTCACCATCCTCGAGCGCCACGGCGACAAGCTCGCCGCCGACGCGATCGTCCTCGCCGACTCGATGAACTGGGACATCGGCACGCCGGCCCTCACGACCACCCTGCGCGGCCTGGTCCGCGTCGTGGTCACCGTGTCGACGCTCGACCACGGCGTCCACTCCGGCATGTTCGGTGGTGCCGTGCCCGACGCCATCACCGCGCTCGTCCGCCTCATCTCGACGCTGCACGACGACGAGGGCAACGTCGCCGTCGCCGGTCTCAAGTCGGGCGAGGCGGCCGACCTCGAGTTCTCCGAGGAGCGGCTGCGCGAGGAGTCCGGGCTGCTCGACGGTGTGTCGACGATCGGCTCGGGCCCACTGCTCTCACGCATGTGGACCAAGCCCTCCCTCACGACCATCGGCATCAACGCGCCGTCGGTCGAGAAGTCCTCCAACACCCTCGTGCCGAGCGCCTCAGCCAAGCTCTCGATGCGGATCGCCGCCGACGAGGTGCCGACGGAGGCGTTCGCCGCCCTCGAGCGGCACCTGCGTGAGCACGCACCGTGGGGGGCCAAGGTCGAGGTCACGCTCGACGACCAGGGCTCCGGGTTCGCCGCCAGCGCCAGTGGTCCCGTCTACGACCAGGCGCGCGCGGCCTTCGCCGACGCGTGGGGCACCGAGCCGGTCGACATCGGCGTCGGTGGGTCGATCCCGTTCGTCGCGGCGTTCGCCGAGCGCTTCCCGGACGCGGCCATCCTCGTCACGGGCGTCGAGGACCCCGACACCCGCGCCCACGGCGCCAACGAGTCCCTCCACCTCGGCGAGTTCGAGAAGGTGTGCGTCGCGGAGGCCGTCCTCTTCGCCCGTCTCGGCGCCATGGGCCGGAGCTGACCATGGGCACCGACGGCACCACGGACACCCGGCAGGGCAGCTACGTCGAGGCGGACTACAACCGCGACACGGCATACATCGAGGACCGCATCACGCGCGAAGGCGAGCAGTGGCCCGTCGAGGCGGGGCGCTACCGGCTCGTCGTCGCGCGCGCCTGCCCGTGGGCCAACCGCGCGATCATCGTGCGGCGCCTGCTCGGGCTCGAGGACGCGATCTCGATGGGCATCTGCGGGCCGACGCACGACTCGGACTCGTGGACCTTCGACCTCGACCCGGACGGGCTGGACCCGGTGCTGCGGATCCCGCGGATCAAGGATGCCTACCTCGCGCGGTTCCCCGACTACCCCAAGGGCATCACCGTGCCCGCGATCGTCGACGTGCCGAGCGGGGGAGTCGTCACCAACGACTTCCCGCAGATCACGCTCGACCTGTCGGGGGAGTGGACCGAGCACCACCGTGAGGGTGCGCCCGGTCTCTACCCCGAGCACCTGCGCGCCGAGATCGACGAGGTCAACAAGCGCGTCTACACCGAGGTCAACAACGGGGTCTACCGCTGTGGCTTCGCGGGCACGCAGGAGTCCTACGACGCGGCCTACGAGCGGCTGTTCACCGCGCTCGACTGGCTCGAGGAGCGCCTGGCGACCCAGCGCTACCTCGTCGGCGACACGATCACCGAGGCCGACGTGCGGCTCTTCACGACGCTCGCGCGCTTCGACGCGGTCTACCACGGCCACTTCAAGTGCAACCGGTCCAAGCTGAGCGAGATGCCGGTCCTGTGGGCCTACGCCCGCGACCTGTTCCAGACGCCCGGCTTCGGCGACACGACCGACTTCGTGCACATCAAGAGCCACTACTACGAGGTCCACCGCGACATCAACCCGACCGGTGTCGTCCCGGCCGGGCCGGACCTGTCGGGGTGGGCGCAGCCCCACGGACGTGAGTCGCTCGGTGGCCGGCCGTTCGGTGACGGCACCCCGCCCGGCCCACCGCCGGAGTCCGAGCGGGTGCCGACCGCGCACAACCCGCACGTCGGAGCGGACGGTCTCGTCGCGGTCTGACCGCCCGCACGCTCGCTCCGACCGCCTCACGCGAGGCGGTCGGAGCGAGCAGGATCAGCACTTCTGCCAGTAGCCGGGCGAGCTCTCGCGGACCGTCGACGTGTAGAAGGTGTTGTAGAGCCCGAGGTTGTCCCCGGAGCCGACCGCGAGCGCGTAGCCGCCCTGGTTGGTCGCCCGTCCCGCCTGCACGTGCGCGTAGTTCGACGAGGTGACGCACTGTGGGGTTGCGGTGGCAGTCGGGGTGGGCGTCGGGGTCGGTGAGCCGGTGGGCGTGGACGTCGGCGTGGGGGTCGGTGTGGACGTCGGCGTCGGTGTGGGGCTCGAGCCGGTGAGCCCGAAGAAGACCGCGTCGTACCAGGCGCCGCACACCGTGTCGATGAAGTACGCACCGGCTGTGCCGCACTGGTTCTGGGCCGTGCCCGGGTCGACCGGCGTGCCGTGCGTCATCCCCGCGACCTCGGTGAGCCGGACCTTGCCGTTGCCGTACTCCGACCAGGTGACACCCGTGGCCAGCGTGCCGGTGCTCGTCGGCGTGACGCCGACGCCCGCGACGTCCGTCCACTGGTCGCGCAGCTCGCGGCCGTTCATCGGCGCCACCGTCGTGTCCGACTGCCCGTGCCAGATGGCGACCTTGGGACGGGGCCCCGTGTAGCCCGGGTACCCGGCGCGGGCGAGGTTGCCCCACGCCGCGGGGGTCTTGTCGACTCCCGGGTTCATGCACGAGTACGCCTGCGACACCGTCGTCGCGCACCCGTGGGCGATGCCGGCGTTGACCGAGCCGCCGGCGAAGAGGTCGGGATAGGTCGCGAGCATGCTTGCCGTCATGGCGCCGCCTCCTGAGAGGCCGCTGACGTAGACGCGGGCCGGATCGGCGGCGTAGGCACCCACGGCGTGGTTGACCATCGACGCGATCGAGGCCACCTCGCCCTGACCACGGGTGACGTCGCCGGACTGGAACCAGTTGAAGCACTTGTTGGCGTTGTTCCCGGTGCTCTGCTGGGGGAGGACGACGGTGACACCGAGGCGGTCGGCAAGGTCGCGCCACCCGGACCCGTTGAGGTAGCCGCTCGCATCCTGGGTGCACCCGTGCAGGGCGACGACGAGGGGAGCGCCGGCCGTGGCGTTGTCGGGCCGGTAGGTCCACATGGTCAGCGCGCCGGGGTTCGACCCGAACGACGTCACCTGCTGGAGGCTGGCCGCCGATGCCCCGGGTGCCAGGACGACGCCGACCGTCGTCGCGGCGGCCACCGCGAGCGCGGCGGTCCAGCCGAGGAGTGTGCGTGTGCGGGCCATGCCGACCTCCTGGGTTCGGGCATCGCCGTTGACGCCCTCGTCCGGTCGACGCTAGTGAGCCGGGTCACACGGGGACGTGGGTGCGGCTCCCATGATCGCGACGGCGGCCTTGGGGCCCGGCACCACCCGCCGGCGGCGCACCGATGGGACAGCCCCCGAGGGCGCGCGAGGGCGGGCGAGGGCGCGAGTGCGGGACGAATTCCGCGCAGCGGTCAACCTTTCGGGTCTCCGGTGCGACTCTGCTGGTGTGAGTCCTCTCCTGCGAGCGGTCGGTGAGCCGGGGTCCGGTGCCCCCGGGACCGAGCTCGAGCGCGAGGAGGCACTCGCCGTCCTCTTCCGGACCCACTGCGCCGACCTCACGCGTCTCGGCTACGCACTGACGGGGGACCGGGGTGCAGCCGAGGAGGCCGTCCAGGACGCCTTCCTCTCGCTCCACCGCCACTGGCGGACGCTGCGTGACCGAGCGGCGATCCACGCCTACCTGCGGGCCGCTGTCGTGAACCGGTGCCGGTCCGTGCACCGCGACCGCGCCCGGAGGGTGCGTGCGACGGAACCGCTCCGGCCCGAGCTCGTGGCGCTGCCGGGCGCGGAGGACGAGGCCATGGCGCACGAGGCCTCGCGCCGGATCGCCGAACAGGTGCGGAACCTGCCCCAGCGCCAGCGCGAGGTCATCGTGTGCCGCTACTACCTCGACCTCACCGAGCGACAGACGGCCGACCTCCTCCAGGTCTCCGTCGGGTCGGTCAAGAAGCACGCGAGCCGCGCCCTGTCCTCCCTCCACGACCGAATGGGGGTGGCGCCATGAGCACCACGGAGGCCCGGCTGCGCGAGGCGCTCCACGACGCCGTGGACGCGCTCGCCGTGGCGGATGACGACGTCGCCCGGCTGGAGCGTGACCTCTTCGCCGCCCTCGCAGGTCGCGGACCGCGACCGGCCGGGATGCGGCGGCGGCGCCGCCGTTGGGGCCTCGTCGCTGCCGCTGCCGTCCTGGCAGCGGCCGTCGCCGGGGCGCTGTCCGTCACCGGGGACGACCGGGGGTCCGAGAGGCTCCCGGCGCGGCCGCCCGCCTCGGACCGCCCGCTGGTCCCGGCCGAGCTCGTCGGCACGTGGCGGACCGTCCCCGACAACCGCCGGGTCTGGGCGTTCGTCGCCGACGGCCGGGTCTCGGTGGACCCCAGCGCCGGCGACTTCCTCGAGGCGGACTTCAAGGACCGGGTGCTCACGCGTTCGGGCGACCTCTACACCGTGCACACCGAGGACGGCTGCGACGAGACGGTACGGATCAGGGTCGTGGCTCCCGGGTCCGCTGCGCTGTCGGGACAGCGGACCACCTGCGACCCGACACTGGGTCCGCAGGTGGAGGAGACCCTCCTCGAGCGCGTCTCGCCGCAGCCCTTCCTCGGCGGTGAGCTCGGCCGACCACGGCCGTCGACCGAGCCGGGCTTCCTCCCGCAGTCGACCTTCGTCGAGGGCGTGTGGCTGCACGTCGAGAGCGGGACGCTGCTCGCCATGGGCCGCCCCTGGCGCGGCGAGCTCCTGCGCTACGTCCTCGACGACGACGGCGACGGCAAGAGCGACCCCGACCAGACCGGGCGCGTCATCATGTCCGAGGCCGGCCCGCCGGTCTTCCAGCCCGATGCGACCACCGGGGTGCCGCCGTGCCGGCTGGCGTTCACCTCGCTGGTCGTCCTCCACACCACGATGACGACCCGGACGCCGCCCGGCGCATGCCTGGGGACGGGCGGGGGCCAGACCTGGGTCCGGATCGCCTGAGGACGCGTCAGTCCCTGGAGGTCTCGCCGGGCAGCGCGAGCATCTGGTCGAGCGCGCGGCGGGCGTCGGCGGCGACCTGGTGGTCGACGTGGATGGCGTTGACGACGCGCCCGTCGACGAGCGACTCGAGGGCCCACACGAGGTGCGGGAGGTCGATCCGGTTCATGGTCGAGCAGTAGCAGACGTTCTTCTCGAGGAACGCGATCCGCTGCTCGGGGAACATCTGGGCCAGGCGCTGGACGAGGTTGAGCTCGGTGCCGACCGCCCACGCCGTGCCGGCAGGGGCCGCGGCGATCGTCGAGATGATCTTCTCGGTGGAGCCGACCTCGTCGGCGAGCTCGACCACCTCGTGGCGGCACTCGGGGTGGACGATGACCTTGACCCCGGGGATCTCGGCGCGCGCGGCGGCGACGGCCTCGGTGGTGAACCGGCCGTGCACCGAGCAGTGCCCGCGCCACAGGATCATCCGGGCCGCCTGCAGCTGCTCGACCGTCAGGCCACCCATCGGGCGGTGCGGGTCCCAGACGACGCAGTCCTCGAGCGAGCCGCCGAGGTCGCGCGCCCAGGTGTTGCGTCCGAGGTGCTGGTCGGGCAGGAAGAGGACCTTGCCGGACCCCTCGAGCCCGCCCGTGCGGTCCAGCGCCCAGGTGAGGGCGGTCCTGGCGTTGGACGAGGTGCAGATCGTGCCACCGTGACGCCCGGTGAAGGCCTTGATCGCCGCCGACGAGTTCATGTAGGTCACCGGCACCGTGTCGTCGGCGACCCCGGCGGCGACGAGCTCGTCCCAGCAGTCCTCGACCTGCGCGATCGCGGCCATGTCGGCCATCGAGCAGCCGGCCGCGAGGTCGGGCAGGATCACGGTCTGCTCGTCGCTCGTGAGGATGTCGGCCGACTCGGCCATGAAGTGCACCCCGCAGAAGACGATCCACGGCGCGTCCGGCCGAGCGGCGGCCTCCTTGGCGAGCTTGAACGAGTCGCCGGTGACGTCGGCGAACTCGATGACCTCGTTGCGCTGGTAGTGGTGACCGAGGACGAAGACCTTGTCGCCGAGGGCCTCCTTGGCGGCGCGGGCGCGGGCCACCAGGTCGGGGTCGGAGGCGGCCGGCAGGTCGCCGGGGCACTCGACGCCCCGCTCGGAGTGCAGGTCGCGGCCCTTCCCGAGCACGAGGAGGGGGAGCGGAGCGGCAGGCGTCGTCGTCACGGCACGATCGTATGCCGGTGGGCCGGGCTCCCGACGCCGGTCACCTCGCGCCGTGGGCCGCACAGCGCGAGCGCCCGGCGACGAGGTCACGGCTGGGGGATCTCCATGTGCTGGTAGTCCTTGAGCGAGGTCCAGTGACCACCCCAGTCGAAGCCGCGGCTCGTGAAGGAGGTGACGGCCCGGTCGCCGTCGACGAGCATGCCGGGTCGCACATCGCTGCGGTCGGTGTAGGCGGCGCCGCTGGCCGGGAGCACGAGCGAGCCCTTGACGTAGGGGTTCTCAACGGTGTTGATGTCGATGGCCTTGCCGTAGGAGTGCACCGAGTACCTCGTCCCGCCCGTGATCGCGCGGCAGTTGAACGCCGAGGTGTTGTCGGCCTCCATCGAGGCGTCGTCGGAGCCGCCGTAGGCCTCGATGAGCTCCATCCGCCGGATCGGGAAGTCCCGCAGGTAGAGCTGACGGAAGGCGTTGACGGTGTCGCGCGCGATGTCCTCGTGGACCATGAGGTGCCCGACGTGGTCGGCGCCGTCGAACCCACGGTGGGTCATCTCGATGACACGCAGGTCCTCGATCGGCACGGGGCAGCCCGGCTTCCAGGAGACGCCCATCATGCTGGCCCGGGTCGCGTCGTCCACCGGCCGGATCACCGCATGGAACCCCCGACCCGGTGGCAGGCCATCTCCCGACCCGGTGGCGGCGGACGCTCCCGCGGCGGCTCCACCCGCGGTGAGGGTGGCGACGGCGGCGAGGGTGGCCGCGCGCAGAGCGAGGGGGACGTGACGCAGGCGCATGGCTGACTCCTGGGTGTCGTGGACGGGACCTTCGACCCAACCACGCGGGTGCACGACCCGCCACCGGAAGCGTCCCGCGCCGGGGTCGCACGCACAGAGGCGCCGGCGGCGGGTTCCCGGTCCCGATCGGACCCGATACCGTGCGTGCCGTGCACGTCGTCATCGCCCCGGACAGCTTCACCGGAACCCTCACGGCCACCCAGGCGGCGGAGGCCATGGCCGCAGGGTGGCACGACACCGCACCCGGCGACGCCCTCACGCTGCTCCCGCTGTCCGACGGCGGCCCCGGCTTTCTCGACGTCCTCGGGCGCTCGCTCGAGGGCGAGACCGTCGCCCTCACGGTGAGCGACCCGGTCGGCCGCGAGGTGCCGGCAGCGGTCCTCGTCGTCGAGCGCGACGGTGGGCGGACGGCATACGTCGAGTCCGCCCAGGCGGCGGGCCTGCACCTGCTCGCGGCCGACGAGCGGAACCCGGCCCTCACGAGCACGTGGGGCGTGGGCCAGCTCGTCCTCGCCGCGCTCGAGGAGGAGGTCGACCGGATCGTCGTGGGCCTCGGGGGCAGCGGCACCAACGACGGTGGGGCAGGACTGCTCGCCGCACTCGGCGCCGGCCCCGCGGAGGTCCTCGCCCGAGGCGGCCGTGCACTCGCGCAGGCCCCCGACGACGCGCTCACGGGGCTGCTCGCCGCGCGCGACCGGTTCTCGGGTGTCGACCTCGTCGTCGCCACCGACGTCGACAACCCGCTGCTCGGGTTCAAGGGTGCGAGCGCCGTCTTCGGCCCGCAGAAGGGCGCCTCGCCGGAGCTCGCCCAGGAGCTCGAGGGGGCGCTCGGCCGCTTGACCGAGATCGTCGCCCGCTCCCTTCCCTCGCCCCTGGACCTGCTCACGGGCGGTCCCCGCCGCCTCGAGCGCGAGCCCGGCGCAGGTGCCGCGGGCGGCCTCGGCTACGCCCTGTTCCTCCTGGGTGGACGAAGGGTCAGCGGGGTCGACCTCGTCCTCGACGCCGTCGGCTTCCACGACGTCGTGCGCGAGAGCGACCTCGTCGTCACCGGTGAGGGCACGTTCGACTGGCAGAGCCTGCACGGCAAGGTCGCGGCCGGTGTCGCCGTCGCCGCGCTCGCGGCCGGGCTCCCGAGCGTCGTCCTCGCGGGGCAGGTCCTCGTGGGTCGTCGCGAGACCATGGGGCTGGGGATCAGCGGCACGTATGCCGTCGCCGAGACGCCCGAGCAGGTCGACGCGGCGCTGCTCGACCCCGTGGGCACGCTGCGCGCCCGGGCGGCGCGGGTGGCCAGGACGTGGTCCGCTGGTCGTTGACGACAGCGAGAAGTCGTATCCTGAGGTCACGCTCGGGAACAGATCGTGGCCGCCGACAGTTGCGACCACATGCAGCACCCTTGACCACCCGAGCCCCGACGCAGCACAGGAGTCACCCATGAGCGAGCTCGACACCACGACCACGACCGTCGACGCGGCTGCTGAGGCCCCGGCCCACGGCGTCCTCCTCACCGACCTCGCCGCCGGCAAGGTCCGTTCCCTCCTCGAGCAGGAGGGTCGTGACGACCTGCGCCTGCGCGTGGGCGTGCAGCCCGGTGGCTGCTCCGGCCTCATCTACCAGCTCTACTTCGACGAGCGCTCGCTCGACGGTGACCTGGTGCGCGACTTCGACGGTGTCGAGGTCGTCGTCGACCGGATGAGCGGCCCCTACCTCGAGGGCGCCACGATCGACTTCTCCGACACGATCGAGAAGCAGGGCTTCACCATCGACAACCCCAACGCGGGCAGCTCGTGCGCCTGCGGCGACAGCTTCAGCTGACCCGCACGGCGGCATACGTCGAGGGCCCCTCACCATCGCGGTGAGGGGCCCTCGACGTATGCCGTCCGCCCCGGCCCCCGTCGCGGGAAGCGGCGTCAGCGGTACTCGGGGTTCGGGTGGTCGAAGTCCGTGCCCTGGTCCCACTTCGTGCGCTCGTTGCCGCCCGTGGGGAAGCCGCCCTTCTGCTTGAGCATCCACGCCATGTGCATGAGGTTCCACGTCATGAAGGTCGTGTTGCGCTGGGTGAACTCGTTCTCGGGGCCGCCGCTGCCCTCGTCGAGGTAGGAGGGGCCGGGGCCGGCCTCGCCGATCCAGCCGGCGTCGGCGTTCGGCGGGATCGTGCAGCCGAGGTGCTGCAGGCTGTAGAGGACGTTGGATGCGCAGTGCTTGATGCCGTCCTCGTTGCCGGTGATGATGACGCCGCCGACCTTGCCGTAGTAGATGTACTGGCCCTGGTCGTTGGTCAGGCCGCTCATCGCGTAGAGGCGCTCGATGACCTGCTTGGTGATGCTCGAGTTGTCACCGAGCCAGATCGGGCCGGCGATGACGAGGATGTCGCTGGCCAGCACCCGCTCCCAGATCTCGGGCCAGGCGTCGCTGTCCCAGCCGTGCTCGGTCATGTCCGGGTAGACGCCGGTGGCGATGTCGTGGTCGACGGCGCGCAGCACCTCGACCTCGACGCCGTGCTTCTCCATGATGGCCGTGCTCACGTCGATGAGGCCCTGGGTGTTGCTCGTCTCGGGTGAGCGCTTGAGGGTGCAGTTGAAGACGAAGGCCTTGAGGCCGGTGTAGTCGGCGTCCTGCCAGTGGGGGGTGTCCATGTCAGGCACTCTGCTCGCTCGACCTGTCGCCGACAAGGGCGGGGCGCCCGCGGCGCAGCAGACGCCACGGCTGGGCGACGAGCAGGAAGACGAGGAGCGGACCCACGAAGAGCTGCCAGAGCGGCGAGATGCTCGCCTCCAGCGTGCCGGGGGAGGACTGCACCGTGAACGTCGTGCCGAACCACGGGAACGGGCGCACGTCGACGGCCTGCGTGGACCCAGCCGCCTCCACCGCCTGCACGATGGTGAGGCTCGTGACGAACAGCCACACCATGAGGAGCGCGAGGGTGCCGGCGCCCCAGATGAGGCCCTGGGACCAGCGTGGGCGGGACGGGTCGGTGTCGGTGGCGGCATACGCGAGCTCCTTGGGGGAGCCGATCCCGAACAGCGCCCGGGTGGTGCCCACGTCGGCGCCGGCCTCGGCGAGGTTCGCGCGCAGCTCGCGGCGCAGGTCGCGCCGGCGGGAGCCGCGGACACCGCGCATCTCGAGCCAGAAGTCGTAGCGCGCGATCGCGGTCTCGATCCGGGCGCGGTCGATGAGGTTCATGCGTTCTCCCCTGCGGTGAGTGTGGCTGCGGTGGCGGTCTGCACGGACTGGACGAGGTCGGTCCACGCGGTGCGCCGGGCGGCGAGCTCGGTGTGCCCAGCATCGGTGAGGCGGTAGTACTTGCGGGCGGGGCCGGCGTCGCTGCGGACGAGGTGGGACTCGAGGAGGCCGGCGCCCTCGAGGCGCGTGAGGCCGGGGTAGACGGTGCCCTCGGCGAGGTCGTCGAAGCCTGCGGCGCGGAGCTGGGTCACGAGCCCGTAGCCGTAGTTGTCGCCGGTCGAGAGCACGCTCAGGAGGAGCAGTCCGAGGACTCCCTTGAGCATCTGCGGGTCGTGTGCGGGCATGACTCCACTGTGTCGCCCAGTACTATGCGATGTCAAGTATCTGACGATGTGCAGCTTCGAGCGGTGCCCGTGGACCGGGGCCAGGCGTGAGCGGGGGGAGTCCCGGGACGCGCCGACGGGGTAGGTTGCCGTGGTGCGCATCGCAGTCACCGGGTCCATCGCGACCGACCACCTCATGACCTTCCGGGGGCGGTTCGCCGACTCCCTCGTCGTCGAGCAGCTCGACAAGATCTCGGTGTCGTTCCTCGCGGACACCCTCGAGATCCGCCGAGGGGGAGTCGCCGGCAACATCTGCTTCGGCATGGCCGTCCTCGGCCAGCGGCCGCTGCTCGTGGGCGCCGCCGGTGAGGACTTCGGCGACTACCGCAGCTGGCTCACGCGGCACGGCGTCGACTGCGAGCACGTCCACATCTCCGACACCAAGCACACCGCGCGGTTCGTCTGCACGACCGACGACGACATGGCCCAGATGGCGACGTTCTACGCCGGGGCGATGAGCGAGGCCCGGCTCATCGAGCTCGGCCCGATCGCCGCGGACGGCCTCGACCTCGTCCTCGTCGGCGCCAACGACCCGGACGCGATGCTGCGCCACACCGAGGAGTGCCGCACCCGCGGCATCACGTTCGTCGCGGACCCCTCGCAGCAGCTCGCCTTCGCGGACGGCCCCTTCATCCGCACGCTCATCGAGGGCGCGGACTACCTCTTCACCAACGAGTACGAAGCGCACCTCACCGAGCAGAAGACCGGGTGGAGCGCCGACGACATCCAGGCCCAGGTGACGACCCGCGTCATCACCAAGGGCAAGGATGGCGCCGTGATCATCACCCGCGGCGAGGACCCGATCGAGGTCCCCATCGCCGGTGAGACACGCCGCGCCGACCCGACGGGCGTCGGCGACGCGTTCCGTGCCGGCTTCCTCACCGGTCTCTCGGCCGGTCTCGAGCACCGGCGCTGCGCCGAGATCGGCTCGCTCCTCGCGACCTACGTCCTCGAGACGATCGGCACCCAGGAGTACGTCCTCGACAAGCGGGCGTTCCTCGATCGCCTCGCGCAGGCCTACGGCGACGACTCCGCCGCCGACGTCGAGCCGCACATCACGTGCGCGAGGCCCTGACTCCCCGGCCGTGAGCGTCCCGTTCCCCCCTGTCGAGCCGCCCGCAGGTGAGTGGGCCCTCGGCCAGATCCGTCCCACCGACGACGAGGACCTCGTCGCGGCCGGCGCGGACCTCGCTCCCGGGACCCTGCTGGCCGCCTACCGGGCCGGTCTCTTCCCGATGGGTCTGGGCGACCACGGCGCTCGCCCGATCGGCTGGTGGTCGCCCGAACCCCGGGGCGTCCTGCTGCCCGGTGGCTTCCGCGAGCGGCGCTCGCTGACCAAGGCCAGGGCCAAGTTCGAGATCCGGGTCGACACCGCGTTCGTCGACGTCATGCGACGCTGCGCCGACCCCGAGCGCGAGGGGCGCTGGATCACGGACGAGATCGTCACGGCATACACCGAGCTGCACCGGCTGGGGTGGGCCCACAGCGTCGAGGCCTGGCGCGACGACGCGCTCGTGGGAGGGCTCTACGGCATCGCCATCGGCGGGCTCTTCGCCGGAGAGTCGATGTTCCACTCCGAGCGCGACGCGTCCAAGGTGGCCCTCGCGGCGCTCGTCGACATCGTCCACGCGGACGGTGACGATCGACGGGTCATCGACGTGCAGTGGGCGACCGAGCACCTCGAGCGGCTCGGCGTCGTCGAGTGGCCGCGGCGGCGCTACCTCGACGCCCTCCCGGCGGCCCTCGAGGCCCCGGCCGTGCGCTTCGGCTGAGCCCTCAGCCGAGCACGACGGCGTATGCCGTGTGCCCACCTCGGCGCTCGAGCGTCACCGTGTGCCCGCGCATCCGGGTCCAGGCCGGGATGTCGGACTCGGCGGCCGGGTCGTCGGCGAGGACGTGCAGCGTCGTGCCGGCGGGAAGGTCGCGGGCCAGCCGGGCGAGCCGGATGACGGGCAGGGGGCACTTGAGGCCGCGCGCGTCCAGGTCGGGAGCGGCGCCTCCCACGTCCTCGGTGGGGTTGCCCGGCGCGCTCACAGGTCGCCCACCCCGAGGCGGGCGCGCAGGTCGGCCACGACACCGGGCAGCTCCCGGCACAGGCTCTCGACGTCGTCGGCGCGCTCGGGTCGCACCACCTCGAGCGGCAGGGTGACTCGGACGTTGCCGTGGGTCAGCGCACCCATCGCGGCGAGGACGTGGCTGGGCTCGAGCCGGCTCGACGTGCACGCCGACCCGGAGGCGACCGCGACACCACGCTGGTCGAGTGCGTCGACGACGCTCTCGCCGTCGACGTAGAGCGCGCTGAAGGTCACGACGTGGGGGAGCCGGTCGTCGGGGTCGCCGACGACCTCGACGTCGGGCACCGCGGCTGCTGCGGTGCGGATCCGCTCGGTCAGGGCGCGCGCCGAGGCCGCCTCGGCGGACTGCGAGTGGAGCGCCTGCTGCCACGCCTCGGCCGCGGCGAGGACGAGCGGGACCCACGGGTCCTCGACCTCGCGGCCGTGCTCGGGCTCCCAGCGCGGGCCGGGGAGGTCGAAGCGGGTGCCCGTCCGCACCGCGAGGACGCCCACCGGTGGGCCCGCCACCGTCGCGGCGTCACCGACGAGCGCGTCCCACGAGCCGGGCGTCGCAAGGCGCCCGAGGGAGGCGGTGCCGTCGAGGAGCAGCGGGACCGCGGCCTCCCGGCACACGTCATGGAGCGCAGCGACCTGCTGGACCGTCCCGACCTCGCCGTTGGCGTGCTGGAGGGCCACGAGCGCGGTGGGGCCGGCGGCCAGGGCACGCCCGAGGGTCTCGGGGGAGAGGCGGCCGAGAGGGTCGACCGGCAGTGGGGCGCTCGCCGGGTCCGCCTCGTGGGCCTCGTGGAGGAGCACCGCCCGGTCGACGGCCGACGTCACCACCCGCTCGGCGATGCGCCGACGGGGGTGCCGCAGCCCGGCGACGCCGACGCGCAGGGCATGGGCGCCGCTCGGGTGGAACGACACCTCGTCGGGCCGCGCGCCCATGGACGCGGCGACGCTCTCGCGGGCGCGATCGAGCAGGTGGCGGGCCTGGCGACCCTCCCGGTGCAGGCGCCTCGGGTCCGCCCAGCCGGCGTCGAGAGCGGCAAGGAGGGTCTCTCGGGCAGCAGGGTGCAGAGGGCTGCGGGTGGCGTCCAGCACAGGTCGACCGTAACGCCACCCGTCCCATGGAAGTTCCGCCCCATGCACTAGTGTTTGTTCGTGTTCCAGCAGACGACGCAGGAGGGTGCCACGGTGCGCCAGCACGACCACTTCAACCCCCGCCCACGAGGCCGCCGACTGGCCCTGTGGGCCGCTGTGGCCGTGGGTGCGATGGTGACACTCAGCGGGTGCGAGCTGGGCAAGTTCGAGAACGGGTTCCTCCCCCAGGGGGTGACCGAGAACTCCGAGCGCGTGCGCGCCCTGTGGATCGGTGCGTGGATCGCGTGCCTCGCCGTCGGTGTCCTCGTCTGGGGCCTCACCGCGTGGTGCGTCGTGGCCTATCGCCGCCGCCGCGACGACAACGAGCTCCCCGTCCAGCTGCGCTACAACGTGCCGCTCGAGATCCTCTACACGATCGTCCCGATCTTCATGGTCGCGGTGTTCTTCTTCTACACCGCCAAGGACCAGACGGCCCTGCTCGACACGTCCAAGGACCCCGCGGTGACGGTCAACGTCGTCGGCAAGCAGTGGTCCTGGGACTTCAACTACGTCGAGGCCGACGTCCACGAGGTCGGCACGCAGGCCATCCTCACCGGTGAGCCCGGCGCCGAGGAGACCATTCCGACCATGTACCTCCCGGTCGGTGAGCGGGTCGAGTTCGTGCTCACGTCGCGCGACGTCATCCACTCGTTCTGGGTGCCGCAGTTCCTCCAGAAGCTCGACATGCTTCCGGGCAAGGTCAACAAGTTCCAGGTCGTGCCGACCGAGGAGGGCACCTTCAAGGGCAAGTGTGCCGAGCTCTGCGGCGCCTACCACTCCCAGATGCTGTTCAACGTCAAGGTCGTCCCGCGTGCCGAGTTCGACGCGCACATGGCCGACCTCAAGTCCCAGGGCCAGACCGGGCTCCTCGGCACCGACCTGAACCGCGAGGGTCTCGTGCCGGGCGAGCAGGAGCTCCTGCCCGAAGAACTGAGGAAGTAACCCCATGAGTGCCGCAACCGAAACCCGCACCATGCTCCGTGAGCGCGAGACCGTCCGCCACGCCCGGGTGTCGCCGGGCGCCACGGTGGTCAAGTGGATCACCACGACCGACCACAAGGTCATCGGCAACCTCTACTTCATCACGTCGTTCGCGTGGTTCCTCATGGGCGGCCTCATGGCGCTCATCATCCGCGCGGAGCTGTTCCAGCCGGGCATGCAGGTCGTCGACAACCCGGAGCAGTTCAACCAGCTCTTCACGATGCACGGCACGATCATGCTGCTGCTGTTCGCGACGCCGCTGTTCGCGGCCTTCGCCAACGCGCTCATGCCGCTGCAGATCGGCGCACCCGACGTGTCGTTCCCGCGGCTCAACATGTTCGCCTACTGGCTCTACCTCTTCGGTGGCCTCATCGCCGCCGGCGGCTTCCTGACGCGTGACGGCGCGGCCGCCTTCGGCTGGTTCGCCTACACACCGCTGTCGGACGCCTCCTACAGCCCCGGCGCAGGTGGCAACCTCTGGGTCTTCGGCCTGGCTCTCGCCGGCTTCGGCACCATCCTCGGCTCGGTCAACTTCATCACGACCATCCTGACGATGCGCGCCCCCGGCATGACGATGTTCCGGATGCCGATCTTCGTGTGGACCGTCCTCATCACGTCGATCCTCGTGCTCCTCATCTTCCCGGCCCTGGCCGCCGCGCTCTTCGCGCTCGGCGCCGACCGCCGGTTCGGTGCGCACATCTTCGACCCGGAGGCAGGCGGTGTGATGCTCTGGCAGCACATCTTCTGGTTCTTCGGCCACCCCGAGGTCTACGTCATCGCGCTGCCGTTCTTCGGGATCATCTCCGAGATCCTCCCGGTGTTCTCGCGCAAGCCGATCTTCGGCTACAAGACCCTCGTCTACGCCACCATCGCCATCGCCGCGCTGTCGGTCTCCGTCTGGGCCCACCACATGTACGGCACGGGCCAGGTCCTCCTCCCGTTCTTCGCGATCATGACGATGCTCATCGCGGTGCCGACCGGCGTGAAGTTCTTCAACTGGATCGGCACGATGTGGGGCGGCAAGCTCAGCTTCGAGACGCCGATGCTCTGGGCCCTCGGCTTCCTCGTGACCTTCCTCTTCGGTGGTCTCACCGGCGTCATCCTCGCCAGCCCGGCCCTCGACTTCCACCTCACCGACAGCTACTTCGTCGTGGCGCACTTCCACTACGTCGTCTTCGGCACCGTGGTGTTCGCGATGTTCGGTGGCTTCTACTTCTGGTGGCCCAAGCTGACCGGCCGGATGCTCGACGAGACGCTGGGCAAGGTCCACTTCTGGATGCTCTTCATCGGCTTCCACACGACCTTCCTCATCCAGCACCTGCTCGGCATCTGGGGCATGCCGCGTCGCTACGCCGACTACCTCCCGGAGGACGGCTTCACGTTCGCCAACCAGGTGTCGACCGCCGGCGCGTTCCTCCTCGGGGCCTCGATGATCCCGTTCTTCTACAACGTCTGGAAGACGTGGCGCTACGCGCCGCTCGTCGAGACCGACGACCCGTGGGGCTACGGCGCATCGCTCGAGTGGGCGACGTCCTGCCCGCCGCCGCGCCACAACTTCAACTCCATCCCGCGGATCCGCTCCGAGCGCCCCGCCTTCGACCTCAACCACCCCGAGGCGGCTCCGGCCGGCTACGAGCGCTCCGGTCTGGTGCGTGCCCTCGGTCCGGCGGACCTCGGTGACGAGTCGATGTCGAACACGAAGAAGCAGGAGAGCTAAAGCCATGGTGGCAATGGAACGGATCGGCTACCTCTTCGGTGGCTTCGCCGCCCTCATGGCGGTCATCTACGGCGTCTGGAACGACTTCAGCGAGCCCGTGGGTGTCGTCGGCCTGACCCTCGGCGCGCTGCTCGGCTTCATGATCGCCGGCTACCTCAACATCACCCGTCGCAAGCTCGAGGGCGTCCCGCCCGAGGACGACCCGCTGGGCGAGATCAGCGACATCGCCGGTGACTACGGCTTCTTCAGCCCGCACAGCTGGTGGCCGCTGTGGCTCGCCGCCTCCTCGGCCCTGATCTTCCTCGGACTCGCGATCGGCTGGTGGCTCGTCGCCCTCGGCGCGTTCTTCACGATCCCTGCGCTCGTCGGCTGGGTCTTCGAGTACTGGAAGGGCCCGCACGCCCTCTGAGCCACTGCCTCGTGCACGCCTGAACAGGACCGGCCCCGTCTGTGCGACGGGGCCGGTCCTGTTCTCGTGTGGTGGTGTCCCGGTGGGCAGGGCTCGTCAGCGCTGTCAGGTGCCTTGGGCGGGGCGGGTTCGTCAGGCCTGGGAGCGTCGACGCCGCGTCATGAGCCTGCGCAGGTGGGGCAGGCCCAGCTGACGGGCCAGGCGGCGCAGGGGAGCGGCGAGAGCGGCTCCGACGATGACCCCGAGGGCGATGGCGGCCACCACGACGACGACGTCGGCCAGGGCGGTGGCCGCCTCACCGGCGCCAACCTCGAACTGGGCCAGCGAGATCAGCCCGAGCGACCCGGGCACGAGGAGCCAGAAGCTGGGCAGGAAGGTCACCATGCGGGGCAGCTCCGGCCGGACGTACTCGAGGAGCGTCGAGAGCAGGGCGGCGACGACAGCGCCGACGAAGGCACCGGCCCAGCGCGTGTCGACGACTGCGACCGTGAGGGACTGCGCCGTGAAGGTCGCCAGGATCGCGCCGGCCAGCCACGGGGCCTGACGCACCGGCACTGACTCCAGGAGCGCGATGGCGACCGTGACGACAGCCAGTCCGAGCAGGGGAGCCCACCAGCCGGGGCTCTCGGGCGCGGAGGTGTCGAGCAGCAGCGCCGGGCCGCCGACGACCGCGAGGGCGGCGCCGACGCCGAGCACGAAGAGCAGCAGCTGGACCAGCCCGAACGCCAGCCGTGAGCTGCCGGCCACCATGGCCCCGGCGGCGAGCTCGGTGAGTCCGGTGACGATGAGCGCGCCCGGGAGGAGCACGGCGATCGGGGCCACGAGGCTGCGGAGCGGGGCGTCCAGCCATCCCTGGTCCGCCGCGAGGAAGGCGAGGAGCGCCACGACGAGGCCGGCGAGGAACGGCGTGAGCGTGCGCAGGGCACGGCCGCGGCTCCCCAGCCGGACGAACACGGGCGTCAGGGCAGCCACGGCCACGGTGAAGAGGAAGGTCGCGAGGGAGGGCGCGAGGATGAGCCCGATCCCCACGCCGGACAGCATCGCGCCGGCGACGAAGCCGACCGTTCGGTAGCGGTGAGGCTGGGCGCGGAGCCGGGCGAGCTGCTCCAGGCCGGCATCGGCCGTGGTGCGGCCCGTCCGCAGGCCCACCTGGAGGGCGAGGACGTCGGCGAGCTGGTCAAGGCGCAGACCGCCGTCGACCTGCTCGAAGGTGGAGGACTCTCCCGACCGGAGCGAGACCATGAGCCCGGTGGGGGAGCAGGCGACCTGCGTGCCTGGATGTCCGAGGGCTCGGGCGACGTCACGGACGTCCTCCTCGACCTCGTGGACTGGCATACCTCCCGCGAGGAGGCCGGCGCCGACCCAGGCGAGCAGCCTACGGTCACGGACGTCGTCGACCGGCGCGGGCCGGGAGTCGGCGGGGGTGCTCACCCGAGAACCGTATCCGCCGGTTCCGGCCCGCGATGCAGGGAGTCGAGCCGGCGTCAGCCCCAGCCGAGCTCGTGCAGGGCGGCGTCGTCGATGCCGAAGTGGTGCGCGATCTCGTGCACGACGGTGATCGCGATCTCGTCGCGCAGGTCGTCGAGGTCCTCGCACATGCGCGTCAGCGGACCACGGAACAGCGTGATCCGGTCGGGCAGGTTGCCCAGCCCCCAGCCGGCGTCGCGCTCGGTGAGCGGCACGCCGTCGTAGACCCCGAGCAGCTCGGGGTCGTCGGCCGGCGGCTCGTCCTCGACGAGGAACACGACGTTGTCGAGCATCGCCATGAGCTCCTCGGGCACCTCGTCGAGCGACTCCTCGACGATCGTCTCGAACTGCTCCGGGGCGATGGCATCCACCGCCCCAGCCTGTCACGGCGGCTGCAGGCGATGGTGCACCCGGGCTGCCTGCCGGGTGAGGTGGTCGCGCTCGGCCGCGCTGGCTGCGCAACGGGACGCGACGGCATACAGGTTCTGGGCGGTCTCGAGGTCGCCGGCACGCTCGTGCAGGTAGGCACGCACGGCCGTGTGTCGCGGCACCGAGGCGGGCACCCGTGCCACCGCCGCCAACCCGGCCAGCGGGCCGTCGACCTCGCCGACGGCCACTGCACGGTTGAGCTCGACGACGGGCGTCGGGCGCAGCGCCATGAGCTCGTCGTACCACTCGAGGATCTGCGGCCAGTCGGTCTGCTCCGCGACCGGTGCGTCGGCGTGCAGCGCGGCGATGGCGGCCTGCGCCTGGAACTCCCCGAGCCGGTCGAGGGCCAGCGCGCTCTGGAGGATCTCGACGCCCTCGGCGATCAGCGCGGTGTCCCACCGGCTGCGGTCCTGTGCGTCGAGGCTGACGAGGGCACCGTTCTCGGACCAGCGGGCCGGGCGGCGTGCATGGTGCAGGAGCATGAGGGCGAGCAGGCCGGCGACCTCGGGCTCGGGGGCCGACGACAACAGTTGTCGGGTGAGCCGGATGGCCTCGTCCGCGAGGTCCACCTCGCCGCTGTGGCCCTCGTTGTAGATGAGGTACAGGACACGCAGGACGACGGCGAGGTCACCGGGTTCGGTGAGGCGCTCCTGCGAGATCGTGCGCTTGGCGCGGGAGATCCGCTGGGCCATCGTCGCCTCGGGGACGAGGTACGCGCCGGCGATCTGACGGGTCGTGAGGCCACCAACGGCGCGCAGGGTCAGAGCCACCGCCGACGACGGGGAGAGCGCAGGATGGCACGCGAGGAAGAGCAGGCGGAGCGTGTCGTCGGTGCCCGCGACCGGTCCCGGGTCGGGCTCGAGGTGGTCCGCGACCTCGCGCCGGCGTCGTGAGGACTCCGACCGGACGACGTCGAGGTGCTTGCGCCACGCCGTCGTGACGAGCCACGCGAACGGGTCGCGCGGCAGGTCCTCGTCCCAGCGCCGGTGCGCCTCGAGAAGCGCCTCCTGGACGGCGTCCTCGGCCGAGGCGAAGTCCGCTCCGCGCCGGACGAGGACGCCGAGTACCCGCGGACCGAGGTCCTTGAAGAGGGTGTCCAAGTCGGTCATGGCAGGCGCCACGCGCTCAGGCGTCGACCTGCGGGCCGTCCGTGAGGAACGGGCGGACCTCGAGCCACTCCTCGAGCGGCACGCCACCCGGGCCGGGGGCGGAGGAGAGGAAGGCCGCGACCTCGTGGGCGCGCTCGAGCGAGTCGACGTCGATGGCCATCCAGCCGGCGATGAGGTCCTTGGTCTCCGCGAACGGACCGTCGGTCACCGGCGGCCGGCCCTCGCCGTCGTAGCGGACGAAGGTGCCCTCGGGGGAGAGTGCCTGGGCGTCGACGAACTCACCGCGCTCGCGCAGCGTGTCGGCCACGTGCTGCATGAACGCCATGTGGTCAGTGACCTCCTGCGGGGTCCACTGGTCCATCGGGACGGTGCCCTGCGGCCGCCGCTCGGGTCCGCCGACGTAGTGCTTGAGGAGCAGGTACTTCGCCATGGTCTCTCCTGGGTTCGGTGGCGGCCTCGTGGCCGCTGACACCACTGGGACGGAGCCGTATGCCGTTCCTCGACATCCGGGACGGCTTCCCCGCTCGCTCCTGCTGACGACCCTGCCATGCCGGTGGCCCCGCCGACGGCAGCGACCCCCGGACGTCAGGTCCGGGGGTCGCTGTCTGTCGCGGTTGTCGCCATCTGGGGCCGACGGTCAGGTCGTGCTCACTCGCGCAGGCGGCTGGCGCTGCCGATGCCACGCTCGGCGGCCTCGGAGCGGCCGGCGTCGGTGTCGGCGCCGTCACCACCGGTGCCGGGGGTGTGGCTCGAGTCGCCGTCGATGCCCTCGTAGTCGAAGGGCGCCTCGATCGCCTCGGCGTGGTGGCCGTCGTGGTGCGCTGCTGCCAGCTCGGCCGGGGTGACCGGGTTGACCGCGTCCTTGTAGTAGAAGTGCGACACCTTGGCACGCAGGCGGTCCTTGCGGGCGGCCGGGCGGGCCACGCCGTTCTCGTCGACGTCCGGCGTGAGCTGGAGGGGCTCGACCGGCTCGTGCTGCACGAGGATCCAGCGCTCGTGGTCCGAGAGCGCGTCGTGGCGCTCGTGGAAGGACCCGTCGGCGCCGCGGATGATCCGACCCGACTCTCGTGCGTGGAGCGCGAGGTCGCGGTCACGGCGCTGCAGGCTGAGGCAGATCCGCTTCGTCACCCAGAACGTCAGCGGCGGGAGGACGAACAGCCCGATCCGGAACGCCCAGGTGATGTCGTTGATCGACATGCCCAGCTTGATGGCCATGATGTCGTTGCCGGCCGCGAACATGAACACGGAGTAGGCGACGATGCCGGCCATGCCGATGCCGGTGCGGGTCGGGTTGTTGCGGGGACGGTCGAGCAGGTGGTGCTCGCGGTCGTCTCCGGTGACCCAGCGCTCGACGAACGGGTAGACGCCGATGACGATGTAGACCAGCGGCAGCAGCACGAGGGCACCGAGCGCGATGTTGAGCGACATCGTGAAGCCGAGGAAGCTGAACTCGAGCCAGCCGGGCAGCAGTCGCAGTGCGCCGTCGTAGGCACCCATGTACCAGTCGGGCTGCGAGCCCGCCGTCACGGGGGAGGGGTCGTAGGGACCGTAGGCCCAGATCGGGTTGATCGTGAACAGCGCCGAGATGAGGGCGATGACCCCGAAGACGATGAAGAAGAACCCGCCCGCCTTGGCGGCGTAGACCGGCATGACGCGGTAGCCGACGACGTTGTCGTTGGTGCGGCCCGGGCCGGGGAACTGGGTGTGCTTCTGCACCGCGACGAGCACGATGTGCGCCGTGAAGAGACCGACGAGGATCGCCGGCAGGAGCAGCACGTGCGCGGAGTACAGGCGCGGGATGATCGCCTCACCGGGGAAGGGTCCACCGAAGATGCCGTAGGCGAGGTAGGAGCCGATGACGGGCGCCGTCTGGACGAAGCCCTCCATCGCGCGGATACCGGTGCCCGAAAGCAGGTCGTCGGGGAGGGAGTAGCCGGCGAAGCCCTCGATGGCCGCGAGGAGCGCCAGGACGGTGCCGATGACCCAGTTGAGCTCACGCGGCTTGCGGAAGGCGCCGGTGAAGAAGACGCGGAACATGTGCACGGTGAGGCCGACGATGAACATCAGCGCGGCCCAGTGGTGGATCTGGCGCACGATGAGGCCACCGCGCACGTCGAACGAGATGTCGAGCGTCGAGGCGTAGGCCTCCGACATCTGCTGGCCACGCAGCGGCACGTAGGAGCCGTCGTAGATGGTGTGCCCGGCGCTGGGGACGAACCACAGCGTGAGGAGCGCACCCGAGATGAGGCAGATGATCAGCGAGTACATCGCGATCTCACCGAGCATGAACGACCAGTGGTCCGGGAAGACCTTGCGGAGCAGGTAGTTGACGCCCTTGGCCGATCCGGTGCGGTCGTCGATCCAGCCCGCGACGCCGCCGGCCTTGCGCGCTGCGGCGCCGGGCGCGTGGTCGGCGGGCTGGTCGCCGTCGCGCAGTCGGTCCGCCGGGCGACCGGCGGGGAAGGTGTCGGTGCTCATGCGGAACCACGCTCCCAGAAACTCGGTCCAGTGGCTTCCTTGAAGGGACCCTTGGAGATGAGATACCCCTCATCATCGACGGTGATCGGCAATTGCGGAAGGGGGCGCTTGGCCGGGCCGAAGATCACCTTGCAGTCCTGCGTCACGTCGAACGTGGACTGGTGGCACGGGCACAGCAGGTGGTGCGTCTGCTGCTCGTAGAGGCCCACGGGGCAACCCACGTGGGTGCAGATCTTGGAGTAGGCCACGATGCCCTGGTGGCCCCAGTCCTTCTCCTTCTGGACCTTGATGTCGTCGGGGTCCAGACGCATGACGATGACCGCGGCCTTGGCCTTGGCCTCGAGGATGTGCTCCTCGAGGTCGAGCAGGCCCTCGGGCATGACGTGGAAGACCGAGCCGATCGTGACCTCGCTGGCCTTGATCGGCGTGTTCTGCGGGTCGCGCATGAGGCGGAGCGGCTTGTTGGGGTACTTGCCGTCCTCCTCCTGGTCGCCGTTCCAGAAGCTCACCGACAGGTCGTCGCCGGGCATCGGGCCGAGGCCACCGAGCACGGGGAGGATGACGGGCACGGCGAAGAGGCCCAGGGCGCCGCCCATGGCGTACTTGATGAGCGGGCGACGGGTGAGGTGCGCGGACTCGGCGCCGTCACCGAGGATCGTGCCGAACTCCTTGCGGTGCTCGGCGTCGGAGCGCATCGTGTGGCGCATCTCGACCTCCTCGTGGTCGGGCATGAGCGTCTTGGCCCAGTGGACCGCGCCGAGACCGATGCCGAGGAGGGAGGCGGCCATGGTGAGGCCGAGCACGAGGTGCAGCGCGTTCATCATGCCGATGCCGGGGACGAAGACCGTGGCGTCGGAGTCGATGGCGAAGTAGGCGACGATGAAACCGAGGGTGCCGAGCACCGACAGGATGAAGAGACCGCCGACGACCCGCTCCGCCCGCTTGGCGGCGCCCTCGTCGAGGTCGGTCCCGCGGTGCGGGTGCGGGGGGAAGCCGGGGTTCTCGAAGCGGGCGGGGATTCCGCCGTCCCCGATGACGTGCCCTTGGTCGAGGCGAACGGCACTGGAGCCGAACTCACCCGTGGGGGTGACCTCGCCTCCGGTGGGCTGGCTGTCCTGCTCGTTCATCGGATGATCGATCCTGTCGACGGAGAGTGGGAAGCGGTGGGCGGCATGGCTCAGGCGGACTTCTGCCCGAGCCAGACGGCTGCTGCGATGAGGATGCCGAGGCCGAAGAACCAGGCGAACCAGCCCTCGGTCACGGGGCCGAGGGACCCGAGGGCGTGTCCGCCCTGCTGGGGGGCGTCCTCGACGGACTTGAGGAAGGCGATGACGTCACGCTTGTCCTCGGGGGCGATGTTGCCGTCGTTGAAGACGGGCATGGACTGCGGCCCGGTCTCCATCGCCTCGTAGATGTGCTTGGACTCGACGCCCATGAGCGACGGGGCGTACTTGCCACGGGTCAGGGCGCCACCGGAGCCGGCGAAGTTGTGGCACATGGCGCAGTTGACCCGGAAGAGCTCGCCGCCCTTGGCCGGGTCACCCTTGCTCGCGTCGACGTCCTCCTCGGCGGGGACGGCGGGGCCGGGTGCGAGCGAGGCGATGTAGGCGGCCACCTTGTCGATCTCGTCCTGGCTGAACTGGACGTCGCCGCGGGGAGCCTGGACCGCCGGGGCGCGCATCGGCATGCGGCCGGTGCCCATCTGGAAGTCGACGGCTGCGGCACCGACACCGGCGAGGGCGGGACCGGCGATCTTGTCGCCGTTGCCCGTCGCGCGGCCCTCGGCGTTGACACCGTGGCACGAGGCGCAGTTGGCCTGGAAGAGCTGCTTGCCGGCAGCGACGTCCTCGGCCGAGCTGGACTCGGCCTTCGCCGGCTGCGGCGCGACCGCGGCATACGCGAATCCGGTCACGAGGAGGCCGAGCATGAGCAGGATGGCGATCGCTGCCGGGTGGCGGCGGCGGGCGGCCAGTGCGTTCACGACGAGGGTCCTGTCGGGGTCTCGGGGATGTGGGGTCCGGGGGAGCAAGTCACGCTAGTCGGCGGTGCCGACACTCACTTCAGCAGGTAGATCATCGCGAAGAGCGCGATCCACACGACGTCGACGAAGTGCCAGTAGTAGGAGGTGACGACGGCGCCGGTCTCCTGGAGGTGGGTGTAGCGGCGGGTCGTGAAGGTGCGACCGATGATGAGCAGGAAGGCGATGAGGCCACCGGTGACGTGCATGCCGTGGAAGCCGGTGGCGAGGTAGAAGATCGACGCGTAGGAGTTCGTGCTCAGCGTCACGCCCTCGGCGACGAGGTGGGCGTACTCGTATACCTGGCCGGCGATGAAGATCGAGCCGAAGATGTAGGTGAGGACGTACCACTCGCGCATGCCCCACTCCTTGAACTTCAGGAGCGAGCCGGTGCGGGCGACCTGTCCGGCCTCGGCCTTCCAGACGCCGAGCTGGCACCAGACGGACGAGATGACGAGGACGATGGTGTTGCCGAAGGCGAACGGCACGTTGAGCAGCTCCGTCTCCGTCCTCCACATCTCCGGGAGGTGCCCGCGGAGCGAGAAGTAGAACGCGAAGAGAGCTGCGAAGAACATCAGCTCACTCGCGAGCCAGACCATCGTCCCGACCGCAACCATGTTGGGACGGGTCGCCGGACCGTAGTCCGGGATGCTGGGAACCGGACCGGACACTCGAGTCGTTGCTTCTGCAGTCGCCACGAGCGTCATTATTGCCTCAATCCTCCTCGAGCGCTGCACCGACCCCCGGGTTTGGTGGTGTCGGCTCGCAGATTGGTGCGTGGCTAGGATGAGGCCATGACCTCAGCGCATGCGGCCCCCCACGCGGACTCCCTCGCGACGGCGGGCTCGACCTCCTCCGCGGGTGCCGGTGTGCACCAGGTGTCGGTCCTCCTCTACAGCGACGACATCACCACGCGCGACGCCGTCCGCGCCGCCGCCGGACGACGTCCGGCCCGCGACGTCGAGGTCACCCGCTGGCTCGAGTGCGCGACCGCGTTCGCCGTCACCGAGGCGCTGGACGCCGGTGGCTGGGACGTCGTCGTGCTCGACGGCGAGGCGGCCAAGAACGGCGGCCTCGGCCTCTGCCGCGAGCTCAAGAACGAGATCTACGACTGCCCGCCCGTGCTCGTCCTCACGGGACGCCCGCAGGACGGCTGGCTCGCCGCGTGGTCGCTCGCCGACGACGCCGTGCCCCACCCCCTCGACCCGATCAGGGTCGCCGAGGCGATCGCGGGCCTCGCGCGCACACGCGTCGCGGCACGCTGACGTGGTGGCCACGGACCCTTCGGGCCCGACGTGGCCCGACCTGCTGACCCGCCTCCTCGCCCGCGAGGACCTCTCGCTCGAGCAGTCGCGCTGGGCGATGGACCAGATCATGAGCGGCGAGGCGAGCGTCGCCCAGGTGGCCGGCTTCCTCGTCGGCCTGCGCTCCAAGGTCGAGTCCGTTGCCGAGGTGCGCGGTCTTGCCGACGTCATGCTCGAGCACGCCCGGCGGATCGACGTGCCGGGAGAGAGCATCGACATCGTCGGCACCGGCGGTGACCGCTTCGGCACGGTGAACATCTCGACGATGTCGTCCGTCGTCATCGCCGCCACCGGCCTCCAGGTCGTCAAGCACGGCAACCGCGCCGCCTCGTCGAAGTCGGGCTCCGCCGACGTGCTCGAGTCCCTCGGGGTCAACCTCACGTTGAGCCCTGAGCAGGTGCGCCAAGTCGCCCTCGACGCGGGGATCACCTTCTGCTTCGCCCAGACGTTCCACCCTTCGATGCGGTTCGCCGGACCGGCGCGTGCCGAGCTCGGTGTCGCCACGGCGTTCAACCTCCTGGGGCCGCTGACGAACCCGGCACAGCCGACGTATGCCGCGGTCGGCGTCGCGGACGCCCGTTTCCTCGCGGTGATCGCCGGGGTGTTCGCGGACCGTGGGACGACGGCGGCGGTCTTCCGCGGTGACGAGGGCCTCGACGAGATGTCGATCGCCGGGCCGACCACGCTCCTGTGGGTGCGCGACGGGTCCGTCACCGAGGTCTCGGTGCACCCGTCCGACGTGGGCCTCGAGGTCTCGACGATCGACAGCATCAAGGGCGGCCTCGCGGACGAGAACGCCGAGGTGGCACGGCGCGTGTTCGCGGGCGAGCCGGGCCCGGCGCGCGACGCCGTCCTGCTCAACGTCGGCACGGCCCTCGCGGTGGCAGCCGGTGCCGCCGGCACGTCGGCCGCCGACATCCACGAGGCGATCCGCGCGGGTGTCGTCCTGGCTGCCGAGACGATCGACTCCGGTGCCGCGGCCGCTCAGCTCGACCGGTGGGTCACCGCGAGCCGCGAGGTCACGTCCGCCTGACCGTCCCCTCGGCCCGACCACGCCTGGCTCGTCCCAACTCTTGCTCCTCATGAGGGAACCTTGAGGGTCCGGAGGGAAATGTTCCCTCCGAACCCTCAAGCTGTGCCCATGGGGAGCAAAAGTTGGGGCGCGCGGTTGCGGGCTACTCGAGGCCGAGGCTGAAGGCGGCCTCGAGGTCGTGCCTGGAGTAGGTCTGGAAGGCGATGTGCGTCGCGGTGCCGGTGACGCCCACGACCTTGTTGAGCCGGTCGGCGATGACGCTCGCGAGCTGGTCGTGCTCACGGACCCGCACCATGGCGATGAGGTCGGCATCGCCGGCGACCGAGTAGACCTCGCTCACGCCGTCGAGCTCGGCGACCTCCTGGGCCACCTCGGGGATGCGGTCGACGTCGGCAGTGATGAGAACGATGGCAGTGATCACGCTCCGCAGCGTAGTCGGCTCACTCCTGCACCCAGTGGTTGTCGTGCTGCGCCATGAACTCGTCGCGCTCGTCGTCGGTCATGGCCGCGACCCCGCCCGCTCGGGCGAGGCCTTCGAAGTAGGGCTCGCGCGGTGCGCCGGGGGCGAAGTGCAGCAGCATCGTCGCCGGGCCGTCCTCGTTGCGGAACCCGTGGAGACCGCCCGGCGGGACGTGGAGGAAGTCGCCCGAGCGCGCCTTGACCCAGGCATCGCCGTCGAAGACCGTCACCGTGCCGTCGAGGACGTAGAACGACTCGGACATGGTGCGGTGGAAGTGGGCCCCGGGCCCGCTCGGCGGCCCGGCGAACTCCCATCGATAGAGACCGAACAGCCCGCCGGTGGCCTCACCGCGCGCGACGTAGTGCACCCGGTTGCCGTTCGGGTAGACGAGGTCGGGCTCGCGGTCGCCCGGCGTGACCCACGCCGACCTCTCGCCGGACGCACCGGTGTACAGACGCGGGGGATAGGACATGGCGTGCCACTCCTCGGGCTCGACAACGGCTCCACGACGGCACACCGCCACCGTGGACGACGAGACCGAGACTAGGCGGAGCGGAAGCCCGGCGTGAGGCGACGCGAGGTCTCGACCGGCTCGAGCTCGTGGCGGACGCCGGTCGCGCCGCCCACCGGGCAGGTCCACTCGCCGTCGATGTCGACCAGGCGCACGCCGGGTGCGTCGAGCCAGCGCAGGATGCGCTCGCTCTCCTCGGGCGTGGCGGCCGTGGCCGGGGACAGGCCGGCCGTGACGACCTCGGCGCTGGCGCGCAGCGCCTCGACGTAGGGCATCGGGTCGGCGCCGCGGGGGGCCACCGTGCTGCCGGCCAGGCGGCCGTGCCGGATGCACATGACCTCCCAGCCGCCGGTCTCGCTGCGACGGGCCGCGACGAGCTCGGACGTGCGGGACAGCGGGTCGAGGCGCTGGGCCCGGGAGGCTCCCCGCACGAGGCTGAGCATCCGGTCGCGCACGACTCCGGCGTCCTCGAACCGCTCCTGCTCGGCCAGCCGGTCCATCCGCTCGCGCCACGTGGAGACCGCCCGGCGCGCGTCGCCGGCGAGCAGCTCGACGGCCTCGGCGACGACCTCGGCGTAGTCCTCGACGCTCTGGGCGCCGGTGCACGGGGCGCCGCACCGCCCCATGTCGGCGAGGGCGCAGGCCGAGCGCGGCTTGGTCACCGAGAGCCGCTCGAGGCACTGGCGCAGCGGCAGCAGCTCGTGGACGCCGGCGACCGCGTCGTCGGCCGAGCCGCGCGAGGCGAACGGGCCGATGTAGCGGGTGCCGTCGTCGGCCACGTGGCGCACGATCGACAGCCGGGGGAACGGCTCGACGGTGAGCTTGACCCACCACGTGCGCTCGGGGTTGCGGGACCGGCGGTTGTAGCGGGGCTTGTGCTCGGCGATGAGCCGCAGCTCGCGCACCTCGGCCTCGAGCGCGGTGGCGCAGACGATGGGGGTCACCGACTCGGCGATGCGCACCATCTCGGACATGCGCCGCCGTTGCTCGGAGGCGGTGAAGTAGCTGCGGACGCGGGTGCGGATCGACACCGACGTGCCGACGTAGAGGACCCGGCCCTGGCCGTCCTTGAACAGGTAGACGCCCGGCGCCTCCGGCAGCCCGTCGGCGAGGTGGCGCTTGCGCCGGGTCGCCGCCGGCACCTTGGCGGAGTAGGCCTTGAGCTCCTCGAGGGAGTGCACGCCGAGCGACCCGACGCGCGCGATGAGGCCGTGCAGCACGTCGACCGTGGCCTTGGCGTCGTGCAGGGCGCGGTGGTCGGGGGTGGTCGTCGCGTTGAACAGCCGTGCGAGAGAACCCAACCGGTGGTTGGGCACCTCGTCACGGCTCACGAGCTGACGGGCGAGGTGGACCGTGTCGACGACGGGGAAGCGCGGCCAGTCGCGGTCGGCGCGGGCGCACGCGGCCTTGAGGAACGAGATGTCGAACCCCGCGTTGTGGGCGACGAGCACGGACCCGGCGGCGAACTCGAGGAAGGCCACGAGCGCAGGCCCGACCCGGGGCGCGTCGCGGACCATCGCGTCGGTGATGCCGGTGAGCACCGAGATGAAGGCGGGGATCGGCTCGCCGGGGTTGACGAAGGTCTGGAACTCGCCGAGGACCTCGCCCCCGCGCACCTTGACGGCACCGATCTCGGTGATGCCGCACTCGCTGGGGCTGCCGCCCGTGGTCTCGAGGTCGACGACGACGAACGTCACCTCCGACAGGGGTGTGCCCAGGTCGTCGAGGGTGCCCTGGACCATCTGCATGCGAGGAGGCTAGGCGCGGGGTCCGACAGCCCCGCGGAGGCGGCCCGGCGCGGCGGTCGGGAGGCGTTGTCAGTGGGGGCTCATAGCGTGGTGGCAACCCGAGAAAGAGGTGACGACATGACCCACGACCTGACTTCCGACAGCCTGACCATCGTCTGCTCGCGCTGCCCGGTGCGCGACCTCCACTGCGGTGACTGCATGGTCACCGCCATGGTCGACCCCGACTCGATGGGGCTCGGCAGCGACCTCCCGCTCGACGTCGACGAGCGTGCCGCCGTCACGGCCTGCGTGCGCGCCGGCCTCATCACGGCCGAGTCCGCCGCCACGGTGCGGTCGCGGCGCGCGCCCTTCAGCCTCGGGCGTGCCGTCGGCTGAGCTCCGCCTGACACGATGGGGCCGTGCCTCTGACCGACTCGACGACGTGTATGCCGTGGCGCCCCTCGCGTGCCCGCCGCGCCGTCGTCGTCACCTTGGGTGTGCTGGCGCTGGCCCTGACCGCCGGCTGCGACCGCGACGCCGCCACCCCGGCCCCGAGCCCTTCCGTCGCGACGCCGACCGCGCCCGAGTCCGCCCGGCCCGCACCGACCGCGCCACCCACCCTCGCGGCGTCACCCGCGGCCGGCGCCGAGCCCGCCGTCCCGCTCCCCGGTGCCCGCACCGTGCAGGGACGTGCCAGCACCGTGACCGGCACCGTCGACGAGGCGACGCTCACGGCATACGCCGCGATGGCCGACCGGGCGGTCGCGGAGGTGTCGAAGCGCTGGGCGCGCCCCTGGCCGGGGCGAGTGACCGTGGTCGCGCCGAAGGACGCCACCGCCTTCCGCGAGCAGGTGGGGCGCGCCGACGACCTCAGCCAGGTCGCCGCGATCACCGACGGCCCGGTCGGCGCCGACGGGCGCGCGACAGGTGACCGCATCCTGCTCAACCCCGACGCCTTCGCGCGGCTCACGACCCAGGGCCGGCAGTTCGTCCTCACCCACGAGAGCACCCACGTCGCCGTCCGCAGCTCGCTGCCCGGCGCGGCGCCGCTGTGGCTCGTCGAGGGCTATGCCGACCACGTGGGCTACGCCGCCTCGAACCGCCGCCGGGCGGATCTCGCCGCGCCCCTGCTCGAGCGCGTGAGGAGCGGCGCCGGCCCGACCCGCCTGCCGACCCAGGGGGACTTCGACCCCGGCCAGGGAGAGATCGCGCCGAGCTACCTCGCGTCGTGGCTCGCCGTCGACCTCATCGCCCGGCGTCACGGTGAGGCGCGCCTGCAGGCGTTCTACGCGGCGTCGAGCGTGACGAGCTCGCCGGCCGACGCGGACTCGGCGATGGACCGGGCGTTCGCCGACGTGCTCGGCACCACCCGGGCGGCGTTCACGAAGGCGTGGCTGTCGGAGCTGAACCAGCTCGCCGCTCCGAAGTGACCTCACCCCGCTGGTCCGGCCGCGCCCGCGGTGGCACCGCCAGCGAGATCGCCACGAGGGCGGCGCTGAGCCAGTACTGGTTGTAGAACGCCTGCTTGTTGACGAGGTTGGCCGCGAGCAGGACGAAGGCGAACCACCGCAGCAGCTCGTCGACCCCCGGCTGGCGCCGTGCGATGAGCCAGGCCGCGACGGCGAGCGCGCCGAGGACGACGAGCCCGGTGACCCAGAACGGCAGCGTCACGCCGTGCTCGTTGAGGAAGTACAGGTACCAGGTGTTGGCGAACCGGATCGGGTGGAAGCCGACGAGCAGCGTCACGGTGTCGTGCACGAAGTCCGGCGGGGAGGCGAGGAACCACGGCGCGATGAGCACGCCGGTGAGCGCACCGGTCGCCACGGCCCGCCGGGGACCGAACGGCCGCCACAGCAGGAGCAGCGGCAGCAGCAGCGCGAGGTGCTGCTTGCTCGCGCAGGCCAGCGCCAGCGGCACGACCGCCCACCACGCGTGCCCCCGACGCACGAGGACGGCCCACCAGACCAGGCCGGCGGCGAGCAGCGGCTCGGTCCAGGCCTGGTCGATCTGGGTCAGGGTGCCGGGAGCGACGACGAGCGCGGTGACGGGGACGGCGGCCCGGAGCGCGGTCGCGCGCGCACTCGCCGGCGCGTCACCGGGGCGGGGTCGCGCGAGCACCCAGATCCCCAAAAAGAGGGCGACCGACCAGAACGCGATCGCCCACCGCACGTCGCCACCGAGCCAGCGTCCCGGCGCGAGGAGGACGGTCGTCCACGGCAGGTAGGTGAAGGCGTCCTGGATGCCGGGGGAGTCCGTCCAGCTCATGTCGTAGAAGTTCTCGCCGCGGGCGAGCGCGTCGCTGGCCTGCTGCAGGGTCACCCACACGTCGATCCTGGGAGCGGGGTCGCCGACCGTGGCGACCGCGGCGGTGACGACGTGACCGAGCACCGCGAGCCCGTATGCCGTCCGCGCCCGTGCCGCACTCGGCCGCACCAGCAGCGCGGCGGCCCCGACCCCCACGACCGACAGGGCGACGAGCCCCGCCGTGAGCGAGCCGCCGCGCAGGTAGCTGAAGAGCGGGACCGTCCACGTGGTCGCCACCGACGCCAGCAGGACGACGGGGACGAGCCACGCTGGGGCAGAACGGATCTCGGTCCGGCGCCACAGCCAGATCCCCAGCCCGACCGCCCCCAGCGTGAGCGTGAGCACAATCGGCAGTCGGAACCGGACGACGCTCCACTGGAGCACGCCGAGGCACGCCAGCCACAGCGCCGCCAGGACCACGACGGCATACCCGGTCGTCGTGCTGGTGGAACCGGTCGGGGACGTCGCGGGCGAGGTGGGGTCAGCCGCCGTAGAGCGCATCGACCTCATCCGCGAAGTCGCGCATCACGACGTTGCGCTTGAGCTTGAGCGACGGCGTCAGGTGGCCCGACTCCTCGGTGAAGTCACCGTCGAGCACCGCGAACTTGCGGATCGACTCGGCCTTGGAGACGGCGGTGTTGGCCTCGTCGACGGCCTTCTGGAGCTCGGCGAGGACCGTCTCGTCGGTGCGCGCCTTGGCGGCGGTGATGCCGTCGAGGCCATGGTTGCTGGCCCACATGGGCAGCATCTCCTCGTCGAGCGTGAGCAGGGCCGCGATGAACGGCTTCTGGTCACCGACGACGATGCACTGCGACACGAGGGGGTGCGCGCGCAGGCGGTCCTCGAGGACGGCGGGGGCGACGTTCTTGCCGCCCGCGGTGACGAGGATCTCCTTCTTGCGCCCGGTGATCTTGAGGTAGCCGTCGTCGTCGAGCTCGCCGATGTCGCCGGTGTGGAACCAGCCGTCACGGATAGCCTCGGCGCTCGCGTCGGGGTTGTTGCGGTAGCTCGCGAAGACGTTGACGCCCTTGACGAGGATCTCGCCGTCCTCGGCGATCCGGATCGTCGTGCCGGGCAGCGGCGGGCCGACGGTGCCGACCTTGAGCCGCTCGGGGAGGTTGACCGTGATCGGTGCAGTGGTCTCGGTGAGTCCGTAGCCCTCGAGGATCGTCACGCCGATGCCGCGGAAGAAGTGCCCGAGGCGGGTGCCGAGGGGCGCGCCGCCGGAGACGGCGTACTGCACCTTGCCGCCCATGGCGTCGCGCAGCTTGCCGTAGACGAGCTTGTCGAACACGGCGTGCTTGGCCCGCAGCCCGAAGCCGACGCTGCCTGCCTCGTTGGCCTCGGACCAGGCGATGGCGGTGTCGGCGGCCTTGGCGAAGATGTTGCCCTTGCCGCCGGCGACGGCCTTGGCCTCGGCCGAGTTGTAGACCTTCTCGAAGACGCGCGGCACGGCGAGGATGAACGTCGGCTGGTAGCTCGCGAAGTCGTCGAGGAGGGTCTTGATGTCCGCCGAGTGCGCCATCCTGGCGCCGGCCGCGACGCAGAGCACCTCGATGAAGCGGGCGAACACGTGCGCGAGGGGGAGGAAGAGCAGCGTGGAGGCACCCTCGCTGGCGACGACGTCCTTGAGCTTCTCGACGGTGTTCTCGGTGAGGTCGAGGAAGTTGCCGTGCGTGAGCTCGACACCCTTGGGGCGACCGGTCGTGCCGGAGGTGTAGATGATCGTCGCCGTCGAGGTGCGGTCGACGTCGGCGCGCGCGGCCTCCAGGGCGGCGTCGTCGGTGCCGGCGCCCGTCGAGGCGAGCTGGTCGAGGTCGCCGTCGTCGATGACCCAGCTGTGCTCGAGCGTCGGCAGGTTGCCGGAGAGTCCGGCGAGCGCGCTCTTGTGCTTCTCGGTCTCGAGGACGACGCCGACGGCGCCGGAGTCCTTGAGGATCCACTGGACCTGGTCGGGGGAGGAGGTCTCGTAGATCGGGACCGGGATGGCACCGGCCGTCCAGAGCGCGAAGTCGGTGAGGGTCCACTCGTAGCGCGTGCGGCTCATGATGCCCACGGCGCTTCCGGGGGCGACGCCGGCGGCAAGGAAGCCCTTGGCGAGGGCCTCGACCTGGTCGGCGAAGTCCTTGGCGGAGACGTCGCTCCAGCCCGAGCCCGACCGCACCGCGAACACGGCCTTGGTGGGGTCGTCGCGACGATGACGTGCGGGAAGGTCAGCCAGGCTGCCCTCGGTGGTCGCCGGGGCGAGGGCGGGAGTGGACTTCTCGTGCAACGTGCTCTCCTTCGGCCGACCGATCGACGACATCGTCGGGCCAGGTCACCAGTGGTTGTCCGGCCGATGCGAGATCTGCCGTGGCCCGATCCTAGAGGTAGCGCCGGTTCGGTAACCTGCGCCCATGACAGAAAGCACGTCCTCCTCCATCTCCATCGCCGCCGAGCCGGGCGCCGTGCTCGACGTCATCGCCGACTTCGAGGCCTACCCCGACTGGGCCGAGCAGGTGAAGAGCGTGAGCATCCTCAGTGAGGACGGCGACGGGTGGGCCGACCAGGTCGAGTACGTCCTCGACGCCGGTGCGGTCAAGGACACCTACGTGCTCGAGTACAACTGGGACAAGATCTCCGAGGACGGCTCCGGCCTCGTCTCGTGGAACCTCGTGCGGGCCGGCGTGCTCAAGGCCCTCGACGGCTCCTACACGCTGACCTCCACCGACGCCGGGACGCAGGTGGACTACGCCCTCGCGGTCGACGTGAAGATCCCGATGATCGGGATGCTCAAGCGCAAGGCCGAGAAGCTCATCATCGACACGGCTCTCAAGGAGCTCAAGAAGCGCGTCGAGTCCCTCGCCTGAGCGCCACCGACCCCGCTGACACCGTCGCCTCCACCGACGTCACCGACCCGACCGCCACCGGCGAGACCGGCCATCGCGGCGACGCCACCTCCGTGACCACCCCTCGCGTCGTGCTCGTCACCGGCAAGGGCGGGGTGGGCAAGACGACGACCGCCGCGGCGATGGCCGTCGAGTCGGCCCGCGCCGGCCGCCGCACCCTCGTCATGTCGACCGACGTCGCGCACAGCCTCGGCGATGCGCTCGACGTCGACCTGAGGACCTCGCCGACGTGGGAGCAGACGCTGCCGGTCGAGGAGCGCCTCCATGCCCAGGCGGTCGGCTCGCGCACCAGCGTCGCCGCCGACTGGGCGACGCTGCGCGACTACCTCCTCACCGTCCTCGACTCGGTCGGGGTCGACCCCGTGGTGGCCGAGGAGCTCACCGCCCTGCCCGGAGCCGACGAGATCAGCGCCCTCCTCACCCTGGGGCACCACGCGACGAGCGGTCGGTGGGACGTCATCGTCGTCGACTGCGCCCCGACGGCCGAGACGCTGCGGCTCCTCGCCCTGCCCGAGGTGCTCGGCTGGCACCTCGACCGCCTCCTGCCCGCCCAGCGCCGGCTGCTCACCGCGATGCGACCGGCCGCAGCCAAGGCCGTGGGCCTGCCGATGCCCGGCGGGGACGTCCTCGACGTCATCACGACCTGGCGCACCCACATGGCCGACGTCCGGGCCCTGCTCACCTCCGAGCGCGCGAGCGTGCGCATCGTCCTCACTCCCGAGAACGTCGTCATCGCCGAGGCCCGCCGGATCTTCACCTCGCTGTCACTGCACGGGTATGCCGTGGACGCCGTCGTCGTCAACCGCGTCATCCCCGTCGACGACGACCCTTGGCGCGCGGCGTGGAACGCCGCTCAGTCCGCCGGCCTCGCCACCATCACCTCGTCGTTCCACGGCACGCCCGTGCTCGTCGCGCCCTACCTCGCCGGTGAGCCGACCGGTGCCGACGCGCTCGCGGACCTCGCCGGCCAGACCTCGGCGCTCGACGGCGAGCTCGCCCCGCTCGACGCGCCCGTGAGGGTCGGTGGCCTCCGGGTCGAGGCCGACGGGGACGAGTTCGTGCTCCTGCTGCCTCTCCCGCTGGCGCGCTCGGGGGACGTCGACCTCGCCCGCCGGGCCGACGACCTCGTCGTCGACGTGGGTGGTGTGCGCAGGAGCATCGCGTTGCCCTCGGTGCTCCGGCGCTGCATCGTCAAGAATGCTGGGGTGCGCTCCGGACAGCTCCGGGTGCGCTTCGTGCGTGATGAGGAGGTGTGGCCACGTGGACGCTGACGCGCGACTCGACGCTGCCGTGGGTTCGGTGGCCGAGGAGGCCACGAGGCTGCTCGAGGCCCTCGGCCGGTCACGGCCCCGCCCGAGCGAGGACACGACGTCCGAGGACGCGGGCGGCGGGGAGGGGACCGCGCAGCCCGGCGACGAGCACGTCCACGTGGCGATGGGCGACGCCGAGACCTGCACCTGGTGCCCCGTCTGCAGGTCGGTCTCCGTCCTGCGTGGCGTGAGCCCCGAGACCCTCGGCCGGCTCGCCGACCTCGCGTCCACGGCGGCGACGGTCCTCGCGGACCTGGCCACCCGGCATACGGAGTCGTCCGGTGCGGGCGCCGCCGAGAGGGCCACGAGCACCGGCCGCACCCCACGCACCGAACCCATCACCGTCGTCGACGAGGAGGACACCCCATGAGCCTGGCCATCGGCATCGACATCGGCGGGACCAAGGTCGCCGGGGGAGTCGTGAACGAGGACGGACAGGTCCTCGTCCGCACCCGTCGTGACACCCCGCACCGCTCCAAGCGCCCCCGCGTCGTCGAGGACACCATCGTCGACGTCGTCGAGGAGCTGCGCGCGCAGCGTCCCGACGTCACCGCCGTCGGCATCGGGGCAGCCGGCTTCGTCGCCGCCGACCGCGCGACCGTCGTGTTCGCACCCCACCTGTCGTGGCGCCACGAGCCGCTGCGCGACGCCCTGAGCAAGCGCATCGACGCGCCCATCTTCGTCGAGAACGACGCCAACGCGGCGTGCTGGGCCGAGTGGCGCTTCGGTGCCGCGCAGGGCGAGTCCGACGTCGTCATGGTCAACCTCGGCACCGGCATCGGCGGCGCCATCCTCATGCACGGCCAGCTCATCCGCGGGCGCTACGGCATCGCGGGCGAGTTCGGGCACATGCAGGTCGTGCCCGAGGGCCAGCGCTGCGAGTGCGGCAACCGTGGCTGCTGGGAGCAGTACGCCTCCGGCAACGCCCTCGTGCGCGAGGCCCGCGCGATGATCCTCGCGAACTCCCCGGTCGCGACCGACCTCGCCGCCCGCGTCGACGGCCGCGCCGACGAGCTCACCGGCCCGATCGTCACCGAGGCCGCCCGCGACGGCGACGCGACGTCGACCGAGCTGCTCGCCGAGATCGGGCACTGGCTCGGCATCGGCATCGCCAACCTCGCCGCGGCCTTCGACCCCGGCACGTTCGTCATCGGTGGCGGCGTCTCCGCCGCCGGCGAGCTGCTGCTCGGGCCCGCGCGCGAGACCTTCCGGCGCCGGCTCACCGGCCGCGGCTACCGGCCCGAGGCCCAGATCGTCGCGGCACGGCTCGGCAACGAGGCCGGGCTCATCGGTGCCGCCGACCTCGCCCGCAACGAAGCGTCCGCGTGACGTCGGCCGAGGTGGCCCGGGCATGACGTCCATCAGGATCGCGAGCTACAACACCCGCGACTTCTTGGAGGACCCGTATGCCGCGGCGCGCGTCGTGCGTGCCATCGACCCCGACGTGCTGTGCCTCCAGGAGGTGCCGCGCCGGCTGTTCTCGACCCAGCGCGTCGCCAACTTCGCCCGCGACTGCGGGATGTTCTGGTCGGGGCGGCACCGAGGGAGCGGCGGAACGACGATCTTCACCTCGCTGCGCGTCGACGTCGTGGAGTCGCGCCACCAGCGGCTGCGGGTGGCCTTCCTCCAGCGGACCCGGGGGTTCGCGCTCGCCCGCATCGCGGCACCGGGCCGCGAGCCGATCGCCGTGGCGAGCGTGCACCTCAGCCTCGACGCCCGCGAGCGCGCCGCCCACGCGCAGGTCATCCTGCGCGCGGTCAACGTCGGCGGCGAGGTCGTCCTGGCGGGCGACCTCAACGAGAACGAGTCGGGTCAGGCGTGGCAGGCCTTCGCCGGTGTCATGCGTCCGGTCTCGCCGATGACACCGACGTTCCCGGCGACCCGGCCGCGCAAGGTGCTCGACGTGATCTTCGCGTCCGCCGGGCTGCAGGTGGAGCCGCACGCGTCGCTCGACATCCCGGAGGCCGACCTCGTCGCCGGCAGCGACCACCGTCCGACGTGGGTCGACATCCGGCTCGACGAGCCGACGGCCGCCCAGGAGCGTGCCGACGAGGTCTCGGCCCGGGCGAGCGAGTCGGTCACCGACGAGATGGTGCAGGAGGCGGAGGCGAAGGCGGCCGAGATCGGGGCCACTGAGCAAGGGAAGGAGTGACTGCGCAGCACCGCGGTTCCCCTGCGATGTGACCCGAACCCACTTCGGGCGGGAAAGGTGCGTCAGACGCGGGCGCCGTCGTCCCCGCTGTAGGGGTCGCCGTCGTGCGGGTCGCGCATGACGAGCAGGGCGAAGCCGCCGAAGAACATGAGGATGGCGCCGAGCGTCCACCACCCGCCGTAGAACGGCTCGGTCACGACGACCCACAGCAGGAGCAGGGGACCGCCGATGAGACCGAGGAGCGCGCCCCAGTAGCCGAGGTCCTCGCCGGGCGGCAGCTGGACCTCGGGCGGCTCGAAGTGGTCGTCCTCGTCGTCGATGCTCGGGCCCTGCCGCCAGGCCTCGGCCTCGGGCTCCGGGTCAGTCTCGGCGTCGGCGTCCGGCACCTGCTCGGACCGGGGCTCCGCCGGTGCGGTGGGAGGCATCATCGACCAGGCACGCGGCGGGGCCTTCGGGGCGGGCGGGGCCTTCGGGGCGGGCGGGCCCGCGGCGGGGGACGTGGGGACGCCGGTCTCGGCCGCAGGCGGCTCGTCCACAGGGGTCTCGGCTGCCGGAGTCTCGCCCACGGGAGCAGCCGGGTCGGTCTCGGGACGGGAGAGGGCGACATACGCGGCAGTGATGTCCTGGACGGTCCGCGGCGGTGGGGGCGTCGCGGCGTCGTCGTCCCAGTGGGCGACGATCGCGTCGAACTCCGCATCGATGTCACGGTCGCTCATGGGTGGCCTCACGGGTCTCTGGGACGAACTGCACACATGGTCCCACGACAGGAGTCGCCGGTGACCCGAACGACATCGGCAACGCGTCCGGAGTCGGGTTTAGTCCAGCGGGGGTCGGCAAGGCGTGCACTAGAGTCGTGCTCGACTCGACGGAAGGGACATTGGTGTTCTACTGGGTGCTCAAGACCGTGTTCCTGGGACCGATCCTGCGGATCCTCTTCCGGCCGTGGGTCGACGGCGAGGAGAACATCCCCGAGGACGGCGCGGCGATCTTCGCGAGCAACCACCTCTCGTTCTCCGACTCGATCTTCCTGCCGCTCGTCGTGCCCCGTCGCATGACCTTCCTGGCCAAGGCCGACTACTTCACCGGGGTGGGTCTCAAGGGCCGTCTCACGGCGGCGTTCTTCAAGGGTGTGGGGCAGGTCCCCGTCGACCGCTCCGGCGGCAAGGCGAGCGAGGCCGCCCTCAACTCCGGTCTGCGCATCCTGCGCCGCGGTGAGCTCCTCGGCCTCTATCCCGAGGGCACCCGCTCGCCCGACGGCCGCCTCTACAAGGGCAAGACCGGTGTGGCCCGGATGGCGCTCGAGGCGGGGGTCCCCGTGATCCCGGTCGCGATGATCGACACCGACAAGGCGCAGCCGACCGGCAAGGTCATCCCCAAGGTCATGCGGGTCGGGGTGCGCATCGGCAAGCCGCTCGACTTCTCCCGCTACAAGGGCATGGAGGACGACCGGTTCGTCCTCCGCTCGATCACCGACGAGGTGATGTACGCCCTCATGGAGCTCTCCGGCCAGGAGTACGTCGACATGTATGCCGGGTCGATGAAGGACCGGATGACGCGGGCCAAGCGGATCCTCCAGCGCGAGCAGGCCGAGGCCGCCAAGCCCGGCCGTGCCGTCGACGAGCTCGAGCGCGAGCTCGACGCCGCCGAGGACGGCGAGGACGTCGAGGGCGCCGAGGGCGCCGACGAGACCGGGCGCACCGACGGGACCCGGGGTGCCGACGAGCAGCGTGCCGGCTGAGTCCTCGGGGCGCCGGGGGGCGCTCTTCGGCGTGGTCGACACGTCGGTGCGCACCGGGCGGACCGAGCCGGTCATCGTCGAGGCGTTCTCGCGCGGGCTCGACTGGTTCCGCCCGATGGCGGCCCTGTATGCCGGGATCCTCGTCTGGGGTCGCTACGACTCGATGCAGCGGCCGTGGGTGGGCTTCACGGCCATCGCCGTGCTCATGGGGTTCAGCCTGCTGCTGCTCGCCTTCCGCCGACGCACGACGGGGCTGCTCGTCATCGAGGTCGTGCTCGCCGTCGGCGGCATCTTCGCCACGCTGCTGGCCGACCGGCCCGAGGACGTCGTCGCCGGCGGGTTCACCCTGCCGACGATCTGGGCCGCGGGCTGCGTCGTGGGCGCCGCCGTGCTCCACGGGCGGCTCGGCGGGCTCGTCGTCGCCGCGGTCGTCTCGGTCGCGGACATCGTCGAGGTGCAGTCGCCGACCCAGACGACGTGGCACAACATCCTGCTGCTCTTCCTCCTCGGTGGGCTCATCGGGCTCGCCGTCGACCTCGCCCGCGGGGGCATGAGGCGCTACGAGCAGGTGCTCGCCGAGCGCGAGCGGCTGCGCGAGCGCGAACGCCTCGCGCGCGTCGTCCACGACGGGGTGCTCCAGACCCTCGCCTTCATCCACCGCCGCGGCGACGAGATCGGCGGGCAGGGCGCCGAGCTCGGAGCGCTCGCCGCCGACCAGGAGCGTGCCTTGCGCAGGCTCGTGTCGCAGGACGTCCTCGGACCGCGCCTCGCCGCGTCGGTCGAGGGCGAGATCCGGCGCGACCTGCGGCTGCTCCTCGGGGCCCACGAGGGCGAGCGGGTGAGCGTCTCGCTCCCCGGTGGCCCGGTGCCGCTCGAGCAGAACCGCGCGGAGGAGCTCGACGCCGCCGTGCTCGCCGCCCTCGACAACGTCACGCGGCACGCCGGCGACGACGCCCGGGCCTGGCTGCTCCTCGAGGACCACGGCGACACCGTCACGGTCACCGTGCGGGACAACGGCGTCGGGGTCGAGCCGGCGCACCTGCTCTCGGCGTCCCAGCGCGGACGCCTCGGCATGAGCCAGTCGATCGTCGGTCGTGTGCGCGACCTCGGCGGAACCACAGACGTCATCACCCGACCCGGCGCCGGTTGCCGTGTCGTCATCACCGTGCCCCGCGAGGAGTCCGCATGACCGACCACCCCACCGCTGCGACGACCCCACGGACGCGGGTGCTCGTCGCCGACGACCACCCGCTCTGGCTGGGTGCGCTCGAGCGCGACCTCGCGCAGGCCGGGCTCGACGTCGTCGCGACCGCCGCCGACGGGCCGTCGACGGTGCGCCGGGCCAGGGCCACCCGACCCGACGTCCTCGTCCTCGACCTCAACCTCCCCGGGCTGCGCGGCGACGAGGTCTGCCGCGCGCTCGGCGACCTCGAGACCCGGGTGCTCATCCTCTCGGCCAGTGGTGAGCAGCTCGACGTGCTCGCCGCCATCAAGGCCGGCGCGACCGGCTACCTCGTGAAGTCGGCCTCGGGCCAGGAGATCGTCGACGCCGTGGCCGCGACCGCGCGGGGCGAGGCGGTCTTCACGCCCGGCCTCGCCGGCCTCGTGCTGGGGGAGTTCCGGCGGATGGCCGCCGGCGACGACGACGCCGAAGCGGCGCCCGCCCCGTCTAGCCGGCCGATCCCCGAGCTCACCGACCGCGAGACCGAGGTCCTGCGCCTCGTCGCCACCGGCATGTCCTACAAGGAGATCGCCGCCGAGCTCGTCCTGTCGCACCGCACCGTCCAGAACCACGTCCAGAACACCCTCGGCAAGCTGCACCTCCACAACCGCGTCGAGCTCGTCCGGTTCGCGCTCGCGCGCGGGCTGGAGGACGCGCCGGGCGGCAGCGCCGGCTGACCGGCATACGGGCGCCGCAGGCCACATCACGAGACGCGCCTATCCTTGGTCGCGTGAGCACGACCACCGGCCCCGACCTCAGCACCTTCCTCGAAGCGACCCCCGACCTGCCCGCTGCGCAGCAGCCGGTCTGGCCGGACCCCGCCGCCCTCGAGACGGCCGTCGCCGAGCTCTCGACCTATCCGCCGCTCGTCTTCGCCGGCGAGTGCGACGTGCTGCGCGACCGCATGGCCTCGGCCGGCGCCGGTGAGGCGTTCGTCCTCCAGGGTGGCGACTGCGCCGAGACCTTCGCCGGCGCGACCGCCGACAACATCAAGAACCGGATCAAGACCATCCTGCAGATGGCGGCGGTCCTCACCTACGGCGCGTCCGTGCCCGTCGTCAAGGTCGGCCGCATGGCAGGCCAGTTCGCCAAGCCCCGCAGCAGCAACACCGAGACCCGCGAGGACGTGACCCTGCCCGCCTACCGCGGCGACATGGTCAACGACTTCGAGTTCACGCCCGAGGCCCGGCACCCCGACCCGCAGCGGCTGGTCCGTGCCTACCACGCGAGCAGCGCGACGCTGAACCTCGTTCGCGCGTTCACCACCGGTGGGTTCGCCGACCTGCGCCACGTCCACGACTGGAACCGCGGCTTCGTCGCCAACGCGGCCAACCAGCGCTACGAGAAGCTCGCTCGCGACATCGACAAGGCGATGAAGTTCATGGCTGCCTGTGGCGCCGACTTCGAGGCGATGCGGACCACCGAGTTCTTCGCCGCCCACGAGGCGCTCATCCTCGACTACGAGCGCCCGCTGACCCGCGTCGACTCGCGCACCGGCAACCTCTACGACACGTCGGGGCACTTCATCTGGATCGGCGAGCGCACCCGCGACCTCGGCGGCGCGCACCTCGACTTCGTCAGCCGCATCCACAACCCGATCGGCGTCAAGGTCTCGGCCAAGGCGCAGGTCGACGACCTCCTGCGGATGATCGACCTCGTCGACCCCGAGCGCACGCCGGGCCGCCTGACCTTCATCACCCGCATGGGTGCCGGGCAGGTCCGCGAGTCGCTCGCGCCGATCGTCGAGAAGGTCACCGCCAGCGGTGCCGCGGTCACGTGGATCTGCGACCCGATGCACGGCAACACCTTCGAGTCGGCGTCCGGCTACAAGACGCGCGACTTCGACGACGTCGTCGAGGAGGTGCGCGGCTTCTTCGAGGTCCACCAGAGCCTCGGCACCGTGCCCGGCGGCATGCACGTCGAGCTCACCGGCAACGACGTCACCGAGTGCCTCGGCGGCTCCGAGAAGATCCTCGACGCCGACCTCAACAAGCGCTACGAGACGGTGTGCGACCCGCGGCTCAACCACCAGCAGAGCCTCGAGCTCGCGTTCCTCGTCGCCGAGATGCTCAGCCTGCGACTGACGTGACCGACCACGAATCCGGTATGCCGCGCCGCTGGGTCGCGGACCTGCTCTCGGACACGCTGACCCAGCCGACCCAGGCGATGCGCGAGGCCATGGCCGCCGCGCCCGTCGGTGACGACGTGTTCGGCGAGGACCCCACGGTCGCGGCCCTCGAGTCGCGCGTGGCCGGGCTGCTCGGGCACGAGGCCGCGCTCTACACGCCGACCGGTTCGATGGCCAACCAGCTCGGCATGCGGCTGCACGTCGAGGCCGGCGAGGAGGTCATCGCCGACTCGCTCGCTCACGTGCTGCGCGCCGAACTGGGTGCGGCCGCGGTGCTCTCGGGCATCTCCTCGCGCTCCTGGGCCGCCGAGCGCGGTCGGCTCGAGCCGTCGGCGCCGCTCAGCCTCATGAGCACCGGCGCCGGGCCCTACCAGGTGGGCACGGCGCTCATCGTCGTCGAGAACACCCACAACTTCGGCGGTGGCACGATCCAGCCGCTCGAGGCGATCCGTGAGGTGCGCACGGCCAGCCGTGAGGCCGGTGTCGCGATGCACCTCGACGGTGCCCGCCTGTGGAACGCGCACGTCGCGACCGGCATCCCGCTCGCCGACTACGGCCGCGAGTTCGACACCGTGAGCGTCTGCCTGTCCAAGGGCCTCGGCGCACCGGTCGGCTCGGTGCTCGTCGGCTCGGCCGAGCAGATGGCGCGAGCACGCATCTGGCGCAAGCGTTTCGGTGGCGGCATGCGCCAGATCGGCATCCTCGCCGCCGCTGGTCTCCACGCCCTCGACCACCACGTCGAGCGTCTCGCCGACGACCACGCGCGCGCGGCCCGGTTCGCCGCTGCCGTGGGCGCCGTGGCGCCGTCGGTGGTCGGCCCGGAGCGTGTCGAGACCAACATCGTCATGCTCGACCTGTCCGAGACCTCCTGGGCACCTGCCGAGCTGGTCGAGGCTGCGGGAGCACGCGGCATACGCACGTATGCCGCAGGCCCCCGGGGCGTGCGCCTCGTCTGGCACCTCGACGTCGACGACGCGGGGACGGATGCGGCGACCGAGGTCTTCGTCGACCTGCTCGGCTGAGCAGAGGTCTCACACGTCGTGGTGGAGGATCTCCGCCGGCGGGTCCTCGAGGGCCGAGGCGCCCTCGTCGTGCGTGCCTCCCCGGAGCTCGACGAGGTACATCGCGCCGAGGACGAGACCGCCACCGACGAGCAGCCGCCAGGTGACCGCCTCGTTGCCGAACAGCACCGCGAAGAACGCCGCGAACACCGGCTCCATCGCCATGACGATCGCTGCGCGGGTCGCGGTGAGGTGCGCCTGCGCCCACGTCTGCGCGAGGAGCGCGCCGGCCCCGGCGACGACGGCCATGTAGAGCAGGGAGACCCACTGGCCCCCCGTCGCGGGGAGGGTCACGCCGTCCGGAACGGCCGCGACGAGGCAGACGACGGCGATGACCGCGGCCTGCACGGTCGACAGCCCCAGCGCGGTGGAGGCGGTGGACCAGCGGCCCAGCGCGAGGATGTGCAGGGCATAGATCGCCGCCGAGCCCAGGGTGAGCGACTCGCCGAACCCCATCGCGAGCCCCTGGAGCGAGAGGACGCCGATCCCGGCCATGGCGATGACCGCCGCGACCCACGCGACCCTCGGGACGTGGTCGCGCAGGAGCAGGGCGCCGAGGACGGGGGTGAGCACGATGTAGGTGCCGGTGAGGAACCCCGACACCGAGGCGGCCGTGGTCTCGAGTCCGACGGTCTGGAGGAGCTGCGCCACGGCATACAGGACACCGAGACCGACGCCGAGCGTGAGCTCACGACGGCTGAGCGCCAGCGTCTGGCGGGAGAAGAGCGCGAACATGAGGACCGCGGCGATCCCGAAGCGGACCGCGAGGAAGTCGGCCGAGGGCACCTGCTCGACGAGGTCGCGGATGAGGAAGAACGTCGAGCCCCAGACCGCGGTGACCGCGAGCAGGAGGAGGACGGCGAGGCGGGCCCGCCCGTCGTGGACGGGGGAGGAAGGTTCGCCCACCTCAGACCGTCGTCACGACGATCTCGGAGCCCTTGGGCTGCTGCGACCCCTCGGGCAGGCTCAGTCCCTGCACCGTGCCGAAGTTGATGCCGGGGATGGCCTGCTTCTCGGTGACCTTGAAGCCGGCCGTCGTGAGGATCTGCCGCACGACGGTGAACTGCTTGCCGATGAGGCCGCCGGGCACGGTCACGAGGACGGGGCCCTTGGAGACGACCATGGTGACCTTGTCGCCCTTGAAGAGGGTGCCGCCGGCAGGGTCCTGGCTGATGACCGAGCCCGACGGGACGGTGTCGCTGTTCTCCTCGCCGGAGACCTCGACGACGAGCCCGGCCTTGCCGAGCGTGTTCCTCGCGGCGTCGAGCGGCTTGCCGGTGAAGTTCGTGACGGTGACCGGCTGGCGGCCCTTGCTCACGGTGAGGGCGACGACGCTGCCCCGCTTCAAAGGGGTGCCGGCCTTGGGGCTGCTCGCGACGACCTGACCCTCGGGGACCTCCTCGTTGAAGGCCTCGGTCACCTTGCCGAGCGCGAGGTTGGCCTCGGTGATCTGGTTGGTCGCCTCGGCGAGAGTCGTGCCCGCGAGGGTGGGGACGGAGTAGCGCTCCGGGCCCTTGGACACGACGAGCGTCACGGTCGTGCCGCGGCGGACCTCGCCGCCCGCCTTGGGGGTGGTCGAGATGACGATGCCCTTGGCCACCGTCTCGCTGAAGCCGTCGCGTCGCGAGGGGTCGAGGTGCTGCGCGCGCATCGACGACTCGGCCGCGGCGACGGGCTTGCCCACCACGGCCGGCACGATCGTCGGCGCGCCCGGCCCGGCGATGAAGAACCACGCCGTCGCCGAGGCGATGGCCGCCGAGACGACGACGAGGATCCACGGCCAGACGGCGCGGCGACGACCACGGGGTCCGCGCGGTCCGGAGGTGCGGACGGCCACACCACCGGCGGTGGCCGGGGGAGCGCCACGCACCTGGTCGCGCAGCGAGGCCCCGGGCCGGGCATGGGCGCCACCGGTCGGCGGACGCTCGACGGGCAGCGCGGTCGTGCGGGTCGTGACCGCCGCAGCCGCGGCGGCGTGGGCCGCGTCGGGTCGGTCGTCGAGCTCCGTCGGGGTCAGCTCGCGCCGCGCGGTCCGCAGGAGGGTCGCGAAGGCCGCCGCGTCCACCGGGCGTCCGTCGGGGTCGCGGGACGTCGCCGTCGCGACGAGCTCGTCGAGGATCTCGGGTGCGTCCGGGTCGCGGTCGCGCAGCCGGGGCGCACCGGCGTGCACGTGCTGGTAGGCGACGTTGATCGCCGTGTCACCGTCGAAGGCCTTGGAGCCGGTGAGCATCTCGAAGAGGACGAGTCCGGCGGCGTAGACGTCGCTGCGGGCATCGGCGATCCCGCGCTCGACCTGCTCGGGGGAGAGGTAGGCGACGGTCCCGAGCAGCAGGCCGGACGAGGAGGTCACCGTGTGGGAGGTCACCGCACGGGCCAGCCCGAAGTCGGCCACCTTGACGGCGCCGTCCTCCCTGAGGATGACGTTCTCGGGCTTGACGTCGCGGTGGATGATGCCGGCGCGGTGAGCTGCGGCGAGCGCGTCCAGCACCGGGAGCATGATGTCGATCGCGGCCCGTGCGGTCAGCGATCCCTCGGCGCGGATGACGTCGCGCAGGGTCTGCCCCGGGACGTACTCCATCGCGAGGAACATCCGGCCGACGTCCTCGCCCTGGTCGAAGACGGCGACGACGCCGGGGTGGGACAGGCGCGCGGCGGAGCGGGCCTCGCGGTGGAAGCGCGACCGGAACGCCTCGTCCTGGGCGAGGTGCGGCCTCATGACCTTGAGCGCGACCTCACGGTCGAGGCGGGTGTCCAGCGCGAGGAAGACCGTCGCCATGCCACCGTCGGCCAGTCGCTCGAGGACGCGGTAGCGACCGTCGAGGGTCTCGCCGACGAGGTCGTCGGAGGGGGCGGGGGACACCCGACGAGTGTACGGACTGCCCGAGGGCAGCCCGTGGACCCCGGCGCCCGACCCCGCGGGTGTCACATACGGCCCTTGAGCGCCTTGATGTTGGTGACGTAGCCCTTGGTGTCGGTGAACATGCCGCGCGAGCGGACCGATGCGAGCCCCTGGTAGTAGCCGGCGATGGCCTGGTCCTCGGTCGCGGCCATCCGGGTCAGGGCCCGCAGCATGACGACACCGGCGGTGACGTTGTCCTGCGGGTCGAGCAGGTCGAGCTTGCGGCCGACGAGCGAGGAGGCCCAGTCGCCACCGGACGGGATGACCTGCATGATGCCGACGGCGTTGGCCACCGAGACCTGCTTCTGGTTCCAGCCGGACTCCTGCATCGAGATCGCCAGGGCCAGCCTCGGGTCGACGCCGTGGCGGCGGGCGGTCGCGGCGACGAGGGCCTTGGTCTGCGCGCGGGTGGGGGTGTGGCGCTTGGCGAGGATCTGCCGGTTGCGCGCCGCGTTGAGGACGACCTTGGCGGGGTAGGTCCGGCCGGCGAAGGAGTTGGGCAGCGAGCTCGGGCTCGACCTGCGGGCCGCGGTGCCGGGAAGGACGAGGCGCTGGCCGGCGTAGATCGTCGTGCCGCGCAGCCCGTTGGCCTTGACGAGGGAGGAGACCGTGCGGCCGTGCCTGGCGGCGATCCCGAGGAGCGTGTCGCCGGGCTGGACCCGGTAGCCGGTGCCGCTGGACCTCGTGCCGCCGGACGACGTGGCCTTCGCGCCGGACGAACCACCGCGCACGAGGACCCGGACCGTCTGGCCCGGCTGGATGAACGAGCGCGGGGAGATGCCGCTGGCCTTGGCGATCGCGGACACGGTGGTGCCGTAGCGGGCGGCGATGTCGTAGAGCGTCTCGCCGCTGCGGACCCGGTGCGAGGCCAGGTGGCGGCCGGTGCTGCGGGGCGCGGCCTTCGCGGTGGCACTGGCGCGCGCCGGAACCTGGATGGTCGAGCCGGCCCAGAGGCGGCGACCGTCGGTGATGCCGTTCTTGACCGCGAGCGAGCGCGGCGTGGTGCGGAACGTCGCGGCCAGGCCGGTGAGCGTGTCACCGCTGCGGACCGTGTAGGTCGTCCAGCCGTGCGGGGCCGGGGAGCTGTGGCTGACCGCGTGCGTCGGGATGACTGCGCTCGGCGGCACGGTCGCCGGGGGGAGGGCGATGACCATGGATGGCCGTCCTTTCCGCGACGACGAGGATCGACGTCGTGTTGTCTGTGAGTCTCCTGTGGCAGGCGATGCCAGAGTAGCGGCTGGGACTAGTCAGCGCGAGACATGTGGCACGCTGGCCCCCGTGAACACTGAGGAGACCCCGCTCGAGACCCTCGTCGGCGAGTGGCTGACCGTCCCCGACATCGCCGAGCGGCTCGGCGTTCGCCTCGCCGACGTGCGCCGGCTCATCGACGACCGCGAGGTCCTCGCCGCGCGCATCGGTGAGCGCCGCGTCGTCGCCGTCCCCGCGAAGTTCTTCGACGACGAGGGCGTCCTCGCCGCGCTCAAGGGCACCTTCACCGTGCTCGGCGACGGCGGCATGAAGGACGACGAGATCCTGCGCTGGCTCTTCACCCCCGACGCCACCCTCCCCGTCGAGGGCGGTCCGATCGACTCGCTCCGCGCCGGGTTCAAGACCGAGGTGCGCCGGCGGGCCATGGAGCTCGCCTTCTAGTCCTTCTTCGTATGCCGTGTGGTTCGGTTCGTGGGTCGCGCGGTGGTGCCGATGCGCCGCTGTCCCATCCGCACTACGCGCGCTGAGCGCGCTCCGCGCTCCCGCCAGGCCCAGCCGGCGGCGCATCGACACCACCGCGCTCCCGTGGACCGGTCACCTTCCGACTCCCTCGCACCACGCGGCTCGCTGGCTGCGGGTTCGACGTGGTGCTGTGGGGTGAGCCGGGTCAGGCGGTGCGGGCTGTGCTGATCTCGACGAGGGCGTCGAGGACGGGCCGGGCGTCGGGGGAGATGCCGGTGGCGGCCTCGAGGGAGGCGCGCGCGTGGGAGGCGAGGTTCGAGATCTCGTCCTCGACGGCGTCGACGGCGCCCGAGGCCGTGATGACGGCACGCAGGTCGTCGACGGTGGCGGGGTCGAGGTCGGGGTTCCCCAGGGAGGCCCGGAGCAGCTCGCGCCCGGCGTCGTCGGTGCCGCTCAGGGTGTGCGCGATGAGGACGGTGCGCTTGCCCTCGCGCAGGTCGTCGCCCGCCGGCTTGCCGGTGGACTCCGGGTCGCCGAAGACGCCGAGGAGGTCGTCGCGCAGCTGGAAGGCGTGGCCGAGGTCGAGGCCGTAGGACGACAGGTGGGCGAGGTCGGAGTCGGGCAGGTCGCCGGCAGTGGCGCCGATGAGCAGCGGGTGCTCGACCGTGTACTTGGCGCTCTTGTAGCGGATGACCCGCTGCGCCCGCTCGATCCGCTCGGCCGAGGGCAGGTCGTCCCACGGGCGGACGGAGTCGACGACGTCGAGGAACTGCCCGGCCATGAGCTGGGTCCGCATCCGGTCGAAGACCTCACGCCCGCGGGCGAGGTCATCGACGGGGAGCCCGCTCGTGGCGACGAGCTCGTCGGTCCACGTGAGGCAGAGGTTGCCGGCGAGGATGGCACCGGCGACGCCGAAGCGCTCGTCGTCACCGCCCCAGCCACGCTCGGTGTGGACGGCTGCGAGCGCGCGGTGGGCGGCCGGCATACCGCGTCGTGTGTCCGAGTCGTCCATGACGTCGTCATGGATCAGCGCGGCGGCCTGGAAGAACTCCATGGCCGTGGCGAGGCGCACGAGCTCGTCGGAGTCGGGGCGGCCGGCGGCGCGGTGGCCCCAGTAGAGGAAGGCGGCGCGCAGACGCTTGCCGCCCACCAGGAGCGAGCCGATCCGGTCGAGGAGGTCGGTGACGTCCGGGCCCAGCTCGTCGAGGACGGTCGCCTGGGTGCGCAGCTCCTGGTCGATGCAGGCCTGCACGCGGGCGCGCAGGTCCATCTCGTCCAGCGGGCTCGTCATCGTCGCTCCCTCGGGTCGCGCTGTGTCCTCGTCACGAGCGAGCTCGTCCAACGGGCTGGTCACGAACGCTCCTTGCCATCTCACGGTGTGTGGATCACGAGCCTACGGCCTGCCTGCTCGACTAATCTCACCCGCATGCCAGCCCGGTCGATCCCAGCGCTCCTCGCCGGTCAGCGACCCTCGGTGAGCTTCGAGTTCTTCCCGCCCAAGGACGACGCGTCCGAGGCGGCGCTCTGGGACGCCATCCGGCGGCTCGAGCGGGTGCACCCGGACTTCGTGTCGGTGACCTACGGCGCCGGCGGGACCACCCAGGACCGCACCGTCCGCGTCACCGAGCGCATCGCCCGCGAGACCACGCTCACCCCGCTGGCCCACCTCACCTGCGTCGGTGCGTCGGTGGAGGACATCCGCCGGGTCGTCGGCCAGTACGCCGCGGCCGGCGTCCGCAACATCCTCGCCCTGCGCGGCGACCCGCCGGGCAACCCCGGCGGGGAGTGGGTCGCCCACCCCGAGGGCCTCAACCACGCGACCGACCTCGTCGATCTCATCCGCACGCTGGGCGACTTCACCATCGGCGTCGCCGCCTTCCCCGACGTCCACCCCGCCTCACCCGACCTCGACCACGACGTCGAGGTGATGGTGCGCAAGGCCGACGCGGGCGCGAGCTTCGCGATCACCCAGATGGTGTTCGACGCCGACAGCTACCTCCGGCTGCGCGACCGGGTGGCGCAGCACCGCGACCTGCCGATCACGCCGGGCCTCATGCCCGTGACCAACCTCAAGCAGATCACCCGGATGGCCCAGCTCATGGGCACGCTGCTGCCGCGCGCGGTCGTCGACCGGCTCGAGGCCGTGGCCGGCGACGCCGACGCGGTGCGCTCGGTGGGGGTGCAGATCGCGACCGAGCTGGCCCAGCGGATGCTCTCCGAGGGTGCGCCGGGGCTGCACTTCATCACCATGAACCGCTCCACCGCGACGCTCGAGGTCCACGAGAACCTCGGGCTGTCGACCGGCGCCCGCTGAGCGAGGCGTCTGCGGTTCCGGCGCCCGCGTCGCGGCTGAGTATGCCGGACGGTCCGATCTGAGTATCCGTACTGATCCCGGCGCCACCCGCGGGCAGGGAAAGTGGCCCTGCGGCCGCGTGGCCGGGACGATGAGTGTGGAGGGGCGCTCGTCATTCCGGCGACGCGGCCGTCTCGCGTCAGTCGACCTCGATGGCCTTGCCGCTCGTGATGCGCAGCAGCTCGTCGTAGGTGGTCTGGAAGACGGAGTGGCTGTGCCCGGCCGCCGCCCACACGCGGTCGAAGCTGCCGAGGGTGACGTCGACGACGGTGCGCAGGGGAGCGGGGTGCCCGACCGGGGCGACGCCGCCGATCGCGAAGCCGGTCCACTCGCGCACCTCCTCGGGCGTCGCCTTGTCGACGGCGGCGAGGTCGAGCAGCCCGGCGATCCGGTCCTGGTCGACGCGGTGACCGCCCGAGGCGAGGACGAGGAGGGGCTCGGTGCCGCCGTCGTGGCGTCGCCCGGCGAAGACGAGCGAGTTGGCGATCTCGCCGGGGGTGATGCCCAGGGCATCGGCCGCGGCGCGGGCGGTTCGGACCGCGTCCGGGAGGTAGCGCACGACGGGCCGGACGTGGTGTGCCGCAAGCGTGCTCAGCACGACCGCCACTGACGGGTGCTCGCTGAGGTCACGCTCCGACACGGGGTCGCCGGGCTGCGTCATGGCGTCAGCGTAGGGGCTTGACGGCCCCGCGTCCGACGGTTGTACAGTGGAGTTGTTCGAACAGGTGTTCGATATCAACGGATGTCCAGCAGCATCCCACCCCATCCCATCTTGCCCTGAGGAGGCCATGTCGTGGTGCGCCGGTACGAAGAACCCGTCGAGGTGCGCGTCGAGGCGGCGCTGCCCACTGCCGACGGCGCGCTCGCCCTCCGTCCGAGGCCGCGCGCGTTCGTCTGGCGCGGCCGCATCCTCGTCGTCCGTGACGTCCTCGACGACTGGAGCGAACGTCGCTCCTGGTGGCGCGACCTCGGCGACCTCGGCGAGCGTCCCGAACGCCACGTGTGGCGGGTCGAGGCCGGTAGTGCTGCGGGCACCGGTGTCTACGACCTCGCCTCCGACGCCGCCGACGGCTGCAGCGACCCGTGGGTCCTGCTCCGGGCACAGGACTGAGCGCCATGGGTGCCGGTCCCGCCCTCGCGCTCCTCGAGCAGTCCCGTCAGAGCCTTGCGGAGGCGTATGCCGCAGAGCTGGCGACCGCCCGCTTCGTCGCCTCCCAGGACGCCTCGATGCGTGCCGCGGCCGCCCTCGTCGCGAGGCAGGGCCGCACCGGTCCGCAGGACCTCTGGCCGCTCCTCGCCGTCCATGCCCCCGAACTCGGTGAGTGGGCCGACTTCTTCGCCCTCGCCGCCGTGCGCCGCCAGGAGGTCGAGGCGCACTCGCGACGGGTCTCGGTGCGAGAGGCCGACGACCTCCTGCGGGCCGCCGAGACCTTCGTCGGTCACGTCACCTCAGCCCTCGGTATGCCGTCCGCCGAGCCGGTCGTGCACCGCCTCGCCGCCGCCCGCGAGACCGCGTGAATCCCGACTTCGTCCACCTCCACGTCGCCTCCGGCTTCTCGATGCGCTTCGGGGCCTCGACCCCCGAGGACCTCGTCGAGCGTGCGGCGGCACACGGTCAGCCGGCCCTCGCGCTCACCGACCGCGACGGGCTCTACGGCGCGGTCCGGTTCGCGATGGCGTGCGGCCGGGCCGGCATCGACCCGGTCCTCGGCGTCGACCTCGCCGTCGGGGAGGAGCCGAGACCGGGGCGGCCTCCGTCCCGGGTCCGCACCCCGGTGCGCGGTGGAGCGGTCGTCGACCTCCGCCTGCCTCGGGTCACGGTCCTCGCCCGTGGCCGGGGCGCCGGAACCGGGCGCGGGCTCGGGTGGGCGGCCCTGTGCCGCCTCGTGACCGACACCCACCTGCGCGGCGAGCGCGGCACCCCCGTCACGCTGCCGGAGCTGCTCGCCCGGTGGTGCCGTGGGGGAGCGCGGCGCGAGGACTGGGACCGCCACCCCGAGCCGAGCCGGCTCAGGGTGCTGCTCGGACCCGACTCCGACGTGGGCCGCGCGGTCCTCGCCCGTCGCACCACCGAGGCCCGGGCCCGGCTCGAGTCCTGGCGGGCGCTCCTGCCACCCGAGGCGCTCGCGCTCGAGATCGTCGGCAACGGGGGGCCCGAGGGCACCCCGGGGTCGCGGGTCCATGCCCGCCGGATGCTCGCCCTCGCCGACGAGGCCCGGGTCCCGGCCGTGCTCACCGCGGCGGTCCGGCACGCCGACCGCGACGGCGTGCGCACCGTCGACGTCCTCGACGCCGCTCGACGGCTCGTCGTGCTCGACTCGCGCCACCTCGACCGGGTCACCGACGCCGGGCACCTCGCGAGCAGCGAGGAGATGTGGGTCCGGGCCCACGAGGTCACCGGTGACAACGGTCGCGCCGCCCAGCTCGTCGGCGCGACCCTCGCGCTCGCCGACGAGTGCGTCCAGGACGCCCGGGCCGACCTCAGCATCGGCGCCGTCCACCTGCCCGAGCCGGGCATCCTCGGCATCGATGCCGGCGTGGACCCCCAGCAGGTGCTCACGCAGCGGTGCCACGCCGCCGTCGGCGGCCGCTACCCCGGGATCGGTGACGGCGCACGGCATACGGTGCTGTCCCGTCTCGACGACGAGCTGCGCGTCATCGCCGACCTCGGGTACCCGACCTACTTCCTCACCGTCGCCGAGGTGACCGACCTCATCAAGGAGAGGGGAGTGCGGGTCGCGGCGCGCGGCTCCGGCGCCGGGTCGCTCGTCAACTACCTCCTCGGCATCAGCGGGGTCGACCCGATCCGGCACGACCTGCTCATGGAGCGGTTCTGCTCGCCGCTGCGGGCCGAGCTGCCCGACATCGACGTCGACGTCGAGTCGGCGCGGCGGACCGAGATCTACCAGGCGATCCTCGACCGGTTCGGCGGCGACCGGGTGACGTGCGTGTCGATGATGGACACCTACAAGGTGCGTCACGCGATCCGCGACGTCGGCGCCGCGCTCGGCATGCCGCCCGTCGAGATCGACGAGATCGCCAAGGCGTTCCCGCACATCCGGGCACGGGACGCCCGCAGCGCGATCGCCGACCTGCCCGAGCTGCGGTCCCGCGGGCTGGACGCGCCCCGGCTCGACACCTTCTTCGAGCTCGTCGAGCGCCTCGACGGGCTGCCCCGGCACATCGCCCTGCACCCCTGCGGGGTCGTGCTCTCCAACGCCGGCCTGCTCGACCGGACCCCGGTCGAGGCGAGCTGGCTGGGCTTCCCGATGAGCCAGTTCGACAAGGACGACGTCGAGACCCTCGGGCTGCTCAAGCTCGACGTCCTCGGCATCCGGATGCAGTCGGCGATGGCCCACGCCGTCGCCGAAGTGCGCCGGGTCGACGGCGTCGAGGTGGACCTCGACGACGAGGTGCAGGTGCCGCTCGACGACGAGGCGACCTTCCGGCTCATCCGCACGGCACACACCCTCGGCTGCTTCCAGATCGAGAGCCCGGGGCAGCGCGAGCTCATCGGCAAGTTCGGGCCCGAGCGCTTCGGCGACCTCATCATCGACATCTCGCTGTTCCGACCCGGGCCGGTGAAGTCCGACATGATCACGCCGTTCCTCGAGAGCCGGCACGGCTGGTCCAAGCGGCGGCTGCTCCACCCCACGCTCGAGCCCGCGCTCGCCGAGACCGAGGGCGTCGTCGTCTTCCACGAACAGGTGCTGCGGATCGTCGCCGAGACGACCGGGGTGACCCTGGCCCAGGCCGACGAGGTGAGGCGCACGATGGGCACACCGCAGGGGCAGCTCGACATCGAGGCGTGGTGGCGTCCGGCGGCCCGGGCGCGCGGCTACGCCCCCGACGACGTCGACCGCATCTGGGAGGTCCTCAAGTCGTTCGCGTCGTTCGGCTTCTGCAAGGCGCACGCGGCCGCCTTCGCCCTGCCGACCTACCACTCGGCGTGGCTCAAGACCCACCACCCGGCGGCGTTCCTCGCGGGGGTGCTGACCCACGACCCGGGCATGTATCCCAAGCGGCTCATCCTCGACGACGCCCGCTCGCTCGGCATCGCTGTGCTCGGCCTCGACGTCAACGGCTCGGGCGACACCTACCGCATCGAGCGACTCGAGGGCGGCGGCGCGGACTTCACCCCGGTGCACCCCGACCTGCCCGACGCGAGCGGCTACGGCATCCGCCTCTCGCTCACCGACGTCAAGGGCATCAGCGACGCCGAGGTTGCGAGCATCGTTGCAGGACAGCCGTTCTCAGACCTCGGTGACTTCTGGTCGCGAGCCTCGGTGAGCCGCCCGGTCGTCGAGCGGCTCGTGCTCGCCGGGGCCTTCGACGCGATGCACGGCATCGGTGCCACCGGCTCCGGGCTGGGCCGTCGTGGCCGCATCACCCGCCGCGACCTCCTGCTCCACGTCGGTGAGCTCGACCGGTGGGAGCGGGCCAGCACCGGGCGGTCCTCGCGACGCCGCATCCCACCGCCTCGTCCGGGCGCCGACCTCGTCCGCGAGCGGGCGGCGGCGCAGTCGCAGGCCGCCCGTCCTGTCGTCGCCGCCGCCGAGCAGTCGGTCCAGCTCACCCTCGACCTCGGCGACCGGCCCGAGCTCACCCCCGGCACCGGCCTGCCCGAGATGACCGGCACCGAGCGGGTCCGGGCCGAGCTCGACGTCCTCGGGCTCGACGCGTCGGCCCACGTCGTCGAGTTCTACGGCCCGATGCTCGACGCGCTCGGGGTGGTCCGCAGCAAGGACCTCCTCACGGCCCGCAGCCGCAGCGAGGTGTGGATCGCCGGGGTCAAGGTCGCGACCCAGACCCCGCCGATCCGCTCGGGTCGCCGCGTCGTCTTCCTCACCCTCGACGACGCGACCGGTCCGGTCGACGCGACCTTCTTCGAGGACGTCCAGGGCCCGTATGCCGCCACGGTCTTCCACTCGTGGCTCCTCCTCGTGCGTGGTGTCGTCCGGCGCACCGGGCCCCGTGGGATCTCGGTCCGGGCGACGGGTGCCTGGGAGCTCGCCGGGCTGTGGGACGCGTGGCGCGACGGTGGTCACTCCGCGGTCGTGCGGGCCCTCGAGACCGCGGACGCCGAGGCCGTGGCCCGGGCGGAGGCGGGGGAGCGCGAGGCCGACACCGGGGGCAGGCGCCGGGTGCTCGTCCACGCCTCGGGCTTCAAGCAGTCGCCCTACGCCGACATCAAGCCGGCCGGCTCCCCGACGCAGGACGGACACCGGGTCGCGTCGATCGTCGTGCCCGAGCACGGCACGTCGCCACGCAAGCTGTGGCACTCCAGTCCCGGCAGCTCTGGCCACTGAACACCCCTGCACCGCCACCCACGCCATGGGCTCGAAGCGATCAGGAATCGAGAAGCACGGCTCCCGCCCTCGTCCTAGCGTGAGGTCATGACCACAGAGACCGCAGCATCGAAGAAGACCACGACCGCCAGGAAGGCCGGCGCCTCGAAGGCCACCGCCAAGAAGGCCGGCGCCAAGAAGGCCGGCGCGACATCCGCGACCACGGCGCCCTCCGACGGGTTCAGCGCGGACGAGCGCGCCGCCATGAAGGAGCGCGCCAAGGAGCTGCGTGCCGAGGCAAAGGGCGCGAAGGACCGCGAGAAGGGCGAGGCCGACCTCCGCGCCAAGATCGACGAGATGCCCGAGGCCGACAAGCTCATCGCCGAGGCCATCCACGCCATCGTCACCGAGCACGCGCCCCAGCTCCTGCCCAAGACCTGGTACGGCATGCCGGCCTACGCCGACGCCGACGGCAAGGCCGTCTGCTTCTTCAAGGCCGCCTCGAAGTTCGGTGCGCGCTACGCCGAGCTCGGGTTCAACGAGCAGGCACTCCTCGACGACGGCTCGATGTGGCCGACCGTCTACGCGATCACCACGCTGAGCAAGGCCGACGAGAAGCTCATCGCGACACTCGTCACCAAGGCGGTCGGCTGAGGGCGTTGTCGTGCGCGGCAACTAGGCTTGCGGGACGCGAGGGCATCGTCCGCGCGACGCCCCGGCCGCGATGACACGGCCCCGACGACAACGAGGTGCACCCGTGAGCCAGGACGCGACGACCGCGCGCCGCACCGGCGTCTCGACCTCCCCCCGGACCGCCGCCATGTGGGCGGTCGTCGACGAGGTCGTGCGGGCCCGCTCCGCCGAGCTCGCTCGCCCGCTGCGCGTCATCGACCTCGGTGGGGGCACCGGTGGCCTCGCCGTCCCGCTCGCCGTCGCCGGGCACGACGTCACCGTCGTCGACCCCAGCCCCGACGCGCTCGCCTCCCTCCGACGCCGCGCGGCCGAGGCCCAGGCGTCCTCGCGCGTCAGCGCCGTGCAGGGTGACGCCGAGACCCTCGAGTCGCTCGTCGGGCGCGACCGACCCGACCTCGTCCTCTGCCACGGCACCCTCGAGTACGTCGACGACCCCGAGGCCACCCTTGCCCTCATCGCCGGCGTGCTCGCTCCCGGCGGCGTCCTCAGCCTCGTGGTGCCGCAGCGTTCCGCCGCCGTCATCGCCCGGGCCCTCGCCGGGCAGTTCGCGCAGGCCCGGGCCGCCCTCGACCGGGCTGACGGCCGCTGGGGCGACGCCGACCCGGTGCCGCGCCGCTTCGACCGCAGCGCCGTGCTCGGCCTCGTCGAGGCCGCCGGCCTCACGACGACGGGGGCACACGGCATACGGATCTTCAGCGACCTCGTGCCGTCGGCCCTCGTCGACTCGGACGCCGACCGCGCAGCCCTGCTCGACCTCGAGCGGGCGGTGGCGACGCACCCCGAGTTCGCGGTGCTCGCCGACCTCGGCACGTCCCTGCACGTCATCGCCACCCGCACCTGAGAGCGGCCATGAGCCGTCGCCAGTTCAGCCTTCCCGAGCGCTCGTCGAGCGAGCCGCCCGACGACACCGGGTGCACGATCCTGCACGTCGACATGGACGCCTTCTATGCCTCGGCGACCCTGCTCTCGCACCCCGAGCTCGTCGGGACGCCGGTGATCATCGGCGGCGGCAACCGTGGGGTGGTGCTCTCGGCGACCTACGAGGCCCGCCGGTTCGGGGTCGCCTCGGCGATGCCGATGACCCGGGCCCGTCGCCTCTGCCCGCAGGCGACGGTCCTCGCGCCCGACCACCGCCTGTATGCCGCGATCTCGGCTGCGGTGATGGAGACCTTCCGGGCGGTGACCCCCGACATCGAGCCGCTCTCGCTCGACGAGGCCTTCCTCGACGTCTCGGGCGCCGTGCGCCGCCTCGGCTCGCCGGCCGCGATCGGTGCGCAGATCCGCGACACGGTCCACGACGAGCAGGGCATCACGTGCTCGGTCGGGGTGGCCTCGACGAAGTTCGTCGCCAAGATCGCGTCGGGGCTGGCCAAGCCCGACGGCATGGTCGTCGTCCCGCGCGACGAGATCATCCCGTTCGTCCAGCAGCTCCCGGTCGGCGCGCTGTGGGGCGTGGGGGAGAAGACCGAGGAGCAGCTGCTCCGGCTCGGGCTGCGGACCGTCGCCGACATCGCCCACACGCCGCTGCCCACCCTGGTGCGCGGACTCGGCGAGGCGACCGGCAACCACCTCCACCAGCTCGCCTGGGGTCACGACCCCAGGTCGGTCCAGCGCGAGCACCGCGAGAAGAGCATCGGCGCCGACGAGACCTTCGAGTACGACATCGACGACCCGCGCGAGATCCACCGCCACCTGCTCAAGCTCAGCGACCGGGTCGCCGCGCGGCTGAGAGGTGCCCGGATGACCGGACGGACCGTCTCGATCAAGGTGCGCTTCTCGGACTTCACGACGATCACGCGGGCCCGCACCCTGCGCGAGCCCACCGACACCAGCCGCGAGATCTACGACACGGCGACCTCGCTGTTCGACGCCCTCGGCCTGCAGCGCGCCCGCATCCGGCTCGTCGGGGTGCGCATGGAGAAGCTCGTCGCGGTCGAGGCGGCCCCGATCCAGGGGATGCTGGGCGAGGCCGACAACGGCTGGCGCGAGGCGGACCGGGCGGTCGACCGGGCCAGTGCGCGCTTCGGTGCGGGGTCGGTCCGGCCCGCCAGTCTGATCGACCGAGGCCGATCTACCGCCCGCGACGATCGCGACCTATCCTGAGAGGACCAGCACATTCGCTGGCGAAGCAACGAAACCGCAGCGCCGAGCGTTGTCGTTGGTGGAAGATCATCAACGAGGGCGCAGGACACGCGCCGCACACCTGGAGGACGCCGTGCCGCTGTCAGAGCACGAGCAGAGGATGCTCGAGCAGTTGGAGCAGGCCCTCGCTGCCGAGGACCCGAAGTTCGCCTCCAGCATGGAAGGGTCCCGACGGGGCGGACCCACCCGCCTGCGATGGATCATCGGCATCGTCGGCGTGCTCGTCGGGCTCGGGCTCGTCCTCGTGGGCATCAACACGACCATGTGGGTCGGCGCGGCCGGTTTCGCCGTGATGGTGGCCTCGGTGGCGTTCGCCCTCACCCCACCGCGACGTGGCGGCAAGCTCGCCGTCGTGCGTGACGACGGCACCACCGGCCCGGCCGGCTCCGGGCGCAAGCAGAAGAGCGGCTCCGGCTTCATGGACCGGCTCGACGACCGCTGGGACCGCCGCGGCCGCGACAACTGGAGCTGACGCCCCACGCACGACCCGGACACCGCACCTCTGCGTGACGGTCGCTTCAGCCTGCGCGGCGGCCGGGCGGGTCAGGTGGCGAGGACGCCGAGAACCCAGGTCGTCGCGATGAGCAGACCGGCGCAGAGCTCGATCCCCATGCTCATGGCGATCGCCCTGAGGGCGTGCTTCGTGCGGCTCCACGCCTGGACGCGGTCGCGGCTGCGACCGTGCTCGACGAGATAGATGCCGAGGACGAAGCCGACGAAGAAGCCGATCACCGGGATGACGAACATTCCGACGATGCCGAGCAGGACGGCCAGCAGCAGGGTCGAGGTCTTCACACCCTGTCGCCGCAGCCGTCTCCCGGGCACGAGGAACTGGATGGCGACCCCGGCGACATAGATCGCCAGGCAGAGGAAGAAGAAGGTCCAGGCGGTGGACCCGCCGGTCTCGTAGGCCCACAGGAGCACGCCGAGCATGGCGAGCAACAGCCCGGGGATGACCGGAACGACGATGCCGACGATCCCCACGAGAATGAGGATCGCCGGCACCCAGACGTCGGTGCCCTCCGGCAGGAGGTTCACGGACGGGACGTCAGACGTCGATGTCAGCCACGGCGGGCGGCTCCGTGAGTCGGTCGCTCTCGTCCACGATCTCCGCGTGGTCGCGGAGCTTGGGAAGGTGCTCGCGCCCGTGGTGGGCGCAGAAGAGCAGCTCACCGCCGACGTGGAGCGTTGCGCGAACATAGGCCTGGGCACCACAGCGGTCGCAGCGATCCGCGGCAGTCAGGGTGGGTGCCAGTGCGGTGGTCACATCGGCCTCCTCGGCTGATCTCGTCAGTGGGCCCACGCGGTTGCGTGGGCGTCAAGCGATGCAACAGTCAAACACGCCGGACTCTTCCCGGGTGGGAGGTGCCCGTGATGTGACCTTTCCGATGCACACCACAATTCTTGCCCACGACCCTGACAGCGCGCCTCGTCGGGGGCGTCGGAGGGCGGAGCTAGCCTGAGGCGGACGCCCGGGCGACGCGAAGGCAGCAGCCGGCACACGGCATACGCCGTCGTCACCCGGCACCGACGGCACGATCTCGATAGGAACGCATGAGCCCCACCTCCACCGCCAAGAAGGCCGCGACGAGCAAGTCGACGTCCGACTACAGCGCGCATCACCTGCAGGTCCTCGAGGGGCTCGAGGCCGTGCGCAAGCGGCCCGGGATGTACATCGGGTCCACCGACAGCCGCGGCCTCATGCACTGCCTCTGGGAGATCATCGACAACGCCGTCGACGAGGCCCTCGGCGGTCACGGCGACCGCATCGACGTCATCCTGCACAAGGACGGGTCGGTCGAGGTGCGTGACACCGCCCGCGGCATCCCCGTCGACATCGAGCCCCGCACCGGGCTCACCGGCGTCGAGGTCGTCTTCACCAAGCTGCACGCCGGCGGCAAGTTCGGTGGCGGCTCCTACACCGCGTCCGGTGGCCTCCACGGGGTCGGCGCGTCCGTCGTCAACGCGCTGTCGTCCCGGCTCGACGTCGAGGTCGACCGCGCGGGCAAGACCTACGCGATGAGCTTCCGGCGCGGCGAGCCCGGCTACTTCCCCGACGTGGCGAGCGCCGACAAGAGCCCCGACCACGAGTTCACCCCCTACGAGCGCACGAGCGAGCTGGCGGTCATCGGCAAGGCCAAGCGGGGCGCCACCGGCACCCGGGTCCGCTACTGGGCCGACCCGCAGATCTTCCTCAAGGACGCCGAGTTCGACTACGACGGGCTCGTCGCCCGCGCACGCCAGACCTCGTTCCTCGTCCCCGGCCTCACCCTCGTCATCCGTGACGAGCGCGGGCTGCCGGGCACCGCGGGGGAGAGCGGCCCGCACGAGGAGGTGTTCGTCCACGACGGCGGCATCAGCGAGTTCGTCGAGTTCCTCGCGCCCGACCCGTCGGTCACCGACGTGTGGCGCCTGCAGGGCACCGGCAACTTCACCGAGACCGTCCCCGTGCTCGACTCCAAGGGGCACATGACCCCGCAGGACGTCGAGCGCGAGTGCGAGGTCGACATCGCCGTCCGCTGGGGCACCGGCTACGACGCCAAGGTCAGCTCGTTCGTCAACATCATCGCCACGCCCAAGGGCGGCACGCACCTCGCCGGCTTCGAGCAGGCGCTGCTCAAGGTGTTCCGCAAGCAGCTCGAGGTCAACGCCCGCCGCCTCAAGGTCGGCAGCGACAAGGTCGACAAGGACGACATCCTCGCCGGGCTCACGGCCGTGGTGACCGTGCGCCTGGCCGAGCCCCAGTTCGAGGGCCAGACCAAGGAGGTCCTCGGCACCAACGCCGTGCGTGCCATCGTCGCCAAGGTCGTCGAGCGCGAGCTCACGAGCACCCTCACCTCGACCAAGCGCGGCGAGAAGCAGCAGGCCGCCCAGCTGCTCGAGAAGGTCACCGCCGAGATGAAGTCGCGGATCAGCGCGCGGCTGCACAAGGAGACCCAGCGCAAGAAGAACGCGCTCGAGACCTCCTCGCTGCCGGCCAAGCTCGCCGACTGCCGCAGCAACGACATCGAGCGCACCGAGCTGTTCATCGTCGAGGGTGACAGCGCCCTCGGCACCGCCAAGCTCGCCCGCGACTCCGACGTCCAGGCGCTCCTGCCGATTCGCGGCAAGATCCTCAACGTCCAGAAGGCCTCGCTCACCGACATGCTCGGCAACGCCGAGTGCGCCGCGATCATCCAGGTCATCGGGGCCGGGTCCGGCCGCACCTTCGACGTCGACGCCGCCCGCTACGGCAAAGTCATCATCATGACCGACGCCGACGTCGACGGCGCCCACATCCGCACGCTGCTGCTCACCCTGTTCTTCCGCTACATGCGCCCCCTCGTCGAGGCGGGCAAGGTCTACGCCGCCGTGCCCCCGCTGCACCGCATCGAGGTGGCGGGTGCCGGTGCCCGCAAGAGCGAGCTCATCTACACCTACTCCGAGGGCGAGATGCGCAAGACCGTCGCCTCGCTCACCCGGCGCGGCCGCAACATCAAGCAGCCGATGCAGCGCTACAAGGGTCTGGGCGAGATGGACGCCGACCAGCTCGCCGAGACGACGATGGACCCGCACCACCGCACCCTACGCAAGGTGACGATGGCCGACGCCGAGAACGCCGAGCGGATCTTCGAGCTGCTCATGGGCAACGAGGTCGCACCCCGTCGCGACTTCATCGTCGCGGGTTCCGCCAAGCTCGACCGCGAGCGCATCGACGCCTGAGCACACCGTTCGCCGCCGTGAGGGCTGACCGGGCAGCACGGCATACAGGCGCGTCTGTCGTTGCCCTCGGCGGTGATGTGGGACACAGTGGGCCGGAACAGGCGTCGGCACACCGGGGCCGCTGATGCGGGAGGGCAACACATGAGTGGCCACACGGGCGATCACGGAGGCACCGAGGTTCTCGACTCGCCCGCGGAGGGCCAGACCGAGCTCAAGCGGGTCATGGGGCCCAAGCTCCTGCTGCTGTTCATCGTCGGCGACATCCTGGGCACCGGTGTCTACGCCCTCACGGGGTCCGTGGCCGGCGAGGTCGGCGGCGCGGCGTGGGCACCGTTCCTCGTGGCGTTCATCGTCGCGACGATCACGGCCTTCTCCTACCTCGAGCTCGTGACGAAGTACCCGCAGGCGGCCGGTGCGGCGCTCTACACGCACAAGGCGTTCGGCATCCACTTCTTCACGTTCATCGTCTGCTTCGCGGTCATGTGCTCGGGCATCACGTCCGCGTCGACCGCGTCCAACGCCTTCGCCGGCTTCCTGCGCGACGGCTTCGGGATGACCGACGAGTGGCCGGACGGGTCGGCGCCGCTGCTCGTCATCGCCCTCGCGTTCATGGCGCTCGTGGCCGCGGTGAACTTCCGCGGCGTCGGCGAGAGCGTCAAGGCCAACGTCGTGCTCACCCTCGTGGAGCTCTCCGGTCTGCTCCTCGTGATCTTCATCGGCCTGTATGCCGTGACCCAGGGCAAGGCGGACTTCTCCCAGACCGTGGTCTTCGACTCCCCGAGCGACAAGAGCACGTTCTTCGCGATCACGGCGGCGACCTCGCTCGCGTTCTTCGCGATGGTCGGTTTCGAGGACTCGGTCAACATGGCCGAGGAGACCCACGAGCCCGCCAAGAACTTCCCCAAGATGATGCTCACCGGTCTGGGGATCACCGGGCTCATCTACGTCCTCGTCTCGATCACGGCGGTGGCACTCGTTCCCGTCGGGACCCTGTCCAACCCCGACGAGGGGTCGGCGCTGACGCAGGTGGTCGCGGCCGGGGCCCCGAACTTCCCGTTCGACAAGATCTTCCCGTTCATCGGGATGTTCGCCGTCGCCAACTCGGCCCTCATCAACATGCTCATGGCGAGCCGCCTCCTCTACGGCATGGCCAAGCAGGAGGTCCTGCCGCCGTTCCTGGGCAAGGTCCACCACTCCCGCCGCACCCCCTGGGCAGCCATCCTCTTCACGACCGCGATCGCCTTCGGGCTCATCACCTACGTCGTGCGTGCCAACGGCAGCGAGGAGGGCGCGAGCACGGTGTCGCTCCTCGGCGGCACGACCGCCCTGCTGCTGCTCTGCGTCTTCACCGTCGTCAACATCGCGGTGCTCGTCCTGCGCCGCGACCCCGTGGAGCACAGCCACTTCAGGGCGCCGAGCATCCTGCCCTACCTCGGAGCGGCCTTCTGCGCGTTCCTCGCCGGCCCGTGGGCCCGCAGCGACGAGCAGCAGGAGCAGTACAAGATCGCCGGTGGCCTGCTCGCCGTCGGCGTCCTGCTCTGGGCGCTCACCTGGGTCGTGAACAGGTTCTTCTTCGCCAAGAAGACCTACATGCGTGACCCCGAGGAGCTCGACGACCCGGACCACGCCCACCACGGCTGACCGTTCCCGGGCCGGGCGTCGTCCTCGCGACAGTGCCTGAGCCGCACACACCGACTGATTGCCCCTTCGCGCGCGCAGGGGCAATCAGTTGTTCGGAGGTGCGTCAGCCGGTGTAGGGGGCCGCGTGCGTGCGCACCGGCGCCGCGGTGCTGCGGCGGACGACGAGCTCGGTGTCGACGACGACCTCGGTCGCGGTGCCGCCCGGGGTGTCGACGCCGAGGGCCCGGAGCAGGATCTCGGCAGCCTCCCGACCCTGCGCCGCGACGTCCTGGCGCACGGTGGTGAGCCCGAGGACGTTGCTCAGCGCGTGGTCGTCGATGCCGATGACGGAGAGGTCCTCGGGGATCCGCAGGCCTTGGGCGCGTGCGGCCGCCATGACCCCGATCGCCATCTCGTCCGAGGCGGCGGCCACCGCGGTCGGCCGGTCCGCCGAGGCGAGCAGCGTGCGGGTGTCGTGGGCGGCGCTGTCGGCCGTCCAGTCGGAGCCGAGGATCCACTGCTTGTGCTCGGCCAGCCCGTGGATGCGCATGACGTCACGGAAGGCGTCGAGCCGGGCCTGGGGCGTCTGGATGTGGGCGACGTTGGAGGGGACGGCGCCGACGTAGGCGATCCGCTCGTGCCCCAGCGAGACGAGGTGCTCGGTGGCCAGACGCATCGCGTGGGCATCGTCGATGCGGACGTTGGGCCGGTCGGCGACCGGGGTGCCGATCGCGACGAGCGGGAGGCCGAGCCGGTCGACGAGCTCGAGCTCCGCCTCGGTCATCGGCAGGTTGAGCGTGATGACGCCGTCGACGCGCTTCCACAGCATGTTCTGCGAGAGCGGCAGCCGTCGGTCGTAGGCCTCGTCCTCGAGGTCGAAGAGCAGGACGTGGTGGCCGTGCCGGCGCAGCGTCTTCTCGATGGCGCTCACGAGGGTGGCGAAGAACCACCGGGTGAGGAACGGCGCGACGACACCGACGACCTGGGTGCGCCCGGAGGCGAGCGAGGTGGCCGTGGGGCTCGCGACGTAGTCGAGCTCGGTGGCGACCTTGAAGACCCGCTCGCGCGTGCGCGGGCTGACGCGGTCGAGCCCGCGGAGCGCGCGGGAGACCGTGGCCACGGAGACCCCGGCCTCCCGCGCAACATCCGTGATCGTGCTCATCCGCCGACGGCGGTCGGGAGCAGACATGTCAGCCCTTCAGGCCACCTGCGAGGAGACCGCGGACGAAGAACCGCTGCAGCGCGAGGAACACGACGACGGGGACGATCATCGAGATGAACGCACCGGCCGACAGCAGGTACCAGGCGCTTCCTCGGGTTCCGGCGAGCTCGGCCACACGAACCGTCACCGGTGCCACCTCCGGGGTGCCACCGAGGAAGATCAACGACACGAGGAGGTCGTTCCAGACCCAGAGGAACTGGAAGATCCCGAACGCCGCGATGGCCGGGGTGAGCAGGGGCAGGAGGATCTTGAAGAAGATCGTCACGTGCCCGGCACCGTCGACCCGAGCGGCCTCCATGAGCTCGCCCGGGAGCTCGCGCATGAAGTTGTGGATGAGGAACGTCGCGAGAGGTAGCGCGAAGATCGTGTGCGAGATCCACACGCTCCAGTACGACGCCCCGAACCCGAGCTTGTTGGTGTAGATGTCGAGCAGCGGGATGAGGGCGATCTGCAGGGGGACGATCTGCAGGGCGAAGACGGCGACGAAGAGCACGTTGCGTCCGGGGAACGGCATCCACGCGAAGGCGTAGGCCGCGAGCGAGGCGAGGAAGATCGGCAGCAGCACCGCCGGGATGGTGATGACGATGGTGTTGATGAAGTACTGGGTGAAGCTTGCCGAGCTGCCGGGCTCGAGGGCCTGGCGGTAGTTGTCGAGGGTGAAGGCGCCCGGGTTGGCGAAGGCGTTCCACCACCCGTTCTTGTTGATGTCGATCTGGCTGCGGAACGACGTGACGAGGAGTCCGACGGTCGGGGTCGTCCACAGGACGGCGATGACGACCGCGACGAGGCTGGCCCATCGTGAGTTCAGCGCGCTGGCGGCGTCGCCGGCGGCCGACTTCTTGGCCTTCCTGACCTTGGTGGGGGGCGTGACGGCCTCGTCGGTGACCGACTCGGGCGTGGCTGCCGGTTGCAGGGTGCTCACGACTCAGGCCTCCTTGCGCATCTGGACGATGTTGTAGGTGACGATCGGGATGACGAGGACGAAGAGCAGGACGGCCATGGCCGCGCCCAGTCCCGGTGCGTCGTAGCGGAAGCTCTGGTTGTAGAACTCGTTGGCGACGACGGAGGTCTCGAACTGCCCCGCCGTCATCGTCCGGACGATGTCGAACACCTTGAGTGTTCCGATGCCGATCGTCGTGAGCACGACGACCAGGGCGGCCCGGATGCTCGGGAGCGTGATGTGCCGGAACATCTTCAGCCCGTAGACGCCGTCGAGGCGCGCGGCCTCGATGATGTCGTCCGGGATGGCCTTGATCGCGGCCGACAGGATGGTCATGGCGAACCCGGCCTGGATCCAGACCATGACGATGATGAGCATGAGGGTGTTGACGGGAGCGTCGAGCAGGAACTGCCGCGTGTCGAGCCCCAGGAGCTTGAAGATCTGGTTGAGCAGGCCGATCTGGGGGCGCTCGGTCTGCTTGTACTGGTAGACGAACTTCCAGATGATGCTCGCGCCGACCATGGAGATCGCCATCGGCAGGAAGATCAGCGCCTTGGCGAAGGCCTCGCCGCGGGCGCGGTCGATGAGGATGGCGTAGAGCAGGCCGATGGCCGTCGCGAGGAACGGCACGAGGATGACCCAGAGAGCCGTGTTGCGCAGCACCGTGAGGAGCTCGGGCTGGGTGAACATCGCCGAGTAGTTGTCGAACGAGAAGCCGCCGTCACCGGACTTGCCACGCAGCGACTGGATGATCGTCAGGATGGCCGGGTACATGAGGCCGACGGCGAGGAGCAGGACTGCCGGCGCGGCGAAGATCGCGCCCTGCGCCTTCTCACCCTGGCGGCCCTTGAACAGGGACGCGAGGAAGAGGACGAGCCCGAACACGGCGGCGAAGAAGGCGATCGCGAAGAACATGAGCAGGAACTTGCCCAGCGTGCTCTCGGCACGCAGGAAGGGCTCCGGGATTCCGGACGGCGCGGCACTCAACAGGGTCGCGACCATGACTCCACCTCCAGGGGTGAGGGTGCACAACGAAGGAAAGCCGGGGTGGGGTGGAACCCACCCCACCCCGGCATGTGACCGATCAGCAGATCAGGTCAGGACTTGGGCCAGGACTTCTCGATGTAGTCGAGAGTCGCCTTGTCGTCCTGCCCGGTGATCCAGTTGACCATGCCCTTCCAGAAGGTGCCTGCGCCCACGGCGCCCGGCATGAGGTCGGAGCCGTCGAACCGGAACGTCGCGCTCTTGTCCGTGAGGGTCTTCGCGGAGAGGTTGTCGATCGGGTTCTTGAGCAGCTCCGGGTCGACGTTGACGTTGGCCGTGAGGCAGCCACCGGTGCCACAGGTCTTGGCACGCTCCGTGGCCCACTCCGTCGAGGAGAGGTAGGTCTGGAACGCCTTGACCTCGGGGGCGTCGCGGAACGCCGCGGTCACCTCACCGGCACCGAGCACGGGCTTGGTGGACTCGTCCTTGGCCGGCAGGTAGAAGGCCCAGACGTCGCCGTCCTCGGCGACGTTGGTGCCCTTGGGGAAGTTCGCCGAGTAGAACGAGGCCTGACGGTGCATGTAGCAGCTGCCGTCGAGGATGGGTAGACCCGCGTCCTGGAACGAGGTCGAGGCGATCGTCTTGACGTCACCCTGACCGCCGTTGACGTACTTCGGGTTCTTGAGGATCTTGCCGACCTCGGCGAGAGCGGTGGCGACGGCCGGGTCGTTGAACGGGATCTCGTGGGCGACCCACTTGTCGTAGACCTCCGGGCCCGCCGTGCGCAGCATGACGTCCTCGACCCAGTCGGTGGCCGGCCAGCCGGTCGCGTCACCGGACTCGATGCCTGCGCACCACGGCTTGGCGTCGGGGTTGTCGGTGGCGATCTTGTCGGTGAGCTTGAGCAGGTCGTCCCACGTCTTGGGGACCTCGTAGCCCTTGTCCTTGAACGCCGTGGGGGAGTACCAGACGTAGGACTTGACGTTGGCGCCGAGCGGGGCGGCGTAGAACTTGCCGTCGACGGTGCCGTAGGTCTTCCAGTCGGGCATGTTCTTGTCGACGTTGGCCTCGGTCTCCGGCGGCGCCGGGATGACCTTGCCGGTCGCCACGAGGGTCTTGAGCAGACCGGGCTGCGGCAGGTAGGCGATGTCGGGGGCGTTGCCGCCCTTGACGCGCACGGAGATCTGGGCCTCCATCTCGCGCGAGCCTTCGTACTTGATCTTCGCGCCCGTGCAGTTCTCGAACGGCTTGTAGGACGCGATGTGCGGCCCGTCCTCGGGCGCGACGATGGTGGTGTAGACCGTGACGGTCTTGCCCTTGATGTCGCCGAACTTCTCGTAGACCGAGCAGTCGATCTTGGTGGCGCCCGAGTCCGAACCGGCGTCGTCGCTGCCACCGTCATCGGACCCGCCGCAGGCGGCCAGTCCGAGAGAGACCGCCGCGAGGGTCGCGAGGACCTTCGCTGAACGGCGCTGTGTGTTGAGGGCCATTGCCCGCCTCCATCTGTTTGCAGTGGACGCGCCGTGGCCATGGCTGGACCTCGGCGCTGAGGGTGATCCGCCTCGCAGTGTAAAAGCGGTTACATGCGCCCGTCAGCAGTTCTCCGGGATTGTCCGGTCACGATCACGTAACGCGAGCGCCGACTCCGTCACGGCCGAACGGCATACGTGCGTATGCCGGCCCAACGCACAGCGGGGACCCGCGCAGACCTCACGCGGGGGGAGGTGCGCCGATCCCGGTGATCACCGAGGAGCCCTGGATCCCCGAGCCGTCGCGGCGACCGTTGGCCTCCGGCAGCTCGATGGCGACGCCGCCGGCACCACTCGCCCGGGCGGGAGTGGACCCCACCCAGGCGAGCACGAGGGTGTCCTCGCCCTTGAGGAAGCGGTGGGCGCGGACGCCGCCGGTGCCACGGCCCTTGGCGGGGTACTCGGCATACGGCGTGGCCTTGATCGCACCCGGCTGGGTGCCCGGCAGCGCGTCGGCCGACCCGCTGGCGGTGACGACGACTCCGTCACGGCTCGGGTCCACGACGCCGAAGAATGCGACCGACTGGCCCGGGCTGACCCGGATGCCGGACATGCCGCCGGCCGTGCGGCCCTGCGGACGCACCGACGAGGCCGGGAAGCGCAGCAGCTGGGCGTCGGTCGTCACGAAGACGAGGTCCTCGTCGCCGGTGACGACCTGGCCGGCGCCGACGACCGTGTCACCGTCCTTGAGTGAGATGACCTCCCAGTCGTGCGACTTCGGCTGGTCGGGGGTGACCCGCTTGACGACGCCCTGGGCGGTGCCGAGGGCGAGCCCCGGGCCGTCGGGGTCGAGCGAGACGACGGTGACCGGCTCCTCGCCGCGGGGCAGGTCGACGTAGGCAGCGAGCGGGGCGCCACCCGACAACGACGGTGCGCCACCGAGCGGTGGCAGGGTCGGGAGCTCCAGCGCGCTGATCCTGATCATGCGACCGCGGCTCGTCACGAGGCCGACCTCACCGCGGGCCGTCGTGCGCACGGCGGCGATGACGGCGTCGTGCTTGGCGCGGGGCCCCTCGGCCGGGATCGGCTCGGCGTTGGAGGTGCGGGCGAGGAGTCCGGTCGAGGACAGCAGCACGTGGCACGGGTCGTCGCTCACCTCGAGCGGTGCCGCAGCGCTCACGGGGTTGCCGGCGGACTCGAGCAGGACCGTGCGGCGGGGCGTGCCGTACTTCTTGGCGACCTCGGCGAGCTCGTTCGACACGGTGCGGTGGAGCAGCTTCTCGTCGCCGAGGATGGCCTCGAGCTCCTCGATCTGCTTCTGCAGCTCGTCGCGGCGCTGCTCGAGCTCGAGCCGCGAGAACTTCGTCAGGCGGCGGAGCTGGAGGTCGAGGATGTGGTTGGCCTGCGTCTCGCTGAGGTCGAAGACGTCCATGAGCCGGGCCCGCGCGGTGGCGGTGTCCTCGCTGCCGCGGATGAGCTGGATCACCTCGTCGATGTCGAGGATCGCGATGAGGAGGCCCTCGACGAGGTGGAGCTGGTCCTGGGCCTTGCGCAGCCGGAAGGCCGTGCGCCGCCGCACGACGTCGATGCGGAACTCGACGTAGTGGCGCAGCAGGTCCTTGAGCCCGAGGGTCTGCGGCTGGCCGTCGACGAGGGCGACGTTGTTGATGCCGAAGGAGTCCTCCATCGGCGTGAGCTTGTAGAGCTGCTCGAGCACGGCCTCGGGGTTGAAGCCGTTCTTGACCTCGATGACGAGCCGGAGCCCGTGCTTGCGGTCGGTGAGGTCCTTGACGTCGCTGATGCCCTGGAGCTTCTTGCCCTGCACGAGGGTCTTCATCCGCTCGATGACCTTCTCGGGGCCGACGAGGTAGGGCAGCTCGGTGACGACGATGCCGGACTTGCGCGGGGTGATCTTCTCGATGCGGGCGGTCGCGCGGGTGCGGAACGTCCCCTTGCCGGTGAGGTAGGCGTCGCGGATGCCGTCGAGACCGACGATCCGGCCGCCGAGCGGCAGGTCGGGGCCGGGGACGAACTTCATGAGGTCGTCGAGGCTGCAGTCGGGGTGGGCGATGAGGTGGCGGGCGGCACCGACGACCTCGACGAGGTTGTGCGGCGGCATGTTGGTCGCGAACCCGACGGCGATGCCGCTGACGCCGTTGACGAGGAGGTTGGGATAGGCCGCGGGCAGGACGCCGGGCTGGAGCAGCTGGTCGTCGTAGTTCGGGACGTAGTCGACGGTGTCCTCGTCGAGGCTCGCCGTCATCGTCAGCGCGGCCGGGGCGAGGCGGGCCTCGGTGTAGCGCGACGCAGCGGGGCCGTCGTCGAGCGAGCCGAAGTTGCCGTGGCCGTCGACGAGCGGCAGCCGCATCGTGAACGGCTGCGCCATGCGCACGAGCGCGTCGTAGATCGCGGTGTCGCCGTGGGGGTGGTACTTGCCCATGACGTCGCCGACGACGCGAGAGGACTTCACGTGGCCCCGGTCCGGACGCAGCCCCATCTCGCTCATCGAGTAGAGGATGCGGCGCTGCACCGGCTTGAGGCCGTCACGCACGTCGGGCAGGGCGCGCGAGTGGATGACCGACACGGAGTACTCGAGGAAGGCGTTCTGCATCTCGAGCCCGACGTCGATGTCGACAACTTTGCCGTCGATCTCTGCAGAGTCGTGGATCGGTGTCGTCGTGCGCTTGGCCATGGGGCGGTGCAGGTCCTCAGGAGAGTCGGGCTGCCCCGCGGACGGGGCCGCGGGCGATCACTGCATCCTCCCTCACGCCTCCGACGGGCCCGTCGCCGACGCGCCGAACCTGCCGAGGTGCAGCACGTCACCCAGGGGTCGGCGACCTCGGCGCAGCGAGGGGCTGCGCACCCGCTGCGCCTCGTGACCCAACGCGATGACGCCGACGATCCGGCGGTCGGGAGGGACGGCATACGCCGCCTTGACCGCCTCGTGGCGCGGCCCCGGGACGCCGAAGAAGAGCGCGCCGAGCCCGGCGTCGACCGCCCCGAGCAGCAGGATCATCGCCGCCATGGCGGTGTCCGTGTCCCAGTACGGGACGGGCCACCGGTCGAGCGAGCGGTCCGTCCAGCCCTTGTCGGGCTCCGCATAGCGATCGAGGTATGCCGTCCTGTCGGCGAGCATGATCAGCAGCACCGGGGCTGCGGAGACCCCGCGCAGCCACCGAGAGCTCTGGTCGGGCTCCGGTGCGGTTCCCTCGCGGCTCACCTCCCAGAACCGGTCCCGGTCGGCGGGCTCGACGAGGGCGAGGACGTCCCATCCCTGGGTGTGCCCGGCGCTCGGGGCGTGCTGCGCCAGCCGGACGAGCCGGGTCACCGTGTCGAGCGGGACTGTGCGGTCGGGGTCGAAACGCCGCACCATTCGGCGTCGCGACACCGCATCGATGAGATCCATGTGTCACATCGTCTCGTGACACGATTGCGGCATGACCCAGCACGTCGAGCTCCCACCGGGCTATCCCGTGCAGTGGGAGGCCGACGTCGTGCTGCGCGACGGGAGCGTGGCCCACCTCCGGCCGATCCGCCCGTCTGACGAGGCGGCGATCCACGAGTTCCACTCGCGCCAGTCCGAGGAGTCGATCTACCTCCGGTTCTTCGCACCGCTCAAGCGGCTGTCCGACAAGGACGTCCACCGCTTCACCCACGTGGACTACGAGGACCGGGTGGCGCTCGTGCTCACCCTGCGCGAGGACATCATCGGCATCGGGCGCTACGACCGGATCACACCGGCGTCGGCCGAGGTCGCGTTCAACGTCAGCGACCACTACCAGGGCCGCGGTGTCGGGTCGGTGCTGCTCGAGCACCTCGCCGCCATCGCGCAGGAGTTCGGCATCACCCGCTTCACCGCCGAGGTGCTGCCGCAGAACCGCAAGATGCTCACTGTCTTCTCGGAGGCCGGCTACGAGGTCACCCGCAAGGTCGAGGACGGCGTCGTCGCCCTCCACTTCGACATCGAGCCGACCGACCGCTCCAAGGCCGTGGCGATGTCGCGCGAGCACCGCGCCGAGGCGATCAGCGTGAGCCGGATCCTGCGGCCGCACACGGTCGCCGTCATCGGTGCGGGCCGCTCCGAGGAGTCGATGGGGCACCACTTCCTCAAGAACCTCCTCGCCGCCGGGTTCACCGGTGAGGCGCACCCCGTCAACGCCAAGGCCCGCAAGATCCTCGGGCGGACGGCATACGACTCGATCGCCGACGTCCCCGGTCCGGTCGACCTCGCCGTGGTCGCGGTCCCGGCCGAGAAGGTCCTCAAGGTCGTCGACGACTGCGCCGCGGCCGGCGTGGGGGCCCTGCTCGTCGTGAGCTCCGGGTTCGGCGAGGGCGGGGGAGAGGGCGACGAGCTCCAGGCCGAGCTCGTGCGCCGGGTCCGCGGCTCGGGCATGCGGATCGTGGGCCCCAACTCGTTCGGGCTCATCAACACCGACAAGGACTTCTCGCTCAACGTCTCGCTGTCGCCGTCGATGCCCCCGCACGGACACCTCGGGCTCTTCGCCCAGTCCGGTGCGCTCGGCATCGCGGTGCTGGCCTCGGCGGCCCGCCGCAACCTGGGGATCTCGGTCTTCGCGTCCGCGGGCAACCGCGTCGACGTGTCCGGCAACGACCTCATGCAGTACTGGATCGACGACGACGAGACGCACGCCGTCGGGCTCTACCTCGAGTCCATGGGCAACCCGCGCAAGTTCTCGCGGATCGCGCGCAACCTCGGGCTCATCAAGCCCGTCATCGTCGTGCAGTCCGGTGTCTCGTCCTACGGCGTCCCGCCCGGGCACCGGGTCCGCTCGACCAAGGTCCGGCCCGCGGTGTTCTCGGCGATGCTCCGCCAGGCCGGGACGATCCGCGTGTCCAACGTGCACCAGATGTTCGACGTCGCCCAGCTGCTCGTCCACCAGCCGCTGCCCGCCGGGCGCCGGATCGCCATCGTCGGCAACTCGGCCGCCCTCGGTGCGCTCTCCGCCGGAGCCGTCGCCGGGCGGGGACTCACCGTGACCCACGGGCCGGTCAACCTGCCGACCGAGGCCACGGTCGAGGAGTTCCGCGAGGCGCTCGCGCGCGCGTTCGACGACCCCGACGTCGACTCGGTCCTCACGTGCTTCATCCCCCCGATCGTCGCGCACGACGAGGACGTGACCGAGGCGGTGCGGATGGCCGCCCGTGGCTCCGACAAGACCTGTGTCGCAACCTTCCTCGGCATGCGGGGCGTGGACTCGTCGACGTCGATGGACGAGGGCGGGACCGGGCAGGCGATCCCCATCTATGCGATGCCGGAGGACGCCGCCTACGCCCTCGCCAAGGCGACCAAGTACGCCGAGTGGCGCAAGAAGGACCACGGGCTCCCGGTCGCGCCGGCGGGCATCAACCGCCGCGTCGCGGAGGACGTCGTCCAGACGGTGCTCTCGGTGAGCCCCGAGGGGCGCCGACTCGACCCCGACGAGACCGCGGCGCTGCTCACGGCATACGGGATCGAGGTCTGGCCCTCCCGGAAGGCGACGAGCGTCGAGGAGGCGGTGGCGGCGGCCGAGGACATCGGCTACCCCGTGGTGCTCAAGTCGACGGCGCCGATGCTGCGGCACCAGGGCGGGGTGACCGGCGTGCGCGTCGACCTCGGGGGAGAGCAGGCGGTCCGCGAGGCGTGGGCGTCGCTCCACGAGCGGCTGTCCCCGCTGGCCGCGGGGCAGCTCGAGGTGCAGCGGATGGCGACCCCGGGCGTGGCCTGTGTCGTCACCGCCGACGAGGACGCGCTGTTCGGGCCGGTCGTGAGCTTCGGGGTCTCCGGGCTGCCGACCGAGCTGCTCGACGACATCGCGCACCGGATCCCGCCGCTCACGGACGTCGCGGTCTCCGAGCTCATCTCGTCGGTCAAGGCCGCCCCCGTGCTCCACGGCCACCGCGGGTCGACGCCCGTCCACCGCGCGGCGCTCGCGGACCTCATCGCGCGGGTCTCGGTCATCAGCGACGACATGCCCGAGGTCGTCTCGCTCCGGCTCAACCCGGTCAACGCCCACCCCGGCGGCATCCAGGTGCTCGGCGCGGAGGTCACGGTGGCGCCGGTCGCGCGCCGGACCGACCCCGGGCGGCGCTCGCTCACCTGAGCCGATCCCCGTCGTGGGAGGCCGATGTCGCCCGGTGCGGCAGAATGGGGGCATGAAGCGCACGTTCGACGTCCCGACCCTGCCGGGCGACCTCACCGATGCGATCGAGCGGGCCGGCTACTACCCGGCGCTCGTCGCCGACGTCGTCTCCGCGGCCCTGGCCGGTGAGGACGTGCGCTCCCACCTCGTGCACCTCGAGACGACCTTCGACCGCGACGTCATCCGCCGCCACGTCACCGTGCTCGTCCTCACCTCGTCGCGGCTGGTCATCGGGCACGCCGACGACCACGCCGACGAGGGCGCGGCCGGTGGCGCCAGCACCACCGAGGGCGAGGTCGCGACCGCGACGACCGAGAGCATCCCGCTGTCGGCGGTCCGCGGCGTGATGCTGACCCACGTCGTCGCCGACCCCCAGAACTACGTCCCCGGCTCGCTCGGCCGCGAGCTGACGCTCACCCTCGGCTGGGGAGCGGTGAGCCGGGTCGACCTGCTGCCCGCCACCTGTGGTGAGCCCGGCTGCGACGCCGACCACGGCTACGACGGCACCATCTCGAGCGACGACATCGCCCTGCGCGTCTCGGCCACCGCCGACGGTGACCCGGCCCTGCAGCAGGCGATCTCGTTCGCGCACGCGCTCTCGGCATCTCTCGGCGAGTGACGGCTGGCGTGACGGCGCCCGCGCCGGCCTACGGCGAGGGCGGCCTCGCAGACGTCCTGCCGTCCGTCGTCTCGGCGCTCGGCGTGAAGGCGTCGACGGGCGAGGAGGGGCTCGAGGCGCGGTGGGTCCTGCCCCCGGCGAGGAGCGCGGTCGTCGTGCTCGTCGACGGGCTGGGCTACGACCTGCTGCGGCGGCGTGGCGGCCACGCTCCGTGGCTGCGCGGACAGTTCGGCGCGGGACGGCGCATCGCGTCGGGCTTCCCGTCGACGACGCCGGTCTCGATGGGGTCGTTCGGCACGGGCCTTGCTCCGGGCTCACACGGCCTCGTGGGGTTCGAGGTGCTCGTCCCCGGTGAGGACCGGCTGCTCAACGAGCTGTCCTGGGAGGACGGCCCCGTGCCCGAGCGCTGGCAGCCTCGCCGGACCTGGTTCGAACGGGCTGCGGGTGCTGGTCTCGACGTCGTCCGCATCGGGCCCGGCTTCTTCGACGGGTCCGGGCTGACGCGGGCGGCGCTGCGCGGTGGACGGTTCGTCGCGGCGCAGTCGCTCGACGCCCGGGTCGACGCCACCCTCGCGCACGCGCGGTCCAGGGAGCGCACCCTGACCTACCTCTACTGGGGCGAGCTCGACAAGGTCGGGCACGTCCACGGCTGCCAGTCGTGGCAGTGGGGGGACGAGCTCGAGACCATCGACCGGGCCCTGGCGCGGCTGGCCGAGGGACTGCCCGACGACTGCTCGCTGACGATCACCGCCGACCACGGCATGGTCGACGTGCCGATGGCCAACCGCCTCGATCTCGCCCACGATGGCGAGCTGGCTGCCGGGGTGCGCCACTCCGGTGGCGAGCCTCGGGCGCCGCAGCTCTACTGCGAGCCCGGCGCCGTCGCCGACGTCCTCGCGACCTGGCAGACGCGGATCGGGAGCTTCGCGTGGGTGCTCTCGCAGGAGGAGGCCGTGGCCGAGGGCCTGTTCGGCGCCGTGCACGACGAGCACCTGCCACGCATCGGCGACGTCGTCGTCGCGATGCGTGACGACCACGCCGTCGTCGACTCGCGCCACCACCGACCCGAGCTCCTCGCCCTCATCGGGCTGCACGGGTCGCTCACCGAGGACGAGGTGCCCGTGCCGATGTTCCATGTCGCGGCACGGTCGACATAAGGTGTCGCCTCGTGGCTGAGCTCGTGTTCTTCTCCGGGACGATGGACTGTGGCAAGTCGACCCTTGCCCTCCAGATGGACCACAACCACCGGGCGCGCTCCCGGGTCGGGCTGATCTTCACCAAGCTCGACCGCATGGGGAAGTCGGTGCTGTCCTCCCGGCTCGGCCTCTCCACCCAGGCCCACGAGGTCGGCGACGACCTCGACTTCTGGGACGTCGTCGTCGACCACCTCACCCACGCCCAACGGGTCGACTACCTCATCTGTGACGAGGCGCAGTTCTACACCGCCGCACAGATCGAGCAGCTCGCCCGCATCGTCGACGAGCTCGGCATCGACGTGAACTGCTTCGGCATCACCGCTGACTTCCGCACCGAGCTCTTCCCCGGCTCCAAGCGGCTGTTCGAGCTCGCCGACCGGGTCCAGGTGCTCCAGGTCGCGGCGCTCTGCTGGTGCGGCGGCCGCGCCACCCACAACGCCCGCATCATCGACGGCGTCATGGTCGTCGAGGGCGAGCAGGTCGTCGTCGGTGACACGGCCACCGCGAGCGACACACTCGTCGAGTACGAGGTGCTCTGCCGGCGCCACTACATGCGGCGGATGAGCAGCCACGCGGCGCGGCTGGCCTCGGCCACGCCGGACGTGCTGCCGTTCGACGACCTCGACGTGTGCCCGGTGCCACCGCGCGGCTGACGCTTCGCGGCGGCGCAGCCGCGCCCGAGGCGGGCGCGACGAGGAGCCTCAGGCGCCTCCGCGTCCTCCACCGAACATGATGTCGTCCCAGCTCGGCACGCTCTTGCGACCGTTCTTGCGTCCCGCGCTCTTGCGAGCAGGGGCCGCGGCCGGTGCCGGGGTCGGCTCGGGCGCAGGCGTGGACGCCTCGACCTCGGCCTCCGCCTCGTCGGCGGTGTCCTCGGGCAGGTCCTCGTCCGGCTCGTCGTCGTGCAGCGCGTCCACGCGGGCCAGATGGACGAGGTCGTCCTCGGTGACGGTGTCGGCGCGCTCGTCGAGGTGGGCAGCCACCGGGTGCGTCCCGCGGGCGGCAGGAGGTTCGGGCGCCTCGGCCGGGTCCGCGACGAGCTCCTCGAGGGGCAGGGCGTCCTCGCGGGGTGCCTCGTCGCCGGGGGTGCGGGTCGGGGTGGAGCGGGTGCGGCTCCGGCTGCGACGCGAGCGGCTGGACTGCTCGCGCATCGCCGCCATGAGGTCGATCGGCTCTCGCGCCGAGTCCTTGCGGGCGGGGCGGGGGTCGTCGACGCCGCCCTCGGCCTCGACGTCGAAGACGGCACTCGCCGGGTTGGCGCTCGTCGCGATGTGCGGCGTCGGGATGGCCGAGTCGCTCCGGGCCTCCTCGCTGAGCCAGCGGGCCTCGTCGTTGGTGGCCAGCAGCGACTTGAGCCGGGGGTCGAAGGTCCAGGCGCCGGCGCGCTCACGCCCACCGGCGGGGAAGGTCGCGGTGACGGTCCAGCGGCCGTCGTCGAGACGGGCCGAGTCCCAGCGCACGAGCTCGCCGGGGACGCCGCGCTCCTTGAAGCGCTCGTCGGCCCGTGACCCCAGCGTCTGCTCGGTGACCGTGCCGGCGCTCGGGCCGGAGGTGAGGCGCATCGTGCCGACGACGCAGGCGCGGGCCTGGTTGGCGATGTACTCGCGCTCGGCGAGCACCGGGCCCTCGAACCGCTGCACCTTCTCGACCGTCCAGCCGGCACGGTCGGCGACCTCCTCGGTCGAGAGGCCGGAGCGGATGAGGGACTGGACGTCGCGGGGGCGCAGGCCACCGTCGATCTCGATCTGGAGCTGACCCAGGCGGGGACGGTCGCGGCGGGCCGCCGCGCGCATGGCCTCGTCGAGGGGAGCCCGGTAGCGCTGACCCTCGGCGTCGGAGAGGAGGACGTGTTCGCCGTCCTCGTGGACGCCGATGAGGCGAAGGTCCTTCATCAGTGATCTCCCGGGCTGTGGTCTGGACACCCACGACTGTGCCACCTCCGACCGCTGTTCCAAAGCAGCCCACGCCGGGGGCCTGTCCTGATCCGGGGCTCGTTAGGTTGTGGGTATGCCGATCCAGTCCGACGAGGACGCCCTCGCCCCCTACGACGCCGTCCTCCTGCTCTCCTTCGGTGGCCCGGAGGCGCCCGACGAGGTCATGCCGTTCCTGCGTCGCGTGACCGCAGGGCGCGACATCCCCGAGGAGCGACTGCAGGAGGTGGCCACGCACTACCACCACTTCGGTGGCCGCAGCCCGATCAACGACCAGAACCGCGCCCTGCTCGCCGCGCTCGAGACCGAGATCGCCGGCCGAGGCTCGAAGGTCCCGGTCCTCTGGGGCAACCGCAACAGCGACCCGTTCGTCACCGACACGCTCCGTGCGGCCCGGGCCGAGGGCCTGCTGCGCCTGTGCGTGGTCGTGACGTCGGCGTACTCGTCGTACTCCGGGTGCCGCCAGTACCGCGAGGACCTCGCCGCGGCGACCGACGAGCTGGGCATCGCCGCCGCCGACCTCGTCATCGACAAGATCCGCCCCTACGCGCTGCACCCCGGCTTCGTGGCCGTCAACACCGAGCACCTCGTCGAGACCGTCGAGGCCATCCCCGACCTCGACCCCGTGACGACCCGCCTGCTCTTCGTCACGCACTCGGTCCCCAACGCCATGGACGACACGTCCGGCCCGGGCGACGGCGACGGCAACCTCTACGTCGAGCAGCACCTGCGCACCGGCCGGCTCGTCGCGCAAGGGCTCGCCGAGCGGACCGGCACCTCGATCGAGCACGAGCTCGTGTTCTGCTCGCGCTCCGGCAGTCCCCGGACCCCGTGGCTCGAGCCGGACGTCAACGACCGCATCGAGGAGCTCGTGGCCGAGGGGGTGCGCACCGTCGTGCTCGCCCCGATCGGCTTCGTCTCCGACCACATGGAGGTCGTCAACGACCTCGACCGTGAGGCCCGTGAGACGGCCGACCGGCTCGGTGTCCGCTTCGCCCGCGTCCCCACGGCCGGCACGCACCCGCTCTTCGTCGAGGCGCTCGTGGACCTCGTCCACGAGCGGGCCGCCGAGGCCCGCGACGAGCTCGTGGTCCCCGCCCAGGCCGATGCCGGTGACGTGCGGCCGTCGACCTGCGACCCCGGCTGCTGCCCCAACCTCCGTACGGCGCGACCCGCGCTCTGCGGAAGGGACTGACATGGACCTCACGCTTCCCGACGACACCCTCGCGGCCGCCCTCGAGGCCCTCGCTGCCGACGTCGCCCGCTCCGCCGGCCGTCTCGTCGTCGACGACCGCCCCGACGCCGTCGAGGTCGCCGCCACGAAGTCGACCGCCACCGACGTCGTCACCGCGATGGACCAGGCCTCGCAGGACCACCTCCTCGAGCGCCTGCGCGAGGCCCGCCCCGACGACGCGGTCCTCGGCGAGGAGGACGGAGGAGCGACCGGCACCTCCGGGATCACCTGGGTCATCGACCCGATCGACGGGACCGTCAACTACCTCTACGGCATACCTGCGTATGCCGTGTCCGTCGCCGCCGTGGTCGGCGACCCGTCCGTGCCCGGGAGGTGGCGTCCCTTCGCGGGTGCGGTGTTCAACCCGGTGACCGACGAGCTCTTCAGCGCCCGCGCGGGAGCCGGCTCACGCCTCGTCGTCGGCGAGAGCCAGCGTCCGCTGGCGCCCACCGCCTGCGACTCGCTCGGCCAGGCCCTCGTGGCCACGGGCTTCGGGTACGCCGCGGAGCGTCGCGAGCGCCAGGGTCGCCTCGTGCTCGACCTCCTCCCGCAGATCCGCGACATCCGCCGGGCCGGCAGCGCCGCGCTCGACCTGTGCGCCGTGGCCGCGGGTCGGGTCGACGCCTACTACGAGACCGGGCTCAACCCCTGGGACCTCGCCGCCGGGTGGCTCGTCGCCGTCGAGGCGGGTGCCCACGTCGGCGGGTTCGACGGGCCGGGCGAGGCACTCACGTGGGCCTGCGCCCCCGGGCTCGCAGAGGCCTTCCCGAACGTTGTCGAAGCGGGGACGCGACGGCACCTGGAGGACTAGTCTCGGCCCCGCCGTAGCGGGAAACCCGCCGATGGTGCACAATCGCCGCTCGCACGGGCACAAAATCGACAGTCCATGCGTTGACTGGGCGAAGCAGGACCGTCAGTGTCCCGGAACTGCCTCCGGAACTGGCCACAGGACTTTGGAAAGGAGCGCAATGGCGACTGACTACGACGCGCCGCGCAAGACCGACGACGAGCTGTCCGAGGACTCCATCGAGGAGCTCAAGACTCGTCGCAACGACAAGCGATCCTCCAGCGTGGATGTCGACGAGACCGAGCAGGCCGAGGGCTTCGAGCTCCCGGGCGCCGACCTCTCGGGCGAGGAGATGTCGGTGCGGGTCATCCCGCGTCAGGCCGACGAGTTCACCTGTTCGCGGTGCTTCCTGGTGCACCACCGCAGCCAGCTGGCGTCCGAGAAGAACGGCCAGATGATCTGCAGCGAGTGCGCCGCCTGAGCGGTGCAGACACGCGGTCCGCGAGGGCCTGAGACCGAGATAGGGTCAGTCCCCGTGACTGGCCCTTCTCGCATTCCGGTGGCCTTCCGGAGGCTCACTCCGGAAGCCCGCGTCCCGGCATACGCGTCCGACGGTGACGCCGGCGCAGACCTCACCGCGGTGGCGAGCGTGACGCTCGCCCCGGGGGAGCGGGCCCTCGTCCGGACCGGCATCGCCATCGCGCTGCCGGCGGGCACCGTCGGGCTCGTCCACCCGAGGTCCGGACTCGCGGCGCGGCACGGGATCACCGTCGTCAACGCGCCGGGGACGGTGGACTCGGGCTACCGCGGAGAGATCCTCGTCAACCTCGTCAACCTCGACCCGCGCGAGGACTTCACCGTGGAGGTCGGCGACCGGATCGCCCAGCTCGTCGTGCAGGAGTACGTCCACGCCGAGTTCTCCGAGGCCGACTCGCTCCCGGAGAGCGTCCGGGGGGACACTGGACATGGATCCACCGGGGGATTCGGAACGAGTACCCCACTCAACCCTTTTGAGGAAGTGACCACGCAGTGAGCATCTTTCGCCGGCGCAAGGCCGATGCGGAGACCGCGGCAGACGCCGGGACCGACACCGGGCTCGACGTCGCCGACGGTGAGGAGGACGTCGACACCGACGCGCCCGAGGTGACCCCGGAAGCGCCCGTCGACCGCACCTCCGGCCCCTACGACGCCACCGAGGTCGAGGACGACGACGGCCGGCTGGACCTGGGTTCGCTGCGCATCCGCGGAGCCGAGGGCATGGAGCTCCGGCTCGAGATCGACCAGGAGCAGCAGCACGTCGTTGCGGCGACCGCCGTCTTCGGCGAGTCCGCCCTCCAGCTCCAGGCCTTCGCGGCGCCCCGCTCCGGTGGGGTCTGGGCCGACATCCGCTCCGAGATCGCCGCGGCCATCGAGACGCAGGGCGGCACCGCCGACCTCGAGGACGGCCCGCTCGGCACCGAGCTCCGCACCCGCATGCCGAGCGCGGGCCCCGACGGCCGCACGGTCTTCGCCCCGGCCCGCTTCCTCGGCGTCGACGGCCCGCGCTGGTTCCTGCGCGGTGTCATCTCCGGTCGCGGCGCGATCGACGACGACGCCGCCGCCCCGCTGCTCGAGGTGTTCCGCGAGACCGTGGTCGTCCGCGGCAGCGACCCGATGGCTCCGCGCGAGCTGCTCCCGCTGCGCCTGCCGCAGGAGGAGGCCACCCCGATGCCCGAGGCGCCGGGCGCACCGGACGCCGGTCCCACCTCGACCGACGACCTCAACCCCTTCGAACGCGGACCCGAGATCACCGAGGTGAGGTGATGGGCCTCAAGGAGCGCATCCGCGACCTCGCCCGGACCGACGCGCAGCTCGAGGCGGCCGAGATCCGCGAGCGCACGCTGTCCGACCCCGATGCGGCCGTGGCCTGTGCCGGCGAGCTCGTCGAGCGTCGCCCCGCCAAGGTCGCCGGCTGCATCCGCTGCATCACGATCCCGCCGAAGCAGAGCGTGCCGGTCCTCGTGGCCGAGCTCTTCGACGGCGAGCGCTCGGTCAACCTCGTGTGGGTGGGCCGGCGCCGGATCGCCGGCATCGACCCCGGTGTCTTCCTCACGGCAGAGGGCCGGATCGCCAAGGTCAAGGGCCAGCCCACGATCTTCAACCCGACCTACCAGATCGTCCCGACCAAGTGAGCCGGGACGTGACCCCCGAGGTGACGCCGCACGAGCGCACGGGCGCCGAGACGGTCGAGGAGCTCATCCGGCACCGCCTGTCGAGCGCCCTGGGTGGCTGGCGCGGCTCGATCGAGACCGCTCTGCCCACGGTCGCCTTCATCGGCGTGTGGTCGTGGCGACAGGACCTCAGGCTCGCCGTGTGGTGCGCGGTCGGTGTGGCCGTCGTGCTCGCCGTCGCCCGCCTCGTGCAGCGCTCGAGCCTGCAGCACGTGCTCGGGGCCGTCTTCGCCACGGCGCTGGCAGCCTTCTTCGCGATGCGCAGCGGCAAGGCCGAGGACGCCTTCCTGCCGGGCATGCTGCTCTCCGGTGGCTACCTGGTCGGCACGCTCATCTCGATCCTCGTGCGCTGGCCGGTCGTCGGCTTCCTCGTCGGGGCCGGTGACCCCCGCGCCGCCGAGGACCCGTTCGGCTGGCGTCGCGACTCCGGCATGGTCCGGGTCTGCTCGCGGCTCACCTGGGTGCTCGTCGCGCTGTATGCCGTCCGCCTCTCGATCCAGGTCCCGCTCTACCTCGCCGCCCAGGTGGAGGCGCTCGGCATCGCCAAGATCGTCCTCGGCTGGCCGCTGTGGATCGGCGGCGTGGCCGTCATGGGCTGGCTGCTCGTGCGCGGCAGCACGCCGCAGGAGCTCCAGAGCGTCCGCGACTCGGCTCGCACGCCCGACTCCGACTGAGCGCAGGCACTTCGGGCGGCGCCGTCAGTCGTCGATCTCGCGCTTCTGGCGGGTGCCGGGGCTGAGCATCGACTCGAGGTCGGACTCGCCGTCGGTCGTCGTGATGAAGAGCAGCTCGTCCAGCGGCTCGAGGGCGTCGTCGCGGCTCGGCGCGATCGGGTGCCCGCCGCGGATGATGCCGGTGAGGACCGTGTCGGGAGGGAAGGCGATGTCGCCGACGCGAGTGCCGGCATACGGGCTTCCGGCCGGCAGCGTCATCTCGACCATCGCGGCGCGACCCTGCTGGAACTCGAAGATCCGCACGAGGTCACCGACGGAGACGGCTTCCTCGATGAGGGCCGTCATGAGGCGCGGCGTCGAGACGGCGACGTCGACACCCCAGGCGTCGTCGAACATCCACTCGTTCTTGGGGTTGTTGACACGGGCAACGGTGCGCGGCACGCCGAACTCGGTCTTGGCGAGCAGCGAGACGACGAGGTTGGCCTTGTCGTCACCGGTGGCGGCGACGACGACGTCGCAGTCGGCGACCCCGGCCTCGGTGAGGGCGGTGAGCTCGCAGGCGTCGGCCTGGAGCCAGGCGGCGTCCGGGACCTTGGCGACCCGCTCGCCGTCGGCCTCGCGGTCGATGAGGAGCAGCTGGTGGCCGTTGCGGATGAGCTCGCGGGCGATGGAGCGGCCCACGCTCCCGGCCCCGGCGATGACGACGCGCATGTGCTTGTCCTTGGGTGTCGTGAGGTCAGTGCGCCGGGGGAGCGGCGTCGAGGGTCCGCTCGGCCTCGGCGAGGCGGGCGCGGTCGAGCGAGAAGTGGATGAGGTCGCCGTCCTGGTAGACCGTGTCGCGCGTAGGGATCATGCCCTCGCCGAGGCGGCTGACGTAGGCGACGCGTCCGCCCACGACCTCCTCGATCTCCATGATGCGGCGACCGACCCATGCGGCGTTGACCGGCATCTCGGCGATGACGACGCGACCGCTGGGGTCGGTGTACTCGGGGACGTGGCCCTGGGGGAGCAGGCGGCGCAGGACCTGGTCGCTCGTCCACTTCACCGTGGCGACGGTGGGGATGCCCAGACGCTGGTAGATCTCGGCGCGGCCCGGGTCGTAGATGCGGGCGACGACGTTCTCGACACCGAACTTCTCGCGCGCCACCCGGGCCGCGAGGATGTTGGAGTTGTCACCGCTGGAGACCGCCGCGAACGCGTAGGCGCCGGAGATCCCGGCCTCGCGCAGCGTGTCGCGGTCGAAGCCGACCCCCACCACGCGACGTCCCTCGAAGGAGGCGCCGAGCCGGCGGAACGCCGACTCGTCCTGGTCGATGATGGCGACCTCGTGGCCGGCTCGTTCGAGAGCCCGGGCCAGTGAGGCGCCGACGCGGCCGCAGCCCATGATGACGAAATGCACGATCAGACGCTACACCGGCTCACCGTGGCCGCGAGCGGGCGCGCGGGTGCATAGAGTGGCGCCGTGAGTTCCTCTGGCCGCGTGGTCAAACGCGTCATCCTCGGCCGGGCCATGCGCTCGGACCGGCTAGGCGAGACCCTCCTCCCCAAGCGCATCGCCCTCCCCGTCTTCGCGAGCGACGCACTGTCGTCCGTCGCGTACGCCCCGGACGAGATCCTGCTCACCCTCGGCATGGCGGGTGGGGCCCTGGCGCTCACCAGCTCGTGGAAGATCGCCCTCGCCGTCGTCGCGGTCATGGTCGTCGTCATCCTCAGCTACCGGCAGAACGTCCACGCGTACCCGTCGGGTGGCGGTGACTACGAGGTGGCCAGCGTCAACCTCGGACCCAAGGCGGGGCTCACGGTCGGCAGTGCGCTTCTCGTCGACTACGTCCTCACCGTCGCGGTGTCCGTGTCCTCGGGTGTCCAGAACGCCGCCTCGGCCTTCGAGTTCGTCCGCGGGCACGAGGCGGTGGTCGCCGTCGTGATCATCGGCCTGCTCACGGCGATGAACCTGCGCGGGGTCCGCGAGTCCGGCGCCGCCTTCGCCATCCCCGTCTACCTCTTCATGGTGGCGGTCCTCGGCATGGCGCTCGTCGGGCTCTACCGCCAGCTCACCGGGACGCTGCCCGGCGCCGAGAGTGCACCCCTCGAGCTGGCACCCGAGCCGGGCTACGAGACGATCGGCGGGATCGCGCTCGTCTTCCTCCTGCTGCGCGCCTTCTCGTCCGGGTGTGCCGCCCTCACCGGTGTCGAGGCCATCTCCAACGGCGTCCCCGCGTTCAAGAAGCCCAAGAGCCGCAACGCCGCCACCACCCTCGTCCTCATGGGCGCCATGTCCATCACGATGCTCATCTCGATGGTGACCCTGTCCCGCTGGACCGACGTCCACTTCGCCGAGGACCCCTCCCGCCAGCTGCTGCGCGACGGGGTGCCGGTCGGTGACGGCTACGTCCAGGACACGGTCATGGGCCAGGTGTCCAAGGCGGTCTTCTCCGGCTTCGACCTCGGCATCCTCTTCGTGTCGGTCACGACGGGCCTCATCCTCGTGCTCGCCGCCAACACGGCCTTCAACGGCTTCCCGGTGCTCGGCTCGATCCTCGCCCGCGACGGCTTCCTGCCGCGGCAGCTTCACACCCGCGGCGACCGGCTGGCCTTCTCCAACGGCATCATCATCCTGGCGGCGGCCGCGGCCGGCCTCGTCGTCCTCTACGACGCCGAGGTCACGCGGCTCATCCAGCTCTACATCGTCGGCGTGTTCGTCTCGTTCACCCTGAGCCAGATCGGCATGGTCCGGCACTGGAACCGCGACCTGCGGCTCGAGAAGTCACCCGTCGCCCGCGCCCGGATGATGCGCAGCCGGGCGATCAACGCCGTCGGCGCGACGATGTCGGGCACCGTCCTCGTCGTCGTGCTCATCACGAAGTTCACCCACGGGGCCGGCTACGCCATCGCCGCGATGGTCGTCCTCTTCCTCCTCATGACGCGCATCCGCAAGCACTACGACCGCGTGCGCGACGAGCTGCGCGTCGAGGAGTCCGACACCAAGCAGCAGATGCTGCCCTCGCGGGTGCACGCCATCGTGCTCGTGTCCAAGATCCACAAGCCGACGCTGCGCGCCCTCGCCTACGCCCGGGCCACGCGACCCTCGATCCTCGAGGCCCTCACGGTCGACGTCGACCCCGAGGAGACCAAGGCGCTGCAGGCGGAGTGGGACCGCCGCCAGATCCCGCTCCCGCTGAAGGCCCTCGACAGCCCCTACCGCGAGATCACCCGGCCGGTCGTCGACTACGTGAAGTCGATCCGCTCCGGCAGCCCGCGCGACATCGTCGTCGTCTACATCCCCGAGTACGTCCTCGGCCACTGGTGGGAGCAGGCCCTGCACAACCAGAGCGCCCTGCGCCTCAAGGGCCGGCTGCTCTTCACGCCCGGCGTCATGGTGTCGAGCGTGCCCTGGCAGCTCGCGTCCTCGGCCGGCATGGAGGAGCGCCTCGACGGACCGGTCGCCGGCGACGTCCGGCGCGGCGAGGGATGAGCGGCTCCCAGCCCCCCGTCGCGGCGGACGAGCTCACCGTCGGCAACGAGGTCGTCGTCGAGGCCGGACCGATCGCGCACGGCGGCTTCGTCGTCGCGCGCCATGAGGGCCGGGTCCTCTTCGTCCGACACGCCCTGCCGGGGGAGCAGGTCCGCGCCCGCATCACCGAGGGCGGTCCCGGAGACCGCTTCCTGCGTGCGGACGCGGTCGAGGTCCTCGAGCCCTCGAGCGAGCGTGTCGAACCTCCTTGTCCGTATGCCGGTCCCGGGCTCTGTGGTGGGTGCGACTTCCAGCACGTCGCCGTCCCCGAGCAGCGACGGCTCAAGGCCGCCGTCGTCGAGGAGCAGCTGCGCCGTCTGGCCCACGTCGAGCGTGACGTCGTCGTCGAGCCGGTGCCGGGTGACGTTGACGGCCTGCGCTGGCGTACCCGCACCGAGTTCGCCGTCGACGAGACCGGTCGTGCGGGGATGCGACGGCACCGCAGCCACGACCTCATCCCCATCGACGACTGCCTCATCGCGAACGAGCAGGTCGTGGGCACCGGTGTCCTGCAGGGCCACTGGCCGGGGGAGAAGGCCGTCGACGTCGTCGCGCCGACCGACGGTCCCACGGTCGTCGTCAGGGTGCCATCCGATGAGGTGAATGTGCCCGTCGTCACCGAGACCGTTGCGGCACAGAGCCTCTCGCGCGAGTTCGACGTCAGCGCGCGCGGCTTCTGGCAGGTCCACCCGGGTGCGGCCGCGACCTTCGTCGACGCCGTCATCGACGGGCTGAAGCCGCGAGAGGGTGAGCGCTGCCTCGACCTCTATGCCGGTGTGGGCGTGTTCGCGTCGGCGCTCGCCGAGGCCGTGGGCCCGTCCGGACAGGTCGTCGCGGTCGAGTCCGACGCGGTCGCCGTGGCCCAGGCCGGGCTCAACGTCGAGCGGACCCCGTGGGTCCGCTACATCCAGGGCCGCGTCGACCACGTCTTCGGCGTCGAGTCGACTGGGCGGGTCGCGGGGTCGCGCAAGGGCCGGCGCCGCAGTGCGCCGCGTCGGCCGCACAGCCAGCTCCCGCCCAGCGCCGACCTCGTCATCCTCGACCCGCCACGCACCGGAGCGGGCAAGGCGGTCGTCGGCGCCGTCGCGGCGCTGCGCCCACGGGCCCTGGCCTACGTCGCCTGCGACCCGGCAGCGCTCGCGCGCGACACGGCATACCTGATGGAGCGCGGGTACGCGCTCACCTCGCTGCGTGCGTTCGACGCGTTCCCGATGACGCACCACGTCGAGTGCGTCGCCATCTTCGAGCCGGCACCCGCGTGAGCGCCGACCGGGCCTACCGCGTCCTCGACGCCGGCACGCGCGCGTGGTGGCGCACGGTGGGCCGCCGCGTCGACCTCGACGGTGAGCACTCGTGGCTGCGTGCCCCGGCCGCCGAGGCGGGCATCATCGGGCCGTCGTGGCTCGACGCGGCCGCCGCAGCGGTGTCAGGGACGGTCGAGCGTGGCGGCGAGCGCGGCCTCGTGCCGGACCTCGCGGCGCTCGACGGGCCGGGCTTCTCGGCCGCGGAGCTGTCGCCGCAGGTCCGTGACTTCTACGAGCAGACCGGCGCGTGGACGATGGACGCGTGGTCGAGCTGGTCGCCCCTGTTCCAGCCCGGGGGCATGCTCGTCGAGCACCTCTTCGGGCGGCGGCTCCAGCAGCTCGCCCTGCCGGTGCAGCCGCTGGACGTCAGCCACGGGATCGACAGCGAGATCGTCGGGATCGTCGACGGCGAGGGCCGGCAGGTCTCGGCCGCGTGGCTGCGTCGCCTCCGCCGCACCGGCCAGTTCCTCTTCAGCGGTGCGTATGCCGTCCGCTCCCTGCCCGGTGCCGAACGCCCGAGCGTGCATGTGACCTTCCCCCTCGAGAAGGGCAACGTGCAGGTGTTCCTGCGACCCGAGGTGCGGACCGACGGAGCCCTGGTGCTCTCGTCCGCGAGCCGGGTCTTCGGCCGTGACGGCGCCTACGTCGTCGTCCACGGCTCGCCGGGGGAGGCATGGGCCGCACGGGTCCCGATCCACGAGGAGTTTGTCGTCCACGTCGACGACCGTGGCGAGCTCAGGACCGACCACGAGCTGCGCGTCGGGCGGGCGCGGGCACTGCGTCTCCACTACCGGATGCGGCGTGGGAAGGTTGGACAGCAGGACCCCTCCACTAGTATCTTGATGTCAAGATAAATTGGTGGACCAAGACACGCGATGACGCGCGGAAGGGAGCAGGCTCGTGACGAGCACTGACAGCTTCAAGGCACACGGCGAACTCCAGGTAGGCGACAAGGCCTACGACATCTACCGCCTCTCGGCGGTCGAGGGGAGCGAGACGCTTCCCTACAGCCTCAAGGTTCTCCTCGAGAACCTCCTGCGCACCGAGGACGGCGCCAACATCACGGCCGACCACATCCGCGCCCTCGGCGGCTGGGACGAGAACGCCCAGCCCGACACCGAGATCCAGTTCACGCCGGGCCGCGTGATCATGCAGGACTTCACCGGCGTCCCCTGCGTCGTCGACCTCGCCACCATGCGTGAGGCCGTCGCCGACCTCGGCGGCAACCCGGAGAAGATCAACCCGCTCGCGCCCGCCGAGCTCGTCATCGACCACTCGGTGATCATCGACGTGTTCGGTCGCTCCGATGCCTTCGAGCGCAACGTCGACATCGAGTACCAGCGCAACAACGAGCGCTACAAGTTCCTCCGCTGGGGCCAGACGGCCTTCGACGACTTCAAGGTCGTCCCCCCGGGCACCGGCATCGTCCACCAGGTCAACATCGAGCACCTCGCGCGCACCGTCATGACCCGCGAGGTCGACGGCGCGACCCTGGCCTACCCGGACACCTGCGTCGGCACCGACAGCCACACGACGATGGTCAACGGCCTCGGCGTCCTGGGCTGGGGCGTCGGCGGCATCGAGGCCGAGGCCGCCATGCTGGGCCAGCCCGTCTCGATGCTCATCCCGCGCGTCGTCGGGTTCAAGCTCTCCGGCTCCGTGCCGCAGGGCGCAACCGCCACTGACGTCGTCCTCACGATCACCGAGATGCTGCGCAAGCACGGCGTCGTCGGCAAGTTCGTCGAGTTCTACGGCGAGGGCGTCTCCGCCGTTCCGCTGGCCAACCGCGCCACGATCGGCAACATGAGCCCCGAGTTCGGCTCGACCTGCGCGATCTTCCCGATCGACGACGTGACCCTCGAGTACCTCCGCCTCACCGGGCGCTCCGAGGAGTCGGTGGCCCTCGTCGAGGCCTACGCCAAGGAGCAGGGCCTGTGGCTCAACGCCGGCCCCGACCAGCCCGAGGCGCGCTACTCCGAGCGTCTCGAGCTCGACCTGTCGACGGTCGTCCCGTCGATCGCCGGACCGAAGCGCCCGCAGGACCGCATCGCGCTCAGCGACGCCAAGGAGTCGTTCCGCAAGGTCCTCCCGACCTACGTCGCGCACGACGAGGGTGACGACGGCCTCGCCAGCTCGTTCCCCGCGAGCGACCCCACGCCCCAGGGCTCGCCCGACGGCCAGAACGGCGGCGACAAGCCGGCCGACGAGGGCAGCGGCACCGACCGCCCCAGCAAGAAGGTGTCCATCACGATCGACGGGCAGGCGACCGAGGTCGACCACGGCATCGTCGCGATCGCGTCGATCACGTCCTGCACCAACACCTCGAACCCGTCCGTGATGATGGCGGCCGCGATGCTCGCCAAGAACGCCGTCGAGAAGGGCCTCACGGTCGCCCCGTGGGTCAAGACCTCGATGGCGCCGGGCTCCAAGGTCGTCACGGGCTACTACGAGAAGGCCGGCATGTGGCCCTACCTCGAGAAGCTCGGCTTCCACCTCGTCGGCTACGGCTGCACGACGTGCATCGGCAACTCGGGTCCGATCATCGACGAGGTGAGCAAGGCCGTGAACGACAACGACCTCGCCGTCGTCTCGGTCCTCTCGGGCAACCGCAACTTCGAGGGCCGCATCAACCCCGACGTCAAGATGAACTACCTCGCGTCGCCGCCGCTGGTCATCGCCTACGCCCTGGCCGGGACGATGGACTTCGACTTCGAGACCGACTCGCTCGGCACCGACACCGACGGCAACGACGTGTTCCTCAAGGACATCTGGCCCAGCCCGAACGACGTCGAGGCCACCATCGCCGGTGCGATCAGCCAGAAGCTGTTCACCGACGACTATGCCGACGTCTTCGCCGGTGACGAGCGGTGGCAGGGCCTGCCCACCCCCGAGGGCAACACCTTCGACTGGGACGCCGACTCGACCTACGTCCGCAAGCCCCCGTACTTCGACGGCATGCAGATGGAGACCACGCCGGTCACCGACATCGAGGGCGCCCGCGTCCTCGCCAAGCTCGGTGACTCGGTCACGACCGACCACATCAGCCCGGCCGGCGCGATCAAGACCGACAGCCCCGCGGGCAAGTACCTCGCGGACCACGGCGTCGAGCGCAAGGACTTCAACTCCTACGGCTCGCGCCGCGGCAACCACGAGATCATGATCCGCGGCACGTTCGCCAACATCCGGCTCAAGAACCTGCTGCTCGACGGGGTCGAGGGTGGCTTCACCCGCGACTTCACCAAGGGCGGCGAGCAGAGCACGATCTTCGACGCGTCGGCGAACTACCAGGCTGCGGGCACGCCGCTCGTGATCCTGGCCGGCAAGGAGTACGGCTCGGGCAGCTCGCGTGACTGGGCCGCCAAGGGCACCGCACTCCTCGGCGTCCGCGCCGTCATCACCGAGAGCTACGAGCGCATCCACCGCTCCAACCTCATCGGCATGGGTGTCCTGCCGCTCCAGTTCCCGGAGGGCCAGAACGCCGAGTCGCTCGGCCTCGACGGCACCGAGACCTTCTCGGTCACCGGCGTCACCGAGCTCAACGAGGGCCGCACGCCCAAGACGGTCAAGGTCGTCGCCTCCAAGGAGGGTGGCGAGGACGTCTCGTTCGACGCCGTCCTGCGCATCGACACCCCCGGTGAGGCCGACTACTACCGCAACGGCGGCATCCTCCAGTACGTCCTGCGGTCGCTCGTGAAGTAGCGAGACCCGTCGCACAGACGACGACGCCGGTATGCCGTGACCCACGGCATACCGGCGTCTCTCGTGTCTGGGGCGCGCCTCTTTACCCCGTGACGCGCCGGGCAAACCACCCGTTCGGGGGGTTGCCAGCACGCCCCTGACTACGTTGAAGTGGATAGGAACCAGTCTTGGACTAGTTCAGTTGGGGGGTGAAGTCGATGACCGCGTGGTCCCGTCGCGTTGGCCTGACCAGGCTGTTGCTCTGCGCCGTCTGCATCGTCGGCGGCTTCATCCTCGCGTCCTGGACGAGCGCCCGTGCCGACGACCGGGGGCTGCTGGGAGCGGTGGCCACGTCGGTCCCGACGGTCGAGCGAGTGCTCGAGACCGCGACGACGACCGTGGCCCGGACGACGGCTGCGACACCGGCAGCGCCGGTGGCCGAGGTCGTGACGAAGCCCGTCGCCGAGGTCACAGCCGTGGCCGCAAAGCCCGCGCGAGTCGTGGACAGGACGACTCAGGCAGCCGCCACGTCGACCAGCAATGCGTTGTCGCACACCACTTCTCGCGTCGTGAGCACCGTGAAGCAGGCGGCCCCGGTCACGAGTCCCGTGCTCGAGCCGGTCGCCGCCGTCGTGGCTCCCGTCGTCGGGAAGGCCGACGCCGACACTGCTGTGGAGCTGCCGGTCGTCGACGACGTGCTCGAGGTCATTGCCCCCGTGGTTCCGAGAGTTCCCGCCGTTCCCGCAGCCCCCGTGGTTGAGGTCCAGCCGCGAACGCCGGACGTCGTCATCGCGGCCGACCTCGCGGGTGTCGTGGCTGCGGGCCCGGCCTCCGACGTCGTGGCCGCTGTTGCGCCAGCGCCGAGCGCGCCCTCGTCGGTACTCGGTGACGCCTCAGCTGTCGTCGGCGGCCTGCCGACGCCCAGTCGTGCCGGCGCAGTCGACGCCTCCCCGTCGACTGTGCCGGCCGGAGCCCCGGGTCCGGCGCCGCTGGCGCCCGTGCCGGACTCCGCCCTGACCGGTGCCTCCGGTGGCTCCGCGTCCACCCGGTCCTCGGGCGGCGGCGCCGATCTCGCCCTGACCCCTGCCGTTTTCGGTCTGCTCCAAAGTCGTTGTCCTGCAGCGCAGTCGCGCTCGTACTCGCTCACCACCGGCCCCGTCCTGGAGCCGGGTTCCCGACCTGGTTGATGCCGCTCCGGCGCCTGTTGAGGCGCCGTCCGAGCATGCCCGCACGTGCGGGCGTCCACGCATCAACCATGAAAGGAACGACCATGCACGCATACATGAGACGAGGGCTCCAGATCTCCCTCGTGGTCGGCGGGGGAATCCTTTTCTCCGCGCAGGCCCACGCGGACGACACGAGCGGTACGCAGAGTCTGCTCGGGGGAAATCAGGTGGTGGCGCCCGTGTCGGTGCCGGTGACGGTGAGTGGCAACGCCATCTCGGTGGCCGGCGACTCGGGCAGCAGCTCGAGCACCACGAAGGCGGGTTCGGGCGGGAGCAGCGCTGCTGCTTCTCCGTCCAGGACGTCGGGTGCGGACTCGGCCGGCGGTGGGAACCAGGCCTCTGCGCCGGTGTCGGTGCCGGTGACGGTGAGTGGCAACGCCATCTCGGTGACCGGCGACTCCGGCAGCAGCTCGAGCACCACGAAGGCGGGCTCGGGCGGGAGCAGCGCTGCTGCTTCCCCGTCCAGGACGTCGGGAGCGGACTCGGCCGGCGGCGGCAACCAAGCCTCTGCACCCGTCAGTGCTCCGGTGAGTGCCGGCGGCAACGCCGTCTCGGTGCTGGGTGACGCGAACAGCTCTGGTGCTGCGACGTCGTCCGACGCCAACGGTGGCAGCTCTGGTGCCAGCCCGTCCTCGACGTCGGGTACCGACTCGACCGCTGGCGGCAACCAGGCCGCAGCGCCCGTCAGTGTTCCGGTGAGTGCCGGCGGCAATGCCGTCTCGGTGCTGGGCGATGCGAGCACCAGCGGTGCCTCGTCCACCTCAGCCGCGGGATCGGGCGGGACTGCCGGTGCTGCGACCACCACCGGTGGCGACTCGGTCCTCGGTGGGAACCAGGTGGCGGCTCCGGTCGGGGCTCCGGTGAGTGCTGGTGGCAACGCCGTCTCCGTGCTCGGTGACGCGAACAGCACTGGTGCCTCGTCCGGTTCATCTGCGGGATCCGATGGTTCTGCTGGTGGTGCAACCACCGGCGGGGGCGCCTCGGTCCTCGGTGGGAACCAGGTGGCGGCTCCGGTCGGGGCTCCGGTCAGTGCCGGTGGCAACGCCGTCTCCGTGCTCGGTGACGCGAACACCTCTGGTGCTGCGACCACGTCGGTCGCGGGATCCAGTGGAACTGCCGGTGGCGCGACCACCGGAGGCGACGAGTCCGCGCTCGGCGGGAACCAGGTGCTGGCTCCGATCGGCGCTCCGGTGACGGTCGGCGGCAACAGCGTCTCCGTGCTGGGTGACGCGACCAGCACGGGTGCTGCGACCACGTCGGGCACGAACAGTGGGGCGCCTGCCGGCGCAGGGACTCCCTCCGGTGAGGACTCGACCGGCGGCGGCAACCAGGTCGTCATCCCGATCGGTGCGCCGCTGAGCGTCGGCGGCAACTCGGTCTCGGTAGCGGGGGAGGCGTCGAGCGAGGGCTCGACCACCACCAGCCCCGGGAATGCTGCGCCGGCCACGCCGACGACTCCGACCGTCCCGGCCGAGCCCACCGACCCGGTGGACCCGACCGTGCCGGCCGACCCGACGAGCCCGGCGACGCCGTCCGACCCGACCGAGGGGCGCGACGACGCTGCCGCGACTCCGAGCCGTGGTGGGTCGACCGCACGCGTCTCGCTCGCCACGACGGCGATGGCCGAGTCGATGGGTGACCTCGCCCGGACCGGGGTGGAGATGTCCCGCCTACTCGGTGCCGGTCTGGCTCTCTTCGCCCTCGGAGGCCTGCTCCTCGCAGGCGCCGGACGTCGTCGGGTGGTGCTCGCCTGACGGAGGCAGCCGGGGCCGATGCCCTCCCGCATCGGTCCCGGCTGGTTCCCGCCCCCCGCGACCCGGTCTCAGCCCATCGTCTTCTGTCCGTCAAGGGCCTCGCGGATGATGTCCGCGTGGCCGGAGTGCTGGGCGGTCTCGGCGATGATGTGGAGGAACGACCGGCGGGCGCTGCGGACGGCGCCGGGCTCGAACCACGGCGCCTTGGGGAGCGGCTGGGTGGCATCGAGGTCGGGCAGGGACTCGACGAGCGCATCCGTGCGCGCGGCCACCTGCTCGTAGTCGGCAAGGAGGCCCGACAACGTCTCGGTCTCGGTCATCCGGTGCGAGTCCACGAAGGCCTTGACCTCCGGTGGCGGGTTGGTCCAGTCGACGCTGCCCCAGTCGACGTCGGGCGCCTCCCGAGGGCCGTCGACGATGAACCTCGCCCACTCGTCCTCGGTGGCCGCGACGTGCTTGATGAGGCCACCCAGGGTCAGCTCGCTCACGGTGGTCCGCTCGCGTGCCTGCTCGTCGGTGATGTCCTGGGCGGTGAACCGCAGGAACCGTCGGTGCTGTCGAAGGGACTCGAGGAGATCGGAACGTTCGGTGTCCATGACGAGAACCTAGCGACCTCCGCCGACACCGGCGAGGGCTCGGAAAGGACGGTCAGCCCTGGGCCAGGTCGACGACGTCACCGATGACGACGACGGCCGGTGACTCGACCCGTCGGAAGAGTGCGGTGTCGGCGATGTCGGCGAGCGTGCCGATCGTGACCCGCTGGTCGGGGAGGAACCCCCGCTCGATGATCGCGACGGGGCAGGTGCCCGGGCGTCCGTGGGCGATGAGGATGTCCGCGGTGGAGCGCAGCGTCGACACCCCCATGAGCAGGACGAGCGTGTGGTCGGTCCCCGGCGGCAGCGTCGGGACCTGCTCGTGGCCGGACACGACGGTGAACGCCTTGGCGACACCGCGGTGGGTGAGCGGGATGCCGGCCGCCGCGGGGACCGCGACGGCACTCGTCACACCCGGGACGACCTCGCACGGTATGCCGTGTGCCTCGCACGCGAGCCGCTCCTCGCCTCCGCGGCCGAGGACGTAGGGGTCGCCACCCTTGAGGCGGACCACGCCGTGGCCGCGGGCGGCCTCCTCGACGAGGATCTCGTTGATCCGGTGCTGCGGGACGGGGTGGTGGCCGGGGGTCTTTCCGACGTCGATGACCCGCACCGACTCGGGCAGGCGGGCGACGACGCCGCGGGGAGCCAGCCGGTCGATGACGACGACGTCGGCGGACGCGAGCAGCTCGTGACCACGGGTGGTGAGCAGCCCGTCGGCGCCGGGACCGCCCCCGACGAGGGCCACCCAGCCGGTGTCGCGCGCACGGTGCGAGCGCAGGTCGAGCCCGCCGGTCCGCAGGGCGAGGTCGATGCCGTCGCGCACGGTGCCGGCGAGGGTGGTGCCGGCAGCCGCGTCGACGGCGACCGTGACGGTGCCGTCAGGGGTGTCGACCCGGGTGCCCGCGGGGACGCGGGCCGCGCCCGCACCGGCGTCGTGGCCGTCGATGCACCAGATGCGCAGGGCTTCGGCCTCGGCGCGCACAGCGGTGTCGACGAGCGGGTCGCCGGTGGCGGTGTGGACCAGCCAGGCGCCGTCGAGGTCGCCGGGGCCGTCGGGGTCGCGCCGGACCCAGGTCAGCCGTTCGGGGTGCTCGGAGAGGAGGTCCTGCACCTCCTCACAGACCCATGGGGAGACGACGCGGACGTGGGCGCCCTCGTCGAGGAACGAGCGGACCGGTCCGGCCGTGACCGGGCCTCCGCCGAATGCGACGACGAGTCGACCGGTGAGGTCGAGGACCACGGGCAGCGCGCCCCTCAGATGTCCCATGCCTCGTCGCCTTCGGGAGTGGTGGGCGCGTCGGCGGCCGTGGGGAGGGTGGCGCCGACCATGCCGGCGGCCACGGTGCGGCCGTCGTGCGCGTCGATGAGGAGGAACGAGCCGCCACGGCGTGACGTGGCGTAGTCCTCGACCGGGACCGGAGCGGCCAGGCGGAGGGAGACCAGCCCAATGTCGTTGAGCGACAGGACATCTGACGGGACTGCGTTCAGGTCGTCGAGGTCGAGCGCTCCGTCGATCGTGCGCACCGCTGTCTGCACGGTGCGTGATCCGTGCTTGAGGAGGTAGCGCTGTCCTGGCCGCAGCGGTGCGTCGCCGAGCCAGCACACGACGGCTGCGAGGTCCTGGGTGGGCACGGGCGCGCCGTCCGCGGCGGCGATGACGTCACCGCGGGAGACGTCGACCTCGTCGGCAAGGCGCAGGGTGACCGACTGCGGCGCGAACGCCTCGTCGAGGGTCCGCTCACCGAGGTCGATCCCCGTCACCGTCGACCGGGTGCCCGAGGGGAGCACCACGACCGGGTCGCCGAGCCGCACGACGCCCGAGGCGACCTGGCCGGCATACCCCCGGTAGTCGCGGTGGGCCTCGTCGCGCGCGGCGCCCTGCGGACGGATGACGAGCTGCACCGGCATACGGAAGGCCTCGTGTGCGGGGTCGTCCGACGGAGGGATCTCCTCGAGGAGCTCGAGGAGGGTGGGACCGGCGTACCAGGGGGTGCGCGTGGAGCGCTCGGCCACGTTGTCGCCGTCGAGGGCGCTCACCGGGATCGCGGTGGCCTCCTCGACACCGAGCTCGCGGGCGACCTGCTGCACCTCGGCGTTGACCCGCTCGAAGACCTCCTGCGAGAAGTCGACGAGGTCGATCTTGTTGACCGCGACGACGACGTGGGGGACGCGCAGGAGTGCGGTGACGGCGAGGTGGCGGCGGGTCTGCTCGAGGACGCCCTTGCGCGCGTCGACGAGGAGCACGACAACGTCGGCGGTGCTCGAGCCGGTCACAGTGTTGCGGGTGTACTGGACGTGGCCCGGGCAGTCGGCGAGGACGAAGGAGCGGCGCGCCGTCGCGAAGTAGCGATAGGCGACGTCGATGGTGATGCCCTGCTCGCGCTCGGCACGCAGCCCGTCGGTGAGCAGCGCGAGATCCGCTGCGGTGAGGCCGCGCTCACGCGAGACCCGCTCGACGGCGGCGAGCTGGTCGGACAGCACCGACTTCGTGTCGTGGAGGAGCCGGCCGACGAGCGTGGACTTGCCGTCGTCCACGGAGCCGGCGGTGGCGAGGCGGAGCAGCGTGCCCGTGGCGGGGACGGCAGTGGTGGCCGGTGCCATCAGAAATAGCCTTCCTTCTTGCGGTCCTCCATGGCGGCCTCGGAGATCCGGTCGTCGGCGCGTGTGGCGCCACGTTCGGTGAGGGTCGAGGCGGCCACCTCGAGGACGATCTCGGCGTTGCTGCGGGCGGGTGACTCGACGGCGCCGGTGCACGACATGTCGCCGACGGTGCGGTAGCGGACGAGCCGCGTCTCGACCGGCTCGTCGTCGCGCGGCTGGCTGCACGGACCGACCGCGAGCCACATGCCGTCTCGCTGGAAGACCTCGCGCTCGTGGGCGTAGTAGAGCGAGGCCAGCGGGATGTCCTCGCGCTCGATGTAGCTCCAGACGTCGAGCTCGGTCCAGTTGCTGATCGGGAAGGCGCGCACGTGCTCGCCGGGCCGGTGCCGCGGGTTGTAGAGGTTCCAGAGCTCCGGGCGCTGGTTCTTGGGGTCCCACTGCCCGAACTCGTCGCGCAGCGAGACGATCCGCTCTTTGGCGCGGGCCTTCTCCTCGTCGCGACGGCCGCCGCCGAAGACTCCGTCGAAGCGGTGCTCGTTGATGGCGTCGAGCAGCGGCTGGGTCTGCAGGGCGTTGCGCAGCCCGTCGGCGCGCTCCCGCAGGCGTCCGTCGTCGATGTAGTCCTGGACGCTCGCGACCTCGAGCCGGAGGCCGAGGCGCTCGACCGTGGCGTCGCGGTACTCGAGGACCTCGGGGAAGTTGTGGCCCGTGTCGACGTGGAGCACCGGGAACGGGATCGGCGCCGGCCAGAACGCCTTGGTGGCGAGGTGGAGCATGACGACCGAGTCCTTGCCGCCGCTGAAGAGCAGGACGGGTCGCTCGAGCTCGCCGACGACCTCGCGGATGATGAGGATCGCCTCGGCCTCGAGCGCGTCGAGCTGGCTCAGGACGTGCGAGTCGTCGGTGGGGGTGTCGGTGACGGGGCGTTCGGTGGTGGCGGCGCTCATGTGTGGATCCCGCATTCGGTCTTGGAGAGGCCCGACCAGCGGCCGGCCCGAGGGTCCTCGCCAGGGGCGACCCGGCGGGTGCATGGCTCGCACCCGATCGACGGGTAGCCGTCGGAGAGAAGGAGGTTGACCGGCACGCCGTGCTCGAGGGCGTAGTCGGTGACGTCGTCGAGCGACCACGTGACGAGGGGGTTGACCTTCACGAGGCCGTGCTTCTCGTCGAAGGTGACGAGCGGCGTGGCGGTCCGGGTGGGAGCCTCGTCGCGACGCACGCCGGTGACCCAGGCCTCGTAGCCGCCGAGGGTGCGCGCCAGCGGCTCCATCTTGCGCATCGCGCAGCACAGCGCCGGGTCGCGGTCGTGCAGGCGCGGGCCGTACTTCGCGTCCTGCTCGGCGACGGTGAGCTCGGGCAGGACGTCGACGACGGTGACGTCGAGCTCGTCGGCGACGCGGGCACGCGTGCCGAGGGTGTCGGCGAAGTGGTAGCCGGTCTCGAGGAAGAGGACGTCGACACCGGGGGCGTGCTGCGAGATGAGGTGCGGGAGAACGCCTTCGGCCATGCTGCACGCCACGGCCAGGGTGCCGGGGAAGGTCTCGGCGGCCCACCTCGCCACGGCGACGGCGTCCGTGTCGTCCAGCGCCGCGCCCTCGAGCGCGAGCGCCCGAAGCTCCTCCTCGCTTCGCCTGGTGCCGGCTCGGGTCAGGGTGGTCATGTCAGCTCCTCGTCGTCGACGCGGTGGGCCCATGTGGCGAAGGACTCGCCGTCGGTCCGCTGCTCGAGGAAGCGGCGGGTGATGCGCTCGACGTAGTCGGCGAGGTCGGTGGCGAGGACCCGCAGGCCCCGGACCGTGCGGCCGAGGCCGGCCTCGTCACGCTCGGGGGAGGCGAGACCGCCACCGAGGTGGACCTGGAAGCCGGGCACGTTCTCGCCGGCGTCGTCGGTGGTGATGAGGCCCTTGAGCCCGATGTCGGCGGTCTGGATGCGGGCACACGAGTTCGGGCACCCGTTGACGTGCAACGAGATCGGGGTGTCGAGCTCGATGCCCGCGAGACGCTCCTCGAGCTCGGCGATGACCGCCGTCGCGGTGTCCTTGGTGTCGACGATCGCGAGCTTGCAGTACTCGATGCCGGTGCAGGCCATCGTCGTCCGGCGGAACGGGCTGGGCGTCGCGGTGAGCCCGAGCTCCTCGATGCCGGCGACGAGCTCGTCGACGCCGTCCTGCGGGATGCCGAGGATGACGAGCTTCTGGTGCGCGGTGAGCCGCACGCCGTCACCGCCGACCCGCTCGACGAGGTCGCCGAGCCGGGTGAGGATGGTGCCGCTGATCCGGCCGACGACCGGTGCCGCACCGACGTAGAAGCGTCCGTCCTTCTGGGGGTGCACGCCGATGTGGTCACCGGGTCCCCTGGCCGGGGCGGGCGCGGGGCCGTCGGGCAGGGCGCGACCGAGGTACTCGGTCTCGAGGACCTGGCGGAACTTCTCGGGGCCCCATTCGGCGAGCAGGAACTTGAGGCGGGCCTTGGTGCGCATCCGGCGGTAGCCGTAGTCGCGGAAGATCGAGATGACGCCGTGCCACACGTCGGGGGCGTCGGCCTCGGAGACGAAGACACCGAGCCGCTCGGCGAGGCGCGGGGCGGTCGACAGCGCGCCACCGACCCAGAGGTCGTAGCCGGGGCCGAGCTCGGGGTGGACGACACCGACGAGCGAGACGTCGTTGATCTCGTGGACGACGTCGAGGCTCGGGTGCCCGGTGATCGCGGTCTTGAACTTGCGGGGGAGGTTCGACAGCTCGGTGTCGCCCAGCCAGCGGGAGGTGATCTCGCGGATGACCGGCGTCGGGTCGATGATCTCGTCGGCGGCGACGCCGGCGACCGGGCTGCCGAGGAACCCACGAGGCGTGTCGCCGCAGGCCTCGGTCGTCTGGAGCCCGACGGCCTCGAGCCGGCGCCACACCTCCGGCACGCTCTCGATCGCGATCCAGTGGTACTGGATGTTCTGCCGGTCGCTGATGTCGGCGCTCTCACGGGCGAAGTCGGTGGAGATGCCGCCGAGGACGCGCAGCTGCGCGGGGGAGAGGACCTGGCCGTCGGTGCGCACGCGGAGCATGAAGAACTTGTCCTCGAGCTCGTGCGGCTCGAGCTGGGCGGTGCGCCCGCCGTCGATGCCTGGCTTGCGCTGCGTGTAGAGGCCCCACCAGCGGAACCGGCCGTGCAGGTCGTCGCCGGGGATGGAGTCGAAACCCTCGAGGGCGTAGGTCTGCTCGATCCGCTCCCGGACGTTGAGGCCGTTGTCCTCCGCCTTGAACGCCTCGTTGGGGTTGAGCGGCTCCGGGCCGTCGACGGCCCACTGGCCGTGGGACCGGCCGGTGCGTGGCGGCCGCAGGGCGCGGCTGCCGGAGGCGACGCTCGTCATGGTTCCTCGATCCTCATTGGGTGCCAATGCTGATGGGAAGCATAAGAGCAAGTTATGGCTTGCGGAGAGGGTGGTCCACGATGTGACCCGCGCCGGACCGGGCCTCACAGGGGATATCATCGAACACATGTTCGACCCATCGGCGCCGCCACCGTTGCGCCGTGCGGCGAGCCCGGGGGCGCCCGGCGGGACGCGTCGACCCGGTCCTCCCGGGTGGCCCGACCGGGTGCCGCCGCCCGAGGCGCCCGGCTGGCAGGTGCCCGCGGTCGGGTGGCTGCTCGACCACTGTCCTGCGGACTACCGCATGTATGCCGTGTGGCGCCGTCACCCGATCGCCCTCGCCTGGGTGACCACGCACCACCTGGACGCGCAGCTGGGAGGGATGCGCACGGCATACCGGGGTCTTCGGGTGGACCTCGCCGACCATGTCGACCCCGAGGGGATCGCCGCCTCGCTGGCGGCGCTGGAGGCCGAGGGGGCGCGGCTGCTCGCGGCGCGCCGGGCCGCCGGGCTGCTGCTCGAGGCGATGCAGGGGCACACGTTCGTGCCACGGCTCTGAGGCGGTCTTGACCGAGGTATACGTTGAGTAAGAAGTTGTCCAAGTCCCTTCCGTGGCGACCGAGCGAGCCGCTGTGATGAGGAGGTTGTGCCGCATCGCGCGGCGCTCTCGACACGACAAGGACCTCCCCATGCGTCGATCGCTCACTGCCCTCGCCTGCCTGGCCGCGGGCTCCGCAGCCCTGGCCACCGCCGTCCCCGCGGCGACCGCCCGCCCGGCCGACCCCGTCGGTCCGCTCCGCCAGCTCGACGTCTCCGCCGTCGGTGCCCGCGCCGAGCAGGCCCTGCGCGCGGCACCCGGTCTCGTCCGGCTCTCGGCCGGTGAGGACCTCGTCGCCACGAAGGCCGTCGGCGAGCGCTCGGGTGCGAGCCACGTGCGGATGGACCGCACCTACCGCGGGCTTCCCGTCCTCGGTGGGGACCTCGTCGCGCACCTCGGCGCCGACGGTGCCGTCGACTCGGTGAGCCAGACGCTCAGGGCGCCGGTGAGCGTCTCGACGACGCCCGGCATCAGCGCCGCGAAGGCCCGCACCGCGACCCGTGCCACGCTCCCTGCCGGTGTCTCCCTCGACAAGGCCGCGCCCACGCTGGCCGTCGACGCGACCGATGGCACGCCCCGACTCGTCTGGGACGTGCGCAGCAGCGGTGTCCGGGCGAGCGGGACGCCCAGCCGGCTCCACACCTGGGTCGACGCGACCACCGGAGCCGTCGTCGGCGAGGCCGACGAGATCCGCGAGGCAGACGGCAGCGGCGCCTCGCTCTACAGCGGCACCGTGACCATCCAGACCACCCAGTCGGGCTCGACCTTCCAGCTCAAGGACACGACCCGCGGGAGCTCGCAGGTCACCGACATGGCCAACAAGACCGACAGCGCCTTCTGCACCGTCGCCGGCATCGGCTGCTCCACCGGCACCCTCTTCACCGACGCCGACAACGTCTGGGGCAACGGCACCAACGCCAACCGCCAGAGCGCGGCCGTCGACGCGGCATACGGGCAGGCCCGCACGTGGGACTACTTCAAGAACGCCCACGGCCGCAACGGCATCTGGAACACCGGCAAGGGCTCGCCGAGCCGCGTCCACTACGGCTCCAACTACGTCAACGCCTTCTGGGACGGCAAGCAGATGACCTACGGCGACGGCGACGGCACCTCGTTCGGTCCGCTCGTCTCGCTCGACGTCGCCGGCCACGAGATGAGCCACGGCGTCACCGAGAACTCCGCGAACCTCACCTACTCCAAGGAGTCGGGCGGCCTCAACGAGTCCACGAGCGACATCTTCGGCTCGATGGTCGAGTTCAGCGCCAACAACACGAGCGACCCGGGCGACTACCTCATCGGTGAGGAGTTCGACCTCGCCAAGGGTCTCGGCTTCCGTCGCATGGACAACCCGAGCTCGGACGGCAAGTCGGTCAACTGCTGGAGCTCGTCGGTCGCGAACCTCGATGTGCACTACTCCTCGGGCGTCGGCAACCACTTCTTCTACCTGCTCGCCGAGGGCTCGGGCGCCAGGACGATAGGTGGGGTCGCGCACAGCTCGACGACGTGCAACGGCTCGACCGTGACCGGCATCGGCCGGGACGCGGCGGCCAAGATCTGGTACCGCGCCCTCACCGTCTACATGACGTCCTCGACGAACTACTCGGGAGCGCGGGCGGCGACGGTCAAGGCGGCGGGCGACCTCTACGGCGCCTCGTCGACCCAGGCCGCGACCGTGGCGACCGCGTGGGACGCCGTGTCGGTGAAGTAGGCCCTGCCCGCCCTGAGGCAGGCGGCGCACGGACCCCACATCTCGACGCGAGGTGTGGGGTTCGTGTGCGTCCGGTGAGAGTGTGTGGTGTGGAGCCGACCGTGCCCGGCGCGCCGCGCGAGAGCACCTAGACTCTTGCGGATGGACATCGGCACCGAGAGGGAGAGCGCGTGAGCGTGTTGGAGCGCATCCAGGGACCTGACGACCTCAAGGCCCTGACCCGACCCGAGCTGGACACCCTCGCCCGGGAGATCCGGACCTTCCTCGTCGACGAGGTCTCCCGCACCGGCGGACACCTCGGCCCCAACCTCGGCGTCGTCGAGCTGACGATCGCGATCCACCGCGTGTTCTCCAGCCCGCGCGACGCGGTCGTCTTCGACACCGGCCACCAGTCCTACGTCCACAAGCTGCTCACCGGGCGCCACGACTTCTCCGGGCTGCGCAAGCAGGGAGGTCTCTCGGGCTACCCCAGCCGCGCCGAGTCCGAGCACGACGTCGTCGAGAGCTCGCACGCCTCGAGCTCGCTGTCGTGGGCGCACGGCATCGCCGCCGGCCGCGTCGTCGCGGGGGAGCGCGACCGGCACACCGTCGCCGTCATCGGTGACGGGGCGCTCACCGGGGGCATGGCCTGGGAGGCCATCAACAACATCGCCGCCGAGCGCGACCTGCCGCTCGTCATCGTCGTCAACGACAACGAGCGCTCCTATGCGCCGACCCGCGGCGGGCTCGCCGACCACCTCGCGACGCTGCGCACGACCCGCGGCTACGAGCGGTTCCTCGACTGGGGCAAGTCGACGCTGCACCGCACGCCCGTCGTCGGGGGAGCGATGTACGAGACGCTCCACGGCGTCAAGAAGGGCATCAAGGACATCGTCGCGCCCCAGGGGCTCTTCGAGGACCTCGGCCTCAAGTACATCGGCCCGGTCGACGGCCACGACGAGGCCGCGCTCGAGCAGGCGCTCCGCCGGGCCCGGTCCTTCGACGGGCCGGTGCTCGTCCACGTCATCACCCAGAAGGGCAAGGGCTACGACCCGGCCGTCAACGACGAGAGCGACCAGTTCCACGCCGTCGGGGTCATCAACCCCGAGACCGGCCTGCCGCTCGAGATCTCGGGTCGCAGCTGGACCGACGAGTTCAGCGATGCGCTGGTGGAGCTGGGTGAGGAGCGTCCCGACGTCGTGGCGATCACCGCCGCGATGATGATCCCCGTGGGGCTCGACGCCTTCGCCAAGCGCTTCCCGCAGCGGACGTTCGACGTCGGCATCGCCGAGCAGCACGCGACGACGATGGCCGCCGGACTCGCGTATGCCGGCCTCCACCCTGTCGTGGCGATCTATGCGACGTTCTTGAACCGGGCCTTCGACCAGCTGCTCATGGACTGTGCGCTGCACCGGGCGGGGGTCACCTTCGTCCTGGACCGGTCCGGGGTCACCGGGCCGGATGGCGCCTCGCACCACGGCATGTGGGACATGTCGATCGTGGGGGTCGTGCCCGGGCTGCACCTGGCGGCGCCGCGTGACGGGGCGCAGATCCCCCTGGCGCTCCGCGCGGCAGTCGACATCGCCGACGCCCCGTCGGTCATCCGCTTCCCCAAGGGGTCGGCGGGTGATGCGATCGTCGCCGCACGGACGGTGGGCGGCGTCGACGTGCTGGCCGAACCTGATGACGGTGCTGTCGACCTGCTGCTCGTCGGGGTCGGGTCGATGGCAGCGACGGCGCTGACCGTGGCCGACAAGCTCTCGGCCGAGGGGCTGCGCGTGCGGGTCGTCGACCCGGTGTGGGCGCTGCCGGTCAACCCGGTGCTCGGTGAGCTGGCTGGTTCGGCCGGGCGGGTCGCAGTCGTCGAGGACAACTCGGTGTCCGGAGGAGTCGGGTCGCACGTCGTGCAGTCGTTGCGCGACAACGGTTCCGACGTGCCGGTCGACCTGTACGGTCTGCCGCGCGAGTTCCTCGACCACGGGTCGCGGGGTCAGGTGCTCGACCGTGTCGGCCTCACCCCCGAGGCGATCGCAGCGAAGCTTCTCGACGCCCTGCGCTGAGGTTCCGCGACGCCAGGACCGCTGCTGGCTCGTGCATCGGATCGAGCTCCACGTCGCCCGCCAGCTCACGTCGGCGAGGGACCGGGCGTTCCAACCCGTGTGCCACGTTTGTCATGGGGTAGGAAATGCCCATGGCTGACACCGCAATCTTCGACGTCGACGGCACTCTCGTGGACACCAACTACCACCATGCCCTGGCATGGTTTCGCGCCCTGCGTCGCTACGACATCACCAGGCCCATGTGGCGAATCCACCGCGGCATAGGGATGGGCGGGGACCAGTTCGTCTCCGCCGTCGGAGGTCACGAGGTGGAGGAAGCGCACGGGGACGACCTACGCCAGGCGTGGGCAGAGGAGTTCGACCAGCTCATCGGTGAGATCCAGCCCTTCGAGGGCGCGCGAGAACTGCTGGTCGACGTCAAGGAGCGCGGCTTCCGGCTGGTGCTTGCCAGCTCGGGCAAGGCGGAGCATGTCGAGACGTTCCTCGACCTCATCGACGGCACGTCCCTCGCCGATGCGTGGACCACCTCGGACGACGTGGAGAAGAGCAAGCCAGAGGCAGACATCGTGGCGGCGGCGCTGGCCAAGGTCGAGGGGGCGAGCGGCATCATGGTGGGCGACTCGATCTATGACGCCCAGGCGGCGACCAAGCTCAACATCCCGACCCTCGGAGTGCGTACTGGTGGCTTCTCGGTCGGAGAACTGCAGGAGGCCGGCGTCCTGATGGTCTTTGAGTCGCTCGTGGCCTTCCGGTACGCGCTGGACGGCACGCCGTTGGCCCGCGCCAGCCGCTGAACCCGAGACACTGGGGCTGCCCCTCGTCGGCACCTCTCCTCACCTCCTAGACACATCGGCGGTGTCACGGCGCCGAGGGCGGATAGGTGTCGGTGAAGCCAGCGGCCCGGGTCATCCGGGGCCTTCCCGGGTCTCCAACAGGGACCAGATGTGCTCGAAGACGGCTCTGGCGGCCGGTGACTTGTGCTCAGATCTGGGTGGGCAGCGCTCGGGTGGGGACGCTGTGCTTCAGCACGATCGTGGAGCTGAGGCGCTGGATCCCGGGGATCTTGCTCAGCACGGTGTCGTAGAGCCGTTGGTAGTCAGCGAGATCGGCGGTCACGACGCGGATCAGGTAGTCGGGGTCACCGAACAGCCGTCGCGCCTCGATGACCTGCGGGATCGCCTCCAGTGCCGCGTCGATCTCGGTGACCGACTCCGGATGCACGACGGTGCCGAAGACCAGCACCTCGAAGCCGAGCCCGAGCGCGGCGGGGTCGATGACCGCGCGGTAGCCGCGGATCGCGCCACTATTTTCCAAGTCACGCACACGCCGCTGGCAGCGGGAGATGCTCAGGCTCACCCGGTCAGCCAGGTCTGTGAGAGTCACTCGCCCGTCTTCTTGCAGTTCAGCAAGAATTTTGCGGTCTGTCGCGTCCATCTCACGGAATCTACCGCTCAGGGCAGGTCAGCGCGCAAAAGAGGCGAACAGTTTGCCGGGTTGTTCTCCTAGCGTTGGCGGTATGGCCAGACACGTCGACTCCCTGCTTCATCCCAATCCGCTGGAGCAGCTGACCTTGGACCAGCTTCGGGCCCGGACGAGCATGAAGTGGACCACCCATCCCGCTGACGTGTTGCCGCTGTGGGTGGCGGAGATGGATGTGTTGCTGGCTCCGGCGGTGGCCGAGTCAGTGCGTCGAGCGGTCGACATCGGTGACACCGGCTACTCCAGCGGCCACGCGTATGCCGAGGCGGTGGCCAGCTTTGCCGCGGACCGGTGGGGCTGGGACGGGATCGAGGTCGAGAGGACCGCGATCGTGCCCGACGTGATGATGGGGATCGTCGAGACCTTGCGACTGATCACCGATCCGGGCGACGCGGTAATTGTCTGCTCCCCGGTCTACGCGCCGTTCTACGCCTTCATCACCCACGCCGGCCGCCGAGTGGTAGAGGCGCCGCTCAGCCCTGACGGGCGGGTCGACCTCGATGCCATGGCAGACGCCTTCGCCCGGTGCGGCTCGCGAAAGCCCGTGTTGCTGCTGGCCAATCCGCACAACCCGACCGGGACGGCGCACACCCGTGAGGAACTGACGGCGGTCGCGGGACTCGCCCAACAGCATGGGGTGCGGGTGATCTCCGATGAGATCCACGCGCCGCTCGTCCTCGATGGTGCGGAGTTCGTCCCCTACCTCAGCGTCCCGGGTGCGGAGGACGCTTTCGCCCTCTACTCGGCGTCGAAGGGTTGGAACCTCGCCGGCCTGAAGGCTGCCTTGCTGGTGGCCGGTCCCGACGCTGGCGCTGACTTGGCGAGGCTTCCCGAGGAGGTCAGCCACGGCCCCAGCCACGTGGGCGTCATCGCGCACACTGCCGCTTTCGAGCACGGCCGAGACTGGCTTGACGCCCTCCTGGTCGGTCTCGATGCGAACCGCAGCCTTCTCGCCGACCTGGTCGACAGGCTGCTCCCCGGAGTCACCATGACGTGGCCGGAGGCCACCTACTTGGCCTGGCTCGACTGCCGCGGCCTCGAACTTCATGACGATGCCCCCAGCAACCCACCCGGCATGCCGGCGGTCGTCAGCGACCTGTCCGGTCCGGCCCGCATGTTCCTCGACTCCGCCCGCGTCGCGCTCAGCTCCGGCCACGTATTCGGCAGCGGTGGCGCCGGGTTCGTCCGACTCAACTACGCCACCACCCCAACCATCCTCCGCGAAGCCATCCAACGGATGGGACGGAGCGCCGAGACCCACCTTGTCCCCGTTCTCGACCGGCGCCGGGGGCGCAACTCCTGCCTCTGCTGACCAGTCCGCCTGCCCATGGGCAGACAAACCCGACCCAACCGACCCAAAGGAACGTCATGACCGCAACCCAACCCACCGCCATCAACAGCCAGCCATTCGTTGATCTTGACGCAGTGCAGGCAACCGTGGAAGCCGTCACCCAGAACCGTGACCTCGGACAGGTCCGCTTCACCATGCACAGTCAGTCCAGCGGCGGCCTCACCACCCGCACCCAGACCGGAGACCTGGTCCAGGCCGGCCAGCCCGATGTGGCGCGCCGAGGGAAGTTCACCGTGCACAGTGACGAACCCGTCGCCCTCCTCGGCACCGACAGCGCGGTCAGCCCCGCCGAGTACGTCCTCCACGCCCTGGCCGGCTGCTACATGGTCACCCTGGCCTCCCTCGCCGCAGCCCGCCGCATCGAACTCCAGCAGATCCGCCTGACCCTTGCCTTCGACATCGACCTCGCGGGCTTCCTCGGCATCGACAGGACCGTCCGCAAGGGCGCCCAGGGAATCACTGTCGACGTCGAGATCGACAGCACTGAGAGCCGAGAAGACCTCGAGGCCCTGGTGCAGGCCCTCGAGCAAACCTCACCCATCCGCGACACCATCGCCAACCCGGTGACCGTCACCACACGGCTCAGCTGATAGGGCCTGCGGCAGGTCGATGTTGATCCGGCGTTCGAGATCCTGCCGATCAGACTTCTGAGATGCGCCCCCGATGGCCTCCATGGCCGGAGGTGACACACAGGTCTCGCACTCATCCGCAGCTCGGCGAACGCACGCCCATGAGCCACGAGCGGATCGCGGCATGAGCGTGCAGTGCGGGCGACTTAGCCGAGGATCGCTCGGATCGACAGCAGGGGCTTGACCAACTGTTCCGGGCCAGACGTGCGGAGGTCGCCGTCGTTCAAGACTCCGCCGCTGAGCCAGCGCCAGCCGGTGTGGTGGTCGGCGCGCACCGCTGCAGTCGGCTGCACGTCCTCCGCACCGCGGCTGAGGTGCCACTGAGTGCCGTCGCTAGTCAATGTCCACACGCGTCCCTCGCCGAGGTCCAGCAGGACTGTGGTCCCGCGATCGGCGACCACTCGGTACTGGTGCGGCACGGCCCAGATGAACGTGTCTAAAACCGGGCCGAGGTAGGTGTCGCGGTATGCCCCGACCTTCTCGATGGCATCGCGCATTTGCATCTGATGCACCCACCGTTCGGTGAGGTCTTGCGCGATGTCGAACCAGTTAGGGACGGGGTCGTCACTCGCCCATGCGACTCTCCCTGGAGTGGTGAGGGATTGGTCGGCGTAGTAGGAGTCCATCTGACGGCCCGCCCATTCCAGGAGGCCCTGCACGACGGGGCGGCTCATCTGACGGGTCGCCTCGACCCACTTCTGGTTCTTCCGGTTTAGCGCGTCAACGAAGTCGGAGGCGCTGGCGTTGAGGCGGCCTGATGGGTCCCGGTCGCGGCCACGGGACAACCAGCCGATGTCGTCGTCCAGGATATGCAGCGCCAAGTCCTTCACGGTCCAGCCGGGGACTCGCGTGGGCGAGAATCACTCGTCGTCGGTGAGTGACTCGATGAGGCGGAGCAAGTCTTCTCGCTCACGGGCAAGCAGTGGTCGCACGTCGAGCGGGGGGACCGTCCACAGTTCCATAGGCCGATTGTCAGGCATCGACTCGGAGGAGAGGGAGGAGCGCACCCCGCCCGCTCATCGGCAGCACGAGCGCGGAACGCGGCAGATGAGTGCGTATTCCGGTCACCGATCCCGTACCGGCGTGGAGGTAGTCTCCCGTGCTGCCAAGACCACCACTTCGGGGTCGTCAATCAACTGCATAACGCTGGCAAGGGAGTCGCACCACTCGGCTGGGTCGGCGGTGTCGTCGATACTGACCGCGGCACGCACTTGGCGTCTGACCGTCGCCGGCAGGTGCGCCGTCACTTCATGCAGAATGCGGGTTTGCCCCTGCATGCGTCTCGAGGTCATCGTCGGGCCACCGTTGAATCTTCGGCGCAGCCGGGTCAGTTCGTTGTCGGGCTCGACCACGGCAACCGGCTGGGAAGAGGCCGCAGTGAGTCGGTCCAACGCCGACTCCCGCCAAGAGGCCCGGCTCGAGTTGTCGAGTGGAAGCCGCAAGCGCTGAACGGAATGGACCGCATCCCGCCCTAGTGCAAGCGAGATCCCGCCGGGATCTTCGTGGCTGTTCACATATCGGGCGGCGTCGATCCCGGCAGGGCAGACATCACGCAGTGCAACGTCGCCGACGAAGTCGACGACCTCGCCACTGCAACCGGCGCGCACGGCAAGGTCTGGCCGCAGGCGCACCCGGTACAGGTAGAACGTCTGACCCAAGTCGCCCTGATTATCGATCCTTCGTAGCATGTCTGCACTGCGGCCTCGTAGCTGCCGACGTGAAGTGCCTTTTCGTTCTGTCGCACGACCCAGCGGGTCACAGCTTCGTCCCCGCCCATCCGGTGACGAGTAGGTTCGTCCAGGCGCGCAGCCGGGTCGACGTTCGCGGGCGGCCAGTCGGCATGAGTTGACGTGTGCCACCAGGACAGGCTCAGGACCAGGCTGTCGTTCAGGGCTGGGTCCGCAGGGTCCGCCTCGACCCGTGTCGCGTCCTCTGAAGTGCAGTCCACTCCGCAGCCAGGACACAACTCCTCCCGATGGCTCCACCGTTCAAACCAGTCATCGTCAAAGCTCTGCTCGTGGCCACAAGCAGCGCACCGCGTCAGACGCCAGCGGTAGAAATCAGGTAGACGGTCCACCAGGTCCATGAGGCATTGTTCACCCACCTGCCCATAAGCGGGGGGCACGACGTGTCTCATGAGGGCACAAGACCACGCCCTTCGAGCGAGGTGCGGCATGTGCGGACGACCGGCTTCGACGCGGCACCTAGCCCCATAAGTAGCTGGCCAGGGTTTGGCGGGCACATGGGCTGAGGGGTGGGACTGCCTTACCCGGCGAATGTCTGGTGTGGGCAGTGGAAGATGGCGGCCTCTCGTTCGCGGCTCAGGACGATGGGATGTCGGTCTGGCTGCTGCCGTGGCGGGTGTTCGCCTCACCAGTCTCAGGATCGATAGCCCAGCTGGCGAGCAGGGCGACAGCGTCGTAGTCAGCGGAGTCGGGTTCGGGCGTGTACGCGACCAGGCTCGTGCTGGAGCCGACCGCCAGTGGCAATGACTCGTAGGGCAGGTCAATGTCGCCGACGAGCGGGTGGTGGAACCGTTTGACGCCGGTGGAATGGATTCGGACGTCGTGCGCTGCCCACCGGCGACGGAAGTCATCGCTGCGGGTGGAGAGCTGGCCGATGAGGTCACTCAGGGTGCGGTCGTAGGGGTCGCGCCCGGCCTCGGCGCGCAGGATGGCCACAGTGTCGTTGGCGACCGTTTCCCACTCGCGGAAGAAGGTGGACGCTCGCGGGTCGAGAAAAACGAACCGAGCGTTGCTGGGGTCTCCGCGTTCATCGCGCGCTTGGTCGTACACGGGGGAGAACAGGGCCCGGCCCAACGCGTTGGCGGTGACGATCTCCAGTCGGCCGTTGAGGACCACCGCGGGCGCGTGGAGCATCGAGTCCACGATCCGCTGGATGGTGGGGCGGACCGTTGGCGGGGTGTTGGAGGTCCCGCGGGGTGCCCGCCGGGGTGTTCCAGCGGTGTGCAGTAGGTGCAGTAGGTGGGTGCGCTCGGCCTGGTCGAGTTGGAGGGCATTTGCGACGCCGTCGATGATGCTTTCGGAGATGCCGGGGGCGTCGCCGCGCTCGAGGCGGATGTAGTACTGGGGGGAGACACCCGCCAACAGGGCGACCTCCTCACGGCGCAGCCCAGTCACGCGTCGCCGCTCGTGCCCGTACTCGGGCAGCCCCGCCTGCTGCGGCGTGATCCGAGCCCGACGAGTGGAGAGGAACTCGCGGATCTCCGCGCGTGCGGCGTCGCGGGGCCTGTCATTGACTGCCATGACGGCCACGATACGAGCAGTTCCGCACCGTTGGGGGTCCCTGTCGATGACCCTCACGAGCGGGCCTGCCGCGGTCTTCAACGCGCTGATTGTCTGAGAGCAGGCCACCACCGGGTGGCGCCCAGACGACACGAACCCCAGACCCTGGAGACACCATGAACCGCAATATCCTGGCACTGCTGACGGCCGCAAGTGCCATCTCGCTTGCCGCGTGCTCGGCCACCGGAGACGGCTCGACCTCCACCGCAAGCAGCTCTGGCACCGGCAGCAGCAGCACCTCGGACACGCCGCGTGCCACGGCGCAGACGTCCGCTCCCACCGAGGGAGGAACGCCGATCACCCTCACGACGAACGGCCAGACGATCACCGCGACCCTGAACGACAGCCAGGTCTCGCGGGACTTCATCGCCACGCTCCCGACCACGCTGCCGTGGTTCCGCAACGCCGGCATCGAGTACATCACCGAGCTCGACGCCCCACTGACCGAGACAGGGCCGTTCTACACCGACGTCCAGCCCGCCGACATCGTCTACTACAACCCTCTCGACAGCATCACCATCATTTACGAGGAGACCACCTCGGTCCCCACCCTGACCAAGATGGGCGAGGTCACTTCCGACCTGGGCGTGTTCGACGACCTGCCCGACGACATCACCTTCCAGGTCGCCCTCCAGTAGCGCGCGCCACGTCAGGGAGTCACTGAGGGTGACCCCACGAAGCAGGACTCCCGCCCTTCCAGCACCCGGCGTTAACTAGGTCCATCCCCACTTCCGGTCACGCCGCTCCGGCGCGACCACCACCGAAGGAGAACATGCAGATGAGCACCACCAAGGTCTGGTTCGTCACCGGCGCAAGCCGCGGTCTGGGCGTCGACATCGTCCGCTCAGCCCTGGACGCCGGGCACTCCGTCGTAGCCACCGGGCGCAACGCCGAGCGAGTCCAAGCCGCAGTCGGGCAGCACAAGAACCTGCTCACCGTGGCCTTGGACATCACCGACCCCGCCACCATCGACCAGGCGGTACAGGCCGCTGTCGAGCGCTTCGGGCGCATCGACACCCTGGTCAATAACGCCGGCAACTTCTACGCGGGCTACTTCGAGAACATCAGCCCTGATCAGATGCGAGCACAGATGGAGACCAACTTCTTCGGCCCGCTCAACGTCACCCGCGCGATCCTTCCCGTCATGCGGGAACAGCGCTCGGGCCAGGTCATCACCATCACCTCGGCCGCAGGACTGATGGGACAGGAGTTCTGCGCCGCGTACGCGCCCTCGAAGTTCGCGCTCGAGGGGTGGATGGAGTCACTTCGATTCGACCTCGCCCCCTTCGGCATCAGCACCATGGCCGTCGAGCCCGGCTTCTTCCGCACCGAGCTTCTCGTCGAGGGCTCCTCGACCATCTGGCCCGCGCTGGACATCGCCGACTACGCCGAGCGCACCCAGGAGACCATCACAGCTTGGAAGGGCATGAACGGGCTTCAGGGCGGGGACCCCCGCAAGCTCGCGGACGCCCTGATCACTCTGTCCGACGCTGAAGACCTTCCCCTGCGCTTCCTCGCCGGTGCCGACGTCATGGCCGGGGTCGAGCAGAACCTCGCCACCATCCAGGACCAGATCGACGCACACCGCGACCTGTCCGCGTCCCTTGCCTTCGACGCGTGAGTGCCAGTACGACCGCCATCGGAAGAGGCGGCACCACGCCTTAATGGACACATCAGGTTGGCGACCGTCGCCGACAGACGATTGAACTCGGCAAAACCGGACACATCCGACCATCGGCATCTGCGGATGTTCGGATGTCGCGCCTTGCCGGATCCCTTTGCCCAGGGCCTCCTCGGCCGCACCCTCGGTTTAGCACACAGGTATGGACTGGATGTGGGTCCGGAGCCCATGAGCGGAGGTGAGCGGACGGCATACGGTGCTCGCCGGGGGCGGCGCGGAGCCGGCCCGGGACGCGGAGGTGAGCCAGTGCGAGTCGACCCGGCCTTCACCGTGGAGGTGGACACCGGCACCCTGGCGGTGCACGACCTCACCCCGGGGGCCGCGCGCGCCGACGTGCCGGTCGTCCTCGCCCTCCACGGGATCACGGCCAACGGACTCGCGTGGCAGACCCTCGCCGACGAGCTGGTCCGGCGCCATGGTGTCGGCGGCATCCGCGTCCTCGCGCCAGACCTGCGGGGGAGGGCTGCAAGCCGTCAGGTTCCCGGTCCCTGGGGCATCGCCGTCCACGCCGCCGACGCGTTGGCCGTCGCCTCTGCCTTCGGCGGTCACCCCGTCCTCGTCGGGCACTCGATGGGCGCCTTCGTCGCCGCATCGGCTGCAGCGAAGGACCCGGATCGCTACCGCGGCCTCGTGCTCGTCGACGGGGGACTTGGCTTCCCGGCACCATCCGCCACGAACGTCGACACGGCACTCTCGGCCGTCATCGGCCCGGCCATGACCCGGCTGTCGATGGTGTTCGACTCACCCGACGACCACCTCGGTTTCTGGCGACGCCACCCTGCAGTGGGGCCCCTCCTTGCAGGACCGACTGGGCCGTGGCTGCGCCGCTACCTCGACCACGACCTCGTCGAGGCACCGGACGGGTGGCGTTCGAGCTGCGTCCTCGACGCGGTCCGCGCCGACGGCCGTGACGTCCTCGCCGACCCCGACACCCTTTCCGCCGCACGTCGTGCCGTCGAGCAGGGAGTCGACACCGAGCTGCTGTGGGCTGAGCGCGGTCTTCTCAACGAGCCGCAGGGCCTCTATGAGGAGGCTCGTCTGCGCGCCCTGGCGTTGCCATCCGGGTTGCGTGCGACCGCGGTCCGAGACTCGAACCACTACTCGATCATCCTCGAGGCGGCGGCGATCTCGTCCCTCGCGGACACCATCGACCGCATGCTCGTCCAGTCCGGCTGAGCTCTCGACTCGAAGCGCCGTCGGTTCCTCGGTGGGCTGCGCCGCTTCCTCGAGCTGCGCGACCCCACCTGCCGGTTCCCGTGGTGCGACGCCCCCGCCGTCCAGACCGACCACGTCCAGCCCGTCCACGGCGGGGGCCGACCTCGGCTGCGAACGGTGACGGCCTGTGCCAGAGGCGCAACCTCGTCAAGGACCACGAGGGCTGGCTCGTCAGGGTCGAGTCGACCGGGCTCGACGGAGCCGGTCCGCACGGCATACGCGTCCGGACCCCCACCGGGCGCGTGCACGACTCGACGGCACCGCCGATCCTCGGGGAGGGTTGGTCACGTTCCGTGGACTCCGACGATGCCCTGCCCGTGGAGCCCGATGCGCCCGATGAGTGGGTCGAGCGTGTGGGGATGGAGGTCGACGACTGGCTCGGTCACGCCCACGAAGGGCACTGTTGGGCCGCGTGAGAGCTCAGGACCGTTCGGCCAGGTGTGCCCGCAGCGCCACGTAGACCTTGCGGACGCCGATGGCGCGCTGGAGGTCGTCCTCGATCCGCGAGAAGAACTCCCGGCGGTAGTTCTGGTCGATGACCGCCTGGACCGTGAAGTAGAGCCCGGCGAACCCCGACAGGAACACCGCCACCGAGAAGAGCTCGTTGCTCACGAGATGCAGACCGCCCGTCTCGTACGTGGGGGGATGCCCGACCCACGACTCGATGACCTCCGGCTGGATCGCGATCGACCCGAACACGACGAAGAACGAGAAGACGATGAGCGCCAGGCTCAGCACCTGGATCGCCTGGGTGATGAAGAGCATGAGCAACAGGTTCTTGCGCTGCAGCCCACGCAGATCGATGCCGGCGACCTCGCGGGCGAGGTGCGGCTCGTGGAGGATCTCGCGGGCGGCCGAGGCGACCGGGGTGTCGACGCACGATGCCGCGAGGCGCTCGCCCTCGACCTCGGCACCCACGCGGCCGATCTCCTTGTCGAACGAGGGCGCGAGGAAGACCCCGGCCAGCACACGAACACCGCCACGCTCGACCACAGGAGCAGACGGCTGAGCGCCGACGCGACCTGCCAGACCTCGGTGTTGATGAAGAGGAAGGTGATGAAGAGCAGGAGGAACGGCAGGGCGCGCGTCGCCAGCGGGACGAGCAGTGAGCGGCCGTCCCACGCGTGGGCCAGAGCCCACCGGGCGATGAGCGGCACCCGAAGCACCCGGGCGCCTCGAAGCACCACGACGACAGTCCCAGCGATCGCACCCAGGGACACCGCATCCGGCCAGGACAGGTCGACCACCCTGGCGAGGGCGCCCACGCAGACACCCACGGCGAGGGCCAGACAGGCCCACGCGACGACGACCCCGGGAGCGAACGCCCGACGGATCGACTCGTGGCCGGCCTCGACGAAGTACGGCAGTCCGTGGCTCTCGAACCAGGTCTCGCACTTTGCGAGGTCGTTGGGGGTCAGCACGCGCACAGCCTCGCAGGTGACCGGGCTGCTTGGCCTCAGCGACCGGGGGAGCAGACGAGGTGTCGCAGCCGGAGCGCGAGCTGGAGCTCGAGCGCCCGCTCGGGAGCCTGCCAGCCGTCGCCGACGAGCCGGGTGATGCGCTCGAGCCGCTGGGCGACGGTGTTGGTGTGCACGTGCAGGCTCGTGGCAGCGTGCCTGGGGCTCGACCCCGCGAGGAAGTACGCCTCGAGTGTCCCGACGAGGTCGGTGCCCCTCGCCTCGTCGTAGTCGACGAGCGACCCGAGCACGGAGTCGACGTATGCCGTGACCTCCGGTCGGGTGCCCACGATGAGTCCCGCGAAGCCCAGGTCCGCCGCGGACGCACCGTCGCCGCGACGGCCCAGCGCGACGAGTGCCTCGGCCGTCCGGACGGCCTCGGTGTGAGCCGCTGCCAGCCCGGGAAGTACAGCGCCGTCCGACTCGACGACGGGTCCGGCGGCGCCCACCGTCACCGCGTGGTTGCGGGACAGGCGCGAGGCGAGCTCCCCTGCGAGAGAGCCGGGTTCGTCACCGGGGACGAGCGTGACGACGTGCCCGTCGACCTCACCGACAAGTGCCTGCCCGCCCAGAGCCGCGTTGACGGCGAGGACCAGCGAGCGGGTCGGGCCGCCGTCGTCGCGTCGCACGGCGAGCAGGCAGGTGGGCTCGCGCAGGTCGAGGCCGGCCGAGCGGGCAGCAGGCACGAGGACGCCGGCGTCCCCGTGCCCACCGACGAGTCCTGCCACGAGGTCGGTGCGCTGCTGCTGGCGCGCCTCGGCCCGGTTGCGCTCACCGAGCAGCACCAGGGCCGTGACGACCGCCGCCCGCTCGACCGTGCGCTCGTCGGAGTCGTCCATCGTCGAGACGTCACCGATCGCGAGGTAGCCGATGGGCTCACCCGTCGCCGTGATGCCGATCGCCCAGACGTCGCCGTCGAGCCGGGAGAGGCGCACGCCGTCGGCGCGGTCGACGACGTCGGCGGCCAGTGCGTGCAGCGCGTCACCGGTCGGGGGAGTCTCACCGGCCACGCTGCGCGGCACCCCGTCGTCGTCGAGGAGCAGCGCCCACCCACCGAGCAGCTGGGAGAGGGACTCGGTGAGGTCGTCGACGCCTCCACCCTCGAGGACGATCTCGGCGAAGCGGTCGTGGGCGGCGGCAGCGCGCTCGATCCCCGCGGCATACCGGCTCACGCTCTCGGTCGCCTCGGAGAGTGCGGCGAGCGTGCGGGAGGACTCCTCGACGGCACGCACCTGGACGATGGTCACCGCCGCGAGGGCCGCGAGCGATCCGAGCAGGGCCACCTCGTCGTGGGTGAACGGGCGCGGTGTGCGGTTGGAGGCGAAGAGCACCCCGACGAACTCGTCCTTGACGATGAGGGGAGTGCCGCAGATGGCCACGAGCCCCTCGTCGCCCACGGCGCCGTCGATCGAGTGCGTGTGCTTGAACCGGGCGTCGTCGAAGTAGTCCGCGGTCCAGTACGGCTTGCGCGACTGGGCCACGAGACCGCCGAGCCCCGCGCCGAAGTCGAGCCGGACGACCTGGAACTGGGCGGACACCGACCCCGCGGTCGCCCGCATGTAGGTGTCCTCGTTGGCGGGGTCGTACAGCGTGAGGTAGGCGACGTCGGTGCCCATGAGCGCGCGGGCACGCCGCACGATCGCGTCGAGGACGACAGAGGGGTCGCTCATGGAGGCGAGCTCGCCCGCGGTGTCGACGAGGGCGGCCAGCTGCTGCTCCCGCCGACGCTGCACGTCGAAGGCCCCGGCGATGCGCAGCGCGAGGTCACGCGCGTGCGGGTCGACGTCGAGGGCGGCGAGGTCGGCTGCCGAGGCCCCCGACGCCAGGAGCTCGAGCAGGTGCGTGCCTGCATCCACGTCGTCGTGCATGTCGCCGATCCTAGGGGGCCGTTGGGCACGGTGCATGGTGCGGCGAACCATGACCCCGAGGAGACAGTGGTGGGGGACCCCATGAGGTCCGTGAGAGCCCCGTCCTAGGGTGATGCCTCACCGCCTGCAGAACTTCTGCGGTGCGGAGCACAAGGAGGTGCTGGTGAGTCCACGCGCATCGACGTCCGCGTCCACGACGGCGACGGCCGCGTCCACGTCCGGGACGGCCATGCTCAGGACCGTCGACCTGACCAAGGACTTCCGCGGGTTCACCGCCGTCAACGCGGTCAACCTCGACGTCGCCGAGGGCACGATCCACGCCCTCGTCGGCCCCAACGGCGCCGGCAAGACGACGCTGTTCAACCTCCTCACCGGCTTCCTCGCGCCGACCTCCGGCCAGATCCTGCTGCGCGGCGACGACATCGCCGGCAAGCAGCCCGAGCAGATCGCCCACATGGGCGTCGCCCGCTCGTTCCAGATCACGAGCCTGTTCGAGCAGATGACGCTGCTCGAGCACCTCGAGCTCGCCCTCGCGTCGCCGACGGGCCTCGGCTACCGCTTCTGGTCCTCGCGCAGGCAGCTGAGCCGCTTCAAGGCCCGCGGCATGGAGCTCCTCGACGAGGTCGGCCTCGCCGACCGCAGCGGAGTCACCGCCGGCTCGCTCGCCTACGGGCAGAAGCGCGCCCTCGAGATCTCGCTCGCCCTGGCCAACGACCCGGCGCTGCTGCTCCTCGACGAGCCGACCGCCGGCATGGGTCTCGAGGACGTCGACCGCACCATCGCCCTCGTCAAGAAGGCGTCGCAGGGACGGACCGTCGTCTTCGTCGACCACAACATGCACGTCGTCGGCTCGCTCGCCGACAGCGTCACCGTGCTCCAGTCCGGCGAGGTGCTCGCCGAGGGGACCTACGACGCGGTCAGGAACGACGAACGTGTCATCACGGCATACCTCGGGGACGCGGGAGGCGACCATGGCTGACCAGACGACCACCGCGACGACCACGTCGTCGCCCACGACGACCGCGCCCCTGCTCAAGGTCGACAACCTCTCGGCCTTCCACGGTGAGGCCCAGGCCCTGCGGGACGTCTCGCTGGATGTCGCGCCCGGTGAGGTCGTCACCCTCGTCGGCCGCAACGGTGCCGGCAAGACGACGCTGCTGCGCTCGATCATGGGCCTGCACAGGAACGTCCGGGGCTCGGTGACGTTCGACGGCACCTCGGTCGACGGCAGGTCCGCCGACAAGCGCGCCCGCGCCGGGCTCGGCTGGGTGCCCGACGACCGCGGCATCTACGCCACCCTCTCGGTCGCCGAGAACCTCAGCCTCCCGCCGGTCGTCGACAAGGAGTCGGCGTGGAGCCTGGACCGGATCTACGAGCACTTTCCGGTGCTGCGCGAGCGTCGCGACTTCCCGGGCACCAAGCTCTCCGGCGGTGAGCAGCAGATGCTCGCCATGGCCCGGCCGCTGCGCGCGGGCTCGCGCCTCCTGCTGCTCGACGAGCCGAGCGAGGGCCTCGCCCCCGTCATCGTCAACAAGATCGGCGAGATCATCCGCGACATCAAGAGCCAGGGCGTGGCGGTGCTGCTCGTCGAGCAGAACGTCAGTTTCGCGGGCACCGTGGCCGACCGCCACAACCTGCTGGCCCAGGGGGAGATCGTCGAGAGCCTCCCCAACGAGGAGTTCCGCTCCCGCACCAAGGAGCTGCTCCAGCACCTCGGCATGTAGGTCCGAGTCCACACACCGCACCTCCGCACATCAGCGCACCCACCCTCACCCATCCCCGCGGCGCCGTACCCCTGCGGCAGGCCGCACCACACGACAACCGCACGACAACACAGACCGCCGGGCACGGCATACACACCCCAGGAGGGGAACATGCGACACACCAGAATGACCACCCTCGCGGCCATGGTGGCCGGCTCCGGTCTCCTGCTCACCGCCTGCGGCAGCGCCGGCGGCGGCCCGTCCACGGCCAGCGGCAAGATCAGCGACGACAAGATCGTCCTCGCCGTGCTCAACGACCAGTCCGGTGTCTACAAGGACCTCTCCGGCCCCAACTCGGTCGAGGCCGTGAAGATGGCCGTCGAGGACTGGAAGGCCAAGCACAAGGACGACGCGGTCTCCAAGAACATCGAGGTCGTCACCGCCGACCACCAGAACAAGCCCGACATCGCCAACACCAAGGCGCAGGAGCTGTACGACCGCCAGAAGGCCGACATCATCCTCGACGTCCCGACCTCGTCCGCGGCCCTCGCCGTCGCGACGCAGGCCAAGACGAAGAAGAAGGTCTACATCAACATCGGTGCCGGCACGACCGCCCTCACCGGTGCGCAGTGCAACAAGTACACGTTCCACTGGGCCTACGACACCTACATGCTGGCCCACGGCACCGGCGCCACGCTCACCAAGAACGGTGGCAAGAACTGGAACGTCGTCTACCCCGACTACGCGTTCGGCCAGGACATGACGAAGTCCTTCGACGGCCAGGTCACCGCAGCCGGCGGCACCGTCGGCCAGAAGATCCCGACGCCGTTCCCGAACGACAACTTCGCGACCTACATCACCAAGGCCGCGACGGGGAACCCGAACGTCATCGGCACCATGCACGCCGGCGGTGACCTCATCAACTTCGTCAAGCAGTACAACCAGGCCGGCATCAGCGACCAGATCAAGCTGGCCGTGGGCCTCATGTTCATCACCGACATCCACAGCCTCGGTGCCGACCAGTTCAAGGGCGTGACCTTCACCGACGCCTGGTACTGGAACTTCGACGAGCAGAACCGCAAGTGGGCCGACGCGTTCCAGGAGAAGACGAAGACCCGTCCGTCGTTCGCGCACGCCGCGAACTACTCGGCGGCCTTCAACTACCTCGAGGCCGTCCAGGAGGCCGGCTCCGACACCGGTGACGACGTCGTCGCCAAGCTCGAGGGCAAGAAGATCAACGACGTCTTCCTCCGCAACGGCGAGGTCCGCAAGGGCGACCACCGCGTCATCCACGACGTCTACCTCGCCGAGGTCAAGCCGCAGGCCGAGGTCAAGGAGGAGTGGGACTACGAGAAGATCGTCGCCACCATCCCCGCCGCCGAGGCCTTCAAGCCGGAGGCGGAGTCCGGCTGCTCCATGTGAGCACCCCACTCCACCGGAACTCCTAGAGGTCATCAGAGGTAGGCGATGAGCGCATTCATCCAGTACACGCTGCAGGGTCTGGCGACGGGCGGTTTCTACGCCCTCGCCGCCCTGGGGCTGGCCGTCATCTTCGGCGTCATGGGGGTGGTCAACTTCAGCCACGGCGCCATGTACATGCTCGGGGCCGTCGGTTCGGCCGTGCTCCTCGACGTCGCCGACGTGCCGTTCTGGGGCGCGCTCGTCATCGTGCCCATCCTGCTGTTCCTCTTCGGGATCCTCGTCGAGCGCCTGCTCGTGCGGTGGCTCCTCGGGCTCGACCCGCTCTACAACTTCCTCCTGACGTTCGGCCTCACGCTGCTCATCGTCGACCTGGTCAAGCGCCGCTACGGCGTCTCCGGGCTGCCGTACCAGCTGCCGGCCGGGCTCGAGGGGCGGATCGACGTGGGCGGGTTGAGCCTGTCGAGCTACCAGCTGTTCGCGGCGTTCTTCTCGGTGGTCCTCTGCGTCGCCGTGTGGCTGCTGCTCACGAAGACGCGGATCGGCATGATCGTCCGGGCCTCCACGGAGGACGCCGAGCGCACCCGGGCACTCGGCATCAACGTGGGCCGCTGGGTCACGCCGGTCTTCGGCTTCGGCATCGCCCTGGCCGGTGTGGCGGGAGTCCTCGCGGCTCCGTTCCGCGCCATCACGGCCGACATGGGCAGCAACTTCATCATCATCCTGTTCGCCGTCGTCGTCATCGGCGGGCTCGGCTCGATCCTCGGCGCAGTCGTCGCCGGGTTCCTCGTCGGGCTCGTCGAGGCGTACGGCCAGGCCTACGCACCGTCCTTCGCGCAGGTCCTCATCTTCGTCCTCATGGCAGCGGTCGTCCTCGTCCGCCCGGCGGGACTCTTCGGCCGCGAGGAGGCCTCATGAGCGCCCAGCTCACCGACACCACGCGCGTCGAGACCGCGGCGTCGGCAGCGCCCGACCGCAAGCTCAACCCGTTCGTGCGGGCCGGGCTGCTCGTCCTGGCCCTGCTCGTCGTGCTCGCCCTGCCCTGGTACATCTACCCGCCGGTGGCGATGGACATCCTCGCGTGGGGCCTGTTCGCCATCTCGGTCGACCTGCTCCTGGGCTTCACCGGCCTGCTGAGCTTCGGCCACGCAGCCTTCTGGGGCACGTCGGCCTACGTCACGGGTCTCATCGCGATCCGGCTGGGCCTGCCCTTCCCGGTCGCCGTCCTCGGTGGCGCGCTGGTCGCGATGCTGCTCGCCATCCCGACCGGCTACCTCGCGGTGCGGCGCACGGGCATCTACTTCGCCATGGTCACCCTGGCCTTCGCGCAGATGCTCTTCTTCCTCGCCAACCAGGCGCGTGACATCACCGGCGGCGAGAACGGCCTCCAGGGCATCCCGAAGTCGTTCTTCGGGATCGAGCTCGTCGAGACCGACCCGTTCTACTTCTACTACGCCGCACTGCCGCTCATCCTGCTCGGTGCCTTCGCGGCCTGGCGCACGGTGTCCTCGCCCTTCGGCCGCGTGCTGCTCGCCATCCGCGACAACCCGGCCCGCGCACGCGCCCTCGGCTACGACGTCGAGCGCTACAAGATCATGGTGTTCGTCATCTCCGCGGGCATCGCGGGCCTGGCCGGTGGCGTCTTCTCGGTGAGCCACGGCTTCGCCTCGCTGCAGGAGCTCATCTGGCAGACGTCCGGCAAGGTCGTGCTCATCACCGTCCTCGGTGGCATCGGCACGCTGTGGGGTGGCCCGCTCGGCGCCGCCGTCGTCGTCCTCCTCGAGGACCAGCTCGCGTCGTCGGGCTTCAACGGCATCGGCATCATCACCGGCACGATCTTCGTGCTCATCGTCCTGCTCTTCCGCAAGGGCATCTGGGGCACGGGCGCCGACCTCATCGCCCGGGTGCGCGCCAGCCGCAAGTCCTCCGGTCGACGCGATGCTTGAGGGTCGCACCGCCCTCGTCACGGGGGCCGGCAGCGGCATCGGCGCAGCGGTCGTCGAGCGGTTCGCCTCCTCCGGGGCGAAGGTCCACGCCGTCGACATCGACCGTGGGGCGCTCGACGAGCTGGTCGCACGCGTCGGCAGCGACCGCGTCATCCCCTGGGTGGTCGACCTCTCCGACCTCGGCGCCCACGAGCAGCTGCCCACCGACATCGACGTCCTCGTCAACAACGCCGGCATCCAGCACGTCGCACCCGTCCACGAGTTCCCGGTCGAGGAGTTCGAGCGGATCCACCGGATCATGCTGCTCTCGCCGTTCCGGCTCGTGCGGGCCTGCCTTCCGCACATGTATGCCGGGGGCTGGGGTCGCGTCGTCAACGTCTCGTCCGTGCACGGCCTGCGCGCCAGCGCCTACAAGGCGGCCTATGTCGCCGCCAAGCACGGCCTCGAGGGGCTGAGCAAGGTCGTGGCACTGGAGTCCGGCGACAAGGGCGTCACGAGCAACTGCATCAACCCGGCCTACGTGCGGACCCCGCTCGTGGAGAAGCAGGTGGCTGACCAGGCCGCGGCGCACGGCATACCTGAGTCCGACGTCCTCGAGAAGGTCATGCTCACGCCGGTCGCCGTCAAGCGGCTCATCGAGCCGGTCGAGGTCGCCGACCTCGTGGCGTTCCTGTGCGGGCCGTCGTCGGACTCGATCACGGGCAGCTCGTTCACGATGGACGGCGGCTGGACCGCGCACTGAGTGCCCGCACCCCCGACTGATTGCCCGTTCGGCCGGCAGCGAGCGCAGCGAGCCATCGGCCGAACGGGCAATCAGTCGAACGGGGGTGGGGAGTCAGGCGCGGCGGCGGCTCGACGTCACGGTGAACTTGTTCGTGCGGGCGACCTGTCTGGTTGAGCCGATCAGCCGGTCGAGGATCGGCCGGTAGCTGAGGGACGAGTTCCAGACGCACCAGAGCTCGCCCCGCGGCTCCAGCGCGCGCGCGGCGTCGGCGAAGAGCCGCTCGGCGAGGCCGGTGTGGACGGCGGCGCCGATGTGGAACGGCGGGTTGAGGACGATGAGCTGGGCCGAGGCCGAGCCCACCGTCTCGAGCCCGTCGGCGCGCAGGGCCTCGACCCGGTCGCCCACGCCGTTGGCGGCCGCGGTCTCGCGGGTCGACGCCACCGCGGCGGCGGACTGGTCGGTGGCCAGGACGTGGAGGTCCGGGCGGGCCAGGGCCAGGGCGGCGGCGACGACGCCGGTGCCGCTGGCCAGGTCGATCGCGCGCTCGGCCGGGGGCATCGACGGGATCTGCTCGAGGAGCAGCCGGGTGCCGATGTCGATGCCGGTCCCCGCGAAGACGCCGCCGTGGGCGACGACGGTCAGCCCGGCGTCGTCGTGACGCTCACGGCGAGGCCAGGTCACGGTGACGCCCTCGCGCGGAACGGAGGCGTGCAGCACCCGCGACTTCTGCCGGGCGAGGCTCGCCTGCACCTGCTGGAACGACTGTGCGAGAACGTCGTTCATCGTCCGCGACATGTGCTTGACCCGGCCACCGGCGACGAGGCGCACCTCCGGGTCGGCGTGTGCGGCGACGAGCTGGGCGACCTCGTCGAGCTCGTCGAGCGAGCGGGGGAGCTGGAGCAGCACGATCCGTGCGCCCTCGACCAGCGACGCGTCGAGGCGGTGGTGGGCGAACGGCATACCGGGTCCGTCGGTGCCGAGACCACGCCGCTGGGCGTTCGCGACGAGCGCACGCTCACCGAGGACGCCGTCCTGGTGCACGCGCACCCGCGAGGCGCCGCGCTCGAGCGCTCCGAGCGTCAGCGCCCCGTGGGTGTCACCGATGACGACGACGTCGTCAGGCCCGTCGGGGAGCGGACCGGCCTCGTCGAGGACGAGGCGGTCGGTCGCGTCCCACGCCTGGAGGTTGGTCGCCTCGACGTCGGGCCAGCGGCGCAGGTCGCCGAAGTCGAGCTCTGGGAGGTCGCTCAACGCCGGTCAGATGTCGCGGAAGATCTCGATGGTGGCGCCGAGGGCGTTGAGGCGCTCGGCGAGCTCCTCGTAGCCGCGGTTGATGACGTAGACGTTGCGCAGCACCGACGTGCCGTTGGCGGCCAGCATCGCGAGGAGCACGACGACACCGGGGCGCAGCGCCGGCGGGCACATGACCTCGGCCGGACGCCACCTGGCGGTTCGACCGGTGATCATGACGCGGTGCGGGTCGAGCAGCTGGACCTGGGCACCGACCTTGGTGAGCTCCGTGAGGTAGATCGCGCGGTTCTCGTAGACCCAGTCGTGGATCATCGTCGTGCCCTCGGCGCAGGCCGCGATGAGCGCGAAGAACGGCAGGTTGTCGATGTTGAGGCCGGGGAACGGCATGGGCGCGATCTTGTCGATCGGGGCCGTGAGCGTGCTCGGGAGGATGGTGATGTCGGCCAGACGGGTGTGGCCGTTCTTGGCGAGGTACTCGGGCGACAGCTCGTACTGCAGCCCCATGCCGTCCAGGGTGGCCAGCTCGATCTCGAGGAACTCGATCGGCGCGCGCTCGATGGTGATCGAGGACTCGGTGACGACGGCGGCGGCGATGAGGCTCATGGCCTCGATCGGGTCCTCGCTGGGGGAGTAGTCGACATCGACGTCGATGCTCTCGCACCCGGTGACGGTGAGGGTCGTCGTGCCGATGCCCTCGACGGTCACGCCGAGCTTCTGGAGGAAGAAGCAGACGTCCTGGACCATGTAGTTGGAGGACGCGTTGCGGATGACCGTGGTGCCCGGGTGCAGTGCCGCGGCGAAGAGGACGTTCTCGGTGACCGTGTCGCCACGCTCGGTGAGGATGATGGCCTTCTCGGGCCGCTTGCTCCTGTCGACCTTGGCCTCGTAGAAGCCGTGGGTGGCGGTGACGTCGAGCCCGAACGACTGGAGCGTCGTGAGGTGCGGCTCGACGGTGCGGGTGCCGAGGTCGCAGCCGCCGGCGTAGGGCAGCGAGAACGTGTCGAACTGGTGGAGCAGCGGGCCGAGGAACATGATCACGGTGCGGGTGCGGCGGGCCGCTGCCACGTCGATCGAGGCGAGGTCGAGGGTCGCCGGAGGGACGATCTCGAGGTCGCTCGTGCCCTCGAGCCAGCGGACCTTGACGCCCATCGAGGTGAGCACCTCGATGATCCGGTTGACCTCCTCGATGCGCGCGAGGTTGCGCAGCGTCGTGCGGCCCTTGTTGAGCAGCGCGGCGCACAGGAGGCCGACGGCGGCGTTCTTGCTGGTCTTGACGGGGATGGACCCGGACAGCTTGGCGCCGCCGACGATCCGCAGGTGCTGGGGGCCGCTGTGGCCGAGGGAGACGAACTCGCTGCCGAGGGTCTCGCCGACTCGGGCGAGCATCTCGAGGCTGAGGTTCTGGCGGCCCTGCTCGATGCGGGCGACTGCGCTCTGGCTCGTGCCGAGCTTGTCGGCGAGCTCGTGCTGGGTGAGGCCCTGGTGGCGCCGGGCGTCCCTGATGAGGGTCCCGATCCGAGTGAGGTAGCTGGACTCAGTCATGCAATCCAGCGTATGTCAGATATGAGATAACGCAAGCCAGAGTGCCCTGTCGAAGGTGGGCGGACGGCATACCAGCAGGTCAGGTATGCCGTCCGCCTCCCTCGCGTCGTCAGGCCGGGACGCTGGCCGCTCCGGCCGGCAGGAACCGGCGTCCGAGCACCTTCTCGGAGATGCCCTCGCGGTCCAGCAGCGGGGTGATCCCGCCGTTCCAGAACTGGAAGCCGGCGCCGGTGATGAGCGCCAGGTCGATGTCCATCGGAGCCTGGGCCACGCCCTCCTGGAGCATGAGCCCGACCTCCTCGGCCAGGACCGACAGGACCCGCTCGCGGACCTGGTCGACGTCGAGCTCGACCGGGTTCTCGGGGGCGATGTGGGCCGCCTCGACCTCGGGGTCGACCACGGGCCGGCCGTCGACGAGCTGGTAGTAGCCCGGCTTCCTCATCTCGACGATCTTCCGGAGGTTCGGCGAGACGTGGAAGCGGTCGCCGAAGGCCCGGTGCAGCGTCTCGCTGTTGTGCAGCGCGATGGCCGGGCCCACGAGGCCGAGCAGCACGAACGGCGGCATCGGCGCGAGACCGGCGACTGCCTTCTCTGCCACGGGGACGGGCGTGCCCTCGTCGACGATCCGGCTGAACTCGCCCATGAAGCGGCCGAGGAGGCGGTTGACGATGAACGACGCCGAGTCCTTGACGAGGATCGTCGTCTTCCTCAGCCCCTTGCCGGTGGCGAAGGCCGTGGCGAGGGCAGCGTCGTCGGTCCGCTCGCCCGGGATGATCTCGAGCAGCGGCATGACGGCGACCGGGTTGAAGAAGTGCAGCCCGACGACACGCTCGGGGTGCTGGAGGTCGGCTGCCATCTCGGTGATCGACAGCGAGCTCGTGTTGGAGGCGAGGACGCACTCGGGGGAGACGACCGCCTCCACCTCGGCCCACACCTGCTTCTTGACCGACATCTCCTCGAAGACCGCCTCGATGACGAGGTCGGCGTCGGCGAAGCCGTCCTTGGAGGTCGAGCCGGTGACGAGCCCGGTGAGGTGGTTGGCGCGGTCGCGGCCGATCTTGCCGGCCTCGAGGCTCTTGGCGATCTCGCCGTGGACGTACCGGACCCCGCGCGCAACTCTTTCTTCGTCCAGGTCGGTCATGACGACCGGCACCTTGAGGTTGCGGGCGAAGAGCAGGGCGAGCTGGCTGGCCATGAGGCCGGCGCCGACGACGCCGACCTTCGTGACCTTGCGGGCCAGGGCCTTGTCCGGTGCGCCGGCCGGGCGCTTGGCGCGCTTCTGCACGAGGTCGAACGAGTAGAGACCGGCGCGCAGCTCGTCGCCCATGAGGAGGTCGGCCAGCGCCTCGTCCTCGGCGGCGAAGGCCTCGTCACGGGTGGCGGTGCGCGCTGCCTCGACGAGCGCGAGGGCACGCAGCGGGCCGGGGGAGCGGCCCGCCGTCTTGGCGAGGACCAGCCCCTTGGCGGCCTTGAGCGCGGCGGCCCACTCGGCCTCGTCGCGCGAGACCTCGGGGCGCTCCACCGCGGTCTCACCGGTGATGACGTGACCCGCCCAGGCAATCGACTCCTCGAGGAAGTCGGCCGGCTCGAGCAGCACGTCACCGAGGCCGAGCTCGGCGGCGGCCGGGCCGGAGAGCATTCGGTTGGTGTTCATCGGGTTCTCGATGATGACCTTGAGGGCGTTGGCGGGGCCGACGAGGTTGGGAAGCAGGTAGCAGCCACCCCAGCCCGGGACCAGCCCGAGGAAGGTCTCGGGCAGGGCGATCGCCGGGACACCGGCGCTGATCGTCCGGTAGTCGCAGGAGAGCGCGACCTCGACGCCGCCGCCCATCGCGGCGCCGTTGACGAACGCGAACGTCGGCACGGGCAGGTCCATGATCGCGGCGAACGCGGCGTGGCCGGCCCGGGCGATCTCGAGCGCCTGGTCGCGGCTGCTCACCGTGGGGACGCCGGAGAGGTCGGCGCCGACGGCGAAGATGAACGGCTTGCCGGTGATGCCGACGGCCTGGATCTCGCCGGCCTCGGCGCGCTGGCGGAGGGTGTCGACGACGGCGTGCAGGCCCGCGATGCCCTCGGGGCCGAAGGTGTTGGGCTTCGTGTGGTCGAAGCCGTTGTCGAGGGTGACGAGGGCGAGGGTGCCCGCGTCACCGGCGAGGGCGACGTCCTGGACGAGGGCGCGGGTGACGACCTCGTCGCGTGCCTGGCTGGTCGTGGTGGTGTCGGCCATGTCAGGCGTCCTTTCCGTAGTCGGCGTGGTGCGGGTTCTCCCAGATGACGGAGCCACCCATGCCGATGCCGATGCACATCGCGGTGAGCCCGTAGCGGACCTCCGGGTGCTCCTCGAACTGGCGGGCGAGCTGGGTCATGAGGCGCACGCCGGAGGACGCGAGCGGGTGCCCGGTGGCGATGGCGCCGCCGTACTCGTTGACGCGCGGGTCGTCGTCGGCGATGCCGAAGTGGTCGAGGAAGGCGAGCACCTGCACGGCGAACGCCTCGTTGAGCTCGAACAGCCCGATGTCCTCGATGGTGAGCCCGGCCTTGGCCAGGGCCTTCTCGGTCGCGGGGACCGGACCGATGCCCATGACCTCGGGCTCGACACCGACGAAGCCGTAGGTCACGAGCCGCATCTTCACCGGGAGGCCGAGCTCCTCGGCGGCAGCCTCGGAGGCGAGGATGCACGCGGTCGCACCGTCGTTGAGGCCCGCGGCGTTGCCCGCGGTCACCGCGCCGTGCGGGCGGAACGGCGTCTTGAGGCCGGCCAGCTCCTCGACGGTGGTGCCGGGACGCGGCGGCTCGTCCTGGGTGGCGAGACCGGCGCCGCGCTCGGAGTGGCGGGTCGCCATCGGCACGAGGTCGGGTTGGATCTTGCCGGCCTCGTAGGCCTTGGCGAGCTTGGTCTGGCTGCCCACGGCATACGCGTCGGAACGTTCCTTGGTCAGCTGCGGGAACCGGTCGTGCAGGTTCTCGGCGGTGTTGCCCATCGAGAGCGCGGACTGGTCGACGAGCTTCTCGGCGAGGAGGCGCGGGTTGGGGTCGATGCCCTCACCCATGGGGTGGCGGCCCATGTGCTCGACGCCGCCGGCGATGGCGATGTCGTAGGCGCCGAAGCCGATCGAGCTCGCGACGTTGGTCACGGCGGTCATCGCGCCGGCGCACATGCGGTCGACGGAGTAGCCCGGGGTGGTGTTGGGCAGGCCCGAGAGCAGGGCGGCGAGGCGGCCGAGCGTGAGCCCCTGGTCGCCGGTCTGGGTGGTCGCGGCGATGGCGACCTCCTCGACCCGGTCCTTGGGGAGCTGGGGGTTCCTGTTGAGCAGCTCGCGGATGCAGCGGATGACGAGGTCGTCGGCGCGGGTCTGGGCGTACATGCCCTTCTCCCCGGCTTTGCCGAACGGCGTACGCACGCCGTCGACGAAGACGACCTCATTCAGGGTGCGGGGCACGGTGGGGCCTCTCTGGTCGGAGATGGTGATGCTCCGCTCAGGCTACTAAGCGCCCGCTTAGTCGGGTATGCCGGTCGGCCGTGAGAGCCGTCACCTCCCGGCCCTGCGGTGGAGGCGGGTCAGCCGGCGTCGGGGTGGGCCTCGACGGCCCGGGCGAGCATCGGCGCGACGATGTCGGCTTGCCACTGCCGCACACCGAGCCCGAGCAGCGCCTCGGTGAAGCCGTCGACGTCGGGCGTGGCGGGCGGCCGCCACAGGACACGACGCAGGGGGTCGGGCGAGCAGACGTTCTCGACGGGGATCTCGTGCTGCTCTGCGTATGCCGTGAGCTCGGCTCGCGCAGCCGTCAACCGTGCCGCTGCGACCGGGTCCTTGTCGGCCCAGGACCGCGCCGGCGGCGGGCCGTCGGAGCGCAGGGTGCGCTGCGGCAGGTCGGCCTCGTCGATGGCCTCGGCGCGCTTGACGGCGGCGACCCACTGGCGGCCGTAGCGGTTGATGGCGCGGTGGCCGCTCGGCAGGTCCGACACCGAGGTCGGAGCGGCGGCGGCGATCGAGATGAGCCCGGCGTCGGGCAGCACCCGGCCGGGGGAGGTGTCGCGGTCCTGGGCGATGTCGTCGCGGGCGAACCAGAGCTCGCGCACGACGGCGATGCCCCGGCGGCTGCGGATGGTGTTCAGGCCGCTGGTGCGCCGCCACGGGTCGACCTTCTCGGTCGGCTTCCACGACAGCAGCGACTCGAACTCCTGGCGCGCCCACTCGGACTTGTCCTGACGGGCGAGGTCGACACCCATGAGGTTGCGCAGCTCGGTGAGGACCTCGACGTCGAGCGCGGCGTAGCGCAACCACGGCTCGGGCAGCGGACGGGTCGACCAGTCGACGGCCGAGTGCTCCTTGGCCAGGGCGAGCCCGAGGTAGTGCTCGACGACGGCGGCCAGCCCGACGCGGGGGAGCCCGAGCAGGCGGGCGGCGAGCTCGGTGTCGAAGAGCTGGCGCGGGCGCAGGCCCACCTCGGCGAGGCAGGCAAGGTCCTGGGTCGCCGCGTGCAGGATCCACTCGGCGCGACCGATCGCGTCGTCGAGCGGGCTGAGGTCGGGGCAGGCGATGGGGTCGATGAGCCACGTGCCCGAACCCTCGCGCCGCACCTGGACGAGGTAGGCGCGCTGGCCGTAGCGGTAGCCGGAGGCGCGCTCGGCGTCGACGGCGACGGGACCCTCGCCGGCGGCGATCGCGGCGGCGGCCTCGCTCAGGCCGCGCTCGGTCTCGACGACGTGCGGCACACCCTCGGCCGGCTCGTTGAGCGGGATGGGCGGCGGGGACTGGGGAGCAGGCGGCTGCGCCTCGGCGTCGGTCGGGTCGACGACGTCGGCGGTCTCGGACGAGCCCGTGTCGTCGGGCCCGGTGGAGTCGGGGCCCATCAGCGCCGCGGCCCGGGGAGGGCCACGACACCCTCGGGCAGCGGGGGGAGGCCCGCGATCGTGCAGAGGAGGTCGGACCACGCCAGGAGGTGGGTGCCGGCGTCCGGACCGATCGGGGTCCAGGACGCGCGGACCTCCATCTCGACGCTGGCAGGGCGGTCGGACAGCCCGGCGAAGCTCTGGCTCACGACGCGCGTCACGGTGCCGGCCTCAGCGGTCGCCTCGACCCCGCGTCCTGCGAGGGCGTCGACGAGCCAGGTCCAGCCCACCTCGCCGAGGAGGGGGTCGGCGGCGAGCTCCGGCTCGAGCTCGGCGCGGGCGAACGTCACCGCGCGCCACTCGCCACCCCACGGCTCGGGCGCCGACGGGTCGTGCAGGAGGACGAACCGACCGGACGCGAGCTCCTCGTCGTCGCCCGCGGAGCCGAGCACGTCGGCGGTGAGCGCGACGGCATACGGCGCGATGCGCTGCGGTGCGGGCACCTCGGTGATCCGGACCTCGGGACGCAGCCGGACGTGCCTCAGGGCCTCGAGCGCCGCGGTGAACTCCGGGGACTCGCGGCCGGGAAGGGAGCGGGTTGCCACTCCAAGAGGGTATGCCGGGAGGCCGGGTTTCGCGGGGAAGGCCACGCCGACATGGGCCTAGGCTGCGCTGGTGCTCTCCCTCCTCGCCCTCGCGTCCTCGGCGGTGTGGGGCACCTCGGACTTCTTCGGCGGGCTCGTCGCGAAGCGGCTGCCCGCGATCGCCGTGGTCGGAGTGACGCAGGGTCTGGCGTTCGTCCTGCTGTCGACGATCGTGCTCGTCCGCCTCGCGCTGGGTCACCCGCCGGAGTGGGGCGCGTGGATGGGCTGGGCGATGCTCGCCGGGACCGCGGGTGCGAGTGGGCTCGTCGCGTTCTACACCGCCCTCGCCAGCGGGACCATGGGCGTCGTCGCGCCGGTCGCCTCGATGGGCGTCGTCGTCCCGGTCGTCCTGGGTGTCGCGACCGGGGAGACCCCGACACCCTGGGTGTGGGTGGGCATCCTCGTCGCGGTCGTGGGCATCGTCCTCGCCTCGGGACCGGAGCTGTCCGGGGCGGTGTCCCCTCGACCGGTGGTGCTCGCCGGCGTCGCGGCGGTCTGCTTCGGCACCGCGCTGTTCTCCCTCGACCGCGCCGCACGCGAGTCGTTGCTCATGGCGCTCTGGGGGATGCGCGCCACTTCGGTGACGATGTTCGTCATCGCCGCGCTCCTGCTGCGGTCCGTCGGTGGCACGGCCCGACGAGACCTCCCGCAGCTCGCGCTCATCGGCGCCGCCGACCTGCTCGCCAACGCCCTCTACGCCACCGCGTCCTCGCGCGGACAGGTGAGCGTCGCCGCGGTGCTCGGCTCGCTGTACCCGGTCGCGACGATCCTGCTCGCCCGGCTCGTGCTGGCGGAGCGGCTGCGCCGGATCCAGCAGCTCGGTGTGCTCTGCGCGCTCGCGGGCGCCGCCGTCATCTCCCTCTGACGACTGATTGCCCGTTCGGCCGCTGGCTCGCTGCGCTCGCCAGCGGCCGAACGGGCAATCAGTCGGGGTTGGGGCACGGATGAGAGACTTCGGCCGTGATCGCCGACAGCCCGCTCGTCCTCGCCGCCACCCGCCAGCCCGTCCCGCACACCCCCGTGTGGTTCATGCGCCAGGCCGGTCGCTCGCTGCCCGAGTACCGCGAGCTGCGCGAGGGCACGGACATGCTCGACGCCTGCCGCACGCCCGACCTCGTCACCGAGATCACGCTGCAGCCGGTGCGCCGCCACAAGGTCGACGCCGCGATCTTCTTCAGCGACATCGTCGTCCCGGTCGCCGCCGTGGGGGTCGACCTCAGCATCGTCCCCGGCACCGGACCGGTCGTGGCCGAGCCGTTCCGGACCCGCGCCGACCTCGACCGGCTGCCCGACCTCACCCCGGACATGGTCCCGGACATCACCGAGTCGGTGCAGCGCCTCGTCGCCGAGCTCGGCAGCACCCCGCTCATCGGCTTCGCCGGCGCGCCCTTCACCCTCGCGTCCTACCTCGTCGAGGGCGGGCCCTCCAAGACGCACGAGCGGACCAAGGCGCTCATGCACGGCGACCCGCAGCTGTGGAACGACCTCTGCGAGCGGCTCGCCCAGATCTCGGGCGCTTTCCTCCGCGTCCAGGTCGAGGCCGGCGCCAGCGCCATCCAGCTCTTCGACTCCTGGGTCGGCGCGCTCCCGCGGGCCGACTACACGGCATACGTGCAGAAGCACTCGACCGCAGCGCTCGCGGCGGTGGCCGACCTCGGTGTGCCGCGCATCCACTTCGGTGTCGGGACCGGCGAGCTGCTCGACCTCATGGGCGAGGCCGGCGCGGACGTCGTCGGGGTCGACTACCGCGTCTCGCTGTCCGACGCGGTCGCACGCCTGGGCGACGCGTATGCCGTGCAGGGCAACCTGGACCCGGCTCTCCTCGGTGCCCCGTGGGAGGTCCTCGAGGCCCGGGTGCGGTCCATCGTCGACGAGGGCATGCAGGCGCCGGGGCACATCTTCAACCTCGGCCACGGCGTCCCGCCGCACGCCGACCCCGACGTCCTCACGAGGATCGTCGAGGTCGTGCACGAGCACTCAGCCCGCTGACGCAGGGGGCATCGGCCCGACGGGACCGGCCGGTGCCACGGGCGTGACGAGCGGGGCCGGGTGCGTCCGGCGACGGCGCACCCACCAGATGACCGGTGCCAGGACGAGCCCGATCGCGACCCCGAACGGCAGGACCGCGCCGACGACGGTGGCGAGGACGGCGGCCGACGTGACGAACGCCTTCCAGCCCGACCGCAGCCCCGACAGGAACCCGCCGGCGGCGACCGGCTCGTAGTCGTCGGTGGACAGCGTGATCGAGATCGGCGACATCGACACCGAGTCCTTGAGGCTGTCGAGCTGCGCGGTGAGCGAGTCGAGCTCGGCCTGGCGCTGCGAGAGCTCGTTCTCGAGGGCGACGAGGTCGTTGACGCTGGACGCCCTGGCGAGCAGGTCGCGGATGCGGGCCACGCTCGCGGTCATCGAGGTCACCCGCGCCTGGGTGTCGACGTAGGTCCCCGTGACGTCCTCGCTCGAGCTGTTGCGGAACTGCACGTCGCCGACCTTCTCGATGAGCGAGATCGTCGCCTCGAGCGAGCTCGCCGGGACGCTGATCGTGATCGCCCCCGACGTCTCACCACGCTCACCGGAGTAGAGCTCCTCGTTCACGACGACACCGCTCTGCTGGGCGGCGATCGAGCGGATCCGCTGTGCCGCACCGGGGAGCGAGCCGACCTTGAGCTGGAGGTGGGCGCGACGGACGAGCTTCTGCCCGGCGCTGGCCCGCGCTGACTCGGGGGAGACGGCGCCGACCGCCCGGTCCGCCTGACCGCCGGACTTCGCGGCGGAGTCCTGCTGGGCGGTGCCGGCGCTGCCCGCGCTGCCCGCGCTGTCGGAGCCACCCGAGTCGTCGCCGCTGCCTCCGCAGGCGGTGAGGGAGCCGAGGGCGAGGAGCCCGGCGAGGGCGACGCCGGCGACGCGGCGAGCGGGGTGCTGTCCTCGAGTGCTCATGGTGCCTCTCTCTTCCTCCGGGCTGCCCCGGCACGGCCTGGTGCCTGTCGAGAGTGAGACTCCTCCCGGGCGGTCACCGGTTCCGCTCATCCGGGTCACGATGTGGTGACGGCCGGTGAGAGAGTGGCGAGGTGACCGTCGAGAGCTCTGCCGACCACCGCAACCGGACCGTCGTCGTCATCGGGGGAGGTGTCGCGGGGCTCACCGTCGCGCGGGACCTGCTCGTCCGCCGACCGGGCACCCGCGTCGTCGTCCTCGACGCGTCCGACCGGGTGGGCGGCAAGCTGCGCCGCGAGTCGATCGGAGGCCACCTCGTCGACGTGGGTGCCGAGGCCATGCTCGCCGTGCGCCCCGAGGCCGTCGACCTGCTGGCCGAGCTCGCCGACCCCTCCGACGTCGTGAGCCCGGCGACCACGTCGGCCCGCGTGTGGTCGCGCGGCACGCTGCATCCGTTGCCGCGCACCCGGATCGGCGTGCCCTTCGCGGACTCGGACGTCTCGGGACTGCTCACCGACGAGGAGGCTGCGCGGATGCGCGCGGAGTCCCCCGCGCCCGAGGTGGGCAGCGACATCTCCGTGGGCGACTACGTCGCCGGCCGGCTCGGTGACGCGGTCGTCGACCGCCTCGTGGAGCCGCTCCTCGGCGGTGTGTATGCCGGCCGGTCCCGTGAGCTCTCCCTGCGCGCGACCATGCCCGCGGTCTGGGCCACGGCCACGGCGGGCGGATCCCTGCTGGCGTCGCCGCCCGTCGACCCGCCGGCCGGGCAGTCGCGCCCGCCGTTCGTCGGGCTGCGCGGGGGAGTCGGGCGGCTTCCCGAGCTCCTCGCGGCCGACGTCGAGCGCCGGGGCGGCGTCATCGAGTCCGGCGTCATCGCGCGCGGCATCGAGCGCACCCCCGCCGGCTGGTCGGTCGTCACCGGTCCGACGACGCAGCCACGCCTGGTCGAGGCGGACGCCGTCGTGGTGGCGGTCCCGCCGCCCGCGGCCGCCCGGCTGCTCGGTCCGGTGGTGCCCGGTGCGGCCTCCCTCGTCGGTGACATCGAGATGGCGTCGGTCGCGGTCATCACGCTGGCCGTCCCCGCGGTCCAGGTGGCGTCGTGGCGGGGCTCGGGCTTCCTCGTCCCGCCGGTCGACGACCGGGGCATCAAGGCCAGCACCTTCAGCTCGGCCAAGTGGGGCTGGCTCGCTGCGGAAGGTGAGGACACGGCATACGTGAGGGCGTCCGTCGGGCGAGCGGGCGAGAACGCGACGCTCCAGCGCGACGACACCGACCTCGTGGCCCTCGCCGCGCTCGAGATCGCCGAGGCCGTCGGCGCCCCGCCGCTCACCGTCGTCGACAGCCACGTCCAGCGGTGGGGCGGCGGGCTGCCGCAGTACACCGTCGGGCACGTCGACCGGGTCGCGCGCGTGCGTGCGGCCGTCGCCGAGGTGCCCGGCATCGAGGTCGCGGGCGCGGCCTACGACGGCGTCGGGATCCCGGCCGTCATCGCGTCGGCACGGCTCGCCGCGGACGCGACCACCACCCACCTCGAGCGCCTCGCGGGGCGGGCGGGAGAATGACCCCATGAGCACCCCGACCGGTCGTCCCGCCCCGACCAAGCCCACCCCTGCGCGGATGCGCGAGATCAACGAGTCGATCCGCTACACGATGTGGTCGGTCTTCGAGGTCACCGAGCGGCTCGGCGACGCCGACCGTGCCGCGATGACCGCCGAGATCGAGGAGCTCGTGGCCGAGCTCGAGTCGCTTGACGTCGTCGTGCGGGGGTTCTACGACGTCGCCGGGCTGCGCGGAGACGCCGACCTCATGGTGTGGTGGCACGCGGAGCGGATCGAGGACCTCCAGGACGCCTACCACCGGCTGCTGCGCACCGAGTTCGGCGGGCACCTGTCGTCGGTGTGGTCCAACGCGGCGCTCCACCGCCCGGCGGAGTTCAACAAGAGCCACGTGCCGGCGTTCCTCGCCGGTGAGGAGCCGCGCGACTACGTCTGCGTCTACCCGTTCGTGCGGTCCTACGAGTGGTACCTCCTCGAGGACGCCGAGCGCCGCGACATGCTGCGCGAGCACGGTCAGATGGCGCGCGACTACCCGGACGTGCGGGCCAACACCATCTCGTCGTTCGCACTCGGCGACTACGAGTGGATCCTCGCGTTCGAGGCCGACGACCTGCACCGCATCGTCGACCTCATGCGCGACCTGCGGCCCTCCCGGGCGCGGCTGCACGTGCGCGAGGAGGTCCCGTTCTTCACGGGGCCGCGCGTCGAGGTCGCGGACCTCATCACCCGCCAGCGCTGATGTCGCACTCGCCCGCCCGCCCGCCCGCACCTCGCCTTTTCCGGCTGATCACGGAAACGGAGCGTTCGGCCCGGAACGGATCCCGGCCGAACGTTCCCTTTCCCGGCTGAACCGCCGTCCATCCACAGGCGAGGTCATGACAGCCGGGCGTCCACAGGTCTGGTCAGCCGCACTGTCGGAGGCTGCTCCGGGCGGTGACGCTGTCGGGCATGGATCTCGACCCGAACCTCGTCGCCGTCGCCCGTGGACAGGGCGGACTGTTCACGACAGCGCAGGCCCACGCCCTCGGGTTGTCGCGCACCACCCTGCGCGAGTGCGTCCGATCCGGCGCGGCGCTTCACCCGACCAGGGGCCTGTATGCCGTGTCGTCCCTCGTCGACACAGCTCCAGTCCCGTGGCACGGGACGCTCGCACGTGGTGCCCATCTCCTCTACCAGGACGCGCAGCTGACCGGTGTCACGACCGTGCTGGCTCACGGGCTTCCCGTGTGGAACTGCCGGCTCGACCGACCGGACATCCGCAGACCGATCAGCCATCAGGTGGGGGTCAAGCCCTTCCGTGTCCGCCCCGGAGGTGGGACTCTCGAGTCGGTCGCGTCGCCATGGGGTCCCAGCGTTCCGCTCGCCGACGCGCTGGTCCAGCTGGCCATGGACCACGGCATCGTCCAAGGGGTGGTGAGCGCTGACGCTGCCCTCCATCGGGAGATGGTGACGATGGACGAGCTCGCGACCGCCGTCGCCGGGGTCGCCGTGTGGCCGCGATCGAGCCGGGCTCGCTCGGCGGGTGACCTCGTGGACCCTGCCTGTGAGTCCGTCGCAGAGAGCCGAGCCCGGGTCGAGTTCGTGACGCACGGCATACAGGTCGAGTCGCAGATCGTCGTACGCCGAGCCGGTGGCACGGTCATCGGACGGGCCGACTTCCGCGTCAAGGGGACCAAGGTGCTCGTGGAGGTGGACGGCAAGGTCAAGTACGCCGACGGGGACCCTCAGGTGCTCTGGGCGGAGAAGCGACGTGAGGACGACATGCGCGCCGAGGGGTGGATCTTCGTGCGGGTGACCTGGTTCGACCTCGAGACACCGGGCAAGGCGTCGGCGAAAGTCCGTCGGGTGCTCCCTCGGAGAGCCTGAAGCCGAACCTCGGTCCGGAACCGGAGCGTTCGGCCGACAACGGTTCCGGGCCGAACACTCCGTTTCCGGGATCAGCCGGAAAAGGTATGGGTCAGGCGGTCTCGCCCTCGGCGGGACGCAGGGTGAGGGCGATGCTGTTCATGCAGAACCGCTGGTCGGTCGGGGTGTCGTAGCCCTCGCCCTCGAAGACGTGGCCGAGGTGGCTGCCGCAGCTCGCGCAGCGGACCTCGGTGCGCGGACGGCCGGGGAGCGACGCGTCCTCGAGGAACTGGACCGAGTCGCCGGCGAGCGGCGAGTAGAAGGACGGCCAGCCGCAGTGGCTGTCGAACTTGGTCTCCGAGGTGAACAGCTCGGCGCCACAGGCGCGGCACGAGTACACGCCCTCGGTCTTGGCGTCGGTGTACTCGCCCGTGTAGGGGCGTTCGGTTCCGGCCTGGCGCAGGACGGCGTACTCCTCCGGGCTGAGCTCGGAGCGCCACTCCTCGTCGGACTTGGTGACGGCATACGTGTGGTTCGTGGACTCCATGTCATGAGCAAACCACGAGACCCCCGGGAACGTTCCCGGGGGCCTCGTGACTTCGGCGCTCATGCGCTCAGGAGGAGCGTCCTCAGCGGGGGCCGCGACCGTTGACCGCGAGGCCGATGACCAGCGGGTCGTGGTCCGAGGACGAGTACGGCGTGGCGGCGAAGAAGTCCGTCACGTTGTAGTTGCGACGCGAGTACTGCATCGCGACCGACTCGTCGGCGTTGATGTCCCAGACACCGGCGCCGGTGACCATCTTGAGGGCCTTGGCGTTGGCGAAGCCGTGGTCGAGGGAGCCGAGGCGGCCGTCGAACTGGTAGCTCGCCGACATCGGCTCGAACTTCTTGCCGAGGTTGGTGAAGCCGGCGGCCTCGATCTCGCGCACCGGGTCCTCCATCGCGTAGGCGTTGAAGTCACCGACGAGGAAGACGGCCTCGTCCGCGAACACCGTGTTGGCCCACGTCGTCACGGCCTTGGCCTGGGCGACGCGCGAGGGGTTGGAGTTGCCCTGACCCGTGCCGTCGTCCACGCCCGAGCCCTTGGACTTGAAGTGGTTGGCGACGACGACGAACGGCGATCCGGCGTTCTTGGCCTTGAACTTCTGCGCCAGCGGGTAGCGGGCGTTGGCGAAGGCGGGGTCGAGCAGGATCTGCGACGAGTCGAGCGTCTGGATCCGGTCCTTGCGGTAGATGAACGCGGTGCGGATGACGTCCTCGCTGGCGGGGGTCACCGTCGGGGACTGGACGTAGGCCCACTGCCCGCCGGCGGCGTTGAGCGCCGTGACGAGGGTGGCGAGCGCCTTGTCGCGCGGCTGGCCGGGGAGGTAGCTGATGCCGGCCGAGTTCTCGATCTCCTCGAGCGAGACGACGTCGGCTGCGAGGCCGTTGATCGCGGTCGTGATCTTGGTCTGCTGGTCGCTGAACGCCTGCGGGGTCCACGCGCCGCGGACCTCACAGAAGTTCGTCGTCACCGGGGTGCCCTCGCGGTCGGCGAAGAACGGGCAGTTCTTGTAGGTGTCCTCGGTCTCACCCAGGTCGGTGAAGTAGTTGAGGACGTTGAACGTCGCGAGCCGGATGTCGCCACCGACGGCGGGCGGCGTGACCTCGCGGTCGTTCTGGCTCGTCACCGGGTCGTCGGAGTCGGTCGAGCCCACGACCTGCCCGGTGGGCTGGAAGTTCCACTGGAAGCGGTAGTCGAGGATGACCGGCTTGGCGAAGGTCAGGTGGGACCCGGTGCGCATCGGCTCGTCCTGCGACAGGTAGGGCAGCGGCGAGCTCTGGGCCGTCGCGTTGCGCAGGTAGTCCCAGCTGGAGCCGTCGTCCAGGGTGATGTACTTCTTCGCGTTCTCCGCCTCGTATGCCGTCGCAGCGGCTCCCGGGAGGACGACGTCGGTGGCCGTGTAGAGCGGCTTGTCACCCACGGCGAGACCGAGCTGGCCGAACTGGTTGAGCTGGTAGTTGTTCGTGATCGTCCAGGTGCCCTGGGGCTGCACGAGCATGCCCTCGTACTGCTCCTTGTCGGCGTCGGTGACCGGGAGCGTGGCCAGCGGCGTCGCCGTGACGGGTGCGCAGTCGCTCGCCGCGGCCAGGGTCGGCTTGGTGAGCTCGGTGAGGCCGTTGAACTCGGTGACCGTCGCGGTGACGGAGAGGCACTGGCCGACCTCGGCCGCGGTGCTGCCGAAGACGAAGACGCCGTCGGAGGCGCCGGGGGTCGCGTCGGTGGCGCCACCGGTGCCGGCCGTCTGGAGGTAGAAGCCGTTGAAGCCGCCGGTCGGGTAGACCGCGGTGACGACACCCTTGGTGCTGACGTTCTGGCCCTGGAGGGGCGAGGCCGCACCGGTGCCCTGGATCTCGGCGATCGTCACGGCGGTGGGGGTCGGGTCGGGGTCGGGGGTGCCCGAGCCACCGGAGGCCTTCGGGGTCGGGGCGCCGACGGTGAAGTCGGCCGCGTTGTTGTCCGTGTCGACGAAGGTCGCGTTGCGTGCCGCAGAGGTCGTGTTGCTCAGCGCGGGCGTCGCGGCCGTCTCGAAGGCGTTCGCGCTGCCGAAGCCGACCCGGTCGACGAGGGCGCCGGTCGCGTCGAGGAGGTCGACCCGGCCGTTGGTGGCGCTCATCGCGAGCGTGCCGCTGGCGTCCGGCTCGGGGAGGGCCGCGCCGGCGCCGGCTCCCGCCCCTTGCTTGATGAGGAAGGTCTTGCCGGCGGGGACGCTGCCGGACAGGGTGGTCGCGCCACCGCTGCCTCCGGAGGAGGAGAAGTACTGGACCTTCCAGCCGGTGAGGTCGATGGCGGTCGAGGCGCGGTTGCCGAGCTCGATGAAGTCGTTCTGGAAGGGGGCGCTGGAGTTGCCGCCACCTCCGTAGACCTCGGAGATGACCACGGTCGTGGACGCGGCGCTGGCGGGGGCAGCGGCGAACAGGGCGGTGGCCCCGGCAAGCGGTAGAGCGACGAGCGGTGCGGCGGCGACGGCGCACGCTCTGCGGGAGAACGCGGTCATGGGGGGCCCTTCAGGGGTGTGCAGGGAGTGAACGTCCAGACCGTATGCCGTTCGCACATTTTTGTCTGTAGTCCTGGGTAAGCATTGGGCAAAGTCTTGGGGTCGCCTCACTAGGGTGTGGCCATGACGGGCGCGACGACGATGCAGATCGACGGACCCGAGGGCAGCCGCGAGGTCCGGCTCTCCAGTCCGGACCGCCTCATGTGGCCCGGTGAGGGGATCACCAAGGGCGACCTCGCGGCATACGTGGAGGCTGTGGGGGACCCGCTGGTCCGCGCGATCGGCGACCGGCCCGTGACGCTGCAACGGTTCCCCGAGGGGATCGACGGCGAGGAGTTCTACCAGAAGAACCCGCCCAAGGGGATGCCCGACTGGATCCGCACGGTGTCGTGCCGCTACCCGTCCGGGAGGCGGCACGCGCAGCTCGTCGTCGACGAGGTCGCGGCCGCGGTGTGGGCCGTGCAGATGAACACCATCACCTTCCACCCCTGGCCGGTGCGCACCGCCGACAACGACAACCCCGACGAGCTGCGGATCGACCTCGACCCGCAGCCCGGGCGCGGCTTCCCCGACGCCGTCGAGGCGGCGCTCGCCCTGCGCGAGGTGCTGGCCGAGCTCGGGCTCACCGGCTGGGCCAAGACCTCGGGCAACCGCGGCGTGCACGTCTTCGCGCGGGTGAGGCCGACGCACGAGTTCCTCGACGTCCGCCACGGAGTCATCGGCATCGCCCGTGAGCTCGAGCGGCGCCTGCCCGACCTCGTGACGACGTCGTGGTGGAAGGAGGAGCGCGGCGAGCGGGTGTTCGTCGACTTCAACCAGGCCTGCCGCGACCGCACCATCGCGTCGGCCTACAGTCCCCGGCCGCTGCCGGGTGCGCCGGTGTCGATGCCGGTGACCTGGGACGAGCTCGCGTCGGTGTCGCCGTCGGACTTCACCGTGCTCACCGTGCCCGGGATCGTCGCCGACCGCGGCGACGCCTGGGCCGACATGGGGGAGAGCGTCGGCGACATCGCCCCCGCGCTCGCGCTGTGGGACGCGGACGTCGAGCGGGGTCTCGGCGAGCTGAACTTCCCGCCGGACTACCCGAAGATGCCCGGCGAGCCGCCGCGGGTGCAGCCGAGCAAGCGGCGCACCGACCGCGCGGACGAGGACTACATGAGGCCCAAGGCCGAGCGCGACGCGCAGACCCGCGAGCAGTGGGGGATGCCGGTCGTGCCGCCGATCCCGCCCATGCTCGCGAAGCCGTCGAAGAAGCTGGTCGAGGGCGCGGTGAGCTACGAACCCAAGTGGGACGGCTTCCGGTCGATCATCTACCGCTCCGGCGACCGGGTCGAGATCGGCAGCCGCAACGAGAAGCCGATGACCCGCTACTTCCCCGACGTCGTCGAGGCGGTGCACGCCAACTTCCCCGACAAGTGCGTCGTCGACGGCGAGATCATCCTCGTGCGGCCCGGTGAGGACCGGCTCGACTTCGACCTGCTCCAGCAGCGGATCCACCCGGCGGCCAGCCGGGTCAAGAAGCTCGCAGCCGAGACACCGGCGAGCTTCGTGGCCTTCGACCTGCTGGCCCTGGGCGAGCGGGACCTCATGGGTGAGCCGTTCGAGGTGCGACGAGCAGAGCTCGAGAAGGCGTTCGCCTCGGTGAAGGCGCCGATCCACCTCACGCGCGCGACCCGTGACGCCGACGAGGCCCGGGGGTGGTTCGAGCAGTTCGAGGGCGCCGGGCTCGACGGCGTCATGGTCAAGCCGCTCGACGGGACCTACGAGCCCGACAAGCGCACCATGCACAAGTTCAAGCACGAGCGCACGGCCGACTGCGTCGTCGCCGGCTACCGCACCCACAAGAGCGGCGACGACCTCATCGGCTCGCTCCTCCTCGGGCTCTACGACGACGAGGGCACGCTCGCGAGCGTCGGTGTCATCGGCGCGTTCCCCATGGCGCGGCGCAAGGAGCTCTTCGAGGAGCTCCAGCCGCTCGTCACCGACTTCGACCACCATCCGTGGGCCTGGGCCAGGCAGGAGGAGGGCACGCGGACCCCGCAGAACGCCGCCGGGTCCCGCTGGGCAGCGGGCAAGGACCTGTCGTTCACGCCGCTGCGCCCCGAGCGGGTAGTCGAGGTGCGCTACGACCACATGGAGGGCGTCCGCTTCCGGCACACCGCGCAGTTCGTCCGGTGGCGCGAGGACCGCGAACCCGAGTCGTGCACCTACTCCCAGCTCGAGGAGCCCGTGTCCTACGACCTCGCCGACGTCCTCGATGGCTGAGGCGCGCCGGCTGCGACGGGCCGCCGTCGCGGCGGCCGCCGTGGGGGCGACAACGACACTCGCGAGCGCGGCCGGCTCGCTGGCGGCCGCGGCATACTTCGCTCGTCGCGTCCTCACCCCCGAGAGGCAACGCCCGGACGACACCGAGATCCTCGAGGTCCGGGGCGACCGGGTCCTCCTGACGGCCACGGCCGAGACGGTCGTGCCCGGGCGCTACGGCCTCTGGCTCGACGGAGGTCTCGGCCACGTCCGCATCGGTGACCTCACCTCCACCGACGTCGCCGCCGACACGGTCGAGCGCAAGGTCCTCGGGGTCGACGCCGGCGAGCTGCGCCCAGGCGGTGCGCGGTTCAACGGCTACCACTACATGGGCACGCCCGAGCAGGCGCTGGGGCTGCGGACCGAGGCGGTCGACTTCGCGGGCGAGCTCGGACGGATGCCCGCCTGGGTCGTCCCGGCACCGGGTGGGCGCGGCTTCCGGTGGGCGGTGTGCGTCCACGGGCGGGGCGCCCAGCGGCAGGAGACGTTGCGTGCGCTGCCCGCCCTGCACGACGCCGGCTGGACCTCGCTCGTGCCGACCTACCGCAACGACGAGGACGTGCCCGCCGGTCCCGACGGCCGCTACAACCTCGGCCTGTCCGAGTGGCGCGACCTCGAGGCGGCGGTCGAGTATGCCGTCCGGTCCGGCGCGCAGGAGATTCTCCTCGTCGGGTGGTCGATGGGGGGAGCGATCGTGCTCCAGTTCCTCGACCGCTCGCCGATGGCGGAGGTCGTCTCGCGGGTGGTCCTCGACGGGCCGGTCATCGACTGGGGCGACGTGCTCGACCACCACGCGAGGCTGCACCGGCTGCCCAAGGGCGTCGGGACGCTGTCGCGCTCGATGATGGGGCGGGGCTGGGGCAAGCGGTTCGTCGGCGTGCACGAGCTCGTCGACGTCGCCCGGACCGACTGGGTGAGCCGGGCCGACGAGCTGCACCACCCGATCCTGCTCATCCACTCGGCCGACGACGAGTTCGTGCCCGTCGGTCCGTCGCGGGCCCTGGCCCGGCACCGGCCCGACCTCGTGACGTTCGAGGAGTGGCGGGTGGCGCGGCACTGCAAGGAGTGGAACACCGAACCGCAGCGGTGGGAGCGCGTCGTCTCGGATTTCGTCCGCGGGGAATAGTCACGGCGTGGGGCTCGTTGCCGCCCCTGTGTGCACCCCGACGATGACTCCTGCCCTGTGGCGGCGTCTGCATGTGGACCTGAGGCTCGACGCCAGCGACCGTTGTCGCCGCTGACCGCCTCCGCCCCCACATCCCCTTCCTGCTCAGGAGTCCGTCATGTCCAGCACCACCCCTGACTCGGTCGCGCCCGCGGCCGAACCCTCGTCCCCGCGCCGCCGGATCGGCCTGCCCTTCTGGGCCCAGGTCTTCGTCGGTCTCGCGCTCGGCATCGTCCTCGGCTTCGTGGCCCGCCAGCTCGACCAGGCCTGGCTCGCCGAGACGCTCAAGACCGTCGGCGGCATCTTCGTCCAGCTGCTCAAGGTCATCGTCGTCCCGCTCGTGCTCGCCGCGATCATCGTCTCGATCGCCAACCTCCGTCAGGTGACCAACGCGGCCCGGCTCGCGGGGGAGACCCTCGTGTGGTTCGCGGTCACCGCTGCCGCATCCGTCGTCGTCGGCATCACGCTGGGCCTCGTCACGAACCCCGGCGCCAACGCCACGCTCGACACCTCGGCCGGAGCCGCGCCCGACCACACGGGCAGCTGGCTCGACTTCCTCACCTCGATCGTGCCGGGCAACTTCCTCGGCCTCGAGGTCTCGACCTCCGCCGACGACGGTGGCGCGCTGAGCTCCAGCCCGACGTTCAACATCCTCCAGCTCGTCGTCCTCGGTCTCGCCATCGGCGCCGCGGCCCTGGCCGTGGGTGCCAAGGCCGAGCCGTTCGTCGACCTGACCCGCAGCGCCCTCGAGATCTTCAGCAAGCTCGTCTGGTGGGTCATCAAGCTCTCGCCGATCGGCACCGCCGCGCTCATCGGCTCGGCCGTCGCCAACTACGGATGGGACCTCATCGGGCCGCTGGCGATCTTCACCGCCGACGTCTACATCGGCTGCGCCATCGTGCTGCTCGTGATCTACCCGATCGTGGCTCGTGCCAACGGTCTCAGCCCGGTCCGCTTCTTCGCCGGCGCGTGGCCCGCCATCCAGTTCGCGTTCGTCTCGCGCAGCTCGATCGGCACCCTGCCGCTGACCCAGCGCGTCGTGACCCACAACCTCGGTGTCTCGCGTGACTACGCCTCGTTCGCCGTGCCGATCGGTGCGACGACCAAGATGGACGGCTGCGCCGCGATCTACCCGGCCCTGGCCGCGATCACCGTGGCCCAGCTCTTCGGCGTCGACCTCGGCATCACGGACTACCTGCTCATCGCGTTCGTCTCGATCGTCGGCTCCGCGGCCACGGCCGGGCTCACCGGTGCGGTCGTCATGCTCACGCTCACCCTGTCGACCCTGGGCCTTCCGCTCGAGGGCGTCGGGCTGCTCCTCGCGATCGACCCGATCATCGACATGATCCGCACCGCCACCAACGTGGCCGGCCAGGCGCTCATCCCGACGATCGTGGCCAAGCGCAACGGGCTGCTCGACCAGTCGGTCTACGACGCCAACACCTTCGGTGGCGCCGACACCCGGCTCGAGCTCGACGAGGACGAGACCGACAGTGTCGAGTCGCGCGAGGAGTCCCGCGACGAGACCCGCGTGGCGGTCCCCGCGTGAGCCCCGCAGGACCGCGGCTCTCGCTGCTCGACCTCGCCACGGTGGGCCGCGACCAGCCCATCGGCGAGGCCCTCGAGACGAGTGTGACGCTGGCGCAGAAGGCCGACTCGCTGGGCACGTTCGAGCGGCTCTGGTTCGCCGAGCACCACAACATGCCCTCGATCGCCTCCGCTGCGACCGCGGTCCTGCTCGCGCACGTCGCTGCCCGGACCGAGCGCATCCGCGTCGGTTCGGGCGGCGTCATGCTGCCGAACCACTCACCGCTCGTCATCGCCGAGCAGTTCGGCACGCTCGCGGAGCTGCACCCGGACCGGATCGACCTCGGCCTCGGTCGCGCGCCCGGCACCGACCAAGTGACGATGCGCGCTCTGCGGGCCGACCCGCGGGCCTCGGAGCGGTTCCCGGACGACGTCCTCGAGCTCCAGGGCTACCTCTCCGACGAGAGCCTCGTGCCGACGATCAACGCGATCCCGGGGCGGGGCACCAAGGTGCCGCTCTACATCCTCGGCAGCTCGCTCTTCGGCGCCCAGCTCGCCGCACGGTTCGGCCTGCCCTACGCCTTCGCGAGCCACTTCGCCCCCGACGCCCTCCAGCAGGCCATCGAGGTCTACCGGCGTGAGTTCCGCCCGTCCGAGCAGCTCGCGCAGCCGTACGCCATCGCCGCGCTCAACGTCGTCGTCGCGGACGAGCAGGACCACGCAGAGGCGCTGGCCGCCTCGGTCCTGCGCTCACGGGTGCGTTCGCTCGCCTCCCGCGTCCCGGCGTATGCCGGCCACCTCGACGACGCTGCTCTCGACGCCCTCATGGACTCACCCGTGGCCGCCCAGGCCCGGCACATGATGACGTACTCGGCCGTCGGCGACATCTCCTCGGTGCGCGACTACCTCGAGCGCTTCGCCGAGCACGCGCAGGCCGACGAGCTCATGGTGACCAACGCGGCTCCCGGCCTCGACAACCGGCTCCGCGCACTCGAGCTGCTCGCCTCCTGACGCGGTTGGGTCACCCACCGCCTCGCTCGGCTGGGCGTGCGCAACTCACCAATTCCTCCCGTTCGGCACACGACGGCGGTCGGTTCCGCGTGCGGAACGGGAGGAATTGGTGAGTTAGGTGCGGGGGAGGCGCCAGAGGGTGAGGAGCGAGCCGTCCTCCTCGAGGAGGTGGACGACCTCGGCATCGAGCCCGGAGGCGCCGTCGAGCGGGGTGCCCGCGACGACCCGGGTGGCGTCGCCTCCGACGAGCCGCGGCGCCACGGTGAGCGCGAGCTCGTCGACCAGCCCGGCGGCGAGGAGGTCGTGGAAGAGCGACGGTCCACCCTCGGCGAGGACGCACGGCATACCGGCGTCGTGGAGGCGCGCCACGACAGCGCGCAGGTCGACCTCGTCGTCACCCTCGACCCAGACCTCGTCGCTCGGCTCGAGGCCGGAGGACGCGCACGTCACAAGCACGACGTCACCCTCTCCGGAGGTGAGCGACTCGGGCACGTGCCCGCGTCCGCTCACGACGAAGATCGGGGTCGCACCACGCCGATAGCCCTCTGCACGAGCGGTTCCCGCGCCCACGAGGACGCAGTCGGCGAGCTCGCGCTGCAGGTGGAAGACGCGTCCGTCGGCGTCGGTGTTGATCGACCCGCTGCGGCCGTCACCACCGGCAGCCGACCCGTCGAGGGTGCTGACGAAGTTCGCGCGCACGCCGCCTCCCTCGGGCCAGGCGTAGAGCCGGGCGAGGTCGTCGTCGCCGACCTCGCCGCCCTGTGCAGCGGGGACGGAGGGGCTGTCAGACGACCGTGAGTCGAGGAGCAGGCGCACGACGTCGAGTGTGTCACCCCACGGCGCGCCCGGTGGCTGACAGGATGCCGGGATGGCGAAGAAGAGCAGCGACAAGAGATCCGGCAAGGGCAAGGGCGCCGAGCAGACGACCTTCACGCAGGCGCTGCGCGCGGGCGAGGGCTTCGACCTCGCCGCCCTCAGCCCCCGTGCGACACCGGGTTTCGACGGTGACAAGGCCGACGGGGAGAAGGCGATGGAGGGTCTGGGGGACCGGCTCTCCGAGCTCCAGGAGCGGCTCTATGCCGAGTCCCGTGGCGGTGGCAACCGCTCGGTGCTGCTCGTCATCCAGGGCATGGACACGTCGGGCAAGGGCGGCATCATGCGCCACGTCATCGGGTCGTTCGACCCGCAGGGAGTCGCGCTCACCGCCTTCAAGGCGCCCAGCGACGAGGAGAAGAAGCACCCGTTCCTCTGGCGCATCCGCAACGCCCTGCCGAGTCCCGGCGACATCGGCGTCTTCGACCGCTCGCACTACGAGGACGTCCTCATCGTCCGGGTCCACGACCTCGTGCCGCAGAGCCAGTGGTCGCGCCGCTACGCGCAGATCAACGACTTCGAGGCCAAGGTCGTCGAGTCCGGCACGACGGTCATCAAGGTCATGCTGCACATCTCCAGCGAAGAGCAGAAGGCGCGTCTGGCCGAGCGCCTCGACCGTCCCGACAAGCACTGGAAGTACAACCCGGGGGACCTCGACGAGCGGGCCCGCTGGGCCGACTACCAGCAGGCCTACCAGGTCGCCATCGAGAAGTGCTCGACCGACGTCGCGCCGTGGTTCGTCGTTCCCGCCGACCGGAAGTGGTACGCCCGGCTGGCCGTGACCAACCTCGTGCTCGAGCACCTCGAGGCGCTCGACCCGCAGTGGCCGAAGGCCGACTTCGACGTCGAGGCCGAGCAGAAGCGTCTGTCTCTGATGCCCTGAGCCACAGGGCTTCTCACGCCCAAGTGCGGTCGAGGATCTGCGTCACCTCGGCCGTGCCGACGTCGTCCAGCGACCCGAACGTCGCGCCGTGCCCGTCCGCGTCGAGCCGCCCGGCGACGAACGCCTCGGACACGACGGTGGGGGAGTGCTGGGTGAGGAGCGAGGCCTGCAGGGTCACCGCCAGGTGCTCGACGATCCGGCGCGCCTGCCACTGGCCACGGTCGGTGGCAGCAGTCGCCACGAGCTCGGGCACGGCGTCGATCGCCCGGTCCAGCCGGCGGTCGTGGCCGCGTGCCGCGGAGAGCTCCTTGTCGAGCGCGGCGACCGTCGCGGGCTCACGGGTCATCGCGCGCAGGACGTCGAGGGCGCCGACGTTGCCCGAGCCCTCCCAGATCGAGTTGAGCGGCGCCTCGCGGTAGAGGCGGGCCAGGCCGTTCTCCTCCACGTAGCCCGCGCCACCGAGGCACTCGAGCGCCTCGGCCACGACCGGTGGCGTGCGCTTGCACACCCAGAACTTGCCCAGCGCCACACCGATGCGCGCGAGGTCACCCTCGCCGGCGTCGACGGCGTGCGCCATCCGGAGGCCGAGCAGCTCGGCCGCCTCGACCTCGAGGGCGAGGTCGGCGAGGACGTTGCGCATGAGTGGCTGCTCGACGAGCAGGGCGCCGAACGCCGACCGGTGCCGGGCGTGGTTCAGGGCGCGGGTCACCGACTCCCGCATCGTCGCCGAGGAGCCGAGGACGCAGTCGAGCCGCGTCGAGGAGACCATGTCGAGAATCGTGCGGATGCCGCGGCCGTCCTCGCCGACCCGCACCGCCCACGCAGCCTCGAGCTCCACCTCGGAGGAGGCGTTCGAACGGTTGCCGAGCTTGTCCTTGAGGCGCTGGAGGCGCAGCGAGTTGCGCGTGCCGTCGTCGAGGACCCGGGGGACGAGGAAGCACGTCACCCCGGCCCCGGTTGTCGCGAGGACGAGGAAGACGTCGCTCATCGGCGCCGAGAAGAACCACTTGTGGCCGGTGAGGCGATAGGTGTCGCCGCCCTCGACGGGCCCGCCCGGCACCGCCTCGGCCCGCGTGACGTTGGCGCGGACGTCGGACCCACCCTGCTTCTCGGTCATGCCCATCCCGGCGATGGCGGACCGGCGGTCGGCGAACGGCCGCAGCTCCGGGTCGTACTCCCGGGAGGCGAGCAGGGGGACCCAGCGGTCGGCGAGGGCCGGCGTGGACCGCAGCGCCGGCGCGGCGGCATACGTCATCGAGACCGGGCAGAGGTGGCCCGCCTCGGCACGGGACCACGTGACGAAGCCGGCGGCCCGTCGCAGGTGCGCGCCGCTGTTGGTGGGCTGCGTCCAGGCCTCTGCGGTGAGCCCGTGGCCGACGGCGACCCTCATGAGGTCGTGGTAGCTCCGGTCGTAGTCGACCTCGTCGACGCGCAGCCCGGTGCGGTCGTGGGTCCGCAGGCGCGGGGTGTCGCGGTGCGCGTCGTCGGCCCACGACTGGGTCACGGCGCTGCCGGCCAGCTCGCCGAGCGCGGTGAGCCCGGCGACGTCCTCGGGGCGTCCCCACCGCTGCAGCGCCTCGACGGCGACGGCATCGGTGGCGAAGGAGTTGTGCCCGGAGAAGTCCGGCACCTGGTTCACGACGGAGGTCTGCACGGCCCGAACGCTAGTCCGTGCCACGGGGCGCACGGGGCAGATGTGACCGGCTCGTGTCCGCCTCCGCACCGTGTCACGGTCGGGTCGGCGCAGCGCGGGCGACTAGCGTGAACGGGTGACCGATGCGAAGCGACGCCTCCGGCGCTGGCTGGCGCGGTTCCCTGCCATCGAGGCGCTGGCCAGGCTCACGGTGGAGACCATCCGGATCTGCCTGCGCTACCGCGTGACGGGGCTCGCCTCAGAGGCCGGCTTCTTCGCGCTGCTGTCCCTGCCGCCGCTCGTCCTGGGGCTCTTCGGCGGGGTCGGCTACGTCGGCCGGTGGCTGGGCACGGGCACGGTCGAGACCGTGCGCAACGGGATCACCGAGTTCGCCGGTCGCTTCCTCACCACCGACGTCATCTCCTCGACGCTCGCACCCACCGTGGACGACGTCTTCACGGCCGGGCGCTTCGACCTCATCTCGGTCGGCTTCGTGCTGTCCCTGTGGTCGGGCTCCCGTGCCCTCAACGTCCTCGTCGACACCGTCTCGATCATGTACGGCCAGTCCGGCGTGCGCGGCATCGTGCCGACCCGGGTGCTGAGCTTCTCGCTCTACGTCGTCGCGCTCGTCGTCGGCATCGTCACGATCCCGCTGGTGCTCATCGGCCCGACGCTGCTCGGGCAGTTCCTGCCGGAGCGCCTCGACTTCCTCACGCTGCTCTACTGGCCCGTCGTCTCCCTGCTCGTCATCGCGGCCTTCACCAGCCTGTACCACGTGTCCACGCCCGTCCGGAGCCCGTGGACCCATGACGTCCCCGGAGCCGTGCTCACGCTCCTCATCTGGGTCGTGGCGTCCTTCGCCGTGCGTGGATCGATCGCGGCCTCTCTGGGTGGCACGTCGATCTACGGCCCGCTCAGCGCCCCGATCGTCCTCCTCATCTGGCTCTACATGCTCGCCATCGCCGTCCTCATCGGCGCAGCCCTCAACGCCGGCATCCGCAACCTCTGGCCGTCCGAGGACCAGCGGAGCCTGCGAGCCCGGGTCGCGGGCTGGCTGCGGCCCGAGCGAGGCGGTGCGGCGGCCGCTGCGTCGACCACCGGTGAGGCCGGTCCCGGGGGAGTGGACGACGACGTGGAGCCCGCGGACGGCGACGTCGACGACGACCTCGACCTGGACGGCATACGGCAGGCAGCCCGGCGTCCGCTCACCCCGATCAGCGAGGACGAGACCCTCGTCATCCCGCGTATCCGGGTCGGTTCCGGGCGCTGACCGAGCCGGTTTGGAGTTCACGCGCCGGATCAGTTAATGTCTGTCCGCACGCCACAAGGGAAACCGAGTGGAGCGAAGTGCGGATGTAGCTCAGTTGGTAGAGCGCAACCTTGCCAAGGTTGAGGTCGCCGGTTCGAACCCGGTCATCCGCTCGGAGGGTTAGCCACCCCTTAAATGGTGGAGTGGCCGAGAGGCGAGGCAGCGGCCTGCAAAGCCGTTTACACGGGTTCAAATCCCGTCTCCACCTCGAGTAGTACCCCTCACGGGCGATTGGCGCAGTGGTAGCGCGCTTCCCTGACACGGAAGAGGTCACTGGTTCAAACCCAGTATCGCCCACCAGCACGAGAAGGCCCCGGACCGCGAGAGCGATCCGGGGCCTTCGTCATGCGTATGCCGTGGGGCTCAGGTCTGTGCCTCGCGCTGGGCCGGAGGTGGTGGTGGCGCGTCGAGCACGACGCTCGCCGAGTCGTTCCCACCGAGGTCGAGGCGGAACGGCGGGTAGGTGTCGGTCATGAGGCCGGCGTAGCCCGCGACGCGCAGTGCCCAGCGGTTCAGGCCGAGGACGAGGTCGTACAGGGGTCGAGGGTAGGCACCCGTGACGGCGAGGAACACACCCGCGACCACGACGAGCACGAGGACGAGTCCGCCGTTGCTGCCGGCGAGGTTCCACTGCCAGTGGTCGGCGGAGCGGTTGGCCGCCCACACCCCTCCGCCCACGAAGAACCCGACGATGATGTAGTGCGGGATGGCAAGCAGCCACCACTTCACGAGGACCAGACCGCGGGACAGGTGCGCCGGGTAGTCGACCGACAGGTGCGCGGGATAGTCCTCGACCTCGTGCAGGGTGAACGGTGGGTAGCGGTCGGTGCCGAGCGCGCCGTAGGCGTAGTACGACACCCGCCAGGTCCAGCGGAGCACGCCCACGTTGTAGGTGAAGATCGCGCGCGGATAGCGCCCCGTGAACAGGATCGCGAAGAACGCCACGACCGAGGTGAGGACGAAGCCGAGCCACAGGACCAGCAGGATGACCTGGTGGGGGATGACGAGGATCCACTTGACCAGCCACAGCCACCGGGAGAGCTTCGGGTCGAGTGCGGCGTCGACGTGCACCGGGTAGGCGACGGTGCTCATCACTGCCACCGGTGACGGGCGGGTGGCGGTCCGGGTGGTGTGGCGGCCGGGCGGGGAGGTGAGTTGGCCGGTGCGAGGTGGGTCGTGGGCATGGTGTGCCTTCCTTGCTGAGGTGCGAGGCGGGGATGCCTGTTGCGGTGCGCCGTCACGGGACGACGACGACCTTGCCGCGGACGCCGCCGGTCACGAGCTGACGGATCGCGTCCGCGGCCTGCTCGAGCGGATAGGTGCGCTCGACGCTGGGCGTCACGGCACCGGACTCGATGAGGGCCGTGAGTCGCTCGAGATCGCTCGCGCGCTGCTTGGCGATGACCATGGTCAGCCGCTGACGGACGAACAGTGACAGGGCCAGGGCTCGGAACTGGCGATCCATGCTCCCGGTCCAGCTCCCACCGTCCTCCCCGCCGATGATCACGGCGGTCCCGGTCGGAGTGAGAGCCCGGCGGAGCCGCCGGACCCCGGGGTTGCCGGCGATGTCGAGAACGAGGTCGTACCGGGCACGCCCGTCGGCGAAGTCCTCGCCGGAGTAGTCGATGACGTGCTCGGCACCCGCCGACCGGACCAGGTCCATCTTGGCCGTGCTGCACACGCCGGTGACCCGTGCCCCCAACGCCGTGGCGAGCTGGACGGCATACAGGCCGACCCCGCCCGAGGCGCCGATGACCAGCACCGACTGACCCTGCTCGACCCGGCCGGCGTCCAGCGCCTGCAGGGCGGTGGAAGCCGACACCGGGACCGCCGCGGCCTGCTCGAAGGAGAGGTTCGACGGCTTGCGTGAGAGCTTGGCGACACTCGCCACGGCGTACTGGGCGAAGGTGCCCTGTCCGAAGCCGTACACCTCGTCCCCTTCCGAGAACGCCGTGACGCCCGCGCCGAGGGCGACGACGGTACCCGAGACGTCGAGGCCGAGGACGGGATCCTTGGGGCGGGTCAGGCCGAATACGAGCCGGCCGGCGTATGGCATCCCGGTCATGACGTGCCAGACGCCCCGGTCGAGCCCGGCGGCGTGCACTCGCAGGAGCACCTCGCCGGAGCCTGGGACGGGTCGCGGCACCTGCCCGACCCGGACGACGTCGGCCGAGCCGTACTCCTCACGGGTCACGGCCTGCATCGTGGTGGTGGCGGGGATCGCGGTGGTCATGGTGGTGCCTCTTTCGTGGTGGGACAGAACAGGGGGAAGTGAGCGACGCGGCTACTTGACCTCGGCGCGCATGACCAGGCGGAGGCCGACGAGCAGGGGGAGGACGAGCCAGATGAGGCCGGAGACCCCGATCTGGGCCCACTGCTCACCGGTGAGGGACCTGTCGAAGACGAAGAGCCCGCTCTGTGCGAACTGGGAGTCGACCCAGGGCTGCAGGGTCCGGAACCAGTCGGCGCTGCTCGCGAGCAGGCCGAAGAGCGTGGGAAGGAGGAAGGTGAGGATGAAGTAGGCCACGATCGCCCCCGTGGACGCACGCACGAGGACGCCGAGCATGAAGCCGACCAGCAGGCTGAGGACCATGCCGAGGACGTAATAGAGGCACTGCGTGAGGGAGACGTCCCAGACCAGGGGGCCGCCCTTGACGGCCGCGCCGACCAGGTTGCCCACCGCTCCCACGGCGAAGGTCAGGGCCATGGCCGCGATGGCGATGAGCACCGAGCCGATGGCCTTGGCCGTGATGATCCGGTAGCGGTGGGGGACAAGGGTGAACGTCGTGAGCCCGGTGCGCTGGCTCCACTCGCTCGTGACGGCGAGGATGGCGATCAGCGGGAGGATGATGACGACCGGGAAGCGGATCGCGGTCGCGAACGTCGAGTAGGTGAGCTGGTCGGCAGTGGCCCAGATGATCACCCCGCCGGCGGCCAGGACGGCAGTGATGGCGATGCTGGCGATGAGCCAGAAGCCCGAACGCGTGTCGAACATCTTGCGGAGCTCGACGGCGGTGATCCGGGTGAGGGGGACGCGAGGCGTGAGCGGCCGGACGGTGCCAGTGCCGGCGATGGTGCTCATGCCGGCACCTCCTCACGCTGGGTCGCTGAGGTGAGCTCGAGGAACATCTCTTCGAGTCCGGCACCCTCGGCCGCGCGCAGCTCGAGCAGCGCGACCCCCGCCTGGAGTGCGACCTTGCCGACGAGGCCGGCGTCGGCCTCGGTGCGCAGGGCGCCGTCACCGGTCGGGTGCGTCGTGAGCCCCCACTCGGTCAGCGCCAGGGCGAGGCGGGTCGTGTCCTCGGCTCGCACGATCGTGCCGGCTTCGTGGAGGAGCTCGGTCTTGGTCCCTTGGGAGACGATCCGACCGAGGCCGATCATGACGATGTCGTCGGCGATGACCTCGATCTCGTGGAGCAGGTGTGACGAGAGGAGGACCGTGCCGCCGCGGTCGGCATACCCGCGCAGGAGGTCACGCATCCAGCGGATGCCGGCGGGGTCGAGCCCGTTGGCCGGCTCGTCGAGGATGAGCACCTGAGGATCCCCGATGAGGGCGGTGGCGATGCCGAGCCGCTGGCGCATGCCCAGCGAGTAGTCCCGAACGCGACGCGAGGCCTCGTCCGGCGTCAGGCTGACCACCTCGAGCATCTCGTCGACCCGCGTGCGGGGCAGGCCCATGAACTGCTGGGCCAGGGCGAGGATCTCGCGGCCCGTGCGCCCGGCGTGCTGCGCCGAGGCGTCCAGCAGGACGCCCACCTCCAGCCCGGGGTTGGGCAGGTCCTCGAAGCGCCGACCGTCGATCGTGACCGTGCCCGACGTGGCGCGGGTGAGCCCGACCATGATGCGCATGGTCGTCGACTTGCCGGCTCCGTTGGGTCCGAGGAAACCGGTGACCCGACCCGGGGCTGCGGTGAAGCTGATGTCGTCCACGGCGACGACGTGGCCGTACTTCCTGGTGAGTCGTTCGACGGTGATCATGGAGGACTTCCTGACGACTGGGGGTGGGGAAGGGGGTGTGGAGAGTGCGGCACGTGCGTCGAGGTGGTCCGGGCGCCCGTGGGCGCGGTGGCCTGGGCGACGGGTAGGTGACACTGGCTGTCTCAGGCGACGGGGTGGGCCTCGAGCGTTGGGCCGAAGGCGGCAGGCGGTGATGCAGGCGGAAGCGGCGGAGACGGCGGCGGATCCGCCACCAGGACGGGGGAGGGCTTGAAGCCCCTGGTGACGAGGTAGATGCCGAGCGACAGCTCCCAGAGCGCGATCGGGATGGCGGCGAGCCCCGTGACCACCCCGACCCGGTCGACGGCGCCGAGCATGGTGAGGAGGACTGCGGTGAGGTGGAAGGGGACCCCGAGAAGTCCCAACGCGGGCAGTGCCCGTGGCACCAGACCGGAGCGGTAGAGCAAGGTGCCGAGGAGGAGGGCGTTGATGGCGGGCATGAGGCTGCCCCCGAGGGTGAACGCCCACTCGTAATCCGCCACGTGCGCGGCCGCAGTGGCTGCCGAGGAGGAGGGGTCGCCGGCCGTGCCCGCGGTGATGTCCTGCCGCAGGCTGACCAGGGCCCGGATGCTCGCCACAGCGGTGAAGAGCATGGCGGCTTCAAGGGTTCTGGACGCCACGAAACCCAGGGCCATGGCCTCGTTCTGCCGCCTGACCACCGGGAAGAGGGTGATCGCGGTGCCGATCCCGGCGAGGGCGACGACCACTTCCAGGATGGTGCCGACGAGCACGGGGGTGTCGGAGCCAGCGCTGGAGAGATAGTCCGTCTTCAGCGCTGAGCGGTAGAGGAGGAGCGTGGGGAGTGAGACGAAGGTGAGGAGGTAGAACACACCTGCGACGAGCGAGGTGCGTCTGGCGCTGCTCATCGCGGGGGCGCGGGGCCGGCCGCGCGTCTGGGCGGGTCCGGCTGATGGCGCGGTGCTCGTGGTCATCGACGTGGGTCCCTGCTGCCAGAGCGGTCGCCGGCTGGTCGCGGACCTCCGGGGAGGCCGCCCTCGACCAACGAGAGCCATTTCGTACAATGTACGGTTGAGGATAGCGTACATAGTACGATCCGCCTAGGGGTCGTCGTGACTGGATGGAGGAGTGGTGGTTGGCACCGAAGAGGTTGTCCAGAGGACCCGTCCGCGACTGAGCAAGAACCGCGTTCTCGACGCCGCGGTGACCATCGCCGACGCCGGAGGTATCGGTGCGCTGACGATTCGGACCCTGGCCCAGGAGCTCGGCGTCAAACCGATGACCGTCTACCACCACGTCGCCAACAAGGACGAGATCCTCGACGGCATCGTCGAGGTCGTCTTCAGCGAGATCGAGCTTCCGGTGATCGGGGGAGACTGGCGCCTCGAGATGCGACGACGGGCCCACTCGGCCCGGACCGTCCTGGGGCGTCATCGCTGGGCGATCGGTCTGCTGGAGTCGCGTCCCACACCGGGTCCCGCCACCCTGCGTCACCACGACGTGGTGCTCGGCACCCTGCGTGCGGCCGGATTCTCCCGTGCGATGACGGCACATGCGTACGCCCTCATCGACAGCTACACGTACGGCTTCGCACTCCAGGAGGCCAGCCTGCCGTTCGAGGGCGCAGGAGCGGTGAGCGAGATGGCCGACCCGGTGGTGGCACAGCTCGCCGGCGACCAGTACCCGCACATGGCGGCGATGGTGAGCGAGCACTACCTCCTCCCGGACTACGACTTCGCCGAGGAGTTCGACTTCGGTCTGAACCTCATCCTGGACGCGCTGGACGCCTCCCTGTCGTCGTCGACCGCGAAGGGCTGACTGTCGGCACAGGGCCGCTCCCGTCCTACCCTGTTCGACATGAGTGACAACAACAGCGTGAGCGTCGAGCGCGTCATCCCCGCGCCGGCTGCCGCGATCTTCGACCTGCTGGTCGACCCGGCCCGACACCTCGACATCGACGGGTCGGGCACCGTGCAGCGCGCGCGGTCCGGCGGGCGGCGACTCACGCTGGGTGACTCGTTCGGCATGGACATGAAGCTGGGTGCGAGGTACTCGACACGCAACGAGGTCGTCGAGCTCGTCGAGGATCGGCGCATCGCGTGGCGCACCTTGGCACCCTTTCCCTTGACCCTGCTGTTCACCGGCCGCACGTGGCGTTACGAGCTCGAGCCGGTCGAGGAGGGCACGCTGGTCCGCGAGACCTGGGACATCAGCACCGAGGCCTGGCCGGGACGACCCGCCGTGCGTCGGATGGCACGTCAGACCCGGCGCAACATGGAGCGGACCCTCCAGCGGATCGAGGAGCTCGTCGCCGCCTGAGAAGGGCCGCATGACGATCCGCCCTGCGAGCGGCGACCTACGATCGGCCCATGGCACGACGTGGGCGCACGGACAACCCTCTCAGCAGGACGGCATACGAGGCCGAGCTCCTGCGTCTCCAGGGTGAGCTCGTCAAGGTCCAGGAGTGGGTCAAGGCGCACGACCAGCGGATCGTCGTCATCTTCGAGGGGCGCGACGCCGCCGGCAAGGGCGGCACGATCCAGCGGATCGCCGAGTACCTCAGCCCCCGCGCCGTGCGCATCGCCGCGCTGCCGAAGCCGACCGAGCGGGAGCAGGGGCAGTGGTACTTCCAGCGCTACGTCGAGCACCTGCCCGCAGCCGGTGAGATCACGCTGTTCGACCGCTCCTGGTACAACCGGGCGGGCGTCGAGCGGGTCATGGGGTTCTGCACACCGGACGAGTACCGGCGGTTCCTCCACCAGTGCCCGATCTTCGAGCGGCTGCTCGTCGAGGACGGGATCATCCTGCGCAAGTACTGGTTCTCGGTGAGCGACGCCGAGCAGCAGCGGCGGTTCCGGTCACGGCTCGAGGACCCGCTGCGGCAGTGGAAGCTGTCCCCGATGGACCTCGAGTCGATCACCCGGTGGGAGGACTACTCACGGGCCAAGGACGAGATGATGGTGCACACCGACATCCCCGAGGCGCCGTGGTACGTCGTCGAGTCCGACTCCAAGAAGCGCGCCAGGCTCAACATGATGGCCCACCTGCTCTCCACGATCCCGTACGTCGACGTGCCACGACCCACCCTGACCCTGCCGGACCGCCCGGAGCCGCATGGCTACGAGCGGCCGCCGCGTGAGCACACGACCTACGTGCCCGACCACTGCTCCACGCTCGAGTGACCGACCGGCCCGGGACGAGCCGGCACCGGCGCGCGCCGTGGACCCGAAGGCGATGGACACCCCGACCGTGAAGCCTCGCCGCGACGACAGGGCGAAGGTCCCGGAGCGGCCCGCAGCGGAACGGGCGTCGGCCCCCGGCGCGCGAGCTGAGCGTCGGGGGCCGTCGCGGTGGTGTGGCGGCGCGCCCGCCGTCAGCCAGCTGCGCCGTTCGCCAGACCGCCGGCCTCCCCGGCGAACGTGCCCTCCGGACCCGCGGGTGCCGGGAGGGTGAAGGCCGGACCGGGCACCTTCTGGCCACGCACGCCGTTCACGGACTCGGTCGAGTACGCGAAGGTGAGCATCGCGAAGGCGATGAGGTCGCTGTTGACCTCGAGCGCGTGGAGGTCGACATTGGCGTACGTGTCGCAGGCCGCGTGGTAGCACGGGTCGAAGGCCTCACCTGCCGTGCCGCCCCAGATCGCCTGTTGCGCAGGCGTCTTGACCTCCTCAGCGCCGGTGAAGAGCCCGCTGGAGGGGATTCCCGCCAGGATGAAGGCCTCGTAGTCGCTGCGACCCGAGAACTCCGTGTCGTCGTAGGGCTCACCGACCTTGGTGTAGAAGCGCTCGTAGACGTCCTCGATCGCGGCGGACCCTGCGGGCACCGGCACGGGCGCCTCGAACGTCGACTCGTCGGCGTCGTAGACCATGAAGATGTAGTTGGGCGAGCCGACCATGTCGTAGTTCATGTACATGGCGATCCGGCCACGCTCCTTGGCCGACAGGCCGTTGACGTAGTCGGCGGAGCCGACCAGGCCCTGCTCCTCACCGGCCCACCAGGCGAATCGGAGCGTGTTCTCGGGCTTGAGCTTGGCGAGTCGGAGCGCGGTCTCGAGGATGGCGGCGGAGCCGGAGCCGTTGTCGTTGATGCCGGGGCCCTCGATCACGCTGTCGAGGTGCGCGCCGGCCATGACGACGTTGTCCGTGTTGCGACCGGGGAGCTCGGCGATGACGTTGTAGTCGTTGCGCGTCTCGGCCGGGAGGACCTGCACGTATGCCGTCGAGCCGGGTCGCGCGAGCAGCGCGCCGTCGGCGAAGCTTGCCCCGACGACCGGGATGCCGTGGGTGACCGGCCCGGGAGCACCCGGGATCGGCTCGTCGATGCTCGTGCCGTCGGCCACGATGAGACCTTCACGGTCAGGGGTGTTGCCCTGGTTCATGATGACGACGGCCTCTGCCCCCGCCTGCTCGGCGTAGTACGCCTTGGTGCCGAAGAAGCAGGTCCCGCGCTGGACCAGGGCGATGTCGTGTGCGCCGCTGAAGTTCAGTCCCGCGAAGTCCGCGGCCTCGCAGCCGCTCGTCGAGGCGCGCGGCGGGGTGAGGTGGATGTCGACCGGGATGACGTTGCCCTGCACCTCACCCGAGCCGCTCCCCGTGAAGACGCCGGTCTCGTAGTCCGCTGGGGGCGCCGGAGTGAGCTGCGTGAGCGTGGCGGGGAAGTTGAAGGTGATGTCGACCGGGTCCAGTGTCACCTGGTAGCCGGCCTTGCGCAGCAGCCCCGCGACGTAGTCGACGCTGCGGTCGTAGCCCACCGTGCCTGCCGCACGGGTTCCGGGGTAGACGGGGTCGTCGCTGTTGTCCGCGATCTTCTGAAGCGCCGCCTGGTGAGCACGCACGCCGTCGAGGGTGACGCACTCGAGGAGCTTGTCGTAGGTGTTGTTGGTGCGGTTCGCACACGACTGCGACGGCTTCGCCGACGAGGACTGCGCCGACAGTGCTGTCGCCAGTGCGGCGACGGCCACCAGGGCCGTCAGACGGATCGTTCGGGTTCTGGCTCGCCGCGGTTCGCTCATGATCATCCACTCCGTCGTGGGCCGGGCATGAAGCCTGACTCTGATCTCCTTCACGCTAGGCCACACGGTGGTGTCGCGGCCATAGCCCGTCGGGGGCAGGCCTGGGCTTGTTGCGCCAACCTGCCGGAGGACCGAGGATCGACGATGTGCCACTACTGCGGATGTCGTGAGCTGCCGCTCATCCGCGACTACATCGCGGAGCACGAGCAGGACCTCGCCCACCGTCCCCGGGCGCGCCACGACGTCGTCACGGTGTGAGGACGACCTTGAGGGCATGCGTGTCGGCGGCGGCCGAGAACACGTCGTAGGCCTCCATGAAGTCGGCCATCGCGAAGCGGTGCGTGACGAACCGTGCGAGGTCGATCTGGTGGCTCGCGACGAGCTTGAGCAGGGTCGGCGTCGAGAAGGTGTCCACGAGACCGGTCGTGATCGTCACGTCCTTGATCCAGAGCTCCTCGAGGTGCAGGGTGGCCGGCACCCCGTGGACACCGGCGTTGGCGACGACACCGCCCGGCCGCACGAGCGCCGTGCACTGCTCGAACGACGCTGGGACGCCGACCGCCTCGACGGCCACGTCTGCGCCGAGACCATCGGTCAGGCCCCGCACGATCTCGACTGCGTCCTCACGAGAGGGGTTGATGGTCACGTCGGCGCCGAACTGCTTCGCGGCCTCCAGCCTGGCGTCGGCGAGGTCGACCGCCACGATCCGCGCCGGGCTGAACAGCCGGGCGCCCATGATCACCGACAGCCCGATCGGGCCGGCACCCACGACGACGACCGTGTCACCGGGGGAGACGCGCCCGTTGAGCACACCGACCTCGTAGCCCGTCGGGCCGATGTCGGCCAGCATGAGCACCTCCTCGTCGCTCACGCCGTCCGGGATGGCGAAGGTGGAGGTGTCCGCGAACGGGACCCGGACGAACTCGGCCTGGGTGCCGTCGACGAGGTGGCCGAGGATCCAGCCACCGCCACCCAGGCACTGGCCGTAGCGGCCCTCCCGGCAGAAGCGGCACGAGCCGCAGGAGGTGATGCACGAGACGAGGACGCGCTCGCCCGGCTTGACGTTGCGCACGCTCGAGCCGACCTCGATGACCGTGCCGACGGCCTCGTGGCCGAGGGTCCGGCCATCGGTGACGGCAGGGACGTCGCCCTTGAGGATGTGCAGGTCGGTGCCGCAGATGGTCACCGCGTCGACCCTGACCACCGCATCGGTGTCGTCGACGATCGTCGGGTCGGGGACCTCTTCCCAGGCCTTCTGCCCCGGGCCGTGGTAGACGAGTGCCTTCATGGTCGTTCTCCTTCCGAGGGCGGCCGAGGGTGCCGCGCACCCTCAGTGCACGCCGGCGCGCACCCACCGGACAGGGCCGGAGGTCCCGGGCGCGAGGGCCTGAGCGGAGCGGGAGGTGGGCGGACGGCATACGGCGTGGTGTGGGTCGAACCCCGACGGGCGTCCGAGGCGACCGAATAGGATCGCGACGTGACTGGATCCGCGTCGCCCACGGGGGCCCCCACGGGTGGCGATGCCTCCGACACGGCGCAGCGCTGGCCGCTGTCCTCGCTCCAGCTCGACGACCTCGTCGAGGAGCTGAGGGCCAGGGCCGACAGCGCCCGGCTATCGCAGGAGCGTCTTGGATCCCTGCTGGACGCCGTCATCGCCGTGAGCTCGGACCTCGAGCTGGCCGAGGTGCTCCGTCGGATCGTCGTCGGCGCGTGCACGCTCGTCGACGCGACCTACGGCGCCCTCGGAGTGCTCGGACCCAGTGGTGAGGAGCTCGTCGAGTTCGTCACGCACGGTGTCACCGAGGAGGAGCGGGCGGCCATCGGCCCGCTGCCGCGCGGCCACGGCCTGCTCGGCATGATCATCACCAGTCCGCACCCGCAGCGGGTGGACAACATCGGTGAGCACCCGGACTCGTACGGCTTCCCGCCGAACCATCCGCCGATGACGAGCTTCCTCGGGGCGCCGGTGCGGATCCGGGACCAGGTGTTCGGCAACCTCTATCTCACCGACAAGCGGTCGGCGCCGGAGTTCAGCGACGAGGACGAGGCGATCCTCATCGCCCTGGCCGCGGCTGCCGGTGTGGCGATCGACAACGCCCGGCTCTACGAGCACGCCCGCACCCAGCAGCTCTGGGGAGAGGTCCTCGGTGACGCCACCCAGGCCCTCCTGGCCGGGACGGCGCAGGAGGAGGTCCTCACCGAGGTGACCGCGCACGTCCGTCGGCTCGCGAAGGCGGACTCCTGCGCGGTGGCGCTGCGGCACGGCTCCGACGTCGTGGTGGTGGCCACCTCGCAGTCCGAGGGGGTCGACGTCCCGGAGGGGTCCGAGGCCGCGCACCCGGCGTTCGAGAAGGGTGAGGTGGTGCGCGACCCGGCGCTGCTGGCGGCCATGCTCGGTCCCGCCCGGATCGTGCCCAGTGGTCCGGACGGGAGCCGGGCCACGGTGCCGGTGGCACTCGGGGAGACCCCGACAGGCGTCCTCGTGGTCGACTGGGCGCACGAGGAGCACTCGAACCTGCTGGTCCACGTCGAGCCCTTCGGTCGCAACCTCGCCGTCTCGCTGGGAGCCGCGAGTGCTCGCAGCGACAGGGCGCGGTCCGAGCTGCTCGAGGACCGCGACCGCATTGCCCGAGACATGCACGACAACGTCATCCAACGGCTGTTCGCGACCGGGATGTCGTTGCAGTCCGCCGCCCCGATGAGCCCACCGGAGGTGCGGGCCAAGCTCGACCGCGCCGTCGACGAGCTCGACGCCGCCATCAGCGACATCCGGCACACGATCTTCGCGCTGCACCGGGTGCCCGGAAGCCGGCCGCTCAGTGCCGAGATCGCCACGCTGTGCGGCGACGCGGCGGTGACCCTGGGCTTCTCCCCGGAGCTGCGGATCTCGGGGCCGGTCGCCGACGTCCCCGAGGCCGTCGCCCCCGAGCTGCTCGCCGTGGTGCGCGAGGCGTTGAGCAACGTGGCCAGGCACGCCTCGGCCTCCTCGGTCACGGTGACGGTCGTGGTCGATGACGCCGACGGCGACGGCGACGTCAGGGTGGTCGTCGCCGACGACGGCCGGGGCATTCCCGACGGCGCGGTCCGCTCAGGGCTGGGGAACCTCGCGCGCAGGGCCGAGAGCCGTGGCGGCACCTTCCGGGTCGGCTCCGCAACCGGCTCGGGGGCCACGCTCGAGTGGCGAGTGCCCCTCGTCGAGGCGCGGGGGTGACCGGGACCTAGTTCCCTGTCGCCGGGACCCAGCTCGTCGGAGAGTCGTGCCATGGCTGAGCTGCATCCCACACCCGTCCTCGCCGCCACCGGCCAGGTGCGCAGCGGGCCCGCGGGCGCCGTCGTCGTCGGCTACGACGAGACCCCCGAGGCCGCGGCGGCCCTCGGCTGGGCTGCCGACTGGGCCGACCGGCAGGGCTGTCGGCTCATGGTCGCGTGCGCGGTCGACCCACTGCTTCCCGCCGGTCCCGACCGCGGCCACGGGCCCGGCGTGGGCGCGCTGCGACAGGTCGTCGGCCGGGTGGCCGGGCGGGGGGCCGACCTCGCGCGGCGCAGCCACGAGGACCTCGACGTCCGCAGCATCGGGGCCGTCGGCAGGCCCTCGGCCGAGCTGGTCGCGCTGTCGGAGTCGGCCGACCTGGTCGTCGTGGGCCGCCGCACACGGGCCGAGCACCCCTCGGCCAGCCTGGGCTCGATCTCGTTCGCGCTGAGCGCCCACGCGCGCTGCCCGGTGGTCGTCGTCCAGGGGGACCGGCGGCTGGCTGAGGGAAGGCCGGTCGTCGTGGGCGTGGACAGCTCGCGGGCCGCCCTGCGCGCGGTCGAGTTCGCGGCGCGGGCGGCGGCCACCGCGGGCGTGGGTCTCGTCGTCGCCTCGGCCTGGTCCGGCCACGAGGTCGAACCCTGGCTCGCCGAGCTCTGGGGCGAGTCGACCCCCGGAGCCGACCCGGCCGGCGAGGAGTACGACCGCGCGGTGGCGAGTGTGGCGGCCGCGGTGGACCTCGTCGCCCGCAACCACCCCGAGGTGCCGACCTCCTCGTGCACCCCGCAGGGCAGCCCTCCCGACGTCCTGCTGGAGGAGGCGCGCGACGCCGGCCTGCTCGTGGTCGGGGCGCGCGGTGGCGGCGGCTTCGTGGGGCTCATGCTCGGCTCGGTGAGCCGAGGGGTCCTCCGGCAGGCCGAGCTCCCGGTGGCAGTGGTGCGCAGCGGTGCGATGTGACCGGGGCCCGGTCCTACGATGAGGCCAACCGTGCGAGGAGGGTGTCGATGATCCGGGTCTACCTGCTGGACGACCACGAGGTGGTCCGTCGAGGTCTGCGCGAGCTGCTCGAGGTCGAGGACGACATCGAGGTCGTGGGGGAGTCCGCCACTGCTGCGGAGGCGACCCGACGAATCCCGGCGCTGCGGCCGCACGTCATGGTGCTCGACGCGCGCCTTCCCGACGGATCGGGGATCGACGTATGCCGTGACGTGCGTTCCGTGGACCCGACCGTCGCCGGTCTGGTGCTGACCTCGTTCGACGACGACCAGGCGCTGCGGGCCGCGGTGATGGCAGGGGCGGCCGGCTACCTGCTCAAGGACATCCGTGGCACCCAGCTGGTGGACTCCATCCGGCGGGTGGCACGCGGCGAGAGCCTGCTCGACGAGGGCGTCGTCGCCCGACTGCGCAAGCAGTGGGGTCACGACGTCGAGGACCCGCGGTTGTCCGAGCTCTCACCGCAGGAGCGGCGGATCCTCCAGCACATCGCAGAGGGGCTGACCAACCGGCAGATCGGCGAGACCATGTCCCTGGCCGAGAAGACGGTCAAGAACTACGTGACGTCGGTGCTCGCCAAGATGGGGCTGGAGCGTCGCACCCAGGCCGCCGTCTACGTCGCGAAGCGCGGGTCGGCTGCGCCGGACGGCCGCTGAGGCCGCGCACGACGGGCGCCTGCTCCGGGACCCAGGGACCTTGGGCCCTGTGACCGGTGCCGGGCAATGGCGACGCTGGGAACGGAGAACCCGACACCAGCGCAGGAGGAGCCATGAACGCCCAGACCACCACCCGCCCCGTCGTCGTCGGCTACGACGACTCACCGGACGGTGACCTCGCCCTCGAGTGGGCCGTGCGGGAGGCGGAGCGGCTCGACCGCCCGCTCAAGGTCGTCGTGGCCAGGGGGATGCTGTGGTCGACGGCGCCCGGCTTCGGCCCCGCCGCGCCGTGGCCGGAGGACCTCGACCGCGAGACCGTGGTGCGGGCGCGGGAGCGGGTCGCCGCGCTCGCACCGACCGTCGAGATCGTCACAGAGTCCGTGGTCGGAACCCCCGCCGCGGTGCTCGTCACCTCCGCCGACGGCGCCGAGATGGTGGTCGTGGGCCGTCACCACCACTCGGTGCTCGGCGAGCTCGTCGAGGGCTCCACGTCGGCCCAGGTCGCGGCCCACGCCACCTGTCCGGTGGTCGTCGTCGACCGGCCCGGCGGGAGTGGTCCCCAAGCCCCGATCGTCGTCGCCGTGGACGGCTCGTCGCCCAACGACGCCGCGCTCGGGTTCGCCTTCGAGCGCGCCGCGCGGCTGGCCGCACCGCTCGTCGCGGTCCACGCCTGGACGCTCGACGTGCCCGACACGTTCGACACGACCTGGCTCAGCGCCGAGCACATCGTCGAGCTCGAGCGGCACCACCAGTCGGTCCTCGACGAGGCCGTCGCACCGTGGGCCGCCAAGTTCCCCGACGTCGAGGTCCGCACGGTGCTGCGCCGCAACCTGCCCGTCGAAGCGGTCCTCGAGCACTGCGAGGGCGCCCAGCTCATCGTCGTCGGCAGCCGCGGACACGGGGGCTTCGTCGGCCTGCTCATCGGGTCCGTGAGCCAGGGGCTCATCCACCGGGACCGACCGTGCCCGATCGCCGTCATCCACACCGAGCGAGGGGAGGCGTGATGGACGTCAACGCCGCCACCGACCACAGCGGCCTCCGGGTCATGGGCACCGACGAGTGCCTCGAGCGGCTGGGCTCCACCGTCATCGGGCGGGTGGCCTTCGTCCACGACGGGGAGGTGGTCCTGCTGCCGGTGCACCACGTCATGCACGGCAGTGACGTGTGCTTCCGCACGAGCGGCAGCACCAAGATCGAGGCGGCCGCCGACCACGACCCGATGAGCTACGAGGTCGACGAGTACGACGTCGAGGCGCGCTCCGGGTGGAGCGTGACCGTCACGGGGACCGCCTCGCTCCTCGACGACGACGACATGGTCGCCGACGTCGAGAGCAGGGACCGGGCGCCCTGGACCATCGGCGACCCGTCGCTGGCGGTGTGGGTCCGCATCCGACCCGACACGATCACCGGCCGGGAGCTGCGACCCAGCTGACCGGGCCCCGGCAGCCGCCAGCGGCCCGACAGCGACCCGCGGCGGCGTGCGGCTCGTACCCTCAGCCGAGCCGCACGCTCCGCACACCCGGCACGGTCTGGACGACGGCGAGCACCGCGTCGTCCAGTCCGTCGTCGGCCGGCGACACCACGACGTGACCGGACTGCACCGAGATGCCGCGCTCCGGCATACCCGCGGAGGTGAAGGCGTGGGAGACGGCGGAGGCGAGCGAGGAGTTCGACACCGACATCGCGCGCAGGATGTCGCTGCGGCTCACCACGCCGACGAGCCGGTCGTCGTGGACGACCGGCATGCTCTTGAACCCCGACCGCGCGAAGAGCGCGGCGACCTCGGCGCAGTCGTCGGTGGGCGCCACGCACGTGGGGTTGGCCGTCATGACCTCCTCAAGGGTGCGTGACGGGCCACCGGACGACGGTGGCGTCCACATGTGGGCCCGCGGGTCACGGGGGAGCGGCTCGGTGAGCACGTCTGCCTCGGAGACGATCCCGACACAGCGACCGGCGTCGTCGACCACCGGCACCGCGCTGATCCGCGAGCCACCGAGCAGCTCGACGACGTCGTCGAGGGTGGCGGTGCTCGGGAGCGACAGCGCGGGAGAGGTCATGACCTCGGACACCAGCATGGTGCTTCCTTCCTTCGGAGGTGCGCCCAAGCCTGCTGGTCTCAGGCCTGTGCGGACAAGGCCCTGGCACCGGCGCGTCGGAGCCCGTCGAGGCCGAGCCCGTCGGCCTCCTCCCACAGCTCGTCGCGGACGGAGGGGTGCGCGGCCTCGTCGATGAGGTGCTGGGCCTGCGCCTGCGATTCCCACCCACAGATCTCGGCGATGCCCTGCTCGGTGACGACGGCGGTGTGCTGGAACGACGTCACCGGCGCCTCGAGCAGCCCGACGATCGAGGAGACCTCTGCCCGCGGGTGCCACGAGCGCAGCGCCATGTGCGACTGCCCGCCCGCCGAGCCCATCGCCCCGACGACGAAGTCGCACTGGCCGCCGAGGCCCGAGTGGAGGCGGGAGTCGATGTGGCTCGCGTTGGCCTGGTCGAAGAGGTCGACCGAGAGGGCCGTGTTGACGCTCGTCATGGCCGGGTTGGCGGAGATCCGACCGGGGTCGTTGACCGTCTCCGTCCGCAGCATGCGCACCCGCGGGTTCTCGTGCAGCCAGGCCATGAGCCGGGGGCTGCCGGCCGCGAAGGACGTCACGACCTGCCGTTGCGGGTCGAGCGCCCCGGCGTCGTCGAGGTCGAGGATCCCGTCGGAGACCATCTCGCTCCACACGCCGAGCCCGTGGAGGTGGGCGAGTCGAGGGACGACCGCGTCGGGGATCGTGCCGATGCCGAGCTGAAGGGTGGCGCCGCAGGAGACCCGCGATGCGACGTGCGCACCGATGAGCTCCACGTCCGGGTCGGGTGCGGCCACCACGCGCGCTTGAACCTTGGGAGCCACGACGGAGATGACGACGTCGAGGTCGGCCACAGTGGTCTCGGAGTCGCCGAACGTGTACGGCACGTCCGGGCGCGACTCGGCCACGACGAGACCGCCGGTGGCACGGCATACGTCGATGGCAGCCGGCAGCAGGTTGACCTCGGCGCCGAGCGAGACCTCACCACCACCGCGCGGCGGCGACACGGTCACGAGCACGACGTCGGGCACGAAGCTCCAGCGGAACAGGGCGGGTACGTGCGAGAGCCGAGCGGGGAGGTAGGAGAGCTCCGGCGCCCCGCGCATGCCGGGACCGACGAACGGGGTGACGTAGGTGACGCCGGGACGAGCCGGTATGCCGTGGGGCGCGTTGAGCATGAACAGCTCGTACTCGTGGACGGACTCGTCCAGCACCCGCAGCAGCGTCCAGGGCACCGAGGCGTTGCCGCCGGCGACGACCCGCAGGGGACGGTCGAGACGCCAGGCCGCACGTCGCAGCGCGGCCGACAGGGCGGTCGTGGTCGAGGCGATCACGCGGGGCGCACCCCGCCGACGACGTGGAGGCGTCGTCCGGTGACCATGTCGGGCAGGAGCCTGATGAGGTGGGGCTTCGAGCCCTCCGCCCAGGGCAGGAGGGGGAGAGCCATGACCGCGATCGAGTCGTCGACGTTCTTGACCTCGACGGCCCGCCCCCGCGCCACGACGCTCCACGCCTCGGCCACGTCGACGTCGTAGCCGTCGACCTCGAAGGCCACGAGCTGGTTGCGCGCCGAGTCGTACTTCGTGCCGCGCGCGGTGCGCAGGACGATCGTGCCGTGGTCGACCGCGTAGTTCACCGGGAAGATGTCCGGCGCCCCGTCGTGCACGACCGCGAGCCGGCCGATGACCGCCCGGCGCAGCAGGTCCCACGACTCCTCGGTGCTCAGCGCGCGCGTGCCACCGCTGGTCCCGGCTGCTCCGCCCTCGGCTCCGTTCGTGTCCATGCCCTCATGCTGCTGGTCACGCCGGACGGGTCACAGGGCCCAAGGTCCCGGATGCTCGCGTCCGGACGCACGACCTGCTCGTCACCGTCCGAGATGGCGGCGGACGACGAGCGGCAGGACGAGCCAGTTGACGACGAAGAGGACGAGCGCGAGGGCGGCCGCGGCGAGGGCGGGTCCTCGCCCGAGGACGACGTCGAAGATGAGGAACGTCGCCGAGACGATGCTCGCCGCGAGTGCGACGAGCCCCGCGCGGGCGGCGAGGTCGGCGAAGTGGACGAGCTGCTGCTTGGCCCGCCGACGGAAGAGCAGGCGGTGCGCGCTCACGGGCGCGACGAGGAGCGTTGTCGCGACGACCGCTGTCGCCAGGGCGATGAGGTATGCCGTCCGCTGTCCCGTCGTGAGGTCGCCGAAGCGCTGCTGGAACGGGATGGTGAGCAGGAAGCCGGCGAGGATCTGGACGCCGGTCTGCGTGACCCGCAGCTCCTGCAGCAGCTCGTCCCAGTTGCGGTCGAAGCGCTCCGTCGGCGTCTCGTCGCGGTCGTGGTCGGGCGGTGGCGACTCCATGCCGGGACGGTACCCGGTCCGGGTCCGCAGCATGTGCCGGCGAGGGACCGGGACGGGCGTTGTCGTCAGCCGACGCGTCGGACGAGCATGGCCACGCCCTGGCCACCACCGACCGCGATGGCGGCGATCCCGAGCTCGGGCCCGTCGTGTCGCACCATCTGGCTGAACAACCGCACCGCGAGGACGGCACCGGACGCGCCCCACGGGTGCCCGAGCGCCAGGGCGCCACCCTCGATGCAGACCCGCTCGTCGTGGAGGCCCAGCTCGTCGCAGCACGCGAGCACCTGCGCCGCGAACGCCTCGTTGAGCTCGATGACGCCGACGTCGTCGAGGGTGATGTCGTTGCGCCGCAGGAGGTTCCGGATCGCGGGGACCGGACCGACACCGGGCAGGTTGGGGTCGACACCGACGGTCTCCCAGCCAAGGCAGGCCAGACCCGGTATGCCGTCCGCCCGCCTGCGTGCCTCGCTCACGACCGCGACCGCAGCGGCGCCGTCGTTGATGCCGCACGCGTTGCCGGCGGTGACGGTGCCGCCGGTCGTGAAGGCCGTGGGCAGCCGCGCGAGGGTGGCAGCGCTGAGGGTGCTGCGCACGCGCTCGTCGCGGTCCAGCTGGGGGAGGGGCACCAGCTCGTCGTCGAAGCGGCCGGCTGCGCGAGCGGAGGCGGCACGCGAATGGGAGCGGACGGCATACGCGTCCTGGCGTTCGCGAGAGATGCCCCACCGTGCGGCGACGGCGTCTGCGGCGGCTCCCATCTCGGGGTCGCCGAGGTCGGAAGGTGCGAACGGGGCACGCGAATAGCGCTGTGGCGCACCACCATCGGTCGGTGGCCACATGCGCCACGGCGCCGTGCTCGCGCTCTCGACACCGCCCGCGAGGACGACCTCGGCCGTGCCCGAACGGACGAACGCCGCCGCCGTCGTGATGGCGGCGAGGCCACTGCCGCACTGGAGGTCGACGGTGAGTGCGGGGACCGAGACGTCGAGGCCGGCAGCGAGCGAGGCGACGCGAGCGACGTTGCCGCCGGCGCCCATGCAGTTGCCGAGGACGACGTGGCCGGGGTCCCCTTCGTGGTCGAGGTCGGTCCGGAGCGCGCCGAGCACCGGCGCGGCGAGGCCGGTCGTGTCGACGTCCCTGAGGGCGAGTCCGGCCGTGCCGATCGGTGTCCGCCGTGCGGCGACGATGACGGGGGTGCTGTCGTTCACGCCGGCTCCTCGGGCCGTGCCGCGGCGAGGAGCCGGGCGCGCACCTCGGCCCGGTCGAGCTTGCCGGCTTCGGTGAGGGGGAGCGCATCCCAGTGGTGCCAGCGCCGGGGGAGGTGGCTGCGCTCGACGAGCGAGGAGGTGCGGTCGGGCAGCGCCGCGAGGTCGAGGTCGCCGGTGCCGACCACGACCGCCTCGACCACCTCCCCGAGCGCGTGGTGCGGGGTCCCGGCCACGGCCACCGCACGGACCCCCGGGAGCGAGAGCACCGCGGCCTCGACGTCGGCGCAGAGCACCGTCACCCCTCCGGTCGTCACGACGTCGTCACCACGACCCAGGACGACGAGCCCGGTGTCGGCATCCCACGCGCCCCGGTCGCCCACGGTCGCGAAGCCGTCACCGTCCCGCTGCAGAGGGCCGGTCTGCCCCGGCGCGTAGCCCTGCGCGAGCCAGGGGCTGCGCGCCCACACGGCACCGTCGCGCAGGTCCACCTCGACCTCCGGGAAGGGCTCGAGACGCGTGCCGACGCGCATCGCGACGAAGCTGAGCTCGGCCGCGCCGTAGTAGTCGACCACCGTGAGCGCTCTGTCCTGGGCGAGGCGCCGCACCGAGTCGGGCAGCGTGGCACCGGCGCACACGACGGTGCGCAGGGCCCCGAGGTCGCGCTCCAGCAGGGCCGCGAGCATCGCGGGGGTGAGGTGCGCGGCGGTGCACGCCTCGAGCGCGGAACCCGCGGCGGCCACGCTCCAGCGGTCGAGGGCGACCACCTGGGCTCCCACGTGGGCGGCGTGCGCGTGGGCGAACGCGAACATCGACCCGCTCGGCGGGGCGGGGACGAGCACGCGGTCCTCGGGGCTGATCCCGGTCAGCCGGCTCACGTGGTCGAAGCTGTCCTCCCACGACGCCAGCGACCGGACGACGGTGCGGGGTGCGGCGCTCGTCCCGGACGTCGTCAGCTCGAGCCGGGCGCGCCCGTCGCACTCCCGAAGGACGCCCATGGCCCGCAGGGCCGCCCGGGCCGCACTCTCACGCACGGCGCCACGGTCTCACACGTGTGCCACCCCCTACGATCGTCGCCGTGGCGTGGGCGAGGTTCAGCTCCCTGGACGGGGGGATCATCGAGGCGAGCGGCGTCGACGCCGTCACCTCCGACATCGACGACGTCACCTCGGGTTTCTGGGCCGTCGTCATCACCTTCGAGGGCGACCTCACCGCCGTGCGGATGCCGTCCGTCACCCGTACCTCGGGCGGCGCCGCTGCTGTCGTGGACTGGAGCGGGGTCGAGGGGAAGTGGGCCACGAGCCTGGACGACGCGGCATACGTCGAGGGCGTCGAGGAGGTCCGCGAGCGGATCGCGCGCGGCACCGTCTACCAGGTCAACGTCTGCCGCGTCCTCAGCTGCCCCGTGGGTCCGGGGACGAGCATCCGTGCGCTGGGCGACGTTCTCGCACAGGGGAACCCAGCGCCCTATGCCGCGACGATCGACATCCCGGAGGCTGGGCTCGAGATCGCGTGCGCCTCGCCGGAGGCCTACCTCGAACGGCGCGGTCGCACGGTGCGCTCGAGCCCGATCAAGGGGACCGCGCAGACGGTCGGGCAGATGCTGCCCAAGGACTACGCGGAGAACGTCATGATCGTGGACCTCGTCCGCAACGACCTCCAGCACGTATGCCGTCCCGGCACGGTCCGCGTCGACGACCTGTGCCGAGTCGAGCAGCACCCCGGGCTGGTGCACCTCGTGTCGGACGTGTCGGGGGAGCTGCGCGACGGCGCGACCTGGCGTGCCCTGCTCGACGCGTCGTTCCCGCCCGGCTCGGTGTCGGGCACGCCCAAGCACACGGCGCTGCAGGCGATCTCGGACCTCGAGCCGGTGCCGCGCGGTCCCTACTGCGGGGCGATCGGCTGGATCGACGCCGACCGGGACGAGGCGCTGCTCGCCGTGGGCATCCGCACCTTCTGGGTCGACCGTGATCCTTCGGGCGGCGGGAAGCTGCGGTTCGGGACCGGCGCCGGCATCACGTGGGGCTCCGAAGCGCTGGGAGAGCTGCACGAGACCGAGCTCAAGGCGAGGCGGCTCATGGCCCTCGCCCGCGGCGAGGATCGTGGGGAGGCGGGCGGTCGGGTTCGCTGACTCCGGGATGTCCTCGTGGGAGGCGCAGGCCGCATCTGCAATGCTCGGACCCATGAGCGATATCCGAGTGTGGGTGGACGGTCAGGTCGTGGACGCGGACGTCCCGTCGATACGAGCGCTGGACCACGGGGTGACCGTCGGGGACGGGGCCTTCGAGACGTGCAAGATCGTGGACGGCGAGGCGTTCGCGATGACGCGTCACCTCCGCCGGTTGGGGCGCACGTTGTCCGGACTGGGGCTGCCCCAGGTCGACGACGCGCGCGTGCGTGAAGGGGTCAAGGAGGTCCTGTCGCTGGGTGACCCGATCGCGTTCGGCCGGGTCCGGATCACCGTCACCGGGGGCGCGGGCCCGCTGAGCTCGGACCGGCACGACTCGCCGGCCACCATCGTCATCGCGTCCACCCCGTCCTCGCCGCACGCCCCGTCGGCAGCGGTCGTCACCGTCCCGTGGGTGCGCAACGAGCGCGCCGCGACGGCGGGGCTCAAGACGACGTCCTATGCGGAGAACGTCATCGCCATCACGCACGCCCGCTCCCGCGGCGCCGAGGAGGCGCTGCTCGCCAACACGCGCGGTGAGCTCTGCGAGGGCACCGCGTCCAACGTCTTCGTCGTCACCGACGGTGTCCTGCGCACGCCGCCGCTCGACAGCGGCTGCCTGGCCGGCATCACCCGCGAGCTGGCCATCGAGTGGTCCCGCGAGGCCGGTCTCGAGGTCGTCGAGGAGGTGCTGCCCTTCGACGTGCTGCAGACCGCAGACGAGGTCATCATCAGCAACTCCTCGCGCGACGTGCAGGGCGTGCACCTCGTCGACGACCGCGAGCTCGCTCCCGCGCCGGGTCCCGTCACGGTACGCCTGGTCGAGATCTGGCGCACCGCCGAGGCCGACCTCGGTATGGACCCGTGAGCCAGTCGCCCCCGCGCGACGAGCTCCCGGATCCTGCCGAGGGTGTGGAGCGGCGCCTCGTCCACCCGGAGCATCCTGACCACGACGTCCTGCTCGACTCGGAGGACGACGACTGGGCATGGCGGCGACGGATCCGCGCCAACCCGACATCGGCCAAGGTCTACCGCGTCGGCGTGTTCGTCATCGGGCTCGTCGTCGTGGTCCTCGGCATCCTGCTCATCCCGTTCCCGGGCCCCGGGTGGCTCATCGTCATCGGTGGGCTCGCCATCTGGGCCACGGAGTTCGAGCGCGCCCAGCGGGTGCTCGAGTTCGTCAAGCGGCACGTCCGCGCCTGGGAGGCCTGGATCAAGCGCCAGAACCCGCTCGTCAAGGCTCTTGCGGGGATCGTCGGCATCGCCTTCATCGCTGCCGTGCTGTGGCTGACGTTCCACTACTCGGGGATCCCGGGGTTCTTCCCCGACGGCCTTGAGACCTGGATGCGCACCACCGCCCGCGTCTGACCTCTCCTGCCCGACTGATTGCCCGTTCGGCAGGTGCCTCGCTCCGCTCGGCTCCGGCCGAACGGGCAATCAGTCGGGGTGTCGGGCCCCGATTTCGTCGCAGGGAGAGGCGCCGGGTATCCTCATCCAGCCCGCCTCGGCGCGGGTGCCGGACGTGTAGCTCAGCTGGTTAGAGCGCTCGCCTCACACGCGAGAGGTCAGGGGTTCGAGTCCCTTCACGTCCACCCTCACAAGCTCGGGTGCCCGCGTTGGGGCCCGCCTTCACGTCCACCCTCACAAGCTCGGGCGCCCGTGTTGGGGCCCGCCTTCACGTCCACCCTCACAAGCTCGGGTGCCCGCGTTGGGGCCCGCCTTCACGTCCACCCTCACAAGCTCGGGCGCCCGTGTTGGGGCCCGCCTTCACGTCCACCCTCACACGCTCGGGTGCCCGCGTTGGGGCCCGCCTTCACATCCGCCCTCTCAAGCTCGGGCGTCGCCCTGAGGGTCTCCACCACCTCAAGGGCTAGTACGCCGCCACTACGTCGGCATGGTCCCGATGGGTCTTGTCCGGGTGCACGCAGCCGTAGGAACCTCACTAGTAGGGAGTGACCCACCGGCTCAACGCATGAGGGGCGTGGATCGGCCCGACAGACGCCCCCTCCCGGAGAAGCAGGGAACTTCTCCATCAGGGAGGGGGCGCCGCCGTTGCCGCGTGCGGCAAGGGCGCCCCTTCCCTTCAGGGAGGGTGGGAACGGGCCGCCTCAACGGGACGCTAGCGCCCTACGTGACCCATCGGGGAGGTTATCGACGCACTTGCTCACACACGTGTGTGTTTCCGCCGCGGTTGCGCACGCACCTGCGAGGATGAACGCGTGAAAGTTGCGGAGGGACCCGACGCCTGTGACACACACGAGTGGGTCGAGGACGACAACGTCATGACCTCGGATCTGGCCCACGTCGCGCGGGTGTGCCGACGTTGCTCGGCCGTTGCGGTCATCGGCCCCGACCTGCCGGATGACGAGGTCTAGCCGCGCGTCAGCCCCATCGGCGGTGCGAGACTTCCGCCATGACGACGACGTACACGCTCATCGGGCGGGACGGACGGCCGCACGACTCGACGGCTCTGGGCACGCTCGGTGGTCACCGGCGCACGAAGGTCTATGGCCGGCTCGACTGCCCCGGCGCGCTGCGCTGGATCGCCAGGGGGAAGTACGTCACGCACCGGGTCTTCTTCGCCGACGAGGACACGGCCGTGGCCGCCGGCTTCCGGCCGTGCCACACCTGCCTGCCGGATGCGTACCGCGCCTGGCGTGACGCCACCGCCTGACGGAGCCGAGCCGACACCGGCACGGGAGCGGACGGCATACGGCGTGTCCGTCCTTCGGGAAGTCGGGAGACGCGTGTCACACCACAGGCGTAACGTGCGGAACATGGAGCGCACCCTCCCCGCCCCCGCACGCACGACCGGGGAGCAGCGGCTGCTCGACAGCTTCGCCGCCATCCCGCCGACCGAGCGGGTCCGTCTGGCCAAGCGCACCTCCAACCTCTTCCGCGAGCGCACGAGCACGCGCACCCCCGGCCTCGACACCACCGGGCTCACCGGCGTCCGCGTCGTCGACGTCGGCCGGCGGACCGCAGAGGTCGACGGCATGTGCACCTACGAGGACCTCGTCGCGGCGACCCTGCCGCACGGGCTCATGCCACTCGTCGTCCCGCAGCTGCGCACCATCACGCTCGGCGGAGCCGTGACCGGGCTCGGCATCGAGTCGTCGTCGTTCCGCAACGGGCTGCCGCACGAGTCGGTCCTGGAGATGGACGTCCTCACCGGCAGCGGCGAGATCGTCACGGCGGCGCCCGACAACGAGCACGCCGACCTCTTCCGCGGGTTCCCCAACTCCTACGGCTCGCTCGGCTACGCCACGCGCCTGCTCATCGAGCTCGAGCCCGTCCAGCGCCACGTCGCCCTGCGCCACGTCCGGTTCCACGACCTCGCTGCCCTCTGCGCCGCCATCGCCGACGTCGTCGCCACTCACGAGCACGACGGCGAACGCGTCGACTTCGTCGACGGCGTCGTCTTCAGCGCCGACGAGGCCTACCTCACCCTGGCTCGCCACAGCGACGACGACGGCACGACGAGCGACTACACGGGGCAGCAGGTCTACTACCGCTCGATCCAGCACGACGACCCGCAGCCGAAGCGGGACCTTCTCACGACACATGACTACCTCTGGCGCTGGGACACCGACTGGTTCTGGTGCTCTCGCGCGTTCGGTGCCCAGAACCCCCGCGTCCGCCGCCTCTGGCCGAAGCGATGGCGCCGCTCCAGCGCCTACTGGAAGCTCGTCGCCCTCGACCAGCGCACGCACTTCTCCGACCGCATGGAGGCCCGCAAGGGCAACCCGCCGCGCGAGCGCGTCGTCCAGGACGTCGAGATCCCGCTGGAGCACACCGCCGAGTTCCTCCACTGGTTCCTCGACACCGTCCCGATCGAGCCGATCTGGTTGTGCCCGTTGCGTCTTCGTGGCGAACGGACCTGGGACCTCTACCCGCTGCGCCCCGACGAGACCTACGTCAACGTCGGCTTCTGGTCCAGCGTGCCGGGCGGCGAGCCCGGAGCCACCAACCGTGCGATCGAGCAGCGCGTCGACGAGCTCGCCGGCCACAAGTCCCTCTACTCCGAGTCCTTCTACTCGCGCGAGCAGTTCGACGCCCTCTACGGCGGGGACGCGTATGCCGTCCTCAAGGCGGCGCACGACCCCCGAGGACGCTTCCCCCACCTCTACGACAAGGCGGTGCGACACGCATGAGCAGTACGACCCGAGAGACCCGGACGATCGCTGACCTCGTGGACGAGGTGGTGGCGGGACCGCTCCCGGTGCGCATCACGGCATACGACGGGTCCAAGACCGGTCCCGACAGCGCACAGCGAACTCTCCACATCGCGAACCACCGTGCGGTCTCCTACCTCGCGACGGCGCCGGGGGACCTCGGGATGGCCCGGGCCTACACGACCGGCGACCTCGTCGTCGAGGGCGTGCACCCGGGCAACCCCTACGACGTGCTCGTCGACCTCGAACGGCTGCACTTCCGCCGGCCCGACCCACGGCTCGTCCTCGACCTCGCGCGCGTCCTCGGGCCGAGGGGTCTCACCCCGCCGCCACCGCCGCCCCAGGAGGCGCTCCCGCGATGGCGGCGCGTCACCGAGGGACTCAGGCACTCGTTCACCCGTGACCGCGAGGCGATCCAGCACCACTACGACGTCTCGAACCGGTTCTACGAGCACGTGCTCGGGCCGACGATGACCTACACCTGCGCCGTCTTCCCGGACCGCGAGAGCGACCTCGACGACGCCCAGGACAACAAGTACCGCCTCGTCTTCGACAAGCTCGGGCTCAAGCCGGGGGACCGGCTGCTCGACATCGGCTGCGGATGGGGTGGGATGGTCCGCTACGCCGCCCGCCGCGGTGTGCATGCCCTCGGCGTCACCCTCTCCAGGGAGCAGGCGGCCTGGGCGCAGGAGGCGATCGAGCGCGAGGGCCTGACGCAGCTCGCCTCGGTGCGTCACGACGACTACCGCAACATCACCGAGAGCGGCTTCGACGCCATCTCGTCGATCGGCATCACCGAGCACATCGGTGTCCGCAACTACCCGGCGTACTTCCGCTGGATGCTCGACCACGTCAAGGAAGGCGGGCTCGTGCTCAACCACTGCATCACCCGGCCGGACAACCGTCCCCGCAGCACCGGCGCGTTTATCGACCGCTACATCTTCCCCGACGGCGAGCTCACCGGCTCCGGGCGGATCATCACGACGATGCAGGACACCGGCTTCGAGGTGCTGCACGAGGAGAACCTGCGCGAGCACTACGCGCTGACGCTCGCAGGCTGGGGCGAGAACCTCGTCGACCACTGGAGCGAGTGCGTCGACGAGGTCGGTGAGGGCACCGCCAAGGTGTGGGGTCTCTACCTTGCCGGCTCCCGCCGCGGCTTCGAGCGCAACGTCGTCCAGCTCCACCAGGTGCTGGCCACCCGACCGGACGAGTCACGGCTGCCACGGGTGCCGCTGCGGCAGTGGTGGGCGTCATGACCGTCGTCATCGTCGGCGCCGGGCTCGCCGGCGCCAAGGCCGCCGAGGCGCTGCGTGACCGCGGCTACGACGGCGACATCGTCATGTTCGGCGTCGAGGAGCACCTGCCCTACGAGCGCCCACCGCTGAGCAAGGCGGTGCTCCTCGGCGACAAGGAGGTCGAGTCAGCCTACGTCCACGACGACGCCTGGTGGCGCGAGCACGACGTCGACGTCCGCACCGGCGTCGAGGTCCAGTCGATCGACCTCGTCGGGCGGCGGGTCGTCACCAACGCAGGCGAACAGCCCTACGAGTGGCTGGTGCTCGCCACAGGCTCCGAGCCGCGGCGCCTCCCTCTCGCCGATGGGGCCGGCCGACCCGTGCACTACCTGCGCACGGTCGAGGACTCGCTCGCGCTCAAGGAGTCGCTCACCAGTGACGCCAGGGTGGCGATCATCGGCGCCGGCTGGATCGGGCTCGAGGTCGCCTCCGCAGCCCGCGCCGCCGGCGCGGCGGTCACGGTGTACGAGTCGGCCGACCTGCCGCTGCTCGCGGTCCTCGGCCCGGAGGTCGCCCAGCACTTCGCCGACCTGCACCGTGCCCACGGCGTGGACCTGCGTCTCGGCACGTCGGTGACCGCGGACGACCTCGCCGAGGCCGACCTCGTCGTCGTCGGGATCGGCGCCGCGCCGCGGACCTGGCTGGCCGAGGCGGCGGGCCTCGACGTCGACAACGGCGTCCTCGTCGACGAGCTGCTGCGGAGCTCCGACGAGCACGTCCTGGCCATCGGCGACATCGCCAACGAGCAGCACCCCGTGCTCGGTCGCCGCGTGCGGGTCGAGCACTGGGACAACGCGATCGAACAGGGCAAGGCCGCCGCGGCGACCATCATCGGCGCGGCCGAGCCCTACGACCGGCTGCCCTACTTCTTCACCGACCAGTACGACCTCGGCATGGAGTACTTCGGCCACGCCGGACCCGATGGCTACGACCGCGTCATCACGCGCGGCGACTTTAGCGGTCCCTTCCGGGCGTGGTGGGTCCGTGACGACACGGTGGTCGCCGCGATGCAGGCCAACGACTGGGACGCCTCCGACGAGATGCGGGCCAGCGTGGGTCAGGCGCCGCCCTCGGACTGAACGGCGCGCGGTGAGCCGGCGACGCTGAGCAGCCACACGGCATACTCCGCGTTCGCCGGATGGAGCTCGTAGCTGCCCGCGTGCAGGTCGACGACGAGACCGGCTGCCTCGACGTCACGCCGGAACTCCTCGGGCGGGTAGCTGCGGCTGCCCGCCGGACCCGCCGACAGGTGGAAGCCGATGAGCATCCGCCCGCCGGGAGCGAGCAGGTCGCGCAGCATCGTCAGCGCGCGCTGCTCGGTGTCCTCGGCGAGCAGGATGAAGACGTTGCCCACCGCAACGACGACGTCGTATGCCGTGGCGCGGCCGTGTGCCGACAGCACCTCTGGCGTCGTCTCGAGGATGTCGAGGGGCATTAGGTTGATGCCGGGGTAGATCTGCTCGGACTGGGCGACGAGCTCGCGGTCCGGCTCGATCCCGGTGACCTCGTGCCCGCGCTGACGCAGGGCCGCGGTGACCCGCCCCATGCCGGCGCCGGCGTCGAGGATCCGGGCGCCGCGTGGCGCGATGGCGTCGACGAGACGAGCCTCACCGTCGACGTCCTGCCCGCGGGCGACGAGCTCGGCGAACCGAGGGCCGTAGCCGTGGGTGCCGTCACCGGCGAGCGCCCACCGGCTGGGCGGGACTGCGGACGCCTCACTCACGCGCCGGCGTCCGCGCCGGTTTCCACGGCCGCGTCCAGCGGCTCCAGCAGACCGGGGGCACCCAGCCACCCGTCCGGGATGGCGAAGGCGTCGACGAGGGTGCGGGCGTGCGGTGCGAGGTCCTTGCAGAGGACGCCGACGTCGTGGATGACGGCCTTGGAGTGGCTCGGGGTGAGCCTTCCGTGCTCGAGGTACCAGGCGCGGTGCCGCTCGATCGTCGACAGCGCGAAGAGGTCGGTGACGTCGTCGAGCAGCTCCTTGGCAGGACCCTCCTCGCACTCCTCGACCGCGGCACACAGCGCCTCGAGCAGGACCCGGTCGATGTGCGCCTCGGCGGCGGCGAGCAGGTGGTCCTGCGCGTTGTTGAAGATCCGGAACGCGTCCGCGGGCTCGGCCTTCGCAGCCTTGGACAGCCGCAGCGCCACGCCCTCGAGGAGGTGCTTCTCGCGGTCGACGAAGAGCGATATCTGGCGGCCGCGGTGGCGCTCGGCGCCGTCCTCGTCGCTGCTGGGCGTGCGCGACATGAGCTTGGAGATGAGCCCGGCGGCCGGCGTTTTCTCGAGGATCGAGGAGGCGGTGAAGCGCGAGGCGAACGCGATCATCGCGAGCGGCGAGTTGTCCTCGAACGTCTCCTGGAACTCGGTGAGCAGCCCCTTGGCGACGAGCTGGAGCAGGACGGTGTTGTCGCCCTCGAAGGTCGTGAAGACGTCGGTGTCGGCCTTGAGGGCGGTGAGTCGGTTCTGCGCCATGTAGCCCGCGCCACCGCACGCCTCGCGACACATCTGGATGGCGTCGGTGGCGTGCCGGGTGGCGGCGACCTTGATGCCGGCCGCGCGGGCCTCGAGCTCGCGCTGGCGCTCCTCGGGAGCGGTGCCCTCGTGGCCGGCGACCTCGTGCATCATCGCGACGAGGTCGTTCTGGGCGAGCATGAGCGCATAGCTGCGCGCGATCGCCGGGAGCAGCTTGCGCTGGTGCGCGCGGTAGCTCATCAGGGTGAGCTCCTCGGCGCCTCCCGGTGCTGCGAACTGACGCCGGTGCAGGGCGTAGCGCGTCGCCAGGGTGAGGGCCGACCGCGTCGCTGCGCCCGCGCCGCCCGCGACCGACACGCGCCCGCGCACGAGGGTGCCGAGCATCGTGAAGAAGCGCCGCGAGGTGTTGTCGATCGGCGAGGTGTAGGTGCCGTCGGGGGAGATGTCGCCGTAGCGGTTGAGCAGGTTCCACCGCGGCACGCGGACCTCGGAGAACTCGAGCGTCCCGTTGTCGACGCCGGGCAGCCCGCCCTTGGCGCCGCAGTCCCCGATGGTCACGCCCGGCATCGGCCGCCCGCTCTCGTCGCGGATCGGGACGAGGACGCAGTGGACGCCGTGCGACTCGCCGTCGGCGGTGACGAGCTGGGCGAACACCGCCGCCATCCGGCCGTCACGCGCGGCGTTGCCGATGTAGTTCTTCTGCGCTCCCGGTGTGGGGGAGGAGATGACGAGCTCGTCCGTCGCCGGGTCGTGCGTCGCGGTCGTCTCGAGGTGCTGCACGTTGGAGCCGTGCCCCGTCTCGGTCATCGCGAAGCAGCCCAGGAGCGAGCCGTCCAGCATGCCGGGCACGTATGCCGTGTGGTGCCGTTCGGTACCCAGGTTGGCGAGCGCCCCTCCGAACAGGCCGAACTGGACGCCGGCCTTGACCAGCAGGGAGAGGTCGCCGTGCCCGAGCATCTCGAACGCCGTGACCGAGGCCCCGAAGTCGCCGGTGCCACCCATGCCCTTGGCCATGCCGGCCGACGCGAAGTCCTCACCCGTGAGGGCGAGCAGCTGGCGCGTGGTGTGGGCACGGTGCTCCTCCATCGACAGCTGCTCGGTCGGCGGGGCGAACCGCGAGACGTCGTCGTGGGCCCGCAGCCGCCGCCGCACGTCGCCCCAGCGTCCGTCGAGGATGCGGGTCAGCTCGGCGGTAAGGTCGCTGCCGGCGGCGGCGGGCGCTCGGTCGGCGGCACGGGTGCGGGCCTGGTCCGGGTTGAGGTCGTCCACGGTCACTCCTTGTCGGGTGTGGCGGGCCCGGTCGGCCACGCCGACGAGAGACCGCCCCAGATGAGCTCGGTGAGGTGTTCGTTGAGGGTGGCACGCGACGTGCCCGAGGCGGCGGCTCCGGAGCGCAGCCATTCGTCACCGGCCGCGCGCACCATGCCGACCACGGCATGCCCCCACGTCTCGGCGGGCTCGGTGCTGCGACCGGCGCCGGCCAGCGTGACGGCGATGAGCGCCCCGATCTGCACGCCCATGGCGCGGCTCACCGTCGACGCGAGGTCGATGGTCTCGGTCCGCTCGGACGGCGGGACCAGGGGAGCGGCGACGATGAACCGGTAGACCTCGGGGTCGGTCTCGACGAGCGACAGGTAGGCGTCGACGGCCGCCCCGAGCAGGGCGCGGGGCTCCGTCGAACGCTGGGAAGCACTGCCGGGGAACGCACTCAGGTCGCCCACGGCCTTGGTGATGTCGCGCAGGATGATCCGGTTGACCCGCTCGGCGACGGCCGAGTACAGGCCCGCGCGGTCGGTGAAGTGCCGGTAGAACACCGTCTTGGACGTCCCGGCGCTGCTCGCGATGTCGTCCATGCCGACCCCGGCGCCGCGGGCGCGGATGGCGCGCAGGGTCGCCTCGACGAGCTCGGTCCGACGACGGGCCCGGTGGCTCTCCCACCGACTGCTCCGTCCGTCCACCGCCTCGTCGCGCTGCGTCTTCGTGGTGCCGGTCACAAGATCGGACCGTAGCAGGTGGAAGGCGGTACCTGCTACCGTCAGTACCGGATATGTGGCGCGTCCCGCGCGACCACGTCGACCTCCCTCCGACAGACCCTCAGGAGTCCCCGGTGACACCAACCAGTCCCCGCCGCGCCGCGATCCTCGGCGGCAACCGCATCCCCTTCGCCCGCCAGTTCGGGCCCTATGCGAACGCGTCGAACCAGGACATGTTCACGGCCGCGCTCGAGGGCCTCGTCGCCCGTCACGGCCTCGCCGGAGAGCGTCTCGGTGAGGTCGTCGGCGGTGCCGTCATCAAGCACAGCCGCGACTTCAACATGACGCGCGAAGCGGTCCTCGGGTCGAGCCTCGCACCGGAGACCACGGCATACGACGTCCAGCAGGCCTGCGGCACCGGCCTCGAGAACGCCCTCCTCGTCTCCAACAAGATCAAGCTCGGCCAGATCGAGTCCGGCATCGCCGGTGGCGTCGACACCGCCTCGGACGCGCCGATCATGGTGACCGAGAAGCTGCGTCGCAAGCTCCTGCGGATCAACCGTTCCAAGACCACGGTCGACATGGCCAAGAGCGCGCTGCGGATCCGCCCGGGCGACTTCGGCATCGAGACGCCGGCCAACACCGAGCCGCGCACCGGGCTCTCGATGGGCGAGCACATGGCGATCACCGCCAAGAAGTGGGGCATCACCCGTGAGGCGCAGGACGAGCTGGCGGCGCTGAGCCACCAGAACCTCGCCGCGGCCTACGAGCGCGGCTTCTTCGACGACCTCATGACGTCCTACCTCGGCCTCGCCAAGGACCAGAACCTCCGGCCCGACTCCAGCGTCGAGAAGCTCGCGAAGCTCAAGCCCGTCTTCGGCAAGGGCGAGGGCGCGACGATGACCGCCGGCAACTCGACGCCGCTCACCGACGGCGCCTCCGCCGTCCTCCTCGGCAGCGAGGAGTGGGCCGCCGAGCACAACCTCCCCGTGCAGGCGTGGCTCGTCGACGGCGAGGTCGCCGCGGTCGACTACGTCCACGGCGACGAGGGACTGCTCATGGCCCCGGCGTATGCCGTGCCGCGCCTCCTCGCGCGCCAGGGCCTCTCGCTCCAGGACTTCGACTACTACGAGATCCACGAGGCGTTCGCGTCCACCGTCCTGTCGACGATGAAGGCGTGGGAGGACGAGGACTTCTGCCGCGACCGGCTGGGTCTCGAGAAGCCGCTGGGCTCGATCGACCGCAGCAAGCTCAACGTCAACGGCTCGTCGCTTGCGGCCGGCCACCCGTTCGCGGCCACCGGTGGCCGCATCGTCGCCTCGCTCGCCAAGATGCTGCACGAGAAGGGCCCGGGCAGCCGTGGCCTCATCTCGATCTGCGCCGCCGGTGGCCAGGGCGTCGTCGCGATCCTCGAAGGAGCCTGACCCATGGCGTTCAGCTACGGACAGTTCGTCAGCGGTGGCATCGGCAAGCAGCTCGCCACCACGCTGGGCCTCCCGCGCCCGTCGCGGCTTCGTCGCCACAAGCTCGGCGGTTCGCTCGTCCCGGGCGAGGTGCTCGTCGCCGGCCACGGCGACGCCCCCGTCGCGGAGCGGGTGCGTCACCTGCTCGCCGACGCCGGTGTCACGGTCGCCTCCCAGCCGTCGACGTCGGTCGCCGGGGTCGTCCTCGACCTCACCGCCATCGGGACGCCGGCCGATCTCGAGACCCTGCGCGGCGTCGTCGCCCCCGCTCTCAGGACGCTCGCCCCCACGGGTCGCGTCATCGTCATCGGGCGCCCGCCGGAGTCCGCGACCTCGGTCGCCCAGGCGGCCGCCCGTCGCGCCGTCGAGGGCATCGTCCGCTCGATCGGCAAGGAGATGCGTGGCGGCGGCACCGCCAACACCGTCCTGGTCGCCGAGGGCGCGGACGCCGGTGTCGACGCGACCGTGCGCTTCCTGCTCTCGGGCCGTTCGGCCTACGTCTCGGCGCAGGTCTTCCACGTGAGCGAGCCGGTCGGTGACGTCGTCGCCCCAGCCGACTGGGACCAGCCGCTCGCCGGCAAGGTCGCGGTCGTCACCGGCGCCGCACGCGGCATCGGTGCCGCCATCGCCGAGACCCTGGCCCGCGACGGCGCCACGATTCTCGCCGTCGACGTCCCCGCGGCCGGTGGCCCGCTCGCCGAGGTGGCCAACCGCCTCGGTGGCACCGCACTCCAGCTCGACGTCACCGCCGAGGACGCCGGTGCCAAGATCGTCGAGCACGCCACGGCGCGCCACGGCGGGTTCGACATCGTCGTCCACAACGCCGGGATCACCCGCGACAAGCTGCTCGCCAACACCGACGCCGACCGCTGGGACTCCGTGCTCCAGGTCAACCTCCTGTCGATCCTGCGGATGAACGAGGCGCTCGTCCCAGCGATCAACGAGGGCGGACACATCGTCAACGTGTCGTCGATCGCGGGCATCGCGGGCAACCGCGGCCAGACCAACTACGCCGCCTCCAAGGCCGGCGTCATCGGCATGACGTCGGCCCTCGCCGCGGACAAGCGCGTCCTCGACAAGGGCGTCACCGTCAACGCGGTCGCGCCCGGCTTCATCGAGACCGAGATGACCGCCAAGGTCCCGCTGGCCACCCGGGAGGTGGGTCGCCTCATGAACTCGTTGTCGCAGGGCGGCCTGCCCGTCGACGTCGCCGAGACCATCGGCTACTTCGCGTGGGACGCCAACCGCGCCGTCACGGGCAACACGGTGCGCGTCTGCGGCCAGATGCTCATGGGGGCCTGATGGGCCGGCAGGAGACGTTCTCGTCCGCGCCGTCCCTGGCGAAGGTCTTCGTGCGGGCCGCCATGGCCGGCAAGAAGTCGGGCTCGACCCTGCCGACCAGCGAGCTCGTCCTGGCCGGTCACGCGATCGACCGGGCGCACCTCATGGACTACCAGCGGCTGTGCGGGTTCGGCGTCGACGACGTCCTGCCGCACACCTACCCGCACATCCTCGGGTTCCCGCTCCAGGCCGAGCTCATGGCGCGCAAGGCGTTCCCGCTGCCGCTGGTCGGTCTCGTCCACGTCGAGAACACGATCACGGTGCGCCGCACGCTCACCGCGGACGACGTGCTCGACGTGGCGGTCCACGCCGAGGCGCTGCGTGAGCACCCCAAGGGCCGTCGGGTCGACCTCGTCACCGAGGTCACCGTCGCCGGCGAGTCCGTGTGGAGCGGTCGCTCGACCTACCTCGCGCGCGGCAGGGGCAACCCCGACGCCGAGCGTGGCGCCGAGGCGCCGGCCATCCCCACGGGTGTGGCCGCGGCCCAGTGGTCGCTGCCGGGCGACCTCGGCCGGCAGTACGCCGCCGTCTCGGGTGACGTGAACCCGATCCACCTGCACGCGCTCTCCGCGAAGGCGATGGGGTTCCCCAGGGCCATCGCCCACGGCATGTGGACCTCGGCCCGGGTGCTCGCCGCGCTCGGTCGCACCGTCAACGGGCCGAGCACGTCACACGTCTGGTTCAAGAAGCCGGTGCTGCTGCCGGGCAGGGTCGACTTCGTCGTCGACCGCACCCAGTCGCCGGTCGTGGCGGGACTGCGTGCGACGCGCAAGCCCGAGACCGAGCACCTCGTCCTCACCCTCGACACGACCCACTGATTGCCCGTTCGGCCACGACCCGGACGCGACTGATTGCCCGTTCGGCCACGACCCGGACGCGACTGATTGCCCGTTCGGCCACGTCCATGCAGCGCGAGGCGGCGCTGGGAGCGGCCGAACGGGCAATCAGTCGTCGGGTCAGTCGGTGGCGGGGGCGGGGGTGAAGCCGAGCACCCGCCCGTAGAAGGCGAGCTCGCGCGTCAGCGAGTCCTCGATCGCCGACGCCGCGCGGAAGCCGTGGCCCTCGTCCGGATAGATGACGAGCTCGACCTCCTCGCCGGCGGCACGCATCCCGGCCGCCATCGCCTCGGCCTGCGCCTGCGGCACGACCTCGTCGACCCCGCCCTGGAGCAGCAGCACCGCACCCCGGACCTGGTCGGCGTGGTGCACGGGGGAGCGCTCGACGTAGACGTCCTTGGCCTCGGGGTAGGGGCCGACCATCCGGTCGAGGTAGCGCGACTCGAACTTGTGGGTGTCGGTGGCCAGTGCCTCGAGGTCCGCGACGCCGAAGTAGCTCGTGCCCGCGGCGAACGCGTCGCTGGTCGTGAGCGCGCGCAGCACGGTGTAGCCACCGGCGCTGCCACCGCGGATCGCGAGCCGCTCGCCGTCGACCCGGGCGTACTCGGCGAGCGAGCGGGCCCCGGTGACGACGTCGTCGATGTCGATGACGCCCCACTGGCCGAGCAGCCGGTCGCGGTAGGCCCGCCCGTGCCCGGTGCTCCCCGAGTAGTTGACGTCGAGGACAGCGAACCCGCGCGTCGTCCAGAAGGCGCGGGCGAGCTGCAGTCCGGCCTCGGTGGCCGAGGTCGGCCCGCCGTGCACGAACACGAGCAGCGGCGGCAGCTCGCCCTCGGGTCCGGTGGCCTCGGGGTGCGTGGGCGCGAGGAAGACACCGTGGACCGGGTCGCCGTTGCTGTTCGGCCAGGTCCAGGGCTCCGCCCTGCTCGCGTATGCCGGGTCGAGGCCCTCGTCGCGGCTGCGCCGAATCGTCGTGAACGTCCCGTCGAACGTGCCCCGGAAGATGACCGGCAGGTCCGAGAGGGTGCCGACGCGCAGGGCGACCTCGTCGCCCACGGCCTGGAGGTGGTCGAACTGCACGCCCTCGACGTCGACGTCGGCGATCTCGCCCGACGCCGGGTCGAGCACTCCGAGGCGGCCGACGCCGCGGGCCCACCAGTGCACGAGCACGCGGCCGTCGCCCAGGAAGGCGTAGTCGCTCATGCCGAGGACCCACTGCGGCGACATGAGGTCCGCCGCGACGGTGTGCACCGCCTCGACGCCGGAAGCGGTGTGCCGCTTGAGGTTCCACCATCCCGACTCGTCCGAGGCGAACCACAGCGAGCCGTCCGCGGCGAACTGCGGCTGGCCCACCGAGACGTCCTCGTCTCCGGCGACGACGGTCCAGTCGAGAGCGCCTGCGCCACTCGCGACGCCCGCACCGTCCGCGCCACCCGTGTCGGACACGGAGCCGAGGTCGGCCAGGCGCAGGGTGGTCGTGTCCCACGGCATGTTCGGGTGGTCCCAGGTGACGACCGCGACCCGCGAGCCGTCGGCCGACAGCGCCGGGCGTGAGACGAAGTCCGAGCCCTGCCACAGCACACGGCCACCGTCGGCGTTGTCGCCGTCGAGGTCGAGACGCACGAGCGTGTTGACCGGCTCACCGTCACCGGAGTGGTCCTCGCGGACGGCGAGGACGAACCCGTCACCGAGCACGAGCCCGCCGTAGCGGAAGCCGCCCTCGGTCGTGATCGCCCGCAGCGTGCCGTCACCGGTGACGACGTGCACCCGCAGGTCCGGCATCGTCGTCACGACGACGGTCCCGGAGCGGACGGCATACGCACCGCCGCCGTACTCGTGGACCCGGGAACGCACGTTGACCCCCTCGCCGACCACGTCCTCGACGCTCCCGGTCGCGCCGACGTGGCGCACGAGCACGACCCGTCCGCCCTCCCACGGCCGTGACTCCAGCCAGTAGGTGTCGGCCCCGTCGACCCGGACCTCGTCGAGGCCACGGGTGGCCGCGGTGAGGGCGGCGGGGGACAGGGGCGAGGGCCAGGAGCCGAAGGGCAGCGCGGTCATGACGGACAACCTAGGTGCTCAGATGTGGTGGTGCACCCAGACACCCGGCTCGACGTAGACCGCGTGGTCGTGCTCGACGCTGACGTGCACGGGGTTGAGTGCGAACGGCACCTCGACGTCACCGCTCTCGTCGAACGGCAGCCCGGTCCAGCCACGCCACTCGGCGAGCGTCCCCGAGATCGTCATGGCGCGGGGGCACACCCCGACGACCTCGGCGCCCATGCGGACGTGCAGGCGCAGCCACGGGTCCTCGGGCAGGCCGTCCTCCCGCAGCCGCTCGACGTAGTCGGTCATGGGCAGGCGCGGGACGACGTGCTTGCGGCTCGGGCGGACCGGCGCGACGAGATCGGTGAACCCGTGACGAGCAGCATTGTCCCGCTTGGCTTCCAGCATCCGCGACGCGAGACCGGTGCCCTGCAGGTCCGGCCGGATGGCGACCTCGAGGGCCGAGACGTGGGTGGGCGTGCGGCCGGCGACCTCGTCGTACCAGGCCCACCCGATGACGCCGTCCCACCCGTCGTCCGGCAGCTCGGTGCGCCCGAGGTCCTCGCCCATCGCGAACGGGATCGAGTGCGACTTGGCCACGAGCCGGCCCGGGTCGGCGGCGTCCCACGCCACGAGGGTCCAGGCGGCGAAGGTCGTCGCGGCCCGCGAGTAGTACTGGTCGCTCACCGGGTCCCACTTCATGAACTCGGGCCAGGGGTCCTCGAACGTCCGCAGCAGCGGTGCGAGGTCCGGCCGGTCGGCGAGGCTGGCGACGACGAGGTCCATGCCCCGACGGTAGGACCGTGCGAGCCTCGCGCGCACCCGGTTTTGCCGCGGTCCCGCTGCGGCGAGACGATGCTCAGCCGCGGTCGACGGCCATCTCGCCGAGCTCGGACCACTCGGTGCCCGGGACGTTGGCGTTGACGATGCGCGGCGTCTCCGCGAGGTGCGGCGGCAGCTGCTCCTGGGCGGCACGGAAGTGCTCGGACCCGACGTGGGCCGCACCGGCCTCGTCGTCACGGAACGCCTCGACGAGGACGTACTCGGTGCTGTCGTCGAGGCTGCGCGACCAGTCGAACCACAGGCAGCCGGGCTCCGCGCGGGTGGCCTCGGTGAAGGCCCGCGAGATCTCCGGCCACTGGTCGGCGTGCTCGGGGCGGACGCGGAAACGTGCGGTGATGAAGATCAACGGGTTCCTCCTGCGATCGGTCGCGGGTCGGGCAGCGCCGGCGAGCCTACCGAGCCCGCCCGGAACTGCGTCGCGCCCGTGGATTTCCGGCGGATAGCATCGGTATGCCGGGTCGGGACGTCCGCACACGGCATACCTTCCGCAGTTCCCACCCCAGGAGAAGCCTGTGTCATCCCAGATCAGTGTCCACGTCGCCGGAGACGAGCGATCGGTGGAGCCGGGGACGACGGCGGGTGACCTCTTCGAGGGACGGCGCGACGTGCTCGTCGCCCGGGTCGGTGGTGAGCTGCGCGACCTCGCGCACGTGCTCGCCGACGGTGACGAGGTGGAGCCCGTGACGGCGCAGGAGCAGGACGGGCTGGATGTCCTGCGGCACAGCGCCGCCCACGTCCTCGCGCAGGCGGTGCAGCAGGTCAACCCCGACGCGAAGCTGGGCATCGGCCCGCCCGTGCGCGACGGCTTCTACTACGACTTCGACGTCGCCGAGCCGTTCACCCCCGAGGACCTCAAGGCGCTCGAGAAGGTCATGCAGAAGATCGTCAACGAGGGCCAGACCTTCGTGCGGCGCGAGATCAGCGACGACGACGCGCTCACCGAGCTGAGCGACGAGCCCTACAAGTGCGAGCTCATCGGGCTCAAGGGTGGCGCGGCCGGCGACAAGGCCGAGGGCGCGGACGTGGAGGTGGGCGGCGCGCAGCTCACGATCTACGACAACGTCCGTCGCGACGGCACCCGCGCGTGGGGCGACCTGTGCCGCGGTCCGCACGTGCCCACCACCAAGGTGCTGGGCAACGCGTTCAAGGTCATGCGCAGCGCCGCCGCGTACTGGCGCGGGTCCGAGAAGAACCCGCAGCTTCAGCGCATCTACGGCACGGCCTGGCCGACGAAGGACGACCTCAAGGCCTACCTCGACCGCCTCGCCGAGGCCGAGAAGCGCGACCACCGCAAGCTCGGCGCCGAGCTCGACCTCTACTCGTTCCCCGACGAGATCGGCTCCGGCATGGCCGTCTTCCACCCCAAGGGCGGCGTCATCAAGCGTGAGATGGAGGACTACGTCCGCCGTCGCCACATCGAGGAGGGCTTCGACTACGTCGGCACCCCCCACATCAGCAAGGACGGGCTGTTCCACACCTCGGGACACCTGCCCTACTACGCCGACACGATGTTCCCGCCGATGGAGCTCGAGCACGCGGAGTACCGCCTCAAGGCGATGAACTGCCCGATGCACAACCTCATCTTCCGCTCGCGCGGGCGCTCCTACCGCGAGCTGCCGCTGCGCTTCTTCGAGTTCGGGTCGGTCTACCGCTACGAGAAGTCCGGTGTCGTGCACGGCCTGACCCGTGTGCGCGCCATGACCCAGGACGACTCGCACTCGTACGTCACCCCCGAGCAGGCGCCGGCCGAGGTCGAGCACCTCCTCGACTTCGTCACCGGCCTGCTCAAGGACTTCGGGCTCGACGACTACTACTTCGAGCTGTCCACCCGAGACGCGGAGGGCGAGAAGGCCGACAAGTTCATCGGCTCTGCAGAGCAGTGGGAGACGGCGACCAAGGTCCTCGAGGAGACCGCCGGCAAGTACGGCGTCGACCTCGTCCCCGACCCGGGCGGCGCGGCCTTCTACGGCCCGAAGATCTCGGTGCAGGCGCGTGACGCCATCGGACGCACCTGGCAGATGTCGACGATCCAGTACGACTTCAACCAGCCCGAGCGGTTCGGCCTCGAGTACCAGGCCTCCGACGGCTCCCGCCAGCAGCCGGTGATGATCCACTCGGCGAAGTTCGGGTCGATCGAGCGGTTCATCGGCGTCCTCGTCGAGCACTACGCCGGCGCGTTCCCCGTCTGGCTCAGCCCGGTCCAGGTGCTCGGCATCCCGGTCGCCGACGAGTACAACGACTACCTGTGGGACGTCCTGTCGCAGATGAAGGCCAAGGGCATCCGGATCGAGCTCGACGAGAGCGACGACCGGTTCCCCAAGAAGATCCGCAACGCGAGCAAGTCCAAGGTGCCGTTCATCCTCATCGCCGGCGAGGAGGACCGGGCCGCGGGTGCGGTCTCGTTCCGCTACCGCGACGGCTCGCAGAAGAACGGCGTGCCCGTCGCCGACGCCATCGCCGAGGTGCTCGCCGCCGTCGAGTCCCGCGCCCAGGTCTGAGCCGGGGACGACGGAGCAGCCATGGCAGCCGCCACGCCCGCCTCGTCCACCGACGGCGCCGCACCCGCGCGCGTCCGCCTTGCCGAGCCCCGTGACGCCTTCGCCGTCGCGGCGCTGACGCTGCAGGACGACCGTGAGTGCGGCGCGGCGGTGACGCCGGGCTTCCTCGACACCTTCGCGGACGCGTGGCTCGCCGACCGGGCCCGGGTGACGTTCCTGGCCGAGGCCGCGGACGGCCGCCCGCTCGGTGTGGTGACGGCTGCGGTCGTGACGAAGCTCCCGAGCTCGCGACGTCCGGTCGCGCGCTGGCTGCACGTCTCGCTGCTCTTCGTCACCGCGGACGCCCGCGGTGAGGGGCTGGGTGCCCGGCTGCTCGACGCGCTGCGCGAGTGGGGCTCGCAGAACGACGTCGTGCGGATCCAGCTCAACGCCGCCCCCAGGGCCCGCTCGCTCTACGAGCGCGCCGGGTTCGGCGCCCCGTCGGACGGGCTCATGGAGTGGCGCGCCGACCAGCGTTGACCAAGGCACCACCCTCGCCTCCGCATCCGGCCTGTCTAGGATCGGTGCATGACGGACCAGAGCCCCGGAGACGGCATCCCGACCGAGGCCGAGCACGAGCTCGTCGGGGTCCCGGACGGGTTCGACCGCCTCTGGACGCCCCACCGCATGGCCTACATCACGGGGGAGCGGCCCTCGAGGGACGCCGGTGACGGGTGCCCGTTCTGCACCGCGCCCGAGCGCGACGACGCGGACGGCCTCATCGTGCACCGCGGCGAGCACTGCTACGTCGTCATGAACCTCTTCCCCTACAACCCCGGCCACGTCCTCGTCTGCCCCTACCGGCACGTGTCCCTCTACGTCGACCTCACCGATGACGAGACCACCGAGTTCACCTCGCTGACCAAGGCGGCGATCCGGGCCCTCCAGGAGTCGTCCGGCCCGCAGGGCTTCAACATCGGCATGAACCAGGGCGACGTCGCCGGGGCCGGCGTCGCGGCCCACCTGCACCAGCACATCGTCCCGCGCTGGGGTGGCGACATGAACTTCCTCCCCGTCGTCGGACAGACCAAGGCCCTGCCGGTCCTGCTCGAGGACGCGCGCACCCGACTCGCGGCGGCCTGGCCGGGGGAGTGAGCGGCGCCCACTAGGCTGACGCCACCATGCTCAACAAGTACGCGCGCCCGTTCTTCACCCAGCTCTTCACCCCGCTCGCCTCGCTCCTGCTCAGGCTCGGGGTGAGCCCTGACGTCGTGACGATCGTGGGCACGCTCGGCGTCAGCCTCGGCGCGCTGGTCTTCTATCCGCAGGGGGAGTTCCTCATCGGGACGCTGGTCATCACGGCCTTCGTGTTCTCCGACACGGTGGACGGCATCATGGCCCGCCGCTCGGGCCGGTCGAGCACGTGGGGGGCCTTCCTCGACTCGACCCTCGACCGGGTGGCCGACGCCTCCGTCTTCGGTGGGCTCGTGCTCTTCTACGGCGGTGGCAAGCACCTCCGTCCCGACGGCGTGCTCCAGGTGCGGCCCGGGATCATGGCCGCCCTCGCCCTCGCCTGCCTCATCCTCGGCATGGTCGTCTCCTACGCCAAGGCGCGCGCCGAGGGCCTGGGGATGACTGCCAACGTGGGCATCGCCGAGCGTGCCGAGCGCCTCGTCGCGGTGCTCGTCACCACGGGCCTCGTCGGCTGGTTCCTGCCGGAGGTCTTCCTCACCGTCGTCCTCGCGCTGCTCGCCCTCGCGAGCTTCATCACCGTCGTGCAGCGGATGCTCGAGGTCCGCCGGCAGGCCCTCCACGTCGCGTGAGCCGTCACCCCGGAGCCGTGGTCTCCCGAGCCACCGACGCCGTGACCGTGGCCGGCTTCCGGGTCGGCTGGTCCCTCATCCGGCGTATGCCGGAGCGCACGGCATACGCGCTCTTCGACCGGATCGCTGACCTCACCGTCGCCCGCGGTGGCGGCGCGCGCATGCGCGCCAACTACGCGACGGTGCGGCCCGAGCTCGGGGACGTCGAGCTCGACGCCTTGGTCCAGCAGGGGATGCGCTCCTACATGCGCTACTACTGCGAGGCGTTCCGGCTGCCGGTGCTCACCCCCGACGAGCTCGCCGCCCGGGTGCGGGCCGAGGGTGACGGGCCCATCCGTGAGGTGCTCGACGCGGGGGGCTCGGTCGTCTGCTTCCTCGGCCACCTCGGCAACTGGGACCTCGCCGGAGCCTGGGGGGCCGTGCACCTCGGACCGGTGACGACCGTGGCCGAGCGACTCGAGCCCGAGGAGGTCTTCGAGGAGTTCCTCGAGTTCCGCACCGGGCTCGGCATGACGATCCACCCGCTCACCGGCGGCCCCCCGCCGTTCCCGCTGCTGCGCGAGGCCGCACGCGAGCGCGGGCTCATCCCGCTGCTGTCCGACCGGGACCTCTCGCGCGACGGAGTCGAGGTCGAGTTCTGCGGCGAGCCCGCGCGGATGGCCGCCGGCCCCGCCGCCCTCGCCCTCGCCGGCCGGCGGCCGCTCCACCCGGTCTCGATCCGCCACGAGCGGCGTGGTCATGGCTGGGGCATCGTCATCACCTTCCATGACGCCGTGGCGGTCCCGGAGTCGGGCACGACCCGCGAGAAGGTCGCGGCCATGACCCAGTCCTGCGCCGACGCCCTCGGCGAGACCGTGCGCACCTCGACCGCGGACTGGCACATGCTCCAGCCCGTCTTCACCAAGGACCTCGACCTCGAGCGCCTCGCCCGGGCAGGTGCCTCGTGAGGATCGGCCTCGTCTGCCCCTACGCCTTCGACGTGCCCGGGGGAGTGCAGTTCCACGTCCGCGACCTCGCCGAGTTCTTCCTCGCCGAGGGCCACGAGGTCCGCGTCCTCGCACCGGTCGACGACACGGAAGCAGACCTCCCGGCATACGTCACGTCGTGCGGTCGCGCAGTTCCGGTGCGCTACAACGGATCCGTGGCGCGACTCACCTTCGGGCCCGTCACCTCGTCGCGGGTGAGCCGGTGGCTCGAGGACGGTGCCTTCGACGTGCTCCACCTGCACGAGCCGATCACGCCGAGCGCCTCGCTCATGGCGCTGTGGGCCTCGTCCGAGCCCGTGGTCGCGACGTTCCACACGGCCAACCTGCGCTCCCGGGCGATGCACGCCGCCAACCCGCTGCTGCGGCCCTCGACCGAGAAGATCCGGGCACGCATCGCGGTGTCGGAGGAGGCCCGGCAGACGGTGCGCCGCCACCTCGGCGGCGACGCCTACATCATCCCCAACGGCGTCGACACGAGCCGGTTCACGCCCGACGGCGCGACGACACGGTGGTCCGGCACGGCCGAGCGCCCGACGCTGGCGTTCCTCGGCCGGATCGACGAGCCCCGCAAGGGCCTCGCCGCCATCGTCGCCGCGATGCCCGACATCCTCGACGCCCTCCCCGGCGCCCGCCTCGTCGTCGCCGGACCCGGTGAGGTCGACGAGATCGCCGCCACCCTCGACCCGCGCGTGCGGGCCGCCACCGAGTTCCTCGGCGCCGTCTCCGAGGACGACAAGGTGGCGCTGCTGCGTTCGGCCGACCTCTACGTCGCGCCGCACACGGGGGGCGAGAGCTTCGGGATCGTCCTCGTCGAGGCCATGGCGGCCGGTGCGCCCGTGCTCGCGAGCGACCTCGAGGCGTTCGTGGCCGTCCTCGGCGACGGTCCCGCGGGCCTGACCTTCCCGGTCGGTGACAGCGAGGCCCTGGCCGGCGCCGTCATCAACCTCGTGCGCGACCCCGAGGAGCGGCACCGGCTGCGCGAGCTCGGCCTGAGGCGGGCGCGGTCGTTCGACTGGAACGTCGTGGCCCAGCGGGTCATGGCCGTCTACGAGACCGTCATCGAGGGCGCCGACAACTCCCCGACCGAGTCACTGCTGCGCGGCGGGCTGCTGGGCCGGCTGCGCCGGCCGACGAGAGGCGAAGCGCGATGAGCGACATCGACATCCTGCAGGTCGCGACCATCGTCGCGCTCGTGCTGCTTGCCGCCGCCTGGTACCTCTCGTACTCCGCCTCCCGCCTCGACCGCCTCCACGCCAAGGTCGAGGGTGCCGTGTCAGCACTCGACGCCCAGCTGGTGCGGCGGGCCGAGGCCACCCTCGAGCTCGCGACGAGCGGGGCGGTCGACCCGGCCACCTCGCTCCTGCTCGCCGACGCGGCCAGCGAGGCGCTCGAGCGGCACACCCACCAGCCGCTGAGCCACGACCCGCTCGACGGCCAGACCTTCGCCGGGCGTGAGGGGACCGAGACCAACCTCACCGAGGCGCTCCGGGCAGTGCTCACGACCGAGACCGTCGAGGAGCTGCGCAGCGACGCCGACGGCCCGGGGGCACTGGGTCTGGGGCGGGTCGAGTCGGCTGCCCTGAGGGTGCAGCTGGCCCGCCGGTTCCACAACGACGCGGTCCGTGAGGTGCGCCGGGTGCGTGGCAAGGCGGTGGTGCGCGTGTTCCGCCTCGCAGGTCACGCAGCCCTCCCGCAGGCCGTCGACTTCGACGATGACCTTCCCCCTGCAGTGGTCGACTGAGCCGGACCTACACTTGCGCGCATGAGTGAGAACAGCGCCGTCGAGAACAGCACAGCCGCGGGCCCCCAGGGGTCCCACACCGGCACCAACCGGGTCAAGCGCGGCATGGCCGAGATGCTCAAGGGCGGCGTCATCATGGACGTCGTCAACGCCGAGCAGGCCAAGATCGCCGAGGACGCCGGTGCCGTCGCCGTCATGGCCCTCGAGCGCGTCCCCGCCGACATCCGCGCCCAGGGTGGCGTGTCCCGCATGTCCGACCCCGACATGATCGACGGCATCATCGACGCCGTCTCCATCCCCGTCATGGCCAAGGCCCGCATCGGCCACTTCGTCGAGGCCCAGGTCCTCCAGTCCCTCGGTGTGGACTACATCGACGAGTCCGAGGTCCTCACCCCGGCCGACTACACCAACCACATCGACAAGTGGAACTTCACCGTTCCCTTCGTCTGTGGCGCGACCAACCTCGGCGAGGCGCTGCGCCGCATCACCGAGGGCGCGGCGATGATCCGCTCCAAGGGCGAGGCCGGCACCGGCGACGTCTCGAACGCCACGACCCACATGCGCAGGATCCGCGCCGAGATCTCCCGCCTCCACGGGATGCCCGAGGACGAGCTCTACGTCGCGGCCAAGGAGCTGCAGGCGCCGTTCGACCTCGTCAAGGAGGTCGCCCAGGCCGGCAAGCTCCCCGTCGTGCTCTTCACCGCCGGCGGCATCGCCACCCCGGCCGACGCCGCGATGATGATGCAGCTCGGCGCCGAGGGCGTCTTCGTCGGCTCGGGCATCTTCAAGTCCGGCAACCCGGCCGAGCGCGCCGAGGCGATCGTCAAGGCCACGACCTTCCACGACGACCCCGACGTCATCGCCAAGGTGTCGCGCGGTCTCGGTGAGGCCATGGTCGGTCTCAACGTCGACGAGATCCCCGAGCCGCACCGCCTATCCGAGCGCGGCTGGTGACCCTGGTGCGCTGAGGTTCTGCGCCGGTCGCGTGACCGGCGCAGAACCCCGCCACCGGCGCAGAACCCCGCGACCGGCGCAGCCATGGCTGCGCCGGTCGTCCCGTTCTGCGCCGCTGTGCTCGCTCGTCAGTGCGGGATGCGGTGCGAGTGGGTGTAGACGCTCATCCGTCGCTCCCGCGCGAACGCCACGAGCGTGACGCCGAGCCGGTCGGCGGCCTCGATCGCCAACGACGACGGCGCCGACACGCACGCCAGCACCGAGACGCCCGACACCGCGGCCTTCTGGACGATCTCGAAGCTCGCCCGGCTCGACACGACGAGCAGCCCGCCCTCGGTGGACACCCCGGTCACGAGGGCCGCGCCCAGCACCTTGTCGACGGCGTTGTGCCGCCCGATGTCCTCGCGCACGAGGGCGAGTCCGCCGGACGTCTCGCCGTCCTCGCTCGCGAGCGCGAGCCCGGCCCCGTGGACGCCACCCGTCTTGTCGAACACGGCCTGACGCGAACGCAGCTCGCCGAGGGCGGCGGCAACGGTCGACGCCTCCCACACGACCTCCGGGGGGCGGTGCGCGACGACGGCGTCGACCGCATCCACGGCGGTGGTGCCGCACAGCCCACAGCCGCCGAGCGAGGCCAGGTTGCGGGTGGAGGTCACGGCGAGCTCGGCCCCGTGACCGGGCACGTCGAGGTTGAGCACGTTGAGGGTGTCGAGGTCGGAGCAGAAGCGCGCCCCGAGCACGTCCTCACGGCGGGAGATGACGCCCTCGGCCCGCAGCAGGCCGTGGGCCAGGTCGACGTCGTGCCCGGGGGTGCGCATCGTCACGGTGAAGGTCGTGCCGTTGACCCGCACCTCGAGCGGCTCCTCGCCGGCGACCGTGTCGATCGACCGTGAGCTCTCGCCGTCGAGGTGGATCCGCACCACCTTGTGGCGGGAGGTGACGCGGCCCATCAGCGCACCCCTGCCGCGCGGGTGGCGGGTGTCGACGCTTGCATGCGTCCCATCATCCCTCTTCAGGTCACCGCTGCACGCGTCGCGAACTCCTGCTTCTCGAACTCTCGCCCGTCGACCACGTCGCGCAGGTGCACCGCCGCGGCGAGCGCGTCGGCGTGCGACAGGTAGAGCGGCGCGAACCCGAGTCGCACGATGTCCGGCTCACGGAAGTCCCCGATGACTCCGCGCGCGATGAGCGCCTGCACCACGGCATACGCGTCGGGGTGCCGCAGGCTGACCTGCGAGCCGCGCGCCTCGTCGCGAGGCGTGACGACGGGCAGGTCGACCCCGAGACCGTCGAGGCACTCGACGAAGAACGCGGTGAGCGACAGCGAGCGTCGTCGCACGTCCGCCACGTCCAACCCGTCGTATGCCGTGAGCGCGCCTTCCAGCGCGGCGATCCCGAGCACGGGCGGAGTCCCGACGCGGGCCCGGGTGATGCCATCTGCGGGGACGTGCTCGGGCGACATGGCGAAGGGCGTCGCGTGGCCGTTCCAGCCCAGGATGGGGTTGGTGAAGGCGGCGAGGTGCTCGCGGGCGACGAAGATGAAGGCGGGGGCGCCGGGGCCGCCGCTGAGGTACTTGTAGCCGCAGCCCACGGCGAAGTCTGCCCCGCCGGCGGCCAGGCCCACCTCGACCACCCCCGCCGAGTGGCACAGGTCCCAGCACGCCAGGGCGCCGGCCTCGTGGGCCGCCGTGGTGATCGCGGCGAGGTCCCAGAGCTCGCCGGTGCGGTAGTCGACCTGCGAGTACGACGCGAGCGCCACGTCGTCGGAGCCTTCGAGCCGTGCGACGGCGTCCCTCGGCGACACGAGCTCGAGCGTGAGACCGAGCTGGTCGCAGACGCCGCGCGTGACGTGGACGTCGGTAGGGAAGGAGTCCGGGTCGGTGAGGACGACGGTGCGGTCGGGCCGCAGACGGGCGGCCGCGTGCACCGCCTTGTAGAGGCTGACCGTCGTCGAGTCGCCGACGACGACCGAGCCGGCGGGGGCGCCCACGAGCTCGGCGATGCGGTCGCCGACGCGTTCGGGGGCGGACCACCACGCGGAGTCGTTCCAGGCGCGGATGAGCTGCTCGCCCCACTGGCGCGAGACGGCGTCGGCGGTGGCGTCACGGGCGGCGACGGACAGGGCGCCGAGCGAGTTGCCGTCGAGGTAGACGACGCCGTCGGGAATGAGGAACGCGTCGCGCCGGTCGGTGGAGGCGTGCGCGGCGTCGAGCTCGGTGGCGCGGGCTCGCAGGGTGTCCGGTGTGGAGGACGTCGTGGCGGTGTCGCTCATGATCCGAGCCTCTCATCCTCGAGCAGCATGAACGCGAGGTCGGGCCGGTGCTCCGGCAGCCAGTGCGGCCGCGCCCGGCCCACGGTGCGCCAGCCGCGCCGTCGGTAGAACATGCCGGCGCTCGTGTCCTCGCCCACGAGGTCGAGCATCGGCGTCAGGCCGCGCCCGCGGATCTCGGCCATCGCGGTGTCGAGCAGCATCCCTCCGATGCCGGACCCGTGGCGCCCCCGCGCGACGAAGAGCACCGACACCTCGGCCACACCCTCGGACGGGAGCCCGGTGGCCTCGACCCAGTCGGCGGCCATCCGGCCGTCTCTGAGGGCGGTGACGGAGACGTGGCCCACGACCTCCCCCTCGCCGGCCCCGTCGCCGTCGTCGACCGCGACCCATGCGGCCAACTCGCCCGGCCGGACGAGGAACTCCTCCGCGGGATAGGGGAGCGGCCACCGCTGTGGGTAGGACGTCGCCGGCTGCTGCTCGCCGAGGAGGGTCACGAGCGCTGGCAGGTCGTCGGGTCTGCGTTCACGAGTTGTCACGGGCACTGGAGAACGGTAGGCGCAGACCGCCGCGTGTAGGGGCCGGGGGCCTGTTTCCGCAGGTCCGGGCGTTATCGGAGCGTCACCAAAGAGGGTCACCGCCAATGTGTCCAATGTCACACGTGGGGGTATACAACGGGAGTGGGCCGGCGTCGTCCCGGTCGGCCCTTCGTCCCTGCGCACGCAAGGCGCGGCTGATCTAGGAGCCAATCTCATGCCCTCCTCCTCGTCACACGACCTCTCTCGCCGCCTTCTGCTCGGTTCGTTCGGCGCCATCGGCGCGAGCGTGGCCCTGAGCGCCTGTGGCGGCTCCAGCACGCCTCCGGGCGCGGCCCCCTCGAGCGGCTCCTTCGGCGAGGGCGAGAAGTACGACGGCCCCAAGGTCGCCCTGGCCTTCTGGAACGGGTTCACGGGCGGCGACGGTCCCTTCATGAAGAAGATGGTCGACGACTTCAACACCGCCAACCCGAACGTCACGGTGGCGATGAACACCCTCCAGTGGGGTGACTTCTACCCGAAGGTGCCCACCGCAGTCGCCTCCGGGGCCGGCCCCGACGTCGCCTGCATGCACATCGACCAGCTGGCCACGAACGCCGCGCGACGCGTCATCATCCCGCTCGACGAGATCGCCTCTGGGCTCAAGCTCGAGGAGTCCGACTTCGCCAAGGTGGTCTGGAACGCGGGCGAGTACAAGGACAAGCGCTACGGCATACCGCTGGACATCCACCCGCTGGGGTTCTATGCCAACAAGACCCTGATGACGAAGGCGGGCATCAGCGAGATGCCGACCGACAAGTCCAGCTTCGAGGCGGCGGTGGCCGAGCTCAAGGGCAAGGCCGGGACCGCCACGCCGTTCTGGATCACCGCGACGTGGCCGGCGCACCTCATCTTCACCTCGCTCATCGCCCAGTTCGGCGGCAGCATCTACGACGAGGAGGGGGCCAAGGCCACCTTCAACTCGGACGCCGGGGTGGAGGCGCTGCAGTGGATGACGAGCTTCATCTCCAAGGGCGACAGCCCCAAGAACGTCTCGAACGACGCCCAGGCCGTCGCCTTCCGCCAGCAGCGCAACGCGATGACCTTCGACGGCATCTGGATGATGAACGAGTGGGCCAAGGTCAAGGGCCTCGAGTGGGAGGCGGCCAAGTTCCCGACGATCGGCGACAAGCCTGCGGTGTGGGCCAGCTCGCACAACTTCGTGGTCACCAGCCAGGCCGCCAAGGACAAGAACAAGCTCGCCGCCTCACGCGCGTTCATCTCGTTCATCTCAGGGAAGTCGATCGAGTGGGCCAAGTCGGGTCAGATCCCGGCCCGCAAGAGTGTGCGCGACTCGGCCGAGTTCAAGGCGCTCAAGGTGCAGTCGACGCTGGCCGAGCAGCTGCCGTACGTCCAGTTCCCGCCGTCGGTCCCGGGCATCGGTGACGTCACCACCCCGACCTACGAGACCGCCGTCAACGAGGTCGTCCTCGGCAAGAAGGACGCGAAGGCCGCGCTCGACGAGGCAGCCAAGAAGGCCGACTCCCTCCTCAAGGCCAACCAGTCCAAGTACCAGGCCTGAGCCATGAGCGCTCTCGCGCCCGTGGCCGCCAAGGCGCCCTCGCAGGGGCGGGCCGCCGGCGACCGCAAGGCACCCAGCGCCGACCCCGCCGTCATGCGCGCCGGTCTCGGCACGGCCCTGCTCTTCCTCGGGCCCTACCTCGTGCTGTTCGCCGCCTTCGTCCTCGGGCCGATCCTCTACGGCCTCTGGATCAGCCTTCACCAGTGGGACTTCCTGCTGCCCGGCAAGCCCTTCGTCGGCCTCAAGAACTACGGCGACCTGCTCACCGGTGGCTCCACCACATCGGGACCCTTCTGGAACTCGATGCGGGCGACCGGGATCTTCACCCTCCTGAGCGTCCCGCTGCTCATGGTGCTGCCCCTGGCGCTTGCCGTCGCGCTCAACAAGAAGTTCCGTGGACGCAACGCGGTCCGCGCCATCTTCTTCGCTCCCTATGTCCTCGGCGTCGCGGTCATCGGGCTGCTCTGGCGCTACCTGCTCGACCCGAACGTCGGGGTCATCAACTACTACCTCGACCAGCTCGGGTTCGACCGCATCCCGTTCACCACGGCAACGCCCTGGGTGTGGCTGGCGCTCGTCGTGCCGACGATCTGGTGGACCGCCGGCTACAACATGGTGATCTTCCTCGCGGGTCTGCAGGACATCTCGGCCGACCTCTACGAGGCGGCCGAGCTCGACGGTGCCAGCGCCTGGCAACGGTTCCGGCACGTGACGCTCCCCGGGCTGCGTCCAGTGACGATCTTCGTGCTGACGATCACCATCCTCGCCTCGGCCAACGTCTTCGGGCAGTCCTACCTCATCACCCAGGGCCAGCCCGGTGAGGAGACGAGGACGGTGATCATGCAGATCGGCGAGGAGGGACTGCGGCAGTTCAACATGGGCGCCGCCTCGGCCATGAGCACCGTGCTCACCGTGGCCCTGCTCCTCGTGAGCATCCTCAGTCTCTCGTTGCTCCGGGAGCGCACCCCCAAGGAGGCTCGGGCATGAGCACCCACACCAGGCCCGCGGACGTCGCCACGACTGGGGAGCCCGCGGACAACGGGACCGGCAGGCGCGAGACGGAGGGTGGGGCCCGGTCGCGTTCACCGTGGCGGGTCCTCTTCATCAGCCTGCTGGCCCTGCTGTTCCTGGCGCCGCTGCTGTGGCTGGCATCGACGTCCCTGAAGTCGACAGCCGAGGTCTCGCAGGCCGACCTCAACTTCATTCCGGGCGAGTTCAGCACCGAGGGCTACCAGAAGATCCTCGATGCGCCGCAGACGCCGGTCGGCACGTGGTTCCTGAACTCGATGCTCGCTGCGACCGGGCAGACCCTGCTCGTGCTCGTCGTCGCCACCATGGCCGCCTACGCCCTGGCCCGCCTGTCGTTCCCGGGCAAGCGCATCCTCACGGGGATCGTCCTCGCGACGCTGTTCGTGCCACCGATCTCGCTGCTCATCCCGAACTACGTCATCGTGTCCAAGCTGGGGTGGCTCGACAGCCTGGCCGCGGTGATCGTGCCGGGAGCGGCCGGAGCCTTCGGAGTCTTCTTCCTGCGGCAGTTCTTCCTCGGGCTGCCCATCGAGCTCGAGGAGGCCGCCCTGCTCGACGGGGCGAGCCGCTTCAAGATCTTCCTCACGGTCATCGTGCCGCTGTCGCGGCCGGCCCTGGCGACCCTGGCGCTGCTGACGTTCCTCGCCAACTGGAACGACTTCCTCTGGCCGCTCTACGTCCTGTTCAGCCCCGAGCGCCTGACCATCCAGCCGGGGCTGTCGACGTTGCAGAGCGCCTACACGACCGACTACGCGACCATCCTGGCCGGGGGAGCCATCGCCAGCATCCCGGTGCTCCTGCTCTTCCTCCTCAGCCAACGCTTCGTCATCGAGGGCATCGCCCGCGGCGGCGTCAAGGGCTGAGGACCATCTCCGGCCACGACGCGCCCTCGTCCGTGCCGTCCTCCTCGGACGGCGCGGCCGGGGCGCTGCCCACGGTCCCGCCGCCGCTGTGGGACGGCTACTGCGCCGACCCGTTCGTGCTGCGGGCGGACGACGGTCGCTACGTCATGTACGGCACCACCCCCACCCCCCTGCCCGAGGGTCGTGCCTTCCAGGTGCTCGTCAGCTCGGACCTGCGGACCTGGGAGGACGTCGGCGGGGCTCTGGTCGTCGGTGCCGAGCGGGCGCCCGGGGCGGAGTACTGGGCACCCGAGGTCGCCTTCGCCGACGACCGCTACTGGATGTACTACTCGAGCGGCATCGGCGACGCGGGTCACCGGCTGAGGGTCGCCACCTCAGCGAGCGCCACGGGGCCCTTCGAGGACCTCGGTCTCGTCCTCACCCCGGACGTGCCGTTCGCGATCGACCCGTCGCCGTTCCGGGACGCGGACGGGTCGTGGTGGCTCTTCTACGCCACCGACCTCGTCGAGGGTGAGCGCCCCGGCACGGTGCTCGCCGTGCAGCGGCTGCAGGACATGACCCGGCTGGAGGGGGAGCCGACGACCATCCTGCGGGCGAGTGCGGACTGGCAGCGCTACCAGGCCGAGCGCGAGATGTACGGCGGGACCCACGACTGGCACACCCTGGAGGGGCCGTCCGTCCTCGACGACGGCGCCGGCGGATACCTGCTGCTGTACTCCGGCGGCAACTGGCAGACGCCCGGCTACGGCGTGGCGGTCGCCAGCGCACCTGCGCCCGCGGGTCCCTGGCGCGAGGACGCCGCGCAGGGACAGCTCGTGACGAGCGCCGGCACGGGACTCATCGGCCCGGGCCACTGCAGCGTCCTGCTCGATGACGACGGGTCCCGTCACCTCTTCCTCCACGCCTGGGACCCGACCCTCGAACGGCGCCGCCCCCACCGCCTCACGCTCCACCTGGAGAACCAGCACGTCACCGTGTCGGCGCAGCCGCCACCACCTCACACAGACGACTCGACCCGCGGGTGAAGGACATGGCCATGACCACGAACGCGTCACGAGCAGGGCACGGCAAGCGACCTCCCCACGCACGGCGGAGGCGGTGGACACGGCTGGCACCGGTGGCTGCGGTGTTCGGCCTGCTGTTCGCGGGCCCGACGGCCCTGTCCGCCGCCGGTTCGGCGGTGCACGCCCCACAGTCCCCGGCCAGGGCGAAGCCGGTGACGGCGAGCTACGAGAACCCGCTCGCGCCCCGGGTGCCCCGGGACGGCACGGTCGACAGCTGCGCCGACCCGACGGTCCTGCCCGGCCAGGACGGCGAGACGATCGGCGGCAAACAGGTCTGGTACATGTACTGCACGACCGACCCGCTCAACGACACGGACGTCGACGCCACGGGCAAGCCGGTCTTCCACCGGATCCCGATGAACGTGTCCACCGACCTCGTGAGCTGGACCTACGTCGGTGACGCCTTCCCGCTCGACGGCGGCAGCCTTCCGGCCTGGATCGACCCCAGCGCCGCGTTCTGGGCTCCGGAGGTCGTCCACTCCAGCGTGACCGACCGGTACTACCTCTTCACCACCGTCACCGAGACGACGGCCGCGGGAGGCGGCTCGGACACCTGCCGCGGCGACGGTGCCATCGGTGTGGCCGTCGCCAAGACCCCGACCGGTCCCTGGACCTGGTCGAACCAACCGGTCGTGCCGCCGCGACTGGACCCCGGTGGCGGGCCCTGCTCGTACTTCTGGACCTTCGACCCGGACGTCATCGGTGACACCGTGGCGACGACGGGCATCCTCTACTACGGCTCCTACTACGGCGGGATCTTCGCCACCGACGTGACCTTCTCGCCGACGGGCGTGACCGCCGGCACCCCGACCACCACCGACGACATCCGCATCACCATCGGCAACCGCTACGAAGGCGCCAACGTCGTGCGCAAGGACGGCTACTACTACCTGTTCGCGTCCGCGACCAACTGCTGCAACGGTGCGCTCACGGCATACAGCGTCTTCGTCGGTCGCTCGACCTCGCCCTACGGCCCGTTCGTCGACAAGGAGGGCACCTCCTTCCTCGACGCCAACGTGGGCGGCACGCCGTTCCTCACCCTCAACGGCAACCGCTGGGTCGGGACCGGCCACAACACGGTCTTCGTGGACGAGGGCGGGCAGTGGTGGACGGTCTACCACGCGGTCGACCGGGACGACCCGTACTTCGCCTTCGCCACCGGGTTCACCAAGCGGCCGGCCCTGCTCGACCCGGTCGACTGGATCAGGGGCTGGCCGGTCGTGCGTGGCGGGGCGGGAGCGTCCGACCTGAGGATGCCGGCACCGGCTGCCCAGCCGGGGGAGCGCAGCCGGTACCGCACCAAGCTCGTCAAGCCGCAGCTCGTGGGGACGCTGATCGACCGCGACGAGTTCTCCGGTACGGCGCTCGACGGGGACTGGTCGTGGGCCCAGGGGCGACAGGGTGACGCCAGCGTCTCGGGTGGTCTGCTGCGCCGGTACGTCGAGCACAAGGACCTCTACGTCGACAGCAACACCGCCTCGGTGCTCGTGAGGGATGCGCCGAAGGGCGACTACGTCGTCGAGACGAAGGTGCGACTGGCCGGCCTACCGGCTGAGGGCTGCTGCTTCAACTACGCCCAGGCCGGCCTGGTCGTCCATGCGGACGACGACAACTTCGTGAAGCTGACCACGGCGTCGATCTGGGAGACGCGGCAGACGGAGTTCGCCAAGGAGCTCAGCCCGGTGCCCGAGGGGTGGAGTCGCTACGGCAACACCGTCGTCGGTCCTCCCGGGAAGGACTGGACCTGGCTGCGCATCGCCGTCGAGCGGCTCAACGGTGCCGCGCGGCGCAGCGCCGGCGGCGACACCGAGAGCTACACCGCCTACACGAGCCAGGACGGCGTCGCGTGGGTGCGCGGAGGGACGTGGACCCACAGCCTCGGCGCGGACGCCCGCATCGGCCTCGTGTCGATGGGTGCCACGGACCAGGTCACGGCACCGGTCACCGCGGAGTTCGACCACGTCCGGATCTACCGGCTGCGAGGAGGCGTGCGCCCCGGGTCGTGACCGGACCCGGCGGGTGCGGACGTAGCATTCCGGTCGTGAACGCGCACCCCACCATCGGAGTCCTCGCCGTCCAGGGCGACGTGAGGGAGCACCTCCGCGCGCTCGGGTCGGCCGGCGCGGACGCCATCGCGGTCCGCCGCCCCAGCGAGGTCGAGACGATCGACGGGCTCGTCATCCCCGGCGGCGAGTCGACCACGATGGACAAGCTCTGCCGCATCTTCGAGCTGCGCGACCCGCTCGTGGAGCGGTTGCGCGCGGGCATGCCGGCCTACGGGTCCTGCGCCGGGATGATCATGCTCGCCGACCGCATCCTCGACGGGCACCGCGACCAGCAGACCCTCGGCGGCCTCGACATCACGGTGCGCCGCAACGCGTTCGGCCGCCAGGTCGACTCCTTCGAGGACGACCTGCGCATCCGCGAGCTCGGCCCCGAGCCGGTGCGCGCGGTCTTCATCCGTGCCCCGTGGGTCGAGGAGGTGGGTGAGGGCGTCCAGGTCCTCGCCAGCGTCCACGTCGGGGGAGCCGACCACCCCGTCGCCGTCCGCCAGGGCAACGTCCTCGCGACGAGCTTCCACCCCGAGGTCACCGGCGACCACCGCGTCCACGCCTTCTTCGCCGACGTCGTCCGCCGCGCCTGACCCGACCAGGTCCCCGCCCGGCTCGCACCACGACGAAACCACGGTGGCGCCGAAACGGGGCGGACGGCACACGACATAGGATCGACGCCGAGTCCTGCACGTTCACAGCACGAGGAGACACCTTGTCCGGCCACTCCAAATGGGCGACCACGAAGCACAAGAAGGCCGCCATCGACGCCAAGCGCGGCAAGCTCTTCGCCAAGCTGATCAAGAACATCGAGGTCGCGGCCCGCACCGGCGGCGGCGACGTCACCGGCAACCCGACGCTCTACGACGCCATCCAGAAGGCCAAGAAGAGCTCGGTGCCCAACAACAACATCGACAACGCGGTCAAGCGCGGCTCGGGTGCCACGGCCGGCGGCGCCGACTGGGAGACCATCACCTACGAGGGCTACGCGCCCGGTGGTGTCGCCATCCTCATCGAGTGCCTCACCGACAACCGCAACCGCGCCGCCGCCGAGGTGCGCACCGCGCTGACCCGCAACGGTGGCCAGCTCGGTGACCCGGGCTCGGTGGCCTACGTCTTCGACCGCAAGGGCGTCGTCGTCGTGCCGAAGGTGCAGGGCGAGACCGAGCACAGTGAGGACAGCATCCTCGAGGTCGTGCTCGAGGCCGGCGCCGACGAGGTCAACGACCTCGGCGAGTCCTTCGAGATCATCTCCGAGGCCACCGACTTCGTCGCGGTCCGCAAGGCGATCCAGGACGCCGGCATCGACTACGACTCGGCCGAGGCCTCGTGGGTCCCGAACCTCCAGGTGCCGCTCGACCTCGACGGCGCCAAGAAGATGATCCGCGTCATCGAGGCCCTCGAGGACTCCGACGACGTCCAGGACGTCTTCGCCAACGGCGACATCCCCGACGACGTCCTCGCGGAGCTGAACGACGAGGAGTGACGTGCGTGTTGCTGCGCGCCGCCCTCCACCACGCTGTGTAGCGTGGTACCGAACACCTGTTCGGTTCTCTCGGAAGGCGGCGCGCGTGCGCGTTCTCGGCATGGATCCCGGCCTCACCCGGTGCGGGCTCGGCGTCGTCGACGGCCGCGCCGGTCGCGCCACGATGGTCGCGGTGGGCGTCGTGCGCACCCCCTCTGACGCCGAGGCCTCGCAGCGGCTCATGTTCCTCGAGCGTGAGCTCGACGGGTGGCTCGACCGCTTCGAGCCCGACGTCGTGGCCGTCGAGCGCGTCTTCGCCGACACCAACGTCACCCAGGTCATGAACACCGCGCACGCCACCGCGATCGCCCTGCTCACGGCCGGCAAGCGCGGCATCCCTGTCGTCTTCCACACGCCGACCGAGGTCAAGGCCTCGGTCACCGGATCCGGGCGAGCCGACAAGGCGCAGGTCACGGTGATGGTCACCCGCATCCTCAAGCTCGCGTCCCCACCCAAGCCGGCGGACGCCGCCGATGCCCTCGCCCTGGCGATCTGCCACCTGTGGCGTGGTGCGGCCACCGCCCGTCTCGACGCCCTTGCCAAGGCGGGTGCGCGATGATCGCGTCGCTGTCGGGCCGGGTCGGCCACGTCGGTCTCGACCGGGTCGTCGTCGAGGTCGGGGGAGTCGGGATGCTCGTCCACACGACGCCCCGCACCGTCGCCGACCTGCGGACGGGCGCCGAGGTCACGGTGTCGACGACGCTCGTCGTGCGCGAGGACTCGCTGACCCTCTTCGGGTTCGGGTCGCCGAGCGAGCGCGACATGTTCGAGACCGTCCAGACGGTGTCGGGTGTGGGACCACGCCTCGCGCTGGCCATGCTCTCGGTCCTCACGCCCGACGAGGTGAGTGCCGCGCTGCGTGCCGGTGACCTCGCGACCCTGACCAAGATCCCCGGGGTGGGCAAGAAGAGCGCGGAGCGTCTCGTCCTCGAGCTCAAGGACAAGGTCGGTATGCCGTCCGGTCCGGCCGGTGCCGATGTCGCCGCCGCGACCGCGCCCACGGGCGACGCCCGCCGCGACCAGGTGGCCGAGGCCCTCGTCGGTCTCGGCTGGTCGACCAAGCAGGCCGCCGACGCGGTCTCCACCGTCGCCTCCTCGGCCGACCCCGAGGCCTCCGTGGCCGCGCTGCTGCGGATGGCCCTGCGCGAGCTCGGCCGATGACGGGTGGAGCGATGAGACCGACGGACACGAGCGAGGACGACATGGGTGGGAGCGTCCGGGGCTTCCGTTCCGACATCGTCGAGGCTGCTGACACGGGCGAGGTGGATGTGTCGGGTCGCTACGGCGACGGCTCGCTCGACGCCACCGCGCGGATCGTCGACGCCGGGGCCGACAGCGACGACGAGCGTGTCGTCGAGGCCGCCCTGCGGCCCAAGCGGCTGTCCGAGTTCCCCGGTCAGACCCGCGTGCGCGACCAGCTCTCGCTCGTCCTCGAGGCGGCCCGGCGCCGGGGGAGCGTGCCCGACCACATCCTGCTGTCCGGTCCGCCCGGGCTGGGCAAGACGACGCTCGCCCTCATCGTCGCGGCCGAGCTCGAGCGCCCGATCCGGATCACGTCCGGGCCGGCGATCCAGCACGCGGGCGACCTCGCGGCGGTGCTGTCCTCGCTCGACGAGGGGGAGGTGCTCTTCCTCGACGAGATCCACCGCATGTCCCGGTCGGCCGAGGAGATGCTCTACCTCGCCATGGAGGACTTCCGGGTCGACGTCATCGTCGGCAAGGGGCCGGGCGCGACGGCCATCCCGCTCGAGCTCCCGCCGTTCACCGTCGTGGGTGCGACGACCCGCTCGGGTCTGCTGCCCGCACCGCTGCGTGACCGCTTCGGCTTCACCGGCCACCTCGACTACTACGACGCGAGCGACCTCACGACGATCCTGCGCCGCTCGGCCGGGCTGCTCGGCGTCGACGCCGACGAGTCCGGGATCAGCGAGATCGCCGGCCGCTCGCGTGGCACGCCCCGAATCGCCAACCGACTGCTGCGTCGTGTCCGGGACTGGGCCCAGGTCCACGGGTCGGGCCACGTCGACCTCGAGGCGGCGCACGAGGCGCTCAGCCTGTTCGACGTCGACGACGCGGGGCTCGACCGTCTCGACCGCGCCGTGCTCGACGCGCTCTGCCGCCGGTTCGGTGGCGGACCCGTGGGGCTCTCGACGCTGGCCATCGCGGTCGGCGAGGAGTCCGACACGGTCGAGACCGTGGCCGAGCCCTATCTCGTGCGTGAGGGGTTCATGGTGCGCACGCCTCGCGGCCGTGCTGCTGCACCCAAGGCGTGGTCGCACCTCGGTCTCACTCCACCACGCGACGTCGCGACCCAGGACGCTCTCCCGCTCAACGAGGGGCCCGGACGCCTCGGCGGCTGAGCACACGGCATACCGGGTCCTTCGGCATCCGGCCCTGCTCACGGTCGCGGTGTCGAAGCCCACGGGACCTGCCTCGCCGAGACGTGTCCTTGCTCCACCTGCTGGAGCAAAGACACCTCCATTCGCGCCAGCTGGTGACGCAGTCGCGCATTGCGTCAGGATCGTGCAGCGAATGGGGGTGCCCTTGCGTCGTGGTCGGGAGCAAAGACACGTCTCCGCGCGGACAGGTGCGACAGCGGGCACCACGGGGGAGTGTCACGCGTTGGCGAGAGTGACCACGTCACCTATGCTGACCCGGTTGCCCGGCCTCGACCGGGCAGCTGACGCGCCCGGCCCCGATGAGGGCCCGCACCCACACTCGAAGGACTCTCATGAATTCCGGTGCCGGCTTCGGCAACCTGCTCGTGCTCGCCCTGCCCCTGTTGCTGCTGGCGTTCCTCATGTTCACCCAGCGCAAGCGCGGGCGTGAGGTCCAGACCTTCCAGTCGGGCCTGGCCGTGGGCGACTCGGTCGTCCTGACCTCGGGTCTGTACGGCACGATCCTCACGCTCGACGACGCGGTCGTGACCCTCGAGATCGCCCCCGGCGTCCAGGTCACGGTCGACCGTCGCGCCGTCGGCATGAAGCAGCCGGGCGCCGAGCGTCCCGACGGGACGCCCCGGGACCCCGACGCCACGCCCGAGGTCGACTGAGATGGCGCAGATGAGCCACACGAGGTTCGCGCGCCGTGCCCTCGCCGGCATGGCCGTGCTCGCCATCGCCCTCATGGGTCTGCTCTTCGGGGCCAACCACTTCAGCGACGGCAGCTATGCGCCCAAGCTCGGCCTCGACCTCGAGGGCGGCACGCAGATCATCCTCGAGCCCCGGGTCACCGGCGGCAAGCAGGTCTCGGCGCAGCAGATCGCCCAGGCGCGCGACATCATCGTCCAGCGCGTGGACGCCGGTGGCGTCGCCGGCGCCGAGGTCACCACGCAGGGTGGCCGCAACATCGTCGTGAGCATGCCGGGTACGCCCGACAAGCGCACCGAGGACGCGATCCGTCGCTCCTCGCAGCTCCAGTTCCGGCCGGTCCTCGCGATCGCCGCAGGCTCGCCGCAACCCGCACCCTCGGCCTCCCCGAGCGGCTCGCCCAGCCCGAGCCCGACCGGCTCCGCGGTCCCGGTGCCCTCGCCGTCGTCCAGCGTCCCCGCCGCCAGCCCCGCGCCGTCGGCGACCAACAACTCCGCGCTGCCCGGCGCCTTCACGACCGAGGCCAGCCCGTCACCCTCGGCCAGCCCGAGCGCCAGCGCCAGCCCGAGCGCCTCGCCGAGCCCCAGCCCCAGCGCCGGCGGTGCCGCCGTCAAGGACCCGCTGAGCCTCGAGCAGATCACCCCCGAGCTCACCGCCGCGTTCACCGCGCTCGACTGCGCCAAGGATGACGCGCTCGCCAACCTCGTCGACGACGACAGCAAGCCGCTCGTCACCTGTGACGCGGACGGCGCGGCCAAGTACATCCTCGGCCCGGTCGTCGTCTCCGGCGACAAGATCTCCGACGCCAGCGCCGGGTACCAGGTCGGCCAGAACGGCCAGCAGACCAGCACCGTCGAGATCCAGCTGGCCCTCAACGGTGAAGGTGCCAAGCAGTACGCCGACATCTCCCGCAAGATGGTGCCGCTGCAGCAGCCGCAGAACCAGCTCGCGGCCACCCTCGACTCGCGCGTCATCGTCGCGCCGAGCTTCAACGAGGCCATCCCCAACGGCAAGGCGAGCATCACCGGCGGCTTCGGCATCACCGAGGCCCGCGACCTCGCCCAGCAGCTCAAGTTCGGCGCCCTGCCGATCTCGTTCGACCTGCAGACGCGCGAGCAGATCAGCCCCACCCTCGGTGGCGAGCAGCTCCGCTACGGGTTCTACGCCGGCCTCATCGGCCTGCTCCTCGTGACGATCTACTCGCTGTTCCAGTACCGCGTGCTCGGGCTGGTCACGATCGCCTCGATCCTCGCGGCAGGCCTGCTCACCTACCTGTCGATCACGATCCTGGGCTGGTCGCACAACTACCGCCTCGACATGGCCGGCGTCACCGGCCTCATCGTCGCCATCGGCTTCACCGCGGACTCGTTCATCGTCTACTTCGAACGCATCCGTGACGAGCTGCGTGAGGGTCGCTCGCTCGAGAGCGCCGTCGCCACCGGCTGGGACCGCGCCAAGCGCACGATCCTCATCGCCGACGGCGTGAACTTCCTCGCCGCGATCGTGCTCTACGTCCTCGCGAGCTCGAGCGTGCGCGGCTTCGCGTTCACCCTCGGTCTCACGACCCTGCTCGACATCCTCATCGTGTTCCTCTTCACGCACCCGCTCGTGACGCTGCTCGCGCGCCGCACGTTCTTCCGCGGCGGGCACCCGATGTCGGGTCTCGACCCGGACAAGCTCGGTGCCGTGAAGAAGACCTCGTATGCCGGCCGTGGCCGGTTCACGACGAACCCGCCCCGCGTCGCGGGCGGCGAAGGGAGTGCGTCGTGATGAACTTCGCCGACCTCGGCAACGACCTCTACACCGGCAAGCGGTCGATCCCGGTCGTCCGCAGGCGCCGGACGTTCTACATCGTCTCGCTGGTCCTCATGGCCATCGCCATCGCCGGCCTGGGCATCAACAAGCTCAACCTCGGCCTCGAGTTCAGCGGTGGCTCCGAGTTCCGCGTGACGAACTCGTCGGTGCCCAGCGACTACGAGTTCAAGGCTCGTGACGCCCTGGGGGCGGCCGAGGACAGCACCGGTGTCCGGGTCTCCAAGCTCGGTGCCGGCACGGTCCGCGTCCAGACCGAGCGCCTCGACGACGCCGAGAGCGCCAACGTGCGCACCGAGCTGGCCAAGACCTTCTCGGTCAACGAGGACCAGGTCAGCGCGACCTTCATCGGCCCGTCGTGGGGTGACTCCGTCACCAAGCAGGCGCTGCGCGCGCTCATCATCTTCCTGCTCCTCGTCGCCGGAGTGCTCGCGATCTACTTCCGCAACTGGAAGATGGCCGCGGCCGCGCTCATCGCGCTCGTGCACGACCTCGTCATCACCGTCGGCATCTACTCGTTCAGCAAGTTCGAGGTCTCGCCGGCGACGATGATCGGCTTCCTCACGGTCCTCGGCTACTCGATCTACGACACGGTCGTCGTCTTCGACAAGGTGCGCGAGAACACCAACGAGGCCTTCGCCAACGGTCGGATGAGCTTTGCCAAGGCAGCGAACCTCGCGGTGAACCAGACGCTCGTCCGCTCGATCAACACCACGGTCATCGGCGTCCTGCCGATCCTCGCGGTGCTCGTCGTCGGCGTCGTGTTCCTCGGCCCCGGCACGCTGCTCGACCTTGCCCTCGTCCTCTTCATCGGCATCCTCGTCGGCGCGTACTCGTCGATCTTCCTCGCGACGCCGCTCCTCGTGAGCCTGCGCAGCAAGGACCAGGCGGTCGTCGACCTCGACAAGCGCTCGTCCCGCTCCGAGGCCAAGCGCGCCAAGGAGATGGCAGCGGCTCCCGTCGGTGCCGGTGCCTCCGGCGCCGTGGCCACCGCATCCGCCGCCTCGGGCGAGGGTGTGACGCCGTCGGGTGCTCCCATGGCCACCGAGGAGGAGTCGGCGACCATCACCGGTCGTCAGGTCCACAAGTACGCCCAGGCGGGCCCGCGCAACCAGCCCAAGCGCGCGCCCAAGTCGCGTCGCAAGTAGCCGATGACCGACCCGAGCACGATCAGCGACCTCGTCGCCAGCCGTCTGCGGGACGTCGCCGACTTCCCCAAGCCGGGAGTGGTGTTCAAGGACATCACGCCCCTGCTCGGGGACGCCGAGGCGTTCGGTGACGTGGTCCGGGCCTTGGCGGCACGGCATACCGGATCTGTGGAGGCCCTCGACGCCGTCGCCGGCGTCGAGGCACGCGGCTTCATCATCGGAGCCGCACTGGCCCTCGAGCTCGGCGTCGGGTTCGTGCCCGTGCGCAAGGCGGGCAAGCTGCCCGGCGAGACCGTGCAGCGCACCTATGACCTCGAGTACGGCACGGCCACCATCGAGGTGCACGCCGACGCCGTCTCGCCCGGTCAGCGGGTCCTTCTCGTCGACGACGTCCTCGCCACCGGCGGGACCGCGATCGCCGCGTGGGACCTGCTCAGCTCCTGCGGCGCCGATGTGGTCGAGCTCGCCACGGTCGTCGAGCTGGCGTTCCTCGGCGGACGCGAAGCACTCGGGGAGCGCGCAGTGCACTCCCTCCATGTCGTGGGTGGCGTGGGGGACGCCTAGACTCCGTTCATGGCAGAGGAAACCACGCCGATCCCGGTGCGCAGTGGGGCAGCTGGCTCCAACCGCGCCCGCGCGCGTGCCCGCCTCGCCCGGTTCGGCTCCGCCCGGCCCTCGGCCCACCCGGTGCTGGAGCCGCTGCTCACGTCGGTCCGGCTGACCCACCCCAAGGCAGACGTCTCGGTCATCGAGCGCGCCTACGAGGTCGCCGAGCGTGCCCACGAGGGGCAGATGCGCAAGAGCGGCGACGCCTACATCACGCACCCGCTCGCCGTGACGACGATCCTCGCCGAGCTCGGCATGACGCCGCCCACCCTCGCGGCGGCGCTGCTCCACGACACGGTCGAGGACACCGACTACGGCCTGGACCAGCTCGAGAAGGACTTCGGCGCCGAGATCGCCATGCTCGTCGACGGCGTGACCAAGCTCGACAAGGTCACCTACGGCCAGGCCGCCCAGTCCGAGACCGTGCGCAAGATGGTCGTCGCCATGGCGCGGGACATCCGCGTCCTCGTCATCAAGCTCGCCGACCGTCTGCACAACGCCCGCACCTGGCGCTACGTCTCCAAGGAGTCGGCCCAGCGCAAGGCCCGCGAGACCCTCGAGATCTATGCCCCGCTGGCGCACCGGCTGGGCATGAACACGATCAAGTGGGAGCTGGAGGACCTGTCGTTCCAGACCCTCTACCCGAAGGTCTACGACGAGATCGTCCGGCTCGTCGCCGAACGCGCCCCGGCCCGCGAGGAGTACCTCGCGACCGTGCGCGAGAGCGTCGAGTCCGACCTGCGCACCGCCCGGCTCAAGGCGACCGTCACCGGACGGCCCAAGCACTACTACTCCGTCTACCAGAAGATGATCGTCGGCGGCCGCGACTTCGACGAGATCTACGACCTCGTCGCCGTGCGCGTGCTCGTCGACACGGTGCGCGACTGCTACGCCGCGCTCGGCGCGATGCACGCCCGCTGGACCCCGGTGCCCGGGCGGTTCAAGGACTACATCGCGACGCCGAAGTTCAACATGTACCAGTCGCTGCACACGACGGTCATCGGGCCCGAGGGCAAGCCGGTCGAGATCCAGATCCGCACCCACACGATGCACCGCCGCGCCGAGTACGGCGTCGCCGCCCACTGGAAGTACAAGGAGAAGGGCCCCGCCGGCACGGACAGCCCGTCGACGAGCCACACCGGCGCCAACGACATGGCGTGGCTGCGCCAGCTCCTCGACTGGCAGAAGGAGACGGCCGACCCGGGCGAGTTCCTCGAGTCGCTGCGCTTCGAGATCAACGCCAGCGAGGTCTACGTCTTCACGCCCAAGGGGCAGCTCGTCGGCCTGCCCGCCGGGTCGACTCCCGTCGACTTCGCGTATGCCGTGCACACCGAGGTCGGCCACCGCACCATCGGTGCCAAGGTCAACGGTCGCCTCGTGCCGCTGGAGTCCCGTCTCGACAACGGTGACACGGTCGACGTGCTCACCTCCAAGGCGGACGGGGCCGGACCCTCGCGCGACTGGCTGAGCTTCGTGAAGTCGGCCCGCGCCCGCAACAAGATCCGCCACTGGTTCACCCGCGAGCGTCGCGAGGAGATGATCGACCAGGGCAAGGACGCGCTCGTCAAGACGATGCGCAAGCGCAGCCTGCCGCTCGCGCGCCTGTCCTCGGTCGAGTCCCTCACGGGCGTCGCCGAGGAGCTGCGGCTCAGTGGGATCGACGGCCTGTATGCCGCGATCGGCGAGGGGCACGTCAGCGCCCAGCACGTCGTCGCCCGGCTCGTCGCCGCCCAGGGCGGTGAGGAGTCCAGCGACGACCTCGCCGAGGTCACCATGCCCCGCCCGATCTCGAACCGGCGCCGCCGCGCCGGCGACCCCGGTGTCGTCGTCAAGGGCATGTCGGACGTCTGGATCAAGCTCGCCCGCTGCTGCACCCCCGTCCCCGGCGACGACATCCTCGGCTTCGTGACCCGTGGCATGGGCGTCTCCGTGCACCGCCGCGACTGCACCAACGCCGGTGAGCTGCTGCGGCAGCAGGACAAGATCATCGAGGTCGAGTGGGCACCCACCTCCAACAGCGTCTTCCTCGTCCAGCTCCAGGTCGAGGCGCTCGACCGCTCGGCCCTGCTCTCCGACGTCACGCGCGTCCTCTCCGAGAGCGGCGTCAACATCCTCAGCGCCTCGGTCCAGACCTCACGCGACCGTGTCGCCGGCCTCAAGTTCACGTTCGAGATGGGCGACCCCAGCCACCTCGACCACGTCATCAAGGCCGTGCGCAACGTCGGCGGCGTCTTCGACGCCTACCGCATCACCCAGACCTGACCCTTGAGGCGCTGGTTGGGGTCGGGGTGCGCCCTTGTGCCGTCCGTGACGCGCTAGCGAACCTCCGCCCTGCGCGCCCGTTCCGCTGACAGGTCACCGGAGCGTGGCAGCGCGCAGGGACTGCGGTCCGACGCACGACACGAACGACACCACGTCCGCCCGCTCCCGTCGAGCGCCCGTGATGCCGCCCGGAGTGCAACGGTCCGCAGTCTCCGACTGCTGAGGTCAAGCGCGTGGACCGGCCTGGGCTGAAGCGCACGTGGCGTTGTTCGGGTCGTGCGTCGGTCCGGAAGTCTGCGCGCCCATGAGCGACGAGGTGCGGCTGAGCGGGAGCGTGGCGCGCAGGTTGGAGGGCCGCTAGCGCGGCACGGACGGACGCAAGGGCGCGCCCGCAACGAATGCGGACGCGCCCGCGTACGGCGTCAGGAACGAGGCGTCAGGAGCCGAACTCGTCGCCGGCGGCCTCGGCCTGCGTGAGCCATGCCTGCTGCGACTCCAGCTTGTCGGTGAGGTCCTTGACCTTCTTGTCGTTGCCGGCAGCGGTGGCCTTGGCAAGGTCGGCCTCGATCGACTCGATCGACGAGCGGAGCTGGGTGACCATCGAGTTGGCGCGGGCGGCGACCTCGGGGTTGGAGGACTTCCACTTCTTGTCCTCCTGCTCGCGCACGGCCGTCTCGATCCGGCGGATGGCCTTCTCGGTGCGGTCGATGTCGGCGCGGGGGACCTTGCCCGCGGCGTCCCACTTGTCCTGGATGACGCGGAGCTGGGCCTTGGCCTGCTCGAGGTCGGTGACCGGGAGGATCTGCTCGGCCTCCTTGAGCAGCTCCTCCTTGACGGCGAGGTTGGCGCGGAACTCCTCGTCCTCGGCGGCAGAGACCTCGTCCTTGGCGTTGAAGAACGCGTCCTGCGCCGCCTTGAAGCGCTCCCAGAGCGCGTCGTCCTCGGACCGGGACGCGCGGCCGGCCTGGCGCCACTGGTCCATGAGGTTCTTGAAGGCGCGGGCCGTGGGGCCCCAGTCCTTGCTCGACGACAGCGCCTCGGCCTCGGCGACGAGCGACTCCTTGGTGCCACGTGCCTCGGCGCGCGAGGAGTCGAGCTGCGCGAAGTAGCTGCGGCGGCCCTTGTCGAAGTGGTTGCGCGCGTGGCTGAACCGCTGCCACAGCGCGTTCTCGGTGGGCTTGTCGAGCTTGGCGCCACCGCGCTGGTGCTGCTTCCACTGGTCGAGCAGCGCGCGCATGCGCTCACCGCTCTGCTTCCACTGGGTCTGCTCGGGGTCCTGGCCCGAGATCGCCTCGGCCTCGGCGACGATCGCCTCGCGCTCGGTGGCGGCTGCGGCTCGTGCCTCGGCGCGAGCGGCCTGCTCGGTCTCGCGCTTGGTGACGAGCGCGGCCTCGATGCCGGCGACACGGGTGTCGAGGGCGGCGAGGTCACCGACGACGTGGGCCTCGGCGATGTGCTCCTTGAGCGTGTTGAGTCCCTCGCCGACCTCCTTGGCGGAGACGTCGGGGTTGGCCAGCCGCTGCTCGAGCAGCTCGGCCGAGGCGGCGATCTCGTCGTACTTGCGGGCGAAGTACTGCAGGGCCTCGTCGGGCGTGGCGCCCGGGTAGGAGCCGACCTCGCGCTCCTCGTCGCCGACGGTGACGAAGACGTGGCCCTCGTCGTCGACCCGGCCGAAGCGCGCCGACTCGGAGTGCTCGTGGACGACCGGAGTCACAGGTGGGGCGGGACGGGCGGCCATCCGCGAGGCGAGCGCAGCGGGGGAGGGCGCAGCCGGCCTGGGCGCCGACGGCGCGGGAGCCGGCGTGGCGGGGGTGGGCAGCGACGTGGCCGGCTCCGGGTCCACGGCGGGAGCTGCGGAGGCCGGCGCAGCGGGCTCGCTCTCGGAGACGGGCTCTGCAGCGGCCTCCTCGGTGGGTGCAGCAGCCTCCTCGGTGGGTGCAGCAGCCTCCTCGGTGGGTGCAGCAGCCTCCTCGGTGGGTGCAGCAGGCTCCTCGGTGGGAGCGGCAGCCTCCTCGGCGGGTGCAGCAGCAGGCTCCTCCGTGACGGCCGAAGCCTCCTCGGCCACCGCCGCCTCGGGTGCTGGTGCGGCGTCGGGCGTCGACACCTGTGCCGGCTCCTCCACGGGTGCGTCCGCGGTGGTGTTGCTGGTCGTCTCGTCGCTCACGGCTATGCCTTCTTCTCAGTCACCGCAACCCGAAGGATGCTGATGGGTGCCTCGGGGGCACCGGTGGTCTCCGACTCGCCGCCGGGTTGGACCCCCGCTGCGGCGACCTTGTCGACGATATCCAAACCCTTGGTGATCGTGCCGAAGATCGTGTATCCATTCGGGTCCGGCAGGCTCGTCTCGCCGTTGACGAGGAAGAACTGGCCGCCGTTGCCCTTGACCGGGTCCGGGGTGCGCGCCATGGCGACCGTTCCCCTCGGGTAGGTCCCGTCCTTCGGCGCGTTCTCGACGCCGAAGCCGTAGCCCGGGTTGCCCTGGCCGGTGCCCGTCGGGTCGCCGCACTGGAGCAGCTTGAAGCCGTCACCGATGCCGAGCCGCTGGCAGGGGGAGTTGAGCCAGTAGTCGGTCTTCGCGAGCTGGATGAACGACGCGACCGCCTGCGGTGCCTTCGCGCCGTCGAGGTCGAGGACGATGTCGCCGCAGTTCGTCGTCAGCGTGGCCGTCCAGGTCGCGCCCTTCGCGGTCGCCTTGTCGGGGAGCTCGAGCTTGGCCGCGGTGCCCATCGCCTGGGGCGGCTGCTCGCAGCCGGCGGCCGTCGCCTGCGGCTTGGCCGGCGCATCCGGCTTGAGCGCGATGGCGAGTCCACCGACGAGGGCAGCCACGACGGCGACGGTCGCGACGATCGCCGCGATCCGCCTCGTCCGGTCGCGCTTGGCGGCCCTGGCCGCCTGCGTGGCCTGCTGCTTCTCCCACCTGCGGCGGGCGCGGTCACGTTCCTGCTTCTTGGTCACCCGCGGAAGTCTAGGGAGCCGGTATGCCGTCCGCGCACCCGACTAGGGTTCTGCGGTGTGTTGACCATCGCCTTCCCTGCCGCAGCCTTCGAGACCAACTGCTACGTCCTTGCGACGGGGGAGGGTGAGGAGTGCGTCGTCGTCGACCCGGGCATCGGCATCGAGGAGACCCTGCGTGAGGTCCTCACCGAGCACCGCCTCAAGCCGACCGCGGTCCTGCTCACCCACGGGCACATCGACCACGTCTACTCGGTGACGCCGGTGTGCGGAGGCGACACCGCGGCATACATCCACTCCGACGACCGCTACCGGCTGGTCGACCCGCTCGGGTCGGCGAGCCCTGGCATCCTCGGAATGTTCGAGCAGCAGTTCGGCTCCAGGGGGACGTGGACCGAGCCGAGCAACGTCGTCGAGGTCACCGACCGGCAGTCGCTCACCGTCGCCGGCCTCGACCTCGACGTGCTGCACGCGCCCGGCCACACCGAGGGGTCGGTGATGTTCGGCTTCGACCGGCTCCCTGACGGTGTCCGTGCCCCCGAGGAGCTCGACCGCACGATGATCTCCGGCGACGTCCTGTTCGCCGGCTCGATCGGGCGCACCGACCTGCCCGGCGGTGACGGGGCCGCCATGGAGCGGTCGCTGCGCGACGTCGTGCTGCCGCTGGCCGACTCCACGCTCGTCCTCCCCGGGCACGGCCAGGCGACGACGATGCGCCGTGAACGGAGCACCAACCCCTACCTGCAAGGATTGGGCGCGTGAAGGTCACCAGGCTGAGCGGCTTCCCCGAGTACCTCCCGTCCGAGCGCATCGTCGAGCAGCACTTCCTCGACGTCATCCGCGAGACGTTCGAGCTGCACGGGTTCACCTCGCTCGAGACGCGCGCGGTCGAGCCGGTCGAGCGCCTGCTCGGCAAGGGCGGCGACGCCGACAAGGAGATCTACGGCGTCACCCGGCTCGCCGACTCGGGCTCTGAGGGTTCCTCCCGCGAGCCGGCGCTGGGCCTGCACTTCGACCTCACCGTCCCCTTCGCCCGCTTCGTCCTCGAGAACGCCGGCAAGCTCGCGTTCCCCTACCGGCGCTACCAGATCCAGAAGGTGTGGCGTGGTGAGCGGCCGCAGGAGGGGCGCTACCGCGAGTTCACCCAGGCCGACATCGACGTCGTCGACGTCGGGGAGCTGGCACCGCACTTCGAGGCCGAGATGCCGCTCGTCATCGCCGAGGTCTTCGCCCGGCTGCCGATCGGCCGGATGACGATCCAGGTCAACAACCGCAAGATCCCCGAGGGCTTCTACCAGGGCATCGGAATCGGCATCGACGACGTCACGGAGATCCAGGACGCCCTGCGCATCGTCGACAAGCTCGACAAGGTCGGCGCCGACAAGGTGAGGACGATGCTCGTCGAGGCCGGTCGCACGCCCGAGCAGGCCGACCAGTGCCTGGCGCTGGCCGAGATCCGCACCGAGGACCTGTCGTTCGTCGACCGGGTCCGTGCACTCGGCGTCCACCACCCGACCCTCGACGAGGGCCTCGACGCCCTCGCCGCCGTCATCCGCAGCGGGCTCGAGAACGCCCCGGGTGCGATGGTCGCCGACCTCAAGATCGCCCGTGGCCTCGACTACTACACCGGCACCGTCTACGAGACCCAGCTCGAGGGCCACGAGGCATGGGGCTCGTTCTGCTCCGGCGGCCGCTACGACGCCCTCGCCAGCGACGGGAGGACCACCTACCCCGGTGTCGGCATCTCGATCGGCGTCTCGCGCCTGCTCGGCCTGCTGCTCTCGAAGGGCCTCGTCGCCGCCTCACGTGCCACCCCGGCAGCGGTCCTCGTCGCCGTCGTCGAGGAGGACTCGCGAGCCGAGTCGGCCGCCGTCGCCCGGGCCCTGCGGGCACGAGGCATCGCGTGCGAGGTGGCGCCGAGCGCCGCGAAGTTCGGCAAGCAGATCCGCTACGCCGACCGGCGCGGCATCCCGTTCGTCTGGTTCCCCGGGGCCGGAGACGTCGAGCACCAGGTCAAGGACATCCGGTCCGGCGACCAGGTCGACGCGGACCCGCAGTCGTGGGAGCCGCCGGCGCAGGACCTCAGGCCGTCCGTGGAGGCCGCAGTCCCGAGTCCCTGAGCTCGAGCAGGGCCAGGGCCCGGATCGTCTCGCGGTCACCCCGGCGCCATGCGCCGCTGGGGTCGGCCGAGACCTTGGCGAGCGAGGCCATCGGCTGGTTGGCCATGGCCCGCAGCGCGAAGAGGTCGAGGTCGTCGTCGGCGTCGATGAAGCGCTGCGCGGCCGACGCCCGGCGCACGAAGCGTGCCCGCGCGATCGCCCACCAGATGCCGACGATGAGGATGGGGACGAGCGCCGTGGTCCACCCGAGCAGGACGGCGAAGCGCTCCACGGCGCTCACGAGGTCGGTGCCGGCCTTCTCGATGTCGGTCCCGGCGCCCGCGGCGGAGCGGAACGGGCCGGCGATGCGGTCGTCGAGCACCGGCAGGTCGTCGACACCGTCACCCGCGGCGTTGAGCTTCTCGCGGAAGCCCGCACCCGCTCCCTGGAGCTGTCGGCCCGGCTCGGCGAGCTCCATCGTCACGTCGTGGACGCGGCGTCCCACCCACGCCCACAGGACCACCCAGACCACGATGCCGAGGTCGGCGAGGATCTGGGCGAGGCGTCGTCCGGGCAGGTCTGCATAGAGCTTCACGCGCCCTACACTCGCACTGCGGCACATCGCCCGCGACCACGACGAAGGAGTCATCGGTGCGCATCGGCATTCCCAGCGAAGTCAAGAACAACGAGTTCCGCGTCGGCATCACGCCCGTCGGTGTGCACGAGCTCGTGGGTCACGGGCACGAGGTGCTCATCCAGAAGGGCGCCGGTCTGGGGTCATCGATCACCGACGAGGAGTTCGTCTCGCAGGGTGCTCGGATCGTCGACGACGCCGACGACGTGTGGGGCGATGCCGAGATGGTCATGAAGGTCAAGGAGCCCGTCGCGGAGGAGTACCACCGCCTGCGCGAGGACCTCACCCTCTTCACCTACCTCCACCTCGCGGCCGACGAGCCGCTCACCAACGAGCTCGTCGCGAAGCGCACCACCTCGATCGCGTACGAGACCGTCCAGCTGCCCTCCGGCGGTCTCCCGCTGCTCTACCCGATGTCCGAGGTCGCGGGCTGCCTCGCGCCCCAGGTCGGCGCCTACTCGCTCACCAAGCCGCAGGGCGGCCGTGGTGTCCTCATGGGCGGCGTCGGTGGCGTCGCCAACGCCAAGGTCGTCATCATCGGTGCCGGTGTCTCCGGCCAGAACGCCGCCAACATCGCGCTCGGCATGGGCGCGGACGTCACGCTCCTCGACACCGACCTCGACAAGCTCCGGATGAGCTTCTGGCGCTACAACAACCGGGTGCACGGGCTCGCCTCGTCGACCCTCGCGATCCGCCAGCAGGTCATGGAGGCCGACATGGTCATCGGGGCCGTGCTCGTCCCGGGTGCCAAGGCCCCGACGCTCGTCTCGAACGAGCTCGTGTCGCAGATGAAGCCCGGCTCGGTGCTCGTCGACATCGCCGTCGACCAGGGCGGGTGCTTCGAGGACACCCACGCGACGACCCACGCGGACCCGACCTACGAGGTCCACAACTCGGTGTTCTACTGCGTCGCCAACATGCCCGGTGCCGTGCCCAACACCTCGACCTGGGCGCTCACCAACGCCACCCTCCCGTATGCCGTGCGCCTCGCGGACCAGGGATGGCTCGACGCCTCGCGCCGCGACCCCGGGCTGGCCCTGGGCATCAACACCCACGCCGGCGACATCGTCTGCGCGCCGGTCGCCGAGGCCCACGGGCTCGGCCACCGCGAGCTCGCCGAGGTGCTCGGCTGAGCCGGGTCGACCGGGCCGTCCGCTCCTGGCTGACCCACCTCGACGTCGAGCGGGGGGTCTCGGCCAACACGCTCAAGGCCTACCGGCGTGACCTCCGACGCTGGACTGCATACCTCGTCTCGATCGGTGTCGACGACCCCGCGAAGGTGGGCGAACGCCACGTGAGCGAGTTCCTCGCACGGCTGCGCGAGGGCGACGACGAGCACCCGCCGCTCGCGGCGAACTCGGCCGCGCGCACCCTTGTCGCCGTGCGCGGGCTGCACCGGTTCCTCGCGCTGGAGGGTGAGGTCGACACCGACCCGGCCGCCGCGGTGAGCCCGCCGCCGCCTCCGTCACGTCTGCCCAAGGCCATCAGCCTGGGGGAGGTGGAGCGGCTCCTCGACGCCGCGGCGGTGGGGGACACGCCCGCCTCGCTGCGCGACAAGGCGCTGCTCGAGGTGCTCTACGGCACCGGTGCGCGCATCTCCGAGGCCATCGGGCTCGACATCGACGACGTCGACCTCGACGCCGGCGTGGTGCGCCTCGAGGGCAAGGGCGGCAAGCAGCGCCTCGTGCCGCTCGGCTCGTACGCACGCGAGGCGCTCACGGCATACCTCGTCCGGGGGAGGGGCACCTTCTCGAGCAAGGGCAGGGGAACTCCCGCGATCTTCCTCAACCAACGCGGCTCGCGGCTGTCGCGGCAGAGTGCGTGGAGCATCTTGCGGGCGGCTGCGGAGCGGGCGCAGCTGCAGGGCCATCTGTCGCCGCACACGTTGCGCCACTCGTTCGCGACCCACCTGCTGGAGGGCGGTGCCGACGTCCGCGTCGTGCAGGAGCTGCTCGGGCACGCCTCGGTCACGACGACGCAGGTCTACACGCTCGTCACGGTGCAGCAGCTGCGCGAGGTCTACGCACAGAGCCACCCGCGTGCCCGCTGATAAGGTCGTCCCGATCAGCGGGATGCTGACCGCCTGCACGCCAGTTCCGGGAGAGAGATGTATTCGTCAGACATCGATGCCGTGGTGACCTCACGAGACGGGTCCGTCGACACCGGGACCCGCGACCAGGGAGACACCGCGAGTCGCAACGGACACCTGCCCGGGACGGAGGACGCCGCCGTCGGCACCGTCGGACCGACCGGTCGCCCGCTGCCGACCTTCCCCGAGCCGGCGCCCCTGGCCGGCCACGGCCCCGCCCGGGTCATCGCCATGTGCAACCAGAAGGGTGGCGTCGGCAAGACCACGACGACGATCAACCTCGGTGCCGCCCTGGCCGAGTACGGCCGACGGGTCCTCCTCGTCGACTTCGACCCGCAGGGTGCCCTGTCGGTCGGTCTGGGCATCCCCGCCCACGAGCTCGACGTCACCGTCTACAACCTGCTGACCGAGCGCGGGCACGACGTCCGCGACGTCATCCAGAAGTCCAAGGTCGAGGGCCTCGACGTCATCCCGGCCAACATCGACCTGTCGGCCGCCGAGGTCCAGCTCGTCGGCGAGGTGGCCCGTGAGCAGATCCTCGCCCGCGTGCTGCGACCCGTCCTCGACGAGTACGACGTCGTCCTCATCGACTGCCAGCCCTCGCTGGGCCTGCTCACCGTCAACGCCCTCACGGCCGCCCACGGTGTGCTCATCCCGCTCGAGTGCGAGTTCTTCGCCATGCGCGGTGTGGCGCTGCTCGTGGAGACGATCGAGAAGATCACCGACCGGCTCAACCCGCGTCTGGAGGTCGACGGCATCCTCGCGACGATGTACGACAGCCGCACCCTGCACTCCAAGGAGGTCGTCGCCAGCGTCGTCGAGCACTTCGGTGAGCGGGTCTTCCACACGGTCATCAGCCGCACGGTGAAGTTCCCGGACGCCTCGCTGGCGGCCGAGCCGATCACGACCTACGACTCCACCCACAAGGGAGCCGGCGCCTACCGCCAGCTCGCAAGGGAGCTCATCGCCCGTGGCGGAGCAGCCTGACACCATGACCGAGGCCCCCGGCGGCGTTCTCACGAGGCGGGCAGCGACAACGGCCTTCGAGGTCCACCTCGACGTCTTCTCGGGTCCCTTCGACCTGCTCCTCGGTCTCATCTCCAAGCACAAGCTCGACATCACCGAGATCGCCCTGGCCAAGGTCACCGACGAGTTCATCGCGCACATCCGGACCGAGCAGGCCAAGGGTGGCGAGAGCTGGGACCTCTCGCAGGCCTCCGAGTTCGTCCTCGTCGCGGCCACCCTGCTCGACATCAAGGCCGCCCGGCTCCTGCCGCAGGTGAGCCCCGAGGACGAGGAAGACCTCGCCCTCATCGAGGCGCGTGACCTCCTCTTCGCACGGCTCCTGCAGTACCGCGCGTTCAAGGACATCGCCCGCACCTTCGACGAGCGGATGTCGACGGCATCGCGGATGACGGCTCGCCAGGCCGGGCTGGAGCCGCAGTTCGCCAGGCTGCTGCCCGAGCTCATCATGACGATCACCCCCCAGCAGCTCGCGATGATCGCCGCCGGAGCGCTCACGCCCAAGGTCGCCGACACCGTCGGGCTCGCGCACCTGCACGCACCCGCGGTGAGCGTGCGCGAGCAGGCCACGATTCTCGGCGAGCGGCTGCGCCGCGACGGGACCTCGTCGTTCCGCGCGCTCGTGCGCGACGCCGACAACACGCTCGTCATCGTCGCCCGCTTCCTCGCCCTGCTCGAGCTGTTCCGCGAGTCGGCCATCACCTTCGAGCAGGCCGAGGCGCTCGGCGAGCTCACCGTCCGCTGGACCGGGCCGATGGAGGGTGACATCGACGTCGACGACGAGTTCGACGACGCCGCGCCCGCAGACGACGCCGCGCCCGCCGGCGAGGCCGGCAGGCCCGTCGAGGACGCACCGACCACCGATCAGCGAGAGGCTGACCATGACTGAGACGGACCTGACCGACCCGGTGCCCGAGGGCGCCATCGAGCCGGGCGCCTTCGAGAAGGACGCCCCCGAGGAGGGCGTCGTCGAGGAGGTCCCCCAGGACCAGCTCGCCTTCGACGTCGGCGACTTCCCCGGCGGGTTGCGCAGTGCGGTGGAGGCCGTCCTCATGGTCGTCGACGAGCCCGTGACCGAGCTCGCCCTCGCCTCGGCCCTCGAGGTCCCCGTGCCCGACGTCGAGGCTGCTCTCGCCGAGCTCGAGGAGGGGTATGCCGCGCAGCTGCGAGGCTTCACCCTCCGGCAGGTGGGTGGCGGGTGGCGCATCTACAGCCGTTCCGAGTACGCCCCGGTCGTGAGCAAGTTCCTCCTCGACGGGCAGCAGGCCAGGCTCACCCAGGCCTCGCTCGAGACCCTCGCGGTCATCGCCTACCGCCAGCCGGTGTCGCGCTCGCGCGTGGCCGCCGTGCGCGGTGTCAACGTCGACGGTGTCATCCGCACCCTCCTCAACCGTGGCCTCATCGAGGAGGTCGGGTCCGAGGAGGACTCGACCGCCAACCTCTACGGCACGACGTCCTACTTCCTCGAGCGGCTCGGTCTGCAGTCGCTCGATGACCTACCAGCCCTTGCTCCCTACCTCCCGGAGGTCGACGTGCTCGACGAGATCGCAGAGAGCGGCCGGTCATGACCCCGCCGCAGAGCCGACGCGGCGGACCCGCGAAGAAGCCGTCCGGCGGCGGCCGTGGCCGCACCCCCGGTGGCGCACCCGCCGGTGGCGGTCGTCCCCGCGGCGTCGGGACGACCAAGAAGAGCCAGCCCACCGCCCTGCCCAACCGCCCCAAGGCGAAGCCGGTCGACGTCCACGACCCTGACGGCATACGACTTCAGAAGCTCCTCGCGTCGGCCGGTGTCGGGTCGCGGCGGGTGTGCGAGCAGCTCATCTCCGAGGGCCGGGTCGAGGTCGACGGGCAGGTCGTCACCGAGCTCGGTGTCCGGATCAACGCCGACCAGGTCGTCCACGTCGACGGCGTGCGGGTCACGCTCGACGAGTCGCGGGTCTACCTCGCGTTCAACAAGCCGCTCAACGTCGTCACGTCGATGAACGACGACCTCGGCCGGATCGACATCGGCGACTACTTCGGGGACCGCAAGGAGCGCCTGTTCCACGTCGGGCGCCTCGACGCCGACACCGAGGGGCTGCTGCTCCTCACCAACGACGGCGACCTCGCGCACCGGCTCCAGCACCCCAAGTACGGCGTCCTCAAGACCTACCTCGCCCAGATCCGCGGGCCGGTCCCGCGCGACCTCGGCAAGCGGCTGCGTGAGGGCATCGAGCTCGAGGACGGGCCCGTCAAGGTCGACTCGTTCCGCGTGGTGGACAGCCAGCCCGGCAAGGCGATCGTCGAGGTGATCCTCCACGAGGGTCGAAAGCACATCGTCCGCCGCATGCTCGCCGAGGCGGGCCACCCGGTGCTGTCGCTCGTGCGTACCCAGGTCGGTCCGATCCGGCTCGGTGACACCAAGCCCGGCAAGTTCCGGCGGCTCACCAAGGGTGAGGTCGGCGACCTGTACTCCGCGGCGGGGATGTGACCGAGCCGGCTCAGGCCCGCGTGCACATCGTCGGCACGGGGCTCATCGGGACGAGTCTCGGTCTGGCGCTGACGCGTGCCGGTGGCGTGGTGACGCTCGAGGACATCTCGAGCACCAACGCGGCGCTGGCACGCGACCTCGGCGCCGGCGAGACGTCGAGTGACGGTGACCCAGGGGTCCACCCCGACCTCGTCGTCGTCGCGACACCACCTGACGTCACGGCGGCGTGCGTCGCGTCCGCGCTCGAGCGCTGGCCCCGGGCCGTCGTCACCGACGTCGCCTCGGTCAAGGTCGCCATCATCGACTCCCTCCGGGCCCGCGGCGCGGACCTGTCGCGCTTCTGCGGCTCGCACCCCATGGCGGGGCGCGAGCGCAACGGCGCGGTCGCGGGTCGCCACGACCTCTTCCACGGCCGAGCCTGGGTGCTCACCCCCACCGACGAGACCTCGGAGTCCGCGGTGGCCCTCGTGCGCTCCGTCGCGTCGAGCGTCGGCGCATCAGTCGTGACCCTCGACCCCGCCGACCACGACGCGGCCGTGGCCTCGGTCTCGCACGTGCCGCAGCTCGTCGCCAGCCTCGTCGCCGCCCGGCTCGAGCACCTCGCCGACTCGTCGGTGGCGCTGGCCGGCCAGGGGCTGCGCGACGTCACCCGCATCGCGGCGAGCGACCCGCACCTGTGGACCCAGATCCTCTCCGGCAACGCGCACGCCGTGCGTGACGTCCTCACCTCGCTGGCCACCGACCTCGACGGCGTCATCGGCGCCCTCGATGCGCTCGGCAGCGACGACGACGCCCCGGGTGCTCGGGGCACGCTGGCCCGGGCCATCGCCGCGGGCAACGCCGGCCACGCGCGGATCCCCGGCAAGCACGGAGCCGCGCCGACGGCATACACGACCGTCCGGGTGCTCATCCCGGACGAGCCCGGACAGCTCGGACGGCTCTTCGCCGACGTCGGGTCCACCGGCACCAACATCGAGGAGTTCCACCTCGACCACGGGCTCGGGCAGGCCTTCGGTCTGGCCGAGATCGACGTCGTCCCCGGATCCGCGGCGTCCTTGTCCGAGGGGCTCGAGCAGCGCGGCTGGCGCCTCCACGGCTGAGGCCCGCAGGGCGGCATCCGGGCGTCGGAGCGGCCAGTGCGACCGCCTAGGCTGACCGCCATGACGCGCGAGCCCGCCCCGCTGACCATCGCCATCGACGGACCCTCGGGCTCCGGCAAGTCGAGCGTCTCCAGGGCTGTGGCCACCGAGCTCGGCGTGGGCTACCTCGACACCGGCGCGATGTACCGCGCGCTCACCTGGTGGTGCCTGGACCAGGGCGTCGACCTCACCGACGAGGGAGCGGTCGTCGCCGCGGCCGAGGTGCTGCCGCTCGAGCTGTCCACCGACCCGGGCGACCAGCGCGTCGTCGTCGGCGGGACCGATGTCACGGCCGACATCCGCACCACCGCGATCAGCTCCGAGGTCTCCAAGGTCGCGACCAACACGGGAGTGCGGCCGATCCTCCAGCAAGCCCAGCGCGACCGCATGGCCGCCATCGCCGAGGAGACCGGGGGAGTCGTCGCCGAGGGTCGCGACATCACCACCGTCGTCGCGCCGGACGCGCTCGTGCGCCTGCTGCTCACCGCCAGCGAGGAGGCCCGGCTGCGCCGTCGGTCCGCCGAGGTCCACGGCAGCGCCGACGAGGAGGCCATCGCCGCGACCCGCGACCAGGTCCTGCGCCGCGACCGCGACGACTCGGCCGTCAGCCAGTTCACGGTCGCGGCCGACGGCGTCGTCACCGTCGACACCTCCGACCTCGACTTCGACGAGAGCGTCGAGGCGGTCCTCGCCGTCGTCGCCTCGCTCGCCGGCCACGCCCGCGACTGACCCGCTCGATCCGGCCCGTCACCGTCCGGCCCTGGGCTATCGTCACCGCCCGTGACGCACGAGAACCTGGGTCCCGCACCGTGGCGGGCCACGCTCGGCCACCGCGTCGGCCGGGGTCTCGTCCGTTCCCTGTATGCCGCGCAGGCTTCCGGCGCGCAGCGGGTCCCCTCGTCGGGCCCGGTGATCCTGGCGGCCAACCACACCGGCTACCTCGACGGCGCGGTCGTCCTCGCCCTGGCGCCCCGACCGACCCACTTCCTCGTCCTGGCCTCGACCTTCGAGCTCGGCGTCGGGCCCCTGCTCCACCTCACCGGCCAGATCCCGCTGGAGCAGGGCCGGGGTGACCGCGCCGCACTCACGTCCGCGCTCGGGGTGCTGGAGCGTGGGGGAGTGGTCGGCATCTTCCCCGAGGGCGGACGGGGCCGGGGGGACCTGGCGCAGGCGGGCAAGGGAGTGGCGTGGCTGGCGCTGCAGGGGCACGCGCCCGTCGTGCCGGTGGCCTGCCTCGGCACCCGCGCCACCGGGGACCTCGCCGACTCGTGGCCCCGCCTTCGCAGCCGGCTCGTCGTCGACTTCGGTGAGCCGGTCCGGGTGACGCGGGCGGCCGGCATACCGGGTCGGGTCCGGCTGGAACGCGCCGCGGAGGAGATCCGCGCGTCGCTCGCGGCGCACGTCCGCGAGGCGAGCGGTCGACACGGCATCGAGCTGCCGTGCGACGTACCTCCTGACCTCTGGCCGTGACGCCTTCACCGCGCAGGACCGGCGTGGGTTCGAGCATGACGCGATCTGGGGGAGAATGGATGCCATGAACACCCCCGAGACCGACGAGACCGTGACCGACGACGGGTCACTGGACGAGTCCGTCACGCATGCCCTGCGTGTTGGCCTGGACGACTTCGAGCTGGACGACGAGGACCTCGCACTCGTCGACCGGGCCGACGGCGCGGTCGACGACGAGTTCGAGGGGGCCGTGCCGGTCGTTGCCGTCGTCGGACGCCCCAACGTCGGCAAGTCCACCCTCGTCAACCGCATCATCGGCCGTCGCGAGGCCGTCGTCGAGGACGTGCCCGGTGTGACGCGTGACCGCGTCGCCTACGACGCCGAGTGGACCGGCACCCGGTTCACCCTCGTCGACACCGGCGGCTGGGCCATCGACGCCAAGGGCATCCACCTGCGCGTCGCCGAGCAGGCGGAGATCGCCGTCGAGCTCGCCGACGCCGTCCTCTTCGTCGTCGACGCCGTCGTCGGTGCGACCGACGACGACGCCGCGGTCGTCAAGCTGCTCCGTCGCTCCGGCAAGCCCGTCATCCTCGTCGCCAACAAGGTCGACGACCAGCGCACCGAGGCCGACGCCGCAGCGCTGTGGAACCTCGGTCTCGGCCAGCCGTGGCCGGTGTCGGCGCTGCACGGTCGCGGCAGTGGTGACGTGCTCGACGCCATCCTCGACGTGCTGCCCGAGAAGTCCGCGGTCGGCGCCTACCAGCGTGGTGGACCCCGCCGCGTGGCGCTGCTGGGTCGCCCCAACGTCGGCAAGTCCTCGATGCTCAACAAGCTCGCGAAGTCCGACCGCGTCGTCGTCGACGACGTGGCGGGCACGACCCGCGACCCCGTCGACGAGTTCATCGAGCTCGGCGGCAAGACGTGGCGCTTCGTCGACACGGCCGGAATCCGCCGCCGGGTGCACCAGACCCGCGGCGCCGACTTCTATGCCTCGCTGCGCACCCAGACCGCGCTCGAGAAGGCCGAGGTCGCGGTCGTGCTCGTCGACGCCTCCACCCAGATCACCGAGCAGGACATCCGCGTCGTCCAGCAGGTCGTCGACTCCGGCCGCTCGCTCGTCATCGCCTACAACAAGTGGGACCTCACCGACGAGGAACGCCGCCACTTCCTCGAGCGCGAGATCGAGCGTGAGCTCGTGCAGATCCCGTGGGCTCCGCGCGTCAACGTCTCCGCCACCACCGGCCGGCACATGGACCGCCTCGTGCCCGCGCTCGAGCAGGCCCTGGAGTCGTGGGACACCCGCGTCCCCACCGGTCGCCTCAACGCCTTCCTCGGCGAGGTCGTCGCGGGCCACCCGCACCCCGTGCGGGGTGGCAAGCAGCCGCGCATCCTCTTCGCGACCCAGGCCTCGACGCGGCCGCCGCGGTTCGTGCTCTTCGCCTCCGGGTTCATCGAGGCCGGCTACCGCCGCTTCATCGAGCGCCGCCTGCGCGAGGAGTTCGGCTTCGAGGGCACGCCGCTCGAGATCTCGGTCCGGGTGCGCGAGAAGCGCTCTCGCCGCTGAGCCGTCTCCCGGGCTGGTCCGTCAGCGCGGCCGCCGAGTGCACAATGACAGGCCATGCCTAGTCATGGGCTATAGGCTGAGGGTTCAACGAGACATGAGGAGCCCCGCCCGTGCCGGCGACAGCGGTTGACGTAGTAGTGGCAGACGATGACGACGACATCCGAGACCTGGTCGAGCTGAAGCTCACCCAGTCGGGCTACACCGTCCGGGCCTGCGCCAACGGCGTCGAAGCACTCGAGGAGATCCGGCGCCAGCCGCCGAACCTCGCAGTGCTCGACGTCATGATGCCGGGCCTGTCCGGCATCGACGTCCTGCGCGAGGTGCGGGCCGACGAGGCCCTCAAGGGTGTGCGGGTCGTCCTGCTCACCGCACGCTCGCGCGACACCGACGTCGACATGGGCTTCTCGACGGGGGCTGACGACTACCTCATCAAGCCCTTCAGCCCCCGCGAGCTGGTGCACCGCGTGTCGGCCCTCGTCGCCCGTTCTCAGTGACCGACCAACCGCCGGTCTCCCTCACCTTCCTCGACGAGGCCCTCGTCGGGGTCCTGGCCCTGTGCGTCGTGCTCGCCGTCATCGTGGTGCTCAGCCGCATCCGGATCGCGCGACGGCGCGAGCAGACCAAGCAGCGGCTCGCCCCCCTGCGCCCCGACCTGCTCGCGGTCGGAGCCGGTGAGGACGAGTCCGGGGAGGCCCGCCGCCGGCTGGCCCGAGACCGTGACGCGGGCTCTGACCTCGACCGCGCGGTCGTCGACCTCCTGACCAAGGTCCGTGGCACACCCGCGGACGACCTCGTGAGCGTGCTTCGCGACCGCGACGCCGTCTCCAAGGCGCGGCATGCCCTCGGGTCCCGTTCGAGCGTCCGGCGAGCTCGGGCGACGCGAACCCTCGGGCTCCTGCGCGACCCGGAGCTCACCCTCGACCTCGTCCGGATGCTCGACGACCGCTCGGCCGAGGTGCGCATCGTCGCGGCCCGGTCCGTGGGCGCGCTCGGCCCCGAGGCCGGCCCGTCCGCGGCGGCCGCCGTGCTGCGCGCCGTGCGCAACCGCAGGTCCGCCCCAGGTGTCCCCGCGACGGTCGCCATGGGAACGCTGACGCAGCTCGGCGTCCAGTCCGAGCCGGCCGTCTCCCTCGGGCTGACCGACGAGGACGCCGGAGTGCGCAACGTCGCGGCCGCCGTCGCCGGACACAGCCTCTTCCTCAGCTGCACGCCCCGGCTCACCGAGCTCGCCGCCCACGACCCCGACCGGATGGTCCGGGTGAGCGCCACCGAGGCCCTCGGTTCCGTGGGGCGCCCCGTGGACGTCGAGCCCATCGCCCGCCTGCTCGCTCCGCACGAGCCGCCCGCCGTCCGCCGGGCCGCCGCCCGCGCCCTCGGCGAGCTGGGCGGGCAGGTCGCCGTCGACGCCATGGTCGGCGTGCTCGCTGACGACGACCGGTCCCTGGCCGTGACCGCGGCCACCGCCCTCTCCCAGTCCGAGCATGGTCGCCGCGCGATGCGCGTCGTGGCCTCCGACGACGACGCGCCACCGGCGGCGAAGTCCGCCGTGGCCGGGGTGCTCCAGATGCTCGACCTGCGTGAGACCGAGCGAGGAGCGCCATGAGCCCCGACGACATCATCCCCGGACTGCGGGAGGTCGTCATCGACGTGCTGGCCGCGGTGCAGTGGCCGGTCCTCGTCTACTTCGTCCTCATCAACACGTCCTACCTCGTCTTCATCGGGCTGGCCGCCTGGGACTTCGTCCACCACCTGCGCCGCGTCGAGCAGACGGGCCGCCAGGAGCGCGTCGCCAGCGAGTTCGTCCCGCCGGTCACCCTCGTCGTGCCGATGTACAACGAGGCTGCCGGCATCGTGCAGTCCATCCAGTCGCTGCTGTCGCTGCGCTATCCCCACCACGACGTCGTGGGCGTCGACGACGGGAGCAGCGACGACACCTTCGGCGTGCTCAAGGAGGCCTTCGACCTCGTCGAGGTCGACCGGGAGATCCCGGGGGACCTCCCCGTCAAGGCCGAGGTCCTCTCCGTCCACGTGCCGCGCAACGGCCGCACGCCGCTGACGATCATCCGCAAGACGAACTCGGGCCGTTCGGACGCCGTCAACCTCGGCATCAACGCCGCCTCGGGCGAGCTGCTCGTCTTCGTCGACGCCGACTCGATCCTCGACCCCGATGCCCTCATGACGGTGACGGTGCCCTTCGCGGACGACCCGACCCGCATGGTCGCCACTGGTGGCGTCATCCGTGCCGCGAACGGCAGCCGCGTCGTGGCGGGCCGTCTCGTCGAGCCCCGGATGCCGCGCCAGCTGCTGCCGCGCATCCAGGTCGTCGAGTACCTCCGTGCGTTCCTCATCGGGCGCGCGGGGTGGTCGCGCCTGGGCGCGCTCGTCCTCATCTCGGGGGCGTTCGGGGTCTTCCGTCGCGACATCCTCGTCGAGGTCGGCGGACTCGACACCGACAGCATCGGTGAGGACTTCGAGGTCCTCATGCGGGTCCACCAGCACCTCAAGCGTGAGGGCCGCGACTACCGGGTGCAGTTCGTCGGTGAGCCGGTCTGCTGGACCGAGGTGCCCTCGACGGCCAAGGTGCTCCAGAAGCAGCGGGCCCGGTGGCACCGCGGCCTCTGGGAGACCCTCTGGAAGTACAAGCACATGATGTTCAACCCGCGCTACGGCAAGGTGGGGATGCTCGCGGTGCCCTACTACTGGTTCTTCGAGCTCATCGCGCCCCTGCTCGAGTTCGTGGGCCTCCTCCTCGTGGTCCTCGGTCTCGTCCTCGATGTCATCAACGTCCCCTTCGCGATCCTCTTCATGCTCGTCGCCTACGGCTACGCCATGCTCGTCACCCTCGCGGCCATGACGCTCGAGGAGATGACCTTCCGCAAGTACGCCCGCTGGCGTGACCTGGGCACGATGCTCATGGCGGCCATCGCCGAGAACATCGGCTACCGGCAGCTCACTGCGTGGTGGCGGCTGCAGGGCTGGTGGGCCAGCCTGCGGGGCCAGAAGCAGGTGTGGGGCACCATGACGCGCGTCGGCCTCGGCGGCGAGGAGGGCACGTCGTGAGCCTGCTCGACAGGCTGAGCTCAGGCCTCACGGTGACCCAGCGGCTGCGCCGGCTCGTCTTCACGCTCGTGGGGCTGATGCTGCTCGCGCTCCTCACCGGCACCGTCGCCGTGGTCGGGGCATCCCGCCAGGTCGACCGGCTCGCGACCGTCCTGGGCCCTGCGGCAGACGCCAACGCCGCGCTGCTGCAGAACCTCACCGACGCCGAGACCGGCCTGCGCGCCTACGACGCCAACCCCAACCCGGTCCTGCTCGAGCCGTTCTACGGCGCCCAGACGAGGTCGACGAGCCAGCAGCAGGACCTGCGCCGGGCACTCTCGCCCGACATCGGCCAGTGGGCGGACCGCCTCGACGACCAGGCTGAGGCGGTCACCGCCTGGTGGGACTACGCCAACGCGTCCCGCGCCCGGTTGGCTCGCGGGGACAACCTCGACCTCATGACCGGCAAGCAGCTCTTCGACCGTGTCCGCGAGACCAACGACGCGCTCGGGCACGACCTGCGCGCGCAGCGGGTCGAGGCGCGCGAGGCGTCGACGACGGAGCTGAGCCGCGCTCTCGCCCTGCTCATCGGTGGTGCGCTGGTGTCAGCGGTCATCGCCCTCTGGGCGGGATGGCGCATCGCCACGTCGCTGACCGGCTCCATCGAGGCGCTCCGGGAGGTCGTGCACCAGCAGCGCCTCGGCGACCGTGACGCCCGCGCCGACGAGGACGAGGGCCCCCTCGATGTCCGCGTCCTCGCGGCGGACTTCAACCACCTCACCGAGACCACCGGCCTGCTCGAGGCCGATCAGCGGGACGCGATCAGGATGCGCGAGGTCACCCTCGGCCTCGCCACGAAGCTCCGTGGCGGAGTCTCGGCCCAGGAGTCCCTCGCGGTCACCACGCGCGCCCTGTCCGAGGCGATGGGGACGACCGCCGCGATCTTCACGACGTCTCCCGCCGAGCAGGAGGAGGACGACAACACCTGGAGCCTCGCGGCGTGCTGGCCACCCGACGCGCTGGACGAGTCCCGTGTCGTGCTCAAGCCCCCGGTCTCGCGGGAGAGCATCGCCCAGGGCCTGTGGCTCTCCGGTCGGCTGCTGGAGTCCTCCGACCTCGCGAACGACGACCTCCGGCACCGTCCGTTCGTCCAGAGCGTCGTCGACCAGCTGCAGGTGGGCGCGCTCCTCGGCACGCCTCTCGGCGTCGGCGACACCGTCATCGGGGCCATGCTGCTCATCTCGCCCGAGCCGAGGACGTGGACGGCGCACGAGCGCACGCTCCTGCAGCAGGCGACGGCATACACGGCCCAGACCTTCGTCGAGGAGGAGAGAATCGCGCTGCAGGCCGAGCACGTCACCCGGCTCGAAGCCCTCGACCGCCAGAAGGACGAGTTCGTGGGCACCGTCAGCCACGAGCTGCGCACGCCGCTGACCTCGATCGCCGGCTATCTCGAGATGCTCGAGGACGGTGACCTCGGCGAGCTCGAACCCGCCCAGCTCAAGGCACTGGCGGTCATCGAACGCAACACCAAGCGGCTGCGCGGGCTCATCGAGGACGTGCTCGTCCTCAACCGGATCGAGACGCGCGGGCTCGACCCGAGCTTCGTGCCCGTCGACCTGTCCGCACTCGTGGCCGACGTCGTCCAGGACCTCCAGCCCCAGGCCGGCGACAACAAGGTCGGGCTCCACATCCTCGACATGCCCGAGTCCTGCGTCGTCTCGGGTGACACCTTGCAGCTGGGTCGCGCCCTGACCAACGTCATCGGCAACGCCGTGAAGTTCTCGCGAGAGGGTGGGTCGGTCGTGGTCTCGGCGGTCGTCGAGGCGACCCGGGTGCGCATCCAGTGCCGCGACGACGGCATCGGCATCCCCGAGGCCGACATGCAGCGGATGTTCTCGCGCTTCTTCCGCGCGAGCAACGCCACGGCTCAGGCCATCCCCGGCACCGGGCTGGGTCTGGCCATCGTCAAGGCGATCGTCGAGGCCCACCACGGTGAGCTCGAGCTGCACTCGGTCGAGGGCGAGGGGACGACCGTCGTCCTCGTGCTGCCTCTCGGTTCGGACTCGAGCGCCTGAGGCGAGGAGGCGACTCCCCGACAGGCGCGCAGGCAGGACGACCCTGCTGGCACCTGACTGCTTTGGCGCGGCTCGGCCAACCTACGGAGGTCCCGGCCATGCACCCCGGCATGACGAGCCGCGACCGCACCGGCCGTCCTACACTGATGCGACGCGAGCAATGAGGGGGTGATCTCCCATGAGATCGATTCATGTCGGTCTCGTGGCGGATCCAGCCGCACCGACCGTGATTGCACGGCGGCTGTCCGACCTGAGTCCGCCGCACGGGCGGGACTCATGGGTCATCACCGTCGTCAGTGAGCCGTTCACCACGGGGTCCGAGGACGTCGAGATCGCAGTGGGGCGTCTGCAGGACCATGCACGAGAGCGGGGGTGGGACCTCGTCGTCGGCCTGACCGAGCTGCCTCTCCACGACGACGACGGCCGGCACCTGTTGGTCCAGACCGATCCCGACCAACGGGCCGCAGTGCTCTCGTTGCCGGCACTGGGTGGGCTCCGGATGCACTCCCGCTCCCGCCGCGCAGTGCAGTCACTGCTGAGCGAGATGTCGGATCCAAGGACGGAGGACGGCGAGCACCGTGTCGTCCTGCCGGACGGGCGTGGCCGATGGCGCCTGCTCCTGGGAATGGTCCTCGCCAACCGCCCGTGGCTGCTGGTTCCGGGCCTGAAGTCCGCGCTCGTGGCGGCGCTGGCAACCGGGGCCGTCGCCACCGTCAACTCGACCGTCTGGCTCCTGGCAGGCTCCCTGTCCTGGTGGCGCCTCGTGGTGGCGACGGTCGCCTCGATCGCCCTCGTCGTGGCCTGGCTCGTGATCGACGGCGAGCTGTGGGACCGTTCCGACGGCCAGTCTCCACGGGCGCGGGAGAGGTCGCGTCTCTACAACGCCTCGACCCTGTTGACCCTGACGACTGGGGTGCTCATCTGTTACGCCGCTCTCTACGTCGTGAACCTGGTCTGGGCGTTCTTCGTCCTTGACCCCGAACTCATGGGCGGCTATCTCGACGCATCGATCGGGTTCCCCGACCTGTTCGTCCTCGCGTGGTTCGTGGCGTCTGCGGCAACCGTCGGCGGTGGTCTCGGCTCGGGCCTGGAGACCGACGAGGCCATCCGTGCGGCCGCCTACTCCAAGCGCGAGGAGGACCGGCGCGACCGTCTGGCGAGCGACCGGCAGTCGAAGTGAGACCGGGCGGCAGCCCTGACCGACGTCCTCCGCTTCGAGGAACGCATGAACCTGACGGACCGCGACCGAGCCTTCGCCGGCTCGATGTCGGACGAACTGCGCGTCGGCATGACACGATCTCCAGCTCTCCCCGGGTTCGATCGACCGCACGATGACGAGGCCGGTCCTCGCGACGTGAGCGTGAGCGGCCCCGGAGTGAGGTTGGGCCTCGGTCAGTCAGTCGACTCCCATGACGAGACCTTCGATGGTGTGCCGCTGCTCCAGCGGGGCCAGCTCGTCGACGACCCGGACCTGCAGGTGGCTGCGCAGGGAGACGGGCACGGTCTTCCAGAACGCTGGAGTGACGTGCAGGTCGGCCCGCCGGTCGTCGTGCTCTCCGGCCGCGTCCACGCCGAGGATCACCACGGGGCGTGAGCTGCTGCTGTGGTTGGCCGTGCCCCGGTGCAGGGCCAGCGCGGAGCGGACGGAGAGGTCGCCTCGCTGGGGCATCCGGAGCTGAGACGAGCGCTGGAGCCGCTCCCACTCACCCTTCGGGACGAACATCCCGTGGTCCCAGTCCTGCCCGGGTTCGTACTGGGTCCCGGGGACGATCTCGAACGGACCCATGTCCGGCGTGGTGTCGACGGTCGTGAGGTTGAAGGCCAGGGACGTGAGCCGACGGTCTCGGTAGGTCTCGACGGGGGAGCGGAAGTCGCGGTGCCATGGCTGGTCGACGGCGCCGGGGAACGGGATGTCGAAGCCGATCTCCACGATGCGGTAGTCAGGGCCCAGCACCGCCTCGCACGTCGCCCGCACCCAGGGGTGGCCGGCGAGCTCGACGAAGCCCGACAGCTGCTCTGGATGCACCTCGACGTACCAGCGGTTCGGGCCCCTGCTCAGGGCGCCGCTCTCGCGACCCCGGGCGTCCTCGAAGGCGGCGAGGACGTCGGCGTGCATCCGGTCCACCCAGGGCACGGGGAAGGCGCCTGGCAGCGCGGAGATGCCGTCCCGAAGCAGCTCGGTCAGCTCGGCGGGGACAGCAGGTGACGTCGTCGTCATGAGGCGCTCGCAAGGGAGGTCGGTCAGGGCTCGTCCGGCGCGCAGCCCGCGAGTCGCGCGTCGCCGGCCGAGCAGGCCGGGCGAGACGTCGCGTCCCGCCAGCGTGCGGCGTCGACAGAGACCTTTATACGCAGCGGTCCGCGCCGTGTCAGCGGATCGGCGCCCTTCGGTATGTCTTCGTCACCAAGCACTGGGCACACACGACGCAGGGCCTGACTCGTGGTGACGAGTCAGGCCCTCGGATGGTCGGGCTGACAGGATTTGAACCTGCGACCCCTTGACCCCCAGTCAAGTGCGCTACCAAGCTGCGCCACAGCCCGTGGCTTGCCCGTGCGTTGCCGCGCGAGCGATCGAAACCATATCCCATGGTCCGCGCCCGGACCGAATCGGTTCCGTCCGGGCGCGACCAGGTCAGTATCCGTGCCGTCGGCGCAGCTCGAAGGGGCGCCCGTCGGGGTCGCCGAGCAGGCGCTGGGGGACCTCGAGGACGCGCCGTGGCCAGCGCCCGATGTCGGGCTCGCGCACCGTCCGCAGCCGTCCGGCGGGCCGCGGACCGAGCATGCCGCCGTCGTGCCAGGCCTGGAGCTTGGCGGCGGTCTCGGCATAGGCGGCGAAGAGGCCCGCGGCCGGGATGCAGTCCGCGAGGGCCGCGTCGTGCTCCGGGCCCGACAGGGGACGGTCGAGGTGCTCCGCGGCCAGACGCAGGCGCAGTGAGCGGGCGAAGGGGGAGTGGTCGGTCCCGGCGTCGTCGACGACGAGGGCCGCGAGCTCCGAGTCGTGGCTCCAGGACCGGCGGTTGACGTTGTCCGACCCGATCGTCGCGTACCAGTCGTCGATGACGACGACCTTGGCGTGGACGTAGACGGGCCATCCGGCGCGGTTCTCGATCCCGTATGCCGCGAAGCGGTCCGGTGCCGCTTCGGTGAGCTGCTGGATCGCCTCGAACCGGCCCTCGAGCTGGAGCAGCTCGGCCATGCCGCTGAGGTCCGGGCGGTGGGGGAGCACGGCGACGAGGTGCAGCTCGGGGTTGTCGCGCAGCGCGTCGGCGAGCGCCAGCGTCACCGTCGAGGACCAGAGGTACTGCTCCTCGAGGTAGATGAGGCTGCGGGCCTGCGCGATGGCCTTGAGGTGGGCCCGGGCGATCGAGCGCTCTCCCCGTGGCGCGAACGGGTACGCACGCCGCAGGTGCCGGTGCGGGTAGGTGCGCAGCACCTGGACGACGTGCGTGCCGCCCTCCACCGGCTCGGGCGCCGGCCGCCGTGGGGGGAGAGGGGAAGGCTCGTGCTTGACCCGGCCCAGGCGGTCCCGCAGCCGGGAGTGCAGGGCCGGCGTGAGGGGGGAGGGGTCCTCCCACCGCTCGCGGAAGACCGTCTCGACGTCCGCGACCGCGGGTCCGGTGATGGCGCAGTGGACGTCGTGCCAGCCGGGGCTGGGGCCGTACTCGTCGGCCAGCGCCTGCTGCTGGGGGTCGCCGTGGTGGTCGGAGGTGTCCCTGCGGGAGTGGGCGACGTCGATGCCGCCGACGAACGCGATGTCGCGCGAGGTGTCGTCGCGGTGGCGCACGACGACGAACTTCTGGTGGTGGGCCCCGCCGCGCCTCACCCGCATGTCGAGCAGGACCTCGGCGTGCTCGTCGTCCTCGTCGGCGAGCTCCTCCGCGACCTCGCGGTTGGTCTCGGCCGAGAAGTCGAGCTGCTCGGTGTGGGAGCGCCAGACGAGCACGCGGACGTTGACCCTGCGGTTCTCGGCGCGGTCGAGGACGGCGAGCAGCCGGCTGTCGGGGTCGTCGGTGAGCTGCTCGTCGCCGTCGATCCGCCATCCGGCGAACATCACGAGGTCGCCCTCGACCGTGGCCTCGAGGACCCGGTGCAGCTCGGCGAAGTAGGTGGCGCCGTCGACGAGCGGTCGGACGAGGTTGCCCGTCGACCACGCCTGGTCGCCGGAGTGGTGGTCGTCGATCGTCGTGTGGGGGTTGTCGCGCTCGTCGGCCGTGAGCAGCCAGCGGGTGACGTCGGTGCCAGGGGTCGTGCCCGTCTCGGGGAGCCCGCTCATGCCAGTGCCCCCACCATGCGGTCGACGGCCTCGGTGAGGATCGCCGGCGACGTGGCGAGGTTGACCCGCACGAAGCCTCGCCCCGACTCCCCGAAGGACGGGCCCGAGGAGAAGGCCACCCGTCCCCGCTCGCGGAACACGACGGCCGGGTCGTCGCCCAGCCCGAGCCCGCGGCAGTCGAGCCACGCGAGATAGGTGGCGGCAGGGACGGCAAACCCGATCTGCGGGAGGCGGTCGGCGAGAAGGCGCGCGAGGAGGCTGCGGTTCGCGTCGATCTCGGCGGTCACGGTGGCGAGCCAGTCGCGCCCGTGCGTCCAGGCCGCGATGCCGGCGATCTGGCCGAGGTGGCTGGCGCCGTGCGAGTGGACCTCGTGCAGCGTGGCGCCGGGCGGCGCCTCGGCCCCGGTGACGACGAGGGCGGCCTTGAGGCCGGCGAGGTTCCACGCCTTCGACGGCGACAGCAGGCTCACGCCGCGTTCGCCGCCGGCGACGGTGAGGTAGGGCGTGAACGTGCCCTCGTGGACGATCGGCGCGTGGATCTCGTCGGAGATGACGGTGACGTCGTGGCTGGCGGCGAGGGCGGCGAGCGTCTCGAGCTCCTCGCGCGTGTGCACGGTGCCGGTCGGGTTCTGCGGGTTGCACAGCAGGTATGCCGGCCCATGCAGGGCATGGGACCCGCGCCCAGCTCTCGCACGGGCCTGCGCGAACGCCCGGTCCAGGGCCTCGGCGTCGAGCCGCCCGGCCGGTGTGAGGGGTGCGTCGACGACGACCCGGCCGGACATGTCGAGGAAGTCGAAGAAGGCGTTGTAGACCGGCGAGGACACGACCACCGGGCCACCCGGGTCGGTCACCTCGCGCAGCACCTCGGTGAGCCCGATCATGACGTCGGCCACGGGGGAGGCGCGCCTCTGGTCGAGGGCCCACGACCAGGTGTCCACGGCATACGCCGCTCCTGCCTCGACGAACTCGCCGCCGAGCGGGTAGCCCGTGTCACCACGCGACATGGCGGCGCCGACGGCGTCGACCACGGGCCGGCACGGCTCGGCATCCATCTCGGCGACCCACAGCGGAAGGACCTCGGAGTCGTACAGACCCCACTTGACGCCGGTCCGCCGAGACCGCCAGCTCGTCGCGTCGCCCGTCAGGAGAGTGGAACTCATGACCTGACTGTAGACACGACCACATAGGCTGAGGACATGACTGCCGGTGAGAGCCTGCGGGGGACCGACAGCGCCCCCGTCGACCGCGTCCTCACGCTGCCCAACGCGCTCTCGGCACTCCGGCTGCTGGGGGTCCCGGCCTTCATCTGGGCCATCGCCACGAAGCACGACGCGATCGCCCTCGTCATCCTCATGGCGTCCGGCATCACCGACTACCTCGACGGCAAGATCGCCCGTCACTTCGGTCTGGTCTCACGCGTGGGGCAGCTGCTCGACCCCATCGCCGACCGCCTCTACATCGTCACGACGCTCGTCGGGCTGGCCTGGCGCGACATCATCCCGTGGTGGCTCGTCGTCGTGCTCTTCGCGCGCGAGGCGTTCATGGGGGTCGTCGTCCTCATCGCCAAGCGCCACGGGTGGACCGGGCTGCCGGTGCACTTCATCGGCAAGGCCGCGACCTTCAACCTGCTCTACGCGTTCCCGGCGCTCCTCATGGCCGACGGCGACGGCTGGCTCGCGGCGTTCATGCGCCCGGTCGGGTGGGGCTTCGCGTGGTGGGGCACGGTCCTCTACTGGGTTGCGGGAATCCTGTACGCCGTCCAGCTGCGTCGTCTCATCGCCGACCGCGGTGCCCCGTGAGCTCCGTGCCGCCGCGTCCGGCCAGGCGGCCCGACGCGTCGATGACCCTCATCACCTCGATGCTCGAGCGTCCCCTCGACCCGGGGTACGCCGCAGCAGCCGAGAGGCGTGAGAAGGCCGGCCTGCCCCGCGCCAAGGGCCTGCGGTCACCGGCCCTCATCATCTTCGCCGTGGTCATCGGTGTGCTCGTCGGGATCGCCGCCATGCAGCTGCGTGGTGGCGAGACGACCAAGCAGCGCACCAAGACCAGTCTCATCGAACGCATCGAGCGCCAGCAGAGGGCCGTCGACCTCCAGGCCGCCCAGGCCGGTGCGCTCCGGTCCGAGATCGCCGGGCTCGACGCCGAGACGCTGCGCAACGTCAGCGAGGTGCTCGCCCAACGGGTCGAGCGGCTCTCGCTCGTGGCCGGCGCCGTCCCCGTCCAGGGACCGGGGTTCGTCGTCACCGTCGACGACGCCGTGACCAACCAGGGGCAGGGCACGAACTCGGACCCGCGCGGCGACAGCGGACCGACCGACGGCAAGGTCATCGCGCGTGACCTGCAGATCCTCACCAACAGCCTGTGGGAGGCCGGGGCCGAGGCGGTCGCGGTCAACGGCCAGCGGCTCACCACCACCGCCGCGATCCGCTTCGCCGGCGAGGCGATCCTCGTGGACTACCGGCCGCTCAAGCGGCCCTACGTCGTCACCGCCATCGGCAACCCGGGCAAGATGCCTGCGAAGTTCGCCGACGGCAGCGGGGGCACCTACCTGTCCACCCTCAAGAGCTCGTTCGGCATCCGCGTCAGCACCGTGGTGCGCAAGCAGGTCACGATCCCTGCGTCGGCGACGCTGGGGACACGGGCCGCCACCCCCGCGGTTAGGCTCGACGGCGCAGCCACGCCCTCGTCCGAAGGAGAACCCTCGTGATCCCCGCCCTGGGTCTCGTCATCGGTGTGTTCGTCGGTGTCCTGTTGCAGCCCGAAGTCCCCCTGTGGCTCCAGCCCTACCTGCCGATCGCCGTCATCGCGGCGCTCGACGCGGTGTTCGGTGCCGTCCGAGCGGTGCTCGACGGCATCTTCAACGACAAGGTCTTCGTGATCTCGTTCCTGTCCAACGTCGTCGTCGCCGCGTTCATCGTCTTCCTGGGCGACCAGCTCGGCGTCGGCAGCCAGCTGTCCACCGGCGTCGTGGTCGTCCTCGGCGTCCGGATCTTCTCCAACGTGGCCTCGATCCGTCGCCACCTCTTCAACGCGTGAGCCGGCTGTCGTGAGTGCGAAGAAGAAGAAGTCCAGGGGTCCCCGCCGTCCGGGAGGCCCGTCATCCGCGGCTCCGGAGCGGGTGGTCCAGCCAGAGGGTTCGACGTCCGCGTCGGCCGAGCCTGACGGGCCGACTGAGCCCGACGGAACGACCGAGCCCGACGGGACGACCGAGTCCGACGGGATGACCGAGACCGGAGCGGCGGAGATCGTCGCCGACGACGTGACGCAGCCCGTCAGCCAGACGCAGCCCGTCACCCGGACACAGCCGGACCGACTGGCAGACCCGGACCCGGGTTCCGACCCGCAGATCTCCGCCGACGCCCTGCCCGCGGCCCGGCAGGCCGAGTCGGAGCAGCCGTCCGGCCACGACGCCGACCCCACGCCCGAGACTGCCCCCCTTCCGACGGTGGAGCCTGCCTCCGACCCGGTCGTCGACGACCACGAGACCGAGCCCGAGCACGAGCCGGTCACCGTGACCGAGACGGTGCCGGCTGCCGAACCCTGGCACGCACGGCACGCGAAGCCGACTGAGGGCGAGCCCGAGAGCCAGACGCCGGTCGTCTCAGAGTCGCAGCGCGCGCCCGCCGAGCCAGGGCCCGTCGACGACTCCCAGCCCTACCCCGGCCGGCCCGGGCCGGCGGTGACCTCGCAGCGTGCGTGGCGCCGGCTCGTCCGTGCCGGGCGCCCTCGCGCCACCAAGGCCAACGTCCTGGCCACCCTCCTCGCGATCGGCCTCGGGTTCGCCATCGCCGCCCAGGTGCGCCAGACCTCCATCGAGGGCCTCGAGGACCTCCGCGAGGACGAGCTCATCCGGATCCTCGACACCGTCGACCAGGACGGCAACCGGCTCGCGGAGGAGATCCAGACGCTGCGTTTCTCGCGCGACCGGCTCCAGAGCGACACGACGAGCCTCTCCGAGGCGCGCACGGCCGCCCAGCAGCGGCTCGACTCGCTCGCCATCCTCACGGGCACGGCCCCGGCCCGTGGGCCCGGCATCGTGCTCACCATCCGTGACCCCGAGTTCGGCGTCACGGCACCGATGCTCCTCGACACCCTGCAGGAGCTGCGCGACGCCGGCGCCGAGGCCATCGAGATCAACGACGTGCGGATCGTGGCCAACACCTACTTCACCGACGGCGAGGGTGGGATCTCGATCTCGGGCAAGGAGGTGTCGGCTCCCTACGTCATCACGGCGATCGGTGACGGCTCCACCCTGGCCTCCGCAATGGAGATCCCCGGGGGCGTCACCAACACCGTCCGGAGCGTCGGCGGCGAGGCCGGTGTCGAGACCAAGGACGAGGTCACCGTGTCCGCATTGCAGAGCGTTTCCGAGCCTCAGTACGCTCGACCCGTTCCCAGTCCCACCAAGTCCTGACCGGACCAGAAGGAGTTCACCGATGAGCGACCTCGAGTACCCCAGCGACCTGCGTTACACGGCCGAGCACGAGTGGGTGCGCTCCGCCGAGGGTGACACCGTCCGGATCGGGATCACCTCGTTCGCCCAGGACGCTCTCGGTGACGTGGTCTACGTGTCCCTCCCTGCCGTCGGCGACACCGTGGCCGTGGGTGACGCGTGTGGTGAGGTCGAGTCGACCAAGTCCGTGAGCGACCTCTACGCACCGCTGGCCGGCGAGGTCACCGCGGTCAACGCCTCGCTCGACGCGTCGCCCGAGCTCGTCAACTCCGACCCCTACGGCGAGGGCTGGATGTATGAGATGCGTCCGAGCGACGCCGGCGCCGTCGACGGCCTCCTCGACGTCGAGGCCTACCAGCAACAGCTCAGCTGATTCCCAGCCCGTGAGGCGGGCACATGCCTAGTCATCCCTCGAGTGGTCATCTAGGGTGAGTGCTCCAGACGACACGAGGAGCCGCACAGATGAGTGACCAGAGTCGCGACACGCCCGATCGCGCGTCGGAGCCGAACCCGAACCCCGGGGAGTCGGCGCCTGCCCGCGAGGTGGAGTCGTCGACGACGATGCAGTTCCAGGCGGTGCCCGGGCTCGAGCAGTCCGACATCGTCCACGAGAGCGAGCATGTCCTCACGCGGGCCGACCAGGCGACGGTCGAGGCGCTTCGCCCCGGCACCGCCCTCCTCGTGGTCCTGCGCGGCCCCAACACGGGCGCCCGGTTCCTCCTCGACGACGACGTCGTCACCTCGGGGCGCCACCCCGAGAGCGACATCTTCCTCGACGACGTGACGGTCTCGCGCCAGCACGCCACCTTCGAGCGCACGGACGGGCGCTTCGTCGTCAAGGACGTCGGCTCGCTCAACGGCACCTACGTCAACCGTGAGCGCATCGACGCCTCGACGCTCCAGACGGGCGACGAGGTGCAGATCGGCAAGTACCGCCTGGTCTTCTATGCCGCAAAGCAGGTCTGACCGGCCGCTGACGATCGGGAAGGTCCTCGACGCCCTGCGCGAGGAGTTCCCGGAGATCAGCATCTCCAAGATCCGCTTCCTCGAGACCGAGGGTCTCGTCGAGCCGGCCCGCACACCCGCGGGCTACCGCACGTATGCCGTGCGCGATGTCGAGCGCCTGCGCTACGTCCTGCGTGCCCAGCGCGACCGTTTCTGGCCGCTCAAGGTCATCCGTGAGTCGCTCGACGCCATCGACCGCGGTCTCGAGCCGGCGCTCGACAGTGACGCCCGGCCGCAGGCGCCGCGGCCCGTGGCCGACCCGGACGTCCCCGACGAGGCCGACCTGCGGACCGAGCGCGTCGTCCGGCTCACCCGCGACGAGCTTGCCGGGGCGACCGGACTCGCGCCCGAGGTCATCACCTCGCTCGAGGGCTTCGGCGTGCTCACGTCCGACGCCGACGGCCACTTCTCGGCCGCGGACCTGCAGGCGGCGCACGCGGCAGCCGGCCTCGCGGCATACGGCATCGAGGCTCGGCACCTGCGACCGTTCCGGACGGCGGCCGACCGTGAGGTCGGTCTCGTGGAGCAGGCGATGAGCACGCGACGGGCTGGTGGCCGCGCCGCCGACCAGGCCCAGGTGGCCCGGCTCTGCCTCCAGCTGCACGCCGCCCTGGTCAAGGGTGGTCTGGCCCGACCCTGACGACGTACGGTGGAGCAGTGAAGCCACTCGACGTTCTCGGGGTTCGTGTCGAGATGCCGACGAACCAGCCCATCGTCCTGCTCCGTGAGCGCGACGGCAGCCGCTACCTGCCCATCTGGGTCGGCGCCGCCGAGGCCGCGGCGATCGCGTACGCCCAGCAGGGTGTCGTCCCGCCGAGGCCGCTGACGCACGACCTGCTCAAGAACGTCGTCACCGACCTCGGTCACACGATCGACCGCGTGCGGATCACCTCGCTCGAGGACGGCGTCTTCCACGCGGTGCTCGACATCGACGGGGGCGCGAGCGGTGGCGGGCACAGCATCGACTCGCGCTCGTCCGACGCGATCGCCCTGGCCCTTCGGGCCGGCGTCGAGATCGTCACCTCCGAGGACCTGCTCGACGAGGCCGGCGTGGCGATGGCGGGGGAGCAGGAGGATGACGAGGTCGAGAAGTTCAAGGAGTTCCTCGACCACGTCTCCGCCGACGACTTCGACACGGGACAGCAACCGTCAAGTTGAGCCTGAGTGTTACGGATGTTGCTCACGACACGCATGAGGTTAGGGTCGAGTGGTAGTTGACCCGTGCCCCGCTGCCCCTTAGCGTCGCCCTCAAGAGAACGACGACCATGTAGTTACAGCGCATTCGTGGAGCAGCAGGAGGACGGCGTGAACGCCATCGAAGAGAACCCCAAGGGGCATGTGCCGGTCGCGGCCCAGGGTCTGCTGTTCACGGACGACCTGCTCGAGCTCGACGAGGAGCTGGGCTACCGCGGTCCCACTGCCTGCAAGGCCGCCGGGATCACCTACCGCCAGCTCGACTACTGGGCGCGGACCGCGCTCGTGGAGCCGTCGGTGCGCGGTGCCGCGGGCTCCGGGTCGCAGCGCCTCTACGGCTTCCGCGACATCCTCGCCCTCAAGATCGTCAAGCGCCTGCTCGACACCGGCGTCTCGCTCCAGCAGATCCGCGGCGCCGTGCAGGTGCTGCGTGACCGTGGTGTCGACGACCTCGCCCAGATCACCCTGATGAGTGACGGCGCATCGGTCTACGAGTGCACCTCCAACGAGGAGGTCATCGACCTGCTCCAGGGCGGCCAGGGCGTCTTCGGCATCGCCGTCGGCAAGGTGTGGCGCGAGGTCGAGGGCGACCTCTCGCACCTGCCCGGCGAGCGTCCGAGCGACGAGGCCCCGGCGGCCCACCCGGACGACGAGCTCAGCGCCCGCCGCGCCGCGCGCCTCGCCTGACGCTGCTCCCGACTTCCCAGACGGTGCGTGCCCTCCGGGGCGCGCACCGTTTTGTTACCCTGAGCGGGCCGCAAACACCGTGCGGGAGAGTCCTCGGCCCGTCAGGGACCGGGGCGCCGAAGGGGCAAACTCCCCGGAACCTCTCAGGCGCAAAGGACCGCACGGATCAGGCACCTCTGAGACGGCTCTCCGGCCGCGACAGATGGGGAGGCCCGTGCCCGTCCCGTGCGCCAGGAGCCTCACTTCATGACCGACACCACGCTCAGCCCGACCGACCTGCCCGCCTTCGCCGGCCGCCACATCGGTCCCGACGACGAGGCCGTGGCACAGATGCTCGCCGCCATCGGTCGCTCGAGTTTCGACGACCTGACCTCGACAGCGGTCCCGGACGCGATCCGCGCGACGCAGTCCATGGACATCGCCCCGGCCGAGTCCGAGGCCGCCGTCGTCAAGGAGCTGCGCGCCCTCGCGGGGCGCAACTCGGTGCTCACCTCGATGATCGGGCTGGGCTACTACGGCACCGTCGTGCCGGCCGTCATCCAGCGCAACGTCCTCGAGAACCCGGCCTGGTACACGGCATACACGCCGTACCAGCCGGAGATCTCGCAGGGACGTCTCGAGGCGCTCCTCAACTTCCAGACCGTCGTCAGCGACCTCACCGGGCTGAGCACCTCGGGTGCCTCCCTGCTCGACGAGGCCACCGCGGCCGCAGAGGCGATGACCCTGATGCGCCGCTCGAGCAAGGCCGCGGCCGACGCCGTGCTGCTCGTCGACGAAGCCGTCTTCCCGCAGACCCTCGCGGTCATGCGGACCCGGGCTCTGCCGCTCGGCATCGAGATCGTCGTTACGGACCTGTCCGGGGTGATCTCGGCGCAGGCGCTCGGTGAGGCCGCCGGCGGCCGCGCCGTGTTCGGCCTGCTCGTGCAGTACCCCGACCTCCACGGCCGCCTGCGCGAGCACCACGCGCTGGCCGCTGCCGCCCACGAGGCGGGGGCGCTCGTCACCGCGTCGGCGGACCTCATGGCCCTGACCCTCGCGACCTCGCCGGGGGAGTGGGGCGCCGACATCGCGGTCGGGACCACCCAGCGCTTCGGTGTGCCGATGGCCTTCGGAGGCCCGCACGCCGGCTACATGTCGGTCCGCTCCGGCCTCGAGCGCACGCTGCCCGGTCGGCTCGTGGGCGTGTCGGTCGACGTCACCGGTGCCCCGGCCTACCGGCTCGCCCTCCAGACCCGCGAGCAGCACATCCGCCGTGAGAAGGCGACGTCCAACATCTGTACGGCACAGGTGCTCCTGGCCGTCATGGCGAGCATGTATGCCGTCTACCACGGCCCGCGTGGCCTGCGCGCCATCGCGCTGCGCATCCACGCCCACGCCGAGGCGCTGGCCGCCGCCCTCGGCGAGGGCGGTGTCGACGTCGCCGACGGCGCCCGCTTCGACACCCTGTCCGTGAGCGTGCCCGGTCGCGCCGACGACGTCGTCGCGGCGGCTCTGGCCGAGGGCACGAACATCTGGCGGCACGACGCCGACACCGTCATCGTGTCGGTCGACGAGACGACCGACCTCGACGACATCGCCACCGTCTGCCGCGCGTTCGGTGTCAGCGAGCCGGCCCGCGTCGAGATCTCCGAGCCCGGCTGGGGCGAGGCTCTCGACCGCACGTCGGACTACCTCACCCACCCGGTCTTCTCGAGCCACCACAGCGAGACGGCGATGCTGCGCTACCTGCGCCGCCTCTCGGACCGCGACTTCGCGCTCGACCGAGGCATGATCCCGCTCGGCTCCTGCACGATGAAGCTCAACGCGACGACCGAGATGCTCGCCATCACCTGGCCCGAGTTCGCGAACCTGCACCCCTTCGCACCCCTCGACCAGACCGAGGGCATCCGTGCGCTCGTCAGCGAGCTCGAGCAGTGGCTCTGCGACATCACCGGCTACGACGCCGTCTCGCTGCAGCCCAACGCCGGCTCGCAGGGTGAGTTCGCGGGCCTGCTGGCCATCGCGGCCTACCACCGCTCGCGGGGCGACTCCGAGCGCAACATCTGCCTCATCCCCGCGAGCGCCCACGGCACCAATGCCGCCAGCGCCGTCATGGCGGGCATGAAGGTCGTCGTGGTCAAGACCGACACGATCACCGGCAACGTCGACATGGACGACCTCAAGACCAAGGTCGAGGAGCACCGCGACGACCTCGCCGCGATCATGGTGACCTACCCGTCGACCCACGGCGTGTTCGAGGACACCATCAAGGACCTGTGCGCGATGGTGCACGACGCCGGCGGCCAGGTCTACGTCGACGGCGCCAACCTCAACGCCCTCGTCGGGCTCGCCCAGCCCGGTCGGTTCGGCGCGGACGTGTCGCACCTCAACCTGCACAAGACGTTCTGCATCCCGCACGGCGGCGGCGGTCCCGGGGTCGGCCCGGTGGCGCTGCGCGAGCACCTCGCGCCGTTCCTGCCCAACCACCCGCTCGACCCCGAGGCCGGACCCGAGACCGGCGTCGGTCCGGTGTCGGCCGCACCCTACGGATCCGCCGGGATCCTGCCGATCTCGTGGGCCTACGTGCGGCTCATGGGCGCGGCGGGCCTGCGCCGCGCGACCGAGGTCGCCGTGCTCAACGCCAACTACGTCGCCGCCCGGCTGCGCGACTCCTACCCGGTGCTCTACTCGGGTGAGGATGGCCTCGTGGCGCACGAGTGCATCCTCGACGTCCGGCCGCTCACCAAGGAGACCGGTGTGAGCGTCGACGACATCGCCAAGCGCCTCATCGACTACGGCTTCCACGCCCCGACGATGTCGTTCCCGGTCGCGGGCACGCTCATGGTCGAGCCGACCGAGAGCGAGGACAAGGCCGAGCTCGACCGGTTCTGCGACGCGATGATCGCGATCCGCACCGAGATCGACGCCGTGGGGGCGGCCGGCAACGCCGACACGAGCGTCCTGCGCGGCGCCCCGCACACGGCGCTGTCGCTGGCAGGGGAGTGGGACGTCGACTACTCGCGTGAGGAGGCAGCCTTCCCCAAGGGCGTCGACCCGCTCGCGAAGTACTGGCCGCCCGTGCGCCGCATCGACGGCGCCTACGGCGACCGTCACCTCGTCTGCTCGTGCCCGCCGCCGGAGGCGTTCGAGGACTGAGCTGCACCACGGCGTATGCCGTGTGCTCGCGCCGCGTGACCCGCTCGGGTCACGCGGCGCGTCGCGTCGCAGGCGAACGCGCCCGGTCGGCCGAGGGTCAGGCAGCGCTCTCTGCGCCGGGTGCAGAGACGGCGACGGTGCTGCCGCTGGCGGTCTTGCGGACGGCGAGCTGGCTCGTGATCCGGCTTCGGAGCTCGCCGACGTGGGACACCACGCCGACCGCTCGCCCGCCCTCGCGCAGTGAGTCGAGCACCGAGATGACCTGCTCGAGGCTCTCGTCGTCGAGGGTGCCGAAGCCCTCGTCGACGAAGAGGGTGCCCAGGTCGAACCCACCGGCCTCCTCACGCACGGCGTCGGCGAGCCCGAGGGCCAGGGCCAGGGACGCCATGAACGCCTCACCGCCCGACAGCGTCGAGGTCTCGCGGGTCACCCCGGTCCACTGGTCGAGCACGCGAAGGCCCAGACCGCTGCGCGCACCGCGGGCGGCGAGCCGGTCGGAGTGCTCGAGGCGGTAGCGGCCGTCGCCCATGATGCGCAGGCGCTCGTTGGCCAGCTGGGCGACCTTGTCGAGCCGGGCCGCGAGGACGTAGGAGGTGAGCCGCATCCGGAGGGTGTTGTTGACGCCACCCCCGGCGAAGGTGTCGGCGAGGTCCTTGACCCGGTGATGCCGCTCGAGCGTGGGCCCGGCCGCGTCGAGGCCCGCCACGAGGCTCGCGCGCACCGTCGAGAACGACGTGGTGGCGGCGGCGATCCGGGTCTGGGCGGACTGCGCCTCGAGGAGCGCGCTCCTGGCCTGCTGGGCGGCGAGGGCCACGGCCTCGAGGTCGGGCTCCGGGGCGGACTCGGCCTCACGCACCGCGTCGTCGTCGAGGACGGCGAGTGCGGCCGCACGGGCTCGGTCGTGGTCACGGACACGGTCACCGAGTCGCTCGAGGGCGGCCTGCGGGACCAAGGCAGCCCGGGCCGCCTCCAGCGAGTCGAACCCGGCGTCGGCTGCCGCCTCGACGGCAGCAGTGGTGGAGTCGGCAAGCCGGGTGTGGGCGGTGTCGCGGCGTTCGAGTGCTTCGAGCCAGGCCGTGGCGGCGGTGACGAGCCGGGTGTGCCGTCGGGACAGGTCCTGTGGCGACACGGTGTGGGGGGCCGACGTCACCGCACCGCCACCGTCCGCGGCGTCAGCGCCGTCCCCGCGATCGGTCGGCGTCGCGCTGCACGGGCAGAGGCCGTGGGCCACCTCGAGCTCTCGGACGGCTGCCCGGTCGGCCGTCTCCGCCGCGGCCTCCTGCTCCGCGACGGTCGTCGCCCGCGCGAGGTCCCGCCGCGCATCGGTCACCGCGGCGTCGATCCGGGCGACCTCGGCGCGCAGGCCGGCCAACGCGCGCTCGTGGGACTCCTGCTGGCCGGCCCGCCGGCGGATGTCGCCATGCCGGCTCTCGGCCTCGATCGCCGCCGCACGCTCGGCAGCGAGGTCCACCTCGCGCACCGACGCGACCCCGAGCGTGTCGAGGCCGTCGGCCAGCAGGGCCGCGGCACTGGCGGCCTGTGCCTCGGCCTGCTGGTGCTGGAGGACCAGCGTGGCGTGCCGCGCACGGGCGCGGTCCAGCTCGGCCGGGGTGACCCGGTCGGCGTCGGTCGCCGGGGCGGGGTGCTCGTGGGAACCGCAGACCGGGCATGAGTCTCCCTCGACCAGGCCCTCGGCGAGCTCGGCCGCCATCTGGCCCAGCCGGCGTGCGACGAGGTCCTGCTCGTGGTCGCGTGCATCCTGCGCGGCGGTCCTCGCGGTGGCCGCGGCCTCGGCGAGTGCGCCGACCGTGACCTCGCTGGCGACGACCCGCTCGGCAAGGCGCAGGCGCTGTCGCGCGGCCTGCGCCGCTGCGGCGGCGCCCTCCAGTGCGGCGGTCGCCTCGAGGGCGTCGGCCAGCAGATCCTGCACCTCGGACGCGCGCTGCTCGGCGGCCGCGCGGTCGGCGTCGGCCGTCTCGAGGACGGTGCCCGCGTGCTCGACGGCCAGCTGGTGGGTGCGGACCCGCTCGGTGCGCGCGGCCGACTGGGCCTCGAGCCGGACGAGCTCTCGCACGGTGTCGTCATGGGCGCGCAGCCGGGCGACGAGGTCTGCCGGGTCGTCCGTGTCTGGAGCGTCCGGGACGAGGGCCACGGCTTGCTGCCGCAGGACGTCGAGCCGGGAGTCGTGCTGCGTCGCCTCGGTCGTGGCGCGCTCGACCGTGTCGAGGTGACCCCGCACCCCGGCGGCGCGGCGTGCGGCGTCATGGGTGCGCCGCACGTCCGCGATGTCGTCCTCGACGGCCTCGAGGGCGGCGAGAGTCGAGCGGGCGGAGGCCGCACGGGCTCGCAGGGCGACAGCGGTCCTCGCGTGCTCCGCGCGCACCGATGCCAGCGACTCGGTGCTGACCGCCACGTCGAGCGCCACCATGGCCTCGGAGAGCTGGCCATCGAGCTGGGTGCCGAGCGCGTCGAGTCGGGCGCGGACGGCCTCGGGGGAGTCCGACGAGGCGGCGAGCCGGTCGTCGAGGTGCTCGGCGCCACTGTCTGCCGGGTCGTCGACCAGACCCACGGCCGCCACGACGTCGCCGAGCCGCGCCAGGTCGGTGTCGACACCCGAGCGCACAGCAGCCACCGCCGCCTCGCTCTCGCGTCGCTGGCCCACGAGCCAGTCCTCGACGTCGGCGAACCGCGAGATGTCGAAGAGCTTCTCGAGCAGGGCGCGCCGGTCGTCGTCCTTGGCGGTGAGGAAGGCGGCGAACTCGCCCTGGGGCAGCATGGCCACCTTGGCGAACTGCTCCTTGCCCATGCCGAGCACGTCGTGGATGACGTCTGCGGCCTCGTCGTTGCGGTTGGACACGACGCGCCAGCCTGCGCCGTCGTGCTCGGAGAGGGTCACGGTCGCGGGGTTCTCGATGGTGCCGGTGCCGCGCTTCTTGGGGCGCGTGTGCGCTGGGGAGCGGTAGAGGCTGAACCGGCGGGTGCCACAGGTGAACTCGAGCTCGACCGACGGGGTGGCGGTCGGGGCGGCGTGGTCGCTGACGATGCCGCGGCGGTCACGCACCCCGGGGACGTCGGCGAAGAGCGCGAAGCAGATCGCGTCGAGCAGGCTGGTCTTGCCGGCGCCCGTCGGACCGTGGATGAGGAAGAGCCCCGCGGCGGTGAGGGTGTCGAAGTCGACGGTGACCTCGTCGGGGAACGGCCCGAAGGCGGTGGCCCGCAACCGGTGGATCCTCATGCCGCTCCCCACCGTCGCGAGGTGGTCGAGCCCGTCTCGCCGTCAGCGGCGGACCGGCGCAGACGAGCGCCCTCGACGGCCTCCTCGAGCAGCGCGCGCTCGGCGTCGTCGGCTCCGTGCCCGCCACGCACGTGGGTGAGGAAGTCGCAGCACACGGTGAGGTCGGAGCGCTCGGTGAGCGAGGCGGCATACGCGCTCATGGTCGTGACCGCGCCGGTGGGCGCGAAGCGGAGGTCGAGGGTGTGGGGGAAGCGCCCGCGGAGGCGCTCCATGGCACCGAGGGGACGCACCGGGTCGGTGAGCGTCACCTGGCACCACGCGCTCTCGGCCGCCTCGTGCCGCCGGTCGGTGAGCAGCTCCTCGAGGGTGCCGCTGAGCAGCGCCATCGGTCGCTCGACGGGCGCTGCGACGAACTCCACCGAGGGCTCGTCGGCGGACAGGTCGACCAGCCACGAGCCCTTGGTGTGGCGCGCCTCGCTGAACGACATGGCGACGGGGGAGCCGGAGTAGCGCACGCCGTCGGCGGCCTCCTGCCGGCCGTGGAGGTGACCCAGGGCGGCGTAGTCGACGCCGTCGAACACCTCGGGCGGCACGGCCGCGACACCACCGACGGAGATGTCGCGCTCGGACTCACTCGTCGCCCCACCGGTGACGAAGGCGTGGGCCATGACCACGGACCGCTCGTGGCCACCCGGGGCGAGCGAGGCGCGCACCCGGTCCATGGCGGCGCGCAGGACCCCGGCATGGGTGCGCTCGGTCGCCCCGAGGTGACCGGCCGTGAGGGACGGCTCGAGGTAGGGGAGGGGGTGCACCGCGACGCCCTTGATGACGACGGGGCGCCCGATGTCGTCGAGGCTCGTGCGGATGTGCAGACCCGACCGCTCGAGGAGGCGGGAGGCGAAGCCGAGCCGGATGGCCGAGTCGTGGTTGCCGCTGGAGAGCACCACGGCGGCGCCCGCGTCGATGATCCGCTCGACGGCGTCGGAGAGGAGACCGACGGTGTCCGGAGCGGGCAGGGCGCGGTCGTAGACGTCGCCGGAGACCAGGACGGCGTCGACGGACTCCGAGCGCACCACGTCGACGAGGGAGTCGAGGTAGGCCGACTGGGCGCCGTGCAGCCCCACCTGGTGGAACGCCCGTCCCAGGTGCCAGTCGGAAGTGTGGATCATGCGCACGTCACCGAGGCTAGGTGGGTCCACCGACAGGTCCGATGACCGAAACGCGGATTCGGCGACCTTCCCCTCGCGCGCTGTGCTCGGATGATGATTGAGTGGGCCAACGTTCGGCGTCGCCGACAGTCATGGAGGTGATGGGCGTGGGTGCTGAGGTCAGCGCGCAGAGCTACACACGCGAGGAGCGTCAGCGCTACCGCGAGAAGGTGCGGCAGAACCTCGACGTGTTCGAGCGCATGCTCACGCAGGACCAGTTCGAGTTCGAGCGGCCGATGACCGGCCTCGAGATCGAGCTCAACCTCGTCAACGGGGACTACGACCCGCACTTCGCCAACGCCGAGGTCCTCCAGGCGATCGCCGACCCGGGCTACCAGACCGAGCTCGCGCAGTACAACATCGAGCTCAACGTGCCGCCGCGTCCGTTGCCCGGCGACTCCGCCCTCGAGCTCGAGGAGGACCTGAGGACCTCGCTCAACGCCGCCGACGCCAAGGCGCGTGAGGTCGGCTCCCGGCTCGTCTCGATCGGCATCCTGCCGACGATCATGCCCGAGCACTACGAGGGCGACTGGATCAGCGACAACAACCGCTACACCGCGCTCAACGACTCGATCTTCGTCGCCCGCGGCGAGGACATCTACCTCGACATCCACGGTCCGCACGGCGAGCGGGTCGCGACCTACTGCAACTCGATCGCCCCGGAGTCCGCGTGCACGAGCGTGCAGCTCCACCTCCAGGTGACCCCCGCGGACTTCGCCGACCACTGGAACGCCGCCCAGGCGCTGTCACCGGTGCAGGTGGCGCTCGCCGCGAACTCCCCGTTCTTCTTCGGCCAGCGCCTGCACGCCGAGACGCGGATCGAGCTGTTCAAGCAGGCGACCGACACCCGGCCGATCGAGCTCAAGAACCAAGGTGTGCGTCCCCGCGTGTTCTTCGGCGAGCGGTGGATCACGAGCATCTTCGACCTGTTCGAGGAGAACTCCCGCTACTTCCCGGCGCTGCTCGCCGAGACCACCGACGAGGACCCGATGGCCCGGCTCGAGGCGGGGGAGGCCCCCGACCTCGCCGAGCTGCGCCTGCACAACGGCACGGTCTACCGCTGGAACCGTCCGATCTACGACATCGTCAAGGGCCGCCCGCACCTCCGCGTCGAGAACCGCGTGCTCCCGGCCGGGCCGACGATCGCCGACACCCTGGCCAACGCGGCGTTCTACTACGGCGCGGTCCGCAAGCTCGCGTCCACCGAGCGACCCGTGTGGACCAAGATGAGCTTCGCGGCGTGCGAGGAGAACTTCCACCGTGGCGCGCGCGACGGCATCGAGTCGCGCCTGTACTGGCCCGGCTACGGCGAGGTCGGCGCCGACGAGCTCGTCCTGCGCCACCTCCTGCCGCTCGCCCACGAGGGCCTCGAGGAGTGGGGCGTCTCGCAGGCGGTGCGCGACCGCTTCCTCGGGATCATCGAGGACCGGGCCCGGGCCGGGGTCAACGGCGCCACGTGGCAGACCGAGGCGGTCCGCCGCTTCGAGGCCAAGGGGAGCGACCGGCGCACGGCCCTGCACCAGATGCTGGCGGTCTACAGCGAGCACATGGCGAGCAACGAGCCGGTGCACACCTGGCCGCTGCCCTGAGCCGGCTGACGCCCGGAGCGACACGACACGCGGGCGTCCTCAGCCCAGGCTGTTCCAGAGCTTGATCGCGGGCTGCTCGCGTTCGTACTCGAGCACGCTCACCGACCCCGCGTCGAGGAGCAGCTTGGCCGCTCCCCGGGGCTGCTCGCGCAGGAAGACGGTGGCGAGCACGCGCAGCGCGTGCCCGTGCCCGAAGAGCAGCACGTCGCGCGACCGGAGGACGGGCGCCGCCCGCAGCAGGACCCGCGAGGCGCGCGCCGCGACCTCCTCGACGGTCTCTCCGGGGGTCGCCCCCGGCACGACGCCGTTCTCGAAGACCGCCCAGTCGTAGCCGAGCTCGGCCCGGATGTCCTTGGTCGTGCGGCCCTCGTAGGCGCCGTAGTCCCACTCGACGAGGTTGTCGTCGACCTCGGCCCGGTCAGCGAAGCCGGCGATCTCCGCGGTGCGCAGGGCCCGCTGCATCGGCGACGACAGGACGAGGCCGACGTCGAACCGGGAGAGCCGCTCGGCGAGCGTCGCGGCGTCCGCCTCGCCCTGCTCGGTCAAGGGCAGGTCGGTGGTCCCGGTGTGCTGCCCGGACTCGCTCCACTCGGTCTTGCCGTGGCGGACGAGGACGATGCGTCCTTCGGGGACAGCGGGTGCGCCGGTCATGGTCGTCACTCTGGCAGGATCCCGGTATGCCGCGCCACCTGGCCTTCCTGAGGGCCATCAACCTCGGTCCGACCCGCAAGGTGCCCATGGCCGAGCTGCGCGAGCGGCTCGGCGCAGCAGGGTTCACCGACGTCGAGACCCACATCCAGACCGGCAACATCGCGCTGAACTCGCGGATGCGCTCGCAGGCCAGGGTCGAGGCCGCCATCGAGGAGCTGCTGGCGGAGTGGCGCGGGTTCGAGGTCCCGACGATGGTGCGATCGCCGGCCGAGCTCGCGCGGCTGCGCAAGGCGGTCGAGGCCACCCCGCCACTCCTGGCTGACGGCGCCCGACGCTACGTCGCGTTCGCCAAGGGCGAGGTGAGCAGGGACGCACAGGCCGCCCTCACGGCATACGACGCGACGCCGGAGCGTTCACGCCTCGTGGGGCGAGACGTCCTGCTCGAGATCGACAGCCAGTTCCACACGGCCAAGCTGGCCGGTGCCAAGCTCGAACGGATCGCCGGCACGCCCCTCACGGCGCGCGACCTCAAGGTCGTGCGCGCTCTCGACGAGAAATGGAGCACCACATGACCGACACGGAGCACGGCGTCGCGCAGGAGACGGGTGGCACGGGGACCGGCCACCGCTCGGTGACCATGACGCGGACGGCGCACGGCGAGTTCGACGTGACCAACGCGCGTGGCGGGACGATCCACATCGGCACGGGTGAGACCGACGACTTCACGCCGGTGGAGCTGCTGCTCACCGCGATCGCCGGGTGCAGCGCGGTCGACGTCGACTTCATCACGAGCAAGCGCGCGGAGCCCACCGAGTTCACGGCCACGAGCGCCGGCGTCAAGGCCAAGGACCCGGTCAAGGGCAACCACATGACCGACCTCGAGGTGACCTTCCGCGTCCGCTTCCCCGAGGGGCCCGAGGGCGACAAGGCGCGCGAGATGCTGCCGCGCGCGATCGCGCAGTCGCACGACCGCCTGTGCACCGTCTCCAGGACGGTCCAGCTCGGCACCCCGATCACGATGCGCGAGGACTGAGCGGTGGCCCGCTACCTCGACGTCCACCCCGTCGACCCGCAGCCGCGCTCGATCGGACAGGCCGTCGCCACGCTCAGGGACGGCGGCCTCATCGCCTACCCGACCGACTCCGGCTACGCCCTGGGCGCGGCGCTCGGCAACCAGTCCGCCAAGGACCGCATCCGCGACATCCGCAAGCTCGACGACAAGCACCACTACACGCTGGTGTGCGCCGACTTCGCCCAGCTCGGGCACTTCGTCCACGTCGACAACTCCGTCTTCCGGGCGGTCAAGGCGTCAACGCCCGGGCCCTACACGTTCATCCTCCCGGCGACGGGCGAGGTGCCGCGCAGGCTGCTCCACGCCAAGAAGCGCACGGTGGGCGTCCGGATCCCCGAGCACCCGGTCGTCCGCGCGCTGCTCGCCGAGCTCGGCGAGCCGATGCTCACGTCGACCCTCATCCTCCCCGGCGAGACCGAGCCGATGACCGACGGCTGGCAGGTCAAGGAGGAGCTCGACCACGTCGTCGACGTCGTTCTCGACTCGGGGGAGTGCGGCAGCGAGCCCACCACCGTCGTCGACCTCTCCGGTGACGTCCCGGAGGTCGTGCGCGTGGGTGCCGGCGACCCGAGCCGCTTCGAGGAGTGACCTCGCCGGTGACGCCGGAGCCGCCGTTCCCCGAGCTCGTCATGCGGGCGATGACCCGTCACGGCGTCGTCCCGAGCCGGGGCTACGTCAGGCTCGAGCATCACGAGGCGCTGGTCAGCCACTACCCGGACGAGCCCGACCGGCCCTTCGTCGTGCACTGGACCGACTCCGAGCGGGAGCCCTCCGAGGTCTTCCACGACCTCACGGCATACCTCGTGGACCAGGGGGCGCGCAGCGCGGAGTGGTGGTTCCGTGACGACTCGACCCCGGCCGGTCTCGAGGAGCTCGTGATCGCCGCGGGCGCCGTGACGACCGAGGACCAGGTGTGCGTGGCGCGAGCCGTCGACGGGGCGATGCCGACGTTCGCCCCGGGCGTCCGGGTGACGCTCGTGCAGGACGCGGCCGGACTGGATGCCGTCGTCGCCATCGGTGCCGAGGTCTTCGGCAACCCCGTCCCGCCCGACCGCGACGCCCACCTCGCCGAGGTCCTCGACGACCTCGAGAACGCCCGCAGCGCCTGGGTCGTGGGCTGGCTCGACGGGGAGCCCGTCGGTCGCGCCAGCGTCGGCTTCGAGTGGCAGGTCGCACCGCTCGTGGGGGCGGCGGTCCTGTCGCACGCCCGCCGACGAGGCGTGTATGCCGCGATGCTCGCCGCCCGTCTCGACCTCGCGTCGACGACGCGGTGCCACACGGCGATCACCAAGGCGCGGCGCACCGAGTCGCTGCCGCTGCTGCTGCGTGAGGGGTTCCAGCCGATCGGGCACGAACGCGCACACCTGCTCGACGTCGCCCCCTGACGTGCGTCACCCCCACCGGCTCGAGAGCCCCTGGACCCGGTGGGGGTGACTGCGGACCGCCCGGGAGGAATCGCGCGGTCGTCACGCTGCCGAGGACGAGCTCCCTGATCACCTTGTCGGCAACGCAGGACCAACCTAGGAAGGGACCGGTCAACAGCGGGTCTGCCTCCAGTCAAGACTTGGTATGCCGGGTCAGGGCTGGGTGTCCGCGCGAGGTCCTACGGTGGTCGCCATGAGCGCCTCGCACGTCGTGGAGCTCGCCTTCGAGGGCGAGGTCTGGGAGTGGCGTGGGCCGGCGCCCTACCACTTCGTGTCGGTGCCCGACGAGCTCTGCGACGACGTGCGTGACGCGGCCGAGGTCGTGAGCTACGGGTGGGGGATGGTGCCCGTGACGGTGAGCATCGGCGGGACGCGGTGGACGACGTCGCTCTGGCCCAAGGAGGGTGGCTACGTCGTCCCTCTCAAGGACCGCGTGCGGCGTGCCGAGCAGATCGAGCTGGGTGACGTGGTCGGCCTGGAGCTGTGGGTCGACGTGCGGCTCTGAGTACTCGTCCGGGCGGATTGCCTTGTGCCGCAACGAGTTTCGGCTACGCGTTGTGCAGGTGAAGGACGAAGACGCGAATCCGCCGTCGGTCGTTGATGCGCGAGCGGTAGCGGCGGTAGCCGTCGTAGAACGTCGCGGCCCGGGCGAAGACCGCCTCGACCTCGGCGGGGGTCGCGGGGCGGGCCAGAGCCCGGACGCTGCGACCGCGGTAGGTCACCGTGCACACGGGGTCGGCCTCGAGGTTGAGGACCCAGGCGGGGGTGGAGTCCTGGCCGAAGTTCGTCCCGAGCAGGGCCAGGTCGTCATCCAGGGGAGTGGCGATGAGGTGGCTCGTGCGTGCCTCGCCGGAACGGCGACCGGTCGTCGTCACGGTGAGGACGGCGATCCCCGTCAGGAGTCCGGGTGCGCTGTGCCGGCCGCCCGTGAGGCGCGCGACCGCGGAGTCGAGGTGTCGCAGCGTGCGCGAGAACACCCAGCCGCCCGCGCGGGTCCCGCCGAGCCATCGCACCGCTGCCTGCGCGGGGTTGGCAGTGCTGTGCCGGTAGTCGAGGTCGCTCGCCAGCCCCACGGCTCAGACCACCGGCTCGAGGCGGCGGCTGACGACCCACGCGTGCTTGCCGACCTGCCGCACCCGCGTGAAACCGAGGTCCTCGAACAGCTCCAGAGTCGCGCTGAACAGGAAGCGGCCGGGCGCGTCGCGACCGGCGGTCATCTCCGGGATCGCCTCGACCACACCGCCGCCCGCCCGTGCGATGAGATCCAGCGCACCCTCGACCGCGTGCCGTGCCACGCCCTGCCCGCGGTGCCGCTTGTCGACGAAGACGCAGGTCATCCGCCAGTCCGGCACCGGGGGAGGGGCCTGGTCGTAGATCCTGCGGTGCTTGATCCCGGGCAGCTCGTCGACGTCGCCGAACTGGGCCCAGCCCTGGACGGCGCCCTCGTCGTCGACGACGAGAGCCGCGTGGGCGCGGTCGGTGAGCACGCGCTCGTGCTTGGCCTCGCGGTGGCCGAAGGCGCGTTCACCCCGGTCGAGGTGGAAGCCGATGCACCAGCAGCCACCGAAGATGCCGTTGTTGCGGTCGACGAGATCCGCGAACCCGTCCCACGTGTCGGGTCCCAGGGGGACGACGCTGTAGCCCATAGGCTCGACGATATGGCTGATCTGACCGAACCGTGCCCCAACTGCGGCCGGCTCATGCGGTGGGAGACCTCGCACGAGCGCTGCGACGGGTGCGGCTACATCCGCCCGTGCTGCGAGGGTGCCCCGTGCCCGATCCCGTGACGCCTCCGGGGGACGACGGGGTGGACGTCAGCGCGCTGGCGATCAACGTCACCGTTCCCGAGACGCTCCAGTGGCACGACTCGCGCCGAGGCGAGGAGTTCCTGCTGACCTCGCTCAACGTGCGGCTGCTGCCCGACGGGCACGTCGCCGCCAAGGCGTACGGACGGCCGCTCGCCGGTGGGCGTGGCGGCTACACCTCCTTCCGGGTGCCGGACCGGCCAGAGCTCGCGGCACTCATCGACGCCGCAGCCACCCGGGCCGCGCAGATGTGGGCCTCGCACCGCGGCCTCGGCTGAGGCGGGGGAGCGGCGGCCTCAGGTGCCCACGCGCTCGAGCAGGTGCACGGCGTCCCACGGGGCGCGGCCGTCGATGTCGTTGTCGAAGTAGACGTAGGAGTCCTCGCCTGCGGTGTCCCACTGCGTGAGCCGGCTGGCCCAGGTGTCGAGCGTATCGTCGCTGTAGCCGCCGGCATACAGCTTCTGCTCGCCATGGAGACGGACGTAGTGGAAGTCCGCCGTCCCGTCGCCCATCGTCCGCCAGCGTCCAGCGGTGTCGGCGTGCACGAGGGCGACACCGTGCTCCCGGAGCAGGGCGCGGGCGGACGGGGAGTCCCACGACGCGTGACGTGGTTCGAACGCATGGCGCAGGGGAGCCGCCAGCTCGGCCTGCGTGAACGCGCGGTCAGGGGGGACGCGGTCGTCGTGACGCGCTGCCAGGGTCGCCGCCTCGGCATGGCTTCGGGGAAGCAGCGCGAGGAAGGTCGCGACCAGGCTCTCGTCGAAGACGAGGCGCTCGGGCAGCTGCCACAGCAACGGCCCCAACGTCGGGCCCAGAGCGAGCGGGCCGGAGGCGAAGAAGTTGGCCAGTGGCGTCTCGACGTCGCGCAGGGCCTTCATGTGGGTCACGTAGCGGCTGCCCTTGACGGCGAACACGAAGTCGTCGGGCACTGACGATCGCCAGCGCTGGTAGGACGTCGGTCGCTGCAGCGAGTAGAACGAGCCGTTGATCTCGACGCTCGTCATGCGTTCGCCGACGTGACCCAGCTCGTCCTTCTGGCGCAGACCGGTCGGGTAGAAGTCACCTCGCCACCCGGCATACCGCCAGCCCGACACCCCGATACGGATCACGGTCCGACCCTAGACGGGGGAGGTTGCCCAGGGGCGTCTGCGACGTCTACTTGACATAATGTTGATTATCGGCGTTATACCGAAGGTGCGAGAGGGGCTGCCCTCACACGGTGAAGACGCCCCAGCAGATGTCGTTGCGCAGTCGCTGGTCGTCGAGGACGAGCTCGCGGATCCGGTCCGGCAGCTGCTCGTGCTGCCACGCGCACTCACGTCGTCCGAGATCCAGTCCTGCGCCGTCCGGAGCCGTCTCGCGCACCGCCCTGATGGCGTATGCCGCGGCGCCCAGCTCGTGTGCCGCGACGTGGGCCACGCAGCCGGCCTGACCTGCCGCGTATGCCGCGTTCCTGGCCGCTCCGTCGATCGGCCGGGCTGCTGCCATGGCGTGCCCGCCGAGCGCCCGGGCGTCCATCATCGAGAGCTCGCCACGCGTCCAGGCCCGGATGCCGTCGATGGCCGCGCGTGGACGCCGGTCGCCCGGGTGGTCCGACTCGAACAGGTCGAGCACGTGTCCGGCGCAGTCGGCGGCCCAGAGCGCCAGCAGCCGGTGGTCGTCGTCGCGAAGCGACCCGCCACGACGGATCGTGGTGAACCGTGGGTCCCGCCTCTCCGGCAGGATCATCGACGCCACGCACCCTCGAGCATGGCTCGACCCTAGACGTCCGTCCGGCCACCGACAGCACCCGCGAACAATCGCGTTGCGGCGCCGTCGGAGCCGTCCTTACGGTGGCCCCATGAGCACCTCCAGGTTCCACGGCATCGGCATCGAGGCGCACGACCCCGCCCGGGTGGGCCGCGTCTGGGCCGGGGTGCTCGGTTGGGAGCTGGTCGAACACCTGTCCGGGGAGGTGGTCGCGCTGCCCCATGACGGGACGGCATACCGGATCACGTTCCGCGCTGCCGACACCCCCAAGCTCGACCAGAACCGGATCCACTTCGACCTCACGAGCGCCTCGAAGGAGGCCATGTCGGCTACGGTCGCGCGTGCCCTCGAGCTCGGTGGTCGGCACATCGACATCGGCCAGACGCCCGACGACGGCCACGTCGTCCTCGCCGACCCGGAGGGCAACGAACTGTGCGTCATCGAGCCGGGAAACTCCTTCCTCGCCGACACCGGGGTCATCGGCGGCGTGAACTGTGACGGGTCGCAGGCCGTGGGCCACTTCTGGAGCGAGGCGCTCGGCTGGCCGCTCGTCTGGGACCAGGACGAGGAGACCGCGATCCAGTCGCCCGCGGGCGGCTCCAAGATCACCTGGAGCGGACCGCCGCTGCTGCCGCGGCTGGGCCGGGACCGGCTGCACCTCGAGCTCGAGGTCTCTCCGGCCCACGACCTCGACGCCGAGCTGGACCGGCTCGTCGCCCTCGGGGCCGTCGTGCAGACGCATCCGAGCGGGGTCGAGGACGCCGCCGTCCTCACCGACCCCGACGGCAACGAGTTCCGCATCCTCACGCTCTGACGGGCCACTCCCCCGGCCCTCGAACGGACACGACGCAGGCCGAACCCGGTGTGCCACAACGCAAGAAGGACGCCGAAGCGTCCTTCCACTTCCAAGGTATAGCGCACAGGGGGCCTTGTGGCAAGCGGCTGCTCGTGTCCAGAATTGACGGTCGTGGCCGGACGTCCCGGCCGATCGGAGCGCCGCGTGACCCCCACGACGACCAGCTTTTTCGACCTCCCCGCCCGCCTCTCCCCCAAGTCCGAACCGTCCCTGATCGCTGCTGACGAGAGGCACTTCGCCGCCATCGCCCACAGTCTCGAGGCGTCTCTCGCCGAGCTTCGCGAGCGCCTTCGCGCCAGCCGCAGGGCCCCCGGCGGCAAGGGGCAGGCGGCGATGGACCGCGACCTCGAGACCCATCGCCTCACGGGCCGCCTGCACACCCTCGGCCGCTACGGCGTGGACCTGTGCCTGGGCAGGATCGTCCTCGCCGACGAGCCCGAGCCGATCCACGTCGGTCGGCTGGGTCTGACCGACGCGGACGGCAACGTGCTGCTCGTGGACTGGCGCTCCCCGGTGGCCGAAGCCTTCTTCGGAGCGACGCACGCCAACCCCATGGGCCTGGAGAGCAGACGCCGCTACCGCTGGACCGACGGACGGGTCACCGACTACTGGGACGAGGTGTTCCCCGCGGACGGGCTCGAGAGCCGGGCAGCCCTCGACGACCAGTCGGCCTTCCTCGCCAGCCTGGCGACGAACCGCTCAGAGCACATGCGCGACGTCCTCGGGACGATCCAGGCCGACCAGGACGCCATCGTCCGCGCCGGCTCGAAGGGCGCCCTCGTCGTCGACGGCGGACCGGGGACCGGCAAGACGGTCGTCGCCCTGCACCGGACGGCATACCTGCTGTACTCCGACCCCAGGCTGGGGCACCGCAGGGGCGGGGTGCTCGTCGTCGGCCCGCACCTGCCGTACCTGTCCTACGTCTCCGGCGTGCTGCCCAGCCTGGGTGAGGAGGGAGTCCTCACGTGCACGGTGCGTGACCTCGTGGCCGAGGGCGGCGAGGCACCGCCCGAGCGCGACGAGGCGGTGGCCGCCCTCAAGGCGACGGCCGCCATGGTGGGTGCCATCGAGCCGGCGGTCCGGCTCTACGAGGAGCCGCCGCGGGAGGGCATGACGGTCGAGACGCCATGGGCCGACGTCTGGCTCGGGCCGGACGACTGGGCCGTGGCCTTCGACGCGCCGGCGCCGGGCACGCCGCACAACGACGGGCGCGACGAGGTGTGGGAGGAGCTGGTCACGATCCTCGTCGAGAAGCACGACGAGGCGGAGGCGGACGCACCCCACGACCTGCTGAGGCGCACGCTGCGCCGGGACGACGAGCTCGTCGAGACGTTCTCCCGGGCCTGGCCGCTGCTCGACGCCGACGACCTCGTGGGCGACCTCTGGACGGTTCCGGCCTACCTGCGGCGGTGTGCGCCCTGGCTCGGGCCCGACGAGGTGCGGCTCCTCCAGCGCGAGGACCCGAAGGCGTGGACCGTGTCCGACCTGCCGCTGCTCGACGCGGCCCGCCGCCGGCTGGGTGACCCCGAGGCCTCGCTCCGCCGGCGACGCCGGCTCGCCGCGGCGCAGGCCGAACGTGACCAGGTGGCCACCGTCATCGACGACCTCATCGCCGCCGACGACGACGGCGAGGGGCTCGTGACGATGCTGAGGCACCCGGACATCCGCGAGAACCTCGTCGACGAGGAGACGCTGGTCCGCAGCGGGCCGGAGATGCTCGCGGGACCGTTCGCCCACATCGTCGTCGACGAGGCGCAGGAGCTCACCGACGCCGAGTGGCAGATGCTGCTCGCCCGCTGCCCGTCGAGGAGCCTGACGATCGTCGGGGACCGCGCGCAGGCCCGGGAGGGCTTCGCGGAGTCGTGGGAGGACCGGCTGCGGCGGGTGGGTCTCGGCCACGTCGAGCTCGCCTCGCTGAGCATCAACTACCGCACCCCCGAGGAGGTCATGGCCGAGGCGGCGCCGGTGATCCGTGCGGCACTGCCCGACGCCAACGTGCCGACGTCGATCCGGAGCACGGGCATCCCCGTGCGGCACGACGCGGCCTCACGGCGCGACGCGCTCGTCGACGCGTGGCTGGCCGAGCACGCCGAGGGGGTGGCCTGCGTCATCGGCGACCCGACCTTCGCGGCGAGGCCACGGGTGCGGTCACTCGCGCCCGAGCTCACCAAGGGCCTCGAGTTCGACCTCGTCGTCCTCGTCGACCCGCACACGTGGGGCGATGCGGGCCGGGAGCCCGACGTCCGGGGCGCGGTCGACCGCTACGTCGCCATGACGCGGGCCACCCAGCAGCTCGTCGTCCTCACGACGCCTGGTTGATCCTCACGTGGTTGCCGGCGGGGTCACGGAAGGCGCAGTCACGCACGCCCCACGGCTGGTCCGTCGGCTCCTGCGTCACCTCGGCCCCGCTGGCCTGGACCCTGTCGAAGGTGCCCTCGAGGTCTGGCGTCGAGAGCACGATCGTGGCGAAGGTGCCCTTGGCCATCATCTCGGCGATCGTCGTGCGTTCCTCGTCGGTGATGCCGGGGTCGGCCGCCGGCGGGTTGAGCACGATCGAGGGCGTCGTGCTGCCAGCCGGCGCGATGGTGATCCAGCGCATCGCGCCCTGTCCGACGTCGGCGAGGACGTCGAAGCCGAGGGTGTCGCGGTAGAAGGCCAACGAGGCCTCGGGGTCGGTGTGTGGGAGGAACGTGTGGTGGATGCTGATGTCCATGCCGCCGACGTTAGTTCGGCGGCGGCTGCGGTGCTTCTCGATTCCTGATCGGTCGGGTGACGGCCTTGGTCACGCACGAGGGCAGCTCGCCGTCCGACTGCTCGGCGCGCCGGCGGTAGGCACTCGGCGACATCCCCACGAGCTCGGTGAACCGCGTGCTGAACGTCCCCAGGGACGAGAACCCGACGGTGAAGCAGACGTCGGTGACGTTGAGGTCGCCGCGACGAAGCAGTGCCATCGCCCGCTCGATCCGGCGCGTCATGAGATAGCTGTAGGGCGACTCCCCGTAGGCAGCCCTGAAGGACCGGCTGAGGTGGCCCGAGGACATGTGCACGTCGCGCGCGAGGGACTCGACGTCGAGGGGCCGGTCGAACTCCCTGTCCATGCGGTCGCGCACGCGTCGCAGGAGGGCGAGGTCGCGCAGCCGGTCCGCGTTCGGCGAGGAGTCGCTCACACCCCAGATCTTGCACCGTCTCCGCGCCGGGCGCGTGACACACGGCTACGCTCGCCTGGTGGACGTGGCGCGGCTCGCTGGCACAGGTGACGAGTTCCGCTGTGCGGCAGGGCTGTTCGCCGACTTCAACCGTGAGTACGACGACCCGGTGCCGGACGTCGACCTGATGACCGACCACCTCGCCCGGCTCGTGGACGGGGGCGACACCAGCGTCCTGCTCGCCGGGGAACCCGCCGTGGCCCTGGCGATCGTGCGCTTCCGCACCGCGACCTGGGCCGCCGAGACCGAGGCCTACGTCGCGGAGCTCTACGTCGCGCCGGACTCGCGCAACCAGGGGCTCGGGCGGCGCTTCCTCACCGACGTCCTCGAGCACTGCCGGGCCCGCGGCGCGACCTACGTCGACCTCAACACCTCCGAGGACGACGAGGCCGCGCGCCATCTCTACGAGTCGTTCGGCTTCGACTGCCACGAAGGACGTGGCGAGGGCCCGCTGGCGATCTACTACGAGAAGCAGCTCTGACCCCGGCGAGCGAGTGGCGCCAGGCAGCGGCCACGACCGCGTGCGCGCGCTGGCGGTTTGCCGCCCCCTCCCCCGTGTGAGACGCTCACGGCAGAGCCCGGTTCCGGGTTCCCGGACGAGGGGCGCCGTACCCGGCAACGCGACAAGACGGCCCGCAGGAGCTGTTCGTCATGTCGTGGTTCGTCCTCGTCCTCTCCGGTGTCCTCGAAGCAGTCTGGGCGACCGCTCTCGGCCGTTCCGAGGGCTTCACCAGGCTCACGCCCACCGTCACCTTCGGCGTCGCCCTCCTCCTGAGCATGGCCGGGCTCGCCTACGCGATGCGTGATCTCCCGGTCGGGACGGCGTATGCCGTGTGGGTCGGGATCGGTGCCGTGGGCACGGTCGGCTGGGCCATGTCCACCGGTCAGGAGCCCGCATCGCTCGTCCGGATCCTGCTCGTCGGGATGATCGTCGCCGGCGTCGTCGGTCTCAAGCTGACCCACTGACCCGGCGGCGGGTCAGCTTGGCCACCTCGACCTCGTAGCGGCTCGCGGCTCCACCGGGTGTCCGGAAGAACCGCCGGCGCAGTGCCCCCGTGACGTGCACGTGGTCGCCGTCGGTGAGCCGGGCCGCGGACCGGCGGCTGGAACGCGACCAGCAGGCGAGGTCGATCGTGTCGACCGGACCTCCCGCCGGCCGGGCGACGACGAGTCGCAGGGTGACGAGGTCGTCACCGCTGGGCAGCACCCGCGCCTCAGGCTCTCCGCTGACCCGCCCGGCGAGCTCGACGCTGTTGACGCAGGCCTGCGCCGAAACCTCCTCGGCAGTGCTGCGTGCTGGAGCTGGCATGTCCGTCCCCTCTCCGGGGTCGGCGGCTCCGACGCCCGTCCCGTCAGGATCCGGGAGACGCACAGGGAGGGCCACCCGCGGACGCCAAGCCTGTGGACGACCGCCGGACGGTCGAAGCACTGTGGACAGCGCTCAGCCCCTGCGGGGAACGCCGTCCGGACACGACACAGTCCCGGGACCCGAGGGTCCCGGGACTGCGGAGCGTCAGCTCGTGGGGCTGCAGAACGACTTGCCGGCACACATGTGCTGCGGCGCCGCCTGCGCGCCCTGGGCGCCGATCAGGCCCACGGCGGCCATCACTGCGAGGCCGACCAGGTAACGACGGGTGTTGCGCATGGGTGTCTCCTTCGAGTGGGTGCGGTCCGGTGCTGGTGTGCCCCGAGCCGTGAGGTGGCCCCGCCCGGGGCGAGGCCGACGCGGGAGGTCTCCCGCGTCACCCAAGCCAACGGGGTCGCGACCCGCCCCGCTCGCCGCCTGCAGGAAGCTGCAGACGCGCTGCGGAGCACGTCGCGTTGTGGCAGCCGCGACCTCACTGCAGCGTCAGCGCGTACACCTCGAACCGCGGGTCGTTCGGCAGGGTGACCGACCGCAGCTGCTTGCTGCCGTCCGCCGCACCCGACGCCGCGAACAGCTGCACAGGCGGCCCGTCGACGCCCTGGCCGGCACGGATCCGGTGGTCCATGGCGATGGCGACGGTGTTGCCGTTGCGTCCGCTCCCGGCCGCCCAGTCCGTGAGCGAGACCGGGACGTCCGCGACCGAGCCGTCGGTGTAGGTCACCCGTAGCGCCGTCGAGACGTCACCGCCGTGCGAGGCGCCGACGAGCCGGAGCGTGGAGCGCTCCCCCGGCGGCAGGAGCAGCGTCTGTCCGCGTGCCTCCACGAAGTTCGCGGCGGTCCCGGACGGTGAGGGGACGGCATACGTCACGCCGTCGTGGACCCACGAACCGGCAGCCGGGAGCAGCGCGGCGTCGAAGCTCCAGCCACCGCCGTCGAAGTTGCCCTCGGTCGAGGCCGCCACGGTGGCGGTCCCGTCGTGGTTGCGCTCACCGGCGAGGTCGACCGCGCACGGCGTCGTCGCACCGGCGCACGTGAGGGGTACCTGGAAGCGGACCGGAAGCGTCCGGACGACGTCGGGCACACCCGGCGCCGACGCGGTGACGACGACCTCGTGGTCACCGGTCGCACCGGCCGGCACCGTGAGCGTCACCGGCACGGACCTCGACGACGGGACGCCGTTGCTCTTGAGGACGGTGCTCGTCGACGCCGGGGTGGCCTTCCAGCCGGCCGGCGCCGTGACCTCGACCCGCACCGGCAGGCTCTTCTGCGCCTGCCCGAGAAGGTCGACGACGAAGGTCCCGGACGTGTCGCCCTTCGCGAGGACGAGCGGACTGGGCTTGACCGACATGCTCAGCGACACCGCCCGTGAGCCCTTGGACGCCGACACCGACGGCGGCACGTCCGAGGGGCGGGTGCCCCACGAGCTCGGGGACTCGCCGACGACGTGCTCGATCGAGCCGCCCGAACGCAGGGCGTCCCAGTCGACCCAGCTCTTCGTCGACTTCGTGCCGTCGACGGTCAGCGACTGCACGTAGCGGCGGTCGTCCGAGACGCCCGGGGCCGTGATGGTGAGGTGCCCACCCTGACGGGCGGTCCCGGTCGCGGGCCGTCCCACCGTGATGTCGGTCCGCTCGAACTGCGGGCTCGACACGACGAAGTAGTTCGCGCCGCTCATCGGCGGGTGCAGGCCCCACGACGACATGACGTACCAGGCCGACATCGTGCCGAGGTCGTCGTTGCCGGTCATGCCGTCCGGTCCGGGGTTGAACAGCGTGTATGCCGCCCGCGTCACCGTCGCGGTCTTGGCCGGCTCCCGCACCCACGCGTACATGTAGGGGGCGAGCAGGTCGGGCTCGTTGTTCGGGTTGTAGGTGGGCTTGCTGTAGTAGGCGTAGGTCGCCTCGATCCAGTCGGTGCGCACCGTGCCCTCGGGGTCGGTGAGCAGCTCGTCGTAGGCGAAGAACTGGTCGAGCCGCTCGGCCGTGGCAGCACGCCCGCCCATGAGGTCGACGAGGTCGGCCGGGTCCTGCGGGACGAGCCACTGGTACTGGTACGCACCGCCCTCGTGGAACGCGTGCGACGCGGCGACCGGCTCGTACGGGTCGAGCCAGGTGCCGTCCGCCAGGCGGGGCCGGAACGTGCCCGTCTGGCTGTCGTAGAGGTTGCGGTAGCTGCGGCCACGCTCGTCGAACATCGCGGCGTCGGCCTTCTCGCCCAGCGCCTTGGCCATGATCGCGAGCGAGGCGTCGGCCGCGGCGTACTCGAGCGTCGCCGACGCCGGGTGCACGCAGTCGTTGTCGCCACCCTTGTGGTCGCAGTCCTTGCCGAGCTCGAGCCCGAAGGGGATGTAGCCGAGCTTCTCGTACCAGTGCTGGCCGCTGCGCCCGTTGTACTGGCTGTCCGTCGGCGGCCGCTCGGTGGCGTTCTGGCGAAGGAGCGCGTACGCCTCCTTCTCGTGGCCGGCGAGGAAGCCCTTCGACCAGCCCTCGACGAGGAACGGCGTGACGGGATCGCCGGTCATGATGTTGGTCTCGCTGTTGGCCAGCGCCCACCGCGGCAGCCACCCGCCCTCGCGTCCGATCGCGAGGACCGACAGGTAGGAGTCGCGGGCGACGTCGGGCGCGAGGATCTCGAGGAGCTGGTTCTGCGGGCGGTAGGTGTCCCACAGCGAGAAGTTCTGGCGGGCCGTCCAGCCGTCGGACGTGTGGACCTTGCCGTCCCAGCCGAAGTAGCGGCCGTCGACGTCCTCGGCGAGGTTCGGGTGGAGCATCGCGTGGTAGAGCGCGGTGTAGTAGGCCGTCCGACGGGGCTCGGTGCCACCGGTGATCCGGGCCTTGCCGAGCTCCTTCTCCCAGCGCTGGGTCAGCGCCGCACGGGTGGCGTCGAAGTCGAACGAGTCCGCCGTCTCCGCCTGAAGGTTGGCGCGCGCGCCGGCGACGCCGGTGTAGCTCACGCCCACCTTGAGCGTGCTGCTCGTCGTGCCCTCCGGGAGCGTGACCCAGGCGCCGTTGGCGCCACCCTTGGTCGCCGCGTCGCGCGCGCCCGGCGTGCGGGTCGAGCCCGACCACGTCCCGAAGGACGCGAAGGGGGCGTCGAACTGCGCGGAGAAGTAGATCGTGTGCTCGTCCTTGCCGGCGCAGAAGTTGCCGTTGTGGATCCGGCCCTCGATCGTCCGGTCACCGACGACGTGGATCTCGGAGTCGAAGACCGTGCTGTTGGCCTTCGCGGTGTTGAACAGGACGTTGGCCTGCTTGCCCTCGGGGAACGTGTAGCGCTGCCACCCGGTCCGGTCCGTGGCCGTGAGCTCGGCGTCCACGTCGTACTTCGTGAGCCCCACGCGGTAATAGCCCGGTGTCGCCTCCTCGTCGTCGTGGGTGAAACCGCTCCGGTATGCCGTGGCGTCCGTCGTCGTGACCGCTCCTGTCGTCGGCATGACGGGCAGCTCGCCCACGACCGGACAGCCGACACCGGACAGGTGGGTCTGGCTGAACCCGTGGATGAACGACTGCGAGTAGTCGTAGCCACCCTCTCCCCCGGTGTCCGGGCTGACCTGGACCATCCCGAAGGGGGCGCTCGGCCCGGGGAAGGTGTTGCCGTTGTCCTGGGTGCCCACGAACGGGTTGACCGAGGACGTCAGCGGGGCCGCCGCGTCGGCGGTGGGCAGCGCGCCGACGCCGACGCCGACGCCGACCGCGGGAGCGGTGAGCGCGAGCGCCGCAGCGACCGGCAGGAGGGACAGGGATCTGGCGAGACGGTGACGCATGGGAGCTCCTGGTGGGGCGACGGTGGTCCACGGGATGCAGCCAGCCTCTCGGCGCCCTGCACCCCCGGCAACCGCTGGCCGGTGCTTGTCCGGTCCCGGCGACCCACCGGACAAGGCGGCATAGCCGCACTCCACGTGGGGGCGCGTGGAACACTGCACGACATGAACGACCGACTCCAGAACGGTGCTCTTGCCGGGCTCCTCGTCCTGACACTCGTCCTCGTCGGTTTCTCACTCCGCAGCCGTGGCTCGTCGCCGGCCCCCACCGAAGCCCGTCCCACGGCGTCGTCGGCCAGCGCCACGCCCTCCCCCACGCCGAGCAAGGCCGACGGACCGGTCGTGTTCCTGGGCGACTCGGTGACCGAGGGCAAGAGCGCGACGACGCCGGCGAAGCGCTGGACCGCCCTCGTGGCCCGCTCGCTCGGCCTCAAGGAGGTCAACCTCGGTCACGCCCGGACGGGCTACCTGCGCGTCGGACCCGACGGGTCGTGCGGTGACGCGGCCTGCCCGAGCTTCAAGGACTCGATCAAGGCGGTCGTGGCCGCTGCGCCGTCGACGGTCGTCGTCACCGGTGGGGGCAACGACACCGGCCTGCCCGCCGACGACGTGTCCGACGCGGTGACGGCCACCCTCTCCGGACTGCGCAAGGCGCTCCCGGACGCCACGATCTACGTCGTCAACCCGTGGTGGGACCTGCGCCCCCTCCCCGACACCCTCGATGAGCTCACCACGACGGTGTCCAAGGCGGCCACTGCGACCGACACGACCTACCTCGACACCCAGCAGCCGCTCGTGGGCAAGCCCGACCTCATGGTCGCCTCCGGCACCAACCCCAACGACGCAGGACACGCGGCCCTGGCCAAGGCCGTGACCGAGGCCATGAAGCCGTAGCGGCTGACATGTGGGGAGGCCTCCTCTAGGCTGAGGCCCACCGACAGGCGGGTCCGTGACCCGTCGCCGCAGGGAGCGCGCGATGCGTGCCCGGGAAGTGGATCACCATGCCAAGCAACATGCTGTCGCGAGTCGCGGCAGGCGCGGTCGCCAGTGCGGCCGCTGTTGCGCTGACGTTCGGCGTCGCCTCTGCCGAGCCGGTCCTCCCGACGAACCCCGTGCCGGCCGAGCCCACGACGCCCACCCCGGAGCCCACGTCGACGACGCCGACCTCCACGCCGACGCCGACGCCGCCCGTGACCCCGAGCCCGGCGACCACCACCACGCCGACGCCGGGCGCGACGACGACTCCCCGGCCGCCGACGAGCACCCCGCGCCCCACGTCGACCCCGCGGCCCACACCCCGCCTGCCCTGGCAGCCGCCGGCTCCGGGCCAGTCCAACGACGGCCCGCGGTCCTTCGACCCCGACGTCACCCTGAGCACCACCCAGCTCGCCGAGCAGGTGACCGCCGCCGAGCAGATCTGGAGCCAGATCACTGCGTCGAACACCGGTCTGGCGGTGGCGCTCAAGGAGCTCCAGGCGATCGCCTCGCAGTCCAACTCGCTCCTCGAGTCGCTGACCGAGGCCCGGGCCGCCGAGGCGGCCGCGACCACGTCCGCGGCGCAGGCCAAGGTCGAGCTCGGCGTGCTGCAGGCCCGCCTCGAGCGTGCCCGCGCGATCGTGCGCGAGTGGGCCTTCCAGGCCTACTCCGAGGGTGGGAGCAGCGGCGAGATGCTCTCCGTGCTCGACGCCATGAGGGCCGAGGAGGCCAAGGTCGGCGACCCGCTCGGCGACCTCTCCTACCTCACCGACCAGCGCGTGCGCGCCGTCGACGAGGTGCGCACCCTCACGGCGCGACAGAACCACCTCACCGAGGTCCGGGCCGACGCACAGGCGGCGGCCACGACCGCGGCCGCGACCATCGTGCGCGAGAAGGCCCAGCTCGACGTCCTGCTCAAGACCCAGCAGACCAAGCTCACCGCCCTGCAGAAGTCGCACGCCGCCGACGTCGCGAAGGCCGGTCCCATCGCGGCATACCTCGCCGGGATCCAGACGCCGGAGGCCAAGGCGGCCTACACCAAGCTCGTGGACGTGCTGGGCGCGGCGATCACGACGTCGGGCATCGGCAAGCCGTGCAGCACCGCCTCCACGAGCTACCCCAACGGTCTCTTCCCCACGAGCGCGCTCTGCCCGCTGTGGCAGGCCTCGGGCGAGATGCTCTCACCGCGCGCCGCCGCCGCCTTCAACGCGATGAGCCAGGCCTACGCCAAGCAGACCGGCAGCCCGATCTGCGTCACCGACTCCTACCGGTCGCTGAGCCAGCAGTACGTCACCAAGGCCAAGCGCGGTCGCTTCGCTGCCCGTCCGGGCACGAGCCGCCACGGCCTCGGCATGGCGCTCGACCTCTGCGGCGGGATCAACAACTTCGGCTCCCCCGCCCACCTCTGGATGAAGCAGAACGCCCCGCTCTACGGCTGGTTCCACCCCAGCTGGGCGGCGCCGGGCGGGGCCACTCCCGAGCCGTGGCACTGGGAGTTCGCGGGCTGACCGCCGGTGGGTTCCGACACGAGCCCGCCTGAGTAGACGTACTCGCCCCAGCACCGGTCCCGGTGTGCGAAAGTTCGGCACATGACGACGCAGTCGGCCGCTCCCGCCATCGACGAGTACGCGGACACCGCCCGATACCAACGCCCCTGGTACTGGTACGACTGGGCCAACTCGGCCTTCGTGACGACCACGGCCACGGTCCTCTTCGGGCCCTACCTGACCGCGATCGCGAAGGAGGCCGCCTGCCCCGGGCTGGCCGACGGCGCCAGGTGCACGACCGACCTGAACGTGCTCGGGCTCCCGATCGACCCGGGCTCGCTGCACCCCTACACGGTCGCGCTCTCGACCTTCGTCGGAGCCCTGCTGCTGATCTTCGTCGGCGCCATCGCCGACCGGGTCAAGCGCCCGGCCCGGCTCATGGCGCTGTTCGCGGGCATCGGCTCCGTCGCGGCCTCGCTGATGTTCTTCGTCGAGGGCACCAACTGGCAGCTCGGTGTCGCGCTGCTCATGGTCGCCAGCATCGCGCTCGGCGCCTCGCTCGTCGTCTACGACGCGATCCTCGTGCGGATCGCCCACCCCGACGACCGCGACAAGGTGTCGTCGAGAGGGTGGGCGCTGGGCTACCTCGGCGGTGGCCTCCTGCTCGCCGTGAACTTCCTCATGCTGAGCAACGAGGAGACGTTCGGCGGGACCGGGCAGACGGTGCGGATCAGCATGCTCATGGCCGGTCTGTGGTGGGGTCTGTTCACCCTCATCCCGGTCCTGGGCATGTGGCAGATGCGCGGAGTCGAGAAGCCCGCCGTCGCCGCGAAGGCCGGTGTCGTGGGCGGGACGTTCCGCCAGCTGTCGGACACGTTCAGACACCTCCTCGGACTGCGACAGACGCTGCTGTTCCTCGTCGCCTACATGTTCTTCAACGACGGCATCCAGACGGTCATCGGGCAGTCGAGCCTCTACGGCACCGCCGAGCTCGGCTTCTCCGAGACGACGATGCTCACGCTCTTCCTCATGGTCCAGTTCGTCGCGTTCGGTGGCGCGCTGATCTTCGGCCAGGTCGCCCGCCGGCTCGGGGCGTGGCGCACCGTCCTGGGCGGCATCGTCATGTGGGTCTTCGTCATCGTCGCCGCGTTCTTCGTCCCGGAGAAGGCACTGGCGGCGCTCTTCGCTCTCGGCGTGGGCATCGGCCTCGTCATGGGTGGCACCCAGGCCCTGAGCCGCTCGATGTACTCGCAGCTGGTCCCCCGTGACCGCGAGGCCGAGTTCTTCAGTCTCTACCAGGCGCTGGAGCGCGGCACGAGCTGGTTCGGCGCCGTGATCTTCGGTGTCGTCCACCAGCTCACCGACTCCTACCGCCCCGCGATCCTGGCCCTCATCGTCTTCTTCGTCCTCGGCGGAGTGCTCCTCGCCAAGGTCGACATGCGCAAGGGCATCCGCGAGGCGGGCAACGAGGTGCCAGCAGTCGTCTAGATCCGCTAGACTGATATGTCGCGTCCTCACGGGCGTGCTCAGTCACATGGGGGAAACGAGCCCTGCCAGGCGGGCCGCGAAGTCTTCGCTGCTCTCGGAACAACGAGTGTTCCTCATCCGTTTCACCCTGTGACACCCGGCGCACCCATCACCCGCCGGGATCCACGAATTCGTTGGGAGTTACCCCATGGCAGAACGCAGCCTGCGCGGCAGCCGACTCGGCGCCCTCAGCATGGAGACGGACGAGAACGTCGTCCCGAGCGAGCGTCAGATCACCACCTACCTGTGCCCGCAGGGCCACCGGATCGAGCTCCCGTTCTCGATCGAGGCCGAGATCCCCCACGTGTGGGAGTGCCGCTGCGGCGAGGAGGCCAAGCTCCAGGGCGGTGGCCCCGAGCCCGAGGCGAAGCCGGTGAAGCACGTCCGCACCCACTGGGACATGCTGCTCGAGCGCCGCTCCATCCCCGAGCTCGAGGAGCTCCTCGAGGAGCGCCTCACCCTCCTGCGCGCCTCGCGCGGCGAGAAGCCGGGCAAGAAGAAGTCCGCCTGACGGGGTCCTCCCCTCCAGACGCCGTATGCCGTGTGCCCACCTCGGGCACACGGCATACGTGCGTTCCGACAGAGGTCAGTCGACGACCTCGCCCTGGATGGTGCCCTGTGCGCCCGGGCCTCCCGGTCCCCTGCCGGGGAACGGCACGGCCACGAGGACCCGGCTGGCGACGAAGGCCTCGAGCAGTCGGCGCGCGAAGACGCGGGTGAAGGGCAGGACGAAGAACAGCCCGATGACGTCGCTGACGAACCCGGGCAGGAGCAGGAACGCCCCACCGATGAGGACCAGGGCGCTGTCGGCGATCTCGCGGCTCGGCATCCGGCCGGTCCTCGACGCCTCACGCAGCGCCTTCCAGGTCCGTGACCCCTCGCGCCGCATGAGCCACGTGCCCAGCAGGGTGAGGACGAGCAGGGCGATGATCGTCCACCCGATGCCGATGGTCCTCCCCACGAGCACGAGGACCGTGATCTCGATGATGGGCGCGAGAACGAGGCCGACCAGCACGTAGGTCAGCCAGCGAGGACGCCGCCGCCGACGCGCATAGGGGGTGGAGCCGATCGGGGTGTTCACAACCTGTGCCAACGCGTACGCGACGCGAGCCGTTCCCTCACCTGCTCGCTGCGGCGCTGGACTCCCCACACCGTGATCCGTCCGAGCGACTCGCGCACGATGCTCTGGTCCATCTTGGACTGGCCGATCTCGCGCTCGACGAAGGTGATCGGCACCTCGACCACCTCGAGGCCGGCGAGCACGGCGCGACGGGTGAGGTCGACCTGGAAGCAGTAGCCGGCCGACTCGACGCTGGCGAGGTCGAGGTCGCGCAGGGCCTCGGCACGGTAGACGCGGTAGCCGGCGGTGGCGTCGTTGACGTCCATCCCGAGCAGGACGCGGGTGTAGATGTTGCCGCCCACGCTGAGCACCTTGCGGTGGGTGGGCCAGTTGACGACCCTGCCGCCCGGGACCCAGCGCGAGCCGATGACGAGGTCGGCCCCGTCGGCGGCGTCGAGGAGACGGCGCAGGTCCTCGGGCCGGTGCGACCCGTCGGCGTCCATCTCCACGACGGCGTCGTAGCCCTGCTCGAGTGCCCAGGCGAACCCGTGGAGGTATGCCGCCCCGAGACCCTCCTTGCCGGCGCGGTGCAGGACGTGGACCTGGTCGTCCGCGGCGGCGAGGTCGTCGGCGACGTCTCCCGTCCCGTCGGGCGAGTTGTCGTCGAGCACGCAGACGTCGACCTCGGGCACGGCGCTGCGCACGCGTCCGACGATGGTCGGGAGGTTCTCGCGCTCGTTGTAGGTCGGGATGAGCACGACAACGCGGTCGAGGGGTGGACGCTCAGTCAACGGGGTCCTTCGTGGTTCGCGCCGAATCGGGTCGGTCGACCCTATCCCGCCGCGCCCGGAGCACCGCGGCGGCACACAGGCCGAGGAGGACGACGACGGCGAGGCGCTCCGGCCACGGTCCGAGCGTGTCCGAGAGGGTCCGGTCGGTGCGGATCGCGACGGACCCGATCCGCTGCTCGGCGGTGAACAGCCCGGTCTTGCCGGTGACCGAGCCGTCGGGCGCGATGAACCCGGAGACGCCGACCGTGGAGACGTGGGCGACCGAGCGGCCGTGCTCGATGGCCCGGATCCGCGAGATCGCGAACTGCTGCTCGGACTCGGCCGTGTAGCCGAACGTCGCGTTGTTGGTCTGGACGAGGATGAGGCCCGCGTCCTTTCCGGGCTGGGTGACCGACTCGCGCATGAGGCCGTCGTAGGCCACCTCGAAGCAGATCGTGGGCAGTGCCCAGTAGGCGCCTGAAGGGGCGTCGATCCGGAAGGCGCCGAGCTCGGTCCCCCTGGCGAAGTCCTTGGTGACGAGGTCGACCTTGTCGCTGAAGTTCCGGAAGAACGAGCGGTAGGGGATGTACTCGGCGAAGGGCACGGGGTGGTTCTTGACGTAGCGCTCGGGGTCCGCGCCGCCGGGCCGGTAGAGCAGCGAGACGTTGGAGACCTCGGGCTGGGGCTCCTGCAGGACCGCACCGACGATGACCGGCACGCCGACCGCCGAGATCGCCCGCTGCACCTGGGCGGCCGCGTCGGGGTTGCGGATGGGATCGATGTCGGAGGAGTTCTCGGGCCAGACGACGAGGCTGAGGGGCTCGGGGACGCGCTCGCCCAGGTCCGCCTTGACGCGCTCCCCCACGAGCTCGGTGCCGCGCACGTGGTTGTCGAGGACCGCGCGGCGCTCGGCGTTGAAGTCGAGGCCCGGGCGCGGGACGTTGCCCTGCACCATCGCCACGGTGACCCGACGCCCGTCCACGGGCGGGACGAGCAGCACGCCGACCAGGGCGACGAAGAGGACGCTGAGGCCGACCTGCAGCGCCGCGAACCGAGGCTGGCTCCGCACCACGCTGGCGGCCAGGAGCAGCTCGGTGCCGACGACAGCGACCGCGAAGGTCACGCCCGGGGCGCCGAGATACTGGGCGACGTTCGCGAGTGGGCTGTCGGCCTGGCTGAAGGCGAGGCGGGCCCACGGGAACCCGCCGAACGGGGTCGTCCCCCGAGCGAGCTCCTGCGCGACCCAGGCGAGGGGGAGGACGGCATACGCGGAGTCGCCCCAGCGCGGGCGGAGGCGCCGGCCCACGAAGCCGATGACGGCGCACATCGCGGCGAGGTAGAGCGCCTCGAGGGTCGCCAGCGCGAACCACGGGACCTTGCCGACATAGACGCCCGACCACGACAGCACCGGGACGAAGAAGGCCAATCCGGCGACGATCCCGAGCACGAAGCCGCGCCGGCCACCGACGTCGAGCGTCACGCCACCGAGCAGGGCGACCGCCAGCGGCGCGAGCCACCAGAGGTTGTGCGTGGGGAAGGCCAGCCAGAGCAGCACACCCGAGACGAGCGCACCGAGGAGGCGGACGGCATACGGGATTCGCGGTGGCACGGAGCCACCGTAGGTCACCGACCTCAGCGCGACGGCACCACCACGACACCGCGGGCGGTCGTCGCGACGACCGGCGGGTCGAGGACGTCGGCGGCGGACTCGCCACGCCCGGGGTTGCCCCGCGCGACGACTCGCACGGCGAACTCCATCTCGCGGCTTCGGGTGCCCACGCGCACGAGCGTGGCCTCGATTTCGATGCAGTCGCCGGCGCGCACGGGTGCGAGGAACTGGACGTCGCTGTAGGACGCGAACAGGCCCTCGTCGCCGTCGGTGACGATGCACATCTCGGTCGCGACGTCACCGAACGCGGCCAGGGAGTAGGCGCCGTCGACGAGGTTCCCGGCGTAGTGCGCGTGGCTGTAGGGGACGTAGCGGCGGTGGGTGACCGTGCGGCCCACGGTGGCGGTGGTGGCGCTCATGGTGCTCATGCTCCCTTGCTGTGGCTCGCGGCGGGACCCTGCGGCACGAGGGCGTGCACGAGATAGCTCGCGACCTCGCCCGGCGTCGTGCCCCGGCCGAAGATGCGGTCGACGCCGAGGGTCGCGGCCGAACCCTCCTCGAAGCGCGGCCCGCCGACGACGAGCAGCGGCACCTTGCCCGCGGGGAACGCCTCGCGGAACGCCGCGGACATCGCGGTCGTGTTGTGGATGTGCGCGTCGCGCTGGGTGACGACCTGGCTCACGAGGACGGCGTCGGCCTTCTCGGCACGCGCCCGCTCGACGAGGTCGGGGACGAGGACCTGGGCGCCGAGGTTCACGACCTTGATCTCGCGGTGGTACTCGAGGCCCTTCTCCCCGGCGAACCCCTTGATGTTGAGGATCGCGTCGATGCCGACGGTGTGGGCGTCGGTCCCGATGCACGCGCCGACCACGACGAGCTTGCGGCGCAGGTGGCGCTTGATCGCGGTGTTGATCTCCTTGCCGGACAGCAGCGGGAACTCGCGCTCGACGACCTCGACGAGACCGGGCTCGACGAGGTGCTTGACCGAGCCGTAGACGACGAAGAAGGTGAACCCGTCACCGATGGGCTTGGCGTGCACGAGCAGGGCCGGCTCGATGCCCATCTTGGCGGCGAGCTGGAGGGCGGCGCCCTCGGCGCGCTTGTCGTGCGGCAGCGGCAGGGTGAACGACACCTGGACCATGCCGTCGCCGGTCTGGTCGCCGTAGGGACGGACGACCTGCGGGATCTCGGCGACGTCGGCGACGCGGGCGGGCGTGGAGCTGGCGGTCATCGGGTGGCTCCTTCCTCGAGGAGGGTGATCGCGGGGTTGTCGTAGCCGTCGGCGCGCTCGACGACGCCGTCGAGGCCCTTGCCCGCCGTCGCCGGACGCTTCATCTCACCGAACGTGCCATCGGCGATCGCCTCGAGCAGCGGCGCCTTGCCGGGCTCGTCGGTGATCTGCTGGAGCAGGCCGATCGCCTCGGTGAGCACCTCGCGGGCGCGCGTCTGGATGAAGCCGTCGCGCGGCGGGTGGAAGTCCTCGGTGAGCCCGCCGGCTGCGTTGAGGACGTAGCGGACGTTCTGGAGGGCGATGTCGCGGTCCGAGATCCACGGGGTGACGACGGCCTCCGTCATCATTCCCACGAGCAGGATGCCCTGCCCGGTGAGCGCGCCGACGAGGTTGAAGAACCCGTCGAGCAGGTTGCCCTTGAACACGTCACCGGTCATGTGCTTGGTCGGCGGCATCCACTTGAGCGGGGCGTCCGGGAAGAGCGTGCGGGCGAGCAGGGCGTGCGCGAGCTCCATCCGGAAGCTGTCGCGCAGGTCGGGGTTGATCTCGAAGGCGTGGCCCAGGCCGAGCTGCCAGTCCTCGAGCCCGGCCTCCTTGGCGAAGTACTCGTTGAGCAGCTGGCTCACCGTCACGGTGTGCGCGGCCTCGACGGCGTCGCTCGTCGTGAGGTAGTTGTCCTCGCCGGTGTTGATGATGATCCCGGCGCGCGCGTGGATCTGGCGGCTGAACCGCTGGTCGACGAACGTGCGGATCGGGTTGATGTCGCGGAAGAGGATGCCGTACATCGAGTCGTTGAGCATCATGTCGAGGCGCTCCATGCCCGCGAGCGCCGCGATCTCGGGCATGCAGAGCCCACTCGCGTAGTTGGTCAGACGGATGTAGCGCCCGACCTCCTTGCTCGTCTCGTCGAGCGCGGCCCGCATGAGCCGGAAGTTCTCCTGGGTGGCGTAGGTGCCGGCATACCCCTCACGGGTCGCGCCCTCGGGCACGTAGTCGAGGAGCGACTGCCCGGTCGAGCGGATGACCGCGATGACGTCGGCGCCCTCGCGGGCCGCGGCCTGCGCCTGGGGGATGTCCTCGTAGATGTCGCCGGTGGCGACGATGAGATAGATCCAGGGACGCTGCTCGGGGTCGCCGTGGCGCTTGACCAGCCGGTCGCGCGCGGCGCGCTGCCGGTCGATGGTGCGTATGCCGTGTGCCACCGCCGTGCGCGACTGCTTGCCCACCGCCGTGGCGTCCCTGCCCTCGGGGATGCGGAAGTCGACCGACCGGCTGCTCGCCATCTGCGCGAGGGTGAGCAGGTCGGGTGCGGCTCCGCGGCGCAGCGCGTCCCAGACGGGCAGGGTCACACCGTGCTCGAGACCGACTCCCTCACGGACCGCGTCGACGAGGTGGTTGACCCACGGCACCCGCTCGTGGTCGGCACCGGACAGGCCGGCGAGTCGCAGGGTGGCCCGCTCGACCGACACGGTCGTGTGACGGTTGGCGATCCGGACGACGGGCTTCCCGACGGAGCGGGCGAGGGAACGGGCTCGGCGGACGTCGGCCCGGTCGAGCTCGAGGAGGGGGCGCTGGCGTGAAGACACGACGGCAGGCTACCAATGACGCCGCCGATCTTGCGGTCTGCCTCGCCCTGCGCCGCAAGATCGTCAGGATCGCGCAGTGTCGTGGTCCGTGTCTCCGGTCGGTGGCGCCGAGGTCCCGACCACGGTGAGGCAGGCCCGGGCGATCTCGAGCTCCTCGTTGGTCGGGACGACCCAGGCGGGGATGGTGCTGCCGGCCGTCGTCACGAGCCGCTCAGCCTCCCCGTCATCGTTGGCAGCCGCGTCGAGGTCGACGCCGAGGATGCCGAGGCCGTCGAGCACCTCACGACGCACGAGGGCGCTGTTCTCGCCGATCCCACCCGTGAAGGCGATGGCGTCGACGCGACCGAGCAGGACGGCATACGCACCGACGTACTTGCGCAGGCGGTGGACCATGACGTCGAGCGCGAGCGCCGCGTCGGAGTCGCCGTCCCTTCGCCGGGACTCGACCTCGCGCAGGTCGGAGACGCCGGCGAGCCCCAGGAGCCCGCTGGCCTTGTTGAGGGCCTCGTCGTATGCCGTCGCGTCCAGACGCGCGACCCGCTGCAGATAGGCGCCCAGCGCCGGGTCGACGTCACCGGAGCGCGTGCCCATGACGAGGCCCTCCAGCGGTGAGAGGCCCATCGAGGTGTCGACGCTCTCACCGGCACGCACGGCGCACGCGCTGGCGCCGTTGCCCAGGTGCAGGACGATGACGTTGGTGTCTCCCGGCTCGCGGCCGAGGAGCTCCGCGGTGCGGCGCGAGACGTAGCGGTGCGAGGTGCCGTGGAAGCCGTAGCGACGGACCCGGTGGCGGTCGCGCCACTCCGCGGGGACGGCATACGTGTGTGCCGCAGGCGGGAGGGTCTGGTGGAACGCCGTGTCGAAGACGGCGACGTGCGGGAGGTCGGGGAACGTCGTGCGCGCGCCGCGGATGCCCTCGAGGTTGGCGGGGTTGTGCAGCGGGGCGAGCGGGACGAGTTCCTCGATCGCGGCGATCACGTCGTCGTCGACCAGGACCGGCTCGGTGAACTCGGGGCCGCCGTGGACGACGCGGTGGCCGACGGCGAAGAGGCCGAGGGTCGCGAGGTCGGGTCCGTGCTCCCTGAGGGCGGCGCGGGCGGCGTCGAGCGCCTCGACGTGGTCCTTGCAGGTGACGTCCTGCTCGTGCGTCTCTCCCCCGCTCCTGTGCCTGAGGCGCCCGGCTCCACCGATGCGCTCGACGATGCCCGAGGCCGCGGTCTCGCCGGACTGGGCGTCGAGCACCTGGTACTTGAGCGACGACGAGCCCGCGTTGACGACGAGGACGGGGCGGCCCCGGCGGGCGGTGTCGCTGGTCATCAAGAACCCGCCTGGACCGCGGTGATCGCGACCGTGTTGACGATGTCGCGCACCAGCGCCCCGCGGGAGAGGTCGTTGACCGGCTGGTTGAGACCTTGCAGGACCGGGCCGATCGCGACCGCCGACGCGCTGCGCTGGACGGCCTTGTAGGTGTTGTTGCCGGTGTTGAGGTCGGGGAAGACGAGGACGGTCGCCCGCCCCGCGACGGGGCTGTCCTTGAGCTTGGTCGCCGCGACGCGGGGGTCGACGGCGGCGTCGTACTGGATGGGGCCCTCGACGAGCAGCTCGGGCGCCCGCTCCGTGACGAGGGCGGTCGCCGCGCGCACCTTGTCGACGTCGGCGCCGGTCCCCGACTCCCCCGTCGAGTACGACAGCATCGCCACCCGCGGCTCGATCCCGAAGCGCCTCGCGGTGCGGGCCGACGAGATCGCGATGTCGGCGAGCTGCTCGGCCGTGGGGTCGGGGTTGACCGCGCAGTCGCCGTAGACGAGCACCCGGTCGGCGAGGCACATGAGGAAGACGCTCGAGACGACGGAGACGTCGGGGGCGGTGCGGACGATCTCGAGCGCGGGGCGGATCGTGTGCGCCGTCGTCGTGATGCTCCCCGACACCATCCCGTCCACGAGGCCGGCGTGGACCATCATCGTCCCGAAGTACGACGGGTCGAGGACGCGGTCGCGGGCCTCGTCGAGGGTGACGCCCTTGTGGCTGCGCAGCTCGGCGTAGGCGCTCGCGAAGCCTTCGCGCAGCTCGCTGGTCACCGGGTCGACGACCTCCGCCGCCGAGATGTCCACGCCGAGCCGGGCCGCGTGCGACGCGATCGTCTCGGGGTCGCCCAGCAGCGTGAGTCGGGCGATGCCCCGTGACAGGACCGTGTCGGCCGCGAGCAGGATCCGGTCCTCGGCGCCCTCGGGCAGCACGATGTGCGACCCGGCGGCGCGGGCGGCGTCGACGAGGCGGTGCTCGAACATCAGCGGGGTGACGACACCACCGTCAGCCGGCTCGACGTGGCCGAGCAGCTCCTCGGCGTCCACGCCCCGCTCGACCATGGCCACGGCCGCGGCGAGCTTGCGTGCCGAGCCAGGCGTGAGCCGGCCTCGGGCGGACCCGAGCCTCGTGGCCGTCTCCATCGTCCCCCTGTCGGTCGCGATGACCGGCAGGACGACGTCGAGGCCCTCGATGAGCCGTTCGACCTGGGCAGGCAGCGGGAACCCGCCGTTGAGCACGATGCCCGACAGGGTCGGGAAGGTCTTGGAGCGGTGCGCCAGCAGGACCCCGATGACGACGTCCTCGCGGTCCCCCGGCACGATGACGACCCCGCCCTCGATGAGGCGGTCGAGGACGTGCGGCATGGTCATGGCCGCGACGACGAGGCCCATGCACTCGCGGTCGAGGAATGCCGGGTCTCCGTGCACCAGCCGTCCGGCACAGGCCGCCATGAGGTCGGCGACCGTGGGCGCGCGCAGCAGCGGCGTCTCCGGCAGGACCTGCACCGGCACACCGAGGCGTTCGGCGACGACGTCCCGCGTCGCGTCGACGTGGCCGGGGGCGACCTGGTTGGCGACCACCCCGGTGACGTGGGCGTGCACACCACGTGCGGCCGAGACGGCCATCTCCGCTGTCGTGGCCACCTCGCCGGGGTCGCGGTCGAGGGCCGGGACGACGAGGAGCAGGCGCGAGCCGAGGTTGGCGGCGACGGCGGCGTTGACCGAGAACTCGGTCGGCGCAGCGACGTCGGTGAAGTCGGAGCCGACGACGAGGACGACGTCATGGTCGCGGGCGACGTCGTGGAAGCGGTCGACGATGACCCCCATGGCGCGCTCGGGCGAGGCGTGGAGCTCGTCGTAGGTCACGCCACAGGCGCGCTCAGCGAGCATCGTGCCGGGCAGCCGCGACAACAGCGTCTGCACGAGCTCGTCCGGCGCACGGGCCCGCACGATGGGCCGGAACACCCCGACCCGTCCCGCGCGGCGGGCCAGCTGGTCGAGCAGTCCGACGGCCACCGCCGACTTGCCCGACTGCGCCTCGGTCCCCGCGATGTAGATGCTCGTCACCACAGTCGCGAAACTACCGTGCTAGCCCTCGAGCCGACCCTCGAACAGGGTTCGCACCGCGGCATTCGAGCGCAGGAGCTCCAGCGCGTATGCCGCGTGGCCCGGGACGTAGCCGTTGCCGACGAGCATCGTCACGTCGGCAGCCAGTCCCTCGGCGCCCAGGGCAGCCGCCGCGAAGTTCGTCGCCATCGAGAAGAAGATCACCGTGCCGCCCTCGGCGGTGGCGAGGATCGCCGGCTGCTCGCAGCCGGTGACGTCGACGCAGACGACGGTGAGGTCGGCCGGTCCACCCACGACGGCCAGGGCCTCGCTCAGCCCGATCGGGCTGCGGGCGTCGGCCACGACGACGTGCGTGGCAAGGTCCGTGCCCTCGAGCAGGGCGGCCTCGGTGTCGTCGCGCACCACGGCCACGCGGCGGGTCGCACCGGCGTCGGCGGCAGCAGCGAGCGAGAGGGACCCGGACTTGCCCGCTCCCCCGAGCACGACGACCGACGGGCCCTGCGTCGCGTGCCGATCTCGCCAATTCCCCTCCTCCGGTACAGGCGCGCCGTGCGGAACGGGAGGAATTGGCGAGTTGTGCACGGGAGAGGTGCGGGCGGCATACGAACGGACGGTCCGGGCCACGAGTGCCGGTGCGCCGCAGACGTCCATGACCATGAGCGCCAGCTCGGGCGAGAGGTCGTCGGGCAGCTTCGCGGCGATGGAGCGGCCGAAGAGGATCGCGTGACCGGAGGCGGGCACCCGCTCCCCCAGCCCGTCCCAGCTCTCGAGGCCGTCGGTGATGGCGAGCGGCGTGAGCGACAGCGAGACGAGGGTGGCGACGCGGTCACCAGCGGCCAGGCCCAGGCCTGAGTCGGGACCGACCTCGGCCACGGTGCCGATGAGCATGCCGCCGCTGCCGGTGACGGGGTTCTGCATCTTGCCCCGGGAGCTGACGATCTCGAGGACCTCGGCGCGGATCGCGGCGCCATCGCCCCCGTGCTTGTCGTGCAGCTGCCGGTAGGACGCTGCGTCGAGGTTGAGCGTGTCGACCTCGATGCGCACCTCGTCGGGCCAGAGCTCCGGACGGGCGTCGAGGACACGCGCCGCCTGGGGCAGCGACTCCCCCGCAGGCTCGAGGACCCGGTGGACCCCGAGCGGCGACGAGGTGGTGGGCGACGACGAGGTCGAGGCGGGCACGCAAGTTCTCCTGTCTGGCGACACGCGGCAACAAATATTGCGGCATCGAAGTGACGAACGAGTGATCTGTCCGTATCCTCGCAGACATGACGACGAACATCGAGCAGCCCTACGTCTACCGGCGCAAGGAGCTCGTCGAGCCCGACTGGACGCGCTTCCCGGGGTGGCGTGACGTCACCGCCGCCGAGTGGGCCAGCGCGCAGTGGCAGCGCGCCCACTGCGTCAAGAACGTCGGCCAGCTGCGTGACCTCATGGGCGACCTCCTCACCGAGGAGCTCTACGCCGACCTCGAGCGCGACCAGGCAGAGCGCGCCACGATGTCGATGCTCGTGCCGCCGCAGATGCTCAACACGATGGTCAGCGAGATGAGCTGGACCGACGGCTCGATGCCGGCGGCCGGCGCCGCCTTCACCGAGGCCTTCCTCGCGGACCCGGTGCGCCGCTACATGCTGCCCGTCTTCAGCGACCGCCGCACCGACTGGGCCTCGCACCCGTTCGCCGCGCGTGACAGCCTCCACGAGCACGACATGTGGGCCGTCGAGGGGCTGACCCACCGCTACCCCACCAAGGTGCTCGCCGAGATGCTGCCGACGTGCCCGCAGTACTGCGGCCACTGCACGCGCATGGACCTCGTCGGCAACTCCACGGCGCAGGTCGTCAAGCTCAAGCTCGCCGGCAAGCCGGTCGACCGCCACGCCGCGATGCTCGACTACCTCCAGCGCACGCCGCAGGTGCGTGACGTCGTGGTCTCCGGTGGCGACGTCGCCAACATGCCGTGGAAGAACCTCGAGGGCTTCCTCGACAAGCTCCTGCGCATCGACAACATCCGCGACATCCGGCTCGCGACCAAGGCGCTCATGGGCCTGCCGCAGCACTGGCTCCAGGACGACGTCGTCGAGGGTGTCGCCCGGGTCTCGGCGCTGGCCCGCTCGCGTGGCGTCTCGCTCGCGATCCACACGCACGTCAACCACGCGCAGTCGGTGACGCCGCTCGTCGCGGACGCCGCCAAGGCGATGCTCGAGGCCGGGGTGCGCGACGTGCGCAACCAGGGCGTCCTCATGCGCGGGGTCAACGACACCAGCGAGGACCTGCTCGACCTCTGCTTCGCCCTCCAGGACGAGGCGATGATCACGCCGTACTACTTCTACATGTGCGACATGATCCCGTTCTCGGAGCACTGGCGGCTCGCCCTCTCCGAGGCGCAGCACCTGCAGCACTCGATCATGGGCTACCTGCCCGGGTTCGCCACGCCGCGCATCGTCTGCGACGTGCCGTTCGTCGGCAAGCGCTGGGTGCACCAGGTCGACAGCTACGACCGCGACAAGGGCATGTCGTTCTGGCGCAAGAACTACCGCACCTCGATCGAGGGCTCGGACGAGCAGGCGCTGTCGCGCGAGTACGTCTACTACGACCCGATCTACACCCTCTCCGAGGCCGGGCAGGAGTGGTGGCGCACCAACACCGACGTCGACGAGGTGCACGCCGCTGCGCTGGCTGGTGCCGGTGCGAGCCGCGACGCGTCGGCGCGCGACCTCGACTGACCGGAGTCGACCCGATCGCCCGGACGGGCCCGAACCTCAGCCGAGGTTGGGCCCGTTCGGCGTCCGGGGGAATGCCGGGAGCGCGACCACCGTTCTTCTCCTCTCGTACCGTCGAATCGTCGAGAGAGGCCCCCATGAGCACGACCAGCACCCGAACCGGCACAGGTCGGGGCGTCGAGCAGGGGTCGGCCCCACACACCGAGCCGAGGCAGCGACGGCTCGGTCGCGGGCCCGGATTCGTCCTGGCCCTCGCGGCCGTGGTCGCCATGATGGTCGGCGCCAGCGCGCCCTCGCCGTTCTACCCGGTGCTCCAGCAGGAGATCGGGTTCTCCGCGGGCCTCATGACGACGATCTTCGGCGTCTACGCGCTGGCCCTGCTCGTGACGCTGCTCGTGACCGGCTCGCTCTCGGACCACGTCGGCCGCCGGCCCGTCCTCGCCGTGGGCTTCCTCGTCCTCGCCGCCAGCATGGTCGGCTTCTGGCACTCCGACAGCGTCGCGACGCTGCTCGTCTCCCGTGTCGTGCAGGGTGTCGCGGGCGGCCTGCTGCTCTCGACGATGACGGCCGCCGTCACCGACCTCGAGCCCGTGTCCCGCCCGGGCCTGGCCGCGACGCTCAACAGCGTCACCCCGCTCTTCGGGCTCGCTGCAGGTGCGCTGCTCGCCGGAGCCGTCCTCGACGGCGATCCGGCCGGGGCGCTCACCGTCGTGTTCGCGGCGCTCACCGTGACCTACGTCGTCATGGCCCTGGGCTCGCTCGCACTGCCCGAGACCTCGCCCCGCCACGAGGGGTGGGCCCGCTCGCTCCGCCCGCACATCGGCATCCCGGCAGCGGCACGATCCGCCTTCCGCAGGTCCGCCCCGGCCCTGTTCGCCGGTTGGGCCACGGGTGGCCTCTACCTGTCGCTCGGTGCGCCCATCGTCGGTCAGCTGCTCGGCGGGCGGTCGCACTTCGCCCAGGGCTCGGTCGTCGCGGTCCTCACCGGCACGGGAGCCGTCAGCTCCTACCTCTTCCGCAACCGCACGCCGCGGCAGGTGACGATCTACGGCACGACGATGCTCGCGCTCGGCACTGCGCTCACGCTCGTCGCCCTCCATGCCGAGTCCCTTCCGGGCTTCCTGCTGGCCGCGGTGGTCGCCGGCTCGGGCTTCGGGACCTCGTTCCTCGGCATCATGCGCTCGATCACCCCCACCGTCGGTCCGGAGCAGCGTGGCGAGCTCTTCTCGAGCGTCTTCGTCGTCAGCTACCTCGCGTTCGGCCTCCCGGCCGTGGCCGCCGGGTTCGCCGCCCCGGAGCTCGGGCTCGAGACGACGGCGACGATCTACGGGCTCGTCGTGGTCGTGCTGTCCGGTGCCGCCGCGCTGATGCGGACCTTCGCCACGCGCGAGTGAGCGACCGGCATACCCTCGCGTCATGGGACGCAAGGACCGCGGTGGTTCCGTCGGCACGCCGGCGACCGCCGCACTGACGAAGGCGGACATCCCGTATGCCGTCCGCGCCTACGAGCACGACCCTGCGGCCGAGTCCTTCGGGATCGAGGCCGCGCAGGCGCTGGGCGTCGAGCCGGCCCGGGTCTTCAAGACGCTGCTCGTCGACACCGGGAGCGGGCTCGCCGTCGGCATCGTGCCGGTGGACGGCACGCTCGACCTCAAGGCGATCGCCACGGCGCTCGACGTCAAGAAGGTGACGATGGCCGATCCGGGTGCGGCAGAGCGCAGCTCGGGCTACGTCGTGGGTGGCATCTCCCCCATCGGGCAGAAGCGGGCGCTGCCCACCGTCCTCGACGCGTCGGCCTCGTCCCACGAGAGCGTGCTCGTCTCCGGCGGCCGCCGGGGGCTCGACCTCGAGCTGTCGCCGGCCGACCTCGTCCGGGTCACCGGCGCCACCCTGGCGCCGATCGGCCGTCGGACGGCGTGAGAGGGTCGCCCCATGATCGAGATCCTCAGTCCCACGGAGGTTGCACGCGGACGGGTCACCGGCGCGCTCGTCGGTGAGATCCTCCAGACGGTCAAGGCCCGGAGCGCCGCGGGGACCAACCTGCTCGAGATCGACGCCTGGACCAAGGCGATGATCCTCGACGCCGGTGCGGAGTCCTGCTACGTCGACTACGAGCCCTCCTTCGGGCGTGGCCCGTTCGGGCACCACATCTGCACCTCGGTCAACGACGCGGTGCTGCACGGGCTGCCGCACGACTACTCCCTGGCCGACGGAGACGTCCTCACGCTCGACCTCGCGATCCTCAAGGCCGGGGTCGCGGCCGACGCCGCCATCACGTTCGTCGTCGGCGGTGCCGAGAAGCAGCCCGAGGGCGGGGCGCTCATCGCCGCCACCGAACGGGCGCTCGAGGCCGGGATCGCGGCCGCCGGCCCGGGAGCGCGGATCGGCGACCTGTCGCACGCCATCGGCACGGTGCTCACCGAGGCGGGCTACCCGGTCAACACCCAGTTCGGCGGGCACGGCATCGGGTCGACGATGCACCAGGACCCGCACGTGTCCAACACCGGCCGGCCGGGTCGCGGGTTCACGCTCCGCCCGGGGCTGATGCTCGCCCTCGAGCCGTGGGTCATGGCCGACACCGCAGAGCTCGTCACGGACGCCGACGGGTGGACGCTGCGCAGCGCGACCGGCTGCCTCACCGCGCACACCGAGCACACGATCGCCATCACCGACCACGGCGCGCAGGTCCTCACCCTCCCGGGCGGCTCGCGCGGCTAGGACGCGACCCGCAGGTGGTCGGGCAGCTCACGGACAGCGCTGCTGGTGACGACATAGGTCGCGAGCAGGTCGACCCCGAGCTCGCGAGAGCGGTCGACGGCGGCCTGGTGGCACGCCCGGTCGTCGTCGGTGAACAGCGCCGAGCCCATCCGGCCGAGCGCCAGCACGAGCGCCGGTGGCCTGAGGTCGGCCACGACCTTGTCGAGCACGAATCCGACCTGCTCCGGGGTGGGTGGGCCCATCTCGCCCACGACGACGGGCGTCGTGACCCGGTGGGCCTCGTCGAGGAACACGAGGGCGAGGCAGCCGGTCTCGCGGTCGGCATGGGAGACGAAGAGGTCGACGGCGTCGGCGCGCAGCACCGGGTCGTCGAGCGGGAGGTCGCGGAAGTTCGGGGGCAGGTTCTCGAAGGTCATGCCGCCGATGCTGCCCGGTGGCGGCGAAACGGCCGCGGGCTTTTCCACAGCCTCCACACGGCCCTGGCGGGCTACTCCCAGGGGGTGGAGAGCACGACCGTCGTCCGCGTGGACACGTTGGCCTTGGCGCGGATCGTCGCCAGCAGCTCCTCGAGCTCGTGCGGCGTGGCCACCCTCACCTTGAGGACGTAGTTCATGTCACCGGCCACCGAGTGGCACTCCTCGACCGCCGGCACGTCGCGCAGCCGGTCCGGGATGTCGTCGGGGGCTGCGGGGTCCAGCGGCGTGATCGAGATGAACGCCGTCATGGCGACCCCGATGGCGGCGTGGTCGATCCTGGCCGTGTAGCCCTTGATGACGCCCCGCTTCTCGAGTCGCCGCACACGCTGGTGCACGGCCGACGTCGACATGCCCAGCGCCCGTCCGAGGTCGGTGTAGCTCATCCGGCCGTCGGTCGAGAGCTGGTCGACGATCTTGCGGTCCAGGTCCTCCACGGGGCCAACCCTAGGGCCACAGGGCACGATGTCCGGCATGACGGCACCGTCGAGAACGACAACCTCCCCACGCGGCTCCCTGATCGTGCTGGCGGTGCTCACCGTCGTGTGGCTCGGCTGGCTCGTGTGGTTCCTCTCGGCGCCCGACCGCAACCCCGGCGGGCAGTGCGCGGGACTGGGCTTCGGGTGCACGCCGACCCCGCGCGACGTCGCGTCGTTCGTCGGCGTCATCGGCCTCGCCCCGCTGAGCGTCCTCGTGCTCGTCGTGACGCTCGTGGTCCGCCTCGTGCGGACCCGCTCGGGCTCTCGCCGCACCGTGTGGGACGTCGTCGTCGGCGCCGTGCTGTTCGCGGCTGGGGCCCTGTGGCTCGTCGGCACCCTCACCGGGGCGTTCTGAGCCCTCCCCCGGCCCCGGCACCGCCCAACTAGGCTGCCGCCATGACGACGGACCGGCTCCTGCTCCTCGACTCCGCCTCGCTGTACTTCCGCGCGTTCTACGGCGTCCCGGACCAGCGCACGTCGCCCGACGAGCACCCCACCAACGCCCTGCGGGGCTTCCTCGACATGATCGCCACGCTCGTCACGGCGCACCAGCCCACGCACCTCGTCGCCTGCTGGGACAACGACTGGCGGCCCCAGTTCCGGGTCGACCTCATCCCGAGCTACAAGGCCCACCGCGTCGGTGGCCCTGCCGCGACGGCGCCGAGCCCCGCTCCGGGCGACGCCCCCGACCAGGCCCACCCCGCCTCCGACGACACCGCTGCCGAGGAGGTCCCCGACGACCTCGCCCCCCAGGTGCCGCTCATCGCCGACGCCCTTGCGGCCTTCGGCATCCCCCGCCTCGGCGCCGACGGGTTCGAGGCGGACGACGTCATAGGCACCCTCGTCGAGCGGCACCGCGGCACCATGGCCATCGACGTCGTCACCGGCGACCGCGACCTGCTCCAGCTCATCGACGACGAGAACGCCGTGCGGGTGCTCTACACCGGCAAGGGCGGCGTCCGTGAGCCCGACCTCGGCACGCAGGCCTACCTCCAGGACCGGTATGCCGTGCCGTCCGGTGACGCGTACGCCGACATGTCGATCCTGCGCGGCGACACCAGCGACGGCCTCCCCGGTGTCAAGGGCATCGGTGACAAGACCGCGGCCCAGCTCATCGCGGCCTACGGGACCCTCGACGGCCTGCGCAAGGCGATCGAGGAGGGTGACCCGGCCATCAAGGGAGCCCGGCGGGCCAACCTCGAGGCGGCCGCGGCATACCTCGACGTCGCACCTCGCGTGGTGCGCGTCGCCCGTGACGCCCCGGTCGCGCAGGTCGACGCCGCGCTGCCCAAGGCGGTGGCCGACACGCGCCTGCTCAGCGAGCTGGCGTCGACCTATGGCATCACCAACCCGATCAACCGGGTCCTCGCCGCACTCCAGATCCCCTGAGCCGCAGGCGAGCTCAGTCGAGGCGGTCAGCCGCGACAACGCCTCGCCGGACGCCGTCGATGGCCTTGCGCGCCGACCGGCGCAGCTCGGTGTCGGTGGCGGCGTCGGCGATCTGACCGAGCAGGTCGACGATCTGCTTGCACCGGCGCACGAAGTCACCGGCCGCCATGTCCTGCCCGCGCAGCACGGCGTCGAGCCGCTCGCCGCTCGCCCAGCGGTGCACCATCCAGGCCATGCCGCCGTCCGGGGCCACGGTCGTCTCGAGGCCGTGCTGTGCCTCGAGGTCGTCGAGCTCGCTCCACAGGCGCTGCATCTCGGTGACCGCCGTGGCGACCTCGTCGTTGGGCATCCGGGGTGAGGGGTCGACCTGCTCGTGCCGGGGCTCGTGGACGAGCGTCGAGACGCACGCAGCGAGCCCCTGGGCGTCGAGCCGCTTCCAGACGTCGCGCCGCAGGCACTCGGCCGCGAGCAGGTCACGCTCGGTGTAGAGGCGACGCAGCCGCTCGCCGCGGTCGGTGACGGCGTTGTCGTCGTCGAGGTAGCCGAGCTGGCGCAGCACCACGCAGATCCGGTCGAACGTGCGTGCCACGCTGTTGGTGCGGCCCTCGACCTTGCGCTGCAGGCCCGAGGTCTCACGCTTGAGGCGGTACCAGCGCTCGGCCCACCGGGCGTGGTCCTCACGCTCGGGGCACTGGTGGCACGGGTGGGCCTTGAGCTCCTCGCGCAGGTGCGCGATCCGGTCGTTCTCCTGCGCCGCCTCGCGGCCGGCCTCCCTGGCCGACTTCGGCGGCGGGTCGTGCGGCACGGCGATCCGCATCGTCGTCGCGAGGTCACGACGCGCCTTCGGCGACTTGGGGTTGAAGTGCTTGGGGACGGTGATGCGGGCCGCGGCCTCGACGGGCACGGGGACGTCGGTGAGCGTGAGCCGGCGGAACTGGCGATCCTCGGTGACGACCCCGGGGCCACTCGGCACGCCCTTGCCGGTGCGCGCCGACTGGACGACGACGGCCCAGCCGGAGCGACGACCGGCGGGCACCTTGACGACGTCGCCGACCTTGAGGTTCTCGAGGCTGATCGCGGCCTCGGCCCGCCGGCTGGCCGAGCGCTTCTTGGCGCCGTCCTTCTCGGCGTCGGCGATGGCGCGACGCAGCCCGGCGTACTCGCGGAAGTCCCCGAGGTGGCAGTGCATCGACTCGGCGTAGCCGTCGAGCGCCTCCTCGTTGCGACGCACCTTGGTGGCGAGCCCGACGACGGCACGGTCGGCCTGGAACTGGGCGAACGACGTCTCGAGGATGTCGCGGGCGACCTGGCGACCGACCTGGGCCACGAGGTTGACCGCCATGTTGTAGGTCGGCCGGAAGCTCGAGCGCAGCGGGTAGGTGCGGGTCGACGCCAGGCCACCCACGGCGATCGGGTCGAGCCCGCGGCTCCACTGCACCACGGCGTGGCCCTCGATGTCGATGCCCCGACGGCCGGCACGCCCGGTGAGCTGGGTGTACTCGGCGGGGGTGACGTCGACGTGCGCCTCGCCGTTGAACTTCACGAGCTTCTCGAGGACGACGGTGCGCGCCGGCATGTTGATGCCCAGCGCCAGGGTCTCGGTGGCGAAGACGGCGCGGATCCGGCCGGCGGTGAAGAGCTCCTCGACGATCTCGCGGAAGAGCGGGAGCATCCCGGCGTGGTGGCACGCGAAGCCGCGCGACAGCCCCTCGACGAAGTCGAAGTAGCCCAGGATGCCCAGGTCCTCCTCGGCGAGCGAGCCCATGCGTTCCTCGACGTGGCGACGGATCCGCTCGCCCTCGCGCTGCGGGATGAGCCGGGTGTCGGTGGACAGCAGCTGGCCGACGGCGGCCTCGCAGCCCATCCGGCTGAAGATGAACGTGATCGCGGGCAGCAGACCGTCGCGGTCGAGCTGGGCGATGACCTCGGCGCGGGTGGCGCCGCCGCCCGGTCGCCCACCGCGGACGAACCCGCGGTCGTCGCGACCCGAGGAGCCGCCGGGCCCGCCCTGCCTGCCGTTGCCGCCCGGTCCCCCGCGAGGGCCCTGGCCGGCATACCCGGGTCCGCCGGCACCCCCGCGACCGGGACCGCGTCCGCGGTCGCGACCCATGTCCCGGCCGCGCCCACGGTCGCGGGTGCTCCCCCGCACCCACCCGTCGTCGGCTCGGCGCTGGTCGGCTCCCCGGATGGCCTGGACGAGGTCGGGGTTGACCCGCGGTGTCGACCCGTCCTCGCGGGGCTCGGCGGTCTCGTCGACGAAGAGGTCGAACAGCGAGCTGCCGACGAGCATGTGCTGCCACAGCGGCACCGGGCGGTGCTCGGAGACGACGACGGCGTGGTTGCCGCGCACCTCGGCGAGCCAGTCGCCGAACTCCTCGGCGTTGCTCACGGTCGCGGACAGCGAGATCACCTGCACCGACTCGGGCAGGTGGATGATGACCTCCTCCCACACGGCGCCGCGGAAGCGGTCGGCGAGGTAGTGGACCTCGTCCATGACGACGAAGCCGAGGTTGCGCAGGGTCGAGCTCCCGGCATAGACCATGTTGCGCAGGACCTCGGTCGTCATGACGACGACCGGCGCCTCGCCGTTGACCGACGAGTCACCGGTGAGCAGGCCGACCTTGTCGACGCCGTGGACGGCGACGAGGTCGTGGTACTTCTGGTTCGACAGGGCCTTGATCGGGGTCGTGTAGAACGCCTTGCGTCCCGTCGCCAGCGCCAGGTGGACTGCGAACTCCCCGACAATCGTCTTGCCGGCGCCGGTGGGCGCGGCGACGAGGACCCCCTGACCTGCCTCGACGGCCAGGCAGCCCTGAACCTGGAAGTCGTCCAGAGGGAACTCCAACGAGGCCGTGAATGCCGCCAGATGAGGGCCCGGAGTGCTCATGCCGGTCAGGCTACGTCAGGACGGTCACCGCTCCGGGGACGACCTCGCAGTCGAGTGGCAGCGGTTCGAACCGCTCACCGTCGGCGTAGGACACGATCCCCCTGGCCTCGAGCCGGACGCGGCGACCGCGGAGGATCTCGACGGCGGGGTGGCTCACGTGCTCGCCCTTGAAGACCTTGGGGAAGACGCGCAGCAGCGTCGGGATCGACACCTCGTGGAGGATGAGGACGTCGAGCATGCCGTCGTCGTAGCTCGCCTCCGGGACGACCTTCATGCCTCCCCCGTATGCCGGCCCGTTGGCGACCGCGACGAGCATCGCCTTGGTCTCGTGCCGGGTGCCGTCGATCTCGACGACGTAGGGAATGGGCCGGAAGACACCGAGCTCGCGGGCGATCGCGAGGTTGTAGCGCATCTGGCCCTTGGGCCAGCGCCAGCCGTTGGCGCGCTCGTTGACGACGGCGTCGAAGCCGGCGGCCAGGACCCCGACGAACCAGCGTGCCTCACCCCGGGCGGTGACCAGCCGGATCGCGTCGATGCGCCGCGTGGCGCCACGGGTGATCCGCTCGACGGCCTTGGCCGCGTCGCGCACCGGCAGTCCGAGCTCACGGGCGTTGTCGTTGCCCGTGCCGGCGGCGATGATGCCCAGGGGGACGTCGGTGCCGGCGACGAGATTGACGCCGAGGTGGACCATGCCGTCACCACCGGCGACGACGACGACGTCGACCGACCCCTCGAGGATCGCGGCCCGGCCGCGCGCGAGGGCGTGTGCCCCGTCCATCGCCGACAGGTCGACGACCTCATGGCCGGCAGCGGCCAGGAGCGATGCGGCCTCACGACCGATCCGGGCACCGGTGTTCTTGCCGGCCGTCGGGTTGATGACGAGGCCGACCCGCATCGCACCGCTCACTGAAGGTTGCCAACACTGGTGTGGTTCACAGGGGGACGTTAGCCGGTGTCGGCGCCGGTCAGGACCGGAACCTCCGCACCCTCAGGGTGGTTGAACGTTTGACCTGTCGCGGGCACGTCACGGCGGCCCTAGCCTCGCCTCACCATCAGCCAGGGGTGCTGATCGAATCGAAGGGGAAATTCATGGGGTTCATGAGGACACGCGTTGTCGGTGTGCTGACAGCCGCAACTGCCGCCCTGAGCGTTGCTGCGATGGCACCGGCCTCCGGCGCGACGCAGCTGCCGGCGGCTTCCAGCCAGGGGATGACGTCGACCCTCGTCCAGTCGGCGCCTCTCGCGCCCTCGGGGACGCAGGAGCTCGTCTCCGACGGGCAGTACGTGAGCATCAGCCAGTGGGGGTTGGTCTGCGGGAGCAACGAGCGGACGACCGACTCGTACGTCAAGGGACTGGTGCAGGTGGCGATGATGTACCGCCACTGCACCACGGGCACGGGCTCGGTCTACCGCAAGGCGGATGCGCGCTACGCCCAGGACGGCTACTGCCGAGAGATCCGGGCGAACACCGCCCGCGTCATCCAGGTGATGTACGTCATCCCCTTCAGGGACGCCTTCGGCAACGCGTACGCCTGCTAGTCGGTAGGCGCCCGGGTCACCTTCCGGCCCGGGTCGCCTTACGACCCACCGTGCAGGCCGGGCACGGGACGACACGGTCCCGTTGTCGGGTCGGCGCTCGGACGTCCAGGGAAGTGTCATGGCATTCAGGCAGCACCGTAGCCGTCAGGCCTCGTCCGCGGTCGTCTCTCACCTGCTGCGTTGCGTCACGACCGTGTCTCTCACCGTTGTCGCGCTTGCCGGGTGCGGGCCCACAGCTCCCGCCCAGGTGGCTACGCAGGCGGGTGCTCTGGCCCAGGTCGCCGTGACGGGTGACGCCACCAAGGAGCCAACCGTCACCATCGCCAGCGCGCCGCTCACGGTCACCGGAGTCGAGAAGCGAATCCTCACAGCTGGATCGGGCCCCGCACTCCAGAAATCCGATCTCGCAGCTGTCCAACTCCAGGTGCACAACGGGACCAACGGTTCCCTGGCCATGAGCACCTGGGGAGGCAGGACGCCGGGACGCATCGACATGTCCTCCCCGGGGACCCTCCCGATCCTGATCGACCAGCTGGAGGGCGCGAGGCAGGGAGAACGTCTGCTCTTCGTCGCGCTGTCCTCGGAGGCCTTCGGGCCCGAGGGAAACCCACCGCTGGGGCTCGAACCCACTGACCCGGCAGTGTTCGTCATCGATGTCGTCGGGGTGAGCAAGCCGCTGCCCGCTGCGACGGGCGTGGTCGTGGCACCCCGGCCGGGGCTGCCCACGGTGCTGATGGACGGCACAGGTCCACCCCGGGTCAGAATGCCGCAGACATCGGCACCTGAGAGCACGTTGAGCCAGCCGCTGGTGTCCGGCCGAGGCCAGAAGGTCGTCGCGGGGCAGCTGGTGCGGGTCGCCTACACGGGGTACCTCTGGGCATCAGGAAAGCGGTTCGCTGCCGACTCATCCCTGACGACACCCATCGGGACGTCCCAGTCACTGCCCGGCTGGGACCGGGCCCTTGTCGGACAGAGCGTGGGGAGCCGACTTCTGCTCGTGGTCCCGCCCGCGGAAGGCTACGGACCTCAGGGCAAGGGGGATGTCGGCGGTACCGACACGATGGTCTTCGTCATCGATGTCCTCGCGGCGATCTGACGCGGGTCGTCGGGATCTAGAGGCTTGAGGCCTCGTCGTCCGAGGCCTCGAGCCAGTCGGGACGGTCCTGGGCCCGGCGCCGGTCGAGGATGCGGGCAACCCCGTAGGCCACGAAGTACAGGATGATGAGAGGGGTGGCGAGCAGGAGCATCGTGTAGGGGTCGGGGGTGGGCGTCGCGATGGCGGCGAAGACGAAGATGATGACGATCGCGGGTCGCCACCCCTTGAGCATCACCCGAGACGGCAGGACGCCGACCACGTTGAGCGCGACGAGCACCACCGGGAAGAGGAACGCGATCCCGAAGACGAGGATGAAGCGCGTGACGAACGAGAAGTACAGCGAGGCCTCGGGCAGGTTGGCCGCGCCCTCCGGCGTGAAGCCGAGGAGGATCTCGACCGCCTTGGGCAGGGTCGTGTAGCCGAACCAGCAGCCGCCGAGGAAGAGCGGGACGATCGCCGCGATGAACATTAGCGAGATGCGCTTCTCCTTGCGGCTCAACCCGGGAACCACGAAGGCCCATGCCTGCCAGAGCCACATCGGCGCGGACATGATCGTGCCCGCCCAGATCGCCAGGCTGAGCCGCTGCGAGAACGCCGCCGTCAGTCCCGCGTAGTTGAGGTCGATGAGCGAGCCCTCGCCGCGCTGCCTGGCGATGTTCGCGATCGGGGCGGTGAGGTGCTCGTAGATGATGTCGAAGAGGTACCAGCCGACGACCGAGCACACGATGAGCGCGGCGGCTGCGATGAAGAGGCGTCGCCGGAACTCCCGCAGGTGGTCGCCGAGCGACATCCTGCCTTCGGGGTCGCGCTCTCGCCGCCGGGGCAGGCGAGGACGACCGGGTCTCGCAACTCGGGCCATGGGAAGGTCGGGTCAGACGATCTTGCGGTGTGCGTCGCCGGTCTGCTCGCCCGACACGTTGTCGGTCCGGGGCGCGTCCTCGGAGATCGGCGACGTGCCCTGGGCCGTCGTCGGGTCGACGTCGGCCTCGCGACGCACGGTCTCGCCGGGAACGGTCTCGGACTTCTTGTCCTTGCCGTCGTTCTTCATCTCGTCGACCTCGGACTTGAACACGCGGGCCGAGCGACCGAGGCTGCGAGCTGCGTCCGGCAGGCGCTTCCAGCCGAAGATGACGATGAGGAGCACCGCAAGGATGATGATCTCGGAAGATCCGAGTCGTCCACCGAACATGAGTTGCCTTCTTCCGATGAGGGTCTGTGGTCAGTCTACGTCGTGGGTTCGTGGAGCGAGCGCTGCCGAGGCCCGCGCGGCGATGCGTTCACGCAGGTCCTGTGGTGAGACGACGAGCACGTGTCCGCCCATCCGGAGGACGAGTCGCTCGAGCCAGGCCGTGTCGGCGGTCCGCAGGGTGATCGTGCGGGACCCGTCGGCCTCGTCGCTCGTGGTCTCGACCGGGTAGTAGTCGCTCACCCAGAGCGCGCCGGGCAGCAGCCGCAGCGTCACCAGGAGGTCGGACTCGGTGGGGCTGAAGATGCTCTCGCCGAGCTCTCGCGGCGACACGCCCTCGGGCGGGGTGCCGTCGTCGTCGAGCACGGTGAGCGCCTCGACGCGGTCGAGCCGGAACATCCGCACGCCGACGGCGCGGTGGCACCAGCCCTCGAGGTACCAGTGGCCCTCGGCGGCGATGACGCGCATCGGGTCGACGTCGCGCTCGGTCGACTCGTCGCGACCGGGCACGTGGTAGGTCAGGTGCAGGCGCCGGTGCTGCTGCACGCCCTCCCTGGCGTGGGCCAGCACCTCGGGGTCGACGGCGTCCGTGAGGTCGACCGACACGCGCGACGCCGGCTCGGCGGCGGTCCCGGCCGCGGCCTCGAGCTTGGCCAGCGCGCGCTCGATCGCGTCGCGCTCCGTGAGTCCCGGGACGTCGAGCAGGGTCCGCAGGCCGACGATGAGGGTGACGGCCTCGTCGACACCGAGCCGCAGGGGTCGCGAGATCGTGTCGGCATTGCCCACGAAGACCCGACCCTCCTCCCAGTCGGCCTCGATGAGCTCGTCGGGCATCTGGCCGTAACCGCAGAGGAAGAGCAGGTTGAGGTCGGACTCGAGCTGCTCGACGGTGACGCCCAGCCCCTGCGCGGCCTCCTCGAGCTCGATCCCCTGCCGGTTGACGAGCCACGGCACCATCGTCAGCAGACGGGTGAGCCGGGTGGTCGCGGTCTCGGTGGCCATCACGCACCTGCCTCGTGGGCGGCGAGCACGCCCCGCAGGTGGCTCTGCACCCGGTCGAGCAGCTCGGACGGATCGAGGACCTGGACGTCGTCGGCGTGACCGGCCACCTCGGCGGCGAACGCGTCGACGTCGTGGAAGTCGATGGTCACCTCGGACCAGCTCCCGTCGGTGTCGGAGGTGCGGGTGGCGCGGCGGCGCAGGCTGTGGCCGGCGCCGGGGCGGACGAGCAGGCGGGCGACGCGGGTCTCGCCGCTGGGCGCGGAGCGCTCGACGAGGACGCGCGCCTCGAAGTCGTCCGGGACATCGAAGGTGCCGGGGCGCCCGGCGGTGCGGACCGTGCCGTCGATGCGTGAGAGCCGGAAGACGCGGGTGTCGTCACGGTCGAGGTCGTGGCCGGCGAGGTACCAGCGCCCGTGCCACTGCACGAGCGACCACGGCTGGACGGTGCGCACCTGGGCCTCGGCGCGCTCGGGTCGGCGGTAGCCGAAGGTGATCGGCGTCCGGCTCAGCACGGCGTCCTTGACGGCCTCGAACGCCGGCTCGGTGGTGCGCAGCCGCGGCTCGATCCCGATGAGGGCCCCCTCGTCACGCTCGACGTCGGAGGCACGCAGCTTGCGCAGCGCCTGGGCGGCCGGACCGGCCATCGAGGCCTGGGCCCAGCTGCGGCTGGCGAGACCGAGCACGGCGAGCTCGTCGGGCTCGAACTCGATGTCGGGCAGGGCGTAGTCGCGCTGGTGGATCCGGTAGCCGGGCTCGTCCTCGTGGAGGACGTCGATCTCCTCGGTCACGAGCGGCACGCCGAGGGCGCGCAGCTCGTCCTTGTCGCGCTCGAACATCCGGTCGAAGGCCTCGGTCGAGGCGGTCTCGCCGTACTGCGGCACGAGACCCCGGATCTGGGCCTTGGCGAGCGGGCGGCGCGTGTAGAGGAGCACGAGAACGAGGTTGAGGAGCCGCTCGGTCTTGGCCGCCGGCCCCGTCGCTGCGCTCATGATGTCCGACGGTAGTCGATACCCTGCCTCCCGTGATGCAGTGGCGCGAGGGCGTGGTCGTCCGACAGGTCCGGGAGTGGCCGGGAGCGGTGGAGTATGCCGTGAGCCTGGCTCCCGCGACCGACCCACCGAGCGAGGTGCGAGCCCTCGCCTACACAGGGATGGTCGGTCGACCCGAGCCCGGCGACCGGGTGGTCCTCAACGCCTCGGCCCTGCTCAAGGGACTCGGCACCGGTGGCCTCGCCTTCGTCGTGGCCCTGCCCGACCGCCTGCCCGAGGATGCGCCCGACTCCCCCGGCCACATCGTCAAGGCCCGCTACACGCCCCAGCAGCAGATGTTCCTCGCCGTCGACGAGCAGGACAGCCCGCACCACCACGTCCTTCGGGACGCCGAGTCCCTCGAGGGCATGCCCGTCGTCGTCGCGGACCTGCACTCGGCCCTGCCCGCGATCATCGCCGGTGTCCGGCTCGCCCGTCCGGAGGCGCGGGTCGCGTACGTCATGACCGACGGCGGGGCTCTCCCCCTGGCCTTCTCGCGCGCGGTCGCCGGGCTCAAGGAGGCGGGCTGGATCGCTGCGACGATCACCGTGGGCCAGGCCTTCGGCGGGGACCACGAGGCCGTCTCCCTGCACAGCGGCCTGCTCGCGGCCCGGCACGTCGTCGGTGCCGACGTCACCGTGGTGGCGCAGGGACCCGGCAACGTCGGCACCGGCACCCCGTGGGGCTACTCCGGGGTGGCCGTCTCGGAGGTCCTGCACTCGACGCACGTCCTCGGCGGCACGAGCATCGCGGCGCTGCGCGTCTCGGGGGCTGACCCCAGGGCGCGGCACCGCGGGATCTCGCACCACAGCACGACGGCATACGGGAAGGCCCTGCTGTCACCGGCGATCGTCCCCGTGCCCGCGGGCGGCGGACAGCTCGCGGCGCTCGTCCGCAGCCAGGCCGCGCGGCTCGCCGAACGCAGCCGTGCCGACCTCGACGTCGTCGAGATCGGCACGGAAGGTGTGCTGGAGGCCCTGCGTCAGAGCCCGGTGACGCTGTCGACCATGGGTCGCGGCCTCGAGGAGGACCTCGCCGGGTTCGTCGTCAGCGCCGTCGCCGGGGTCTGCGCCGCCGGACGCGTCAGCGAACGCTGACGAGGTCGACGACGAAGATCAGGCTCTCGCCGGGCTTGATGACGGCGCCGGCGCCGCGCTCGCCGTAGGCGAGGTCGCTCGGGATGTGCAGGCGGCGGCGACCGCCCTCCTTCATGCCGACGATTCCCTCGTCCCACCCCCGGATGACCTGGCCGACGCCCAGACGGAAGTCGAGCGGCGCGCCACGGTTCCACGAGGCGTCGAACTCCTCGCCGGTCGAGTGGGCGACACCGACGTAGTGGGCCGACACGGTCGAGCCGACCGTGGCCTCGGCACCGTCACCGACGGTGAGGTCCTCGACGACGAGCTCGGTGGGGGCCTCGTCGCCCGGGAAGTCGATCTCCGGCTTGGTCGTGGTGGGGTCGAAGCCCATGGTGGGGTCCTTTCGGGAGGTGGTGTGCGCTGCTGTACGGGCGGTCAGACGGCGCCGAGGATGTCGACGACGAAGACCATGGTGTCGGTGCCCTTGATGTCGCCCTGACCCTGGGTGCCGTAGCCGTCGGCGGGCGGGACGACGAGCAGGAGGCGGCTGCCGACGGTCTGGCCGACGATCGCCTTGTCCCAGCCGGGCACGACCGCACCGACGCCGATGGCGGTCGGGTAGCCGGTGGCGTTGGAGTCGAAGACCTGGCCGTTGCGCCACAGGGCGCCGGTGTAGGCGACCTTGATGGTCTGGCCCTTCTCGACCTTGGCGCCGGTGCCCGTGACGAGCGGCTGGTTGACCAGGGCGGTGGGCGCCGTGGCCTTGGGCATGGTGATCGTCGCCGCCTTGCCCGGGTTCATCTTCACGGTCGGCAGGCCGGCCTTGGGTGCGACGGCGGCGCCGTCGGCCTCCTTGAGCGGGGCCACGACGTTGTCGACGTCGACGACGAAGAGGATCGGGTCCTCGGCCTTGAGGCCCATGTCGCTCTTGCCCTCGGGCCCGTAGACGTCCTTGGTGGGCGCGCCGAGCAGGAGGCGGGCACCGGGCTTGGCGCCGACCAGGTGCTTGGTGAAGAGCGGGAGCATCTGCTGGTCGGTGAGGTCGATGCCGAGGGTCTGGCCCTCCTTCCAGGTGCTCGTCACGACCTTGCCGTCGGCGCCGTTGACGACCTGGGCCTTGATCGAGAGCATGTCGCTCTTGCCCGCTGCCTTGCCCTCACCCTCGGTGATGACGCGCTTGGTCTCACCGGTGAGCTTGAGCGGCTGGGGCGAGACCGTGACGGTCGGCTCCTTGGCCGGGTCCGAGCCCTCGACCTTGACCTGGGCCAGGGGGCCGGTGTCGGCCTTGGTGCCGCCAGAGCTGCCGGAGCCGCAGCCGACGAGGGCGACGGCGCCGACGGTCAGGGCAGCGGCGAGAGGGGCGAAACGGGCACGGGACACAGCAGATGACCTCAGATCGAGCGGGGGGGTGGGTTCTCCCCACCATAACCACTGGACCTGTCAGCTCCCTGAGATCACCTCGTGGGTCACCTCCGAGGGATCTCACCTGGGGGTCACATCCCCGAGATGAGCCGCTGCACCCTCGGGTCCTCGTTGCGGAACGGGTCCTTGCACAGGACGGTCCGCTGGGCCTGGTCGTTGAGCTTGAGGTGCACCCAGTCGACGGTGAAGTCGCGACGGTGCTCCTGGGCGGCCCGGATGAAGTCGCCGCGCAGCTTGGCGCGCGTGGTCTGCGGCGGCTTGACCTTGGCCTCGAAGATCTCCGGGTCGGTGACCGCGCGCGCCGCCCTGCCACGGGCCTGGAGCAGGTAGAACAGCCCGCGACGCCGCGTGATGTCGTGGTAGGCGAGGTCGATCTGGGCGAGCCGTGGGGAGTCGAGGTCGAGCCCGTGCCTGCTTGCGTAGTCGTCGAGCAGCCTGTACTTGATGATCCAGTCGATCTCGGTGTCGACGGTGCCGTGGTTGCCGCTCTCGACGGCGTCGAGGGTGCGCTCCCAGAGGTCGAGGACCGTCTTGTGGTCGGGGTCGCGGGCCCCCTCGCGCTCGACGTATGCCGTGGCGGCGGTGAGGTACTCGCGCTGCAGGTCGAGGGCGCTGAGCTCCCGGCCGTTGGCGAGCCGCACGAGGCGGCGCCCCGTCATGTCGTGGCTGATCTCACGGATGGCGCGGATCGGGTTCTCGAGGGTGAGGTCGCGCATGACGACGCCGTCCTCGATCATCCGCAGGACGAGGTCGCACGAGCCGACCTTGAGCATCGTCGTGGTCTCGCTCATGTTGGAGTCGCCGACGATGACGTGCAGCCGGCGGTACTGCTCGGCGTCGGCGTGCGGCTCGTCGCGGGTGTTGATGATCGGGCGGCTGCGAGTCGTCGCTGACGAGACCCCCTCCCAGATGTGGTCGGCGCGCTGGCTCACGGCGAACTCGACGCCCTTGGAGGTGCGCACGAGCTTGCCTGCGCCACAGGTGATCTGGCGACTGATGAGGAAGGGCAGCAGCGTGTCCGAGAACACCTGGAAGTCGCCGCCGCGCCCGACGAGGTAGTTCTCGTGGCAGCCGTAGGAGTTGCCGGCGGAGTCGGTGTTGTTCTTGAAGACGTAGATCTCGCCGTTGACGCCGTCCTCGCGCAGTCGGGCCTGCGCGTCGGCGACGAGCCCTTCGACGACCCGCTCCCCCGCCCGGTCGTGGGCGACGAGCTGGCGCAGCGAGTCGCACTCGGCCGTGGCGTACTCGGGGTGGCTGCCGACGTCGAGGTAGAGCCGCGAGCCGTTGGCGAGGAAGACGTTGCTCGAGCGGCCCCAGGCGACGACCTTGCGGAAGAGGTAGCGGGCCACCTCGTCGGGCGTGAGCGTGCGCTGGCCCTCGGACGAGGCGGTGATGCCGTACTCGTTCTCGATCCCGAAGATCCGTCGCTCCATGGCGCCACCCTAGTCTCGGCAGCCGCCCGTCAGGGGGCGGTGACACGGACCTGGAGTCCAGCATCCGAAACGGATGTTCCAGCATCCGGCACGTAACGGCATGTTTGAGGTTCCACAACCTCGTGTTACCGATGAGAGGAATCCCCGATGGCCACGCTGCGTCTCGGCGACACCGCCCCTGACTTCACCGCTGAGACCACCGAGGGTGAGATCAGCTTCCACGACTGGAAGGGCGACGGCTGGGCCGTCCTCTTCAGCCACCCCGCCGACTTCACGCCGGTGTGCACCACCGAGCTCGGTCGCGTCGCCGCCCTCAAGGACGAGTGGGCCGACCGCAACGCCAAGGTGCTCGCCGTCTCGGTCGACGCCATCGACGACCACCACGCCTGGAAGAAGGACATCGAGGAGGTCGGCGGCTCGGCCGTGACCTACCCGATCGTCGCCGACAAGGACCGCAAGGTCGCCGAGCTCTACGACATGATCCACCCGGGCGAGGGCGACACCTCGAGCGTGCGCTCGGTCTTCCTCATCGACCCCAAGGGCAAGGTCCGCCTCACGCTGACCTACCCCAAGAGCGCCGGTCGCAACTTCGACGAGGTCCTGCGCGCCCTCGACGCCCTCCAGGTCAACGACTCCGGCCCGTTCTCGACGCCGGCGGACTGGAAGCGCGGCGAGCGCGTCATCGTCGCCCCGACCGTCTCCACGGAGGAGGCCCGCTCGACGTTCAAGGACGTCGAGGAGGTCAAGCCCTACCTGCGCTACGCGGCGGCGCCCACCGCCTGAGTCCTTCGAACCTCGTATGCCGTGGTGTCCCGATCCCGGGACCCCACGGCATACGTTGTCCCTCATGGCCGACGACATCGCTCTCGAGATCCCCGCTGACCTGCTCCTGCCCGCGTCGGGCACCGGTCCGGGAATCGTCCTGTTCCAGGAGATCTTCGGGGTGACCGACTACATCCGGTCGCGCGCCCGGGACCTCGCCGACCTCGGCTACGTCGTGCTCGTCCCCCACCTCTACGGACGCCTCGGTGACCCGGTGGTCGAGGAGGGCGGCGAGGGGCTCCCCCGCGCGATGGCCCTTCTGGAGGAGGTCGACTGGCAGCTCGCCGTCGCCGACGGTGTCGACGCGGTCGCCGCCCTGCGTGCGCACCCGGCGGTCGAGGGCGGCGTGGGTGTCCTCGGGTTCTGCTTCGGTGGCGGGATGGCGTTCAACGTCGCGGCGGTGGCCGACCCGAAGCCGGACGCGCTCGTGAGCTACTACGGCTCGGCACTGCCCGGTCTGCTCGGGCTCGCCCCCGAGGTGACCTCACCGAGCCTGCACCACTTCGGCGACAGCGACGCCTACATCCCCCTGGACACGGTGCGCGACATCGAGCGAGCGGTCACCGAGGGCTCGGACGACGTGACGTTCGAGGTGCACCCCGGCGCAGGCCACGCGTTCGACAACCCTTCACCGATGTTCCACCACGCCGAGGCGTCGGCGGCCGCGTGGCAGCAGACGACGCAGTGGCTGGCCGAGCACCTCCCGGTGTCCTAGTCGGAGTCGGGTGTCGGCTCGTCGCCGTGGCGCTGGGTCTGCGGGTTGCTCGCCGCCTGCCTCGGGGTGTCGTGGCCCTCGGGCGGCACGTCGTCGGTCGGGTCGTCCGCGGACAGCAGGTGACCGAGCAGGTCGCCGTTGATCCGGCTGAACATGCGCCGGGACCGGGTGCGGTCGAGCACCGCGACCTCGAGCTGGGCCGGGCCGAGCTCGCGGTCAGGGCCGTCAGCGGGGTCGTGGGCGAGACCGGCGACGGCGAGCTGGAGCGCCTGGGCGAGGGTGAGACCCGGCTGCCACTGCTCGGTCAGCCGCTCCTCGATCTGGTCGGAGGCGCCGCCCATGGCGACGAGACCGCGCTCGTCGGCGACGGAGCCGTCGTAGGTGAGCCGGTAGATCTGGTCGCCGAGGGCATCACGACCGACCTCGGCCACGACGATCTCGACCTCGTAGGGCTTGGACTCCTGGGTGAACACCGTGCCGAGCGTCTGCGCGTAGGCGTTCGCCAGCCCACGGGCGGTGACGTCGCTGCGGTCGTAGGAGTAGCCGCGCAGGTCGGCGTAGCGCACGCCGGCGACGCGGAGGTTCTCGAACTCGTTGTACTTGCCGACGGCGGCGAAGGCGATGCGGTCGTAGATCTCACCGATCTTGTGCAGGCTGCGCGACGGGTTCTCGGCGACGAAGGCGATGCCGTGGTCGTAGCCGAGGACGACGACAGACCGGCCGCGGGCGATGCCCTTGCGGGCGAAGTCGGCCCGGTCCTTCATGAGCTGCTCGGGAGAGACGTAGAACGGCATACCGGCGGTCATGAGCCACTCCCGTCTCGACGGCCACCGGGGTTGCCGTGGCGGTGGGCGATGATCTCGTCGACGACCGGCGCGACCGCGTCGTCGGCGACGAACCGGGCGCCGTCGGCGGTGACGACGGCCACGGTGGGCCAGATCCGTCGTCCGACGTCGGGGCCACCCGTCGCCGAGTCGTCGTCGGCGGCGTCCCACAGCGCCTCGACGGCGACCCGGACGGCCTCGTCGGCGGTCATGCCGGGACGGTAGAGCTTCTTCATCGCGCCGCGGGCGAAGAGCGAGCCCGAGCCGATGCTGTGGTGGTCGTGCTCCTCGTAGCAGCCGCCGGTGACGTCGTAGGAGAAGATCCGGCCCAGCGCCTCGTGGTGGTCGTATCCCGCGAAAACGGGGACGACGCTCAGGCCCTGCATGGCCATGCCGAGGTTGCCGCGGATCATCGAGGCGAGCCGGTTGGCCTTGCCCTCGAGGGACATGAGCGTGCCCTCGATCTTCTCGTAGTGCTCGAGCTCGACCTGGAACAGCCGCACGAGCTCGATCGCGAGCCCGGCCGTCCCGGCGATGCCGACCACGGAGAACTCATCGGTCGCGAAGACCTTCTCCATGTCGCGGTTGGCGATGATGTTGCCCATCGTGGCCCTGCGGTCACCGGCCATGAGGACGCCGCCCTCGAACGTCAGCGTGACGATGGTCGTGCCGTGCGGGGCGTCGATCGTGGCGCCCGGCGGCAGACCGCGACGCGAGGGGATGAGGTTCGGCTCGTGCTCCGCGACGAAGTCCGTGAACGACGACGAACCGGTGCGCAGGTATGCCGCGGGGAGACCGCCGCCGTCGGGCACCGGGCTCACTCGCCGCCCTTCTGGACGAAGCCGCGCACGAACTCCTCGGCGTTGGTCTCGAGGACCCCGTCGATCTCGTCGAGGATGTCGTCGATGTCGGTGTCGGCGACCTGCGCGGCCGGGGCGGCTGCGGGCTCGGGGGTGTCGTCAGGGCCGTCGTCGCGTCGCGTGGGCTTGATCTGTTCCTGGCCGGCCATGGGAGTCCTCCTGGTGTCGCCGCGCACCCCGGAGGGTGCCTCTGTGAGCGAGCCTAGTCGGAGGGGCGGTCGGCGACGGCGAGCGACGCGAGGAGCGACCGGATGTCGGGCGCCCCCTCGACCAGCTCACCCACGGCCGCCTTCGTGCCACGCAGCGGCTCGAGGATCGGGATGCGCTGCAACGTCCGCTCCCCCGGCACCTCGACGACCACCGAGTCCCACGACGCGGCCACGACGGACTCGGGGAACTTGCGCAGGCATGCGCCCCGGAACCAGGCCCGGGTGTCCTCGGGTGCGGCGTCCATGGCCCGGGTGGCTTCCTCGTCCGTGACGAGCACCTCCACCCGGCCGGTGGCGGCGAGGCGGTGGGCCAGGCCACGGTCGGCGCGCACGTCGGACCACTGGATGTCGACGGCCTTGAGCCGCGGGTCGCCCCAGCCGAGCGAGTCACGCTCGCGGTAGCCCTCGAGGACCGAGAGCTTGGCCACCCAGTCGACCCAGCGACGGGCGTCCATCGGGTCGCCCTCGAGCGCCGTGAGCACCGTGTCCCACCAGTGCAGGACCTCGGTCGTCTCGGCGTCGACGTCGCTCCCCCACTTCGTGTCGACGTAGTCGGACGTGAGCTCGTGGTAGGTCCGGAGCAGCTCGACCGGGCGGATCGAGCGACCGTCGGCGAGCTCGATCGTCGACGTCAGCGACGGGTCGTGGCTCACGGCCTGGAGGGTGCGCACCGGCGAGGCGACCGAGAGGTCGCTCGTGAAGGCGTCGTCCTCGATCATCGCGAGGACGAGCGAGGTCGTGCCCATCTTGAGCAGGTTGGCGACGTCGCAGTGGTTGGCGTCGCCGAGGATGACGTGGAGCCGGCGGTAGAGGTCTGCGACGGCGTGGGGCTCGTCGCGGGTGTTGATGATCGGCCGCTTGAGGGTCGTCTCGAGGCCGACCTCGGTCTCGAAGAAGTCGCTGCGCTGGGCCAGCTGGTAGCCGGGGGTGCGGGAGTCGACGCCGATCCCGACCCGGCCGGACCCGCACATCACCTGGCGCACGACGAAGAACGGCGTGAGCTGCGAGATGATCCGCGAGAACGGCGTGCGGCGCGACATGAGGTAGTTCTCGTGGGTCCCGTAGGAGGCGCCCTTGCCGTCGGTGTTGTTCTTGTAGAGGTTGACGCCCGGCGGGACGGTCGCGAGCCGGTGGACCGCCTCGCGCATGACGAGCTCACCGGCCTTGTCCCAGACGACCGCGTCACGCGGGGTCGTCACCTCGGGCGAGGAGTACTCGGGGTGGGCATGGTCGACGTAGAGCCGCGCCCCGTTGGTGAGGACGACGTTGGCCATCGTCGGGTCCTCGATGTCGGTGAGCTGGCTCGGGTGCGCCGTGCCGCGGCCCATGTCGAACCCGCGCGCGTCGCGCAGCGGCGCCTCGTCGGCGTAGTCCCACGACGCCTGCGCGGGACGGATCCCCCGGCTCGCGGCATACGTCGTCACGACGTCACCGGAGAGCACCATCGGGTTCGCACCCGGGGCACCCGGGACGGAGATGCCGTACTCGGTCTCGATGCCCATGACCCGGCGAACGGTCATGACACCACCTCTGCGGCACCGGTGAAGGACATGGGTGCAAGCCAACCACGACCACGGCATACTCCCCGCATGCGCTCGTACCGCGGAATGTCACCCCTCACCACGGCCACCGTGGCGGTCATCGACCGCCTGCGGGTCCCGGTCGAGGAGATGGACGAGCAGCAGCGGCACGAGGCCCGCGGTTCGACCTACCCGGCGAGGCCGCCGCACTCGTGGGTGACCGGCGTCGCGGACCCGGCCGTGGGCATCACCTTCGGGACCGCTCCGGCCCGCGACGGCTACGAGATCCCGCTGCGGATCTACCGTCCCCGCGCCATCCGCGACGTCCAGGACGACGTGCCCGTCATCGTCTGGTTCCACGGTGGCGGCTGGGTGCTCGGCAACGTCGTGAACTACGACCCGCTGTGCACCCACCTCGCCGCCGGGGTCGGTGCTGTCGTCGTGAGCGTCGACTACCGGCTCGCGCCCGAGCACCCCGCGCCCACAGCGGCCCACGACGCGGTCGACGCGACGACGTGGGTCGCGGCCCAGTCCGACGTCCTGCGGGCCGATGCGCACCGGATGGCGGTGGCCGGCGACTCGGCCGGTGGCAACCTCGCCGCCGTGGTCGCGCAGGTCGTGGCGTCGACGGGCGCGGACTGGATCCGGCACCAGGCCCTCCTGTATCCCGCGACCGACCTCACGATGTCGTCACCGTCGATCGAGGAGCATGCGCACGCACCGATCCTCACCCGCGACTCGATCCTCGCCTTCCGCGACCACTACGTCCCGGAGCAGGACTACGAGAACCCGCTGCTGTCACCGCTCTTCGGCGACCTCACCGGTCTCCCGCCGGCGCTGATCCAGACCGCGGACCTCGATCCGATCCGGGACGACGGAAGCCGGTATGCCGTGGCGCTGCGCGCGGCGGGTGTCGAGGTGCGCCACACGAACTACCTGCGGGTGCCACACGGGTTCGCCAGCTTCCCCCGCGCCTCGGCGGCGGGCTCGCAGCACCGGTGGGAGCTCGTGAGTGAACTGCGTCGTCACCTGACCTGACCTCTGGCCTAGGGTTCGGACCATGCGAGAGATCGTCGTCTTCTCCGGCAGCGCCCACCAAGGGCTCGCCTCCCAGATCTGCGACCGGCTCGGGGTCCCCCTCTCGCGCAGCGAGATCAAGCGCTTCAGCAACGACTGCCTCCAGGCCCAGCTGCTCGCGAACTGCCGACAGCGCGACGTCTACATCGTCCAGCCGCTGGTCCCGCCGACGCAGGAGCACCTCATGGAGCTCCTCCTCATGATCGACGCGGCGCGCGGTGCGTCCGCGGCCCAGATCACCGCGGTCATCCCGCACTACGCCTACGCGCGGTCGGACAAGAAGGACGCGTCGCGCATCTCTCTCGGTGGCCGGCTCGTCGCCGACCTCATCTCGACGGCCGGCGCCCACCGCGTGCTCACGATGAACCTGCACGCGCCCCAGGTCCACGGCTTCTTCTCGGTCCCGGTCGACCACCTCACCGCGCTGGGTGTGCTCGCCGACCACTTCCGCGGGACCGACCTCAGCGACTCCGTCGTCGTCTCCCCCGACCTCGGCAACGCCAAGGAGGCCACGCAGTTCTCCCGTCTGCTCGGCCTGCCCGTCGCGGCCGGCAGCAAGAAGCGCGAGAGCGACGACAAGGTCGTCATCGACTCGATCGTCGGTGACGTCCGCGGCAAGCGGGCCATCGTCCTCGACGACGAGATCGCCACCGGCGGCTCGATCATCGAGCTCCTCGACCGGCTCGCCGACTTCGGGGTGACCGAGGCGGCGGTGGCGTGCACCCACGGGCTCTTCGCGGGCCGCGCCGTCGAGCGGCTGCGCAACCACCCGATGGTGAGCCAGGTCGTCACGACCGACACCGTGCCGGCGCCGGACGGCTGGCCCGAGCTCCAGGTGCGCACCGTGTCCGGCCTCTTCGCCGAGGCGATCACCCGCATCCACGGCGGTGAGTCGGTGAGCATCCTCTTCGACGGTGTCGACCCGACGCACGCGCCGCCACAGGGCTCGCTCTTCGACAAGGTCGGGAGCTGAGGACGTGTCGCGTCTGCTCGCACCCCTGCTGGACCTGCTCGCCGTCGTCGTCTTCGCGACCGTCGGCCGCCGCTCGCACGCCCACGGCATCACCCTCGGCGGTGTCCTCGAGACCGCCGCACCGTTCCTCTGCGGGACCGCCGCCGGCTACCTGCTCGCCTCGCTCACGCTCGACGCCTCGCCCCGGACCTGGCAGTTCGGCACGATCGTCGTCGTGGCCACCGTCGTCGTCGGGATGCTGCTCCGCAGGCTCGCCACGGCCGGGACCGCGCCGTCGTTCATCGTCGTCGCGACCCTCTTCCTCACGGCGACCCTCCTCGGCTGGCGGCTCGTCGCCCGCCTCATCCCCAACTGATTGCCCCACCGCGAGGCACACCCCAGCAACTGACTGCCCCGCGCTGTGGGCCTCGGCCCCGGCTTGGGGCAATCAGTTGCGTTGGGACTGTCACTGATTGCCCCGCGGTGTGGGCATCGCCTCTTGTCCACAGGGGCGTCACTGCTGGCAGAGCCATCCACAGACCCCGGGCTGGGGGCTATCGGCGCCGCCGACCTCTCTGGTCGGCTCGGTCATGGACCACCCCGCTCGGGCGTTCGCCTCACTTCCACAGCCGTTCAGTCGAACCGAGAGTCTCGCCGCCGGAATGACGGAGTGGAGCCTTCGCACCTCCCTCGCCTCGCGGTCCCTGATCACTCTCGGCAAGGGCCTGTATGCCGTCCGCGAACGTTGGCTTGCCGACAGCCAGTGGTCGCGCCATCGCCAGATGGCCGTGGCTGCTGCTCGGCTCACACCGGACGCCATCGTCAGCCACGCGAGCGGCGCGGCACTGCTGGGACTTCCACACCCGGCACACGCGCCCGAGAAGATCGCAATGACGTTGCTCGACGACGTCCGTACGAGCCGCCGGGACTCATGGCGCCGGTTCCATCGCGGGCGCACGCCGGCCGACCACGTCGTCATCCGTCACGGCGTCCCAGGGCTCGTGGCTGCGCGGGTGGTTCTCGACAGCGGGCGAGAAGTGCATGGGCGAGATGCGCTCGCCATCGCCGACGGGGCGCTTCGAGCTGGTCTGGTGTGCCGCGACGAACTGCTCGACATGCGTTCCCACCAGCGACACTGGCCCGGAGTCGCGGCGACCAACGACGTCCTGCTGCTGGTGGACGGCCGTCGGGAGAACTGGTTGGAGTCGGCTTCTGCATGGTCGATGTCCCAGTGGGACCTGCCCTTGGGCGTGCCACAGGTCAACGTCTTCACCCCCGACGGCGCGTTCGTGGGACGGCCCGACGTCCTCTGGCCCGATCACGGCCTGGTGGGTGAGGCGGACGGGGTGGCCAAGTACCTCGTGGACGGTGCCACGGATGACGCGGTCCGGACCCAGCTTCGCCGCGAGACAGCACGCGAGGCAGGGATGGCCGACCTGGGCCTGGGGGTCATCCGGTGGACACCGAGCGAGTCGATCCTCGGGGACGCCATCCACACCAGGTTCACCCTGCTGGCCGACCCGTCTCGACGTTCCAGGGTGCGCGCCGTCTTCCGCTGCTCGTGCTGCAACCACCCGCTCGATGCGTGCCTCGTCGAGGCCGAGCTCCGCGCGTGGCGCCGCAGGGTGGTGCGACTGCTCGAGCGCCGGGTCTGGTGAGCCAAGCTCTGGGCGGCCTCCCCAGCATCTGACGTTGCCATGGAATGCGACCGCGGCAACCGCTTGGTCGGGCAATCAGTCTGCTCGCTCTCCAACTAATTGCCCCACCACGAGGTCGACCCTCGCGGTGGGGCAATCAGTTGCGGACTGTGGCCTCGTGGTGGGGCAATCAGTTGCGGACTGTCGCCTCGCGGTGGGGCAATCAGTGGGGGTCGCTCAGAGGTACTGGCCCGTGTTGGCAATCGTGGAGATCGAGCGGCCGGGCTCGTTGCCCTCCTTGGTCTTGATGAGGGTGCGGATGTAGACGATCCGCTCCCCCTTCTTGCCCGAGATCCGCGCCCAGTCGTCGGGGTTGGTCGTGTTGGGCAGGTCCTCGTTCTCCTTGAACTCGTCGACGACGCTCTGGAGCAGGTGCCCGACCCGCAGGCCCCGCTGCCCGGTGTCGAGGAGGTCCTTGATCGCCATCTTCTTGGCGCGGTCGACGATGTTCTGGATCATGGCGCCGCTGTTGAAGTCCTTGAAGTAGAGGACCTCCTTGTCGCCGCCGGCGTAGGTGACCTCGAGGAACTCGTTCTCGTCGTCCTCGGCGTACATGCGGGTGACGACGGCCTGGGTCATGGCGTCGACCGTCGCCGACGGGTTGCCGCCGTTCTCGGCGAGGTCGTCGGCGTGCAGCGGCAGGTCGGCGGTGAGGTACTTGCTGAAGATCTCGCTGGCGCTCTGGGCGTCAGGGCGCTCGATCTTGATCTTCACGTCGAGCCGGCCCGGGCGGAGGATGGCCGGATCGATCATGTCCTCGCGGTTGCTGGCGCCGATGACGATGACGTTCTCGAGGCCCTCGACGCCGTCGATCTCGCTGAGCAGCTGGGGCACGATCGTCGTCTCGACGTCGCTGGAGACGCCGGACCCGCGGGTGCGGAACAGGCTGTCCATCTCGTCGAAGAACACGACGACGGGGAAGCCCTCGGAGGACTTCTCACGCGCCCGCTGGAAGATGACCCGGATGTGGCGCTCGGTCTCGCCGACGTACTTGTTGAGGAGCTCGGGGCCCTTGATGTTGAGGAAGTAGCTCGCTCCCGGCTCGCGGCCCTCCTTCTCGGCGATCTTGCGCGACAGGGAGGCGGCGACGGCCTTGGCGATCATCGTCTTGCCGCAGCCGGGAGGGCCGTAGAGCAGGACGCCCTTGGGTGCCTTGAGGTGGTGCTCGGTGAAGAGGTCCGGGTGGAGGTAGGGCAGCTCGACGGCGTCGCGGATGAGCTCGATCTGGCTGCCCAGGCCACCGATGTCGTCGTAGGCGATGTCGGGCACCTCCTCGAGGACGAGGTCGGCGACCTCGGCCTTGGGGATCTGCTCGTAGACGAAGCCGCTGCGGGGCTCGAGGAGCAGGGCGTCACCGACGCGGAGCTTCTTGTCGGCCAGGGACGCGGCCACACGGCATACGCGCTCCTCGTCCGCGCGGGAGAGGACGAGGACACGGTCGTCGTCGAGGACCTCCTTGAGGAGGACGACCTCGCCGGCCCGCTCGAAGCCGTGGACGGCGACGACGTTCATGGCCTCGTTGAGCATGACCTCGCGGCCGACCTCGATCTCGCCGGCCTCGATCGTCGGGCTCACCGCGACGTGCATCTTGCGGCCACCGGTGAGCACGTCGACGGTCTTGTCGTCGAAGGTCTCGACGACGACGCCGTAGCCGGAGGGCGGCTGGCCGAGCCGGTCGACCTCGGACTTGAGCGTGACGATCTGCTCACGCGCGTCGCGCAGCGTGCGCACGAGGCGCTCGTTCTGCGCGGAGACGGTGTTGACCTGGGAGCGCAGGTCGGAGACCTGGCCCTCGAGGCGACGCGTGGCTTCGCGGTCGGACGGAGGGGTGAACTCGGTCATCGTGGCCTCCTCGGCGTGACGTGCACCTCCACGCTAACCCGTGACGCTGCGCCGAACCTTCCTGACTCGCTTGTCGGACGGAATGCGTTCGCCGATGGCCTCGGGCGTCCACTCCTCGGCCGTGGCGCCGGGCAGGGCCTCGGCCGGTGCGCCGTCGCCCTCGACGGCGTCGTCGGCAGCCTCGTAGCCCTTGCCGGGGCGGCGCTTGCGCAGCGGCGGCGTCACACCGGGCGCGAGGCGGCGGGTGGTGATGAGGAAGCCGGTGTGGCCGTGCATGCGGTGCTGGGGGCGGACGGCGAGCCCCTCGAGGTGCCACCCGCGCACGAGCGACTCCCAGGCCGACGGCTCGGTCCACTCCCCCGCGTCGCGCATGGCCTCGGCGACCTTGGACAGCTGGGTGGCCGTGGCGACGTAGCAGATGAGGACGCCGCCGGGCGCGAGCGCCTGACCGACGACCTCGAGGCAGTCCCAGGGGGCGAGCATGTCGAGGACGACGCGGTCGACCGTGCCCGGCTCGACGTGCTCGGGCAGCGCCTCGACGAGGTCGCCGACGGTGACGGTCCAGGCGGGGTGGTCGGCGCCGAAGTAGGCGCGGGCGTTGGCCATCGCGATGTCGGCGAAGTCCTCGCGGCGCTCGAAGGAGTGCACCCGACCCGTCTCGCCGACGGCCCGCAGGAGGGACATGGAGAGCGCGCCGGACCCGACGCCCGCCTCGACGACGACCGCGCCCGGGAAGATGTCGGCCATGGTGACGATCTGGCCGGCGTCCTTGGGATAGACCACCGCCGCGCCGCGGGGCATCGACATGACGTAGTCGGAGAGCAGCGGTCGCAGGGCGAGGTACTGGAACCCGGCGGTGTTGGTCACGGTCGAGCCGTCGGGCGCCCCGATGAGGTCGTCGTGCTGGAGGTAGCCGCGGTGGGTGTGGAACTGCTTGCCCGGTGCGAGGGTGATGGTGTGGAGCCGCCCCTTGGAGTCGGTGAGCTGCACGCGCTCACCCTCGGCAAAGGGTCCACGTCGAAGGTCGGCACCGGTCGCACTCATGAGCGGGAAGTCTAGTTGGCGCCGATGGCCCGGTTGACCGCCTCCACGGTGACGAGTCCGAGGACGCGTCCGTCCTCGACGGCGACGACCACCGAGCTCTGGGTCTCCTGGATGGCGGTGACGACCGCGGTGAGGTCGTCACCGCGGTGCGTCTCGGCGACCCAGCCCTGGGGCTGGACCCGCGCGACGGCGGACACCGGTGTGCTGGACCAGCGCTCACGCGGCACACCCGCGGCGTCCTCGGGCAGGGACAGCGCGGACGGCCGGCCGGTGGGGTCGACGACGACGGCGCAGCCGCCCGTGGCCGCTGCCGCCTCGAGGACGTCGTACGGTCGCAGCACCGGCACCGGCTGGACGACCTGGGCGACGGTCCCGCGGCCGAGCATCTCGCGTGCCTGGCCGGTGCGGATGGCGGCCGTGGCTCCCTGCCACATGAAGACCGAGATGAGCCCCATCCACACGATCGACGTGAGCGAGGGCTCGCTGCCGGCCAGCAGCGGTCGGACGACGAACCAGAGGATGACGCCGACGGTGACGAGGCGACCGGTCCAGCCCGCGGCGATGAGGCCCTTCTCGCGGCGACCGGTGAGCCGCCACACGAGCGCGTCCACCAGCTGACCGCCGTCGAGCGGCAGACCGGGCAGGAGGTTGAAGACGGCGAGCAGGAAGTTGACGAACGCGACGCCGTAGAGCACCCGTCCGGGCACCTCCGCCGTGACGGCCAGGGACGCGAACCACGCCACGGCCGCGAGCGCGAGGTTGGCGAGCGGGCCGACGACCGCGATGAGCGCGGCCTTGCCGGGGGTCGACAGACGCGGGTCGTATGCCGTGTGCCCACCCCAGAGGTCCGCCACGACCCGGTGGACGGGCAGTCCCGCGGCCCGGGCGGTCGCCGCGTGGGCGCCCTCGTGGACGAGCACGGACACGAGGAGTGAGACGGCATACGCCACACCCACGACGTAGGCGAGGGCCCCGAGCTCGGGTGACCCGGAGCCCACGATGAAGGTGATGAACGCCGCAAGGAGCAGCCAGCTGGGCCCGATCTGGACCGGCACGCCACCCACCCGAGCGATGACGAGCCCCTTCGAACCCGTCTCAATCGGTGCGGCCATGGGCGCGACCATACAAGGGCGGCGGCATACTCGGACGGTGAGCACCTCCACCGCGACGACCCCGTCCGACACCGAGATCGACCACCGCCCCGACGCGACGGCCGATCTCACCGCTGCGCTGTCCGAGCGCGTCATGGTCCTCGACGGTGCGATGGGCACGATGATCCAGCGCGAGGGGCTCTCGGAGGAGGACTACCGGGGTGAGCGGTTCGCCGACTGGCCGAGCGACCTGCGGGGCAACAACGACCTGCTCAGCCTGACCAACCCCGAGATCATCGAGAACATCCACCTCGCCTACCTGCGGGCCGGGGCCGACCTCGTCGAGACCAACACGTTCAACGCGCAGCGGATCTCTCTGGCCGACTACGACATGGCCGACCTCGCCTACGAGATGAACCGCGCGGCAGCGCGCCTGGCCCGACGAGCCTGCGACACCGTCTCCGCGGAGACCGGCCGCGAGCGATGGGTCATGGGCGCGCTGGGACCGACCACGCGGACCGCGTCGATCTCCCCCGACGTCAACGACCCGGGGGCGCGCAACATCTCGTTCGACGCCCTCGTCGAGGCCTACCTCGAGCAGGCCCGCGGGCTCGTCGACGGCGGCGCCGACGCCCTGCTCGTCGAGACGATCTTCGACACCCTCAATGCCAAGGCTGCGATCTTTGCGATCGAGACCCTCTTCGACGAGCTCGGTCGCCGCTGGCCCGTCCTCATCTCCGGGACGATCACGGATGCCTCCGGCCGGACCCTCTCGGGCCAGGTCACCGAGGCGTTCTGGAACTCCGTGCGGCACGCCCGCCCCCTGGTCGTCGGGCTCAACTGCGCCCTCGGCGCCGACGAGCTGCGTCCCTACATCGCCGAGCTCTCCCGGATCGCCGACTGCTTCGTGTCGGCCTACCCGAACGCCGGGCTGCCCAACGCCTTCGGCGAGTACGACGAGACGCCGGACCAGATGGCGTCGGTCGTGGGCGAGTTCGCCACCAGCGGCCTCGTCAACATCCTCGGCGGCTGTTGCGGCACCACCCCGGAGCACATCGGGGCGATCGCCGCCGCGGCCGAGCAGGGCACTCCCCGGGTCCGTGCCGAGGTCCCCGGTGCACTGCGGCTCAGCGGTCTCGAGCCGCTCACCGTCGACGACGACTCGCTCTTCGTCAACGTCGGCGAGCGCACCAACATCACCGGTTCGGCCCGCTTCCGCCGCCTCATCAAGGAGGAGGACTACCCGACCGCGCTGTCGGTGGCCCGCCAGCAGGTCGAGGCCGGTGCGCAGGTCATCGACATCAACATGGACGAGGGGATGATCGACGGCGTCGCCGCGATGGACCGCTTCGTCAAGCTCGTCGCGAGCGAGCCCGACATCTGCCGGGTGCCGCTCATGATCGACTCGAGCAAGTGGGAGGTCATCGAGACCGGCCTCAAGTGCTCGCAGGGCAAGGCCATCGTCAACTCGATCTCGATGAAGGAGGGCGTCGAGCCCTTCCTCGCGCAGGCCCGCCTCTGCCGCAAGTACGGCGCAGCCGTCGTCGTCATGGCCTTCGACGAGGACGGCCAGGCCGACTCCCTCGAGCGCCGCAAGGAGATCTGCCAGCGTGCCTACGACCTGCTCACGCAGGAGGTCGGCATGGACCCGCACGACATCATCTTCGACCCCAACATCTTCGCGGTGGCCACGGGCATCGAGGAGCACGCGGCATACGGGACCGACTTCATCGAGGCGACCCGGTGGATCAAGCAGAACCTGCCCGGTGCCCTCGTCTCGGGTGGCGTGTCCAACGTGTCGTTCTCGTTCCGGGGCAACAACCCGGTGCGCGAGGCGATCCACGCCGTCTTCCTCTTCCACGCCATCGCGGCCGGCATGGACATGGGCATCGTCAACGCCGGTGCCCTCGTCGTGCTCGACGAGGTCGACCCCGAGCTGCGCGAGCGGATCGAGGACGTCATCCTCAACCGTCGTCCGGACTCGACCGAGCGCCTCCTCGAGATCGCCGACCGCTTCAACAACGCGGGCGACGCCGTCCCCGAGGCGGCCCAGTCGGAGTGGCGTGCGCTGCCCGTCCGCGAGCGGATCACCCACTCGCTTGTCAAGGGCATCGACGACGACGTCGTCGATGACACCGAGGAGCTGCGCAAGGAGATCGAGGCTGCCGGCGGCAAGCCGATCGAGGTCATCGAGGGCCCGCTCATGGACGGCATGAACGTCGTCGGCGACCTCTTCGGTGCCGGCAAGATGTTCCTCCCCCAGGTCGTGAAGTCGGCACGCGTCATGAAGAAGGCCGTCGCCCACCTCATCCCCTACATCGAGGCCGAGAAGGAGCGCTCCGGCGTCACGACGCAGTCGAGCAAGGGCCTCATCGTCATGGCCACGGTCAAGGGCGACGTCCACGACATCGGCAAGAACATCGTCGGCGTCGTGCTCCAGTGCAACAACTACGACGTCATCGACCTCGGCGTCATGGTCCCCGCACAGAAGATCCTCGACACGGCCAAGGAGAAGGGCGCCGACATCATCGGGCTCTCGGGGCTCATCACCCCCTCGCTCGACGAGATGGTCCGGGTCGCGGGCGAGATGGAGCGACAGGGGTTCACGATCCCCCTGCTCATCGGCGGCGCCACGACGTCGCGGGCCCACACGGCGGTCAAGGTCGACGGCCAGTACAGCGGGCCGGTCGTCTGGGTCAAGGACGCCTCACGGTCCGTGCCCGTGGCCAGCCAGCTGCTCTCGGACACCCAGCGCGAGCCGTTCCTCGAGACGGTGCGCGCCGACTACGACTCGATGCGGGCACGCCACGCCGCCAAGGGCAGCGAGCGGCCCCTGGTCTCGATCGAGGCGGCACGCGAGGCTCGCACGCCCATCGACTGGACGGCATACCGGCCGGTCCGTCCGCACCTCCTCGCGCAGCAGAGCAAGGACGTCTGGTCGGGTCGCACCGACTCGCACTGGCACCGCGCGGCGGCCCAGTTCACCCGGGTGTTCTCGAACTACCCGATCGAGGAGCTGCGCCGCTACATCGACTGGACGCCGTTCTTCCAGGCGTGGGAGATGAAGGGGCGCTACCCCGACATCCTCTCGAACCCGGCGACCGGCGAGACCGCGCGCCGGCTCCACGACGACGCCAACGCGATGCTCGACAGGATCATCGAGGAGCGCTGGCTCACCGCCAACGGCGTCATCGGCCTCTTCCCCGCCAACTCGGTGGGCGACGACATCGAGATCTATGCCGAGGAGTCCCGCGAGAGCGTCCTCACGACGATCCGCGGGCTGCGCCAGCAGGGGCAGCACCGTGAGGGCGTGCCCAACCGGTGCCTCTCGGACTTCGTCGCGCCCAAGGAGACCGGGATCCGCGACCACGTCGGAGCCTTCGCCGTCACCGCGGGCTTGGGCGCGCACGACCGCATCATGGCCTTCAAGGAGGAGCTCGACGACTACAGCGCGATCATGGTCGAGGCCCTCGCGGACCGGCTCGCCGAGGCGTTCGCCGAGCGGATGCACGAGCGGGTCCGGCGCGAGCTGTGGGGCCACGCCGGTCCCGAGCAGCTGAGCAACGAGGACCTCATTGCCGAGAAGTACACCGGCATCCGGCCCGCGCCCGGCTACCCCGCGTGTCCCGACCACACCGAGAAGGAGACGATCTTCTCGCTGCTCGGGGCGCGGGAACGCGCCGGGATGGAGCTCACCGAGTCGATGGCCATGCTGCCCGGCGCCGCGGTGAGCGGCTGGTACTTCGCGCACCCGCAGAGCCAGTACTTCGTCGTCGGGCGGCTCGGGCGCGACCAGGTCGAGGACTACGCGGCACGCAAGGGCTGGACCCTCGCCGAGGCCGAGCGCTGGCTCGGGCCGAACCTGGGCTACCAGCCGGAGGACTGACCCCGCTTTCGTATGCCGTCCGCCCATCGGAGCGAGCGGCGTGCGGGGCCGAGCGGCGCGCGGGCCGCACCGCCTACGGGCTGCTCAGGGGTCGACGTCGTCGAGCTCGGCGATGACCTCTTCGAGGAGGCGGGCGAGCTCGTCGCGCTCACCCGCGTCGAGGCCGCGCAGCACGTCGCTCTCGACGACGTCGGACTCTCGGATGGACTGGCTGAACAGCTCCCAGCCCTCCTGGGTGAGCGAGACGAGGGTGCGGGTGCGGTTGTCGGCGTCCGGCCGGCGCTCGACGAGCCCGCGCTGGGCCATCTTGTCGAGCCGGTGCGTCATCGACGAGGGGGCGACGCTCGTGAGCTCGGCGAGCTGGCTCGGGGTCTGGCAGGCCTCTCCCGCCCTGGCCAGTGAGGCCACGACGGCCCACTCCCCCTGGGTGAGGTCGAGGTCGGCGAGCTGCCGGGCGTACCACTGGTCGAGCTTCTTGGTCACGCCGTAGAGCGCCGTGATGACGCGCTGCACCGACTCCTCACCGCCGGCGGCGACATAGGCCGCGACGGCGTCACGGTGCTGCTGCGCTGCGGTCCTCGGTGGTCGGGGCATAACCCGATTCTCGCATGCGTTCTTCGAATGCTAACCTTTCGACATCGAACGTTCGGGTTCGAACTATTCGGCATCGAAGCCGAAGTTGAGGTCCCGGTCCGGTGCGGTCGGGGTCTGTCCCTCCCTCGACCACCGGAAAGGTGGAACTTCGTCGTGCGCGCCAAGCTGCTCGTCCTCGCCTCGTCCATCGGCATGCTCGGATGGGGTGCCGTCCTCCCGTTCCAGTACGCGTATGCCGCCGACACCCGTGGGTGGGGCGCGTTCGCCGCTGCTGCTGCGTCGTCGCTGTTCTCGATCGGTGCGCTCGTCGCTGCGCCCGTCGCAGGACGGCTGAGCGACCGGTTCGACCCGGTGCTCGTCGCGGTGCTCTCGCAGCTGCTCGGAGCGCTGGGCGTCGGAGCCCTCGTCTTCGCCGACTCCCCCGTGGCCTTCCTCGCGGGGATGTTCGTCTTCGGGCTGGGGCTCACCGCCGCCGTGCCCGCCAAGCAGGTCCTCGTGCTCCGCTGGGTCGACAGCGCCGACCGCCGCCGGATCTTCGCCTACAAGTTCACCGGCGAGGCCCTCGGCATGGCCGCCGGCGCCTATGTCGCCGGACACCTCGTCGACCTGCGCGACCCGCAGGGCCTCGACGTCGGGTTCCTCACCGCCGCAGCGGGATTCGCGATCTCCTCGCTCGTCATCGGGCTGGCCGGCCGCGGAGCCGGCGTCCACCCGGGCAGCGACATCGTCACCGACGCGTCGGCTCCCAAGAGCCCGCGCGAGTCGCTCCGGCTCATCTTCGCCAGCCCGGCGCTGCGCTGGACCGCGGTCGTCACGGTGACCCTCGCCCTGGGCTTCTACGCGCAGTTCGAGTCCGGCCTGCCGGCCTACGGCCTCACCGTGCTCGACATCGACACGGCGGCCATCGGCACGGCTGCGGCCGTCAACGCGATCGTCATCGTCGCCCTCCAGGTCATCGTCGTGCGGCTCACCGCCCACCGCAGCGCTCCGACGCTGCTCATGGCCGTGGGTGCGATCTGGGTCCTGTCCTGGCTCGTGCTGTCGTCGGCCCAGTTCGCCCCCGGGGTGGCCTCGGCGATGTTCGTCACGACCTTCGGGATCTTCGCCGTCGGCGAGACGATGTACAGCCCCGTCCTCAACCCGCTCACCGCCTCGCTGGCTCCCGCCGGGATGGTCGGCCAGACGCTCGGCATCTTCGGTGCCCTGCAGACGACCTTCTCGGCACTGGGCCCGCTCGTGGCCGGTGCGCTCCTGGGCGCGGGCCTTGCCAACGGCTTCCTCGCCCTGCACCTCGCGATCAGCCTCCTTGCCGTGTATGCCGCGTGGCGCCTGCGCGGGGCCATGCGCTCCGGCGCGGGTCAGGCGACGTCGGGTGCGAGGTCCGGGTCCGACGAGGCGGTCCTCGCCGCCTGAGGCGACCGGCCGGCATACGGCTCGCTTGCGTCCGCAGCTGTGGTCACCTCCCCGACCACAGTTGCGGACGTCGTCGTATGCCGGGTGCCTGCGTCCGCAGGGCTGGTCACCCTTCGCGACCAAACCTGCGGACGCTGCGCGTCACGGGAGGTGAGGTGTCTCGTGGTGTCGGAGGGACGGCATACGGTGTCGTCCATGGTTCCCGCCCTGTCCCCGAGCCGCGCAGCGGACTTCAAGCAGTGCCCGCTGCTGTTCCGGTTCCGGACGATCGACAAGCTCGACGGTCCGCCGTCGCCGGCTGCTGCCCGCGGCACCCTCGTGCACGAGGTCCTCGAGCACCTCTTCGAGCTGCCCGCCGCCGAGCGCACCCCCGCGGCGGCCCTGGCCCTGCTCCAGCCGCGGTGGGCGAGCCTGGTGGAGGAGCGCCCCGAGCTCGCCACGATGATCGAGGACGACGAGAGCCTCGACGAGGACGGCTGGTTCAAGGCCGCCGGCGCGCTCGTCGAGCGCTGGTTCACCCTCGAGAACCCGCAGTGGCTCGAGCCCGCCGAGCGCGAGCTCTACGTCGAGACCGAGGTCGACGGCCTCACCCTGCGCGGCTACGTCGACCGGCTCGACATCGCCCCCGACGGCGCGATGCGCGTGGTCGACTACAAGACCGGCCGGTCGCCTCGTGAGGCGTTCGAGGGCAAGGCGCTGTTCCAGATGAAGTTCTACGCCCTGGTCCTCTGGCGCCAGCGCGGCGAGATCCCCCGCCAGCTCCAGCTCGTCTACCTCGGCAACGGCGAGATCGTCCGCTACGAGCCCGACGAGCACGACCTGCTCGGCCTCGAGCGCAACGTCAAGGCCGTCTGGCAGGCGATCGTGCGTGCCAGCGAGACCGGCGACTGGCGCCCGCGCACGTCGAAGCTGTGCGACTGGTGCGACTTCCGGGACCTGTGCCCCGAGTGGGGCGGCACTCCCCCGCCGCTACCCGCTGATGCCGGACGTCTCGTCCTCGACCCGCGCGTCACGGGCGAGGCGCTCATCGGCGACGACTGAGACGAGGTCCTCGGGCGTGAGCCCGCGCAGGCTCGGCAGCTGCACGGCGCCGCGCATGAGCGGCACCGGCACGACGTGCGGCACCGCGATGGTGAGCACCCCCGCCGCCACGGCCGACCGGACCCCGGTCGGCGAGTCCTCGATGGCGATGCAGTCCAGGGCGTCGACCCCGAGCATCCGCGCCGCCGCGTGGTACGGCTCCGGGTGAGGCTTGCCGTGCTCGACCTCGTCACCCGTGACGAGCGCCGCGAACGTGCCCTCGGGCAGCGCCTCGACGACGGCCGTCGCCAGCGAGCGCCACGACATCGTCACGAGGGCGTTGGGCACGCCGGCCTCCTGCAGCGAGGCGAGCAGCTCGCGCGCCCCCGGCCGCCACGGGACGTGCTCGCGCACCTGGGCGGTGACCCGCACGAGGAGCTCCTCGATGATCCGCTCGGGCTCCCACGTGATCGGCGAGTTGTCCCGGATGAAGCGGGCGCTGACCATGAGGTCGTTGCCGACGAGCTGGTGGGCGTACTCGTCGGACCAGACGCCGCCGTGCTCCTCGACGATGCCGTGCTCGGCAGCGATCCAGTAGGGCTCGGTGTCGACGAGGGTCCCGTCCATGTCCCAGAGAACTGCGGCAGGCAACGTCATGGGCGAAGTCTACGAATAGGGTGGAGGAAGACCTACGAGGAGGATGCGTTGATCGAGCTCGACGACCTGCCGGAGCTGGAGAATGCCGTGATGATCGCGGCCTTCGAGGGCTGGAACGACGCCGGCGAGGCAGCCACGGGAGTCATCGAGCACCTCGCGGAGCTCTGGGACGCCGAACCCGTTGCGGCGCTCGACCCCGAGGACTACTACGACTTCCAGGTCAACCGCCCCCGCGTGGTATCCGAGGGCGGCCGTCGTCGGATCAGCTGGCGCACCACCCGCATCCTCGTGGCGACCGACACCCCGATCGGCCGTGACGTCGTCCTCGTGCAGGGCGTCGAGCCGTCGTTCCGGTGGCGCGCGTTCGCGATCGAGCTCATGGAGCTCGCCCAGGCCGCCGACGTCACCACCGTCATCACCCTCGGCGCCCTGCTCGCCGACGTCGCCCACACCCGTCCCATCCAGGTGACCGCGACGTCCGACAACGAGGACACCCGCCACCGCCACGACATCGAGGCCAGCACCTACGAGGGTCCGACCGGCATCGTCGGGGTCCTCGCGGACGCCGCCATCCAGGTCGGCATGAGCTCGATCTCGGTGTGGGCGGCCGTCCCGCACTACGCCCACCACACACCGTCCCCCAAGGCGACGCGGGCCATCGTCTCCTGCCTCGAGGACCTCCTCGACAGCCCCATCGACCACGGCGGGCTCGACGACGACGCGCGGGCCTGGGAGAACGGCCTCGACGCGCTGGCCTCCGAGGACACCGAGGTCGCCGAGTACGTCGAGTCGCTCGAGGACGCCCAGGACACGGCGGAGCTGCCTGAGGCGAGCGGCGACGCCATCGCCAAGGAGTTCGAGCGCTACCTGCGCAAGCGCGGCACCGAGGAGTGAGCCCGGCCCCTTGGGCCGGTCCGGGGCTCAGACGCGGATGCCGAGCAGCGCGTCCAGGGCCCGCGCGAGCACGCCCGGGGCCGACGGCTCGTCGCCACCGTCGCTCAGCGTGCGCGAGGCCCACACGTCGACGGCGGCGAGGGCAGCCGGCGTGTCGAGGTCGTTCGCCAGCGCCTCGCGGATCGCTGCCACCGTCTCGTCGGACGAGGGCGCGGTGTTGACCGACAGCGCCTCGCGCCAGCGCCCCAGCCGGGCCTCGGCGGCCGCGAGCAGCTCGGGGGTGTAGTCCCAGTCCGTGCGGTAGTGCTGCGCGAGCAGGACGAGACGGATGGCCATGGGGTCCACGCCCTCCTCGCGCAGCCTCGACACGAGGACGAGGTTGCCGCGCGACTTGCTCATCTTGTGGCCGTCGAGCCCGACCATCCCGGCATGCGCGTGGACGGCGGCGTAGTCCTCGACACCGACCGCACTCGCCTGGGCGACGGTCATCTCGTGGTGCGGGAAGATCAGGTCGGACCCACCGCCGTTGACGTCCATCGGGACGCCGAGCCGGTCGAGCGCGATCGCGGTGCACTCGACGTGCCAGCCCGGGCGGCCGGCGGGCAGCCCCTCGAACTCCCACGACGGCTCACCCTCACGGGCGGCACGCCACAGCAGCGGGTCGAGCGCGTCACGCTTGCCGGGGCGGTCCGGGTCGCCGCCACGCTCGGCGAAGACCGCGAGCATCTGCTCGCGGGTCCAGCCGGAGACCGCACCAAAGCTGCGCACGTGGGACAGGTCGACGTAGAGGTCCGGTCCCGAGGCGTCGTCCGACACGACCTCGTATGCCGCACCGCTCTCGATGGTGCGTCGCACCAGCGCCGCGATGGTGGGCAGGGCCTCGACGACGCCGACGTAGTCCTGCGGCGGGATGACCGCCAGGGCCGTCATGTCCTCGCGGAAGAGGTCGGCCTCGGCCACGGCCAGGTCGCGCCAGTCGATGCCGTCGCGAGCCGCCCGCTCGAGCAGCGGGTCGTCCACGTCGGTGACGTTCTGGGTGTAGTGGACCTCGTGGCCGTTGTCGCGCAGGACGCGGCCGACGAGGTCGAACGCGACGTAGGTCGCGGCATGCCCGAGGTGGGTCGCGTCATAGGGCGTGATGCCGCAGACGTAGAGCCGGGCCACCGGCCCCGGCGCGACCTCGCGCTGCTCCCCCGAGCTCGTGTCGTGAAGCCGGAGGACTGCTCCGTGTCCGGGAAGGGCGGGCAGGAAGGGGGTGGGCCACGAGATCACGGACGAAGCCTACGGCGGCCCGTCACATCGCCGGCCACGGGATGGCCGGCCACCCCGGCGACGGCACGGGGTGCGTCCTCGTCGACAGCAGCGACTCGGCTCGTCGCCGGAGCGCGTCGACCTCGTCGGTGGTGAGGAGGTCGGCGAGCCGGTGGCTCAGGTCGCCCTCGACGAGCTCGGTGTGGACGCGCTGGACCCGCTCCGTGTCGGCCGCGTCGAGCGGCTCGCCCGCCCATCCCCACAGGACGGTGCGGAGCTTGGGCTCGACCCCGAGGCTGACCCCGTGGTCGACGCCCCAGAGGCTGCCGGCGACGCGGAGCAGGTGGCCGCCCTTGCGGTCCGAGTTGTTGATGAGCGCATCGAACACGGCGGTCGTCCGGACGACTGGGTCGATCGCGTGGGCGACGACGACCTCCTCGCCCTCGGGCGTCTCGCCCCGCAGGACCTCGCGCCATCCCTCGGGCACGGCATCCGGGGCGACGACGTCGACGACGAGCTCCGGAGCGGTGTCGGGCCGGCCGACCCACTCCTGGGTCGAGGCAGTGCCCCAGGGACCCTCGTGGAGGACGGTGGTCGGCACGACGTCGAAGCCGCCTGCCTCACTGACGACGTATGCCGCCCGCTCCCGTCCCGCGAGCGTGCCGTCCGGGTAGTCCCAGAGGGGCCTCTCGAGCGCGACGGGCTTGTGGATGGCAAGGCGTGACTCCCCGTCGAGGGTGACCCGCACGAGGACGGCGCCGTTGGACGAGTCGACGATCCGACCGAGGAGCTCGAGCTCCCCGACGGCGAGCAGCCGCTCGGCGTCCGTGGGCACGACCTAGCGCTTGTAGCCGTTGGCCCGCGGGCAGATGTGGCCCTCGGGGTCGAGCGGCTGGCCGCAGAAGGGGCACGGCGGGCGGCCCGCCGAGACGAGGGCCTGGCACCGCCGGGCGAAGGCACGCGCGGCCGTCGGGTCGAGGACGACCCGCACCGAGTCGGCTGGCGTCTCCTGCTCGGGGTCACGGTCGTGGCACTCGATGACGATGGCGGAGCGGTCCTCCTCCCAGGCCAGACTCACGGTGTCGACCCGGAACTCGTCCTCGATGGGCGTCTCGAGGGCCTCGGTGTCGATCTGGTGCTCCGCCACGGCGTCGGACCCCTGGAGGCCGCCGACCGTGTCGAGCAGGTCGACGATCCGGTCGGCGAGGATGCCGACCTGGACCTTCTCGATCGACACCGAGACGAGCCGTCCGCTGCCCCGGGCCTGCAGGAAGAACGTGCGGCTGCCCGGTGGACCGACGGTGCCGGCGACGAATCGCTCAGGCGGGTCGAAGTCACTGATCGCCATGGCCGCAGACTAACCCGAGAAGCCCCACGGCAGCTCGAGGCGGTGGGTGCGCAGCAGCTCACCGTCGCCGAGGAGGTCCCGGGTCGGCCCGTCCGCGGCCACGACGCCGTCGGAGAGGACGACCGAGCGCTCGCACAGCTGGAGGGCGAACGGCAGGTCGTGGGTGACCATGAGGACGGTGACGTCGAGCGACTCGAGCAGCTCGCCGAGCTCGCGGCGGGAGGCGGGGTCGAGGTTGGACGACGGCTCGTCGAGCACGAGGATCTCCGGCTCCATCGCGAGCACGGTCGCGATGGCCACCCGGCGTCGTTGGCCGAAGGACAGGTGGTGCGGTGCCCGGTCCGCGAGGTGGCTCATCCCGACCGCCGTGAGGGCGGTCTCGACCCGGGCGTCGAGCTCCGCACCGCGCAGCCCGAGGTTGCCCGGGCCGAACGCCACGTCGTCGCGGACGGTCGGCATGAAGAGCTGGTCGTCCGGGTCCTGGAAGACGATGCCCACCCGGCGTCGGATCTCGAGGTGGTTCGGCCGGGTCACCGGCAGCCCGGAGATCGCCACCGAGCCGGCACCGGCCTCGAGGATGCCGTTGAGGTGGAGGACGAGCGTCGTCTTGCCCGCCCCGTTGGGACCCAGGAGGGCCACCCGCTCGCCCCGGTGGACGTGCAGGTCGACGCCGAAGAGCGCCTGGTGGCCGTCGGGGTAGGCGAACGCCAGACCACGGACGTCGAGGACGGGAGTGCTCATGCGGCATACCCCACGACGAGGGCGACCAGGGCGACACCGGACGGCAGGAGCGCACGGAGCCAGTCGCGACGACCTGCTCGCAGCGGGTCGGTCACCGGCATCTGTCCGGTGTAGCCCCGCGACATCATCGCGAGGTGCACGCGCTCGCCGCGCTCGTAGCTGCGGATGAACAGTGCTCCCGCGCTCGAGGCGAGAACCGGCCACGACCCGAGGGAGCGCGCACGGAACCCGCGCGACTCACGGGCGACCTTCATCCGCTGGGCCTGGGATCCGACGACACCGAGGTATCGGAGCATGAACGAGAGGATCTGGACGAGTCGGTCCGGGACCCGGAGGTGCTGCAGGGCCCGCACGAGGTCGCGGCTCGACGTCGTCGTCGCGAACGAGATCGCCATGAGCACGCTCGTCGTGGCCGTGGCGAGGAGCGCGAGCCCGGCGTCGAGGCCGTCGCGCGACACCGTCACGGGCCCGATCGTCCGCTGTGGACCGGTCGCCACGAAGGGCAGCACCAGCGCGAAGACGACGAAGGGCACCTCGACGACGAGCCGGCTCGCCACGTGGCGCAGGGGGACCCGCGTCGCGGCGACGACGGCCACCGCGACGAGCAGCATCGCGACCCGGACCACGTGCGCGTCGCGCGGGAGCGCGACGACGAGGAGCACGAACACGACGAGGCCGACCAGCTTGGTGTGGGCCGGTAGCCGGTGGACGACCGAGTCGCCCTCGACGTGGAGGTGCGTGCCGTGACCCGCCCCCACGTCAGTCGTCGTCGTTGCTGCGGCGGCGCAGGAGGTACGTCAACCCGAACGCGACGACCGCCACGACGGCGATCCCCACGAGTCCGGCGAGACCGCCCGAGAGCCGGGCGTCGTCGACCCCGGCGGTGCCGTAGTCGGCGAACGGCGAGCCGGCGCTGCCGTGGTCGCGGGCGGAGTCGAGGAAGCCCAGGCTCTCGGCGACGTACTCGAGGCCGTCGGGGTTGCTCGACGCCCAGGCCGAGACGACTCCGGCGAGCACGGCGCACACGGCGAGCCCGACCACGACGAGGCGGGTCGTGCTCACGCGACGGTGCGGGGAGGCGCTCATGCGTGCACCCCCGTCCGGATCTCGAGCTCTCGGGCGGCGGCGAGCCCACGGGCACCGTGGACGAGGTCGGGGCGGGTCGCGATGATGCTGCCGACCGCGAGGAAGGTGATGACACCCTCGCCGAGGCCGATGACGGTGTGCCAGCCGAGCATGGCCGCGGCGAGCTCGCCGAGCGGGATCGGTGCGTGGCCGCCCACGGCATACAGCGCCGTGAAGGTGAGCGCCGCGACGGGGACGGACACGACGGCGGCGACCCCCGCGAGGGCGGGGACCACGCGGACCCCGGCCGAGCGCACGAGGCGCCGCAGGCCCACGAAGACGAGCCAGCCGGTCCACACGCCGACGACGCCCATGAGGACGACATTGGTGCCGAGCGCGGTGATGCCCCCGTCGGCGAACAGCAGGCTCTGGACGGCCAGCACGACCGTGAGGCACAGGGTCGCGGTCCACGGACCGACCAGGACGGCAGCCAGGGCGCCGCCGAGGAGGTGCCCGGACGTGCCGGCACCCACCGGGAAGTTGAGCATCTGGGCGGCGAAGACGAAGACGGCGACGAGCCCGGCCAGCGGTGCGGTCCGGTCGTCGAGCTCGCGGCGGGCGCGGCTCAGGGCGAGGCCCACGGCACCGGCTGCCACGACCGCCGTCGCGACGGAGGTGGGGGCGTCGAGGAACCCATCTGGGACGTGCATGCCGCGCCTTCCTTGTTGCCAAGTACTTGCAACAAGGAACTCTAGCCCGTCCCTCCCCCGACGGTGGCGTCGCCCGGCGGCACCGTCGCCGGACGGGCCAGGCCGGACCCGATGGCCTCACCGCTCGAGTTCGTCGCCAGCACCATCGGCCGCGAGCCCGTGCGCCGGATGACCGAGACCGAGGCCGGGTCGACGTGCACGCGCTGCAGCCCGGCCAGGCCCGCGCCCACGGCGTCGGCGAGGACCGCCTTGATCGGGTCGCCGTGGCTCACCGCCACCCAGACGGCGTCGGGGCCCCGCTCGGCGGTCACCTCGTCGTCGATGCGCCGGATCGCGGCCACGGTCCGCTCGGCCATCTCGCTCAGCGACTCGGCGGCATACCGGTCGCTGTCCGGGAACCGCGCGGAGGCGGGGTCGTCCTGGACCGTGCGCCACAGCGGGTCCTTGGTCAGCTCGGCGATCGGCCGGCCCGTCCACGCGCCGTAGCGGCACTCCCCCAGGTCCTCGACGACCTCGGCGGTGGCCGCCGGCAGCAGGAGCCCGGCCGTCTCGCGGCACCGCTGCAGCGGGCTGGTCACCAACCGGGCCACCTCGACCCCGGCGAGGCGATCGGCGAGCCGCGCCACGTCGCTGCGGCCCCGGTCGGTGAGACCCACGCCCTCGGTCCATCCCGCGAGGACGGCGTCGGCGTTGGCGGTCGAGTGCCCGTGTCGCACGAGCAGGAGCAGAGCCACGGCGCCCACTGTAGGCAACAATGACGCGCGTGATGATCGACAAGGCCCTGTACCGCGACGGGCGGCGCGACACCTGCGGCGACCTGAGCGACGAGCTCGACGCCATCCGGGTGACCGGGTCGGCGACGGACTTCATCTGGATCGGCCTCAAGGACCCCTCGATGGCCGAGCTCGAGAACGTCAACGAGGAGCTCGGGCTCGGGCTGCACCCGCTCGCCATCGAGGACGCCGTCATGGGTCGCCAGCGGGCCAAGATCGAGCTCTACGGCCGGACCGTGTTCGTCGTCCTCAAGACGCTCAGCTACATCGAGGAGACGTCGGACGTCGAGACCGGCGAGCTCATGGTCCACATCGGCGAGCACTTCGTCCTGACGATCCGGCGGGGCGAGCTCAGCCCGCTCGCCGGGGTGCGCAAGGGCCTCGAGGACGAGCCGGACAAGCTCGTGCTCGGCCCGATGGCGGCGCTGCACGCGATCATGGACCGTGTCGTCGACCAGTACCGCGAGATCGAGGTCGAGGTGGCCCGCGACGTCGACGAGATCGAGGAGGCGGTCTTCTCGGAGGGCCTCGTCTCCTCCGACACGATCTACCGGCTCAAGCGCGAGGTGCTCGAGTTCCGTCGGGCCATCACGCCGCTCATCGCGCCGCTGCGCCTGCTCCTCACGAGCACCCGCACGCCACTGCCCCACGAGGAGCTGCGGCTGCTCTTCCGCGACGTCGACGACCACCTGCACTTCGTGGCCGACCGCGTGGACTCCTACGACCGCCTGCTCACCGACGTGCTCAGCGCCAACCTCGCGAAGATCTCGGTCCAGCAGAACTCGGACATGCGCAAGATCTCGGCCTGGGTCGCCATCGCCGCGGTGCCGACGATGATCGCCGGCATCTACGGCATGAACTTCGACTACATGCCCGAGCTGACGTGGCACTACGGCTACTTCATCGTGCTCGGGGTCATGGCCGCGGCGTGTGCCGGCCTGTACGCCACGTTCAAACGGGTGAGGTGGCTCTAGCCGGCCCTGCGCCGACCCTGTGCTCAGGTCGCGGTGAGCCAGCCCGCGCCGAGCGCGAGGAACATGATCGCGCCGAGCACGACGCGGTAGGCGATGAACGTCACGAGCGAGTTGCTCTGGACGAACCGGAGCAGCCACGCGATCGACGCGTAGGCGACGACGAACGCGACGACGCAGCCCGTGATGATCGGGCCGATGCCGAGCGCCTTGAGCGCCTCGACGTTGTCGACCGTCTCGTAGAGCCCGGCTCCGGTGAGCGCGGGGATCGCGAGGAAGAACGACAGCTCGGTCGAGGTGACGCGGTCGATGCCGCGCATGAGGCCGGCCGAGATCGTCGCACCGGAGCGCGAGACGCCGGGGATGAGCGAGAAGCACTGCACGAGACCGATGACGAGCCCGTCCTTGACCGTCAGGGCGTCCTCACCGCGCTGCGCGCCGGACTTCTCGAGCACGTCGTGGCGTCGCTCGGCGACCCACATGACGGCGCTCCAGAGGATGAGCGCGCCGGCGACGACCCAGAGGCTGCGCAGCGGCCCCGAGATGACGTCCTTGAGCAGCAGGGCGACGACGACGACCGGCAGCGAGCCGACGATGACGGCCCAGGCGAGCTGGTAGTCGTGCTCCTTGCGCGCCTCGGCGCTGCGCAGGCCGGCGACCCAGGCCAGGAACAGCCGGAGGATCTTCCTGCCGAAGTAGGTGAACGTCGCGAGGATCGCGCCGATCTGGATCAAGGCGGTGTATGCCGTCACAGCCGGTGCGTCGACCGGCATGCCCAGGAGCTTCTCGGCGATCGTGAGGTGGCCCGTCGACGAGACCGGGAGGTACTCGGTGAGGCCCTCGACGATGCCGAGGACGACGGACTGGAAGTAGCTGAGCTCGACGGTGGGGTCGGCAACGATCACGGTGTGGGAACTTCCTCGGCAGGGGACGGGACGATCTCGGACATGACGCGCAGGGTGTCGAGGCGCTCCTCGACGGTCAGCGCAAAGGGTGACACGCCCAGGGTGGTGACGCCGGCATCGGCGTAGCGGCCGACCCGGCTCGCGATCCGGTCGGGCGGACCGATCAGAGCCGTCGCGTCGATGAACTCGAACGGCACGGCCGCGGCCGCATCACGGTGCTGACCGGCGAGGAAGAGCTCCTGGACGCGGGCGGCCTCGTCCTCGAAGCCCATCCGGCACGCGAGCTGGTTGTAGAAGTTCTTCTCGCGCGAGCCCATGCCGCCGATGTAGAGCGCGGAGTAGGCGGCCACCGCCTGGGCACCCGCCTCGACGTCGTCGGTGACCACCACGGGGACGGTCGGGACGATGTCGAAGCCCTCGAGCGGGTCCGCCCCACTCCCCCGGTCGGCGGCCCGGCGGCCGGTGCCGATGGACTCGAGGATCTCGCCGGAGTGCTCGGGCGAGAAGAAGATCGCGAGCCAGCCGTCGGCGATCTCGCCGGTGAGCTCGAGGTTCTTGGGGCCGACCGCCGCGAGGTAGATCGGCAGGTGCTCCTGGGCCGGCCGAATGGTGAGCTTGAGCGCCTTGCCGAGACCATCCGGGAGCGGCAGCGTGAAGTGCTCGCCGGCATACTCCACGCGCTCGCGAGCCAGGGCCTTGCGGACGACCTCGACGTACTCGCGGGTGCGGCCCAGAGGCTTGCCGAAGCGCACCCCGTGCCAGCCCTCGCTCACCTGGGGCCCGGACACTCCCAGTCCGAGGCGGAAGCGACCGCCGGAGAGGTGGTCCAGGGTCGCCGCCGTCATCGCGGTCATGGCCGGGGTGCGCGCGGGGATCTGCATCACCGCTGAGCCCAGCGCGATCCGCTCGGTTCGCGCGCCGATCCAGGACAGGAAGGTCACCGCGTCGCTGCCGTAGGCCTCGGCGACCCACGCGGAGTCGTAGCCGAGCCGGTCGGCCTCGCCGGCGAGGGCGAGCATGTCCTCGCTGGAGGACAGCCCCATGTAGCCGAGGTTCACCGCGAGTCGCATGGGCCCAACCGTAGTCGCGCAGTGGCTGCGCGGGTCAGTCAGGTGAGTCCGGGGACGTCGCCGGAGCGGCGGTGCTCAGGTGGTGCGCCGGTCCTCGTCGTCGGACTCGCTGTCGGACTCGGTGTCGGTCTCGTCGACGAAGTCCTCGTCGTCGAGGCCGGCGTAGACGCCGTCATCGTCGTCGTCGTCCTCATCGAGGTCCTCGTCGTCCTCGTCCTCGTCGTCCTCATCGGCGTCGTCACCGGTGTAGACGTCGAGCGGCGTCATCTCGCCGAAGGCCTCGTAGAGCGCGTTGTCGTAGGTCTCGAACGCGTCGAGGAGGTCGTCGTAAGCCGCAGCCACGGTCGGGTCGTCCTCCCCACGACGGCCGGAGCACGCCTCCAGGTGCCGTTCGAAGGCGGAGACGAGGGAGGTCAGGGCGGCACGCGGGTCGGCGCTCATGTCCTGAACCGTAGCGGACCGTGCCGCACAATGTGTCGATGGTGGAGTACGAGTACCGGGTCCTCGTCTTCGGCCGCGACACGCGGCGCGGAGATATCCGCCGTGCGCTCACCGAGCAGGCCGAGTACGGCCACTGGGAGCTGCACCGCACCCGCATCTACATCGGCGGGGTCACCCGAACGCGGTTGCGGCGCAAGATCATCCGCGTCCCGCGCGCGTCCTGACGCCCGCGCGCAGGGGTCCGGGGTGCGCCCGGGTTCAGCAGGTCTCGATCAACCGCTGCAGGACCCGCGCACCGAAGCGGAGCGACTCGGTCGGGACCCGCTCGTTGATGCCGTGGAACATCGGCGCGAAGTCGAGGTCGGCGGGCAGCCGCAGGGGCGCGAAGCCGTAGCCGGTGATCCCCAGCAGTGACAGCGCCTTGTTGTCGGTGCCGCCGGACAGGCAGTACGGCAGGACCTCGGCGTCCGGGTCCTCGGCCCGCAGCGCACCGACCATCGCCTCGACGAGGTCTCCCTCGAACGGCGCGTCGAGCGCGATGTCGCGGTGCAGCACCTCGATCTCCACGTGCTCCCCCACGAGCTCCTTGATGGTGCGCAGAAGGTCGTCCTCGTGACCGGGGAGGAACCGGCAGTCGACGTTGGCGTGGGCCTGCTGCGGGATGACGTTGTGCTTGTAGCCGGCCTGGAGCATCGTGACGTTGCTCGTGTCCTGGAGCGTGCCCCGCACGAAGCCCTGCGCACCGCCGAGGTGGTCGAGGAGCTCGTCGAGGTCCTCGTCGGAGTAGGCCACGCCGGTGATCTCGCTGAGCCGGTCGAGCAGCGTGCGCACCGAGGGGATGAACTCGCGCGGCCACTTGTGGGCGGCCAGCCGGCTCAGCGCCTCGGCGAGCCGCGCGATGGGGTTCTCGTCGTTGGGGACCGAGCCGTGCCCGGCGCGACCGGTGGCGGTGAGGCGGATCCAGGCGATGCCCTTCTCGGCGGTCTGGAGCAGGTAGGCCCGCTTCTCGCCGCCGTCGGACGTCGGCACGGTGACGCTGTAGCCGCCGACCTCGCTGATCGCCTCGGTCACCCCCTCGAAGAGGTCGGGGCGGTGCTCGACGAGGTGGTGCGAGCCGAGCACCCCGCCGGCCTCCTCGTCGGCGAAGAACGCCACGACGAGGTCGCGCGGGGGCACGATGCCCTCACGGGCGATGTGCCGCACGCACGCGAGGATCATCGCGTCCATGTCCTTCATGTCGACGGCGCCCCGGCCCCAGATGCAGCCGTCCTTCTCGACGGCCTCGAACGGGTCGACGTCCCAGTCCTCGGCGTTGGCAGGGACGACGTCGAGGTGGCCGTGGATGCACAGGGCCCCGCGCTCGCGGTCGGCACCGGGGATCCGCACGACGACGGAGGCCCGCCCGGGCTGCGACTCGACGATCTCGGGTTCGAGGCCGACCTCGCGGAGCAGCCGGTCGACGTGGTCGGCGGCCTCCCTCTCCCCCGGTCCGGAGCCGTCTCCGTAGTTCGACGTGTCGATCCGGATGAGGTCTCGGCAGATGCCGACGACCTCGTCCTCGGGGCGGCTGTTCGTCGTCTGCGTCATGCTCCTCAGACTAGGCCGGGGGGCCGATTTCTTGTTGGGGCGGTATGCCGTGTAAAGTTCCGGCTCGTTGCAGGCACCGCCCCACGGGGCTTGCAGACACCCCGTCCGGGTGGCGGAAATGGCAGACGCGCTAGCTTGAGGTGCTAGTCCTCGTATAGAGGGTGGGGGTTCAAGTCCCCCCTCGGACACCGACATCGCCCCGAGTTCCTGCAGGTCAGGAGCTCGGGGCGTTCTCATGTCCGGACGTGCCGGCGGCCCCGGGGCTCAGGCCGAGGCGATGAGGTTCTCCCGCACGGCGTGCATCGCCGCCTCGGTCCGCGAGGTGACCTGGAGCTTGCCCATGATGTTGCGCACGTGGTTCTTGATGGTGTTCTCGCTGACCGACATACACTCCCCGATCTCGCGGTTCGAGCGGCCCCTGGTGATCCAGGTCAGCACCTCGATCTCGCGGTCGGTGAGGGTCCGGGCGCGGTGCGCCACGGCGACGTCGGTGGTCTGGCTCGACAGGCGGGCGAACTCGGCCACGAGGTGCCGCGCCATCGGCGGCGGGACCATCACCTCGCCGGCATGGGCGAGCCGGACCGCGTCGATGATCTGGGCCGCCGGCAGCGACTTGAGCAGGTAGCCGCACGCCCCGACCATGAGCGCCTTGAAGAGGTCGGCCGGCTCCTCGGACGCCGTGAGGAACAGGACCTTGGTCTGCGGCGACGACATCTTGATCGCGGTGCACGCGTCGATACCACTCTGGCCGCCCAGGTGGAGGTCGAGGAGCGCGACGTCCGGACGGTGGGCCAGCACGGCCGCGACGGCGTCGGAGGCGGACCCCGCCTCGGCCACGAGCTCGAGGTCGTCCTCGCAGTCGATCAGCGCCTCCATGCCACGACGGAAGAGCTCGTGGTCATCGGCGATGGCGACGCGGATGGTGTCGCGTGCCCCCACGATGTGCGGGGCCCATCCACCCCGCTGTGGTGTCAGTGGACTCACCTCGTCATCGTGGCAGAACGGCACACTCCGGCGTGCGGTTTCGCACGGTTTGGGTCAGGGCTGCCGGTCGACGAGCGCGACGCGTCGCCGGTTTGTGCCGAACTGCCGTCCAGAGGGTGCGTCGGCGTGGATACTGCACCGTCGGCGCAACGCCGCGCCGTTCGCATCCAAGGGGTCCCATCCATGTCATCGAAGATCAACGCTGCCCTCAACCGCCGGAGCGCCCTGCGCGTCGGCGCCGTCGGGGCAGCCGCCACGGCGGCCACGGTCGTCACCGCCAGCGGAGCCGAGGCGGCCGCCGGCCAGCCCGTCCTCCAGGGCCTGACCAACGGCGCGGGCGCTGCCGGCACCACGCTCGTGAGCAACGGCTCGGCCATCACCCTCACCGTCAAGAACACCGGCGCCGGCGCCGCGGCCTTCTTCTTCGGGCAGAACAACAACGGCTTCGCGGGTGGCACCGGGTCGGGCAGCAAGTACGGCCTGTCCGCCGCCAACACCGGCGCCCCGGGCACGGGTGCGGCGATGGCGGCCAGCGGCGGCAAGAACACGGGCATCCTCGCGAACACCGCGAACTTCGACCGCTACGCCGTCGAGGCGACCAACCTGTCGACGATGGACTCCGGCGGCGGCGCCGGTGGTGGCGTGTGGGCCGATGGTGGCGACGGCATCGGTATCGCCGCCATCTCGCCGATGGGCGTGCCTGCCGTGGTCTCGATCGGTGACACCTACTACATCCAGGGCCACGAGGTCGTGCTCACCGCGTCTTCGCTCGTCTACGGCGCCACCTCCGCGAACGGCCCCGAGGTGTCGTTCGCGGGCTACGCGACGCTCGACGTCGAGGGTGGGACGACCGTCGAGCTCACCGGGCCGTCCTGGAACAACGGTGCGACCTGGGCCGACGTCGGCAACACCAACGGAGGCGTGTCGGTCACCGCGATCAACCAGCCGATGCCCAACCTCTGGATGAACGTCGACGAGGGCGGCACCGTGACCATCTCGGGAGGCACTCCCGGTGGGACGGTGTCCTGGCGTGTCGCAGGCACCCGCAACGACTGGGCGAGCTTCGAGCCGATGTCGGCCAACCGCGCGGCAGGTGGGAGCCGCATCGCCAAGGGCAAGGACCTCGCGGCGCGCATCCTGCGTCGAGCGGGTCGCGACTGACCGGTCTGCCACACGACGACGCCCCCACCTCCTCGCGAGGTGGGGGCGTCCGTATGCCGTGGCGCAGGTGCCGCTGCGGGCTCAGCGGGGCAGCCGGGAGCCGTCGACGGCCTCCGACCTGTGGTCGGCGGCGGGAGCGCTGCGGTCGCGGCGGATGAGCAGCCCGAACACGGCGGCGATGGGGAACATGAGGACGCCGTAGACGGCCGCCGGGATCGACATCTGTGCGTTGCCGAGCACGGTGATCGCCATGGCGATCGCGAGAGTGCTGTTGTGGATGCCGATCTCGAAGCCGCTCGCGACCGCCTGGGCCCGCGACAGACCGAGGCGACGCGGGACGGCATACCCGATCGTCAGCGACAGGATGCAGAAGATCGCGGCGACGAGGCCCACCTGGGCGAAGTAGTCGGCGATGTCGTCCTTCTCCCCCCACATCGCGCCCAGGACGACGAGGAGCAGCAGGACGCCCGAGGCCGTGCGCACCGGCCGGTCCATGCGGTCGGCGAACGCCGGTGAGCGGTGCCGGACGGCCATGCCGATGGCGACCGGGACGAGGACGATCGCGAAGACCTGGAGCAGCTTGTCGAGCTGGAGCCCGATCCGGTCGCCCTCGTCGACGAAGCGGCCGATGGCCCAGTTCGTCACGAGCGGGAGCGAGATGACGGCAATGACCGAGTTGATCGCCGTGAGGGTGATGTTGAGCGCGACGTCGCCGCGGAAGAGGTGGCTGTAGAGGTTGGCCGTCGTCCCGCCCGGCGAGGCCGCGAGGATCATGAAACCCACGGCGAGCAGCGGTGGCAGCCCGAACAGCTCGACGAGGCCGACGGCGACGAGCGGCAGCACCAGCAGCTGACACGCGAGGGCCGTCGCCACGGCGCGGGGCGTCTGCCGCACCCTGCGGAAGTCGGCGGGCGTGAGCGACAGGCCGAGGCCGAACATGATGACGGCGAGGGCGATGGGCAGCCCGACGGTGAGGAGTGCGGAGTCCATGCCGGAAGGTACCGTCCGGTGGGCCGGGTCAGGGCTGGTACGCGTCAGCCGCCTGTCGCAGCGTGCCCAACGGGTCGGCGAGCGAGGCGGCCCCCGGTTGGGAGAGGTTGCCCTGCTGCGCCGCCTGGGCCAGCTCGGACTCGATGTCGTCGACGAGCGACTTCACCGTGTCGGCGTCACCGTCCTTGACGGCCTGGTCGATGTCGCGCAGCTTGCCCTCGATCGTCTTGGCGACGTCGGCGTCGATGTCGTCCGACTGGCGCACCTCGCGCAGGCTCGACCGGAAGCCCGACACCGCGTCGGTGACCGGCTTGCCGGCGTCCTTCGCCGGCGTGGACGGCGCCTGCGACGGGGTCTGGCTCGGGGTCTGGCTCGGTGTCGGTGTCTGCGTGACGGTGATCGTCGGGTTGGGCGTCGCCGTCGTGGGCTCGGGCGTGTTCGACGCAGTGTCGGAGCTCTGGGTCACGGACGGCGTCGACGATGGCGTCGGTGTGCCACCGTCGTCGTCGCCCTGCATGGCGTACCAGATGCCGGCCGCGGCAAGGGCCGCGGCGAGGAGGAGCAGCCAGATCCACGCGCGAGATCCGCGTCGCCGCGGCTCGTCCCAGTCGTCGTATGCCGGCTCGCTCCAGACCTCCGCGGGTGGCGCCGTGCGGGGTGCCAGGGCCGTCGGTGCCATGGCTGCGGGCGCGGCGGGGATCACCTCGGTGAGCGCGGGGGCCCGGTGCGACCGGAGCAGCGCGGCGACCTCGCGGCCGGACTGCGGGCGGTGGACGGGGTCCTTGGACAGGAGGGCTGCGACGAGGGCGGCCATGTCCGCGGGGGTGTCCGGGCGCAGGTCGCGGACGTCGGCGGGCACGTCGTGCGCATGCTTCATGAGGATCGCCACGGGCGTCGTCGCCGAGAAGGGCGGCCTGCCGGTGAGCAGCGTCGTGAGGACGCAGCCGAGGGCGTAGAGGTCTGCGCGGGCATCGACCCGCTGACCCGTCGCCTGCTCCGGCGCGAGGTACTCGGCCGTCCCGACGATCGTGTCGGTCATCGTGAGGGCGTGTTGGCCCAGGGCCTCGTCGACGAGCTGGGTGATGCCGAAGTCGAGCACCTTGGCGGTGCCGTCGGCCGCGTAGGAGATGTTGCCGGGCTTGATGTCGCGGTGGACGATGCCGGCGTCGTGCGCGGCCTGGAGCGCGCTGGCGACCTCCTCGCCGATGGTCCGGACGTCCTCGACCGGCAGCGGTCCGGTGTCGCGGACCTGCTCGGCCAGTGTGGGTCCCGGGAGGAGCTCCATGACGAGGTATGCCGTGTGGTCTTCGACGCCGGTGTCGTAGACGGTGACGATGTGCGGGTGGTTGAGGGCAGCGGTCGCCCGCGCCTCACGACGGAACCGCTCCCCCGCGTTGTCGCTGTCCGGACCGGTGAGGTCGAGCGTCTTGACCGCCACCTCGCGGCCCAGCATCTCGTCCTGCGCCCGCCAGACCACGGCCATACCGCCACGCCCCAGGGGGGCACCGAGTCGATAGCGGCCGCCGAGCAGCCGCCCCTGCGTCTGGCTCATCCGTCTCCTCGCGTGTGGGGGCTTCGTCGACCCTAGTCCCTCCCGTAGCCTGAGTCCGTGCTGCCCCACATCACCGCGACGCGGTTCGTCACCCCGCTGCGAGAGGGCGGATCCCTGCCCGGCATCGTCGAGGGGTCCGACGACGGGACCTACGTCGTGAAGTTCCGCGGCGCCGGCCAGGGCCTCAAGGTGCTCGTCGCCGAGGTCGTCGTCGGTGAGCTCGCCCGGCGGCTCGGGATCCGGGTCCCCCAGATGGCGGTCATCGACATGCCCACCGCGATCGCCCGCTACGAGGCCGACGAGGAGGTCCAGGACCTCCTCAACGCCAGCCCGGGCAACAACCTCGCCGTCGACTTCCTGCCGGGGTCGTTCGGCTACGACGGCTCCCGTCCCCCGACGGCCGACGAGGCCGCCGACATCGTCTGGCTCGACGCGTTCACCGCCAACGTCGACCGCACCTGGTCCAACCCCAACCTCCTCGTGTGGCACCGGCAGGTCTGGGTCATCGACCACGGCGCCGCCATCTGGTTCCACCACTCGTGGCCGAGCCGGGGCGCCGACGCCTCCCGGTTCGCGGCCCAGCCGTTCGACGTCTCGGAGCACGTCCTGCGCGACGTCGCGGGCGACCTGGCCGCGGCGCACGCGCGGGCCGTTGCGGTGCTCACGACCGACGTTCTCGCAGAGGTGGTCGACCTCGTCCCCGACGAGTGGCTCGAGCAGGCGCCCGGGCTCGACGACCCGACCGCCGTGCGCGCTGCCTACGTCGAGCACCTGACCCGCCGGCTCGAGAATGCCGGCGCCTGGTGGGAGGCGGCGGCATGAGCGCGCACCCCTACCAGTACGTCGTCCTGCGGTGCGTCCCCCGCGTCGACCGCGGCGAGTGCCTCAACGTCGGTGTCGTCCTCTACTCGCAGTCGGCCGGCTTCCTGCGCGCCGCCTGCCACGTCGACGAGGACCGTTTGCGTGCCTTCGCCCCCGACATCGACGTCGACGCCGTGCGCGCCTCGCTCTCGGTCGTCGACGACGTCTGCGCCGGCACCGGTGGAGGTGGACGACCCACGTTGCCCACCCCCGGCAAGCGGTTCGGCTGGCTGAGCGCGCCCCGCAGCACCGTCATCCAGCCCTCGGGCGTGCACGGCGGCGCAGCCCGGGATCCCGAGGCCGAGCTCACCGCGCTGCTCGAGCGCCTCGTCCGCTGACGAAGCACCCCGTATGCCGTCGCCCGCGTATCAGCCGGACGTGGACCTGCCCGTGCCGCTCGACCGAGGCGCGGTTTCGAGCAGTGCCTCCATGCGGGCGAGCTGCTCCTTCGTCACCCACGAGGGGTTCGACATCGCCGGGGTGACCTGGACCTCGAGGTCGGTGACGCCTGCCACCACCAGCTCGTCCGAGGACACCTCCCCACCCCTTGGAAGAAGCGGAATGTCGAGCGGGATGCTGAGCACGATGGCGCCTCCGGCCTCGGACCTGACGTCGACTCGACGGTGCTCGAGCGATCCGCTCACCCGGCCCACTCCCCAGATGCCGCGCGCCACCCGTCGGCCGTTGCCGGAGATCCAGAGGATCGCCCGGTCGCCCGGCCGCATCATCGCGCTGCGGTAGTTGTCGGCGACGCACCACGTCGTCACGCGGCTGCCGGGCCGGTCGATCTGCTCCAACAGCCCCGGGTTGGACTCGGGGTTGCACTTGATGAGCCACGCCCCGAGGTTGTCCGTGCTGATGAGGTGGGCCATGGCACCCGTCCTACCCAGTCCTGGCACTGCGAAGCATCACGACCGCTGGGTCACACGGAACGCAGGGCCCACGCCGCGACGGCCCCTGCGGCAGCGACGTTGAGCGAGTCGACTCCCCCGGCCATCGGGATGGTGACGACGACGTCGGCGCCCTCGACGGTGCGACGACCGAGCCCGTCGCCCTCGGTGCCGAGGACGAGCGCAAGCCGCTCGGGCGGGTCGGCGGCGAGCTCGTCGAGGCCCACCGCGTCGTCGGACAGGGCGAGGGCCGCCACCGTGAACCCACTGTCCCGCAACAGGTCCATGCCACCGGGCCATGGGTCGATGCGCGTCCACGGCACCTGGAACACGGTGCCCATCGACACCCGGATCGCCCGTCGGTAGAGCGGGTCCGCGCACCGCGGCGTCACGAGAACGGCGTCCATGCCCAGCGCGGCGGCGCTGCGGAACACCGCTCCCACGTTCGTGTGGTCGACGACGTCCTCGATGACCAGGACGCGACGCGCGTCGGCGACGACGTCGGAGACGGACCGCTGCTCGGGTCGCTGCATCGAGGCGAGGGCGCCCCGGTGCAGGTGGAAGCCGGTGAAGCCCTCGATGACGTCGTGGTCCGCGACGAGAACCGGTATGCCGTCCTGCTCGGCCTGCGCGACGAGGTCCTCGAGGTCGGTGAGCCAGCGCTCCGCCATGAGGAACGAGCGGGGGCGGTGGCCGGCGGCCAGCGCCCGCCGGATGACCTTCTCGGACTCGGCGATGTAGAGACCCCGCTCGGGCTCGGTGCGACGCCGCAGGGCGACGTCGGTGAGGCCGACGTAGTCGTGGACGCGTGGGTCGTGGGGGTCGGTGATCCGGGTCGGCACCCTGAGAGGTTAGAAGAAGAGCGCGCGCACGACGAGGCTGACTCCCGCCAGGACGCAGAAGCCGAGGACGATCCGCCTCAGCAGCTCGCGGTCGAGGTGTCGGCGCAGGGGTGCAGCGACGGCGTAGCCGGCACCGATGAACGGCAGCCAGACCAGCCCGGCCCACAGCTGCTCGCGTGAGAACTCGCCGGCGATCGACAGGGAGCCGATCGCCATGACGGCACCGACGAGGAAGAACGCGGCCAGGGTCGAGCGCATTCGCTCCGGACGCTCGTGCTGGAGCACCAGCGCGAAGAACGGGCCGCCGATGCTCGTCGCCGTGCCGGAGACGCCGGCGACGGCACCCGCTGCCACGGCGTTCCGCGCCCCGGCCCGGACCTCGACGGTCGTGAGCGACGTGGCGACGGTGACGAGGATGAGCACCGCGACGGCCACCGAGATGACGCGGGTGGACAGCAGCACCACCGCCGCGACACCCAGCGGCGTGGCCACGAGCCGTGCGAGCAGGGCCCAGCCGAGCTCACGCCAGGCGATGTCGAGCGGCGCGAGGGCGAGCTGGACCACGGGCAGGGTGAAGCTGGTGACGAGGACCGAGCCGGGCATGAGCTCGGGCGCGGCGACGACGACGAAGGGGACCGCCACGACGGCCATCCCGAAGCCGATCGTGGACTGGACGAGCGCCCCGGCGAAGAGCGCGAGACCGAGGCCCAGCACGACCGACCAGGGCGTCACGGAGCCAGGACCATGCGCCCGATGGCGACGAGGCCGATGACGACGATCACCGCCCGGAGGACGTTGGGCGGCAGGCGACGCCCGACCCTCGACCCGATGATGCCGCCGAGCAGCGACCCGGCCGCGATGAGGCCGGCCACCGTCCAGTCGACCTGCTCGGGCGCGACGAGGACGAAGGTGAGGGCGGCGACGGCGTTGACGATCGTCGCGAGCACGTTCTTGATGCCGTTGAGGCTCTGGAGCGACTCGCTGGTGAGCGTCGTGAGGATCCCCATGAGGATGACGCCCTGGGCCGCACCGAAGTAGCCGCCGTAGATCGCCGTGGCGAAGACGCAGAACGCCAGCAGCAGCGCGCGCCGCCGGGAGTGCTCGCCGAGCGCCGTCGGGGGTGCGTCCCCGCGTCGCCCCGTGCTCCACGCCGTGATGCGCGGGCCGAACGCCACGAGCAGCACGCCGAGCGCGATGAGGACGGGGACGATCGTCCGGAACGCAGCGGGGTCGAGCACGAGCAGGAGCAGCGCCCCCACGACACCGCCGAGCAGTGACATCGGCGCCCAGCGGAGCAGGGTGCCCCGCATCCCGCCGAGCTCGCGCCGGTAGCCCCACGAACCCGTGAGGCCACCGGCAATGAGCCCGACGGTGTTGGAGACGTTGGCCGTCACCGGTGCGAACCCGAAGAACAGCAGGGTCGGGAAGGTCACGAGCGTCCCGGACCCGACGACCGTGTTGATCGTGCCGGCGACGACGCCGGCGACCAGGATGAGGGCGGCCTCGGCGAGGCCCACCTCAGCTCTCGCGCGGCGGGACGGGGTCCGTCGGCGCTGCAGGGTCGACCGGCGGCGTGGGGTCCAGCGGCGCCGGGTCGACCGGCAGCGCCGGGTCGGCCTGCGGCATCCGTGGCGGGACGGCGTCGGCCGGGGGCGTCAGCGGCGGCTGCTGCCGAGCCGGGGGCGTCGCGTGGTCCGCAGCCTCACGGGAGGCGTCGCCGGCCTGTCCGCGTGCCTCGGCGAGGGCCTGGGCCGGGTCGGCGAGGACCGTGTCGTCGAACGGCGTCGACAGGTCCTCGGACGGCTGCCAGTCCTCCTCGGTGTCGCCGTCGTCGAAGCCGCCACCACCGTCGCCGCGGCCCAGTGCGCCACCGATGCCCTTGAGGGCGTCGGTGAGCTCGCTCGGGATGATCCACATCTTGTTGGAGTCACCACGCGCGATCTGCGGGAGGACCTGGAGGTACTGGTAGGCGAGGAGCTTCTGGGTCGGCTTGCCACGGTGGATCGCGTCGAACACCTGCTGGATGGCGCGGGCCTGGCCCTGCGCCTCGAGGACGCGCGCCTGGGCGGAGCCCTCGGCCCGCAGGATCTGGCTCTGCTTCTCGCCCTCGGCCGTGAGAATGTTGGACTGCTTGGAGCCCTCTGCCGTGAGGATGATGGCGCGACGCTCACGCTCGGCCTTCATCTGCTTCTCCATCGACTCCTGGATCGACATGGGCGGGTCGATCGCCTTGAGCTCGACCCGGTTGACGCGGATGCCCCACTTGCCGGTGGCCTCGTCGAGGACGCCACGGAGCTGGGCGTTGATCTGGTCGCGGCTGGTCAGGGTCTGCTCGAGGTCGAGCGAGCCGATGACGTTGCGCAGGGTGGTGACGGTGAGCTGCTCGATGCCCTGGATGAAGTTCGCGATCTCGTAGACGGCGGACTTCGCGTCGATCACCGAGTAGTAGATGACGGTGTCGATGTTGACGACGAGGTTGTCGCTCGTGATCACCGGCTGGGGCGGGAACGAGACGACCTGCTCGCGAAGGTCGATGTTGGCCCGCACCTTGTCGACGAACGGCACGAGGAAGTGGATGCCGCCCTCGAGGGTGCTGTGGTAGCGGCCGAGCCGCTCGATGATGAGCGCGGTCTGCTGCGGGACGATCCGCACCGTGCGCATGAGCACGATGACGGCGAAGAGCAGCAGCAGCCCGAGTATGACGAGCTCGATCATGGGAACTCCCTGAGGTCAGTGACGGTCGGCGGCGACGATGGCCGTCGCACCGTGGATGGCGATGACTCGGACGTCGTCACCTGGTCGCAGGGGCTGGGTGCCCTCTGCCACGCGGGCGGACCACGTCTCCCCCGCGAGCTTGATGCGCCCGTCGGTGTCCGTGACGGTCTGGAGCACGCGCGCCTCGCGCCCCACGAGGCTGGACGCCCCGATGTGGTGGTCGTGCTCACCGTCCGTGAACTTGCGCTTGACGATCGGGCGCACGACGAAGAGCAGCAGCCCTGCGACGAGGATCGCCACGATCACCTGGACGGCGATGCTGCCTCCGACGGCGGCAGCCAGCGCTCCGGCGAGCGCACCCCCGGCGAACATGACGAAGACGAAGTCCACGGTGGCGGCCTCGATGGCGGCCAGGATCAGGGCCACCCCCACCCACGCCACCCACGGGTTGTCGGTCAACCACTCCATGACACTCCCCTTTCGTCCCCGTCAGCGATGACGGGTGTGTCGGAACAACGATTTCATGCCAGTGTGCGTGCCCGTCACCCGGACCATGCGATGTATCGGGAACCGCGCTGTTCGAGCTGCAGCGGGACCCCGAAGGTCTCGCTGAGGTTCGCCGCCGTCAGGGTGATCTCGATCGGTCCCTGGGCCACCACCTTGCCGTCGCGCAGCAGCAGCACGTCGGTGAAGTTCGGCGGGATCTCCTCGACGTGGTGCGTCACGAGGACGAGCGCCGGAGCCATGACGTCGCCGGCGATCTCGCCGAGCCGGGCGACGAGGTCCTCGCGTCCTCCGAGGTCGAGGCCGGCGGCGGGCTCGTCGAGCAGCATGAGCTCGGGGTCGGTCATGAGGGCCCGGGCGATCTGGACGCGCTTGCGCTCCCCCTCGGACAGCGTCCCGAAGGTGCGGTCGACGAGGTGGTCAGCGCCGAGTGCGACGAGCAGCTCGGCGGCGCGCGCGTGGTCGAGCGAGTCGTAGCTCTCGCGCCAGCGGCCGACGACGCCGTAGGAGGCGGTGACGACCACGTCGCCCACCCGCTCACCCCCGGGGATCCGCTCGGCGAGCGAGGCCGAGGCCAGGCCGATGCGCGGTCGCAGCTCGAAGACGTCGACGGCGCCGAGGACCTCGCCGAGGATGCCGACGACTCCGCGGGTGGGGTGCATGCGGCCCGAGGCCAGCTGGAGCAGCGTGGTCTTGCCCGCTCCATTGGGACCGAGGACGACCCAGCGCTGCCCCTCCTCGACCTCCCAGTCGACGTCCTCGAGGAGTGTCGAGTCACCACGGACGACGCTCACCCCCGCCAGCGCCAGAACGTCACTCATGACGCGAACCCTAGTTGAACGCCTCCTGCCTACGATGACGGCATGCCCGAGCTGCCCGCCTCCGTCCGGATCGCCCTCTGGGTCACCTCCGCCTGGCGCGGAGGGGAGTCACTGGAGTCGGCGCTCGACTCCGCCCTTCCCGACGTCGACGCGGTGGGCTCGGGAGTGCGCACCCTCGACCTCTGGCACGACCTCGGTGAGCGCACCGTCCTCGTCGCCCTGCCGTCGAGCGGCGACCCCACGAGCCTCCCCCGCTGTGGCCCCGACGCCCTCGACGCGGCGGTCGAGGCCGAGGAGTGCCTCGTCGCACCGGGCCTGGGTGCGCTCCTCGTCCCGTCGTGGTCGACGTTCGGCGCTCCCAGGGCCACCGGCGCCGACGCGGGCACACGACTGGACTGGACGGCATACGACTGCGATCCGGTCCCCACCCACCGGGTCGAGGCGCTCGACCCCCGCGAGACGACGCGCGCACTCACCGCCAAGGTCCTCGAGGTCACCGAGCAGCTCGACGCGCTCGGCGGCCAGCCGTTCGACGCGGCGTCAGCGCGCGAGTCGGTGCCCCGCGCCGGCCAGTGGGCCCTGCCCGACGACCTGCCGGGACAGTCCCTGCGCGCCCTGACGTTCGCCGCGGCCATCAGCGCCGCGGCGGCGGCCGGCATCGACGGGCCACACGACGGGCCCGACGGGTGGACCCAGCAGCGGCGCCTGGAGCTGCTGCGCGACCTCCGACGCGTGGCCGAGCGCGCCCTCGCGGACGCGACGAACGCCGGCGTCGCGGCGGTGGCTCACCCCAGGACGTCGCGGTAGACCGCGAGCGTCTCGTCGCCGATCCGGGCCCAGGAGAACGACTCCACGGCCCGTCGACGACCGGCTTCACCGAACCGCCTGGCCCGCTCGGGGTCGGACACGGCCTCGTTGAGGGCGCCCGCGAGGTCGGCCACGAAGCGGTCGGGGTCGACCGGTGTGCCCGAGCCGTCCTGGACCTGCTCGATGGGGACCAGCCAGCCGGTCTCGCCGTCGACGACGACCTCGGGGATGCCACCGGTGGCCGTCGCGACGACGGGCAGGTCGCACGCCATGGCCTCGAGGTTGACGATGCCGAGCGGCTCGTAGACCGAGGGGCACACGAACACCGTGGCGGCCGAGAGCATGGCGATGACCTCGGCCCGCGGCAGCATCTCGGGGACCCACACGACGCCGTCCCGCGTCTCGCGCAGCCCGGCGATGAGCTCCTCGACCTCGGCCTTGATCTCGGGGGTGTCCGGAGCGCCCGCGAGGAGGACGAGCTGGACCTCCGGCGGCAGCTCGGCGGCCGCGCGCAGGAGGTAGGGCAGACCCTTCTGGCGGGTGATCCGCCCGACGAAGACGACGCTCGGGCGGTCCGGGTCGACGCCGTGGCGGCGCACCGTGTCGGGGTCCTCGGCGCGCTGCCAGAGCTCGCTGTCGATGCCGTTGTGGACCACCTTGACCTTGCCCGGGTCGATGCTCGGATAGCTGCGCAGCACGTCCTTGCGCATCCCGTCGCTCACCGCGATGACGGCGGCCGCACCCTCGTATGCCGTCCGCTCGATCCACGAGGACAGCCGGTAGCCGCCGCCGAGCTGCTCGGCCTTCCATGGACGCATCGGCTCGAGGCTGTGGGCGCTGACGACATGGGGCACGCCCTCGAGCAGCGACGCGGTGTGCCCGGCGAAGTTGGCGTACCAGGTGTGGGAGTGGACGAGGTCCGTGCCACCGCAGTCCGCCGCGATGGCGAGGTCGACGCCCATCGTCACGAGCGCGGGGTTGGCGCCGGCAAGGGCCTCGAGGTCCGGGTAGCCGGTCGTGCCCTCCTCGTCGCGCGGAGGACCGAAGGCGCGGACGCGGACGTCGATGTCGCCCCGCTCCCGCAGCGCCCGGGTCAGCTCGGCGACGTGCACCCCCGCCCCGCCGTAGATCGTCGGTGGGTACTCCTTGCTGAGGATGTCGACTCGCACGGGTCGACACTAGCGCCGTTCCGAGGTCGGATGAGATGCCGATCACATGAGCGGCCCGGTTCCACTAGGTTGGCGTCATGGCTTACCGCAGCGGTGGACCCAAGGTGCTCGTCATCGTTCTCGCAGGTGGAGAGGGCAAGCGCCTCATGCCCCTCACCGCCGACCGGGCCAAGCCCGCAGTGCCGTTCGGCGGCATCTACCGGCTCATCGACTTCGCCCTGAGCAACGTCGTCAACTCCGGCTACCTCAAGATCGTCGTGCTGACCCAGTACAAGTCGCACAGCCTCGACCGGCACGTCACCAAGACCTGGCGCATGTCGACGATGCTCGGCAACTACGTCGCCCCGATCCCGGCGCAGCAGCGCATCGACAAGTCCTGGTACCAGGGCAGCGCCGACGCGATCTTCCAGAGCCTCAACACCATCACCGACGAGCGGCCGGACATCGTCGTCGTCGTCGGCGCCGACCACGTCTACCGCATGGACTTCTCGCAGATGGTCGACCAGCACGTCGAGTCCGGCGCCGGCGTCACCGTCGCCGCCATCCGCCAGCCGATCGCGATGGCCGACCAGTTCGGCGTCATCGAGGTCGAGGCCGACGACCACACCCGGATCAAGGCGTTCCGCGAGAAGCCGAGCGACCCCGACCCCCTGCCCGACTCCCCCGGCGAGATCCTCGCGTCGATGGGCAACTACGTCTTCGACGCCGACGTCCTCCAGGAGGCGGTGACCCGCGACTCCGAGGACGAGGACAGCACCCACGACATGGGTGGCGACATCGTGCCCGCGCTCGTCAAGGAGGGCTCGGCCTACACCTACGACTTCAAGAAGAACGTCATCCCCGGTGGCACGGAGCGCGACCAGGGCTACTGGCGCGACGTCGGGACGCTCGACTCGTACTTCGACGCCCACATGGACCTCATCTCGATCCACCCGGTGTTCAGCCTCTACAACTACGACTGGCCGCTCTTCACGAGCTACGGCCCGTACCCGCCGGCGAAGTTCGTCCACGGTGCGTCGGGGCGGTTCGGTGAGGCGCTCAACTCCATGGTCTCCCCCGGCGTCATCATCAGTGGCGCGCGGGTCAACGCCTCGGTGATCTCACCCGACGTCAACGTCCACAGCTACACCGAGATCGACGACTCGGTGATCCTCGACGGCGTCGACATCGGCCGCAACTGCCGTGTCCGCCGCGCGATCATCGACAAGAACGTCCACCTGCCCGAGAACACCTCGATCGGCTTCGACGCCGAGGAGGACCGGGCCCGCGGGTTCACCGTCACGGAGTCCGGCATCACGGTCGTCGGCAAGGGCACGGTCATCACGCCGTGACGCGCGCACGAGTCGGCGTACAGCTCCAGCCGCAGCACGCGGCATACGACGACATCCGGCGCACGTGCGCGCAGCTCGAGGAGCTCGGGGTCGACGTCCTCTTCAACTGGGACCACTTCTTCCCGTTGAACGGCGACCCGGACGGCGCCCACTTCGAGTGCTGGACGATGCTCGCCGCCTGGGCCGAGGCGACCGAGCGCGTCGAGATCGGCGCCCTCGTCACGTGCAACTCCTACCGGAACCCCGACCTCCTCGCCGACATGGCGCGGACCGTCGACCACATCTCCTCGCGCGGCGGTGAGGGCAGGCTCATCCTCGGGATCGGCTCCGGATGGTTCGAGCGCGACTACGACGAGTACGGCTACGAGTTCGGCCGCGCGGGCACCCGCCTCGACGCCCTCGACCGCGACCTCCCCCGGATCAAGGAGCGCTGGGGCCGGCTCAACCCGGCACCCACGCGATCCATCCCTGTCCTCGTCGGCGGTGGCGGGGAGCGCAAGACCCTGCGCATCGTCGCCGAGCAGGCCGACATCTGGCACGGGTTCGGCGGCGCCGACACGATCGCCCACAAGCACGCGGTGCTCGACGAGTGGTGCGCCGAGGTCGGTCGCGACCCCGCGACCATCGAACGCTCCGCCGGGGTGGCCATGCGGCCGGGCCGCTTCCCCGAGGACGTGCCGGACTACGCCTCCAACGCAGACGCCCTGTATGCCGTGGGGACCCGGCTGTTCACCCTCGGCCTGAGCGGTCCGTACGCCGACCTCGGTCCGGTCCGTGACCTGCTCTCGTGGCGGGACGCGGTGAACTCCTAGCCTGTGCGCGTGACCCCGGAGCCCGCACCCACGCCGCCATCCACCCCCGACACCCCCAACCTGCTCGTCACCCTCACGGGCGACGACCGGCCCGGTGTGACGAGTGCGCTCTTCGACGCCGTCGCGCCCACCGGCTCCGTCGTCCTCGACCTCGAGCAGGTCGTCGTCCGCGGCCAGCTGACGCTCGCCGTGCTCCTGGAGCCGGGCGGCTACATCAGCGACCTGCGCGACGTGGTCGAGGGTGTCGGCGAGCGGCTGGACCTGGCCGTCAGCGTCGTCGAGGGACGCGGTGACAACCGGAGCCGCCGCACCGGACGTGCCGCGGTCGTCGTCCTCGGCGCTCCGATGCGTGCGACGGCCGTCGCCGCCGTCTCGCGGTCCGTCGCCGCCCACGGGGCCAACATCGACCGCATCCGACGCCTCTCGCGGTACCCCGTGACGACGCTCGAGCTCGACGTCAGCGGGGCGGACCTCGCCTCGCTCCGGCGCGAGCTGTCGCTGGTGGCGTCGCAGGAGCAGGTCGACATCGCGGTGTCCCCACCCGGCCTGGCCCGGCGGGGCCGGCGCCTCGTCGTCATGGACGTCGACTCCACGCTCATCCAGGACGAGGTCATCGAGCTGCTGGCACGTCACGCCGGGCGCGAGAGCGAGGTCGCGGCCGTCACCGAGCGCGCGATGGCCGGTGAGCTCGACTTCGCCGAGAGCCTGCACGCCCGGGTCGCGACCCTCGCCGGTCTCGACGCCGGAGTCCTCGACGAGGTCCGCCGGGCCGTGCGCCTCACGCCCGGCGCCCGCACACTCGTGCGGACCCTCAAGCGGCTCGGGTTCACCGTCGCGCTCGTCTCGGGTGGCTTCATCGAGATCGTCCAGCCCATCGCCGACGAGCTCGCCATCGACCACGCCCGCGCCAACCGGCTCGAGATCGTCGACGGTGTCCTCACCGGTCGGGTGCTCGGCGAGGTGGTCGACCGTCAGGGCAAGGCCACTGCGCTGCGGGAGTTCGCGGCGGTGGCCGGCCTCCCCCTGGCCCGCACCGTGGCCATCGGCGACGGCGCCAACGACCTCGACATGCTCGGCACGGCCGGGCTCGGCATCGCCTTCAACGCCAAGCCGGTGGTGCGTGAGCAGGCCGACACGGCGGTCAACGTGCCCTACCTCGACGCCGTCCTCCACCTCCTCGGCATCACCCGCGAGGAGATCGAGGAGGCCGACGACGCCGATGGAACCCCGACACCCGCGCCTGCCATCGAGCACGGCTGACACCTCGTAGGCTGGCCCAATGCCCCGTTACCCGTCGACAACCCAGACGCTGTTCATCATCGGAGGCGCCGAGGACCGTGTCGGCCGGGCATCCCTCCTGCGCCGCTTCGTGCGGATCACCGGTGGCCGCAAGGCCCGTCTCGTCGTCATCCCCACCGCGTCCTCCTTCCAGGACGAGGTCGTCAGCTCCTACACCGACGTGTTCAACCGGTTCGGGGTCGAGACCGTCGGCGTGGTCAACCCCCAGTCGCGGCGTGAGGCTCAGGACGAGGCCGCCGTCGCCCTCATCGACGACGCCACCGGCATCTTCATGAGCGGCGGGTCGCAGCTCCGGCTCTCGCAGTACTTCCCTGGCACGCCGCTCGGCGACGCCCTGCACCGTGCGCACGCCCGCGGGGCAGTCGTCGCGGGCACCTCGGCCGGCGCCTCGATCATGAGCGAGTTCATGATCTCGATGGGCGACGAGGGGATCACGCCCGTGCAGCGGGCCAGCCAGATCAGCGCGGGGCTCGGACTCCTCAAGGGCGTCATCGTCGACCAGCACTTCGCCCAGCGCTCACGCTACGGTCGCCTCATGTCCGTCGTCGCGTCGTCCCCGAGCCTGCTCGGCATCGGCATCGACGAGGACACCGCCATCGAGGTCACCGGCGACGCCCGCTTCACCGTGCACGGTCGTGGGGGTGTCACCGTCATCGACTGCCGGGACGTCACGACCGATGCACCGGACGCCCGACGCGGAGCACCGCTGCTGGTCTCGGGTGCCGTCATCCACACGCTTCCCGCGGGGGCCACCTTCGACCTGGCCACGGCCTCGCTCGTCGAGTTCGTCGAGCAGCACCCCGACGTCGGCGCCACTCTCGCCGGCTCGACGCACTGACCCCCTGAAGCCCCACCACCACACCCCGAGGAGTCCGATGTCCGAGGACCGCCCGACCCCCACCGGCCCGGCAGCGCCGGAGCTCACCATCGTCGAGTCCCGCGTCTACCGCGGCGGGAACGTCTGGTCCTACGACCCGGCGATCCACCTCGTCGTCGACCTCGGCATCCTCGAGCAGTACCCCACCAACCTCGTCGAGGGCTTCACCGACCGGCTCGTCGAGCTCCTCCCCGGCATCGAGAACCACACCTGCTCGCGCGGGGTCAAGGGTGGCTTCGTCGAGAGGATGCGTGAGGGCACCTGGCTCGGCCACGTGAGCGAGCACATCGCCCTCCAGCTCCAGCAGGAGGCCGGGCACGACCAGCGCCGTGGCAAGACCCGTCAGGTCAAGGGCCACCCCGGGCGCTACAACGTCATCTACGGCTACTCCGACGAGGGCGTGGGCCTGGCGGCCGGCACCCTGGCCGTGCGTCTCGTCAACCACCTCGTGCAGGCCGAGGAGGGCTTCGACTTCGACGAGGCCCTCGAGGCCTTCCTCAAGCGGGCCGAGCGCACGGCCTTCGGTCCCTCCACCGCAGCCATTCTCGAGGAGGCCGTGAGCCGCGACATCCCCTACATCCGGCTCAACAGCGCCAGCCTGGTCCAGCTCGGCCAGGGCGTGCACGCCCAGCGCATCCGGGCGACGATGACGTCCAAGACCGGCGCCCTCGCCGTCGACATCGCCTCGGACAAGGACCTCACCACCAAGCTGCTCGGCTCCGCCGGCCTGCCCGTGCCCAAGCAGGAGACCGTTCGCGGCCCCCAGGACGCCGTGACGGCAGCACGCAGGATCGGGTTCCCCGTCGTCGTCAAGCCGCTCGACGGCAACCACGGACGCGGTGTCTGCCTCGACCTCCAGAGCGACGACGAGGTGCGCGAGGCCTTCGCCATCGCCCGCGAGCAGTCCCGGCGCGGCTCGGTCATCGTCGAGTCCTTCGTCACGGGCAAGGACTACCGCTGCCTCATCGTCGGCGGACGGATGCAGGCCATCGCCGAGCGCGTCCCGGCCCACGTCGTCGGCGACGGCGAGCACACGGTCACCGAGCTCGTCGAGATCACCAACGCCGACCCCCGACGCGGTGTCGGCCACGAGAAGGTCCTCACCCGCATCAAGGTGGACTCCGCCGCCGAGGCCCTCGTGCGCGAGCAGGGCTTCGAGATGGACGCCGTGCCGCCGCAGGGGACGATGGTCAAGCTCGCCCTCACCGGCAACATGTCGACCGGTGGCATCTCCGTGGACCGGACCTTCGACGCGCACCCCGACAACGTCGAGATCGCCGAGGAGGCCGCCCGCATGGTCGGCCTCGACGTCGCGGGCATCGACTTCATCTGCCCCGACATCGCCTCCCCCGTGCGCGAGACCGGCGGTGCGATCTGCGAGGTCAACGCCGCCCCGGGCTTCCGGATGCACACCCACCCGACGATCGGTGAGCCGCAGTTCATCGCCAAGCCGGTCGTCGACCTGCTCTTCCCGCCCGGCGCCGCGTCCCGTGTGCCGATCGTCGCCGTCACCGGCACCAACGGCAAGACGACGACCTCGCGGATGATCGCCCACATCATGAAGGGCGTCGGGCGCAAGGTCGGCATGACCTCGACCGACGGCATCGTCGTCGACGAGCGCCTGGTCTTCAAGGCCGACGCCTCGGGGCCCAAGTCCGCGCGGATGGTGCTGCAGAACCCGCGCGTCGACTTCGCCGTCATGGAGGTCGCCCGCGGGGGCATCCTGCGCGAGGGCCTGGGCTACGACCGCAACGACGTCGCCGTCGTCACCAACATCGCGCCGGACCACCTGGGCCTGCGCGGTATCGACACCATCGAACAGCTCGCCGACGTCAAGGCCGTCATCGTCGAGGCGGTGCCCCGCAACGGCTTCGCCGTGCTCAACGCCGACGACAAGCTCGTCCGCAAGATGCGCCGCAAGTGCTCCGGCTCGATCGTGTGGTTCACGGTGTCGGCGCCCGGCACCCCGGTGCGCGACTTCGTCGACGACCACTGCCGTCGCGGCGGCCGGGCCGTCGTCCTAGAGCCGTCCGACAAGGGCGACATGATCGTCATCCGGCACGGTCGCCGGGCCATGCAGCTCGCCTGGACCCACCTGCTGCCCTCGACGTTCGGCGGCACGGCGATGTTCAACGTCGCCAACGCCATGGCGGCCGCCGGTGCGGCGTTCGCCGTGGGCACCGGGCTGCACGAGATCCGTCAGGGTCTGCGCACCTTCTCGACGAGCTACTACCTCTCCCCCGGGCGCATGAACCAGGTCAACGTCAACAACGTCGACGTCATCGTCGACTACTGCCACAACGCCCCCGGCATGAAGGTCCTCGGCGAGTTCGTCGAGCGCTATGCCGACGCCAAGGCGGGGTCGACCGAGCTCGGCAAGATCTCGCGGCTCGGTGTCATCGCCACCGCGGGTGACCGCCGCGACGAGGACATGCGCGAGCTGGGTGCCCTTGCGGCGCAGCACTTCGACGTCATCGTCGTGCGCGAGGACGAGCGACTGCGCGGCCGCAAGCGGGGCGAGACCGCCGCGCTCGTCGCCGACGGGGCCAAGTCCGCGATGGCCGACGGGGCCCGGTGCCGCCAGGTCGAGATCGTCACCGACGAGCTGTCCGCCGTCCGGCACGTCATGGCGCGCGCCAACCCCGGTGACATCGTCGTCGTCTGCGTCGACCAGCACGGCGTCGTGATGAACGAGCTCGAGACCATGACGCAGCAGGCCCAGCCGGGCACGCACACCGCCGACTCGCTCGCCGACCCCGACCTCGACCCGACCGCGCTGCAGGCCGAGGCCCAGGTCAGTGGCGAGGAGGCGACGGACCAGGACCTCGCCGAGCACGACCTCGGTGACGTCGACAGCGACGCCGAGCCGCGGCCCACAGGGACGACCGACCGGTCCTGACAGGGAGCCGCCGTCCGTGCAGGTCACGGGCGGCGGCCCACCGTTCGGTCACGGGCGGCGCTCACCGCGCGTCGTGCTCCAGCTCGTTCGCGTATGCCGTGAGCGAGCGTCGGTAGCGCAGCACGTCCTCGTCGGTGCTCCCCTGGGCCACGACCGCCAGCAGGCTTCCCAGCGCCTCGCCCGAGCGCCCGGCGGAGTGCAGTGCCAGCGCGCGGAAGCCGGCGATCCCGACCGACTCCGGCCGCTCGGCTGCGAGCTCGTCGAGCAGGGCGACGGCTTCGTCGTGCTCGCCGACATTGCGCAGCGAGGACGCCAGCTGGATCACCGCGCGGTGCCGGAACGGCTCGCGCAGCCCACCCTCGAGCGCGGCGCGGTAGAGCTCGACCGCGCGGGCCTCGTGGCCCGCGGAGTCGAAGGTGCCGCCGTACTCGTAGGCGATGCGCGCATCACCGGGGTATGCCTCGAAGAGGGCGGCGCCGGTCTCGATCCTGCGGTCGGCGTCCTCGTCGGCCCACAGGGCGGCGATGGCCTCCTCGGCCTCGTGCTCGCCCCGGGCCCCGATGACCTTGCGGCGGATGTCCGCCGGGGTGTCGGCGACGGCGCCCACCTCGTCGAGCCACGCGTAGATCGCCTCCCGCTCGGCGTGGCACATGATCGCGACGACGTCGCCGTCGTGCGCCCCCTCGACGAGGTTCTCGAGGCCCGCCAGCTCGGTCGTGAACGAGGCGACGTCCGCGACGCCGGCCCGCTGGAGGCCCGTGCGCAGGTGCGACTCGAGCTCCTCCATCGACCGACCACGCAGGTAGTGCGCCTTGTGCGCCGCCACGACGTGGTCGGCCCGGTGGCCCGCGATCTCGCCGAGGTTCTCGAGGATCTCGTCGGTGCGGTCACCGGCCGCGCCCAGACCGAGGTTGATCCGCGCACCGGGCTGCCGCAGACCGTCCGAGACGTCCATGAGCGCCTCGAGGCCGGCCTCGTTGTGCGCGAGGTCGACGACGACGGTGCAGGTGCCACCGAGGCCCGCTCGTGCGGTGTAGATGTTCATCCGGCCGGGGTTGAGGGCGGCGTCGGGGCGGAAGGTGCGGAGTCCCTCGATGACGGCGGCCCTGTCGATCCCGAGACCCAGAGCCGCTGCGCCGGCAGCGAGGACGTTCGCGACGTTGTGCCGGGACAGTCCGCTGATGGTCATCGGCACGTCGACGATGGGCACGAGCCGGTCGGGCACCCCCGAGTCCGTGAGCACCGTGACGGAGTTGTCGAGGACGGTGATCGCCCGGCCACCGGCGCCGAGGGCCTCCCGAATCGCCGGCGAGTTCGGGTCGAGGGTGAAGACCCACGGCTTCGCGGGCGAGCCGGTGCGCATCGCCCAGACGCGCGGGTCGTCGCCGTTGAGGACCGTCCACCCCTCGGGCTTCGTCGCCCGGGTGATGATCGCCTTGACCTCCGCGAGCTGGTCGACGGTGTCGACGCCCTGGAGTCCGAGGTGGTCGGCCGAGACGTTGGTGACGACGGAGACGTCGTTGTGCGAGACGCCGAGGCCCTTGAGGAGCATCCCGCCGCGTGCGGTCTCGAGGATGCCGATCTCGACGCCCGGCGCGTCCAGGACGCCGCGGGCACCTGCCGGTCCGGAGAAGTCCCCGGCCTCGACCATCTCGCCGTGGTCCACCACGCCGTCGGTCGAGCTCCACGCGGTGTGCTTGCCCGCGCTCATGGCGATGTGGGCGAGCAGGCGGGTCGTCGAGGTCTTGCCGTTGGTGCCGGTGACCGAGGCGACGGGGATGCGCGGGGTGACGATGCGCGGCGGGGCGCCCTCGGGCGCCCGGCGCACGACCTCGGCCCGCTCCTCGACGACGTCCGCGCCGCGCAGCCATGCCTCGAGCACCGGGGCGACGGACTCCCCCAGGGCCTGGGCCGAGCCGCGCCGGCGCCACACGAACGAGACGACGACCACGGCGAGCTCGTTGCCGGGGCGGGAGCGGACGCCGAGTCGGCTCGTCCCCGAGGCGCGGGACACCTGCCGCACGGCACGCTCAGCGAGCCGGGCGACGACGCGCTGCCGCTGCTCCGTGTGCGGGTCCCCCACCTGCGAAGCACCGAGGCCAGCGGCCCGGGCGACGCGTCGCACGTCGTCCTTGCTCGCGTCGACGTAGGCCGAGAGGTCGAGCGTGACCTTGACGGCCGGCTTCGGGAAGTAGAGGTTGGGGCCCTCGAGGACCCGGACCTCTGTCGCGGTCACGGCAGGGGAGGTCACGGCAGGGGTGGTGTGAAGGTCGCTGGTCACCCGGCGAGCCTAGTTGCGCGAGGGGGTCAGATCCCCATCGCGTGGACGCCGCCGTCGACGTGGACGATCTCGCCCGTCGTCGCCGGGAACCAGTCGGACAGCAGGGCGGCGCAGGCCTTGGCAGCCGGCACCGCGTCGTTGACGTCCCAGCCGAGCGGCGCGCGCTCGTCCCACGAGTCCTCGAAGGTCTGGAACCCCGGGATCGACTTCGCGGCAGTCGTGCGGATCGGCCCGGCGGCGACGAGGTTGCAGCGCACGCCCTTGGGGCCGAGGTCGCGAGCCAGGTAGCGGTTGGTCGACTCGAAGGCGGCCTTGGCCACACCCATCCAGTCGTAGACCGGCCACGCGAACTTGGCGTCGAAGGTGAGACCGACGACGGACGAGCCGGGCGTCATGAGCGGGAGCGCCGCGACGGCCAGCGACTTGAGCGAGTAGGCCGAGGCGTGCATCGCGGTGGAGACGTCCTCGAACGTCCCCTCGAGGAAGTTGAACGCACCCTGCGGCGCGAACCCGATGGAGTGCAACACCCCGTCGAGGCGGTCGACGTGCTCACCCAGCCGGGTGGCGAGGGTGTCGAGGTGCTCGCTGTCGGTGACGTCGAGCTCGACGACCGGCGGCGTGGTGGGCAGGCGCTTGGCGATCGTGGACGTGATCTTCATCGTCCGGCCGAAGGACGTGAGCACGACCTCTGCGCCCTGCTCCTGTGCCAACTTGGCGACGTGGAAGGCGATCGACGAGTCCATGAGGACTCCGGTGATGAGCAGCTTCTTGCCCTCGAGCAGCATCGGTCTGGTTCTCCTGTGAGGTGGGTGGGGTGGGAGGGGGCTCAGTGGCCCATGCCGAGGCCGCCGTCGACGGGGATGACGGCCCCGCTGACGTAGCCCGCGTCGTCGGAGGCGAGGAAGCGGACGACGGCCGCGACCTCGCTCGCCTGCGCGAACCGACCAGCCGGTATGCCGGCCTTGTAGGACTTCTGCGTCTCCGCCGGGAGCGCTGCGGTCATGTCGGTCTCGATGAAGCCGGGGGCGACGACGTTGGCGGTGATGCCCCGCCCGCCGAGCTCGCGGGTGACGGAGCGCGCGAGGCCGACGAGCGCGGCCTTGGAGGCGGCGTAGTTGGCCTGGCCGGGGCCGCCGTAGAGCCCGACGACGCTCGAGATGAGGATGATCCGGCCGCCGCGGGCCTTGATCATGCCGGTGCTGGCCCGGCGCACGCAGCGGAACGTCCCGGCGAGGTTGGTGTCGATGACGGAGTCGAAGTCCTCGTCGCTCATCCGCATGAGCAGGCCGTCCTTGGTGATGCCGGCGTTGGCGACGAGCACCTGCACCGGCCCGCCGAAGATCTCCTCGGCAGCGGTGAACGCGGCGTCGACCGACGCGGTGTCGGTGACGTCGCACGTCACGGCCCGGAGCCCGTCGGGTGCCTCCCCGTTGCGGCTCGTGACGACGACCTCGTCGCCGGCGTCGGCGAAGGCCTTGGCGATCGCCAGGCCGATCCCTCGGTTGCCCCCCGTGACGAGGACGTTGCGCGCGTGGCTCATGGCGCACGACGCTAGTGGACTACCGATCGGTAGCCCGCATCGTCCCGAGCGGGTCGCCGGCCCGGCATCATCCTCGGGAAGCGGACGTAGAGTGGACGGGTGAGCACGGCCCGTGGAGAGCAGCCGACGGTGCAGTCCGTCACGACGGCACGCGCCAAGGCCGCCGACGACCTCAACGCGCGGATGCGGCACTACCTCGTGACCATGGGGATCCGCACCGGGTGCTTCGTGCTCGCGTTCCTCACCTCCGGCTGGGTGCGATGGACCTGTGTCGCACTCGCGGTCGTGCTGCCCTACATCGCCGTCGTCTTCGCCAACGCCCGCTCCCCCCGAGCCGCGGGCCGTCTGGCCCCCGTCGCCCCGCGCGACCCCCACCGCCGGCAGATCGACTCGTGACCTGCAGCGCGAAGGCCTGTCGTCGCGAGGCCGTGTGGGCCCACCTCTGGAACAACCCGAAGCTGCACACGCCGGAGCGCCGCAAGGTGTGGCTCGCCTGCGACGAGCACCGCGTCAGCCTGGGCGACTTCCTGTCGCTGCGTGGCTTCCTGCGCGAGACCGTGCCGGTGGACGAGATCCCCGCCGACGCGGGCTGACCGGACCTCCCGGTCAGCCGCCGATCGCGCTCATCGGGCGCAGCGGCTGCACGAAGTCGGCGCTGCCGATCCCGTGCCCCTTGGCCTTGCGCCACATCTCGCCGGTGATGAGGTCCGCGAGCTCGTCGTCGCTCGCCCCGTCGCGCATCGGCCCACGCAGGTCGGTCTCGCGCTGGGAGAACAGGCAGTTGCGCACCTGCCCGTCGGCGGTGAGCCGGGTTCGGTCGCACGCCCCGCAGAACGGCGCGGTGACGCTTGCGATGATGCCCACCGTCGCGGGTCCGCCGTCGACGAGGAACCGCTCGGCCGGGGCACTCCCCCGGTCCTCGGCGGGCAGGGGCGTGATCGTGAACCGTTCGGACAGCCGTGCACGGATCTCGTCGGCGGAGATCATGCTCGAGGCGTCCCAGCCGTGCTGGGCGTCGAGGGGCATCTGCTCGATGAACCTCAGCTCGTAGCCGCGCTCGAGGCACCAGGCGAGCAGGTCGGCCACCGAGTGGTCGTTGATCCCGCGCATGGCCACGGCGTTGACCTTGACCGGCGTGAGGCCTGCATCCCGGGCGGCGGCCATCCCTGCCTCGACGTCGTGGAGACGGTCGCGGCGGGTGAGATCGGCGAACTCGGCCGGGTCGACGGTGTCGAGGCTGACGTTGACCCGGTCCAGACCCGCGGCCGCAAGGGGCGCGGCGAGCCGGTCGAGACCGATCCCGTTGGTCGTCATGGCGATGCGGGGCCGAGGCTCCAGGCTCGCGATGCGCTCGACCACGTCCGCAAGCGAACGTCGGAGCAGCGGCTCTCCGCCGGTGAGGCGGACCTGCTGGACGCCCAGGGAGACGAAGATCGAGACGAGCCGGACGAGCTCGTCGTCGGTGAGCATCTCGGGCTTGGCCAGCCATGGCAGCCCCTCGGCCGGCATACAGTAGCGGCAGCGCAGGTTGCACCGGTCGGTCACCGAGACCCGCAGGTCGCGCGCCACCCGACCGTGGGGGTCGGTGAGGCGGGCCGTGGGCAGGGTGGCGGACATGACCCCAGCCTAGGCCGGGTAGCGTGACGAACGTGTTCCGGCGACTCCTCACCCTGCGTTGGCTGGGGGCTCTCGCCATCGCGATCCTGTATGCCGTGGGCGCCTACCACCTCGGTCACTGGCAGTACGGCCGGCACGAGTTCAAGGTCGAGCGCAACGCGCTCCTCGACGCGCACTACCGCGCCGACCCCGTCCCCGTCACCGACGTCCTCACCGACCGGCCCGTGAACCGGGCCGCCGACGACTGGACCCGGGTCAGCGCGACCGGCACGTATGCCGGGTCGCAGCTGCTCGTGCGCAACCGGCCCAACAACAGCGTCTTCGGCTACGAGGTCCTCGCCCCGCTCGAGCTCGCCGACGGACGCACCGTCGTCGTCGACCGGGGCTGGGTCGCGAACTCCGAGCGCGGTGCTTCGGTCGTCCCCGACGTGCCGGGGGCCCCGGCGGGCGAGGTCACGGTCGTCGGCTGGGTCCGCCCGCTCGAGACCACCCAGGGCAAGACGCTCCCCACCGGGCAGGTGGCGAGCATCAGCCTCCCGGACGCCGAGAAGGCCTGGGGTCGCGACGTCCTCGACGGCTACGTCGTGCTCGACTCCGAGCGCACCGCCGACGGGTCCGCAGCGCCCCGCCCGGCCCGGCTCGCCGACCCGGACCGGAGCCTGGGTCCGCACCAGGCGTACGCGTTCCAGTGGTGGATGTCGATGCCCGTGGGCCTGCTCCTCATTTGGCTCGGCATCCGGCGCGAGCTGCGCGACGAGGACCCCGACCGCCCCCTCAAGCCCAAGAAGGTCCGGATCTGGGACGAGGAGGACTACTGACGCCCTCCGCGCGGACACCGGGCCTCCGGACGCCCCACGCCCCACGGCCCACACGACGGCGCGTGACGCGGCGACGGCCTCAGGCGGTGGGCGCGGGACCCACGCCGACGTCGTCGGCGAACTGGGTCGTGTAGAGGTCGGAGTAGAGCCCCCGCGCCGCGAGCAGCTCGGCGTGCGTGCCCCGCTCGACGATGCGTCCCGCCTCGAGGACGAGGATGACGTCCGCGTGCCGGACCGTCGAGAGCCGGTGGGCGATGACGAGGGCGGTGCGTCCCTCGAGGGCTGCGTCGAGGGCGCGCTGGACGGCGACCTCGCTCTCGCTGTCGAGGTGGGCGGTGGCTTCGTCGAGGACGACCAGCCGCGGTCCCTTGAGGAGCAGCCGTGCGATGGCGATCCGCTGCTTCTCGCCACCGCTGAGACGGTGTCCACGGTCACCGACCACGGTGTCGAGCCCGGCAGGGAGCCGTTCGACGAGGCTCCAGACGCGCGCGGCGCGCAGCGCCGCCTCGATCTCGGCATCGGTGGCCGACGGCGCGGCATACATGAGGTTGGCCCGGATCGTGTCGTGGAAGAGGTGCGCCTCCTGGGTCACGACGCTCACCGTGTCGCGCAGCGACTCGAGGGTCACGGTGCGCAGGTCGGCGCCGTTGATCCGCACGGCGCCGCTCGTCGGGTCGTAGAGGCGGGCCACGAGCGAGGTGAGCGTGGACTTGCCGGCGCCGCTGGGTCCCACGAGGGCGACGAGCTGGCCGGGCTCGATCGTGGCGTCGATGTCGGTCAGGACGACCGAGCCGGCCTCGCGGTCGCCGGTCGCCGTCGACTCGAGCGAGCTGAGCGACACCTCGTCCGCCGCCGGGTAGGCGAACCCCACGTGGTCGAGGTCCACCCGGACCGGGCCCGCCGGCACCGGCACGGCGTCGGGCGTCTCCGCCACGAGTGGCTTGAGGTCGAGGACCTCGAAGACCCGCTCGAAGGAGACGAGGGCGGTCATGACGTCGACGCGAGCGTTGGAGATGGTCGTGAGCGGGCCGTAGAGGCGGGCCAGGAGGGCGGTGAGGGCGAGGAGCGTGCCGACGGTGAGGCTGCCGTGGACGGCCATGAGTCCGCCGAACCCGTAGACGAGCGCGGTCGCGAGGGCCGCCACGAGGGTGAGCCCGACGATGAAGACCGACCGGTTGACGGCGATCCGCACCCCGATGTCACGCACGCGGGAGGCCCGCTGGGAGTACTCGCGGTCCTCGACCTCGGGCGTGCCATAGATCTTGACGAGCAGGGCGCCTGCGACGTTGAACCGCTCGGTCATCCGGGTGCCGAGGTCGGCGTTGAGGCCCATCTGCTCGTGGGCGAGACCCGCGAGCCGCTTGCCCATGCTGCGGGCCGGGATGAGGAACAGCGGGACGAGGACGAGCGAGGCGATGGTGAGCTGCCACGACAGGACGAGCATGGCGCCGATGATGAGGACGAGCGAGACGGCGTTGCTCACCACGCTCGACAGGACCGACGTGAAGGCCTGCTGCGCGCCGATGACGTCGTTGTTGAGGCGTGAGACGAGCGCGCCGGTCTGGGCCCGCGTGAAGAACGCGATCGGCTGGCGCATGACGTGCGCGAACACCTGCGTGCGCAGGTCGACGATGAGCCCCTCCCCGATGCGGGAGGAGAGCCAGCGCGACACGAGCGTCACGAGCGCGCTGACCACCGCGATCGCGGCGACGAGCAGCGACAGCCGGACGACGAGCCCGGAGTCCTTGGGATAGATCCCGTCGTCGATGAGGCTCTTGAGGAGCAGCGGGGCGGCGACGACGAGGACCGCGTCGACGACGACGAGCGCGAGGAAGGCCCCGATGAGGCCCCGGTAGGGCTGTGCGTACGAGAAGACCCGTCGGGCGGTCCCCGGAGCGAGCTCCTTGGAGCGCACGCTCGAGTCCTTGCTCAGGCTGTGGATCGCCTGCCAGCCCGCCATGCTCATGCCGTCACCTTCGTCGCCCTGGTCCCTGCCATCCGCTGATCCTCACTCCTCACGTGCACGTGAGGTCAAACCGCGAGCGACCGTGGTCGATTCCGCCCGTGCCCTGCAGCCTCTCAGGCGAGGGTGACAAGGTCCTTGTAGTCGGGGCCCCAGAGGTCCTCGACGCCGTCGGGCAGGAGCAGGATCCGCTCGGGCTCGAGCGCGTCGACGGCACCCTCGTCGTGCGTCACGAGGACGACGGCGCCCTTGTAGGTCTTGAGCGCACCGAGGATCTCCTCGCGCGAGGCCGGGTCGAGGTTGTTGGTCGGCTCGTCGAGGAGCAGGACGTTGGCCGACGAGACGACGAGCAGCGCCAGCGACAGGCGGGTCTTCTCGCCACCGGAGAGCACACCGGCCGGCTTGTCGACGTCGTCGCCGCTGAAGAGGAACGATCCGAGCACCTTGCGGACGTCGGTCTCGCCGAGGTCGGGAGCGGCCGACTTCATGTTGTCGAGGACCGTCCGGTCCACCTCGAGGTTCTCGTGCTCCTGCGCGTAGTAGCCGATCTTGAGGCCGTGGCCGGGCTCGACCTGCCCCGTGTCCGGGGCGTCGACGCCGGCGAGCATGCGGAGCAGGGTGGTCTTGCCGGCGCCGTTGAGGCCGAGCACGACGACGCGCGAGCCGCGGTCGATGGCGAGGTCGACGTCGGTGAAGATCTCGAGCGAGCCGTACGAGCGCGAGAGCCCTGAGGCCCGCAGCGGCGTCCGGCCGCAGGGCGAGGGGTCGGGGAACCGCAGCTTGGCGACGCGGTCGTGCGCCCGCTCGGTCTCGAGGCCCGAGAGCAGCCGCTCCGCGCGGCGGGCCATGTTCTGGGCGGCGACGGTCTTGGTGGCCTTGGCCCGCATCTTGTCGGCCTGGGCCATGAGGACCGACGCCTTCTTCTCGGCGTTCATCCGCTCGCGCTTGCGACGGCGCTCGTCGGTCTCGCGCTGCTGGAGATAGGCCTTCCAGCCGAGGTTGTAGATGTCGAGCTCGGCCCGGTTGGCGTCGAGGTGGAACACCTTGTTGACGACGGCGTCGAGGAGGTCGACGTCGTGCGAGATGACGATGAGCCCACCCTTGTAGTTCCTCAGGTGCTCGCGCAGCCAGACGATCGAGTCGGCGTCGAGGTGGTTGGTGGGCTCGTCGAGCAGCAGCGTCTCGGCTCCGGAGAACAGGATGCGCGACAGCTCGATGCGGCGCCGCTGTCCACCGGACAGCGTCTCGAGGGTCTGGTCGAGGTGGCGCTCCTCGAGCGAGAGCGCGGACGCGATCGACGCGGCCTCGGACTCCGCGGCATACCCTCCGGCTGCCTGGAACTCGGAGTCGAGCCGCGCGTAGCGACGCATGGCGCGCTCGAGCTTCTCGCCGGACTCCTCCGCCATCGACGTCTCGGCGGCCCGGAGCTCGCGCACGATCCGGTCGAGCCCACGGGCGGACAGGATGCGGTCGCGGCCGGTGACGTGGAGGTCGCCGGTGCGCGGGTCCTGCGGCAGGTAGCCGACCTCGCCGGTGCTCGTCACCGATCCCGCGGCGGGCTGCCCGACCCCGGCGAGCACCTTGGTGAGAGTCGTCTTGCCGGCGCCGTTGCGCCCCACGAGACCGATGCGGTCACCGCCGGCGACGCGGAAGCTGGCTCCGTCGACGAGGAGCCGGGAGCCGGCGCGCAGCTCGATCGCGGCAGCAGTGAGCAACAGGAGTCCTTCGTGGGGGTGTGGGGTGGTGGGGGCGGACCGAAGAGGTGGCGCACCGCTCACGCAACGCGGGCCGTTCGGCGTTTAGTCTAGGTGCGCCGTGCTCCGCACGGAAAACGCCACATCTGGGAGGCCATGGATGAGCTTCAACGACGACGTCAGGCTGGACACCTCGCAGGTGGAGTCCGGCGGCAGCGGCGGTGCCCCCGGTGGCATGGTCGTCGGCGGTGGCATCGGCGGCATCATCATGCTCATCATCGCGCTGATCTTCGGGATCAACCCCTCCGACCTCCCCACCGGCGGTGGTGGTGGCGGCACGAGCGACCAGCAGGTCGACGGCACGACGTCGAGCGGCACGGAGTTCGACAAGTGCAAGACCGGAGCCGACGCCAACGCCGACGCGCAGTGCCGCGTCATCGGCACCGTGAACTCGGTCCAGGCGTTCTGGACGGCCGAGCTCCCGCGCTACCAGAAGCAGTGGCAGCCCACCAAGACCAGGCTCTACACGGGGTCCACGCAGTCGCAGTGCGGCACGGCGAGCAACCAGGTCGGGCCGTTCTACTGCCCGCTGGACCAGAAGGTCTACATCGACGCCGACTTCTTCGACATCCTCACCGAGCAGTTCGGCTCCGACGACGGTGCGCTGGCGCAGGAGTACGTCGTGGCCCACGAGTACGGCCACGCCCTCCAGGACCAGCTCGGGCTCCTGAACAGGGCACAGCAGGACCCCCAGGGCCCCAACAGCGGCGGCGTGCGCATCGAGCTCATGGCCGACTGCCTCGCCGGAGTGTGGGCCAAGCACGCGTCGAGCACCAACGGCCCCGACGGCAAGCCCTACCTCAAGGAGCTCACCGAGGCCGACATCAAGAGCGCCCTCTCGGCGGCCTCGGCGGTCGGTGACGACCGCATCCAGGAGAAGACCCAGGGCCAGGTCAACCCCGAGTCGTGGACCCACGGCAGCGCCGAGGCACGCCAGCGCTGGTTCCTCCAGGGCTACACCAAGGGCGACCTCAACCAGTGCAACACCTTCAACGTCGACACGGTCAGCTGAGGTCATGAGCACCGCGGGGAGCCCGGAGACCATCCGGCTCGGTCCGCGCCAGACGCTGACCGTGCTCTCGTCCGACCCTGCTGCCCTCGAGCTCGAGTGCACCTGGTCGCCGGGTGACCCGCCGCCGACCCACTGGCACCCGTCGCAGCACGAGCACTTCGAGGTGCTCGAGGGCGAGCTCACCGTCCTCGTCGAGGGCGACCGCCGCCTCCTCGGTGTGGGCGACGTGCTCGACATCCCGCCGCGCACCGCGCACGGCATGTGGAACGCCGGCCCCAACCGGTGCCGCGCGAGCTGGCGGGTCACGCCGGCCCAGCGCACCGAGGAGATGTTCCGCTTCCTGGCGACCGACCCCGGTCCGCTCGCCAAGGCCTCGCTGGTCTGGCGCTTCCGCCACGAGCTCAGGCTCGGGCGACCCGGCGGCTGAGGCTCACTCGCCCTCCGGGTACTTCCTGTCGAGCTCCTGCAGCAGTCGGTGGGCGGCCAGCTCGACCTTCTTGTGCCGCCACTCCGAGGCCCGGTAGACGCAGGCGATGAGCGCGCTGCGGTGCACCTTGTCGAAGTCGCCGAGGACGAAGGCGTGCCGCGCCTTGGTCTCGTCGTTGGCGCCCGCGGTGAGCCCGAGGTGCCACGCGGCGTAGTCGCTCCAGTCGTGCTCCTCGAGGAACGCGTTCTGGGTGTCGGCGTCCGGCTGGACCCTCCCCCAGTCGCTGTCGAGCACGACCCTGCCGGCCGCGATGAGGTCGCGGCAGTGCCGTACCGCCCTGCGGTTCACCGTGTACGTCGCCATCTGCCCATCATGGCGCGGGACGAGACGGTCAGGGGCCGTCGTCGATGCGGACCTCGACGGCGCGCGCCCGCTGCACGACGGTGTCGAGCACCGCGCGGCGCGGGTCGCCGATGTCGTGGAACTCGCGACGGGGCAGCTCGCGCAGCCACGCCAGCCGGGGGTCGTCGAGGACCTCGCGCACGAGCGTCTTGTCGCCACCGACGACGAGAGCCGTGGGTATGCCGTCCGGAACGACCCCCAGGGTGTGCTCCACGACCGCTTGGACCAGCTCGTCGGCCTGGTTGCCGCGGCGCCGCGCGAAACGCTGCTGCGACCAGCCGCCGGCGGCCGTTCGCGACTGGACGTGACGGGTGCCGACCTTGTGCGTCACGAGGGCGGCCCCGTCGACGTGCGCCACGGCATACCCGCCGCGGCGGATGAGCACGACGGCGAGGTGACGGTCCTCGAGACGCGAGATCCCGACGACCCGCTGGGGGCCGTCGGGATTCGAGGCGTCGAAGCGTTCGCGCCACGCGGCATACCGCTCCGGCGCGATCTCGACGACTCGGGCGTTCACCGCTGTCGAATGTTGAAACTAGATATTGAATCCAAGGGCGCGCAGCTGCTCGCGTCCGTCGTCGGTGATCTTGTCCGGGCCCCACGGCGGCATCCAGACCCAGTTGACGCGGTACGAGGACACGAGGCCCTCGAGGGACTGCTGCGTCTGGTCCTCGATGACGTCGGTGAGCGGGCAGGCCGCCGACGTCAGGGTCATGTCGATGACGGCGTGGTTCTGGCCGTCGACGGTGATGCCGTAGACGAGGCCCAGGTCGACGACGTTGATGCCGAGCTCGGGGTCGACGACGTCGCGCATGGCCTCCTCGACATCGGCCACGTTGGCCTGTGCGGTGGTCTCGCTCATGACGTTCCTTCCTCGGGCAGGTCCTGCGGAGTCTGCTGCGTCGTGGTCTCGCGACCACTCTGGTGCAACGCATCGGTGAACGCCATCCATCCAAGGAGGGCGCACTTGACGCGTGCGGGGTATCTGGCGACACCACTGAGGGCGACACCGTCGCCGATGACCTCCTCGTCGCCGGGGTCCTCACCCTTGGAGGTGAGCATGGCCCTCATGGCCTCGTGGGTGCGGAGCGCCTCGGCCAATGGGTGACCGATGGTCTCCTCGGCGAGGATCGACACCGACGCCATGCTGATCGAGCAGCCGAGCGCGTCGTACGAGACGTCGCGCACCACGGGGCCGTCGTCGGGCGTGTCCTCGATGTGGACGCGAAGCGTGACCTCGTCGCCACAGGTCGGGTTGACGTGGTGCACCTCGGCCTCGAACGGCTCGCGCAGGCCGGCGTGCTGGGGGCGCTTGGAGTGCTCGAGGATGAGCTCCTGGTAGAGGTCCATCAGCTCGCCATCCCGAAGATCGCCGGCACGCGGTCGAGCGCCTCGAGGAGCGCGTCGACCTCGTCGAACGTGTTGTATGCCGCGAAACTGGCTCGCGTCGTCGCCGCCACCTTGAACCGGCGGTGCAGCGGCCAGGCGCAGTGGTGACCGACGCGGACGGCGACGCCCGCGTTGTCGAGCACCTGCCCGACGTCGTGGGCGTGGACGCCGTCGACGACGAACGCCACGGTGCCGCCGCGCTCGTCGAGGCCGGTCGGCCCGACGACGGTGACCCACGGACGGGACGCCAGACCGGCGAGCAGCCGCTCGGTGAGCGCGAGCTCGTGCGCGTGGATGCGCTCCATGCCGAGCTCGTTGATGTGGTCGACGGCGGCGGCGAGGCCGATCGCCTGCGCCGTCATCGGGACACCGGCCTCGAACCGCTGCGGCGGAGCGGCGTAGGTGCTGCCCTCCATCCGGACGGTCTCGATCATCGAGCCACCCGTGAGGAACGGCGGCATCGCCTCGAGGACCTCGCGACGACCCCACAGGACGCCGATCCCGCTCGGTCCGAACATCTTGTGGCCCGAGAAGGCGAGCAGGTCCACGCCCAGCTCGCCCACGTCGACGCCGAGGTGCGGCACCGACTGGCACGCGTCGAGCACGACGAGCGCCCCGACCTCACGGGCGCGGGCGACGATGGGCTGCACCGGGTTGACGGTGCCGAGGACGTTGGACGCGTGCACGAACGCGACGACCTTGGTGCGCTCGTTGAGCAGCTCGTCGAGACTGGACAGGTCCAGACGGCCCTCGTCGGTGACGGGGATCCAACGCAGCCTGGCCCCGGTGCGGCGGCACAGCTCCTGCCACGGCACGAGGTTGGCGTGGTGCTCCATCTCGGTGACGAGCACCTCGTCGCCCTCGCCGAGCGCGAACCGCTCGCTGCCCGGGATGCCCGGGTGCGGGGAGTTCGAGAAGGCGTAGGCGGCGAGGTTGAGCCCCTCGGTCGCGTTCTTGGTGAAGACGACGTCCTGGGCCTGCGCACCGATGAAGGCGGCGATGCGCTCACGCGCACCCTCGTATGCCGCGGTCGCCTCCTCCGAGAGCGCGTGGGCGCCGCGGTGGGGCGCCGAGTTGAGGCGCTCGTAGAAGTCGCGCTCGGCGTCGAGGACCTGCACCGGCTTGTGCGAGGTGGCCCCCGAGTCGAGGTAGACCAGCGGCGCACCGTCACGCACGGTGCGCGCGAGGATCGGGAAGTCGGCCCGGATGCGGGCGACCTCCTCGGTGGTGAACGGCTGCGCTGTCATGTCGTGTCCGATCAGGCGTTGGCCGCAGTCGCGACCTCGGGGGTCGTGCCCTCGGGGGTCGACACGGTCTGGAAGCGGTCGTAGCCCTCCGCCTCGAGACGGTCGGCCAGCTCGGGGCCACCCTCCTCGGCGATCCGGCCGTCGACGAAGACGTGGACGAAGTCGGGCTTGATGTAGCGCAGGATCCGCGTGTAGTGCGTGATGAGCAGGACGCCGGCGCCGGTGGAGTCCTTGGCGCGGTTGACGCCCTCGGAGACGATGCGCAGCGCGTCGACGTCGAGGCCGGAGTCGGTCTCGTCGAGGATCGCGATCTTGGGCTTGAGGAGCTCCATCTGGAGGATCTCGTGGCGCTTCTTCTCGCCACCGGAGAAGCCCTCGTTGACCCCACGCTCGGAGACGGTCGGGTCCATCTTGAGGTCGCTCATCGACTGCTTGAGGTCCTTGACCCACGTGCGGAGCTTGGGGGCCTCGCCGTCGATCGCGGTCTTGGCGGTGCGCAGGAAGTTGCTCACGGTCACGCCCGGGACCTCGACGGGGTACTGCATGGCGAGGAAGAGACCGGCGCGGGCACGCTCGTCGACGCTCATGGCGAGGACGTCCTCGCCGTCGAGGGTGACGGTGCCCTTCGTGATCGTGTACTTGGGGTGGCCGGCGACCGAGTAGGCCAGCGTGGACTTGCCGGAGCCGTTGGGCCCCATGATCGCGTGGGTCTCACCGGAGTTGATGGTGAGCGTGACGCCACGGAGGATCTCCTTGGTGCCCTGCTCGGTCTCGACGGTGACGTGAAGGTCCTTGATCTCAAGGGTGCTCATGAATCAGTTCTCCTGGCTCAGGGCGACGTAGACGTCGTCACCCTCGATCTTGACGGTGTGGACGGCGATGGGGGTGGTGGCCGGCGGGCCGGACGGGTCGCCGGTGCGCAGGTCGAAGCGCGACCCGTGCAGCCAGCACTCGAGGGTGCAGCCGTCGAGCTCGCCCTCGGACAGGGACACGTTGGCGTGGGTGCAGGTGTCGTCGACCGCGTGGACCTCGCCGTCGGCGGTGCGCACGATCGAGACGATGCGCCCACCGATGTCGGCGGCCGCGGCTCCCACCGAGGGCAGCTCGTCGAGCGAGCAGACGCGGACGAACGGCTCGGTGCTCGGCGACGTGGTGGTCTCGCTCACGCGGTGCCCTCCAGCTCGCGGTCGATCGCCTCCATGAGGTGCTCCTCGACCTCGGGCACGCCGATGCGGCCGACGATCGAGGCGAAGAAGCCCCGCACGACCAGACGCCGCGCGGTGTCCTCGTCGATGCCACGAGCCTGCAGGTAGAACAGCTGCTGGTCGTCGAACCGGCCGGTGGCCGAGGCGTGACCGGCGCCGGCGATCTCGCCGGTCTCGATCTCGAGGTTCGGCACCGAGTCGGCACGGGCGCCGTCGGTGAGGATGAGGTTGCGGTTGAGCTCGTAGGTGTCGGTGCCCTCGGCGCTGGCACGGATGAGGACGTCACCCACCCAGACGGTGTGGGCGGAGTCGCCCTGGAGGGCGCCCTTGTACTCGACGTTGGAGCGGCAGTGCGGCGCCTCGTGGTCGACGAAGAGCCGGTGCTCCTGGTGCTGGCCGGCGTCGGCGAAGTAGACGCCGAGCGCCTCGAAGGAGCCACCGGGGCCGGCGTACGACGCGTTGGTGTTGAGGCGCACGATGCCGCCACCGAGGGTCACCGCGATGTGGCGGGCCTTGGCGTCCCGGCCGACGACGACGTCGTGCTGGCCGAGGTGCAGGGCGGTGTCGGCCCACTCCTGGACGGTCACCACGGTGACGTCTGCGCCGTCACCGACGACCACCGACAGCAGCTCGGAGTACTGGGCGTCGCCCTCGTGTCGCAGCACGATCGTCGCCTTGGCGAAGTTGCCGACGCGCACGAGCGTGTGGCCGTGGGCGAGGGCGCCCTCCCCGGTGAGGAGGAGGCGGACCGGCTCGGTCAGCTCGGTCTCGGCCGGCACGTCGACGACCGTGACCGACTCGGCCTGGTCGGCGGCGACGACAGCGGCGCGGTCGGCGGGCTTGGGTGCACCGCTCCCCTGCCACTCGGCCTTGCTCACGGTCGACACGGTGACGCCGTCCGGCACCGACTCCTGGCGGCGTAGCGCGCTGCCGGGGGTCTGCTCGAAGAGCGCGCGGATGCGGTCGACGGGGGTGAAACGCCACTCCTCCTCGCGGCCGGACGGGACCGGGAAGTCCGACACGGCATACGAGGTAGTCCGCTCGGCGCGCGACTGGTCGGGCACGAAGGTGGCGACGGAGTCGGTGTGCGCCTCGGGGGCAGGGTTCTTCTGGGCCAGCAGGCTCAACCCACTGCTCCTTCCATCTGGAGCTCGATGAGGCGGTTGAGCTCGAGGGCGTACTCCATGGGGAGCTCCTTGGCGATGGGCTCGACGAAGCCGCGCACGATCATCGCCATGGCCTCGGTCTCGGACATGCCTCGGGACATGAGGTAGAACATCTGGTCCTCGGACACCTTGGAGACAGTGGCCTCGTGGCCCATCGTCACGTCGTCCTCGCGGATGTCGACGTAGGGGTAGGTGTCGGAGCGGCTGATCGTGTCGACGAGCAGGGCGTCGCAGACGACGCTCGACTTCGACCCGTGGGCACCCTCGAGGATCTGGACGAGGCCGCGGTAGGACGTGCGACCACCGCCACGGGCGACCGACTTCGAGACGATCGTCGAGCTCGTGTTGGGCGCCGCGTGGACCATCTTGGAGCCGGCGTCCTGGTGCTGGCCCTCGCCGGCGAAGGCGACGGACAGGGTCTCGCCCCTGGCGTGCTCACCCATGAGGAAGACGGCGGGGTACTTCATCGTCACCTTGGAGCCGATGTTGCCGTCGATCCACTCCATCGTCGCGCCCTCGGCGCAGGTCGCACGCTTGGTGACGAGGTTGTAGACGTTGTTGGACCAGTTCTGGATCGTCGTGTAGCGCACGCGGGCGTTCTTCTTGACGATGATCTCGACGACGGCGGAGTGCAGCGAGTCCGACTGGTAGATCGGCGCGGTGCAGCCCTCGACGTAGTGCACGGAGGAGCCCTCGTCGGCGATGATCAGCGTCCGCTCGAACTGGCCCATGTTCTCGGTGTTGATCCGGAAGTAGGCCTGGAGCGGGATGTCGACGTGGACGCCCGGCGGGACGTAGATGAACGAGCCACCTGACCAGACGGCGGTGTTGAGCGCGGCGAACTTGTTGTCACCGGCGGGGATGACCGAGGCGAAGTACTCGCGGAAGAGGTCCTCGTGCTCGCGCAGGCCCGTGTCGGTGTCGACGAAGATGACGCCCTTCTCCTCCAGGTCCTCACGGATCTGGTGGTAGACGACCTCGGACTCGTACTGGGCCGCGACACCGGCGACGAGGCGCTGCTTCTCGGCCTCGGGGATGCCGAGACGGTCGTAGGTCGCCTTGATGTCCTCGGGCAGGTCCTCCCACGAGGTCGCCTGCTTCTCGGTCGACTTCACGAAGTACTTGATGTTCTGGAAGTCGATGCCGGTGAGGTCGCTCCCCCAGGTCGGCATGGGCTTCTTGCCGAAGAGGCGCAGCGACTTCAGGCGCAGGTCCTCCATCCACTGCGGCTCGCTCTTGCGACGCGTGATGTCGAGGACGACGTCCTCGTTGAGCCCGCGACGGGCGGTCGCGCCGGCGCTGTCGCTGTCGGCCCAGCCGTACTCGTAACGGCCCAGGTCCTTCAGACCCGGATTCAGCTCCTCGATGGTGCTCATCGCGAAGACCTTTCTGTTGAAGGCTCAGGCTTGGTGGGGACGAACGTCGTGCACACGTGATCTCCCTGCGCGAGGGTGGCGAGACGTTGGACGTGGACGCCGAGGAGACGCGAGAACGCGTCGGTTTCAGCGTCACAGAACTGGGGAAATTCCCGGGCGGCGTGCTGGACCGGGCAGTGGCCCTGACACAGCTGTATGCCCGACAGCCCGGTCGCGCCGCTGCCGGCGGTCCCGGTGGGGTCACCGACGGGGCGCGCGGAGGCGGCGAAACCGTCGCGGGTCAGCGCCGCCACGAGGGCCTGGACGCGCTGGGCGGTATCGGTGCCGGCGGCAGCCAGCTCCACGGCATACCGCTGCTCGAGCTGCCCGACCCGCGACTCGGCGAAACGTCGGACCGCCTCGTCACCGGCCTCGGCCGACAGGAAGCGCAACGCCTCGGTGGCGAGGTGGTCGTAGTCGGACTCCAGCGCCTGGTGCCCGCCCTCGCTGAGGACGTAGGCACGAGCAGGGCGCCCGCGGCCGCGACCTGCCGCGGAGGCCTCGCGGTCCTCGATGAGGTGCGACTCCGCGAGGTTGTCGAGGTGGCGGCGGACGGCGGGGACCGTCAGGCCGAGGTCCTCGGCCAGCCCCGTGGCGGTGACCGGCCCACGCTCGCCGATGGCCTGCAGGACCCGGTCGCGCGTGCGCGACTCGAGAACCTGCGGCACCGCGGTGCTGGCCGGGATATTCACAACACCCATGTTACGTAAATACCCGGCCGAACGTAAACGAAGGTCACCCTAAGCGTGTGACGGCCGCCCGGACCACCCTGGCACGCACTGACGGGCGAGGTCCCCCCGGTGAGGAGGCCTCCGCCCGTCAGCGCGGTGCTCAGGACGTCGGCACCCACGAGGGGGCTGTGACGCCGTTGCCGGTCTGGTCGTCGCAGCGCGCGAACTCGGTGCCGACGCGGTGCAGCGTGCAGTGGAGGGTCGAGGTGTCGACCGAGACGACGCGAGCCGGTCCCGGCTCGGGGCGGGCGGTCACGGCTGTGGCGCCAGCCGTGAGGAGGACCGAGGCGAAGAGGCCGGCTGCGGCGGTGCGTGCCGCCCCGGCGATGCTCTGGTTCATGAGGTGTCCTTGGGTGATGAGGGGTGGCGTGCTGACCCCTTCACGCTCCCGCCGAGCGGTCCCCACCCACATCGGGCGGTCCCCCTGAGAAGCCGGCCCCCACCCCCTGAGATCGCGGCGGCCGCATATCGGTCAGTCTCGCTCCCGCTCGGCGCGCTGCGCCAGCGCGGCCAGCTCGATCCGGTTGGCGGTGCCGGTCTTCCGCAGCACGTGCGACACGTGGGTGCTCACGGTCTTGTCGGTGATGAAGAGTCGCTGAGCGATCTCTGCGTAGGTCTGCCCCGCCAGCAAGCCGGCGAGCACGTCCCGCTCCCTGGGCGTGAGTGGTGGCTCCGCCGGGACCACCGCGTCGATCGACCCGCCCTGCGGGATCTGTCCCGACGTGACGCTGATGTGTGCCTGCCTCGAAAGATCGTCGATGTGGCGCAGGAGGGGAGCGGCAGCGAGGTCCGTGGCCAGGTCACGCGCGGTGGCGAGCGCGTCGGCAGCTCGACGCCTGTCGATCCGGTTGAGGAGCAGGTGCCTTGCCAGACACTGGAGTGCCCTGGCCTGCTCGTGGCGCATACCCGCAAGCTTCGTGGCTTCGCAGGCCCGCTGCCACAAGCCGGTCAGGTCCGCCTCGGCCCGGAGTGCCTGCGCACGCTGCGCCGCATGCAGGGTGCCGAGGGCGGGTTGGACGACGTCCTCGGGCCCGGCGGGGGCGAAGGGCTGGGGCTGGGTGCCGCGGGCTCGCTCGATCCTGCGATAGGACTGGAGCGCAGCCTCCGGGGCGCCGCGACCGTCGCGGGACGCGACGAGCAGCGCTCGCGACGCGTACTCAAGGAGCTGGTCGGCAGCCATCGGATCGACCGTGAGTGCCTCGACCATCCAGTGCTCGATGGTCTCGAGGGCCGCCAACGGTCTCTCCGCGGCGATCGACACGAGCACCTCGGCGTCCACCAGGGCGTCGAGTGCGCGCGCGTTCGTGAGGAGCTCACGGGCACGAAGGATGTGCAGGTCGGCCGCCGCGAGGTGGCCCTCGTGGGCGGCGAGGACGGCGGCGATGCATCGTGCCGACCCGGCACGTTCGCGTCCGCGGGCAGTCGCGAGAAGCACCCGGACCAGTTCGCGCGTCTGGCCCCACTCTCCGAGAAGGAAGTGCCACCGCGCGGCGAGGGCTCCGACGGACGCGGCGTAGTCGAGCTGTCCTGAGTCCCTGAGCGACCGGTAGCACCGGTCCGTCGTCGACGCCGCGTCAGCGTGAAGACCCACTGACTGGAGGCTGTTGCTCGCGAAGATCGCGAACCTGCGGATCAGTCGAGGGTCCCCTGTCGCTTCCGCTGCAGCCAGCGCCCGTCGGGCCTCGTCGACGCTCTCCTCCGTGCCCCACCGTGTCTGGGACCGCGCACCGAGGGCCCATATCTTCGCCTCCGCGTCGTCGAGTCCCGCGGCAGTTCGCACGGCGGCCTCGGCGTGCTCGGCGGCCTCCGGGGCTCCGGTGAAGACCTCTGCGTAGGCGAGGTGAGCCAGCGCGAGAGCCCTCTCGGGACAGAGAGGTTCTGGGCCGGTCAGGGCGATCACCTCGAGCGGCTCGACCGTTGACAGCGAGTAACCAGCGTCGCCGCGCACGGTCTGCAGATGCAGCATCAGCCTGGCCGCGCGACGCGGCTCCACGGAACGATCGATGGCGGCCAGCGCGGCCTCGGAGTGGCGCACGGCTCCACGGTCGTCCCCGGCGTACTCGCAGGTGCGGGCGGCGCGGCAGAGCAGGTCGATCCGTCCCTCATTCCCAAGGACCTCGGCTGGCAGGTCACCGACAAGCCGGACAGCGGTCGAGAGGTGGTCGGACGCCTCGCGCCAGCTCCGGATCGACTCCGCCTCATCGGATGCGCGAAGGGACCAGTCGAAGGCTTCCCTCGTGTTGCCCGCAGCCAGGTGGTGCAGCGCGAGGGCGTTCGCCCGGTCGCGCGGGGAGACGCGGTCAGCCAAGGCCCAGGCTGCCGCGAGGTCGGTATGGATCGTCGTCGTCAGCCGGGGGTTCACCGTCGACGCGATCGTCTCGGCGAGCAAGGGGTGCCGGAACCAGAGGGCCCCGGTGTCCGTCCTGACGGTGATCCCCTCACCCGAGGCTTCCCGCTCCGCAGTCGCGACCTCCGCCGGAGTGAGGTCGAAGCCCCTGCCCAGCTCCTCGAGAACCACCTGGAACGTGGGGGCGCCGGCCAGGGCCAACAGCTGCGTCAGCCTCCTGCCTGCGCCGGACAGCCGGTGCCAGGACCCCAGGAGCGCCTCCTCCAGCCGTGCGCCTCCCCCCGGCGGTGCTCCGTCGGAATGCCGCAGCAGGAGGTCCGCGAGGTAGGGGTTGCCCTGGGATCGCCGGAGCACCTCGTCGGCGAGCGACGCTCGAGCCTCGCCCTCGGACCTGGCGTGTGAGAGGACCAGCGCCTCCACGTCGACCACATCCATGCGGTCGAGTGAAAGGTGCCTGACCCCGGGCATCCTGTCGGCGTCGGCGAGCCATCCATGCAGGGGATGGCCGTCCTCGAGGTCGGTGTCACGGTAGGTGGCGAGGACGACCAGACGCTGACCGGCGGCGAACCCGGCGACGACGTAGGTGAGGACGTCCAGCGAGCTGGGGTCGGCCCACTGCAGGTCGTCGACGACGACCACGGTTGGCCGGTCCATCTGCATCCGGTCCAGCACCCTTCCGATCTCGAGGATGCCCACGCCGTTCGAGGAGCGGACGAGCGACGGCATGAGGTCGTTGAGGGTGCCGGCTCCGCCCGCAGCGACCGTGTTGCTCCCGCCAGATCTGAGCCACTGTTCGAAGGCGCGAGAGAAGGGGAGGTAGCTCGTGACGTTGGCCCCGAACCGGAGGCACTGGCCGATGAGGACGTGGTGGCCGTCGGCCCGGGCCTGCTCGGCCGCCTCGCGCGCCAGCCAGGTCTTCCCGATCCCGGCCTCGCCGTGAACGAGCACGAGTCCCGGCCCACCCGCGGCGGCATCGGCGACCGCCGAGCGCAGAGCCGCTCGCTCCTCCGCTCGCCCGACGAGTGCGGGCAGGGTCACCACACGCCGATTGTGCCCCTCATCGGACCGGCTCCTCAGGCCTTTTTGCCGTCGAGGCCGTTGATGGTGCTCGTGGTGCCCATGGTTCCGCCGGAGCGTCGAACGGGCTATGGACCGGCTGCACCGCCGACGCTACCTTCGAGCATCCGAGCGGGAGACCACCGCGTCGGCACACCCCACTTTTCCACTCGACCGGGCGGTCGACGTGGCCACCATGGGGCTGTCCGCCCGCGGTCGAGGCTCGTCGCGCGAGTGAGGCACGGCGGACGTGCCGGACGCGGGCGACGGGTTGGTCGCAGGCGTGGTCCACGGCCCCTGGCCCCTCGACACCTCCGGCGATCCTGCTGAGGAGGTCCCTCATGGACCAGCACACCCGCACCACCCGGCGACTTGCCGTCGCCGTCGCGGTGACCGCCCTTACCCTCGGCCCGGCGCTCGCCGCCGGCGCCCACGGCGGCCACGGAGGCTCCGGCCACCCTGGCTCCGGCGTTCGGGTCGACGGCCAGGTCGTCATCGACTGGAACGCGAGGGCAGCCGAGACGTCGCTCGCCTGCGCCCTCGGGCCGGCCAACAACCCGCTCCACGAGTCGCGGATGTACGCGATGATGCACCTCGCCATCTCGGACAGCCTCAACGCGATCTCACACCGCGCCGAGCCGTACGCCTACCGCGCCCGGGCACGTGGCGCCGACCCGGTGGCCGCGGTCGCCGCCGCCGCGCGCGGCACCCTCGTCGCTGCCGTGAGCACCCTGCCCGAGCCCTTCTCCGCATGCGCCCCCACCGAGGTCCCTGCGATCGAGGCGGACTACGCCGCTGCGCTCGCGAAGGTGCCCGACGGCGTCGCAAAGGACAGGGGCGTGGCACTGGGCCGTGCCGCCGCCGGGGCCATCGTGGCGTTGCGGGCGCACGACGGCTCCGACGCGCTGATGTTCGACACGGCATACCCGGAGGGGACGAAGCCGGGCGAGTACCGGTTCACGTCGGCCGATCTTCAGTTCGCGTTCGCCCCGGGCTGGGGCGACGTCACCCCGTTCGCCCTCCGCTCGGCCCGACAGTTCCGCAGCGACGACCCGTACCCGCTCGACTCGAGGCGCTACGCCCGCGACTTCGCCGAGGTCAAGGCCCTCGGTGGCGACGGCACCACCACTCCGAGCGCGCGTACGCCGGACCAGACCGAGCAGGCCCTCTTCTGGGTCGAGAGCTCGCCGCTGCTGTGGAACCGGCTCGCCCGGTCCCTCGCCGACAGCCGTGGCCTCGACGCCTGGCAGGCCGCCCGGCTGTTCGGGCTGCTCGACGTCGCGCTCGCCGACGGCTACATCGGCACCTTCGACCAGAAGTACGACCAGAACTTCTGGCGGCCGGTCACGGCCATCCGTGAGGCGGCGACCGACGGCAACCGCCGCACGAGCCCCGACCCGACCTGGACGCCGCTGGTGACGACACCACCGATCCCTGACCACGACTCGGGCCACTCCGTCGAGGGCGCGGCGGCTGCAGCCGTCCTGCGCGGCTTCTTCGGGTCCGACCGGGCCGACTTCACGCTGTGCAGCTTCACGCTGCCGGCCGGTCAGACCTGCACCGACCCGACGCCGACCCTGCGGACGTTCCACCGGTTCTCGCAGGCCTCCGCCGAGAACGCCGACTCGCGTGTCCTCGTGGGGTTCCACTTCCGCCACGCCTCGACGTCGGGGATGACGCACGGCGACCGAATCGGCCGCTATGTCGTGGGCCACGTCCTCGAGAGGACGGGTCGCTGACAGCGCAACGCAGCAGGGAGTGCGTCCGTGACGACACGCTCCCCGCTGCGACCTGTGGTCAGGCGGGCTCGTCGCCGCTCTCGGTGTCGGGCAGGAAGACCGACGGCATCCGGTGTCGCCGTGGCGCCACGGCGTCGGTGCCGAAGAGCCGCTCACGCACCGGGGCGGTGAGCACCCCGAGCGGCGCCTGGAGGATGTAGCCGTAGGCGATCACGAGGCCGGTGAGCCCCGGGCTGAGGACCAGCCCGACGACGATGGCCACGACGATGAGGATGGTGATGACCCACGCCCGCTGGGTGCTCGGCGCGAGCAGGTTGCGGAAGGACCGGAACCGGATCGAGGTGACCATGAGCACCGCCGGGACGACGCTGACGAGGATCGGCACGACGAGGGAGGTGTCGTAGCCGCCGGCATCGGGCTGGTTGAGCGCGAAGATCGTCGCCATGACCACCGCTGCCGCCGCGGGGCTGGGCAGCCCGACGAAGTAGCGCTTGTCGGCCGTGGGGTCGACCGTGACGTTGAACCGGGCCAGACGGAAGGCCGCGCACCCCAGCCAGAAGAACGCGGCGAGCCACGACAGGATCGGGTAGTCGGGCAGCGCCCACGTGTGCACGAGGATCGCCGGCGCGAAGCCGAACGCGATGAGGTCGGCGAGCGAGTCCATCTGGAGCCCGAACGGCGACGTGGCACCGACGAGGCGGGCGACCCCGCCGTCGGCGATGTCCATGATGATCGAGACCGCGATGAGGATGGCGGCGAGCGTGAACTCCCCCCGGAACGCGAGCAGCACGGACGAAAGCCCGCTCATCATGTTGATGATCGTGAAGATCGTCGGTGCGGTGACCCGCAGCCGCTCACGCTTGCTCAGCTGGCGCAGCGAGACGACCTCGGCACCCGTGGGTGAGACGAGCCGCCAGCGGTCGAACGGCCGTCGTCGGCCGGATCCGTCGTCGCTCATGCGCCCGGCCCGCTGGGCCATCGGGCGATGACGGTCTCACCGGCGACGACGCGCGCGCCGGCCTCGACCAGGAGCCGGGCGTCGGTCGGGACGAAGACGTCCATGCGCGACCCGAACTTCATCAGCCCGATCCGCTGACCCGTGGCGATCTCGTCGCCGGCCGCGACGCGGGTGACGACCCTGCGGGCCATGAGGCCGACGATCTGGCGGAACTGGACGGTCCGCGTCACGCCGTCGACCTCACGCTCGACGACGAGGTCGGTGCGCTCGTTGAGGTGCGCACTGTCGTGGCTGTATGCCGCGAGCCACTTGCCGGGCCGGTAGGTCACCTCGCGCAGCCGCCCGCCGTAGGGCGCGCGGTTGATGTGCACGTCGAACGCGGACAGGAAGATGCTCACCTGCAGCCAGTCCCCCTCGGGAGCGACGCCCTCCTGGCCGGGTCCGGCATACATGACCTTGCCGTCCGCGGGCGAGAGCACCGTGTCGGCGTCCACCGGTCCGTCCGCGACGGGACGGTCCGGCGTGCGGTCGGGGTCGCGGAAGAACAGGGCGACCGCGGCCGGGACGGCAGCGAGGACGAGGGCCGTCCCGCGACGCCCGGCGAGGGCGGCGACGAGGGCGGGGACGGCGGCGACGGCGGTGGCCGGGGCGGCCTCGCGGTCGATGGTGACCATGGGACTCCTTGGGTCGAGTGGACCCCAGCCTAGGATGTGCGCCGTGTCTGCAGTCGAGGTCGTCGGTCTGCGCCGCGACATCGGCGCGGTGCGTGCCGTCGACGACGCCTCCTGGTCGGCGGACTCCGGTGCCGTGACCGCCGTGCTGGGCCCCAACGGTGCCGGCAAGACGACGACGATGGAGTGCCTCGAGGGGCTGCAGCGGCCGACCGCAGGCACCGCTCGCGTCCTCGGCACCGACCCGTGGCGTGCGTCCGCCGAGCACCGGGCCCGGGTCGGCGTCATGCTCCAGGACGGCGGCCTGCCCGTGACGACGACCGGCGAACGCCTGCTCCACCACGTCGCCCGGCTGCACGGCTCCCCCGCCGACGTGGCCGGCCTCATCTCCCGGCTCGACCTCACCCGGGTCGCCGGCCGGTCGATCCGGCGCCTGTCCGGTGGCGAGCGCCAGCGGGTCGCCCTCGCGGCGGCCCTCGTCGGCCGGCCCGACGTGGCCTTCCTCGACGAGCCGACGGCCGGACTGGACCCGCACGCCCGCCTCGAGGTCTGGGACCTCGTCCGCGAGACGGCTGCTGTGGCCGCGGTCGTCGTCACCACCCACTCCTTCGAGGAGGCCGAGCGCATCGCCGACCACGTCGTCATCATGAACGGCGGCAAGGTCGTGGCGCAGGGCTCGCTCGACGACGTACGCAACGGGCGTCCGCTCGAGGAGCGCTACTTCGCGCTCACGGCGGGTGGTCGTCGATGACCTCGCTCCCGGGCGACCCGTCGTCCTCCCCGGCACCGGCAGCGTCACACGCCCCGGCACCCGCCCCTGCACCGGCCCGCCGTCGCTGGCTGGCCCAGGCCCGCTTCGAGACCGCCACCATCCTGCGCCACGGCGAGCAGCTGCTCGTCGCACTCGTCCTCCCCACGCTGGCCCTGCTCGGGCTCGCGCTCAGCGACGTCCCCGACCTCGGCCCCGGCCGCCGCGTCGACGTCGCCACCGCCGGCGTGCTCGCGCTCGCGGTCGTCTCCACGGCGTTCACGGGTCAGGCGATCGCGACCGGCTTCGACCGCCGGCACGGCGTCCTGCGCTTCCTCGGTGCGAGCCCGCTCGGGCGCGAGGGGCTGCTCGTCGGCAAGCTCGGCGCCGTCGGGTTCGTCGTCGCGCTCCAGCTCGTCGTGCTCGGGACCATCGCCGCGTTCCTGGGCTGGCAGCCCGCGGGGGCCGGGGTCGTGCCCGCGCTCGTCACCGTCGTCCTCGGCGCCGCTGCCTTCCTCGCGCTGGCCCTGCTGCTCGCGGGCACGGTGCGCGCCGAGGGCGTGCTCGCCCTGGCCAACCTCGCCTGGGTGCTCCTGCTCGGTCTCGGCGTGCTGCTCCCGACCGACCGGCTCCCCGACGCCCTCACGACGCTCGCCCGGCTGCTGCCCTCGGGTGCGCTGGGCGACGGGCTCCGCCTCTCCCTCGTGACCGGCGGGTGGCCGCTCACGCAGTGGCTCGTCCTGCTCCTCTGGGCGGGCGCCGCCTCCGCGGCCACCGCTCGCTGGTTCCGCTGGTCCGACTGACGCTGCAGCACCTCCGCCGGGCAGGACGATGGGCCGGCACCCGGAGGTGTGCCGGCCCATCGCCGTTCTGGGGCCTCAGCTCGTGGCGAGTGAGGTGTCGTCGACGACGAAGGAGGTCTGGAGCGAGGAGTCCTCGGTGAGGAGGAGCTTCACGCTGACCGTCCTGCCCTTGTATGCCGTGACGTCGAAGGACTTCTGCGTCCAGGTCGCGTTCGCACCGACGTTGGAGTAGGTCGCGAGCGTCGTGGTGGTGGCCCCGTCGACGACCTGGACCTTGAGGGTGTCGTAGGCGGTGCTGCCGCTCTCGGCCGTGTCCGTGCGCAGCCAGAACGACAGCGTGGCCCTGGTGGCTGTCGACGGGATCGAGACACCCTGCTGGATGGCCTCCGTCGACGTGCTGCCGTTGCCGCCGAGCCACGCCTTCCACGTCCCGGTCCGGGCGGGGCGTCCGCCGTTGTTCGTGACCGGGCCGGACGTCCCCGTCCAGCTCACGGCGCCGGACTCGAAGCCCGGGTTGGCGAGGAGGTTCCCCGACGGCGGGGTCGTCGTGCCGTAGTCCTTGGCGGCATACAGCCAGAGCATGTGACCGATCGCGTCGACGCCGCGGTCGAGCGAGGTGACGTCGATGTTCGCCGTCGTGTCGCACGACGAGTGGTAGCACGGGTCGAACGCCCGGCCCGCGGTCCCGCCCCACTTCTGGGCCTGGCTCGAGGTCTTGAGCGTCTCGGCGCCGCTGAAGATGCCGGCGGTCGGGATGCCGTACGACCGGAAGGCCGCGTGGTCGCTGCGACCCTGGACGTCGATGTACTCCCACGGGATGCCCTTGTACGTGTACCAGCTCGTGAGCTCGTCACGAGCGCCGTTGCCCGCCGGGTTGTCGTCGTAGACGAAGTAGCCGGGGTTCGGCGAGCCGATCATGTCGACGTTGAGATAGACCTTGAGCTTGTCCTTCTCGGCCGTCGGCAGGGTGCTCATGTAGTGCTTGGACCCGAGCAGACCGAGCTCCTCGGCACCCCAGAACGCCACTCGCACATGGTTCCTGGCGGTCTGGCCGCTCGCGGCATATGCGAGGGCTGCCTCGAGGACGCCGGCACTGCCGGAGCCGTTGTCGTTGATCCCCGCGCCGTTCGCCACGCTGTCGAGGTGGCCTCCGAGCATGACGACCTTGGAGGCGTCCCCGGCCGGCCAGTCGGCGATGAGGTTGGACGAGGTGCCGGACGACGTCGAGAAGCTCTGGACGGTCGTCGTCCAGCCGGCGGCGTCGAGCTTGCCCTTGACGTAGCTGATCGACGCGGCGTAGCCGGGACGGCCGGTCCCCCGGTTGCCACCGTTGGCGGTGGCGATGGACTGGAGCTGGGTGAGGTGGGCCCGGGTGTTCGTGACCGAGATGTCGGGGCCGGCCGCCACGGCGGCCACGCTCAGGGGGTCGGCGGAGGCGGTCGCGGCCGTGAGGCCGACCAGGCCGAGGGCCAGGGCGGCAAGGGGTGCGGTCAGGGAGGCGGAGCTTGCCATCAGTGGTCCTTCCGGTTCGGGACAACGGTATGGGCCGGCGCCCCGCAAGGAGCGCCGGCCCACGCCTGCCGTCAGCTGGTGGCCAGCGCCGTGTCGTCGACGACGAAGGACGTCTGGAGCGAGGAGTCCTCGGAGAGGAGGAACTTCACACTGATCGTCTTGCCCTTGTATGCCGTGACGTTGAAGGACTTCTGGGTGTAGGTCGCGTTGGTCCCGACGTTGGAGTACGTCGCGAGGGTCGAGGTGGTGGCCCCGTCGACGACCTGGACCTTCATCGTGTCGTAGGCGGTGCTGCCGCTCTCGGCGGTGTCGGAGCGCAGCCAGAACGACAGCGTCGCGCTGGTGACGGTCGACGGGATGGCCACGCTCTGCGTGATCGTCTCGGTCGAGGCCGAGCCGTTGCCACCGAGCCAGAGCTTCCACGAGCCCGTGCGGGCCGGGCGACCGGTGTTGTTGGTGATCGGGCCGGCGGTGCCCGTCCAGCTCACGGCGCCGGACTCGAAGCCCGGGTTGGCGAGCAGGTTGCCGGACGGCGGGGTCGTGGGCGTCGGGGTCGGCGTGGGCGTCGAGCCGCCGCCGCAGGACTCGGTCCCGGCCGGGACCGAGATCGCGTCGAAGGCCGACTGGACCGCGGTGCAGGTGGCGCTGGAGGCGCCGTAGAGCTCCTTGGCGGAGGCGATCGCACCGTTGCGAGCCGCGGCATACGTGCTGCCCGAGGTGAGCTTGGTCGAGAGGGTGCGGTACCAGACCTTCTCGATGTTCGAGCGGCCGGCGCCGGTCACGGCGGGGGCGCCGCCACAGGTCGCGCTGTTGTAGCTCACGCCGTTGATGGTCTTGGCGCCCGAGCCCTCGGAGGCCATGTAGAACCAGTGGTTGAGCGCACCCGAGGAGTAGTGCGGGTCGAGGTTCTTGGTGTTGGTCGACCAGCAGTCGGGGCTGGAGCCGTCCTTGCTCGGCTTGTCCATGTAGCGCAGCGGCGTGCCGTTGCCGTTGATGTTGATCTTCTCGCCGATGAGGTAGTCGCCCACGTCGGTCGAGCTGTTGGCGTAGAACTCGACAGCGGTGCCGAAGATGTCGGAGGTCGCCTCGTTGAGGCCGCCCGCGTCGCCGCTGTAGTTGAGGTTGGCGGTGTTCTCGGTGACACCGTGGCTCATCTCGTGGGCCGCGACGTCGATGGACGTGAGCGGCTTGGTGTTGCCCGAGCCGTCGCCGTACGTCATCTGGGTGCCGTCCCAGAAGGCGTTGACGTAGGCGTTGCCGTAGTGGACCCGGCTGCGGGCGCCGGTGCCGTTGTCCCAGATGCCGCGGCGGCCGAGGACCGAGTTGTAGTAGGCGTACGTCTTCTCGGCGCCGTACTGCGCGTCGACACCGGCGGTCTGGCGGGAGGTCGTCGACCCGTTGCCCCAGATGTTGTCCGCGTCGGTGAACTGGGTGCCGGTGCCGCTCGTGCCGCCGTTGAGGTCGGTCGTGTAGTTGCCGAGCGTGTCCTTGAGCAGCCACGAGGTGCCGGACTGGGTCGAGTTGAGCGTCACCTGGCCGGAGTACTGCGAGTTGCCGGTGCCCTGCTTGATCTCGTCCCACGAGTACAGGACTGCGCCGTTGTCGGCGTCGACGAGGGTGTGCAGGCGGGTCGGGGTCTGGTCGGCCCTCATGCCCTCGGTGAGGACGTCGTAGGCCAGACGGGGCGAGGCGCCGCCGGCCCAGACGACGAGCTCGCTGTCCTTGACGCTCGACGAGCGACCCGCCTTCTTGGCCGCGACCCCACGGGCCTCGGTGGCGCTCTTCCTCGGGGTGGTCGAGGCGACGGCCGCACGCCCGGAGGCGTTGAAGCGGGCGTCCTTCTTGACGCCCTTCGGCGAGTTCTCGACGACGAGGTCGCCGCCGATGACCCGCAGGCCCTTGAACGTGCGGTCGTAGCGGACGTGCTGCGTGCCGTCCTTGTCGGTGACGACGGCGCGCACGACGAGCTTCTCGTCCTTGGACAGGCCCAGGGCGGCGTGGTCGCGGGCCGGGTCGGCCTTGGCGGCGGCGGCGGCGGGCGCCGCGCTCGGACCGGCCGTGAGGCCGAGGGCGCCCGCAACGGGCAGCGCCAGGGGGAGGGCCAGTGCGGCGGTGACCGCCATGGCTCCGGTGGAACGTCGAATCACGTCGTGCCTCTTCTCGGTCGGGCAACACGTGGTGACGTGCTGCCACGGGTGATGCGTCGTCCCCCTCCGGTGCGGCCTCGGGTGTGCCACGGGCTTCGGCGCGCTCCGACCCAACCTGCGCACGCCCGAGCGCGTCAACGAATCTGACCAATCCTTTGCCAAACTCGGACCTTGTCCGGCGTGGGCACACCCGAAGTCAAGCCACGGTCAAGAAACGGTCAAACACCGCGTCGGGGCTCATGAAACCCCTTCGGCGGGGCCTCTCGACAGCGCCCGACGTGGGCGCGCACGGCTCGCTCGCCTACCCTGCGGGGGTGAGCAAGCCCATCCCCCGGATCCATCGCCACATCCTGCTCGCCAACCTCGTGGCACAGGTCGGCATCATCGTGTCCGGTGGTCTCGTCCGGCTCACCGGCAGCGGCCTCGGATGCCCCACCTGGCCCGAGTGCGTACCCGGCTCCTACGTCCCGGTGCGCGAGCAGGCCGAGGGCATCCACAAGGTCATCGAGTTCGGCAACCGCACCCTGACGAGCGTCCTCGCCGTCGTCGCGGTCCTCGCGGTCTGGGCCGTGTGGAGGTGGACACCGGTGCGGCGACTCAAGATCGCCGCGGTGACCGTCCTCGTGGGCGTGGCCGTGCAGGCCCTCCTCGGTGGCGTCACCGTCCTGACCGAGCTCCACCCCGTGACGGTGGCGGCGCACTTCCTCGTCTCGGCCTCGCTCGTGGCCGCCGCGGCATACCTGTGGTTCGTCCGGGACGAGAGCGACGGCGAGCCGCGCCTCCTCGTCCACGACCTCGTCCGCCGCGTCGCCTGGCTCACCTGCGGTGTCGCCGCGGTGGTGCTCACGCTCGGCACCGTCGTCACCGGCTCCGGTCCGCACTCGGGCGACGCCGACGCACCCGCGCGGTTCGGCTTCGACCCGCGCACCATCTCGTGGCTGCACGCCGACGCCGTGATGCTCTTCGTCGGGCTCGTCGTCGCGGTCTGGCTCGCCACCCGCCTGTCGTCGGCGCCCCGCTCGGTGGGCGCGGCCTGGCGGACGGTCCTGCTCGTCACCCTCGCCCAGGGCGCCATCGGCTACGTGCAGTACCTCACCGACCTGCCCGAGGCCCTCGTGCTCACCCACATGTTCGGCGCGGCCGCCCTCGTCGTCGCCCTGACGAACGGCATCGTGTCGCTGCGGGAGCTTGCACAAGACTAGTTGCACAAGAGTTCTTGTGGGTCTATCGTCCTCGACATGGCCCGCGACGAACGACCCGCTGCCCGTCCCGCCCCCGACCCCGCCCACGGCGTGCGGACGATCACCGACGCCAAGGCCCTCTCGGCCATGGCCAACCCCTTCCGCTCGCGGATGATGGACGCCCTCAAGGTCGACGGGCCCTCCACCGCCTCCGGCCTCGCCGCCCGCACCGGGCAGGCCGTCGGCTCGGCGAGCCACCACCTCAAGGTGCTCGCGGAGGCCGGGCTCGTCGCCGAGGCGCCCGAGCTGGCCAGGGACCGGCGGGAGCGGTGGTGGCGCCTCGTGGACCCGGGCACGCGGTGGTCCCGCGCGGACTTCGCCTCCGACACGGCCGCCGTCACCGCCGCGTATGCCGCCGAGGCGCTCACCGTCCAGCGCCAGTTCGAGCGCGTGCAGGAGTGGAACGGCAACGCCGCCACCGTGCCCGACTGGGACGACGCGGCCTTCGCGACCCAGAACTGGCTGCGCCTCTCCCCCGACGAGCTCCGCGAGGTCGCCGAGGAGGTCGTCGACGTGCTCCTGCGGTGGAGCCGGCGCGAGGTGCCCGACGACGGGGTCGAGCGCGAGTCGGTCTTCGTCTTCGCCCGCGGCTTCCCCGCGCAGCCGTGAGGACCCTCCCTCCCCCGCTGGGGACCAACCGCAACTTCACCCTGTTCTGGGCCGGCGAGGGCATCAGCGTCCTCGGTTCGATGACGACGACCGTCGTCCTCCCGCTCATCGCCGTCACGCAGTTCGACGCGGGGCCGTTCTGGATGGGCCTGCTCGCAGGCGCGATCTGGCTGCCGTGGCTCGTGCTCGGCCTCTTCGCCGGCGCCTGGGTCGACCGGTCCGACCCCCGCCGCGTGATGATGACGGCCGACCTCGCCGCCGCAGCGGCCATCGGGACCGTTCCGGTGGCGTGGGCCGCCGGGGTCCTCACCCTCCCCCACCTCGTCGTGGCCGCGCTGGGAGTCGGCTGCTCCGCGGTCTTCTTCCGGACGGCATACACGGCCTTCCTCCCCCGCGTCGTCGCGAGCGACGACCTCGAGCGCGCCAACGCACGGCTCTTCGGGACCGAGTCAGCGATGCAGATCGGCGGTCCCGGCGTGGGCGGCCTCCTCGTGCAGGTCTTCTCGGCGGCGTATGCCGTCGTCATCGACGTCGTGGGGTACCTCGCCTCGTTCCTGTGCCTGGCGCGGATGCGGCCCGACGAGCTCGCTCCCGCCACGGACCAGCCGGCTCGCCGCCCGATGTGGACCCAGGTGCGCGAGGGCGTCTCGATCGTCGCCCGCGACCCCTTCCTGCGGTTCTTCTCGATCCAGGGCGGGGTGAGCAACTTCGCGCTCACCGGCTACGGCGCGCTGCTCGTGCTCTTCATGGTCCGCGACCTGGGGCTGGAGCCGGGCTCCGTCGGGCTCGTCATGGCCGTCGGCGCCGTCGGCGGTCTCCTCGGCGCCACCGTCGCGACGCGGACGACCACGTGGCTCGGGAACGCCGGGGCGCTGCGCTGGCTCCAGGTCCTCGGCGGCCCGCCGGCCCTGCTCGTCGGCCTCGCCTGGCCCGGGACAGGCGCCGCGCTCATCGGCGTGGGGTCGCTCGTGGTGGGAGTGGGCGTCGTGGGGGCCAACGTGGTGCGTCGCTCGTTCACGATGCGCTACGTCCCCGCCGAGCTGCTCGGTCGCACCACGGCCACGTCGGCCGTCCTCAACTTCGGGACGATGCCGCTGGCCGGCCTCGTCGCCGGCGCGCTCGGCACGTGGCTCGGGGTGCGCGAGACGATCCTGCTCATGGGTGCGCTGCACGCACTGTGCTCGCTGTCGGTGTTCGTGGGCCCCTACCGCAGGGGCCGGCTGCTGCCGGGTCAGCCGATGGCGAGGTGGACCAGCGGGTCCACCGCGACCGCGAGGAACAGCAGCGTCACGTAGGTGATCGAGAAGTGGAACAGGCGCATCGGCTTGAGCACCTTCGTCGCGGCACCCTGCTTGGCCAGACGGAGCAGCCGGTGCGCCTCACCCACGAAGACGATCCCGCTGACGACGGCCGCGACGAGGTAGATCCAACCCATGTCGGCCACCGGGACCAGCGCCAGCGAGACGGCGACCATGACCCAGCTGTAGGCGACGATCTGACGGGCGACCGCGACGGCACCGCGCTCGACGGGGAGCATCGGGACGTGCGCGTTGGCGTAGTCGTCCTTGAACGCCATGGACAGCGGCCAGTAGTGCGGCGGCGTCCAGAAGAAGATGACGAGGAAGAGGATGACCGCCGGCCAGCCCACGCCGCCGGTGACGGCCGACCATCCGATGAGGGTCGGCATGCAGCCGGCCACACCGCCCCAGACGATGTTCTGCGGGGTGCGGCGCTTGAGCACCATCGTGTAGAGGACGGCGTAGAGCGCGATCGCCGCCAGCGACAGGAGCGCCGAGGCGAGGTTGACGAACACGAGGAACCACACGGTCGAGACGACCGTGAGGGCGGACCCGAAGAGGACCCCGGCGCGGGGGCTCACCTCGCCCGTCACCATCGGTCGGTTGCGGGTGCGGTCCATGAGCGCGTCGATGTCGCGGTCGTAGACGCAGTTGAAGGTGTTGGCCGCACCGGCGCTGAGCGTGCCACCGATGAGGGTGGCCACCACGAGCCACAGGTCGGGCACGCCGCGCTCCGCGAGGAACATCACCGGAACCGTCGTCACGAGCAGCAGCTCGATGATCCGGGGCTTGGTCAGCGCGACGTAGTTGCCGACCGATCGCTTCCAGCCCGACGTCGGTCGAGCCGACGAGGCGGTGGTGATCGGGGCGGTTGCCACGGCGTCCTTCGGGGGTGCTCTGGAGCGGTTGGTCGATCCGAGTCTAACGGTGGCCACTCATGCAGCGAGACACGGTCGTCCGTTGGGTGAACCCGCGGTCTAGGGTGGGATCGATCGTTTGACCTGCATCACAATGCCGCCACGTCAGAGAGGCTTCACGTGTCAACCACCACGACGAAGGCAGGCCGGGCCGACGCCCGCCGCGCCACCACCAGCGCCAAGGCCCAGCGCTCGAGCCAGATCGCGCGTCCCACGGCGCGCAAGGCGAAGTGGAACGACCTCGACGTCCGTGCGGTCGACACCGTGCGCGTCCTGGCTGCCGACTCGGTCCAGAAGGTCGGCAACGGCCACCCCGGCACGGCCATGAGCCTGGCGCCCGCGGCATACCTGCTCTTCCAGAACGTCATGACGCACGACCCGTCCGACCCCACGTGGCTGGGTCGCGACCGCTTCGTGCTCTCGTGCGGCCACTCGAGCCTCACCCAGTACATCCAGCTCTACCTGTCCGGCTACGGACTCGAGCTCAAGGACCTCAAGTCGCTGCGCACCTGGGGATCGCTCACCCCCGGTCACCCCGAGGTGCACCACACCCCCGGTGTGGAGATCACCACCGGGCCGCTCGGCTCCGGCCTCGCCTCCGCCGTGGGCATGGCGATGGCCCAGCGCCGCCAGCGCGGCCTGCTCGACCCCGACGCCAAGCCGGGACAGAGCCCGTTCGACCACCACGTGTGGGTCATCGCCTCCGACGGCGACCTCATGGAGGGTGTGGCCAGCGAGGCCAGCTCGCTCGCCGGTCACCAGGAGCTCGGCAACCTCACCGTCATCTACGACGCCAACCAGATCTCGATCGAGGACGACACCGACATCTCGTTCTCCGAGGACGTGGCCAAGCGCTACGAGGCCTACGGCTGGGAGGTCGTCGACATCGACTGGCGTCAGAGCAACGACCCGGCGGGCACCACCGACTACGTCGAGGACGTCGACGCACTGCTCGCTGCCCTCAACGCCAGCAAGAAGTCGTCGCGCCCGACCCTCGTGCGGCTGCACACGGTCATCGCGTGGCCCTCCCCCACCAAGAAGGGCACCGGCAAGTCGCACGGCTCGGCCCTGGGTGACGAGGAGATCGCCGGCCTCAAGGGGCTGCTCGGCTTCGACCCCAAGAAGACCTTCGAGGTCGACAAGGACGTCCTCGCACACGCCCGCAAGGTCAAGGCCCGCGGCAAGGCGGCGCACAAGGACTGGAACAAGGGCTACGCGGCCTGGCGTCGGAAGAACAAGGACGCCGCCACCCTGCTCGACCGGCTCGTCGCGGGCGAGCTCCCCGACGGTCTCGACGCCGCGCTGCCGACGTTCCCGGCCGACGAGAAGGGCATCGCGACCCGCGCCGCCTCCGGCAAGGTCCTCGGTGCCCTCGCGCCGGTCATGCCCGAGCTGTGGGGTGGCTCGGCAGACCTCGCCGAGTCCAACAACACGACGATGGGCGGCGAGCCGTCGTTCGTCCCGAAGTCGAAGCAGACGTCCGAGTGGAAGGGCGGGCCCTACGGCCGCACGCTCCACTTCGGCATCCGCGAGAACGGCATGGGCATGATCCTCAACGGGATCGCGCTCGAAGGCCTCACCCGCCCCTACGGCGGCACGTTCCTCGTCTTCTCCGACTACATGCGCCCGGCCGTGCGCCTCGCCGCCATCCAGCAGCTGCCCGTGACCTTCGTGTGGACGCACGACTCGATCGGTCTCGGCGAGGACGGCCCGACGCACCAGCCGATCGAGCACCTCGCCTCCCTGCGGGCCATGCCCGGGCTCGACGTCGTCCGCCCGGCCGACGCCAACGAGACCTCGGCGGCATGGGGAGCCGTCCTTCGCAACGCCCGCCCGGCAGCCCTCGCGCTGAGCCGTCAGGCGCTGCCGACGGTCGACCGCTCCACGCACGCCAAGGCGAGCAACGTCGCCAAGGGTGGCTACGTCCTCATCGACGGTGGGGACGACGGCAAGCAGGCCCCCGAGGTCATCCTCGTGGCCACCGGCTCCGAGGTCTCCGTCGCCCTCGACGCCCGCCTGGCGCTGGAGAAGTCCGGCGTCCGCACCCGCGTCGTCTCGATGCCGTGCCGCGAGTGGTTCGACGACCAGACCAAGAGCTACCGCGACAAGGTCCTGCCCCCCGCGGTGCGTGCCCGGGTCAGCATCGAGGCCGGCGTGGCCCAGGGCTGGCGCGAGATCGTCGGTGACGCCGGTCGCTCGATCAGCATCGAGCACTTCGGCGCCTCGGCCGACGCCAAGACCCTCTTCACCGAGTTCGGCTTCACCCCCGAGGCCGTCGTCAAGGCGGCCAAGGACTCGATCAAGGCGGCCCGGGCGGGTGCCGGCGTCGCCGGACCCACCGAGACCGCACCCCGCAGTCGCAAGGACACCGGCACCGACGTGCCCACAACGAAGAAGCCTGCCCGCAAGTCTGCGGCCAAGGCTGGGAAGTGAGTCCCATGACGGACAACACCGCACTCAAGGCCCTCGCCGACAACGGCGTCTCCATCTGGCTCGACGACCTCAGCCGGGAGCGCCTCACGTCCGGCAACCTCCAGGAGGTCATCGACACCAAGGGCGTCGTCGGCGTGACGACCAACCCGTCGATCTTCCAGGTCGCCCTCTCCGACGGCGAGAGCTACAGCGAGCAGGTCGCCCAGCTCGCCGCCGACAACAGCACCCTCGACGACGCCGTCACCGCCATGACCTCGCAGGACGTCCGTGACGCCTGCGACGTCCTGCTCCCGGTGTTCGAGGCGACCGGCGGCCTCGACGGGCGCGTGTCGATCGAGGTCGACCCGCGACTCGCGGCCGACACCGACCGGACCGTCGCCCAGGCCAAGCAGCTCCGCGACCTCGTGGACCGCCCCAACCTGCTCGTCAAGATCCCCGCGACCGTCGAGGGCCTGCCCGCGATCACCCAGGTCGTCGCCGAGGGCATCTCGGTCAACGTCACGCTGATCTTCAGCCTCGACCGCTACCGCGCGGTGATGAACGCCTTCCTCACCGGCCTCGAGCAGGCCCGCGAGGCCGGCAAGGACATCACGACCATCGCGTCCGTGGCGTCCTTCTTCGTCTCGCGCGTCGACTCCGAGGTCGACAAGCGTCTCGACGCCATCGAGGGCGAGCACGCGGACGCCGCCAAGGAGCTCAAGGGCAAGGCGGCCATCGCCAACGCGCGACTGGCCTACCAGGCCTACGAGGAGGTCTTCTCGACCCCGCGCTGGAAGAGCCTCGAGGCCGACGGCGCCAAGCCGCAGCGGCCGCTGTGGGCGTCCACGGGAGTCAAGGACCCGGCATACCCGGACACCATGTACGTCACCGAGCTCGTGGCGCCCGGCACCGTCAACACGATGCCCGAGAAGACGCTCGACGCGGTCAAGGACCACGGCGAGATCACGGGCAACACCATCGAGGGCACCTACGAGGAGTCCTCGCAGGTGCTCGACGCCCTCGAGCGCCTCGGCATCTCGTACTCGGAGGTCACCGCCCAGCTCGAGAAGGAAGGCGTCGACAAGTTCGAGAAGTCGTGGGAGGAGCTGCTCGCGGGCGTGCAGGCCGAGCTCGACAAGGCCGCTCGATGAGCAGCCTCGAGATCAGCGCCCGCGGCGCCGCCGCCGACGCCATCGCAGCCCATGTGCCCACCCTGGTGTCGGACCGGGTCGCGAGCCGGATCTTCGCCCAGGACGCCACCCTCTGGGGCGAGGCGGCCGAGGAGGAGGCCGGCAAGCGCCTGTCGTGGGTGGGGCTCCCCCGCTCGTCCCGACCCCTCCTCGGCGAGATCGCCGCCCTGCGTGAGGAGCTGCGCGAGGACGGCGTGTCCCGCATCGTGCTCTGCGGCATGGGCGGCTCGTCCCTGGCCCCCGAGGTCATCTGCGCGACGGCCGGGGTCGACATCGTCGTCCTCGACTCGTCGGCGCCGGACGTGGTCCGCCGGGCCGTGTCGACCGACCTGAAGAAGACCGCCGTCGTGGTCTCGTCGAAGTCGGGCTCCACGGTCGAGACCGACTCGCAGCGCCGCGCCTTCGAGGCGGCGTTCACCGAGGCCGGCATCGACCCGACCCGCCGGATCGTCGTCGTCACCGACCCGGGCAGCCCGCTCGACGCCGAGGCCCGCACCGCGGGCTACCGCGTCATCAACGCCGACCCCGACGTGGGCGGCCGCTACTCGGCGCTCACCGCCTTCGGGCTCGTGCCCTCGGGCCTGGCCGGTGCGGACGTCGGCGCCCTGCTCGACGACGCCGAGGCCGTGGCCGACCTCCTGGCGGCCGACGACGAGGGCAACCCCGCCCTGCGTCTCGGCGCGGCCATGGGTGGCACCAAGCCCCTGCGCGACAAGCTCGTCCTCGTCGACGCCGGCACCGAGAACGTCGGGTTCGGCGCGTGGGCCGAGCAGCTCATCGCCGAGTCCACCGGCAAGGACGGCACCGGCATCCTGCCGGTCGTCGCCGACGGTGACGCCCCGACGCACACCTACGCCGACGCCAACGTCGTGCGGCTCGTGTCGTCGAGCGACGAGCACGACAACGACGCCGACCTCACCGTCGACACCCACGGCCTGCCCCGGCACCCCGACTCGATCGCGGCGGAGCAGCCCGGCCCGGGCGACGACGTCCCCGAGGCCAACCTCGGCGACTCCGGCTCGCTCATCTCCGTGTCCGGCAGCCTGGGCGCGCAGATGCTCCTCTGGGAGGTCGCCACGGCGGTCGCAGGCAGGCTCCTGGGGATCAACCCCTTCGACCAGCCCGACGTCGAGAGCGCCAAGAAGGCCGCCCGCGGCCTGCTCGACCAGGCCGGCTCGGCCGCCGAGGAGCCGGCGTTCGTCGACGGCTCCGTCGAGGTCCGGGCCCTGGGCGGCGACTGGCTCGGCGACGCCCACACGCTGCCCGGCGCCGTGAGCGCCCTGCTGGCCCAGCTCGACGAGTCGAGCGGCTACGTGGCGGTCATGGCCTACCTCGACCGTGAGGAGGACGCCGACCTCGAGCACGTGGCCCGCACCCTGTTCGACCACACGGGGCGTCCGGTGACGTTCGGGTGGGGACCCCGGTTCCTGCACTCGACCGGTCAGTACCACAAGGGCGGTCCGGCCAACGGCGTCTTCATCCAGGTCACCGCCGAGCCCGACGAGGACCTCGCCGTCCCGGGCCGGGAGTTCACCTTCGGGGAGTTCATCGCGGCGCAGGCCGGTGGCGACGCCCAGGTCCTCGCCGAGCACGACCGTCCCGTCCTCCGTCTGCACCTCACCAGCCACGACCGTGGCCTGAGCCAGGTGCGGTCGGCCCTTTCGAGCACCTCAGGAGCCTGATGAGTCCGGCGCCCGTGACCGCGACGCACAACCCGCTGCGCGACCCCCGCGACAAGCGGCTTCCCCGGATCGCAGGACCCTGCAGCCTCGTGCTCTTCGGGGTCACCGGAGATCTCGCCCGCAAGAAGCTCATGCCGGCGATCTACGACCTCGCCAACCGTGGCCTGCTGCCGCCGGGCTTCTCGCTCATCGGCTTCGCCCGTCGCGACTGGGCCGACCAGGACTTCGGCAAGATCGTCTACGAGTCCGTCAAGGAGCGTTCGCGCACCCCGTTCCGCGAGGACGTGTGGCGCTCGCTCAGCGAGGGCATCCGGTTCGTCCCGGGGACGTTCGACGACCCGCAGGCCTTCGACCTGCTCACCGAGACCGTCAAGGACCTCGACGAGCAGCGCGGCACCGGCGGCAACCATGCGTTCTACCTCTCCATCCCGCCGTCGTTCTTCGCCACCGTCTGCGAGCAGCTCAAGCGCTCCGGGCTGTCGACGCCCGAGGAGGGCTCGTGGCGACGCGTCGTCATCGAGAAGCCGTTCGGCCACGACCTCAAGAGCGCCCGTGAGCTCAACGAGATCGTCGCGGACGTCTTCCCGCCGGACTCGGTCTTCCGGATCGACCACTACCTCGGCAAGGAGACGGTCCAGAACCTCCTGGCGCTGCGCTTCGCCAACCAGATGTTCGAGCCGGTCTGGAACAGCCACTACGTCGACCACGTGCAGATCACCATGGCCGAGGACATCGGCATCGGTGGCCGCGCCGGCTACTACGACGGCATCGGCGCCGCCCGCGACGTCATCCAGAACCACCTCCTCCAGCTGCTCGCCCTCACCGCGATGGAGGAGCCGGTGTCGTTCGACGCCGACCACCTGCGCAGCGAGAAGGAGAAGGTCCTGTCGGCCGTCCGGCTGCCCAAGGACCTCGCCAAGGGCACGGCCCGCGGACAGTACGCCCGGGGCTGGCAGGGCGGCGAGGAGGTCGGCGGCTACCTCGAGGAGGAGGGCGTCGGCGCCGGTTCGTCCACCGAGACGTATGCCGCGGTCAAGCTCGAGATCGACACCCGCCGCTGGGCGGGGGTCCCGTTCTACCTGCGCACCGGCAAGCGCCTCGGCAAGCGCGTCACCGAGATCGCGGTCGTCTTCAAGAAGGCGCCGCACCTTCCCTTCGCGGACACCGCCACCGAGGAGCTCGGCCAGAACGCCGTCGTCATCCGCGTGCAGCCCGACGAGGGCGTGACCATGCGTTTCGGCGCCAAGGTCCCCGGTGCACAGATGGAGGTGCGCGACGTGACCATGGACTTCGGCTACGGCCGCGCCTTCACCGAGAGCTCCCCCGAGGCCTACGAGCGGCTCATCCTCGACGTGCTCCTGGGCGAGCCGCCGCTCTTCCCCCGCCACGAGGAGGTCGAGCTCTCCTGGGAGATCCTCGACCCGATCGAGGAGTACTGGGCCAAGCACGACAGCCGCATCGACCAGTACGTCTCCGGCACGTGGGGGCCGCAGAGCGCCGACGACCTCATGAGCCGTGACGGCCGCGAGTGGAGGCTTCCATGATCGTCGACCTGCCCAGCACCACGACCGCCAACATCTCCAAGAAGCTCGTCCGGCTCCGGGCCGACACCGGATCGATGGCGCTGACCCGCGTCCTCACCCTCGTCGTCGTCGTGGACGAGAACGAGGCCGACGAGGCCATCGAGACCGCCAACGACGCGAGCCGCCAGCACCCGTGCCGGATCATCGTCGTCGTCACGGCCAACCGTCGGGGCGCAGCCCGTCTCGACGCGCAGATCCGTATCGGCGGCGACGCCGGGGCGAGCGAGGTCGTGGTCCTGCGCCTCTTCGGTCCGCTGGCCGCGCACGGCCGGGCGGTCGTCACCCCGCTGCTCCTCGCCGACGCCCCGATCGTCGCGTGGTGGCCCACCGACCCGCCCAAGGACCCGGCCGGCGACCCCATCGGCGCCATGGCCCAGCGACGCGTCACCGACGTGTCCCGGACCAAGGGCACCCCCAAGTCCGCCCTCGGGCGGCTGGCCCGGTCCTACGCCCCCGGTGACACCGACCTCTCCTGGTCGCGGATCACGCTGTGGCGTGCCCTGCTCACGGCGGCGCTCGACCAGGCGCCCTTCGAGCCGATCACGTCGGTCACCGTGACCGGAGGTTCGGACTCCCCCTCGGCCGAGCTCCTCGCCGGCTGGCTGGCCAAGCGGCTGCGCTGCCCGGTGACGCTCGTCCCCTCGCGCGTCGGCAGCGGGATCATCAGCGTCCGCCTCGACCGCGAGAGCGGGCCGCTGGACCTCGTCCGTCCGCAGAACGGCACCTCGGCGACCCTGTCGCAGCCCGGCACGCCGGAGCGCAGCATCGCCCTGCCGCCGCGAAGCGACGCCGAGTGCCTCGCCGACGAGCTGCGCCGGCTCGACCCCGACGAGCCCTACGCCGACGCACTGCGCGACGGGCTCGACGCCGTGAGCCACTCACGCCGCACCTCCAGCGAGTCCCAGCGGATGGGGATCACCCCGTCCGTCGCGGAGGCCCGCGAGGACGCCGCGCGCATCAAGCGCGAGGCGTCCGCCAGCGCCAGCTCGGCGATGGTCGAGGCGGCGGCCATGCCGGAGAAGTCGGACGACCCGGAGCAGGTCCAGCAGGCCGCCGCAGCCAAGCTCGAGAAGGTCCGGGACAAGCGGGCCAACAAGAACTGAACGGGAGGCACAGCATGACGACATCGCACGACGAAGCAGCGGCCGGTGACGTCGAGGTGGTCGTCCACCCCGGCAAGCAGCAGCTGAGCGACGCCATCGCGGCGCGTCTGGTGACCGCCGTCCTCGACGCCCAGGCCCGTCGCGGCGTCGCGCACCTGTCCCTCACCGGCGGGTCGCTGGGCTCCGACATCTGGGGTTCGGTGGCGGCCTGCGCCGCCCGCTCCGCAGTCGACTGGTCGCAGGTCGAGCTCTGGTGGGGCGACGAGCGCTACCTCGACGCGGGCGACGCCGACCGCAACGACGTCCAGAACGACGCCGCCGGGCTGTCCTCCCTCCCCCTCGACCCGTCGAAGGTGCACCGGGTCCCGGGCCCGGACGAGTCCGAGAGCGCGGAAGCCAGCGCGACGGCATACGGCGAGAGCATGCGGGCGAGCGGTGCGGGAGCCTTCGACGTCATGATCCTCGGGGTCGGGCCGGACGGGCACGTCGCGTCGCTCTTCCCGGGGCACCCCGCGCAGCAGAGCACCGACGCCATCGCGGTCGCCGTCCACGACTCCCCCAAGCCTCCCCCGGACCGCGTCAGCCTCACCTTCGAGGCGCTGCGGCGCTCGCGTGAGGTGTGGTTCGTCGTCGCCGGAGCCGACAAGGCCGAGGCCGTCGCCAACGGGGTCGCCGGTGCCGCACCCGACGTCAGCTCGGCGGCGCAGGTCCGCGGCGAGGAGCGCACCCTCTGGCTCCTCGACGCGGACGCCGCTGCCCGGCTCTGACGCTCGGACGCGTCCACCTGCTCCCACGCGTCGGCCGGTCCCACGGCCACGAACGACGACAGCCCCGGCGAGTGCCGGGGCTGTCGTCGTGGGCGAGGCAGGCTCGCCGGTGCTGTGTGGGCTACTGGATGAGGCCGCGGTCGCGCAGCGCGCCGAGAGCCTCGTCGAGGATGGCTTCGCCGTCCTTGTCGGAGCGGCGCTCCTTCACGTAGGCCAGGTGGGTCTTGTAGGGCTCGACCTTGGTCGGAGCCGGCGGGTTGTCCTTGTCCTGGCCGGCCGGGAACCCGCAGCGCGGGCAGTCCCAGGTCTCGGGGATCTCGAGGTCGGCCTCCCGCGAGAAGCTCGGCCGCGTCTCGTGCCCGTTGGAGCACCAGAACGACACGTGCACGCGGGGCGCGGCCTCGCCACGCTCGGCCTCGCCCATCGGACCAGCGCCCACCCGGCTGCCCCGGATCGCATTGCCACCACCAGCCATCGACATCAGCCTTCTTTCAGGTCGAACCGAGCAGGGTCAGTCAGGAGGCGAAACGGTCCAGCACGCCGAGGGCCACGACACAGGTGAACCACACGACCGCGATGGCGATCGTGATGCGGTCGAGGTTGCGCTCGGCCACCGAGGACCCGCCGAGCGACGTCGACATGCCGCCACCGAACATGTCCGACAGACCGCCACCCTTGCCCTTGTGCAGCAGGATGAGAAGGGTGAGGAAGAGCCCACCCAGGACCAGGAGTGCCTGGAGGCCGATGCGTACCGCTTCCACGGTGCTCCTTGAAGTAGTTCGAGAACGTCACCCGGTGGGGCGCCGCTACAGGATACCTGCGATCGTCAGCTCGTCTGGAGATGGTCGCGGAAGCGGCAGATCGCGGCGAACTCGGCCGGGTCGATCGACGCGCCGCCGACGAGGGCGCCGTCGACGTCCTCCTTGGCCATGATCGCCGCGACGTTGCCCGACTTCACCGAGCCGCCGTAGAGGATGCGCACGCGGTCGGCGAGGTCCCCGGAGTAGAGCTCGGCCAGAGCCGTGCGGATCGCACCGCACACCTCCTGGGCGTCCTCGGGCGTGGCGACCTCGCCGGTGCCGATGGCCCAGACGGGCTCGTAGGCGATGACGATGCTCGCCGCCTTGTCGGCCGGGAGCCCCTCGAGTCCTGCCCGCACCTGGGCGAGGACGTGCTCGACGTGCGTGCCCGCCTGGCGGATCTCGAGCCCCTCACCGACGCAGAAGATCGGGGTCAGACCGTGCTCGTATGCCGCGGCGACCTTCGCCTTCACGACAATGTCCGTCTCGTCGTGGTACTCACGACGCTCGCTGTGGCCGACCACGACGTAGGTGCAGCCGAGCTTGGCGAGGAAGGCCCCGCTGATCTCACCGGTGTAGGCGCCGCTGGCGTGCTGCGAGAGGTCCTGCCCGCCGTACCTGATCGCGAGCCGGTCACCGTCGACGAGCGTCTGCACGCTGCGCAGGTCGGTGAACGGCGGCAGCACCGCCACCTCGACCGCACCGTGGTCGTGCTTGGCGTCACGCAGCGTCCAGTCGAGCTTCTGGACGAGGTGGGTGGCCTGCAGGTGGTCGAGGTTCATCTTCCAGTTGCCCGCCATGAGCGGGACACGCTGGGACTGGGCGGCGGCACGGGCCATGGGTCGGGCTCAGCTTTCGTCGAGGACGGTGAGGCCGGGGAGGTCCTTGCCCTCGAGGTACTCGAGGCTGGCACCCCCGCCGGTGGAGATGTGGCCGAACTGGTCGTCGGTGAACCCGAGCTGCCGGACGGCCGCGGCGGAGTCGCCACCGCCCACGACGGTGAGCGCACCGTCGGAGGTGATGTCGACCAGCGCCTTGGCGATCGCGGCGGTGCCGGCGGCGTAGGGCGCCATCTCGAACGCGCCCATGGGGCCGTTCCAGAAGACGGTCCGGCAGTCCGCGAGCTTCTCGGCGAAGAGCGCCGAGGACGCCGGGCCGATGTCGAGGCCCATCCGGTCGGCCGGGATCGCGTCGATCCCGACGACCTCGTGGTCGGCGTCGGCCGAGAACTCGGAGGCGGCCACGACGTCGACGGGCAGCACGATCTCGACGCCGCGCTGCTGCGCCTGCTCGAGGTAGCCCTTGACCGTGTCGACCTGGTCGGACTCGAGCAGGCTCTTGCCGACCTCGTGGCCCTGGGCCTTGAGGAAGGTGAAGACCATGCCGCCGCCGATGAGCAGCCGGTCGGCCGTCTGGATGAGGTTGTCGATGACCGCGAGCTTGTCGGACACCTTCGCGCCACCCAGCACCACGGCATACGGGCGCTCGGGTTCGGTCGTGAGGCGACGCAGGACGCCGACCTCGGTCTCGACGAGACCACCGACGGCGGACGGCAGCAGGCGGGCGACGTCGAAGACCGACGCCTGCTCGCGGTGCACGACCCCGAAGCCGTCGGAGACGAACGCGTCCGCGAGCCCCGCGAGCTGCCCGGCGAACTCGGCCCGTTCGTCCGCCGACTTCGCCGTCTCGCCGGCGTTGAAGCGCAGGTTCTCGAGGAGGACGACGTCGCCGTCCGCGGCGGCATCGACCGCGGCCCGGGCACTCTCACCCACGGTGTCGGTCGCGAAGGTCACGTCGCGCCCGAGCAGCTCACCCAGACGGGTGGCCACGGGGGCGAGCGAGTACTTGTCCTCGGGTGCGCCCTTGGGCCGCCCGAGGTGGGCGCACACGATGACGCGTGCGCCCGCCTCGGACAGGGCCTTGATCGTCGGGACGGAGGCACGGATGCGGCCATCGTCGGTGATCGTGGTGCCCTCGAGCGGGACGTTGAGGTCGGACCGGACGAGGACGCGCTTGCCCCGCAGGTCGCCAGTCGAGAGCATGCCGGCGAGAGTCTTCATGGTCGTCTGGCCTTCGCGGGGGTCAGAGGGAGGTGCCGACGAGGGTGACGAGGTCGGCGAGGCGGTTGGAGTAGCCCCACTCGTTGTCGTACCAGCCGACGACCTTGACCTGGTTGCCGATGACCTTGGTGAGGCCGGCGTCGAAGATGCACGAGGCCGGGTCGGTCTCGATGTCCTTGGAGACGATCTCGTCCTCGGTGTAGACGAGGATGCCCTTGAGCGGGCCTTCGGCCGCGGCCTTGATCGCGGCGTTGACCTCCTCGACGGTGGTCTCGCGGCCGGCCTCGAAGGTGAGGTCGGTGGCGGAGCCGGTGGGGACGGGGACGCGCAGTGCGTAGCCGTCGAGCTTGCCCTTGAGCTCGGGCAGCACGAGGGCGACGGCCTTGGCGGCGCCGGTCGTCGTGGGCACGATGTTGAGCGCGGCGGCGCGGGCGCGGCGCAGGTCCTTGTGCGGGCCGTCGTGGAGGTTCTGGTCGCCGGTGTAGGCGTGGATCGTCGTCATGAGGCCCTTGACGATGCCGAACTCGTCGTTGAGCACCTTGGCCATCGGTGCGAGGCAGTTCGTCGTGCACGACGCGTTGGAGATGATCGTGTGCTGGTCGGCGTCGTAGGCGCCGTCGTTGACGCCCATGACGATGGTGACGTCCTCGTTCTTGGCCGGGGCCGAGATGATGACCTTCTTGGCGCCGTTGTCGACGTGCACCTTGGCCTGGTGCGCGTCGGTGAAGAAGCCGGTCGACTCGATGACGACGTCGGCGCCGACCTCGCCCCACTTCAGGTTGGCGGGGTCGCGCTCGGCGAAGACCTTGAACGTCTTGTCGCCGGCGGTGATGTCGGTGTCGGTCGAGGTGACGTCGCCGTCGAAGCGACCCAGGATCGAGTCGTACTTGAGCAGGTGCGCCAGCGTGGCGTTGTCGGTGAGGTCGTTGACGGCGACGATCTCGATGTCGGCGCCGGACGCGATCACGGCGCGGTAGAAGTTGCGGCCGATGCGGCCAAAGCCATTGATGCCAACGCGGACAGTCACGGGCGATCTGCCTTCCGAGGAGAGGGGGCGCGCGTGGACCAGCCACGGCACCGGTTACGTGCCACAACCCTAGTGCCGGTGCCTGCGCGCTCCAGCCGGTGGTCCGAACTACGGTCCGGTAACCGCACCTCACCGGACAGCCCGGCAGAACGAGCCCCTGGGCTCAGGTGTCGAGCATGTCCGGGGTGAGGTTGGAGTCGGTGCCGGGGAGGCCGAGGTCCTCGGCGCGCTTGTCGGCCATCGCGAGCAACCGCCGGATGCGACCGGCCACGGCGTCCTTGGTCATCGCCGGCTGGGCCAGCTGGCCGAGCTCCTCGAGCGAGGCCTGCTTGTGCTGCAGACGCAGCTGACCGGCCTCGCGCAGGTGGTCGGGGATGTCGTCGCCGAGGATCTCGAGCGCACGACCGACCCGGGAGCCGGCCGCCACCGCGGCGCGGGCGGACCGGCGCAGGTTGGCGTCGTCGAAGTTGGCGAGACGGTTGGCGGTGGCCCGGACCTCGCGCCGCATCCGGCGCTCCTCCCAGGCCATCACGGCGTCGTGGGCGCCGAGGCGAGTGAGCATGGCGCCGATGGCGTCGCCGTCGCGGATGACGACGCGGTCGATCCCCCGGACCTCACGGGCCTTGGCCTGGATGCCGAGCCGGCGCGCTGCCCCGACGAGGGCCAGAGCGGCCTCGGGACCGGGGCAGGTGAGCTCGAGCGCCGACGAGCGCCCGGGCTCGGTGAGGGACCCGTGGGCGAGGAAGGCCCCGCGCCAGGCGGCCTCCGCGTCGCACACGGACCCCGAGACCACCTTGGGCGGCAGACCCCGCACGGGGCGTCCGCGACCGTCGATGAGCCCGGTCTGCCTCGCCAGTGCCTCGCCGTCCTGGACGACCCGCACGACGTAGCGACTTCCCTTGCGCAGTCCACCGGCCGCGAGCACGAGCACCTCGGGCGTCTGGCCGTAGAGCTCGTGGATCTCGCGACGCAGCCGCCGGGCGGCGTTCGCCGTGTCGAGCTCGGCCTCGACGACGATCCGTCCCCCGATGATGTGCAGACCGCCCGCGAACCTCAGCGTGGCGGCGACCTCCGACTTGCGGCAGCAGGGCTTGGTCACCTCGTGGCGGCTGAGCTCGTCCTTCACCTTCGCCGTCATTGCCATGCCGGTCATCCTGCCACGCGTCATTGGGGGCGGCCTCCAGAGCCAAGGATGTCCTGCAGTGCGGCCGCGAGCCGGAGCCGGTCGTGCTGGGTCGGGGACGTCGACATGGCGACCGGGTGGACGTGCAGCTCGGCACCGACCTCGCGACACGCCTCAGCGAGAGCGGATTCGTCGTCGACGACCGACGGGTCGGCGAGCACGGCGTCGAGCTGGATCTCGGGTGCGTAGGCGGCGAACGACTGGAGGTGGTTGATGGCGCTGAACCCGGCGGTCTCGGTCGTCACCATCTCGAGGTTGAGCACGAGCAGGCGCCTGGCCCGGGTCACGGCCAGCGCCTCGGCGAGATCGGGGACGAGCAGGTGCGGCATCACCGACGTGAACCACGAGCCCGGCCCGAGCACCACCCAGTCGGCGGAGCGGATCGCGGCGATCGACTCGGGGTAGGCCGGCGGGTCCGGCGGCAGCAGCCGGACCTCACGGACCTGGCCCCGGGTCTTGGCGACCTGGGCCTGACCGCGCACGACCGACACCTCGTGCGGCGACTCCGGCCGGGCACCGAGGACGTCGGCCTCGATGTCGAGCGGCACGGCGGCCATCGGCAGCACCCGGCCCCGGGCGTTGAGCAGGCGCCCGACGAGCTCCAGCCCGGCGACCGGGTCGTCGTGGAGCTCCCAGAGGGCGACGATGAGGAGGTTGCCGAGGGCGTGCCCGCCGAGCGGACCGGTGCCCTCGAAGCGGTGCTGCAGCACGTCGCGCCAGGTGTGGCCCCACTCGGTCTCCTCGCACAGTGCCGACAGCGCCATCCGCAGGTCACCCGGGGGCAGCACGCCGAACTCGCCGCGCAGCCTGCCCGAGGACCCGCCGTTGTCGGCGACGGTGACGATCGCGGTGATCTCGTCGGTGACGAACCGCAGCGCCGCCAGCGAGGCAGAGAGGCCGTGACCACCACCGAGCGCCGCGACGACCGGGCCGCTCACTCGCGTCCCAGGTCTCGGTGGACGAGGAAGGTGTCGATCCGGTCGGTGCGCAGCCGTTCGGCCAGGGCCTCGGACATCGCGACCGACCGGTGCTTGCCGCCCGTGCAGCCGACCGCGAGCGTGGCGTAGCGCCGCCCCTCGGAGAGGTAGCCGCGGGTGACCGGCTCCATGAGCGCGGTGACGCGGTCGAGGAACTCCTCCGCGCCGTCCTGACCCAGGACGTGGTTGGAGACCTCGGGGTCGCGCCCGTCGAGGTTGCGCAGCTCGGGCACCCAGAACGGGTTGGGCAGGAAGCGCATGTCGAAGACGAAGTCGGCGTCGAGCGGGACGCCGTACTTGAAGCCGAAGGAGAGCAGGGCCAGCCGCAACGACGGGGCGCGGCTCTGGCCGAACAACGGCGACACCTTGCGCGCGAGCTGGTGGACGTTGAGCCCCGAGGTGTCGATGACGATCTGGGCGCGCGAGCGCAGGTCGCGCAGCACCTCGCGCTCGTTCTGGATGCCGTCGAGGAGACGGCCCTCGCCCTGCAGGGGGTGCGGGCGACGCACCGACTCGAACCGCCGCACGAGCGCCTCGTCGGTCGCGTCGAGGAAGACGAGCTGCGGTGTCCAGCCCTTGTCGCGCAGCTCCTGGACGGCCGCGTCGAACGCCGCGAAGAACTGCTTGCTGCGCACGTCGACAACGGCGGCGATCTTGATCGCGTCACCCGTGTCGCGCGCCTTGTTGCCCAGGTCGGCCATCGAGGCGAGCAGCTGCGGCGGGAGGTTGTCCACGACGTACCAGCCCTGGTCCTCCATGACGTTGGCCGTCGTGGTGCGACCGGCGCCGCTCATCCCCGTCACGATGACGAAGTCGGCTCCGGATGCCTTGGCGGCGTCCTCAGTCATTGCTCTCCCTGTGCTCGTCGACGATCTCGCCGGTCATGAGGTTCACGGTCGGTTCCGCTGGTGCACCAGTCAACTCGCGTTGCAGAACCTCCGCCAGTGCGCGTCCGATGCCGGGCACCTCGAGCAGCTCCTCGGGGCTCGCGGCGCGAATCCGCTTGACCGAGCCGAAGTGGCGCAGCAGCGCCTTGCGCTTGACGTCGCCGAGACCCGGTATGCCGTCGAGGGCCGAGTTGGTCATGGCCTTGCTGCGGCGCTGGCGGTGGAAGGTGATCGCGAAGCGGTGGGCCTCGTCGCGCAGCCGCTGCAGCAGGTAGAGGCCCTCGCTGGTGCGTGGCAGCACCATGGGGAAGTCCTGCCCGGGGACCCAGACCTCCTCGAGGCGCTTGGCGAGCCCGACGACGGCGACGTCGACGATGCCGAGGTCCTCGATGGCCCGCGCCGCCGCGTTGACCTGCGGCAGGCCACCGTCGACGACGACGAGCTGCGGCGGGTAGGCGAAGCGCGTCGGCCGGCCCGTCTCCTCGTCGAGTCCCTGCGGCTCGTCGCGGTCCTTGAGGTAGCGGCGGAAGCGACGGGTCAGGACCTCGTGCATGGCCGCCGTGTCGTCGGTGGCACCGGTCTCGCCCTCGCCGCGCACGATGAACCGGCGGTACTCACCCTTGCGGGGCAGCCCGTCCTCGAAGACGACCATCGACCCGACGACCTGCGTGCCCTGGACGTGGCTGATGTCGTAGCACTCGATCCGCAGCGGGGACTCGTCGAGCTCGAGCACCTCCTGGAGCTGCTGGAGCGCCTGCGACCGCGCCGTGAGGTCGCCGGCCCGCGCCACCTTGTGCCGGGCCAGGCTCTGCGTCGCGTTGCGTGCGACGGTCTCCATGAGGGTCCGCTTGTCACCGCGCTGGGGCACCCGCAGGTCGACCCTGCTCCCCCGCAGCCCGGAGAGCCACTCGCCGAGGGACTCGTCGTCGTCGGGCAGGACGGGCACGAGCACCTCGCGGGGCACGGCCTCGCCCTTCTCGCCGCCGTAGAGCTGCTGGAGCAGGTGACCGACGACCTCGGGCACCGTCTCGAACTCCTTCTCGGCGACCCAGCCGCGCTGCCCCCGGATCCGGCCCCCGCGCACGTGGAACACCTGCACGGCGACCTCGAGCTCGTCGTCGGCGAGGGCGAACACGTCGGCGTCGGTGCCGTCGCCGAAGACGACGGCGGACTTCTCGAGCACCCGCTGCAGCGCGCCGATGTCGTCACGCAGCCGGGCGGCCTGCTCGAACTCGAGCTCGTCGGAGGCGGCCTTCATCTGGCGCTCGAGCCGCTTGACGAACTTCGAGCTCTCCCCCGCCATGAAGTCGCAGAAGTCCTCGGCGATCTGGCGGTGGTGCTCGGCGTCGACGCGCTCGACGCACGGGGCGGAGCACTTGTCGATGTAGCCGAGCAGGCACGGGCGCCCGACCTGGCTCGCCCGCTTGAACACTCCCGCCGAGCAGGTGCGCATCGGGAAGACGCGCAGTGCCTGGTCGAGCGTCTCGCGGATCGCCCACGCGTGCGCATAGGGCCCGAAGTAGCGGGTGCCCTTGCGCTTGGCGCCGCGCATGACCTGGGCCCGGGGGAACTCCTCGCCCATCGTCACGGCGAGGTAGGGGTAGGACTTGTCGTCGCGGTACTTGACGTTGAACCGCGGGTCGAACTCCTTGATCCAGGAGTACTCGAGCTGGAGCGCCTCGACCTCGGTCGAGACGACGGTCCACTCGACGCTCGCGCCGGCCAGCACCATCGACGCGGTCCTCGGGTGCAGCTGCCCGATGTCCTGGAAGTAGGAGGACAGGCGTGAGCGCAGCGACTTGGCCTTGCCGACGTAGATGACCCGGCCGTCCTTGTCCCGGAACCGGTAGACCCCGGGATCGGTGGGGATCTCCCCCGGCCGGGGACGGTAGGTCGAGGGATGGGCCACAGCCCAACCCTAGGACGAGCCACCGACGTGACCGAACGGCATACCTGCGTATGCCGTCCGCTCAGGTGACGCTGATGCCGTCCGCTCCCACGGTGACCTTCTTCTCGGGCAGGGCCTTGGTGGCCGGGCCGCCCTTGACCTCGCCCGTCGCGATGTCGAACTTGCTGCCGTGGCAGGCACAGTTGATCGTGCCGCCGTCGACCCCGGACACGGTGCAACCCTGGTGGGTGCACACGGCGGAGAAGGCCTTGTAGTCGCCCTCGGTGGGCTGGGTGACGACGACCTTGGCCGAGTCGAACACCTTGCCACCGCCGACGGGGATGTCGGCCTTCTTGGCGAGGTCCTTGGCCGCGCCCGCAGCGCTGGACGCCGCGTCGCCCACGGCGTCGCCGACGGCCTGGTCCGCCTCCGACCCGCAGGCCGTGAGGCCGGCACCTGCGACGGCGACCACTCCGACCGCACGCAAGGCGTCTCGGCGGCCGCAGCACCCGAGGACGGGCGTCGCGGGGTTCGGGGTGGCCTGGCCTTCAGATGTCGTCTCCATCGCGTCAGTATGCCGACGGATCCTGTTGTCCGCCTGTGAAGATCGCACACAAATGTGTGCTTTCGGCCTTGGTAACGACTCGGCACAATATCCGCGAAGTGCTCTGGAAAAGCAGGGGCCCGTGGCTATTGTTCGGGTGCTCGCACACCCGTCGCGAGCTCCTCGGCTCACTGCCCGAGGAGAAAGTATTCCAGGAGGAAACGTGGCTCAGCGTTCCGTCATGACCGTCGGCGCTTCGATGCTGGTGGCTTCACTCGCCCTCGCAGGCTGTGGTACCCGCGGCGAGGACAGCAACGACACCGGCGGCAGCACCGGCGGCAGCGCCAAGGTCGCCAAGATCGGCGTCATCGCGCCCCTGTCCGGTGACCTGTCGGCGCTCGGCAAGGGCATCCAGCACTCGGTGGAGCTCGCCGTCAAGCAGGCCAACGACTCCAAGGCCATCGAGGGCTGGACCCTCGAGGTCGAGGCCGTGGACGACGAGGGCAAGGCCGACGTCGGCAAGAACGGCGCGACCAAGCTCGCCTCCGACGACCAGGTCATCGGCGTCGTCGGCAACCTCAACTCGAGCGTCAGCCAGCAGACCCAGCCGGTCTTCGCTGCCGCCAACATCACCCAGATCTCCCCGGCCAACACCGGGCCGAGCCTGACCCGCGGCGCGGACGGCAACTCGCGTCCCTACAAGACGTTCTTCCGCACCTGCACCACGGATATCGCGCAGGGTGGCTTCGCGGCCAAGTTCCTCATCGACCAGGGCATCAAGACGGTCGCGACGATCCACGACAAGAAGACCTACGGCCAGGGCCTGGTCAAGTACTTCACCGAGGCCTACAAGGCCGCCGGTGGCACCGTGGTCGCCGCCGAGACGATCAACCCGGACGAGTCCAACTACGCCCCGGTCGTCTCCAAGGTCGCCCCGTCCAAGCCGGGCGCCGTCTACTACGGCGGTGAGTACCCGCAGGCGGGTCCGCTGTCCAAGCAGATGAAGGCCGGTGGCCTCAACGTCCCGCTCATGGGTGGCGACGGCATCTTCGACCCGAAGTTCGTCGAGCTCGCGGGCTCCACGTCCAACGGCGACCTCGCCACCTCGGTCGGTGAGCCCACCGAGAACAGCGAGGCCGGCAAGAAGTTCCTCGCCGACTACGAGGCTGCCAAGTACCCGGAGGCCGCTGCGGCCTACGGCGGCTACTCGTACGACGCGGCGAACGCCATCATCGAGGCCCTCAAGACCTCGCTCAAGGACGCCAAGGACCCCAAGAGCGCCCGCCAGGCCACCGTCGACGCGGTCGGCAAGGTCTCGTTCGACGGCGTCACCGGCAAGGTCTCGTTCGACGAGTTCGGCGACACCCTCGTCAAGGTCATCACGGGCTACAAGGTCGAGGGCGGCAAGTTCGTCAGCGTCAAGTCCGAGAACGTGAGCTGACCGGCTGAGTCCGACACGCTGACGTAGTTCATTCGAGCAGGGGCGGACGAGTGTCCGCCCCTGCTTGAATGTGCCAGCCCTTTCAAACCCAGGAGAGGTGACGGGTCCAACGATGACCGAGTTCCTGCAACAAATTGTGAACGGCTTGACCCTCGGGTCGCTGTACGCCCTGATTGCCGTCGGCTACACCGTCGTCTACGGCATCGTGCAGCTGATCAACTTCGCCCACGGTGAGGTCTTCATGATCGGGGCGTTCGGCGCCCTGGCGACGTGGACCGTCCTCTTCAAGGGCCAGACCGGCCTGTGGGTCCTGCCGATCATGGTGCTCGGCGCCGTGCTCGTCTCGGTCCTCACGGCCGTGGTCATGGAGCGGATCGCCTACCGGCCCCTGCGAGGCGCGCCCCGGCTCGCCCCGCTCATCACCGCCATCGGCATCTCGGTCTTCCTCCAGGAGGCCGTCCGACTGTTCTACCCCGGCGCCAAGAGCAAGCTGACCTTCCCCGAGATCGATGTCGTCACCGGCCCCGGTATCGCCATCGCCGGGCTCAACATCCAGCGCGCCGCGGTCTTCACCGTCGGCGCGCTCCTCCTGTCGGCCGGTCTGCTCTGGTTCTTCGTCAACCGGACCCGCCTCGGACAGGGCATGCAGGCCGTGTCACAGGACCCGGACACCGCCCAGCTCATGGGCATCAACGTCAACCGGATCATCGTCATCGCCTTCGCGCTGGGTGCAGCCCTCGCAGCCGTCGGCGGAGTCGCGCAGGGCCTGCTCAACTCCAACATCGACTTCCGGATGGGCTTCCTCGCCGGCCTCAAGGCCTTCACGGCGGCCGTCCTCGGAGGCATCGGCAACATCCAAGGGGCGATCGTCGGCGGCCTCGTCCTCGGCATCGCCGAGTCGATGGCGACCCAGTTCATCCCCGGCCAGTTCGGTGGATCCGCATGGAAGGACGTGTGGGCGTTCGTGCTCCTCATTCTCGTGCTCGTCTTCAGGCCCCAGGGCCTCCTCGGCGCCCGGGTGGTGGACCGCGCATGAGCACCTCGACTCCCGACAACGGCTCGATGCCCGTGACGTCCACGCCGGCCGCCCCCTCCAACCCGTCCCTCGTCGACCACGACGACGAGCTCGTCAAGGTCCACTGGCTCGACCGCGTGCCCGGTCGCGGCAGCGCCGCCGCCTGGCCGCTCGGCCTCGCCGGTGCCCTCGTCCTGATCGCCGGCACGTTCCTCTCGTGGAGCTACACCAGCGACGTGCTGGGTGACCTGTCGGTCAACTTCTGGCCCGGTGGCGTGCAGATCTGCATGATCGTCCTCGGCCTCATCGCGCTCGTGCTCCTGCTGGGCCACCGCGGCCCGCTGGCGTACCTCGGTGCGTGGCTCGACACGGCGACATCTGTCCGGGCCCTCGGGCTCGGCGCCGTGGCCTACATGATCGGCGCGCTCGGCACCATCGCCGTGAAGTCCGGCGGCATCATCAACATCAACCCGGGTGGCTGGGTCTCCCTCGTCGGCGCGCTCATGCTCGCCGCGTCGGGCCTCATGCTCGTGTCCCGACAGACCAAGGACCCGCTCTTCGCGAAGACGTCGTCGTGGCTCGAGATCTGCACGATCATCGCGCTCATGGCGCTCGTCCTCTTCGGGGCGGCATACGCCCTCGGCGTGGGCGACGGCGCGAGCTTCGTGCTGTTCCTGCTCTTCGTGGCGGCCGTGGCCTATGCCCTGTCCAGGGCCGGCGTGTTCACCTGGATCGGGCTCATCGCGCAGAAGAACCGCCAGGTCCTCATGCTCGGCGCCTTCGCGGTGGCGTTCCTCTTCCCGTTCACCCAGGGCGGCTCCGACGAGAACATGTCGATCGCGACGCAGGTCCTCATCTTCGCGGCCACCGCACTCGGCCTCAACATCGTCGTCGGCCTCGCCGGCCTGCTCGACCTCGGCTACATCGCCTTCCTCGGCGCCGGCGCCTACGTCGGCGCGGTGCTGTCGAACTCGGCCTTCGCGACGATCGACTGGAAGCCGCCGTTCCTCGTCGTGGTGCTGCTGGGTGCGTGCTTCTCGGCACTGCTCGGCCTCATCATCGGATCACCGACCCTGCGTGTCTCGGGCGACTACCTCGCCATCGTGACGCTCGCCTTCGGTGAGATCTTCCGACTGACGATGGGCAACCTCGACGGCTCCAACGGTCCCGTGCTCACCAACGGGCCCAACGGCATCCCGGCCATCCCGGACCTCAACTTCTTCGGGTTCGACTTCGGGCAGCCGCACACCATCGCCGGGATCACCCTCGGCCGGTTCGCGAACTACTACTTCCTGCTGCTCGTCATCGCGGCGATCATCATCCTCGTCTTCACGCGGCTCAACAACAGCCGCATCGGACGTGGGTGGGTCGCCATCCGCGAGGACGAGAAGGCGGCGGAGGCCATGGGCGTCAACGTCTTCGGCCTCAAGCTGTTCGCCTTCGCCGGTGGTGCGTTCCTGGCCGGCATGGCCGGAACGGTCAAGGCGCACCACGACGTGTCCGTGACGCCCGACCAGTACATCTTCCTCGAGTCCGCGTTCCTGCTCGCCGCCGTCGTCCTCGGCGGCATGGGCACGGTCGCCGGGGTGCTCGTCGGCGCCACGATCCTCAAGCTTCTCCCCGAGAAGCTCCGTTTCGTGGCCGACTACCGGCTGCTCATCTTCGGTCTGGTCCTCGTCCTCATGATGCGGTTCCGTCCCGAGGGCCTCGTGGCCAGCCAGCGTCGCAAGCTCGAGTTCCACGAGGACGACGAAGAGCTCGCGCAACGCATCGAAGAAGTCCATCTCGAGGAAGCGGAGGCCAAGGCATGACCGCCACGGACACCACCCCCGTCAGCGCGCCCGAGTCCTCGGGAGCACCGATCCTCGAGGCCCGCGGCGTCACCATGCGCTTCGGCGGCCTCACCGCGGTCAAGGACGTCGACATGACCGTCCACCCGGGCGAGATCGTCGGGCTCATCGGGCCCAACGGTGCCGGCAAGACGACGTTCTTCAACTGCCTCACCGGCCTCTACAAGCCCACGGAGGGCGAGGTGCGCCTGCTGGGCGAGGTCATCCCCCCGAAGCCGAGGGCGGTCGTCATGGCCGGCATGGCGCGGACGTTCCAGAACATCCGCCTCTTCGCCAACATGACGGCCCTCGAGAACGTCATGGTGGGTCGCTACTGCCGCACCAGCTCGATGGCGCTCACCTCGATCCTTCGTGGACCGAAGTTCCGGCGTGAGGAGGAGGCCACCCGGGCACGCGCCCAGGAGCTCCTCGACTTCGTCGGGCTCGGTGACTCCGCCGAGAACCTCGCACGCAACATGCCCTACGGCGACCAGCGCCGGCTCGAGATCGCTCGGGCCCTCGCGACCGACCCCAAGCTCATCCTGCTCGACGAGCCCACGGCCGGCATGAACCCGCAGGAGACCAAGCAGGCGAGTGACCTCATCTTCCGGATCCGCGACAGCGGGCTGGCGGTCGTCGTCATCGAGCACGACATGCGGTTCATCTTCAACCTGTGCGACCGCGTGCTGTGCCTCGTCCGTGGTGAGGTGCTCGTCCAGGGCTCCCCGGGTGAGGTCCAGTCCGACCCGCGCGTCATCGAGGCCTACATCGGTGGCGCCGACGACGACGAAGAGGACGAGGTCCGGCCCGCCGGCACCGAGGCCGGCCCGACCAAGGAGGAGCAGCAGTGAGCCCCATGCTCGAGGTCAAGGACCTCGTCGTCGCCTACGGCAAGATCAAGGCCGTCAAGGGCATCAGCTTCACCGTCGACGAGGGCCAGGTCGTCACGCTCATCGGCACCAACGGTGCGGGCAAGACGACCACCCTGCGCACCATCTCCGGTCTGCTCCGGCCTGCCAGCGGCTCGATCCGCTTCCAGGGCAGGCGGATCGACGAGACGCCGGCACACGACATCGTCACGCTGGGCCTGGCGCACTCCCCCGAGGGTCGCCGGATCTTCCCGCGGCTCTCCGTGGAGCAGAACCTGCTCCTCGGTGCGTTCGCGCGGCGCGACGGTGACATCAAGAAGGACCTCCAGGCGGCATACGACCTGTTCCCGATCCTCGGCGAACGCCGGGCGCAGGCCGCGGGCACCTTCTCCGGTGGCGAGCAGCAGATGCTCGCGATGGGCCGGGCCATGATGAGCCGCCCCAAGCTGCTCATGCTGGACGAGCCGTCGATGGGTCTGTCACCGCTCATGATGAAGACCGTCATGTCGACCGTGACCACGCTCCAGGAGCAGGGCACGACGATCCTGCTCGTCGAGCAGAACGCGCAGGCCGCGCTCAAGCGGGCGAGCAAGGGCTACGTGCTCGAGGTCGGCAAGATCGTCCTCTCGGGCACCGGCGCCGAGCTCCTCGAGAGCGACGAGGTCCGCAAGGCCTACCTCGGCGAGGACTAGGTCGCTCGGCACCACGAAGGCCCCGCACCGTTCTCGGTGCGGGGCCTTCGTGATGGTGGACGACCCGGGTATGCCGTCCAGCGGGTCAGGCGCTCTTGCGCGGCGTCCGCTTCGTGCCCGTGGTGCGCACGGTCGCCGTCGTCGCCGACGCGGACCGGGCGGCCGCGGTCTTCTTGCTCGCGGAGGTGGCGGTGGTGGCCTTCCTGACCGGCGCCTTGCTGGCGGGAGCCTTCTTGGCCGGGGCCTTCTTGGCGGCCGCCTTGCTCGTGGCCTTCGCCGGAGCCTTGGCCGTCGCCTTCGCAGGGGTCGCCCGCGTCGTCGTGCGGGAGGTCTTGGCGAGGACCGGCGCGAGGAAGCGACCGGTGTGGCTCTCGGGGTTGGCCGCGACCTCCTCGGGGGTGCCGGTGGCGACGACGGTGCCGCCCTTGTTGCCACCCTCGGGGCCGAGGTCGACGATCCAGTCGGCGCTCTTGATGACGTCGAGGTTGTGCTCGATGACGAGGACGCTGTTGCCCTTGTCGACGAGCCCCTGGAGGACGCCCAGGAGCTTGCGGATGTCCTCGAAGTGCAGACCCGTGGTCGGCTCGTCGAGGACGTAGATGGTCCGGCCGGTCGAGCGCTTCTGGAGCTCGGTCGCGAGCTTGACGCGCTGCGCCTCACCACCGGAGAGCGTCGGCGCCGGCTGGCCGAGCCGGACGTAGCCGAGACCGACCTCGTTGAGCGTCGTCATGTGGCGGGCGATCGCGGGCACCGCGGCGAAGAACTCGGCGGCCTCCTCGATCGGCATGTCGAGCACGTCGGCGATCGTCTTGCCCTTGAAGTGGACCTCGAGCGTCTCGCGGTTGTAGCGCGCACCGTGGCACACCTCGCACGGGACGTAGACGTCGGGCAGGAAGTTCATCTCGATCTTGATGGTGCCGTCGCCGGAGCAGGCGTCGCAGCGACCGCCCTTGACGTTGAACGAGAACCGGCCGGGCTGGTAGCCGCGGATCTTGGCCTCGGTCGTCGTCGCGAAGAGCTTGCGGATCGCGTCGAACACGCCCGTGTAGGTGGCCGGGTTGGACCGCGGGGTGCGGCCTATCGGCCCCTGGTCGACGTGGACGACCTTGTCGAGGTGCTCGAGCCCGGTGACCGTGCGGTGGCGCCCCGGGACGTGGCGCGCGCCGTTGAGCTTGTTGGCGAGGACGTTGTAGAGGATGTCGTTGACCAGGGTCGACTTGCCGGACCCGGACACGCCGGTGACGGCCACGAGGTTGCCGAGCGGGAAGCTCGCGCTCACGTCGTGGAGGTTGTGCTCGCGCGCCCCGACGACCGTGACCTCGCGGTCGGGGTCCTGCGGGCGGCGCTGCGCCGGGAGCGGGATCTCCTCGCGACCGGAGAGGTACTTGCCGGTGAGCGAGGTCTCGTGGGTGAGGAGGTCGGCGACGGTGCCGCTGTGGACGACCTCGCCACCGTGCTCGCCGGCGCCGGGGCCGATGTCGACGACCCAGTCGGCCGTCGCGATGGTGTCCTCGTCGTGCTCGACGACGATGAGGGTGTTGCCGAGGTCGCGCAGCCGCGTCAGCGTCTCGATGAGCCGGTGGTTGTCGCGCTGGTGCAGGCCGATGCTCGGCTCGTCGAGGACGTAGAGGACGCCGACGAGGCCGGAGCCGATCTGGGTCGCGAGCCGGATGCGCTGGGCCTCGCCACCGGAGAGCGTGCCCGCCGGGCGGTCGAGGCTGAGGTAGTCGAGCCCGACGTCGAGCAGGAAGCCGAGGCGGGCGTTGATCTCCTTGATGACCCGCTCGGCGATCTGGCGCTCACGGACCGTGAAGTCGACGTCCTCGAGGAACTTGGCCGAGTCGGAGATCGGCAGCGCGCAGACGTCGGCGATGCTGCGACCACCGATGAGCACGGCCAGCGACTCGGGCTTGAGGCGGCTGCCGCGGCACGCGGGGCAGGGCACCTCGCGCATGTAGCCCTCGTAGCGCTCACGGCTCCACTCGGAGTCGGTCTCGGCGTGACGACGCTTGACGAAGGGGATCGCACCCTCGAAGCCGGTCGTGTAGGACCGCTCGCGCCCGAAGCGGTTGCGGTACTTGACGTGGACCTTGTGGTTGCGGCCGTGGAGCAGCGACTCGCGGGCGCGCTCGGGCAGGGCCCGCCACGGCACGTCGACGCTGAACTTGAGCTCGGTGGCCAGGGCGCCGAGCACGCGCTGGAAGTACTCGGAGGCGCCGCTGCCGGAGGCCCAGGGGGCGATCGCACCCTCGGCCAGGCTCAGGTCGTCGTTGGGGACGATGAGGTCGGCGTCGACCTCGAGCTCGGTGCCGATGCCGGTGCAGACGGGGCAGGCGCCGAAGGGTGAGTTGAACGAGAACGAGCGCGGCTCGACCTCGTCCATGGTGAGCGGGTGGTCGTTGGGGCACGCCATCCGCTCGGAGAAGCGACGCTCCCGGGGCAGGCCGCTCGGGTCGTCGTCGGTGGTGATGTCGACGAACTCGATGACGACGACTCCGCCGGCGAGCCCGAGGGCGGTCTCGACGGAGTCGGTGAGGCGGCGCTTGGAGGAGGCGTCACCGCCCTTGCTCACGAGGCGGTCGACGACGACGTCGATGCTGTGCTTGATCTGCTTCTCGAGCTTGGGCGGCTCGGTCAGCGAGATGACCTCGCCGTCGACCCGCGCCCGGGCGAAGCCCTTGGACTGGAGCTCGGCGAAGAGGTCGACGTACTCGCCCTTGCGCGCGCGGACCACCGGCGCGAGCACCTGGAAGCGGGTGCGCTCGGGCAGCTCGAGCAGCCGGTCGACGATCTGCTGTGGGCTCTGACGGGTGATCGGCTCGCCACAGGTGGGGCAGTGCGGGCGCCCGGCACGCGCGAAGAGGAGACGGAGGTAGTCGTAGACCTCGGTGATCGTGCCGACGGTCGAGCGCGGGTTGCGGTTGGTCGACTTCTGGTCGATCGACACCGCCGGCGAGAGCCCCTCGATGAAGTCGACGTCGGGCTTGTCCATCTGCCCGAGGAACTGCCGGGCGTAGGCGGACAGCGACTCGACGTAGCGGCGCTGGCCCTCGGCGAAGATCGTGTCGAAGGCGAGCGAGGACTTGCCGGAGCCCGACAGACCCGTGAAGACGACGAGGGAGTCCCGCGGGAGCTCGACGGAGACGTCCTTGAGGTTGTGCTCGCGCGCGCCACGCACGACGAGGTGGTCGTGGGTGGCGCTCCCGGAGCGTCGGGAAGGGGAAGAGGTCACAGCAGAAGTCACGTCCTCCATGCTAGGTGGCCCCACCGACAACCCCCGATTCCGAGCCGGTCCGCGCCTCGCCCGTGAGAACTAGAGTGACGGACGTGAGCGTGCGCGCCGGGCTCGTCGGGGTGGCTGTGGGCTCCGCCGTGCTGCTCGGAGCGTGCAGCCAGGGCCCCGGGGAGGCCGCCCGCTCCCCCGCTCCCCCTGTGGCGGACCTCACGTGGCGGCGGGTGGCCCTGCCGGACTCGCTCGCCCCCGTGACCCTCGCGACCACCGGCGAGCGCATCCTCATCGGCGCCTTCGGGCCCGGCAGGCCGCGCCCCCACCTCCTCGTGGGCGCGGACGCCACCTCCCTGCGGGAGGTGCCGCTCACCCCGAGGTCGCCCTACGCCTTCGAGGCGCACTGGTTCGGCATCACCACCCGCGGGGACCGGATCGACGCCATCGCGGGCGCACGCGGCGGCGCCCACGGCAACTACCGGTGGTCGACGTGGAGCGGGGACACGAAGGGAGTGGCCGAGCAGGAGCAGCCCTTCGGCGTCTTCGGGAGCTATGGCGCCGGCGACCTCGCGGGGATCGCGTATGCCGGTGACGCACCTGTCGTCCTCGGCGCCTGGCAGAGCCAGCAGACCGGCATGGACGTCGCCACCTGGAGCCGCACCGGTGACCGCTGGGCCCGGGTGCCGTCGACCGGCACTCCCCTGGCGAGCACCCCTCAGGAGCTCGCCGACGCCCGGGTCGTCACCGCGCGCGGCGACGGGCTGCTCGTCGGCGGGTCGGTCACGCACCTCGCGCCCGGGTCCGTCGAGGTCGAGCCGGTGGCCTGGTCCGCCCCCGGGCCGAGTGGCCCGTGGACACGGTTCGGCCTCCCCCGGACGGGCGACAGCGGCACCTCCGAGGTCCAGGGTGCCCGCTGCACCGGCGACCGCTGCCTGCTCACCGGGGTCACGGACGGGCACCTGTCCGTCTGGAAGGTGGACGCGGGCACCCACGGTGAGCCGGCCGGCATACCGGCTGTCGAGATCCCCGAGAACGGGTCGGTCCCCTCCCCGGTCACGCTCGACGGGGACGACGTCGTCGTCGCTCCGACGGGCACGGGCTCGACCGTGCTGCGCCGCGACGGCGACTCGTGGGCCACCGCCCGGGGACCGTCGGGGACACCCACGTCGGTCGTCGCACACGGTGACGAGCTGTGGGTCGTCACGAGCGACGCGCGAGGGTCCACCACGCTGTGGCGGGCGCGCGTAGCCTGACGACCGTGACCGACCTCCTCGCCGCCATCGACACACACACCGCCCGGCTCGTCTCGGAGGCCCGCGCCTGCGACGACCTGGCCGCGCCCAGCCTCTGCGAGGGCTGGAGCCGTGACCACGTGCTCAACCACCTCGCCCGCAACGCCGAGGCGCTCTGCCGGCTCGTGCGGTCGGCCGTCGACGGCACCGGCGAGACCATGTACGCGTCGCCGGAGCGCCGCGACTCCGACATCGACGACGGCGTCGGGCGTCCGGCCGAGGTCGTCGTGAGCGACGTCGAGGACACCGCCGTGCCACTCGCCGACGACCTGCGGCGGCTCGGCCCCGAGCACCGCGACCTCGTGCTCGAGCGCACCCCGGGCGGCCCGACGTTCAAGGGCGGCATGCTCCCGTTCATGCGGCTGCGTGAGGTCGTCTACCACCACGTCGACCTCGACCTCGACTTCGGCTTCGACGACCTCGCCGGCGACCTGCAGGTGCTCTTCATCGAGAACGAGCTCAAGCGCCAGCAGGGTGTGGCCGGTGCGCCGTCCCTCACCCTGCGCAGCGACGAGGGTGACGTCTGGACCCTCGGCGACGGCAACGCCGACGCACCCGTGACCGGCTCGCGCGGCCGCATCCTGCGGTGGCTGGCCCGCCAGGACCCCAGCGGCGTGCGAGCCGAGACGCTGCCCGAGCTCACGACGGGACTGTGACATGACGGCATACGACGGAGACGTCTCCCCCGGCGGCGCGACCCAGACACGCGAGCTCGAGCGGCTCGCCATCCGCAAGATCGCGGTCTCGGAGATGTCGAACAACGCCTACCTGCTCACCTGCCGCGCCACCGGTGAGCAGCTGCTCGTCGACGCCGCCGACGACGCCGCGCGCCTCACCGCGCTCGTGCGCGAGGGCAGCGGCAGCCTCGACCACCTCGTGACGACCCACCAGCACTGGGACCACGTCCGCGCGCTGGCCCAGCTCGTCGACGCCTTCCACCCCCGCACCTACGCCGGCGCCGACGACGCCGACGCTCTGCCGGTGCGCCCCGACGTGCGGCTCCAGCACGGCGACACCATCACGGTCGGCGAGGTCCGTCTCGACGTCGTGCACCTGCGCGGGCACACCCCCGGCTCGGTCGCCCTCGCCTACGACGACCCCGCCGGCTCGACCCACCTCTTCACGGGCGACTCGCTCTTCCCCGGTGGCGTCGGCAACACCAAGAACGAGGGACAGAGCTTCGACAGCCTCATCGAGGACGTCTCGGCGCGCGTGTTCGACGTCTACGACGACGAGACGTGGGTCTATCCCGGGCACGGCGGCGACACCACCCTGGGCGTCGAACGCCCGCACCTGCCGGTGTGGCGCGAACGCGGTTGGTGACGCCCGACCTACGCTGACGAGGTGGCGGTGAGGCGGAGTCGGAGAGCCGTGGCGGCACGTCGGCGCAAGCGACGGATGGACGCGGTCGAGCACGACCTCAGCGACGAGCAGTGGGCGGCGCTCCAGGCGGCCTGGGGCGGGTGCGCCTACTGCGGCGCCACCGACCGTCCGCTCCAGCGGGACTGCGTGCTGCCCATCTCCCGCGGTGGGCGCTACACCCTCGACAACATCGCCCCCGCCTGCGGACCGTGCAACGCGAGCAAGTGCAACGACGAGGTCACCGGGTGGCTGCGCCGCAAGCGGCTCGACGAACGCGCCTTCCTCGAGCGTCATGTCGCGATCCGGACCCTGCTCGCCCCGCCCGCCCCGTCCGTCTCACGGAGTGGCGTGACCGGGGCCGACGAGCCGCCGGTCCTAGCCTGACGACGTGTCGCGCCTCAGCTCCGTCCCCGCACCCCTGCTCGTCCTCGCCGGGGTCGTCTCGGTCCAGTTCGGCGGGGCCCTGGCCGCGACGCTCGTGCCCGAGATCGGCGCCGGCGGGTCGGTCGTCATGCGCCTGCTCTTCGCGACGGTCATCCTCGTCGCCATCGCGCGGCCACGCTTCCGGGGACACTCGCGTCGTGCCTGGCTGACGGTCGTCGGGTTCGGGCTCGCCCTCGGCCTGATGAACTTCACGTTCTACGGCTCGCTCGCCCACCTGCCCATCGGCGTCGCCGTGACGATCGAGTTCCTCGGGCCCCTGCTGCTCGCGGCGGTGCTCTCACGCCGGCTGCTCGACCTCGTCGCCGTGCTCGCCGCCGCCGCCGGCGTGCTGCTCATCTCGGAGGCCCTGTCCGTCCCGTTCGCCGAGCTCGACTGGGCCGGGCTGGGACTGGCAGCGACGGCGGGAGCGTTCTGGGCGGCATACATCATCTTCAGCGGTCGCACGGGTGCCGAGTTCGACAAGCTCGAGGGCCTGGCGCTGGCCATGATCGTCGCCACCGTCGTGACCCTGCCGCTCGGGATCGCGTCGGTGCCCGAGTGGGACGCCAGCACGCTCGCCCGCGGTCTCGGGATCGCCGTCCTGTCCTCGGTCCTGCCGTACTCGCTCGAGCTCGTCGCCCTGCGCCGGCTCACCGCCAAGGTGTTCGGCATCCTGCTCAGCCTCGAGCCCGCCGTCGCCGCCCTCGCCGGCCTCCTCGTGCTCGACCAGGTGCTGCACGGAACCCAGCTCGCCGGGATGGCTCTGGTCGTCCTCGCGTCCGCGATCGTCCTCGGCCTGGGAGCACGCAAGGACCCCGCCGAGTCGACGGGGTCCTAGCGGTCAGAGCACGGCGTATGCCGTGACGCGGGTCAGGCGTCGATCTCCTGCTTGGCGTCGCGCTTGGTCTTCCAGAGGCTGGCGACCGTGGTGACGCCGAGGATGACGACGATGGCGCCGAGCGAGACAGCGATCGGGATGTCCGGGACGTCGAAGTGCTCGCCACCGTTGATGAACGGGAGCTCGTTCTCGTGGAGCGCGTGCAGGATGAGCTTGACGCCGATGAACGCCAGCAGGACCGACAGGCCCAGGCTGAGGTAGACGAGCTTCTGCAGCAGGCCACCGAGCAGGAAGTACAGCTGCCGCAGACCCATGAGCGCGAAGAGGTTCGCGGTGAGGACGAGGTACGGCTCCTTGGTGAGGCCGTAGATCGCGGGGATCGAGTCGAGCGCGAAGAGCAGGTCGGTCGTGCCGAGCGCGATCACGACGATGAAGAGCGGCGTGACGACGCGCTTGGCGTTCTCCTTGGCGAAGAGCCGTCCGCTCCACTCCTTGGTGGACGGCAGGGTCTTCTCGACCCACTTCATGAAGCGGTTCTCCTCGTACTCCTCGTCGTCGCTCTCACCCTCGGTCGCGAGCTTGACCGCGGTGTAGATGAGGAACGCGCCGAAGATGTAGAAGACCCACGAGAAGTTGTTGATCGCCGCGGCGCCGAGCCAGATGAAGATGCCGCGCAGGACGATCGCGATGATGATGCCCCACATGAGGGCCGTCTGCTGGAACTTCTCGGGCACCGCGAACTTCGCCATGATCAGCAGGAAGATGAAGAGGTTGTCGACCGAGAGCGAGTACTCGGTCAGCCAGCCGGCATAGAACTCACCGGCGAGCTGGCTCCCGTGGCTGACCCACACCCAGATGCCGAAGAGCACGGCAGCGCCGATGTAGAACGACAGCGCGCCGACGAGCTCCTTGGTCGACGGGCGGTGCGGGTTGCGCGCGATCATGACGACGTCGAACAGCAGGACGGCAGCGGCCACACCGATGGTGAGGAACCACTGCCAGGTGGCGACGTTCATCGACGGCGTCGCCGCCGCGAGTGAGCTGAGGGTGTGCAAGAGCGGAACCTTCCGAGGGTCGGGTACGTGTCCCGGAGGTCTCTCCCGCCCGTGGGCCTGGACCGGATCCCCGGGCCTGTCGAACGGCCGTGATGACGAGGAGTCCGCGCTGGGGATACTCCCCTCCGCTGGCCAAGATTCTCTCACGGCTTCGCTCGTGAGATGAGTCTTGACCACCGGAGTGGGCCCGCCCTCCGCTGGCCAAGATTCTCTCGTGAGATGAATCTTGACCATCGGAGTGGGCCCGCCCTCCGCTGGCACGGCTTCGCTCGTGAGATGAATCTTCACCACCGGAGTGGGCCCGCCCTCCGCTGGCCAGCGAGCTCACACCCTCCGGCTCCCCGTCTCCTGGCTTACGCTGCGGACGTGCCCACCCGCCGCTCACTTCTCCTTGCCGCGGCGGCTCTCCCCCTCGCTGGGTGCACGACCACCGGACCCGACCCCGGCACCAAGGAGCTCACGACCATGCGCGTCACCTATGGCGAGGACCCGTCGCAGTTCGGCGAGCTCACCAAACCCCCGGGACGGAGCAAGGGAGTCGTCATCGTGATCCACGGCGGCTTCTGGAAGGCGGAGTACGACATCGAGCTCGGCCGCCCGCTCGCGACGTCCCTCGTCGAGCGGGGCTGGACGGCGTGGAACATCGAGTACCGCCGGGTCGGCGCTGGTGGCGGAGCCCCTGCGACCTTCGACGACGTGCACACCGCGATCGAGCGGCTCGACGGCATCGACGGCGTCGACACCTCCACCGTCCTCACGCTGGGGCACTCCGCGGGGGGTCACCTCGCCGTGTGGGCCGCCGGGCGGCAGCGGTATGCCGCGTGGAGCGGCGCGAAGGTCCGCGTCACCGGTGCGCTGTCGCAGGCGGGGGTGCTCGACCTCGTCCAGGGCTCCGCCGACGACCTGGGGTCCGGCGCCGTGGAGGGCCTGCTGGGGCACCGCGCCACCGAGGCAGACGCCGGCTACGACCCGCAGCAGCAGCTGCCGCTCGACGTGCCCGTTCGGTGCATCCACGGCCGCGCCGACGACATCGTGCCGCCGGCCCAGTCCACCGGCTACGTCTCGGCGGCCACGTCAGCCGGCGCCGACGCAGCAGTAGAGATGGTCGAGGGTGACCACTTCGTCGTCATCGACACCGAGTCGGCGGCCTGGACCCGTCAGCTCGAGCTGCTCGACGAGCTCGCCGGGCGCTGACTGCGCGGCAGCTTGGCGACGACGAGCTCGTAGGAGGTGTCGACGGCCTCGCGGATCGCGTCGTCCGGAATCGCCCCGCCGATCGTCAGGGTGTTCCAGCCGTGGCGGCCGATGTAGGCCATGACGGCCGCGTCCTGCGGGAACTCGGCGATCCACTCGTCGGCCTCGGCCCGGGTCCCGAGCTTGACGCCCACTCCCCCGCCACCGAGGAACGCGAAGATCTTGTCGCCGACCTTGGCGACGTCGTCGCCCTCCCACGGCTGGTCCGCCCACGCGCCGGGCTTGCCCAGCGCGTAGGCGGACAGCTCCTCGGGGGTCACGCGCGCTCGCCGGCCGATCCGTCGCGGGTCACTTGGTCGCCTCGCTCATCTGGCGGAGCTCCTTCTTGAGGTCACCGAGCTCGTCGCGGAGCCGTGCCGCCAGCTCGAAGTGGAGGTCGGCCGCCGCCTGGTGCATCTGCGTCGTGAGCTCCTGGATGAGGTTCGCCAGGTCGCCCGCAGCCATGCCGGCCAGTCGGTCGGTGCCCACGGTGACCGCGTCGGCGGCCAGTGCACCCCGCCCGCCACGACCACCGTCGGCCTTGCCGCGCGAGCGCGCGCGCCCGGACCCGAGCAGCGCCTCGGTGTCGGCGTCCTCGCGCTCGAGCATGTCGGTGATGTCCGCGATCTTCTTGCGCAGGGGCTGCGGGTCGAGCCCGCGCTCGGTGTTGTAGGCGATCTGCTTCTCGCGCCGGCGTGAGGTCTCGTCGACGGCCTCGGCCATCGACGGGGTGACCTTGTCGGCGTACATGTGGACCTGGCCGGAGACGTTGCGCGCCGCTCGACCGATCGTCTGGATGAGCGAGCGGGCCGACCGGAGGAAGCCCTCCTTGTCGGCGTCGAGGATCGAGACGAGCGAGACCTCGGGCAGGTCGAGACCCTCACGGAGCAGGTTGATGCCCACGAGCACGTCGTACTCGCCGAGCCGCAGCTCGCGCAGCAGCTCGACGCGTCGGAGCGTGTCGATGTCGGAGTGGAGGTAGCGGACCCGCACCCCCTTGTCGAGGAGGTAGTCGGTGAGGTCCTCGGCCATCTTCTTGGTCAGCGTCGTCACGAGGACGCGCTCGTCCTTGGCCGCACGCTCGTTGATCTCGTGAAGGAGGTCGTCGATCTGGCCCTTGGTCGGCTTGAGCACGATCTCGGGGTCGATGAGGCCCGTCGGCCGGATGATCTGCTCGACGATGCCGTCGGCCTGGGCCAGCTCGTAGTTGCCCGGCGTCGCGGACAGGTAGACGGTCTGGCCGATCCGCTCGAGGAACTCCTCCCACTTGAGCGGGCGGTTGTCCATCGCCGACGGCAGCCGGAAGCCGTGGTCGACGAGGGTGCGCTTGCGCGAAGCGTCGCCTTCGTACATCGCGCCGATCTGCGGGACGGTGACGTGCGACTCGTCGAGCACGAGGAGGAAGTCCTCGGGGAAGTAGTCGAGGAGGCAGTTGGGTGCCGTGCCGGCGGTGCGCCCGTCGAGGTGCATCGAGTAGTTCTCGATGCCCGAGCACGAGCCGACCTGGCGCATCATCTCGATGTCGTAGGTCGTGCGCATGCGCAGGCGCTGCGCCTCGAGCATCTTGCCCTGGCTCTCGAACGTCTTGAGCTGCTCCTCGAGCTCGTGCTCGATGCCGGCGATGGCGCGCTCCATCCGCTCGGGGCCGGCGACGTAGTGGGAGGCGGGGAAGACGTACATCTCGGTCTCCTCGCGCACGATCTCGCCCGTGAGGGGGTGCAGCGTGTAGATCTTGTCGATCTCGTCGCCGAAGAACTCGATGCGCACCGCCAGCTCTTCGTACTGGGGGATGATCTCGACGGTGTCGCCGCGCACCCGGAACGTCCCCCGGGTGAAGGCGAGGTCGTTGCGCGAGTACTGCATCTGGACGAAGCGGCGCAGCAGGTCGTCGCGGTCGAGCTCGTCACCGACGCGCAGCTGGACCATCTTGTCGACGTACTCCTGCGGCGTGCCGAGGCCGTAGATGCACGACACGGACGCGACGACGATGACGTCACGCCGGGTGAGCAACGAGTTCGTCGCCGAGTGCCGCAGCCGCTCGACCTCGTCGTTGATCGACGAGTCCTTCTCGATGTAGGTGTCGGTCTGCGGGACGTAGGCCTCGGGCTGGAAGTAGTCGTAGTAGCTGACGAAGTACTCGACGGCGTTGTTGGGGAGCAGCTCACGGAACTCGTTGGCGAGCTGGGCGGCCAGCGTCTTGTTGGGCGCCATGACGAGGGTCGGCCGCTGCACCTGCTCGACGAGCCAGGCCGTCGTCGCCGACTTGCCCGTGCCGGTGGCGCCGAGGAGCACGACGTTCTCCTGGCCGGCGTTGATCCGCTCGGCCAGGTCCTTGATCGCGGCCGGCTGGTCACCGGCGGGCTCGAAGTCTGAGACGACCTTGAAGGGCGCAACCGTGCGCTTGAGGTCGGTGGTGGGACGCATACCGACACGGTATGCCGTCGCACCGACAGTGGGAGGATGGGCCGGTGACCCTCACCGAGCTCCCCGCACCCCGCACCCCCGACCCGCGCTCGGCGCCCACGCTCCGCTGGGGCATCCTCGGGCCCGGCTACATCGCCCGCGAGATGGCCACGGCCCTGCGCGCCGAGACCGACCAGGTGATCCAGGCCGTCGCCTCCCGCGACCTCGGCCGCGCGCAGACCTTCGCGGACGACTTCGGTGCGCACACGGCATACGGCTCCTACGAGGAGCTCGTCGCGGACCCGGACGTCGACGCGGTCTACGTCGCGACCCCGCACTCCGAGCACCACTCCCAGGCGCTGCTCGCGCTGGGCGCAGGCAAGCCCGTCCTCGTCGAGAAGGCCTTCGCGCGCAACGCCTCCGAGGCCCGCGAGGTCCTCGACACCGCCGCCGACAAGGGGCTCCTCGCCATGGAGGCCATGTGGACGCGCTTCCTGCCCGGTGTCGACGTCGTCCGCCAGTGCCTCGAGCAGGGCCTGCTCGGTCAGGTCGAGAACGTCTTCGCCGACCACGGCCAGCCGTTGTACCCCAACGGGCCGCAGCGGCTCTCGGACCCGGCCCTCGCCGGTGGCGCACTGCTCGACCTCGGCATCTATCCCACGTCGTTCGCGTCGTTCGCCCTCGGTGGCCTCGACACGGTCATGGCGACGGGGCGGCTCACCGACGAGGGCGTCGACGCCGAGGAGACCATCCTCGTGACCGGCAACGGCGGCGGACGCGGCCTGCTCCACGCGACGATGACCTCGCGCACTCCGACGACGGCGAGCATCAGCGGCACCGCCGGACGACTCGAGCTCGGCGACCCGGACGACCCGAACAACCGCTGGTACGCCCCGTCGCGCGTCCGCTTCGTCTCGCGCGACGCCGGGACCGACATCTCGTGGGAGCCCGAGCGCCGCGAGCACGGGCTGCACTTCGAGGTCTGCGAGGCCGCCCGGGTCATCGACGCCGGCCTGGCCGAGAGCCCGCTCCTGCCCGCCGCCGAGACGCTGCGGATCATGGAGGTCCTCGACGAGGTCCGCTCCCAGCTGGGGGTCCGCTACCCCGGCGAGTGAGCTGAGTGGGCCATGACGCGCTCGTGCACCGAGTCGAACCACGGCTCCTTGGCGTCCGCGTAGTCCGTCGTCGAGAGGCCCTTGGCGAGCAGGTCCATCTTGAGCGCGGCGTACTCCTCGCGCGCCGCGTCGTCCGCCCGCAGCCAGTCCCGGAACGCCAGGGCCCAGTCGTAGCCCTGGCTGCCCACCTCGCGCACGTGCACGTGCGTGACGCGACCGGGGTCGGCGCTGCCGTGGAACCGCTTGGGCCACTCGGCGCCGTCCTTGGCGTTGTCGTGCGAGACATCGCTGACACGCGGAAAACCGCTGCGCGCCAACGCCTCCACGAAGTCGGCTGCATCGGCATCGGCGAGCGATGACACGCCCACCTGGATGTCGATGACGTCCTTGGCGGGCAGACCCGGCACCGATGTCGAGCCGATGTGCTCGACCGTCGCCGCCCGCGGCCCCAGCGCCCGCTCGACCCGTGCGACGAGACGCGCCGCCTCCGCGGTCCACTCCTCCCGGGGTTCGCTCAGCGTGAGCGCATCCGGACGACGAGCCCGTATGCCGTGCAGCAGGTTCTCGTTGTAGGGCTCGAGCCGCTCGGCCCACAGCCGTCGGACCTCGACGTCGAGCTGGCCCCGGCTGCCGTTGTTGTCGACCCACACGTCAGCCGCGGCCCGGCGCGCGTCGTCGCCGGCCTGGGCGTCGATCCGGGCCTGCGCGTCCTCCTCGCTCATCCCCCGGTCCCGGACGAGACGGGCTCGGCGCTCGTCCTCCTCGACGCCCACGACGACGACGAGGTGGTAGTCCGCGCCCATGTCCTTCTCGACGATGAGCGGCATGTCGTGGACGAGGATCGCGTCGTCGGGCGCCGCGGCGAGGAGGTCTGCGGTGCGCCGCCAGATGGCCGGGTGGGTGATGCCCTCGAGGTCGGCGAGCGCTTCGGGGTCGCCGAACACGACGCGCCCGAGGGCGGGACGGTCGAGGGCGCCGTCGGCGCGGAACACGGTGTCGCCGAAGCGTTCCCGGATGGCGGAGAGGGCCGGCATACCGGGTTCGACGACCTCGCGGGCCACGGCGTCCGCGTCCACGACCACGGCACCGAGGTCGGCCAACGCGGCCGCGACGGTCGACTTGCCGGACCCGATTCCGCCGGTGAGACCCACTCGAAGCATGGGGTCAACGTAGTCGGAGGATGGGCGCCCCGGGGGAAGCCGGGCACGGAGCCCCGGGGCGGAGCTGGCCCGGAAGGACTATGGCCGCATGGTCCCGCTCGGGGAGGCGTCGTGACGCGTGCGGGCCAGATTCGGCCGTTGACGGGAAAGCAGTGCACTTCTCAACTACCAATGGGTAACAGCGGCTCGTCAAGCAACCGGCTCCCGTCGTCGGTGTGGCGCGCCCTGGCCGACACCGCCCGTGTCGGGCTCCCCGACACAGCGACCGAGGCCCTGCCGAGATGACTCCCGACCCCCTGCACGACCACCGGGTGACCCCGCGCCCGGCTGCCGTCGACCGGGTCTTCGCGATCATCCCCGCCCACGACGAGGCGGCGACCCTCCCCCAGGTGCTCACGGCGCTGCGCCAGGTCCGCTCCGACCGCATCCTCGTCGTCGCGGACAACTGCACCGACGACACCGCGGACATCGCCCGGGCCGCCGGGGTCGGCGTCCTCGTCACGGTCGGCAACGAGTCGCGCAAGGCCGGCGCCCTGAACCAGGGACTCGAGGTCCTCCTCCCCACCCTCGGCGACGGGGACGCGCTGCTCGTCATGGATGCGGACACCGAGCTCTCCATCGGGTTCATCGAGGCAGCGGTGCGGTCCCTGTCCGAGGACCCGCTGCGCGGCGCGGCCGGTGGCATCTTCACCGGTTCGGCCCCACGCGGGTTCCTCGAGCTGGCCCAGACCAACGAGTACGCCCGCTATGCCCGTGAGGTCGAGCGGACCCGTCGCGTGCAGGTCCTCACCGGGACGGCGTCGCTGTTCCGCGTGGCGGCGCTCCAGGACGTGCGCCGCTCGCGCGGAACCTTGCTCCCCGGCCGGGAGGGCGAGGTCTACGACGGCGACGCCCTCACCGAGGACATGGAGCTCACGCTGGCCCTGAGCACCCTCGGGTGGGCCCTCACCTCTCCTGCCGCCTGCCGCACGAGCACCGAGCTCATGCCGACGGTCCGTGCGCTCCAGGACCAAAGGATCCGTTGGTACCGCGGCGCCCTCGACAACCTGCGGACCTACGGGTGGACCCCGGTGACACGCCGCTACCTGCGCCAGCAGGTCATGCTCGCGATCGGCGTCGTCGCGATGGCGCTCTACCTCACGCTCATGGTCGCCGACACGCTGCTGGGCCAGCTCGGCTTCCACCCCTTCTGGGCCGTGGTCGGAGCGCTCTTCGCCCTCGAGCGGCTCGTCACGGCCTGGCACGCGGGGCGCCGCGGTCGCCTGCTCGCCCTGCTCCTCGTTCCCGAGCTCGTCTACGACGTCCTGTTGCAGGTCGCCTTCGTGCGGGCCGTCGCTGCCGCGCTGCGCAGGTCGGCAGCGGTGTGGCGACACGACACGGCCCCACCCCGGCGGCGGGTTGCCGCCTGACACCCCGCATTCCCGTCCCATCCCCCATCCGAGAGGACTCGATGTACTCCGCTGCGCCCATCACCCGACTGACCCAGGGCACCGGCCTCGCCGCCGGAGGTCTCGGCACCGCCTGGACGACCGGCCTCGCCGGTCTGCACGTCGTGGTCGCCGTGACCTCGCTGCTCGCGCTGCTCGTGGCGATGACCAAGCTCTGGCCGCTCAAGCGCCGTGGCTGGGCGCCGCCCCCGGGCAACAAGCGCCCGACGCTGTCGTCCTGCTCCGAGCCACGGGCCTGCCCCGCAGCGGCCTGAGTCCGGGGCGGGCGCCGCGGCACGTCGTAGGGTCGCCCTCATGACCTCGGCCCTGCGGGCGGGCCTCCTCACCACGGGGCTCGCGACACTCGTCCTCGCTTGGTGGGTCACCCGTCTGCGGGCGGCCCTGCAGCGGAGCACGCACGAGATCGCCCGCCTCCAGGGTGTCGCCCTGCGCCGCGCGGACCAGGTGTCCGTCCTCAGCCACGAGGTGCGCACGCCACTCGCCCTCATCAAGGGCTCGGCGGACCTCCTCGCCGAGGAGACCCCGGGGCCGCTCACGAGCACCCAGGCCAAGTTCGTCGACACGATCTCGGGGAGCGCCGACCACGTCATCGAGCTCGCCGAGGACATGCTGGCCCACGCCCGGATCGAGGCCGGCCTCTTCGAGGTGCACCTTCGCCAGGTGGAGCTGCGCGCCTACCTCCGCTCGGTCGTGCACGAGCTGCGCCAGGTGCACCGGCACCGGGCCATCGCCCTCGACGCACCCGGGCCACCCACCCGCGTCTACCTCGACCCGCAGCTCATCCACCAGCTCGTGAGCAACCTCGTGGGCAACGCGCTGCGGCACGACGACGGCGTCGACAACGAGGTCGTCGTCCGTGGCCACACGGCGGACGGCAACGTCATCCTCGCCATCAGCGACCAGGGTCGTGGGATGAGCGAGGAGGAGCGGTCACGGCTGTTCGCACGGTTCTTCAGCAGTGCTCCACTCGGTGAGGGCACCGGGCTCGGGCTCTACATCTCGGCCCACATCGCCGAGCTCCACGGCGGCCGGATCCTCGTCGACACCATCGCGCAGCACGGCACGACCATGCTCGTCTCCTTCCCCGCCGGCGAGGACAAGGACGCGTCATGAGCTCGCCCGTCTGGCAGGCCCTGGTCGTCGAGGACGAGCCCGCGATGCGCGACATCATCACGTTCGCCCTCGAGACCCAGGACTTCAGCACCCTCACGGCCGGCACCGCCGAGGCGGCGTGGGCGGTCATCGCGGAGCAGCGGGTCGACCTCGTCGTGCTCGACGTCATGCTGCCCGGCATGTCGGGCATCGAGCTGTGCCGCCGGATCACGTCGTCCAGGCCGGTCCCGGTCATCCTGCTCACCGCACTCGGTGAGACGTCGCAGCGCATCGCCGGGCTCGAGGCCGGGGCCTCCGACTACGTCACCAAGCCCTTCCATCCCCGGGAGCTCGCCCTGCGAGCGGCCGGCCTCGTGCGACGCTCGCCCCTGCGCGACGGCGCCCTGGCCCAGGCAGGACCGGTGACGCTCGACCTCCGGGCCGCCACGGCATACGTCAAGGGCAAGCGGGCCGACCTGACTCCGCACGAGTACCGGCTCCTCGCAGCCCTCGTCACGCACCCCGACGAGGACCTGCCGTTCCGCCAGCTGCTCCTCCTGGGCTGGGGTGACGCGCAGCCCCTCGGCGGGCGTGAGCTGCTCAAGACCGCGGTCTACCGGCTCAGGCTCAAGCTCGAGTCGGTCGACCCGGCGGCCCGCGGATGCATCACCAGTGTGCGTGGTGTGGGCTACCGCTACTCGACCCCCGAGGCCGGTGCACAGGACGACGCCACCTCTCCCGAGCCCGACGAGCAGGCCGACGGAGCGCCGCCTTCGGTCACAGGACGGTGACCGTTCGACGCCCGTGTCGTGACCCGTGAGGTGCCGAGGTCGTCCTAGGGTCGGCGCGCAGCAGGCCGTAAGCACCACGGTCGGTCATTGACAAAGGAGTCAACCGCCATGTCCCGTTCCCGTTCCTCCGCGTTCCTCCTCGCCGTGCCGCTCGGGCTCACGGCCCTGCTCGCGGCCTGCGCCGTCGAGGAGCCCTCGAGCTCCGACCCGCAGAGCAGCAGCAGCTCGAGCTCCGGCTCGATCAAGGGCACCGGCGAGGTGGTCGTCGCCTGCACCCCGCAGGAGGAGCAGTGCCAGGCCATGGCGGCGGCCTTCACCAAGGCCTCCGGCATCAAGACCTCGTTCGTGCGGATGAGCTCGGGCGAGGGCGTGGCCCGCCTCGACGCCGCGAAGTCCAAGCCCGAGTTCGACGTGCTCTACGGCGGACCCTCCGACGGCCACGTCGCCGCCTTCAACGCCGGGCTCATCGAGGCCTACGCCTCGCCCAACGCGGCGAAGATCCCGGACAAGTACAAGGACAAGGACGGCAAGTGGACCGGCACCTACGTCGGTGTCCTCGGCTTCTGCTCCAACAAGGACCAGCTCACCAAGGCCGGTGTCGAGGCGCCGAAGTCCTGGGCCGACCTCCTCGACCCGAAGCTCAAGAAGCAGGTCGCCATCGCGCACCCGTCGACCTCGGGCACGTCCTACACCGCCGTCTGGACCGAGATGGTCCTCAACGGGATGGACGAGGCGAAGACCTTCGACTACCTCGGCAAGCTCCACCAGAACGTGCTCCAGTACTCCAAGAGCGGCTCGGCCCCCGGCCAGATGGCCGGTCGTGGCGAGGTGGCCGTCGGCGTGATCTTCAGCCACGACTGCGTCAAGTACCAGAAGGAGGGCTTCGACATGCTCGAGACCACCTTCCCCAGCGAGGGCACCGGCTACGAGATCGGAGCCGTCTCCATGGTCAAGGGCGGGCCCAACGCCGAGAACGCGAAGAAGTTCATCGACTGGACCCTCACCCCGGACCACCAGAACATCGGCCCGACCGTCGGCAGCTTCCAGATCCCCACCAACCCCGACGCCAAGATCACCGACGACATGGTCAAGCTCGACGAGATCAAGCTCGTCGAGTACGACTCCATCGCCGCCGGTGAGAAGAAGAAGGCGCTCACCGCCAAGTTCGACGCCGAGGTCGCGCCCGCTCCCAAGGAGTGAGCCCCACCCCATGACCGACACGCTGCTGCCGGCAGCCGCGGCCCCGGTCGGGGCGAGCACCCCCTCGCCCCGGCCTCGCCGTCGCTCCGGCCGAGACCTCACGCTCGTCACCCTGGTGACGGTCGTCTCGCTCCTCCTCTTCGTCATCGTCGGGCTCCCGCTCATCCGGATCCTCACGGTGGCCCTGTCCGCGGAGGGGTGGGAGATCGTCAGCTCGATGCTGACCAACCCGGTCAACCGCCGCATCCTGTGGAACACCGTCCAGCTCGGCGTCATCGTCGCCGTGCTCGGGACCGCCGTGGGCTTCGTCATGGCCTACGCGCAGGTGCGCCTCAAGTTCCGCGGCAAGAAGCTGCTGCACCTCATCTCGCTCATGCCGATCGTCTCGCCGCCGTTCGCGGTGGCGACCGCGGCGATCACGATGTTCGGTCGCAACGGGATCGTCAGCAACACGCTCCTCGGGCTCGACATCGACATCTACGGCCTCAAGGGACTCGTCTTCGTCCTCACGCTGTCGTTCTTCCCGGTGTCCTACATGAACCTCAAGGGCATGCTCGAGAGCCTCGACCCGAGCCTCGACGAGGCCGCGTCCAACCTCGGTGCGAGCAAGCTCAAGATCTTCACGTCGGTCACGTTGCCCATGCTGGTGCCCGGCATCGCCGGCTCGTTCCTGCTGCTGTTCGTGGAGTCGATCGCCGACCTCGCCAACCCCCTCGTGCTCGGCGGCGACTACACGGTGCTCGCCTCACGGGCCTACCTTGCGGTGACGGGCGAGTACAACGTGGCCGGCGGCGCGGCATACTCGCTCGTCCTCCTCGTCCCGGCACTGAGCGTCTTCCTCGTGCAGCGCTACTGGGTGAGCCGCAAGAACGTCGTGAGTGTCACCGGCAAGCCGGCGGGCTCGCCCGTGCTCATCACCGCGCCCGCACTGCGCATCCCCATCCTTGGTCTGGCACTGGTCGTCGCCGGGCTCGTCGTGCTCATGTACGCCACCGTGATCTTCGGCGGGTTCGTCAAGATCTTCGGCGTCAACAACGACTTCACCCTGTCGCACTACCGGTTCGTCCTCGCCGGCATCGGCTCCGACGCGATGTTCACGACGACCCTGCTCGCCCTCGTCGCCACGCCTATCGCCGGACTCCTCGGCATGCTCATCGCCTGGCTCGTCGTGAGCAAGCTCAAGCGCACGTCCGGGCTCATGGACTTCGTCGGCATGCTGGGGCTCTCCGTGCCGGGCACCGTCATCGGCATCGGGTACGCCATCGCCTTCAACACGCCGACGATCTTCGGAGGGCGGCAGTGGTTCCCGGCCGTCGCCGGCGGCTCGGCGATCCTCGGTGGCGCGATGGCGATCGTCATGGTCTTCGTCGCGCGCTCCCTGCCCTCGGGCCAGCGCGCCGGCATCGCCGCTCTCCAGCAGATCAACCCAGCCATCGACGAGGCGTCCACGAGTCTGGGCGCCAACAGCTTCACGACGTTCCGCAAGGTCACCCTGCCGCTCATCCGCCCGGCACTGCTCTCCGGGCTCACGTACGCGTTCGCCCGCTCGATGACGACGCTCTCGCCCATCGTCTTCATCACGACACCGCAGACCAAGATCATGACGAGCCAGATCCTCGCAGAGGTCGACGCGGGCCGGTTCGGCAACGCCTTCGCCTACTGCGCCATCCTCATCGTCATCGTCCTGAGCTTCATCGGGCTGCTCAACCTCGCGATGCTCCACCCCTCGATCCGCGGCATCCAACGCCGATGACCGCCACCTCGGAGAGTGCCATGACCTCACAGACCGACCGGACCGACTCCTCCGTCCAGAGCGCGCGCGACAGCCTCGCCACCGCGACACCGGGCCGGGTGACCCTGCGCAGCCTGCGCAAGGTCTACGGCGACGACGCCTCTGCCGCACCGGCCGTGCGGGACGTCGACCTCGACATCGAGCCGGGCGAGTTCATCACCCTGCTCGGGCCCTCCGGCTGCGGCAAGACGACGACGCTGCGGATGATCGCCGGGTTCGAGACGCCGACTGCCGGCGAGATCCGGCTCGACGACGACCTGCTCAACAAGGTCGCGCCCAACAAGCGGCCGATGGCGATGGTCTTCCAGTCCTACGCGCTCTTCCCGCACCTGAGCGTGTTCGACAACGTCGCCTACGGCCTCAAGCTCAAGAAGATGCCCTCCGCCCGCGTCACCGAGGAGGTCGAGACCGCCCTCACCTCGATGAACCTCGGCCCCTACCGCGACCGGGCACCGCACCAGATGTCGGGTGGCCAGCAGCAGCGTGTGGCCCTCGCCCGGGCGCTCGTCATGCGCCCCAAGGTGCTGCTCTTCGACGAGCCCCTGTCCAACCTCGACGCCAAGCTGCGCGTGCAGATGCGTGGCGAGATCCGCAGGCTCCAGCGTCGCCTCGGCATCACCACCGTGTTCGTCACCCACGACCAGGACGAGGCGATGACGATGTCGGACCGCATCGTCGTCATGAACGTCGGTGTCATCGAGCAGGTCGACACCCCGGAGGAGATCTACCGGCACCCGCTGTCGGTCTTCGTCGCGGACTTCATCGGCCGGGCCAACTTCCTCGACGTCGACGTCCAGGGCATCGACGACGGCTCCGCCAGGGTCAGCGTCCTCGGACGTCAGTGGACGGTGCCCAGCCACCCCGCGGTCGCGGTCGACGCACCCGTCACCCTGCTCGTGCGGCCGGAGTCGGTGCGCCTGTCCCCCACCGCAGAACGCGCCGTCGCCGGGTCCGTGGGGCGGGTCCTGTCGTCGATGTTCTACGGCGAGTCGATCGAGTACGACATCGAGACCGAGGCGGGCAACCTCGTCGTCTCCGTCGCCGACCCGCACGCCCACGAGACCTTCGAACCCGGCGACTTCCTCGACGTCGGGTTCGAGGAGGGCCGGGCCTGGCTCATGCCCGTGGGCGACGAGCCGCAGTGACGCACCCGACCCCCGCCGTGCAGGAGTCGGTGCGGCTGCGGGAGGTGGCCGAGCGCGCCGCAGCCACGAGCACGGCATACCTGCTCTCGGTCTTCCGACGACCGATGGCGGTCGAGCACAAGGGCGGCCCGCACGACCTCGTCACCGAGCACGACCTCGAGTCCGAGCGGATCCTGCGCGACGCCCTGCTGGCCGCCGAGCCGGACAGCGTCGTCGTCGGTGAGGAGGGTGGCCGCACCGGCAGCGGCCGGGTCACCTGGCACGTCGACCCCATCGACGGGACGGTGAACTTCAGCCACGGGCTCGCGTTCTGGTGCGTGTCGATCGCAGCGGCCGTCGACGGCGAGGTCGTCGCCGGTGTCATCGCCGCGCCCGCCCTCGGGGAGCTGTATGCCGCGGACCTCACCGGGGTGACCATCAACGGCGCGCCGGCCGGGCCACGGCGGGTCGAGCGGGAGATCGACAGCCTCGTCGTCGGCACCTTCCCCCGCGGCGTCGACCTCGAGACCAACGGCGACGACGCCCTCGTCGCGAGCGGCCGGCTGGTCCGGGCCTACGGGTCCGTCCGCACCCTGGGCAGCGGCGCGCTCGGCCTCGCCCACGTGGCGTGCGGCCGGGCCGACGCGACGTTCGACCTGCACACGAACTCGTGGGACGTCGCCGCCGGCGCGCTCATGGTGCGGCTCGGTGGCGGCCGCTACGTCGGGTGCGAGGCGGGCGTCGTCGATGAGGACCCACGCACGGCCTACACCCGGCCGGCCTACTGGGCCACCGGCTCGGACGTCGCGCACCCCACCCTGGCGGCGCTCGTCACCGAGCTGTCCCGCGGCTGACCGCCCCTAGGCGAGGCGTGCGGGGAAGCCCCCGGTGGCGACAGGACCCCAGCGGGTCGGCGTGATCCGCAGCAGCGACTTGCCCTGCTCGCGCATGGCCTGGCGGTACTCGTCCCAGTCCGGGTGCTCACCGGAGATGCAGCGGAAGTAGTCGACGAGCGCGTCGGCCGCCTCGGGCATGTCGAGAACCTCACAGGTGCCGTCGACCTGCACCCACGCGCCACCGAAGTCGTCGGAGAGCACCATGACGCTCACCTCGGGGTCGCGCCGGGCGTTGGCCGTCTTGGCCCGCTCGGGATAGGTCGAGATGACGATGCGCCCCTGCTCGTCGACTCCCCCGGTGACCGGCGACGCCTGGGGGCGGCCGTCCCGCCGGGTGGTCATGAGCACCATGTGGTGCCGCGGCCGGACGAAGTCCAGCAGCTCGTCGAGGTCGACCTGGTCGTTCGTCGCGATGGTGCGTGCCATGCCACCCACTCTGGCACGGACCCACCTTGGGCGGTCGTCGTCAGCACCCTGCCTTCGTGTAGCGGCAGAGCTGGGGGGCCACGTGGTCCAGCGCGGGGCGGAGCTGGGCGATGTCCGAGGCCACCGACTCCTCGGTGAGCTCGGCCTTGCTGCCGTACTGCCCGAAGGTCACCGCAGCGCCGACTCGGGCGAACACCGTCACGCCGAGCCCGGCCCAACGGGGCGTCCCGTCGGAGGTCAGGCGTTGGGCCGAGGCGACCGACAGCCCCTCACCCCACGGGCCGTCGACGCTGTCGACGACGACCTTGGTGTCACCCGAGGACTCGTCCGTGCACCCACGAGCGATCCGGCGCACGTCTGCCAGGTAGCCCACGGCCTCCTCGGCCGAGGGGAAGACGATGAGCCCTTCGCTCATGTTCGCGCCGTGGACGAAGTCGGCCCTGATGGCCCTCATCTCGGTCGTGCCCCGGGGGGCAGGGAAGACCCGTGCCTCGCCGACGCACAGCGGGACCTCCAGGTCGGCGGGGCTCCAGCCCGAACGACCGTCGTGGAGCAGCCGCACAGGTGCCGGCGCGGACGTCAGGGTGGGCGTGGCCGACGGGCTCGCGCTCGTAGGAGTGGCCGACGGCGAGCGTGTCGACGTCGCGGTGGACGTGCCGGACGGAGTCCCCGTCGCCGAGGGCGGGCTCGTCGGGCTCGCCGTCGGCGTCGGCTCGACGAAGGTGGGCGTCGGGGTCGGCATCGCGGGGAGCGCGTCGTCGCGACCGATCCGGTCCCCCACCACGAGGGCGCCCAGGGCCACGGTCGCGACCGCAGCCGCGACGGCCAGGCCGCTCACCCACCGCTGGCGCCGCCGCCGTGCCTGCGCACGCTCCACGAGCACCTCGGCATAACCGGGGACCGACGGCGACGGGGACACATCCCGCAGTCGCGCGCGCAGCTCGTCCTCGCTGATCGGGCTCATGACAACCGTCCTTCCCCGACGCGCTGCGACCCCAGGCGCGCCAGCGCCCGGGAACAGGTGGACTTCACGGTGCCGACGGAGATGTCGAGCTCCTCGGCGACCTGACGCTCGCTCAGGTCGAGGTAGTAGCGCAGGACGACGATCGACCGCTCGCGCGCGGAGAGCCCGGCGAGCTCGTGGACGATGTCGTCGCGGTGGTCCACGGTCGCGTAGGCCCGCGAGGCGGAGCGGCTGACGTGGTCGTCGCCGTGGTCGCCGAGCACCGGTTCGAGGTGACGACGGCGCCACCGGTCCGTGTTGAGGTTGACGAGGATCCTGCGCGTGTAGGAGTACGCCCCGTCGGGGCGGACCTTGCCCCAGCTGAGGTAGGTCCGGATCAACGCCTCCTGCACGAGGTCCTCGGCCGTGGCCCGGTTGCCCGTGAGCAGCACCGCCACCCGCGAGAGCCGCTGCTGAGCCCCCGCGACGAACGCCGTGAACTCGGCGTCCTCGGGCGATGGTCGGCTCATGTCAGCAGCCGGCTCGGGTGTAGCGACACAGCTGCGGCGCCACGTGGTCGAGTGCCGGCCGGAGCTCGGTGACCCCGCGTGCATTGACCGTCGACGCGAGGATGCCGTGGCTGCCCCGCCAGGCGTACGTCACGGCTCGACCGACCCGCGCCACCACGACCGTCGTCTCGCCCAGAGGCGGTCCCGGTGTGCTCGACGGGGAGGTCGACGACCCGTACGAGATCGCCACGCCGTCGCCCCACACGCCCGGCAGCTCGGCCATTCGCCCCTGCCACGGGGAGCCGTCGCCCGCCGCGCACTCGGTGACCGAGATCCGCGCCACCTCCATGAACCGGACGGCTTGGTCGGCCGTTCGGAAGACGACGAGTCCCTCGGTCCAGCGCTCCATGTCGACCAGCGCCGACACGGCCCGCCTCTCCACCGCTCCGGTGAGCGGCACGTCCTGCCAGCAGATCGGGACCCGCACCTCGGCCTTCTGCCACGGGGTGTTCTCCTCGATGCCGGGCTCGGGTGGCGCGCCGTCGTGGAGCAGCATCACGGGTCCGGCCGGCACTGGCTTCGTCGCGGCGGGCCGTGCCGAAGCCGGCCCCGTCGTCTCAGGTCCCTTCGACCCGGGCCTCGTCGTGCGTGTCGGAGCAGGGCTCACCGCCTCCGGGGCGGCCGCCGCGCTGCCGGACTCCGTCGGTGCGGGGTCACTCGCCGGGCCGGCCGTGCATCCCGTCGCGACCACCGCAGCCACTGCGGCTCCCACCCCCCACACGGCAGCCACCCGTGCCACGCCGCCGCGCCCTGCCCCCATGACGTCCTCTCCCCTGCACTGCTCGACCCCCGCTGACACCCATCCCTACGAGGCGAACGCCCCGAAGGTTGAGTGCGTGCCGGAAGTTTCTCACCCCGGTCCCCGGACAGGCCGAAGGCCCGGTCCCCGCAAGGGGACCGGGCCTTCGGTGTGGCGTCAGGGCATACGGGCGTATGCCGTTCGGCTCAGTTTCCGGTGAGCTTCTCGCGCAGTGCGGCGAGGGCCTCGTCGGAGGCGAGGGTGCCCTCGTTGGCCGGCGGGGCGGCCGGACGCGAGCCCGAACCCTCGTCGTCCGAGTCGGACGAGGAGGAGGAAGCGGAGTCGCTGCTGTAGGACGTGGCGCTGTCGCCACCGGCAGCGGCCTCGGCGTCGGCCTTGGCGGCCTCCTCGACCTGCGTGCGGTGAGCCTCCCAGCGGGAGTGCGCCTCGGCGTACTGCTTCTCCCAGACCTCACGCTGCTTCTCGTAGCCCTCGAGCCACTCGTTGGTCTCGGAGTCGAAGCCCTCGGGGTACTTGTAGTTGCCCTGCTCGTCGTACTCGGCGGCCATGCCGTAGAGGGTCGGGTCGAACTCGACCTGGCCCGCGCCGTCCTCGTTGGCCTGCTTGAGCGAGAGCGAGATGCGGCGACGCTCGAGGTCGATGTCGATGACCTTGACGAAGATGTCGGCGCCGACGGTGACGACCTGCTCCGGCAGCTCCACGTGGCGCTCGGCCAGCTCGGAGATGTGGACGAGGCCCTCGATGCCGTCCTCGACGCGCACGAACGCACCGAACGGGACGAGCTTGGTGACCTTGCCGGGGACGACCTGGCCGATGGCGTGCGTGCGAGCGAAGTGCTGCCACGGGTCCTCCTGCGTCGCCTTCAGCGACAGGGAGACACGCTCACGGTCCATGTCGACGTCGAGCACCTCGACGGTGACCTCGTCGCCGACCTCGACGACCTCGGACGGGTGGTCGATGTGCTTCCAGGACAGCTCCGAGACGTGGACGAGACCGTCGACGCCGCCGAGGTCCACGAACGCACCGAAGTTGACGATGGAGGACACGACGCCCGAACGGACCTGGCCCTTCTGGAGCTCCTTGAGGAACGTCGTACGCACCTCGGACTGCGTCTGCTCGAGCCAGGCACGGCGCGACAGGACCACGTTGTTGCGGTTCTTGTCGAGCTCGATGATCTTGGCCTCGATCTCCTTGCCGACGTAGGGCTGGAGGTCGCGGACGCGACGCATCTCGACGAGGGAGGCGGGGAGGAAGCCACGCAGGCCGATGTCGAGGATGAGTCCACCCTTGACGACCTCGATGACGGTGCCGGTGACGACGCCGTCCTCCTCCTTGACCTTCTCGATCGTGCCCCAGGCGCGCTCGTACTGAGCCCGCTTCTTGGACAGGATTAGGCGGCCTTCCTTGTCCTCCTTCTGGAGAACGAGGGCTTCGACCTCGTCGCCGACCTTGACGACCTCGTTGGGGTCGATGTCGTGCTTGATGGAGAGCTCGCGCGAGGGGATGACACCCTCGGTCTTGTAGCCGATGTCGAGCAGAACCTCATCGCGGTCGACCTTGACGATGCGGCCTTCGACGATGTCTCCGTCGTTGAAGTGCTTGATCGTTGCGTCGATGGCGGCGAGAAGGTCTTCCTCAGAGCCGATGTCGTTGATGGCGATCTGAGGGGCGGTCTTGGCGACCGTGCTGGCAGTCATGTAGTAGGAACTCCGATGTGGACAGATGGATTCGATGGGGTGGAGCAGTGTGCTCGCCGCGCGACACTCAACTCGTGAGGGCATGCGTGAACACAGAAGAATGCTGCTCAAGACTACCGACCGGGTGTGTGCAGGGTCAAAGCGGGGTATGCCGGTGAGCGACGACGTCGGTCGGCGCACCGCCGGCACCGGTGAGACCCAGGCCGCCAACCGCTCCTGGTGGGACGGCGAGGCCGCCGACTACTACGCCGAGCACGGCAGCTTCCTGGGTGACGACGAGTTCGTCTGGGGCCCCGAGGGGTGGACCGAGGAGGACCTCGGCCTGCTGGGCGCCACCTCCGGGCAGCGCATCCTCGAGATCGGCGCCGGGGCGGGCCAGTGCGCCCGCTGGCTGCAACGCCACGTCGGCGCCTCCGTCGTGGCCACGGACCTGTCGATGGGCATGCTGCGCGTCGGCGCCGGGCTGAGCGAGCGCACCGGCACCGCTCCCCCGCTGCTCCAGTGCGACGCCCTCGCGCTCCCCTTCGGCGACGCGAGCTTCGACACGGTCTTCACGGCATACGGGGTCGTGCCGTTCGTCGCGGACAGTGCCGCCGTCATGCGTGAGGTGGCCCGCGTGCTGCGCCCCGGCGGGCGGTTCGTCTTCTCGACGACCCACCCGATCCGGTGGGCCTTCGCCGACGACCCGACCGAGGCGGGGCTCGTCGTGCGGCTCAGCTACTTCGACCGCACGCCCTACGTCGAGTCCGACGCCTCCGGACAGGCCACCTACGTCGAGCACCACCGGACGATGGGCGACCGGATCCGCGAGGTCGTCGCCGCCGGGCTCGTCCTCGAGGACGTCGTCGAGCCGGAGTGGCCGGACGGCAACACCGCGACCTGGGGCGGATGGTCACCGACACGGGGCGAGGTCATCCCGGGGACGGCGATCTTCGTCTGCCGGCGCCCCGCCGGCTGAGACGTCACGGCTCGGCGGCTGACGGACGCGACGAACCCCGCCACCCTTCGTGGGCGGCGGGGTTCGTCGTGTGACGTGCGTGGTCGGGTCAGCGACCCTGGACGTCGGCGCGGCTGCGGGTCGCCTCGTCGTCACCGAAGACGTCGACCGAGCGGTCGTCGGCACGGGCGGGGTCGCCGTCGTCACCGTGGCGTCCGGTGCGGACGTCGCTCTCGCTGCCGTTGTCGCGTGCGCCGTTCCAGAGGAAGAAGCCGACTGCGGCCGACAGGAGGGCGAGCAGACCGGCGATGAGCGGGAGCTTCTCGACGAGGCCGAGCTTGCTGTCGTTGGCCTTGGCGTCCTTGATGTTGGCCGCCACCGTCTCGTCGGTGAAGCCGAAGTCGAGGTCGAGCACCGTGGTGCCGCTCTCGAGGACGCGCTTCTGCTCCTCGGTCTGCTTCTGGATGGCTCCCGTGCGGGGGTCGATCCACATCGTCTTGAGCGACGAGTACTGGCCCTGGATGCCGTTGGAGATCTCGGCGGGCTCGTCGACGACGTCGACGACGAACTTGTAGGTGTTCCAGCCGTTGACCTTCTCCTCGCCCTCGAAGCTCGCGTCGACGGCGCGGCCGAGGAGGCCGTCCCAGAACGGGTAGGTCTTCTTCTCGACGCCGAACGGGAACTTGTTGACGAGTCCCTCGTGCGGGGTGGCGTCGCCGATGTACTTCTGGTCGTTGACGGCCATGCCGGTCTTGCGGTTGGTCGCGAAGCGGTCGGTCGACGCCGTGACGAGCTTGGTGCCCTCGCCGGTGTTGGTGTCGTCGACACAGTCGGGCGCGTTGCCGTCGGGGTCGGTGATGAGGCAGGTGAAGGTGTCGAAGACGACGACGTCGCCGTCGGACTTCGCGCCGTCGGCCACGGTGTGGCTCAGTGCCTTGACCGGCGCGCCGTCACCGGACGGGAGGGCCGTCGCCTCACCCGAGAGCCGGGTGTAGGAGTCCGTGTCGAGCGGGGTCTTCTTCACCTGGCCCGGGACGTAGACCAACGCCAGCAGCGCTGTGGTGACGAGGAAGCCGGCAAGGCCCATCAGCACCAGACCGATGATTCTGCGCATCAGTGGGACACCTTTGTCTCAAGTGAGGGGGAGCGTGATGGGGGGGACACTACCAGCCGGTAAGCACCCTGTCCGGCACCTTCGGGGTGACACGCCTCTCGCCTACGCTTCCGTGTCATGAGCACCCGGGCGCCTGCGGCAACGCACGCTCCCGCGCGCCTGGAGGTCCTTCCCGCCCTCGACGGCCTGCGCGGCGTCGCGGCCGGTCTCGTGGTGCTCACCCACGCGGCCTTCCTCACCGGCTTCGGGACGACCGGTGGGCTGGCCGGGCACCTCCTTGCGCGCGGCGACTTCGGGGTCTCGATCTTCTTCGCGCTCTCGGGCTTCCTGCTCCACCGCGGCCTGACGCACCACCTCGAGGCGACCGGGCACGTGGACGCCCTCGCCTATGCCGCTCGCCGGTTCGCGAGGATCGTCCCCGCCTACTGGCTGGCCCTCGCCGCCGTCGTCGTCGCGACCCGCCCCGACGTCGGCGTGTGGGTGCTCAACGCCCTGGCCCTGCACATCTACGCACCCGACGCCGTCATCGCGTCGTTCGGGCAGGCGTGGAGCATCGCGACCGAGCTGAGCTTCTATGCCGCCCTGCCGCTGGCGGTCGTCCTCCTCGAGCGCGTCCGGCGTGGTCGTCCCTCCCGCCCGCTCTGGGTGCTCGTGGCCGCCCTCGTGGTCACGTCGCTGCTGCCGCTGGTCACGGGCCCCGCGGACTTCGGTGAGGACCTCCTCGTCGAGAGGTGGCTGCCCTGGCGCGCGCCGCACTTCCTCATCGGGATGATCTGCGCCGAGGCGCTACGTGCGCCCGGCCACCGGGTCTCGCGCGGGCTGTCCCGGCTCGCGCGCGACCCCGTCGGGTGCCTCACCGTGGCCGGCGCCGCCTACCTCGCCTCGACGACGCCCGTCGCCGGCTCGCTGACCCTCGACCCAGCGCACGGCGTCGCCCTCCTGCTGCGCACCGGTCTGGCCACCGTCGTCGCGGCCGCCCTTGTCGTGCCGCTGACGCTGGGTCCGCCGTCCGGCCTGTCCCGGGTGCTGTCCCGCCCGAGCGCGCGGTGGCTCGGCGTCGTGAGCTACGGCCTCTTCCTCTGGCACCTGCCGGTCTTCACCGCCCTGTATGCCGTGACCGGCGCGGAGTTCTTCCGCGGCGGTCTCGCGCCCCTCCTGGCCGCCGGGGTGCCGATCAGCCTGCTGCTCGCCTTCCTGAGCCACCAGCTCGTCGAGGTGCCCGGCTCACGCCTCACGTCTCGGCTGCTCGCCCACCGGCGTCAGCGCCGCGAGCGCCACCAGCGCGACGAGGACGACGCGCAGCGCACCCTCGAGCAGCGGCGGGCCGAGACTGCCGGGTGACAGCACGGCCTGCGTCAGCGCGCAGGCCACGACCCCCGCCCCGACGAGCAGGGGACGCGCCATTCCGTTGACCCGCCCACCGACGCTCCTGCCAAGCAGCGCTCCCGTGAGCGCGGCAGCGGCACCGGCCGGCCCGGCCACGACGCCGCCGATACCCGTGGCCGCGAGCACGACGACCCACGACCGGCGGCCCGTCATCGCCCCGCCGCGTTCAGGTGCGGCGACCGCAAGGGCAGCCGCCGGTGCCGGACCGCGCGGTGCCCGCAGCGTGAGCAGGCACACGGCCACGAGGCCGCCCGCCAGCAGGAGTCCGAGGAGGAGCGCCACCCGGTAGGCCCGGTCCGGTCCGTAGGTCACGGTGAGCTGGCCCGCGGCTCCCGCGGGGACGACGAAGCCCTGACGTCGCCCGTCGACCACCTGCGGTCGCAGGGTCCGTTCGCCCAGGCTCGCGTGCCAGCCGGCATTCGAGTTCTGGTCCATGACGAGGAGCCGGCTCACGTCGGAGGCGGGCACATCTGCTCGCCACGTCGAGCCGTCCTGTCGGGCCGACAGCGAGGCGGCCTCGGCGACGGTGTCCGCGGACGACGTGTCGGCCTGCAGGACCGCGGCGCTCGCCGTGAGGCCGAGCCACGTCCCGACCTCGACGCGGTGGCTCTCCCCCGGGCCGAAGGACACGGGCTCGCAGGCGCTCCAGCTGCCGGTGCCCTGGCCGAGGAGCTGGTCGCGGCTTAGGGACGCCTTCGTCGGAACCGCCCGACCGTCGACGACGAGTCGCGGACCGGTGCCGCAGGGCGCGTCCACCCGCTGCTCTGGCGGCGCGAACGTGACGTCGGCCAGGTCGATGGCCTCGAGCTCCAGGGCGGCGTTCGACAGCGCGGCGCGCTCGGCCCCGGGCACGCGGACGAAGGCGAGCTCGAGCCGGGAACCCGTGGTCGGTGGGATCTCGACGACTCCGTTGGGCTGGATGCGGCGGGTGTACTCCTTGCCTCCGATGTCGACGACGACGGCCGGCGCGGCCCGTTCGGCCCAGTCGCGGCGGGTCTGGAAGCGCAGGGTCGACACGGTGACCTCACGGCCGAGGTCGAGCGTCACCTCGGGCGTCTCGTCGTCGAAGGCCGGGCTCCACGCCGTCCGGTCGTCGCCGTCGACGATGGCGTCGGGGCCGCCTTGCGGTGCGTCGGTCCGCACACTGCTCGTCGTCACGGTGACCCCGGGTGCCCGGGTGAGCTGGGGGGCCGCAGCGGCGCCCGTCCTGGCGAGGGTGCCGGCGACGCTCCACGTGCCCGAGTGCGTTCCCGGCACGTCGCGCACGAGGACCCCTGACTGCTCTGGGTCGGTCGACTGACCACTGAGGCAGGTGAACTCGCGCGCCGAGGTGGTGCAGCCGTCCCGGCCGGCCAGGCCGGCCCCGAGGACGATCGCCTCGGCCGACGCCTCGCCGGCCTTCGGCGTGGGCAGACGGACGACCTCGGTGGCGCTGACCCCAGGGATGGCCACCTCCGCCAGTCCGGTGATGACGCGACCCGGCACGTCGTCGGCCGTGTCGAGGATCTCGACCTGGAGCCGGCTGTGCGCTCCTGCATGAAGGTCGACCCTCGTCGGCCCCTCACCGAGGGGCGCCGTCACCGTGCTGCCGCCGACGGTGACCCGCACCCTCGTCGGGCGGCTGACGCTCGCACCGAGGGAGGGGTCCTCGCCCAGACCGGTGAGCGTGACGTGGTCGAACGTCGGGCCGGTCGACAGGTCGACGGTGAGGCTGGGGTGCTCGTCCCACATCGCTGCCCACGCGGTCGCGGGGTCGCCGTCGACCGCGGCATACGGACGGCGGGCCGGGCGGAGCCCGGAGAAGCCCAGGTCCTCGGCGATGGACGAGGAGGCCGACACCCCGGCGATGCCGTCGTAGACGACGGAGGAGCGCAGCGCGCGGTCCTGCCACGGCAGGTAGTCGGGGGCGTCCCGGCCGGCCGCGGCGGTGAGCGTGTTGGTGAGGTCCTGCCCGCGGGGGGCGCCGAACCAGCGCTCACGCGTGCGCATCCCGTCCGTGTCGACTCGTCGGGTGGGCGTCAGGGCGCTGCTCCGGTCGCCGTCGAAGACCACGGGTCCGGTGAGCAGCCCGGCGTCCGCGAGGCGCACGAGGTCCTCGCTGGCCCCGGACCCGCCGAGGACGTCGCCGGCGGCCCACAGCTCGAGCGGCCCGGCCGGGCGCGCGTCGAGGTCGTAGATCTCGACCGGGAAGACCCGCTCCCCCGTGGCGTCGACGAACGAGGGCCCGAAACCCTTGGCGAGGGAGACACCCGGCGTGGCGCGCACGGCGGAGCGGGCGAACGCGACCGGCGGCTGGCCCGACTCGTTGGTGGCCAGGTCGTTGCGCACGACGAGGTGCCGCACCCCGGCGCGCGCGAGCACCTCGGCGCCCCCGTCGAGGCCGCGGCCCGTCTGGAGCCGCCGCTCGATCTCGTCGAGGAGGCGGATCGTCCCGGCGGGAGCGAAGGGCACCGCGTCGCGGACGGCATACGAGGCATGGGTGAGAGGGCGAAGTGGCTCGTCGATGGTCCGGCCCCACTGGTACTCGCCGAAGTTCGCGGCCGGGACGACGAGGGCCTGGCCCTGGGCGCGGTGCGCGTCGAGCCACCGGCCGGCGTCGACCCACTGCTGCGGGACGCGCTCGAACGTGCCGCGGACGGCCACGGCCCCGGTGAACCCGGGCGCCGCGGCGCCGACGACCGCGAGCGCCGCGGCACCGAGGGCGACGGTGCGGTGCCACCCGAGGCGGGGTCGCCACACCGAGAGACGGCCGAGCACGTGGGTCAGCCCGACCGCGAGCGGAAGGCGCACGAGGAGGTCGACCTTGTGGATGTTGCGCAGGGGGGCCAGTGGTCCGTCGAAGGCCGACTGCGCGACGCCGACGAGGGGTGACGCCAGGGGACCCGAGTGGGCGATCGTGAGCAGCACTCCCCCGACGACCAGGCTGGTCCAGAGCCAGCGCCGCTCCGGCACCCGCGCGAGGGCGAGGCCCGACAGTCCCAGCGCCGCCACGACCGAGGTGAGGACGATGAGGCTCCGGCTCGTGACGAGCTCGTTGCCCGCAGGCCACCACGCTCCACCGGGGGTGACGATGTGGCCGAGCCAGTGGGTGGTCCCCCGCACGACGTCGAGCATGCCGACCGGTCGCATCACGGCGCGGGCGTTCTCGATCCAGTCGAGGAAGGGCGGGGCGTAGCGCGACATGACGAGCAGCGGCCCGAGCCACCACGCCGTCGCGGCGACCACGGCGGCTGCCCACGACCAGGTCAGCCGGGACCGCCACCACCGGTGACGGGTGACGAGCCACAGGCCGGCCGGGACGAGGGCGCACAGGGTGGCGGTGGCGTTGACTCCCCCGCAGCAGAGGGCGGCGACACCGCTGAGGCCGGCGGCGGGGCCGGTGGACAGGCGCCCGCGCGAGGCCGCGACGAGCGGCCACAGCACGAGGGGCGCGAGCAGCTGGGGCTGGATCTCCGCGCTGAGCCCGGCGATCGACGACACCACCCGGGGCGCCAGGACGTAGGCCAGGGCCCCGACGATCCGGGTCCGGGGCGTGCCGACGCCCAGGGCCCGCAGCAGGCCGGCCGTGCCGAGGAAGCCTGCCGTGAGCAGCACCGACCACCACAGCCGCTGGACGACCCAGACGGGTGCGACCTCGGACCCGAGCGCGAAGAACGGACCCATCGGGAAGAGGTAGCCATAGCCCTGGTTCGAGAGCCCACCCCACGTGACCTGCGGGTCCCAGAGGTGGAGCGAGCGAGCGAGGAAGCCCCACGCGTCGACGTAGAGGTCGTTCTTGGTGTCCTCGGCGATCCGCCCCGGGGTCACCGACCAGGCCACGGCCCAGACGACCAGGAGGCCCGCGGCGGTGGCAGGGTCAGGGAGGCGCCGCCACCTCACGTGCGACGGAGCACGAGCATGAGGTTCCAGCTGAGGACCTCACGCAGTCCGGGGACCTTGAGCAGCGGGTCGGCCCAGTCGGGGTGGTAGCGCGGTGCGGCCTCGACGAGCACGGCCCCCTGCTGGCGCCGGGCCCACCGCAGACCTCCGGCGACCGAGGCGGCGTGCATCGTCTCGCCGAAGCGGTTCTTGGGCGGCCGGCCGTGCACGCGCTCGTAGCGGCGACGGGCGTAGTCACCCCCGAGGAGGTGCCACGGCGAGGTCTCGTGCCCGCCCCACGGCGACGCCCACGCGGTGTAGGAGATGAAGACGAGTCCGCCCGGCTTGACGACCCGGAGCATCTCGTCGGCGAGGACGCCGGGCTGGGTCACGTGCTCCATGACGTTGTTCGACATGACGATGTCGGCGAAGGCGTCCGGGAAGGGCAGGTTCTCGCCACGACCGACGACGGCCCCGTTCCCGGGCCCGGGGTTGAGCGACTCGCGCTCGAGGTCCACGGCGACGTAGCGGGCCCCACGGTCGACGAAGCGGCGGCCGAACTGCTCCTGGCCGGCCCCGATGTCGAGCACGGTGCGACCCTCCAGCGGCTCGTGCCGGGTGATGAGGGTGATGGTGTCGTTGGCGACGTCGGTGTAGAACCGTTCCGGGTCGGTCTGCTCGACGAGGAAGGACCTGAAGAGGTTCACCGACCTTGCTACTGTCCGGTATCTTCTGGTCGGGGCGCGTCGCATGACGGGAATCTAACCATCCCCGGCCGGGTGTCCGCTGTGACCGTCGGCAACGCTGCCCAGCAACTGATCGAGGTGAGACCCGTGGCCCTGAGCATCCTCATGCTCAACTGGCGCGACATGGCGCACCCCGAGGCCGGGGGCGCCGAGAAGTACCTCGTCACGGTCGCCGAGGGCCTGGCCGCCAAGGGTCACGACGTGATCTTTAGGACCGCCGGCTATCCCGGTGGTATCCCCGACGAGGTCGTCGACGGGGTCCACTACATCCGCCGGGGCGGCCGCTTCGACATCTATGCGCGCTCCGTCCTCGCGCACCTCGTGAAGAGGTATGCCGTGGACGTCGTCGTCGACGTGCAGAACGGCGTTCCGTACCTCAGCCCGCTGACGCACCGTGGCCCGGTGGTCAACCTCGTCCACCACGTGCACAAGGAGCAGTGGCCGGTGCTCTTCGGACCCCGGCTCAGCCACGCGGGCTGGTGGCTGGAGTCCCGGCTGGCCCCGCTCGTCTACCGCCGCACCCCCTATGTCGCCGTGAGCGACTCGACCCGCCGCGAGCTCATCGGGCTCGGCATCGACGCGGAGCGGATCGAGGTCATCCACAACGGCACGGACGCGGTCCCGCTCGACGACACGCCCCGCTCGCTCCACCCGTCGGTCATCGTGCTCGGGCGGCTCGTCCCCCAGAAGCGGGTCGAGATCGCCATGCGTGCGGTCGCCGAGCTCGCCCACCAGCACCCGGACATCACCCTCGACGTCGTCGGCTCCGGCTGGTCGCTCCCCCACCTCGAGCAGGAGGCACGCGACCTCGGCATCGAGAAGCACGTGACCTTCCACGGCCACGTCTCCGAGGCCGAGAAGCACGAGCTCCTCGCGCGGGCCTGGGTGCACGTCATGCCCAGCCTCAAGGAGGGCTGGGGCCTCGTCGTCGTCGAGGCCGGCGTGCACGGCACGCCCACCGTTGCGTTCACCGAGGCGGGCGGCCCCACGGACTCGATCGTCCACGACTCCACGGGCCTGCTCGTCGACGGTGGGCAGGAGCAGTTCACCGCAGCGATGCGCTCGCTGCTGGAGGACGACGAGCTGCGCGCGCGGATGAGTGCCGAGGTCTCGACCTGGGTCCGTCAGTTCCACTGGGACGAGACGGTCGACCGGTGGGAGCGCCTCCTCGAGCGCACCGTCGCCGAGTCCGCCACCGGATCCTGAGGCCCCTCGGCCGGCACTCCCCTCGCGCCCCGTCTGCCGCGTCGGTCACCATGGCGTCGACAAAGCCCCGCTGCGCACTGCGCGGCGGGGCTTGCATCGTGCGGCCCTCAGGGCCGACGGGTCACGGAGCGTCGTAGATGACGACCTGTTCGCTCTTGCTCGGCGCGTTGGGGCTGGGCGAGATGGCCGAGACTCCACCGACGACGGTGAAGAGGGCAAGGACGGCACCAGTGATGACCGATCCAACGGTGGCGAGAACAGGCGTCATGGGCGAGAGCGTAGCAGACCGGCCAGTAACTTGCGGGCAGCCAGAGGTCCGCCGCGCCACACGAGAATCCCCAGTGCCGTGAGGAGCGTCACGCCCCAGCCGAGCACCAGCGCGCCGGACGCCGACGGACTCGTCGCGGGCCCGCCGACGTCCACCACGAGCAGGCCCGGCCGGTCCACGACGACCCTCCCCGAGGAGCGCAGCGCGTCGTCGTCGACGTCGAGCCCCGCCCCGAGCTCGGCGGCGACGTAGCGCACCCCCTCGTCGGCCAGGGCACGGTCGGGTGGCGCTCCGGCGGCGATGCGCCGCGAGACGGCGGCGGCCCGGGGGCTCTCGCCGGCGATGGTGCCCGCGCGCAGGGGCAGCGAGTCGTCGTAGAGCACGACCCGGTCGACGGTCCTGGGCGCCAGGGTGAGCGAGACCCGGCTGTCGTTCCACCCGTAGCGCCGGTACTGGCTCCACGGCATCAGCCCGACGTCCCCCGGCGGCAGCGCAGCCAGCTCGTCGACGCCCTGCCGGTAGTCCGAGGAGACGGTCACGGCGTCGAGACGGCCCCCGATGCCCCAGGCCAGCTGAGGCGACAGGACGAGGGGAAGGCCGAGGAGCAGGGCGACCGCAGGCCCCCTGAGGCCGGCCGGGACGCGATGGACAGCCCCATCCGCCAGGACTCCCACGCCGGTGGCGCCGACGACGACCCAGGGCACGATGAGCTTCTGGCTGTCGCGCAGGGCCCCGCCCCCCGGCACCCCGTGGACGAGCGCGTCCCACAGCGACTCGACCGGGCCGCCCAGGCTCAGGAGCACGAGCACGCCGAACACCGCCAGCGGCGCCGCCAGGAGCAGGCCATCCCGTCCGGGCATCGCCGCCAGCGCAGCCACCACGCCGGCGGTCATGAGGAGTGCGGCAGTGAGGGCGAGGAGCACGTGCGTGCGCGGCTCGGGGTGGGTGCCCGTGTTCCAGAACCCACCACCGCCGAGGAGCGAGCCGACGACCCCGATGGGCGAGTCCGCGACGGGCGCGAATGCCCGGGCCCCGCGGGCGTCGGCGTTCGCACGCGCGGTGAGCGCCGGGACCGCCCAGGCCGCGGCCAGGCCCGCCGTGAGCAGCAGCGAGGTCCCCGCAGCGCGGGCGACCGGCCACGACCGCGACCGGACCGCGCCGGTCAGGAGGACCGTGAGCACAGCGCCGCTCACGACGAGCAGGGAGTTCACTCCCCCGAGGCCCCCGAACAGCAGGGCCGGTGCCACGGCATACCCGGTGGACGTGCCGCGCACGACGCGGAGGGCGCCGCACAACGCCCACGGCAGGACCGCCAGTCCCAGCACCACGACCCACTGGCCGACGGCGAGCCGCTCCGAGACGAAGGGGTTCCAGACCGCGGCGACGACCGCGGCGCACCGGCCGGCGAGCCCCACGTCAGGGACGAGCTCGTCGAGGAGGGCGGCCACCCCCAGCGCGAGCGCGACGAGGATCGCGAGGAGGACGAGGTGCTGCGCCAGTGAGGCCCCCACGACCTTGCCGAGCAGCACGGCGACGGCGTCGCTGGGGACCGCGCGCGGTGCGGGGGTGTCCAGGCCGAGCACGAAGGGGGTCCAGCGCGGGTCCGGTGACCAGGGCATGTCGTGGGTGATGACGACGCCGCGCCCCAGCCCCGGGCCGAGGACGAGAAGCGCCTGGAGCACCGCGAGGACGACGGGAACGACCCCGCGCGTGGACCGTGGGTCCCACCGGCGCGAGGTCATGACGAGGAACTCTAGAGCCAAGACCACAGGTGCCCGTGCATGTTTGAATTGCGCCGTGGCAGCCACGAGTCCGGAGATCCTCGCCGACGCCTCCTCCGGGACGCGCGCAGGTCGCCGACTCAGCTCGGCCGGCGGCCACGTCGACGGGCTCACCGGTCTGCGCGGGTTCGCGGCCCTCGTCGTGGTCTTCGTCCACGGGTCCGGGCTGACGGTCTACCCGTGGTTCGGGCTGCACGGCTACGGCCCGATCGCGCTGTTCGTCCTGTCCGGCTTCCTCCTCATCCAGCCGTGGTCGCGGTGGGTCATCGGGGTGGCCGCCAAGCCCTCCGTCTCGACCTTCGCGCGACGTCGCATCTGGCGGATCTTCCCGGCGTACCTCGTCGTCCTGGTCGTCACCGCCCTCGTCCTGCCCGGCTCACGCCCGCTCGAGGCCGACGGCTGGTTCCGGGCCCTCACCCTGACCAACACGTTCGGGGCCGACGGGCTGCGCCACGGGATGGAGCACACGTGGAGCCTCGGGACCGAGCTCTCCTGGTATGCCGCCGTGCCCCTCGTCGCGATCGTTGTCGCGACGCTGTCGCGGCTGCGTGGTCTGAGGCACCCGGTGCGGCCCATGCTCGTCGCGGTCGCGCTCGCCTTCGCCATCAGTGCGGGGTGGCGCTACTACGTCATGTTCCACGTCGAGGACTTCGGGCGGATGATCACCTTCCCGCTGTGGCTGCCGGGCTTCATCATCTGCTTCATGCTCGGGGCGCTGGTCGCGCACCTGCTCGTCGTCGAGCAGAGCGGGCGCGGCACGATGCGGGCGGTGCGCTGGTTCGCGGCCCACCAGTGGCTCGTCATCGTCGTGGCGGTGGCGCTCGCGCTCGTGGGCAACTCGACCCTCGGCGGTCCGTGGACGTTCCAGCCGGCCACCTTCTCGGAGGTCTCGATCCGCACGGCGGCGTGCACGCTGCTCGCGCTGGTGCTCCTTGTCGGCGTGACTGCCGGCGCCGACGACTCACCGCTCAACCGCTTCTTCTCGATGCGGTGGCTGGTCGCCACCGGACGCTGGTCCTACGGGATCTACCTGTGGCACATGCCCGCGATGTTGCTCCTCGCCGACGAGGTGTCGATCCAGCCCGGCTTCGCGGGGCTCGCGATCTGGCTCGCGATCCTGCTCGCCGTCGCGATCCCGCTCGGGGCCCTGACCTACCACTTCGTCGAGCGTCCGGCGATCGCCTGGAGCAAGAGCACCCCGCTCCACCTGCGCTGAGGGAGCAGGCCTGCGCCGGCCGGGCACAGGAGGTCGCGCGTCCGGCGCACCGCTCGTTCGGTCGAGCTCAGCAGCCCTCGTGGCGCCGTCCCGGCGGCGGCTGCGGCCACTCCCCCTCGGGTGTCGTGGCGACATAGAGCAGACCCGACGCCATCGACAGCATCGACCGGGAGACGAACCGGTCGAACCGGTCGATCGGCTTCGGGAAGAACGCGGGCACACCCTCGCGCCGGCGCACGGTGTAGCCGTAGCGCTCGAGGATCTCGGTCAGCGCCCGGAACGTGAAGACCTTGAGGTGGCCCTGCACCTGGTTGCCCTGGCCCAGGACCCGGTGACGGCGCCCGAGGGCCACCTCGCTGCTGGTCTCGGTCCCGAGGGGCTGCACGCCGAAGGGCACGAGGACGCGGTTGGCCCACGACACCATGTTGGGCGTGGACACGACGAGCGTTCCCCCGGGCACGAGGACACGACGGATCTCGCGAAGGAAGGCGTCGGGGTCGGGGACGTGCTCGATGATCTCGCCGGCGACGACGCAGTCGAAGCTGGCGTCGTCGAAGGGCAGCCGCTGGGTGACGTCGCCCCGGGCGTAGTCGAACCGCTCGCTCGCCACGTCGTCGTAGACGTCGACACCCGTGAGGCCGGTGAGCCCTGCGTCCGCGAGCCGGTCGAGCAGGAAGCCGCGACCGCAGCCGATGTCGAGCAGGCGCTCGGGCCGCAGCTCGGTGACGAGCTCGATGATGCGGGCCAGGCGTGGGTCGACCCGCGAGATGTAGGTGACGTTGCCCTGGTAGTACTCCTCGAAGCTCATGAGCGTCCTTCCCAGGAGGGTGAGCCGTAGGACGACGTCCATTCGGTCGGTGTGTGGTCGGTGGGTCCTTCGGTGCCGGAGCTCCCGCCCGTGTCCCCGGGGTCGTCCGGCCCGTCCCCCGCGTCCGGCCTCGCCTCGGGGTCGTCCGTGGAGGGGTCGGCGGGGTGCATCGCACTCGAGACGTAGCCCGCACCGACGAGGGTGAGCAGCGCGAGGCCCGTGGCCCCCAGAGCGAGCGTCTTGTCCCGGTCGGGAAGCTGTCCGCAGAGCTGCTTGGAGATCGTGTCGTGCGCAGGTGCGAGCGGTGTGCCGCAGCGGATCAGGGTGCCGTCGGCGCCCGAGGCCGCGACGGTCGCGAACATCGACGCGGCCGCGAGGGCGATGACCGGCACCGCCAACACCGACGCCACGGCGACGCCGCGCACCCACGGGCGTCGAAGCACTCGCGGGAGGGCGAGCTCGCTCAGCAGGAGCAGCACTCCCGCGGCGATCGCGAGCGCCACCGCCACGGTCTTCGCTCCCCCGACGAGGTCACGGCAGACGAAGTCGGCGAGCGGGTCGGTCGCCGGGGCCGCCGGCGACCCGCAGCCCACGGGAACGAGGTTCTGGCCCGGGGCGTTGACCGGAGTCACCCAGACGAGGATCGCGGAGCCCAGGAGCACTGCGGCGGCGAGCCGCAGGAGGCGCAGGACCCACACCGGGACGGTGTCGACGACGTTCATGCTGTGTCACTTTCCCCGGGACGGACCTCCACGCAGGCAGCGAGGAAGAGGACCCAGATGGCGAGGCCACCGATGTGGTGGGCGACCAGGTTGTCGTTGAGGCGGGAGGCGGGCGGGTACAGCGGGAGCGAGGAGCCGAGGAACCAGGCCACCGGCACCGCGACGAGGAGGACGACGGCGGCCGTCGCGAGGACGCGGCCTCCCGGCCGCACCACGCGCTCGCCGACGAGGAGGAGCAGGGCGACGACGGCAGCGACCCAGCCCACGGTCGCCCAGACCGCACCTGCGGCGAGGAGCCACAGCGGTGGCTCCCACCGTGCCCAGCGTGGACGTCGGGCAGCAGTCGTGCTCATGCCTCGTCCTTCCGCGGTCGGTCCGGCCACCGGGAGGCGCGCAGCGGCAGGGTGGCCCCTCGTGCGCCGAACAGGAGCACGAGGAGGCACGCGACCAGGGCGGCACCACTGACCAGCCAAGCGGCCAGCGCGGTGCGGGCGGGCGCGAACGACATGGAGATGACGTCGCCGGGGTCGGCGTTGACCCGCCACCCAGCCGCGTAGCCGTCGAGGACGAGGGGCGCACCGAGGTCCTTGCCACCGAGGTCGGCGGTCCAGCGCTCGTCGTAGGACTGGCCCGACGACACGAGGCACGGTGAGCAACCGGACGTCAGTCGGAGGTCCATCGACGCCGTGCCGTGACGCACGACCTCGAAGGTCGGCGCTGCGGCCTCGGGTGGGGGCGTGCCCGCGGAAGTGAGCCGGAGGTCGTCGAGCGCGAGCGTCGTGAGTCCCGAGAGCCGGTGGCGTCCCTCGTCGAGCGTCAGACCGGCGCCGCACGCCTCGAAGGGGACGGCCTTGCCGTCGAGGAGGTAGGCGAAGTTGGCGCGCAGGTCGGCCTCGAGCGGCTTGCCGTCGATCGTGCCCACCTCGACGCAGCCCGAGGGCGGGGTGACCGCCGTGGTCTTGCGTGGGAGGCCGATGTCGGTGACCCGGACGAAGCCGCTGCCGGTGCGCTCGGTGAGCAGGATGCGCACGCGGTGCGCGTCGACCGCCTCCGGGAGGGTGATCCGGCTCGTCCCCTGCCCGAGGGCGACCTCCGTGGGCTCACCGTCGTTGACCGACACGAGGGCCCTGGTGGCCCAGCTCGTGGAGTCCTGCGTGAACGTGAACGACGACAGCCGCCGCTCGGGGAAGTCCACCGAGATCCACTCGCCGACGACGGGCTCGTTGGGGACCCAGGCCGTGGCCTCGTCCGGGTCACCGCCGACGTCGTCGAGCGCCATCGAGGCACGGGCGTTGGGGTTGCTGAAGGCGCGCGAGCTCGACTGGGCGACGACGTCGTCGGTCTGGCCGGCGAGCTCGTCGATGGCTGCGTCGGAGACCCCGCCCGCGAGCCGGACCGTGCCGGTCGCCTCGAACCTGCGCTCGTCGGGGAGGGTGAACTCGCGCTCGAGAGCGGGCTCCTCGGTCGAGAGACCGTTCGCGTCGCCGACGCTGCGGCGCAGGACGACGTCGAGCGGGACCTCGTCGAGGTCGACGCCGGCCACCTTCGCAGCGGCCGCGAGGCGGCGAGGGAGCCTCGTGGGCAGGGCTGCGGCACGGTCGACGGTGACGCCCGGGACACTGATCTCGGAGAACCCCACAGGGCCCGCGCCCGGCCCGTCGACGCCGGTGACGGCGATCGTCAGGCTCGACACGGGGCGGTCGCTGATCTCGGTCGAGACGGGGAAGGTGTTCCAGGCCGTGAACGTCAGGTCCTTGACGATGGGGGCGCCGTCGACCACCGCGGTGACCCGCACGTCGGTGATGCCGGACAGCCCGCCCTGCATCGGGGCAAGGGTGATGAGCGGCATGGCCACCGGGGTGCGCGGCGTGATGACGACCTCGTTGCCCACGCCGGTGCCGAAGTTGCCGAACCGCCACCCGGTCGTCCGGTCCCCGTCGAACGCCTGCGTCACGTCACCGAAGGCGTGCGGGCCGAAGAGCAGCCCCTGCCCCCGCGTCTCGATGCGGGCGTTGCCCCGGATGACGGCGACCGTCTGGTCCGCCGCGGTGAACAGGGCGCGCGTGGCTGCCGGGTCGACCGTCGCGGGCAGCAACGGTCCTGCGATCGCGGGGTTGCTGTTGCTCCACTCGCGTCGCGGGTTGCCGTCGGTGAGGACCACCCGCGCCTCGTCCCGGAGGGCCTCGGCGAGCTGCGCGTCGTCGAGCGCGCCGGCGAGGAGCAGGCCCGGTCGGTCGTCGAGGAGTCCGGCGCTCTGCAGGCTCGGCAGCGCGGTGCCGGCGCCGTCGACCACCAGCGCCCCCGCGGCTGGGCGGATCGCCGCCGAGGTGCTCGGCACCGTCCCGGCCACCGACCTCACCATCGCCGGGGCCTGCGCCCCGTGCGCCACCGCGGCCGGGCCGTAGCCCTGCCCGAGGGTCAGCCCCGGGTCCGCCCTGAGCTGGTCCTCGACCCGCGCGCCGACCGAACCGATGCCCTTGACGTCGTAGCGTCCGACGACGTCGCCCGCGCCGATGTATGCCGCGAGCGCCGAGACCGCGCCCTGCGGCAGGGTGCCCTGGTGCAGGCGTCGGTCGACCTCGGCAAGGAGGTTCGCGGCATACACGCCCCCGGAGGGAGACGCGCTGCGGAAGGCGAACGGCTTGCGGAACAGCGACGGACCGATCTCGTCGGGTCCGCTGTAGCCCCACGAGTAGCCGGGCACGCCCGTCCCGGGGACCATGAGCACCCGGCTGTCCCCCGGGCGCTCGTTGACCGCGGCGGCTGCCTGCTTCCAGTACGTCGGGACGTCCATCCGCACCCAGAAGAGGTCTCCGCTCAGGGCCGGTGCCACGGCCCCGGCCACGAGCGCGACCGCGGTCCACCCGGCCACCCAACGGGAGGTGGCGGTGGTGAGGCGGGGCACGATGGCGGCGACGGCGAGGGCGACGAGGACGGCCATGCCGAGCTCGAGGACGGCGCCGGCCTTGTTGGTCGTCCGGAACGCGATGAGGCCCGGCACGTCGTCGATCGCCGCGCCGACCGCACGTCCCCACGCGCTCTTGCTGCCGTTGGGGAACGTCCCCACCATGACGAGGGCCCCGACGAGGATGCTCGTCGCACCGAAGAGCCGCGCAGGCGAGCGGGACAGCCGCACCGCGAGCCCCGCCAGGACGGGGGCGGCGAAGGTCAGCAGGATGACGACCGGGCCCAGGACGTAGGACAGGCGTCCGGGGTCGAACGGGCCGTCGGCGTCGGCGCCGTAGAGGGTCCACATCCCGAGGCCGCGCAGGACCTCCGGGAAGGAGTTGACGGTGTTGATCGCCGAGGTCGACTCGGTCGCCTCGGCGATGGCGGTGCCGACGCCGAGGGCGGAGACGGCGGGGACGAGCCAGTAGGCCGACAGCACGACGTAGACCAGGCCGGTGCGCAGGATGAGCCAGGCGACGGAGGTGAACCGGTGTCCTTCGACGAGGACCGCGTGGACGACGACGGGGACGACGACGACGAGCTGCATGAGCGGGACGATTCCCGCGTTGAGACCACTCATCGCCGCGAGGACGAGCGCACCGGCCGCAGCCCAGCGCCACGACGGCGCCCGGAACCCCCGGAGCCAGCAGACGACGAGCCACGGCAGCAGGGCGTAGGGAAGCAGCGTCGGGGTCGTCCCGCCGCCGATGAGCACGTAGGGGTTCGCGGCGTACGCCACGGCCGCGGCCACCCCCGCGACTGCGCGCCCGGACGACCCGGCCCGGTCGGCCACGAGCTCGCGCAGCACGAGGCGGGCGCCCCAGGCGGCGAGGACGAGCAGGGCGATGCGCCACAGCCGCATGATGACCCAGGCGGGGACCCCGACGACCTCGAAGAGCGAGAAGAGCGCGGCCACCGGGACGATGCCGGTGTTGTAGTTGGACGTCCCGAGGTTCGGGGTGTCGAGCCACGCGGAGGCGAAGCGGGCGGCGGTCTGCGAGGGCCTGAGGAAGATCTCGGGCTTGGTGTCGGGCGTGAGGATGCCGAAGTCGCTCGCGAGGACGACGACCACCAGCAGGACGGTGAGCCCGGCCAGCACGCGCGTCTCGGTCGACGCCGCGGCGATGCGTGACCGCACGTCGCGCGACCGTGTGCTGTTCACTTCACTCCATCGTCAGGGCTACCAGCGGGTACTAATGTAACTGCCGATGAAACTCGACGACCTGCGACGCAACTGGGACGGTCTCGGCAGGACCGACCCCCTCTGGGCCATCCTCGCCTACCCCGAGCGGCACCGCGGCGGCTGGGAGGGCCACGAGGACGACTTCTTCGCCACCGGGCGGCAGGCCGTCGACGAGGTCATGGCGATGCTCGGCCGCGTCGGTGCGACGCCGGCTGCGATGCATCGCGCGATGGACTTCGGTTGCGGCGCGGGCCGCCTCACGCAGGGTCTCGCCGGCCACTTCGAGCGCGCCGACGGCGTCGACATCGCCGCCTCCATGGTCGAGCTCGCCCGGCGTCACAACCGCGCCGGCGACCGCGTCGAGTACCACCTCAACGAGGCGTCCGACCTCGCGCTCTTCGACGACGACACCTTCGACTTCCTGCTGAGCATCATCGTGCTGCAGCACATCCCCAACGAGCTCAAGACCGGCTACCTCGAGGAGTTCGTCCGCGTCCTGCGCCCCGGTGGCGTCGCGGCGTTCACCGTCCCGAGCCACGGCGACTGGAGCATCGAGGGCATCGTGCGCCGGCTGCCGAACTCGTGGCAGAACGTCTACCGCCGCCGCCGCTACGGCTACGACGACGTCATGGAGTTCCACCCGCTCAAGCGGTCAAGGGTTGAGGCCGCCCTGCGCGCTGCCGGCGCCGAGGTCGTGCACGTCGAGCGCGAGCACATGGCCGGACCGCGCTACACGTCGTTCATGTACGTCGTGCGCAAGCCGGCCGCTCCAGCCACGGAGCTGTGAGCCAGGCGGCGCCCCTGCCCGCGGAGTCCCCCACCCCCGTGGTCGCACCGACGCGGCGCGGGGTGGGCGCCGGAGTGGTCGGAGCGGGCACCCTCGTCGCCAACGTCTTCGGGTACGCGCTCTTCCTCGTCCTCAACCGCGAGCTCGGTGCGGACGAGCTCGGGGCCGTCGCCTCGTTGCTCAACCTCGTCATCATCGCCGGCGTCGCCGCCCTCTCGACCCAGCTCGTCAGCGCGTGGCGGGTGGCCCTGCACCGCCCGGACGCCCACGCGACGGCCCTGCGCACCGGCGCCGTCGTCGGGGTCGTCGTCACGGCCGTCGTCGGACTCCTCACCCCGGCGATCGTGCCGCTGCTCCACCTCGACGGTCCGGCGCCCGTCCTCCTCGTCGCGGCCGCCATGGTCCCGACGTGCATCACCGCCGCCGTCCAGGGCACCCTCCAGGGCGCCGAGCGGTTCGTCGCCCTGGGGGTCGTCTACGCGCTCGCCTCGATGGCGCGCACCGCCGGCGGCGCCGTCGCCGCGTGGCTGGGCTGGGGCGTCACCGGCGTCATGGCGCTCACGGCCGTCGCCTCCTGGGCCATCGCCCTGGGCACGGTCCTGCTCGTCCGGGAGCACGTCGGTCGCACCCTCGACGCAGACGTCCCCACGCAGGCCCGTCGCGTCCTCGCGGGGATGGCCGGCACCTCTGCACTGCTCGTGGCCTCGACCATCGACACCCCGGTCGCGCGTCACGTCCTGTCCGGTGACAGCTCAGGCGCGTATGCCGTCCTCAGCCTCTTCGCGAAGGCTGCCTTCTGGGGGCCGGCCTTCCTCGTCACCGTGCTCTACCCGGGCATGTCCCGGGCCCGGGGCGCACGCCCCCTGCTCCTCGCGCTGGGTGGGACGGCCGCGATCGTCGCCATCGGGGTGACGCTCTCGGCGGTGCTGTCCACGCCGCTGGTCCGCGTGGTGGGCGGACCGGCCTACGGGCACCTCGCCGACCTCGTCCCCGTGTTCACCGCGCTCGGTGGCGCGTGGGCGCTCGCCCAGGTCCTCGTGTTCTGGGGAGCGGCCCGCGGGTGGCACGCCGTGGGCTACCTCGTCTGGACCGCTGTCGGGGCCGCGACGGTCGTCGTCGTCCTGTGGCGCCACGACACGCTCCGTGAGGTGGCGACGACGTTCCTCGCAGCCTCGCTCACCGTGGCCGTGGTCGGCACGCTCGTGAGCCTGCCGCGACCGACGGCCCGGCGCACGACGGGCTGAGTCAGGGCCCGTCGTCGTCCTCGGGTCCGAGGTCGACGCTCGGGCTGGCCGCGGCCCCGAGCACCACGCCGACGACGACCGCGAGCAGGAGGCCGTATGCCGGCCGCTGGGCGGACGGGACGAGGTCCCAGATCGCGACGGTCGTGAGGATGAGCAGCACGAGCCACACGAGTCCGGCGCTCATCGGGGCCGTTCCGGGCACCACCGTGTGGCGGCGCCAGGTGACGACGAGCGTGACGGCCACGAAGCCGAAGATCGCCGACGTGAGGAGCAGCCGCGGTCCGAACGCGCGGTCGTGGTCGTAGCGCCACATCGACGCCACCAGGCTCACCGCCAGCGTGAGCAGGCCGATCGAGGCGTTGACCAGTCGCGTGACCTTCATGGTCGCTCCGTCCGTCGGACGGCGTCGGCGGCTGCGAGAGTCACCGGTGCCGATGCCCGCAGACTACGACCGGGCGACCCGGCCGCACCCCCGAACGCGGATGTTGCCTGACAGCGCAGGCCGGCGTTGCCGGGCAGCGCAGGCCGGCCGCCGGCTCAGCGGCGCGCCTCCCGCCGGCGGCTCAGTGGGCCGCGTCGTGCCAGCTGTGCCCGAGGCCGACGCTGACGTCGAGAGGGACGTCCATCTCGATCGCGCGGCCCATCTCGTGCCGCACGAGGGCCTCGACGTCGTCGCGCTCGCCCTTGGCCACCTCGAGCACGAGCTCGTCGTGGACCTGGAGCAGCATGCGCGACTTCGCGCCGGACTCGCGCACGGCGTTGTCGACGCCCATCATCGCGAGCTTGATGATGTCGGCGGCCGAGCCCTGGATCGGGGCGTTGAGCGCCATCCGCTCGGCGCCCTCGCGCCGCTGTCGGTTGTCGCTCGTGAGGTCGGGCAGGTAGCGGCGCCGGCCGAGCATCGTCGCGGTGTAGCCGGTGGCCCGGGCCTCGTCCACGACCTCGCGGAGGTAGTCGCGCACCCCGCCGAACCGCGCGAAGTACTCGTCCATGAGGCCCTGCGCCTCGCCCGTCGAGATCGTCAGCTGCTTGGACAGGCCGAACGCGGACAGGCCGTAGGCGAGGCCGTAGCTCATCGCCTTGACCTTGCTGCGCATCTCGGCGGTGACGTCCTCGGGCTCGACGCCGAAGACCCGTGCGCCCACGAACCGGTGGAGGTCCTCCCCCGTCCGGAACGCCTCGATGAGGCCCTCGTCGCCGGAGAGGTGCGCCATGATCCGCATCTCGATCTGGCTGTAGTCGGCGCTCATGAGCGACTCGTAGCCGTCACCGACGACGAACACCTCGCGGATGCGGCGCCCCTCCTCGGTGCGGATCGGGACGTTCTGGAGGTTGGGGTCGGTCGAGCTGAGGCGACCGGTCGCTGCGATCGTCTGGATGTAGGTCGTGTGGATCCGCTGGTCCTCGGCCACCGACTTGATGAGCCCCTCGACGGTGATCCGGAGCCGGGTGGCGTCACGGTGACGCAGGAGCGCCTCGAGGAAGGGGTGCTCGGTCTTGGCGAAGAGGTCGGTCAGGGCGTCGGCGTCGGTGGTGTAGCCGGTCTTGGTGCGGCGGGTCTTGGGCAGCCCGAGCGTCTCGAAGAGCACGGTCTGCAGCTGCTTGGGCGAGCCGAGGTTGATCTGGTCGCCACCGATGGCGTCGTAGGCGTCGAGCTGGGCCTCGCGCACCTTGGCGGCGAAGTCGGCCTCGAGCGAGCTCAGGGCGTCGGTGTCGACGGCGATGCCGGTGCGCTCCATCGACGCGAGGATGTCGACGAGCGGCAGCTCGAGGTCGCGCAGCAGCTCGGTGCCACCGGTCGCCTCCAGCTGCTCGGCGAGCGGGACGGACAGGTCGAGGACGGCGCGCGCCCGCACCATGGCGTCCTGGCCGACGACGGCGTCGCCCTCGTCCACCGAGAGGTCGAGCATGCCCTGACCGCCCGCGGGCTCCTCGGCCTTGAGCTCGCGGCCGAGGTGGCGCACGACGAGGTCGGCGAGGTCGAAGCTGCGCTGGTCGGGCTTGACGAGGTAGGCCGCGAGCGCGGTGTCCATCGTGACCCCGCGCAACGGCATGCCCCGCGCCGCGAGCGCGTGCATCTGGCCCTTGGTGTCGTGCAGGATCTTGGGCCGCGTCGCGTCCCCGAGCCAGTCGGCGAGCGCACGCTCCCCCTCCTCGTCGAGCTCGGTGACGTCGATGTATGCCGCGGCGTCGCCTGCCGTGGCCAGACCGACCGCCGAGACGTCACCGGTCCCCCGGCCCCACACGCCGACAACGTGCACACCGGTCGGCGCGGAGGCCACGGCGTGCTCGTCGAGCCAGGCCTTGACGTCGCCCGAGGTGAGGACGGAGGCGTCGAGGTCGAAGCCGCCCTCGGCCTCGTCGGGTGCGGCGTCGAACGTCTCGAAGAGCCGCTCGCGCAGGACGCGGAACTCGAGGCCGTCGAAGACCTTGTGGACCTCCTCGCGGTCCCAGGTGGCGCGCTCGAGGTCGGCGATCGTCACGGGGAGGGTGAGGTCGCGGACGAGCTGGTTGAGCCTGCGGTTGCGCAGGACCCCGCTGAGGTGCTCGCGCAGCGACTCGCCCGCCTTGCCCTTGATCTCGTCGGCGTGGGCGACGACGCCGGTCAGGTCGCCGTAGAGCCCGAGCCACTTGGCCGCGGTCTTGGGGCCGACACCGGGCACGCCCGGGAGGTTGTCGCTCGTCTCGCCGACGAGCGCGGCGAGGTCGCTGTAGCGCTCGGGGGGCACGAGGTACTTCTCCTCGACGGCCTTGGGGTCCATGCGCCAGACGTCGGAGACGCCACGGACGGGATAGATGAGCGAGACCTTGTCGGTGACGAGCTGGAAGGCGTCGCGGTCGCCCGTGCAGATGACGACCTCCATGCCCTCGGCCTCGGCCATCGTCGTGAGCGTCGCGATGACGTCGTCGGCCTCGAACCCGTCGAGCTGGACGTGCTTGATGCGCAGGGCGTCGAGCACCTCACGCACGAGCGCGACCTGGCCCTGGAACTCGCTCGGCGTCGCCGAACGGGTCGCCTTGTAGTCGGAGTACTCCTCGGAGCGGAAGGTCTGGCGCGAGACGTCGAAGGCGACCGCGACGTGGGTGGGTGCCTCGTCCCGGAGCACGTTGATGAGCATCGACGTGAAGCCGTAGACGCCGTTGGTGTGCTGACCGGTGCTCGTCGAGAAGTTCTCCACCGGCAACGCGAAGAACGCGCGGTAGGCAAGGGAATGACCGTCGAGGAGGAGGAGGCGACTCACGCATGGCAGCCTATGGCCAGCCCCCGACAGCAGAGAAGGCGACCACCATGAGCAGCGCATCGCAGGACGTCATGCCCCTCGTCGAGCAGATGACGGCCCTCAACCCGAACTCCCTCATGCAGCGCATGGGCATCGAGGTCACCGAGGCCGCCCCGGAGCGGATCGTCGCGACGATGCCGGTCGAGGGCAACACCCAGCCCTACGGCCTGCTGCACGGCGGGGCGTCGGTCGTCCTCGCCGAGACGCTCGGGTCGATCGGGTCCGCGATCCACGCCGGACCGAACCGGATCGTCGTCGGCACCGACATCAACGCCACCCACCACCGCGCCGCGCGCAGCGGGCTCGTCACCGGGGTGGCGACGCCGGTCTCGCTCGGCAACACGCTCTGCTCGTGGGAGATCGTCGTCACCGACGAGGACGGCCGCCGCGTCTGTACGTCGCGGATCACCTGCCTCGTGCGTGAGGCACCCCCCGGCGCCAAGAACGACTGACTGGCGCTCAGCTGGCGCGGGTGGCGACGGCGCGCAGCGACCGGCGCCGCCGGATGAGCTGGTCGACGGCCGCGCCGACCCCACCCGTGGGTGCGAGCCGGCGACGCAGGGCGCTCGTGCCGACGACGCGACGCACGATGACCGACGAGAAGCCGAGCCGGGCGAAGAAGCGGTGCGCCTCACGGCTCTGCGTCGGGACGTTGCTCACGATGACGTCGGAGCCGGAGCGCTCGGCGAGCCCCACCACGGCGCACAGGAGCGAGCGGGCGACACCGTGCCGGCGGGCGGCCGGTTCGACGTAGAGCTGCTCGACGGCGATCTCGGGCTCGGGGCTGAGGCCGAACGGGTTCTCGGAGGTCATGACGTAGCCGACCGGCCGCCCGTCGATCCGGGCGACGTGCGCGAAGACGTCGGGACGGCTCATCGCGGCGGCGAACCGGCCGTCGTTGGCGAACCGGGAAGCCACCTCGACGGGGACCCCCGCGTCGACCTTGGCAGCCATCCAGAGCCCGACGAGGTCGTCGAGGTCGTCCTTGGGCACGGCGGAGACCTCGACCAGGTTGCGCACGATGGTGCCTCCTCGACCTCACAGCCCCCTGCGTGGTTGACATCTTGACATTACGGGTCGATCTCACCTCGCGGAAGCCCAACGCAAAAGATCTTGCGTCGATCCGTAGAGTTCCGGCCGTGGATCCCACCTTCCCCGGCCTCGGCACGGCCATCAACGTCGCCACCGTCGTCGTCGGCGCTCTCGCCGGGATGGCCATCGGTCACCGCTTCCCCGAGCGCACCCGCTCGGTCGTCACGGACTGCCTCGGGCTGACCACGCTCCTCATGGCCGGGCTGTCGGCGGTGAGCGTCACCGACGACGTCCTGTCCGACGCCACGGGCTCCGGAGCCCCCGTGCTCATCGTCCTGGGCTCGCTCCTCATCGGCTCGATCCTCGGGTCGCTGCTGCGCATCGGCGACCGGCTCGAGACGCTGGCCGGCACGATCGAGGGGTGGTTCGCCCGCCGCTCCCCCGCCCTCGCCGACACCGACGACCCGGCCCACGGCACCTCGGCCCGCGAGAAGTTCATCGAGGGCTGGCTCAGTGCCTCCCTGCTGTTCTGCGTCGGGCCGCTCACCATCCTCGGCTCGTTGTCCGACGGGCTCGGGCGCGGGATCGACCAGCTGCTCCTCAAGTCCGTGCTCGACGGGTTCGCGGCCCTCGCGTTCGCCTCGACGTTCGGCATCGGCGTGCTGCTCTCGGCCGTGTCGGTCGCCGTCGTCCAGGGCGCCCTCACGGTCGTCGGAGTGCTGCTGGGGTCGGTGCTGCCGGAGCCGCACATCCTCGCGCTCACCGCGACCGGCGGGCTCATGCTCGCCGGCATCGGCCTGCGCCTGCTCCGCATCAAGGACGTGCCCGTCGCCGACATGCTGCCGGCGCTCGTCGTCGCTCCCCTGCTGACCCAGCTCGTCATCGTCCTGAGGTGACGGACCTCCGTATGCCGGGCGGCCGGCATACGGACATCAGCGCCGCAGGCGCGTCAGGCCTTCTCCATCCCGGCGACGACGGCGTCCGAGACCTCTTTCATGCCCATGCGACGGTCCATCGCCGTCTTCTGGATCCAGCGGAAGGCCTCGGACTCGGTGATCTTGAGCTTGGCCATGAGCACACCCTTGGCGCGGTCGACGGCCTTGCGCGTCTCGAGGCGCTCACCGAGGTCGGCCACCTCGTTCTCGAGCGTCTTGAGCTCGCCCCAGCGGGACAGCGCGATGTCGATCGCGGGGACGACGTCGGTCGCCGTGAACGGCTTGACGATGTAGGCCATGACACCGGCGTCGCGGGCACGCTCGACGAGCTCGGTCTGGCTGAACGCGGTGAGCATGACGACGGGGCAGATCCGCTCCTTGCCGATCTGCTCCGCGGCGGAGATGCCGTCGAGGACGGGCATCTTGACGTCCATGATCACGAGGTCCGGGCGGAGCTCGGTGGCCATCTCGACGGCCTGCTCCCCGTTGCTCGCCTGGCCGACGACGTCGTAGCCGGCCTCCCCCAGCATCTCCGAGAGGTCGAGGCGGATGATCGCCTCGTCCTCGGCGACGAGGATGCGCTTGGCGGGTGCGGTGGTCTCGGGCGTCTCGGTCACGAGAGCAGCCTAGGGGACGAGCGGGTCAGGGGTGCCGAGGGCGGGACTTGAACCCGCACGCCCTTGCGGGCAAAGCATTTTGAGTGCTCCGTGTCTGCCATTCCACCACCCCGGCGGGCGTCGGCACATCCTACCGGCGGGTCCGCGGTGGTCCGGACGGCGCGTATCTCACGGGGTCGTCGAGACGTCCTCGTATGCCGGCGCCACCCTGTTCTTGGCGTCACCGATGCGGTGCACGCGCAGGGCGTTGGTCGAGCCGGGGATGCCGGGCGGCGAGCCGGCGACGATGACGACGAGGTCGCCCTCCTTGGCCTTGCCGCACCCGAGCAGCTCCTCGTCGACCTGCATGGCGAACTGGTCGGTGTGCCGGGCCGGTGCGGTGAGGAAGGTCTCGACGCCCCACGTGAGGGCGAGCTGGGACCGGGTCCACTGGAACGGCGTGAACGCGAGCATCGGGATGCGGGGGCGCACCCGGGCCAGGCGCCGCGAGGAGTCGCCGCTCACGGTGAAGGTGATGAGGTAGGTGCACCCGAGCAGCTCGCCGATCTCGGCGGCGGCCGCGGTCACGGCGCCACCCTTGGTCCGGGGCTTGGTGTCGAGGGGACGGATGCGCCCCAGGCCGTGCTCCTCGGTGTTCTCGATGATGCGGGCCATCGTGCTCACGGCCTCCATCGCGTGCGCCCCGACGCTCGTCTCACCCGAGAGCATGAGGGCGTCGGCACCGTCGAGCACGGCGTTGGCGGCGTCGGAGGCCTCGGCGCGGGTCGGGCGGCTGTTGGTGATCATCGACTCGAGCACCTGGGTCGCGACGATCACCGGCTTGGCGTTGCGGCGGCCGAGCTCGCACGCGCGCTTCTGCACCAGCGGCACCGTCTCGAGCGGCATCTCGACTCCGAGGTCCCCGCGGGCCACCATGAGGCCGTCGAACGCGCGCACGATCTCGTCGAGGTTGTCGACGGCCTGCGGCTTCTCGATCTTGGCGATGACGGGCAGGCGCACGCCCTTCTCGTCCATGATCCGGTGCACCGGCTCGATGTCGGCGGCGCTGCGCACGAACGAGAGGGCGATCATGTCGACCCGCTGGTCGAGCGCCCAGCGCAGGTCGTCCTCGTCCTTCTCGGACAGGGCCGGCACGCTCATCGCGGCGCCGGGGACGTTGATGCCCTTGTTGTTGCTCAGGACGCCACCCTCGACGACCTGGCAGACGATGTCGGTGTCGTCGGCCTCGAGGACGAGCAGGTTGAGCTTGCCGTCGTCGATGAGGATCGTGTCGCCGGGTGACACGTCGGACGGCAGGCCGGCGTACGTCGTCCCGACGACGTCCTTGGTGCCCTCAACCGCCCGGTTGGTGATCGTGAACCGGGCGCCCTGCTCGAGCATGACCGAGCCGTCCTTGAAGCGACCGGTGCGGATCTTGGGCCCCTGGAGGTCGGCGAGGATGCCGACCGCGTGCCCGGTCTCGTCGCTCGCCCGTCGGACGTCGAGGTAGACGCGGGCGTGGTCGGCGAGGTCGCCGTGGGAGAGGTTGAACCGGGCCACGTCCATCCCCGAACGGACGAGCTCGCGGAGCTGTTCGGGGCTGGACGTGGACGGACCCAGGGTGCAGACGATCTTGGCGCGGCGCATGGCCTGAAGCCTATCGAGGCAAACGTTTACGCGGTGATGCGGGTCACACCGTGAGAGGGCGGTCGGTGGGGTTGACCGGACGCGGCAGGCGCGAGGGCTTGCCGGACAGCCACGCGTCGACGTGGTGGGCCGCGGCCCGACCCTCGGCGATGGCCCAGACGATGAGCGACTGGCCGCGGCCGGCGTCGCCGGCGACGAAGACACCGGGCACGCTCGACATGTAGTCCGAGCCCCGACGGACGTTGGAGCGCTCGTCGAGCTCGACGCCCAGCTGGGCGACGAGGGACTCGGTCTGCGGCCCGAGGAACCCCATGGCGAGGAGCACGAGCTGTGCCGGGAGAACGCGCTCGGTTCCCTCGACGGTCTCGAAGCCGGTCTCGCCGCGTCGCACCTCGTGGATGCGCAGGCCGCTGACCCGCCCCTCGTCGTCGGACAGGATCTCCTGGGTGCTCACGGCATACAGGCGGTCACCGCCCTCCTCGTGCGCGGAGGCGACCCGGAACGTCATCGGGTAGGTCGGCCAGGGCTGTCCTGCGGCGCGCTCCTCCCCCGGCTGCGGCATGATCTCCAGGCTCGTGACCGAGCGCGCACCCTGTCGGTGCGAGGTGCCGATGCAGTCCGCGCCGGTGTCACCGCCACCGATGACGATGACGTCCTTGCCCTCGGCCGTGACCTGGCCGTCGACGCTCTCGCCGATGGCGACCCGGTTGGCCGGCGGCAGGAAGTCCATCGCCTGCATGACCCCGTCGACCCGGCGGCCCGGGACCTCGAGGTCGCGCGGGACGGTCGCGCCCATGGCGATGACGACGGCGTCGTAGCGGGCCCTGAGCTGCTCCCAGGTGACGTCGTTGCCGACGTCGACCGAGCTGCGGAAGCGCGTGCCCTCGGACTGCATCTGTTGGAGACGGCGGTCGAGAACCGACTTCTCCATCTTGAACTCGGGGATGCCGTAGCGCAGCAGGCCACCGGGGCGGTCGGCGCGCTCGTAGACCGCGACGGTGTGACCGGCGCGGGTCAGCTGCTGCGCGGCCGCCAGTCCGGCAGGACCCGAGCCGACGACGGCGACGGTCTTGCCCGAGAGGCGCTCCGGCGGGCGGGGCGAGACCCCGCCGTCGGCGAAGGCCTTCTCGATCGTCGTCACCTCGACCTGCTTGATCGTCACCGCGGGCTGGTTGATGCCGAGCACGCAGGCGGTCTCGCAGGGCGCCGGGCAGAGCCGGCCGGTGAACTCCGGGAAGTTGTTGGTGGCGTGCAGCCGCTCGATCGCCGAGCGCCAGTCGCCCTTCCACGCGAGGTCGTTCCACTCGGGGATGAGGTTGCCGAGCGGACAGCCGCTGTGGCAGAACGGGATCCCGCAGTCCATGCAGCGGCCGGCCTGGCGCTGGAGCTGCCCGAGCTCCTGCTCCTCGTAGACCTCGCGCCAGTCCCTGATGCGGACCGGCACGGGACGGCGGGCGGGGAGCTCGCGCTCACGGGTCTTGAGAAAGCCTTGGGGGTCAGCCACGGGATGCCTCCATGATGCGGTCCCAGACCTCGGTGCCGTCGAGGTCGAGGCCCTCGGCCTCGGCTGCGGCACGCACGTCGAGGACACGCTGGTAGTCGCGGGGAAGGATGAGCGAGAAGCGGTCTCGGGCCGCCTCCCAGCTCTCGAGGAGCCGGGCGGCAACGGGCGAGCCGGTGAGCTCGCGGTGACGCTCGAGCAGGTCACGGACCACCTCGACGTCGCCGTCACGCAGGCCCGAGACGTCCACGAGGTCGCGGTTGACGCGCGACTCGTCGAGGTCGAGGACGTAGGCCACGCCGCCGGACATGCCGGCCGCGACGTTGCGCCCGGTGGAGCCGAGGACGAGGACGGTGCCGCCGGTCATGTACTCGAGGCCGTGGTCGCCCACCCCCTCGACGACGGCGGTGATGCCGGAGTTGCGGACGCAGAAGCGCTCGCCGACCCGGCCGCGCAGGAAGATCTCTCCCGACGTCGCGCCGTAGCCGATGACGTTGCCGGCGATGACGTTGTCCTCGGCCGTGAGCGGTGCCGACGGGTCGGGGGCGACGACGATGCGCCCACCCGACAGGCCCTTGCCGACGTAGTCGTTCGCGTCACCGACGAGGCGCAGGGTCACGCCCTTGGGGACGAACGCACCGAAGCTCTGCCCGGCGGAGCCGCGCAGGGTGAGGTCGATCGTGCCGTCGGGCAGCCCGGACGCATGCACCCGGGTGACCTCGTGGCCGAGCATCGTGCCGACCGTGCGGTTGACGTTGCGGATCGTGAACTCACCGGTGACGGGCGTGCCGTCGTCGATGGCCTCGCGGGCCACGGCGATGAGCTGGTGGTCCAGGGCCTTCTCGAGACCGTGGTCCTGCCCGACCGTGTGGCGCTTGCCGGAGCCGTCGGGGCTCTCGACCTCGGCGAGGATCGGCGCGAGGTCGAGACCCGACGCCTTCCAGTGCTCGATGGCCCTGCTCGTGTCGAGGGCGGTGATCTGGCCGATCGCCTCCTCGATGCTGCGGAAGCCCAGCGACGCGAGGTGCTCGCGCACCTCCTCGGCGATGTACTCGAAGAAGGTCTCGACGAACTCCGGCTTGCCGGAGTAGCGCGAGCGCAGCTCGGGGTTCTGGGTGGCGATGCCGACCGGACAGGTGTCGAGGTGGCAGACGCGCATGAGGATGCAGCCGCTCACGACGAGGGGCGCGGTGGCGAAGCCGAACTCCTCGGCGCCGAGCAGCGCGGCGATGACGACGTCGCGGCCGGTCTTGATCTGGCCGTCGACCTGCACGACGATCCGGTCGCGCAGCCCGTTGAGCACGAGCGTCTGCTGGGTCTCGGCGAGGCCGAGCTCCCAGGGACCGCCGGCGTGCTTGAGCGAGGTGAGCGGCGAGGCGCCGGTGCCACCGTCGTGGCCCGAGATGAGGACCACGTCGGCGTGCGCCTTGGAGACGCCCGCAGCGACCGTGCCGACCCCGACCTCGGAGACCAGCTTGACGTGGATCCGGGCCGACGGGTTGGCGTTCTTGAGGTCGTGGATGAGCTGGGCGAGGTCCTCGATCGAGTAGATGTCGTGGTGCGGCGGCGGGCTGATGAGACCGACACCGGGCGTGCTGTGCCGGGTCCGGGCCACCCACGGGTAGACCTTGGGACCGGGCAGCTGGCCGCCCTCGCCGGGCTTGGCGCCCTGCGCCATCTTGATCTGGATGTCGTCGGCGTTCGTGAGGTAGACCGAGGTGACACCGAAGCGACCCGAGGCCACCTGCTTGATCGCCGAGCGGCGCTCGGGGTCGAGCAGCCGGTCGAGGTCCTCGCCTCCCTCGCCGGTGTTGGAGCGGCCACCCAGGCGGTTCATCGCGACCGCGAGGGTCTCGTGCGCCTCCTGGCTGATCGAGCCGTAGCTCATCGCGCCGGTGTTGAAGCGCTTGACGATCTCGCTCACCGGCTCGACCTCGTCGACCGGGATGGGCTCGCGCCCGGCGCTGCCACCGAGCTCGAAGAGCCCGCGGAGCGTCATGAGGCGCTCGGCCTGGTTGTCGATCCGCTCGGTGTACTGCTTGAAGATGTCGTAGCGGCGCTCACGGGTGGCGTGCTGGAGCCGGAAGACGGTGTCGGGGTCGAAGAGGTGCGGCTCGCCCTCGCGGCGCCACTGGTACTCGCCGCCGACGCGGAGCTTGAGGTGCGACAGGATCACGCCGTCGGTCGGGTACGCCGAGTCGTGGCGGGCCGCGGTCTCGGCCGCGATGACGTCGAGGCCGATGCCGCCGAGCTGCGAGACGGTGCCGGTGAAGTACTGGTCGACGAGCTCCTGCGAGAGGCCGAGGGCCTCGAAGACCTGGGCGCCGCGGTAGGACGCCACGGTCGAGATGCCCATCTTGGACATCACCTTGAGGATGCCCTTGCCGAGCGCCTTGATGAGGTTCCGGACGGCCTCCTCCGCGGTGACGCCGGTGATGGCGCCCGTGCGGACCATGTCCTCGACGGTCTCCATGGCGAGGTAGGGGTTGATCGCGGCCGCGCCGTAGCCCACGAGCAGGGCGACGTGGTGGACCTCGCGCACGTCACCCGCCTCGACGAGCAGACCGACCATGTTGCGGGTCTTCTCGCGGATGAGGTGGTGGTGGACGGTCGAGGTGAGCAGCAGCGACGGGATCGGCGCGTGGTCACGGTCGGAGTCGCGGTCGGACAGCACGACGAAGCGCGCGCCCCGGGCGATCGCCTCGCTCACCTCGGCGCAGATGGCGTCGAGCTGGGCGCGCAGGGCCGGCTCGCCCTCGTCGACGAGGTAGGTGCCGCGGACGACGTGGGTGGCGTAGCCGGGCAGGTCGCCATCGGCGTTGATGTGGACGATCTTGGCGAGCTGATCGTTGTCGATCACCGGGAACGGCAGCACGACCTGGCGCGCGTGGACCGGCGAGGCCTCGAGCATGTTGCCCTCGGGGCCGATGACCGTGCCGAGCGAGGTGACGAGCTCCTCGCGGATGGCGTCGAGCGGTGGGTTGGTCACCTGCGCGAACAGCTGGGTGAAGTAGTCGAAGAGGAGCCGCGGCTTGTCGGAGAGGACGGCCACCGGCGAGTCGGTGCCCATCGAGCCCAGGGCCTCGCCGCCCGTGCGCGCCATCGGCGCGAGCAGGATCTTGAGCTCCTCCTCGGTGTAGCCGAAGGTGCGCTGGCGACGTGCGACCGAGGCCGCGGTGTGGATGATGTGCTCGCGCTCGGGCAGCTCGTCGAGGGTGAGCAGACCGGCGTGCAGCCACTCCTCGTAGGGACGCTCGGCGGCGAGCTCGGACTTGACCTCGTCGTCGCTGACGATCCGGCCGGCCGCGGTGTCGATGAGGAACATCCGTCCCGGCTGGAGCCGGCCGCGCTTGACGACCTTGTCAGCGGGCAGCTCGAGGACGCCGGACTCGGAGGCGAGGACGACGAGGCCGTCCTCGGTCACCCAGTAGCGACCGGGGCGCAGGCCGTTGCGGTCGAGGACCGCGCCGATGAGCGTGCCGTCGGTGAAGGCCACGCACGCCGGGCCGTCCCACGGCTCCATGAACGTCGAGTGGAACTCGTAGAAGGCGCGCCGGGCCGGGTCCATCTCGGCGTGGTTCTCCCACGCCTCCGGGATCATCATGAGCACGGCGTGCGGGAGCGAGCGGCCACCGAGGTGGATGAGCTCGAGGACCTCGTCGAAGCTCGCGGAGTCCGACGCGTCCGGGGTGCAGACCGGGAAGAGCCGGTCGAGGTCGCCCTTGAACACGTCGGAGACGAGCTGGCTCTCGCGGGCGCGCATCCAGTTGCGGTTGCCCTTGACGGTGTTGATCTCACCGTTGTGGGCCATGAGCCGGTAGGGGTGCGCGAGCGGCCAGCTCGGGAAGGTGTTGGTCGAGAAGCGCGAGTGGACCAGCGCCAGCTCGGTCGTCAGGCGCTCGTCGGACAGGTCGGGGAAGAACGGCTCCAGCTGGCCCGTCGTGAGCATGCCCTTGTAGACGATGGTCCGCGCCGACAGCGACGGGAAGTAGACCTCGACCTCGCGCTCGGCGCGCTTGCGCAGGCAGAAGGCGAGCCGGTCGAGCTCGATGTCGCGCACCGCGCGGTCGGGAGCGGCGACGAAGAGCTGGCGGAAGAACGGCATACAGGCTCGTGCCATCTCTCCCACGAGCTCGGGGGTCGCCGGCACGTCACGCCACGCGAGGACCTCGAGGCCCTCCTCGGTCGCGATCTGGGCGATCCGCGCCTCGGCCTCGGCACGCTCGTCGGCGTCGAGGGGCAGGTAGGCCATGCCGGCGGCGTAGGCGCCGGCCTCGGGCAGGTCGACGTCGAGCACCGCGCGGAAGAAGGCGTCCGGGACCTGGAGCAGGATGCCGGCGCCGTCGCCGACGAGCGGGTCGGCGCCCGTGGCGCCGCGGTGGTCGAGGTTGCGCAGCGCCGTCAGGGCGTGCTCGACGATGTCGTGGCCGGGCGTGCCCCGCATCGTGGCGACCATGGCCACACCGCAGGCGTCGTGCTCGTGGGCTCGCCGGTACAGACCGGTGTCGGCCGGGTGGGCGGAGAAGCGCGTCGGGGACACGTCGGGTCACCGTCCTCAGGGAGTCGGGGGCTCGAAACACGGGGTGTCCGGGCACTGGAGGTCATCGGACGCGGACAGCGGTGGCCACGTGAGACGGATGCTAGCCCACATGCGTCTTGAACTGCGAGCGGCAAATCTCACATCGTGGATGTCTCCGGCTCGACCTCCCGGGCCCTGCGACCGCGCCGACCCGTGGAGACGAAGACTGCCACCCCGAGAAGGAAGACGACGATGCTGGTCCAGACGTTGAGCCGCTGGCCGAGGATGAGCTCGGCCTCGTCGGTGCGCATCTTCTCGATGAGGATCCGGCCGACCGGGTACCCCGCGATGTAGAGGCCGAAGAGCTGGCCGCGCGCGAGCGACCACCGGCGGTCCACGAACAGGAGCACCGCCGCGAGGAGCATCACCCAGAGGAACTCGTAGAGGAAGGTCGGGTGGAAGGTGCCGAGGACCACGGGGTCGCCGGAGGCGTCCCGCACCGCGCGACCGGCGCCGTTGTCCCACTCGTGGATCGTCAGCCCCCACGGCAGGTCCGTGCGCCCGCCGTAGAGCTCGTTGTTGAACCAGTTGCCCCAGCGGCCGATGCCCTGGGCGATGGCGACGCCGGGGGCTGCCGCGTCGGCGAAGTCGAGGAACCGCACCCCGACCCGGCGACAGCCCACCCAGGCCCCGAGGGCGCCGAGGGCGACGGCGCCCCAGATGCCGAGCCCGCCCTCCCAGATCTTGAACGCGTCGAGCGGGTGCCCACCCTCGCCCCAGTAGGGGTCGGGCGTCGTGATGACGTGGTAGAGCCGTCCGCCGATGATGCCGGCCACGACGGCGTATGCCGCGACGTCCATGACCTGTCCCGGCTCACCTCCTCGGGTGCGCATCCGGCGCTCGGTCAGCCAGACCGCCACGACGATGCCGAGCAGGATGCAGAGGGCGTAGCCGCGGATCGGCAGCGGTCCGAGGTGGAGCACGCCCGCGGTGGGGCTCGGGATGGTGGCGGGGATCACTTGGTCGCAGCCTCGATCGCGGCGGTCAGGGCGGCGGGGTCCGGCACGGCGTTGAAGTCGAGCTTCGTGCCGGCGAGGACCACGGTCGGCGTCGCGTTGATGCCGGCCTTGCCCGAGGCCTCCTCGGTGGACTCGACGTATGCCGTGTACTTCCTGTCGTCGACGCAGGCCTGCCACGTGTCGAGCGCGCTCCCGGAGATCCCGGCGCGCTCGGCGAAGCCCTTGACCTGGGCCGTGGACCAGCCCGCGCCCTCCTGGGCCGGCATGTTGGCGTAGACCGCGTCGTGGAACGGCTGGAACCTGCCGGCGTCGGCGGCGCACATGGCGGCGTTGCCCATGGCGAGCGAGTGCGTGGTGCCGAGGTTGGCGTCGAGGAACGTCTTGAGGTGGTACACGAGCTTGATCTTGCCCTGCTTCGCCAGGTCGACGACGGTGGCACCCATGACGTGCTCGAACTGGGCGCACGAGGGGCACTGGAAGTCCTCGTAGACGTCGAGCGTCGGGGCTCCCGGCACGAGCGTCGCGTCCGCGTTGGCCACGAAGCCCTGCCCCATCCCTGCCGCGCCGGCGGGCACGGCGGTGCTCGTGCCGACCCGGTCGGACTTGTTGCGCTCGGCGACGACGACGCCACCGACGACGGCGATGATCGCGACGATCGCGACGACCGCCCCCACGACGATCCGGTTCGCTCCCCCACCGCCGTCCCTGCGGACCGCGTCGATCTTCGCCTGTCGTGCGCTGCGCGGTGCGGGCTTCTGGGCCATGGTGCTCGTTCTCCTGGTGGGGCGTATGGGGAGGTGCGGTCAGGCGGCGCGGAAGAGCGCGCGGTCGAGGGAGAGCAGGGAGGAGGGCCGCCGGGCGAGCCACAGGCCGCAGGCCAGCATGCCGAGGTCCTCGAGGATGCGCGGCAGGTACGACGTCTCGCCGGCGGCGACCGTCCCACCGCCGCCGAAGCAGCCGCAGTCGATGGTGAGGCCGCGGGCCCACGCCTGGGAGATGCCGGCGACGAAGACGACGAGCAGCAGCGACGTCAGGACGGCCGCGGTGCGGGTGAACAGCCCGAGGACGAGCAGCAGGCCGAGGACGATCTCGATGGTCGGGAGGGCGTAACCGACGAGGGCGGCGAGGTCGTGCGGCAGGACCTGGTAGGCCTGCGTGGCCTTGGCCGATGCCTCGGGAGTGGTGACCTTGAGGCCACCTGCGACGAGGAACACTGTGCCGAGGACGAGGCGGGCGATCGACCCGGTTCCGTCGCCGACACGCGTGCTCACCGTGCTCCTTCCCTCACTCCCCTGGCCAGGTCGGCCGTCAACTCCCGCAACGCGTCGAGCCGGGCTTCGAGTTCCCCGTCGCCCGAGAGGGTGCGGACGAACGCGGTGCCGACGATGACACCGTCGGCGTACTGGGCCAGCTCGGCGGCCTGGTCGCCGTTCGAGACGCCCAGACCGACGCAGACGGGCAGGTCGGTGACGGCTCGGGTCCGCTCGACGAGATCGCGGGCCGAGGACCCGACGCTGGAGCGCTCCCCGGTGACCCCCATCGTCGAGGCGGCGTAGACGAAGCCACGGCAGGCGTCGGTGACCCGGGAGAGCCGCTCGGGCGTCGAGCTCGGCGCCACGAGGAAGACCCGGTCGAGACCCTCGCGCTCGCTGGCCGCGATCCACTCGGCCGCCTCGTCGGGGATGAGGTCCGGGGTGATGAGCCCGGCGCCACCAGCGGCGGCGAGCTCGGCGGCATACCGGTCGACACCGCGCCGCAGGATGAGGTTCCAGTAGCTCATGACGAGCGCAGGGGCCCCCGCGTCCCGGATCGCCCGCGTGGCGCGGAAGCCGTCGACGACGTGCGTGCCACCGGCGAGAGCGGTCTCGGCGGCGTGCTGGATGACGGGGCCGTCCATGAGCGGGTCGGAGTAGGGCAGCCCGACCTCGACGATGTCGACGCCGGACTCGACCATGGCGACCATCGCGCGGATGGAGCCCTCGACGTCGGGGAAGCCGACGGGCAGGTAGCCGATGAGGGCGGCGCGACCCTCGGCCCGGCAGCGGGCGAGGACGTCGGAGACGCCGAGGTCCGCGCTCACAGCTGGGCCCGCCCGTCGCCGGTGGCACCCGGGTCCTCGGACTCGCCGGACGGGACGACGTCCTCGCCCTCGTCGACGAGGCCGAACCACTCGGCGGCCGTGTGCATGTCCTTGTCGCCACGCCCCGAGAGGTTGACGAGGATGATCCCGTCGGGCCCGAGCTCGCGGCCGAGGACGAGGGCGCCGGCCAGCGCGTGGGCCGACTCGATCGCCGGGATGATGCCCTCGGTGCGGCAGAGCAGGGCGAAGGCCTCCATGGCCTCGTCGTCGGTGGCGTAGACGTACTCGGCGCGTCCCGAGTCACGCAGGAAGGAGTGCTCGGGACCGACGCTCGGGTAGTCGAGGCCCGCGGAGACCGAGTGCGACTCCATGGTCTGGCCGTCCTCGTCCTGCATGAGGTAGCTCATGGCGCCGTGGAGCACACCGGGGACGGCACTGGCGAAGCGGGCCGCATGACGGCCCTCGAGACCCTCGCCCCCGGCCTCGACGCCGAGGAGGCGCACGCCCTCGTCCTCGATAAAGCGGTGGAAGATGCCCATCGCGTTCGACCCGCCGCCGACGCACGCCACGACGGCGTCGGGGAGGCGTCCGGTGAGCTCGAGGACCTGCTCGCGCGCCTCGACACCGATGATCCGGTGGAAGTCGCGGACCATCTCGGGGAACGGGTGCGGGCCCGTCACGGTGCCGATGAGGTAGTGGGTGTCCTCGACGTTGGTCACCCAGTCGCGCAGGGCCTCGTTGATGGCGTCCTTGAGGGTGGCGCTGCCGTGCTCGACGGCCACGACCTCGGCGCCGAGCATCCGCATGCGGGCGACGTTGAGCGCCTGGCGCTCGGTGTCGACCTTGCCCATGTAGACGCGGCACGACAGGCCCATGAGGGCCGCGGCGGTGGCGGTGGCCACGCCGTGCTGGCCGGCGCCGGTCTCGGCGATGACGCGGGTCTTGCCCATGCGCTTGGTGAGCAGCGCCTGGGCGATGACGTTGTTGATCTTGTGCGAGCCCGTGTGGTTGAGGTCCTCGCGCTTGAGGATGACCCGCGCACCGCCTGCGTGCGCCGCGAAGCGCGGCACCTCGGTGATGATGCTCGGTCGACCGGTGTAGGTGCGGTGCAGGTGCTCGAGCTCCGCGAGGAACGTCGGGTCCTGCATCGCGGTGGTCCGCGCCTCGTCGAGCTGCTCGAGCGCTGGGACGAGGGCCTCGGGGACGTAGCGGCCACCGAAGGCGCCGAACCGGCCCGCGGTCATGACGCTGCTCCTGCGGCGACGATCTCGCGCACGGCGGCAGCCGGGTCGGCGCCGCTCACGAGGGCCTCGCCGACGAGGACCGCGTCGGCGCCCTGGACGGCATACAGGGCTGCGTCGGCGGCACCGGAGACGCCGGACTCGGCGACCTTGACGACACCGGGCGGGATGAGCGGGACGAGCCGCGAGAAGGTGTCGCGGTGGACCTCGAGGGTCTTGAGGTTGCGCGCGTTGACCCCGATGACGGAGGCGCCGGCGTCGACCGCACGCTGGGTCTCGGCCTCGTCGTGCACCTCGACGAGCGCGGTCATGCCGAGGTCGTGGGCGAGGGCGTGCATGCGCGCGAGCTCGGCGTCGGTGAGAGAGGCGACGATGAGCAGGATGATGTCCGCCCCGTGCGCCCGCGCCTCCCACAGCTGGTAGTCGGTGACCATGAAGTCCTTGCGCAGGACCGGGACGGAGACGACCGAGCGCACGCTGTCGAGGTCCGCGAGGCTCCCGTGGAAGCGACGCTGCTCGGTGAGGACGCTGATCGCGGTCGCCCCGGCGTCGGCGTAGGTCGACGCCAGCGAGGCCGGGTCGGCGATCTCGGCGAGGTGGCCCTTGCTCGGGCTCGCCCGCTTGACCTCGGCGATGAGCGACAGACCCGGCGCGCGCAGGTGCTGCTCGGCGTCGATGGCTGCAGGGACGTCGGCGACGCGACGCTCGAGGTCGGACTGGCTGACCTGCTCGGTGCGGACGGCGAGGTCCTCGCGCACACCGGCGACGATGGCGTCGAGCACGGTGCTCATGTGTGCCGGCTCAGGAGATGTTGGTGTCGGCGCGCGCGACGGCGCCGTTGACGCCGTGGCCCGCGAGCGCCAGCACCTTGCCGGCGACGAGGCCGACCACGATGACGACGACCCCGAGGACGCTGACGAGGAGGCTCCACATGACGATGCCGACGCAGACCACGGCCGAGCCGAGAAGCGTCACCCCGACCATGACCCAGGCAGCCAGGCTGTTGCCGTGGTGGTCGTCGTCGTGGGATTCAGCCATGGGTGCCTCCGTCGGAAGTGGTGCGGTCGGGCGCCATTCTGTCACTCTCGCGCCGCGGGACCGACATCGGTCGGGTCCTCCCCGGCACTGAGCTGGTCCCAGTGGCTCTCGGGCGCGCCTCCCGGCGCCTCGTAGCGCGAGGACAGCCCGGGAGCCATCCGCCGGGCCCGTGCCAGACCCAGCAGGGCGAGCCCCGCGAGCACGAACCCCGCCGCGGCGGCCCACGGCCAGGCGTTGGCCGAGGCGTGGGTCTCGAGGGACCCCGTCCGGCCGGCTGCGGCCGCGGCGATCGGCCCGAGGGAGCCGTCGGGGTCGAGCAGGACGCGGGCGACCATCGCGACACCACCGAGGGCCGACAGCCCGGTGAGCACGAGCGCGACGACGCGAGCGCGCGGCCCGGCGGTGGCCGAGGCGACGGCGCCGGCGACGACGACGAGCGCGAGGGCCACGACGCCGCCGGCGACCTCCGACCCCGAGGCGGACACCGAGGACCGGCCGAGGACGACGTCGTCGACGGAGCCGGTGAGCCACGTGCGCGACGCCGTGACGATGACGAGGAGCGCGCCGAGGACGACGAGCAGGATGAGGACGCCGCGACGGCGGAGCAGGCTCACGGGACCTTCCTCAGGGCCGAGGCGGTCGCGACCGCGCGCAGGGCGGCCGTCGCCTTGGCGACGCACTCGTCGTGCTCGGTCCGCGGCACGGAGTCGGCGACGATCCCGGCGCCCGCCTGGACGTGGGCGGTGCCGTCGTCGAGCAGCGCGGTGCGGATGGCGATGGCCATGTCGAGGTCGCCGTGGAAGTCGAGGTAGCCCACGACGCCTCCGTAGACCCCGCGCCGCGAGGGCTCGTAGCCCTCGATGAGCGAGAGCGCCCGGGGCTTGGGCGCACCTGAGAGCGTGCCCGCGGGGAAGGTCGACACGAGCACGTCGTAGGCCCGCACGCCGTCGCGCAGCTCCCCCACGACCGTGGACTCGAGGTGCATGACGTGGCTGTAGCGGCGCACGTCCATGAACTCGACGACGTCGACGGTGCCCGGCCGGCACACGCGGCCCAGGTCGTTGCGACCGAGGTCGACGAGCATGACGTGCTCGGAGCGCTCCTTGGGGTCGGCGAGCAGGTCCTCGGCGAGGCGCACGTCGTCCTCGGGCGACTTGCCGCGCGGCCGCGACCCGGCGATGGGGTGCGTGATGGCCTGTGTGCCGGTCACCTTGACGAGCGCCTCCGGCGAGCTGCCGACGACGTCGTATGCCGTCCCGTCCGGTCGCGTGAACCGGAACAGGTACATGTAGGGGCTGGGGTTGCCTGCCCGCAGCGCGCGGTAGACGTCGAGCGCGTCGGCGGGGCAGGGCATCGAGAACCGTTGCGAGAGGACGACCTGGAACACCTCGCCGGCGCGGATGTCCTCCTTGGCGCTCTCGACCATGGCTTCGTACTCGTCGCGCGTGAGGTTGGCGCTCACGCCCTCGAGAGCCTGGTCGACGGCCCGGCCGTCGACCACGGACACCGTGCTCTCGGCGCCGGCGGCGAGGTCGTGCGTCATCGCGTCGAGCCGGGCGACGGCGTCGGTCCACGCGTCCTGGACACGCTCGTCGGTGGCGTCGTAGTTCACGGCGTTGGCGATGAGGAGCACCGAGCCGTCGGCGTGGTCGAGCACCGCGAGGTCGGTCGCGAGCATCATCGCGACCTCGGGCAGGTGCAGCACGTCCGGTGTCGTCGACGGGACCTTCTCCCAGCGGCGCACGGCGTCGTACGAGATCATCCCGACCATGCCGCCGGTGAGCGGCGGGAGCCCGGGGATGGGGTCCGTCGCGAGCGCGGCCACGGTGTCGCGCAGGGCGTCGGTGGCCAGACCGGTCGCGGGCGCCCCGACGGGCGGCTCCCCGATCCAGTGGACCTCGCCGTCCTTCTCGGTGAGCGTGGCCCGGCTGGCCGCCCCGATGATCGAGTAGCGGCTCCACACGCCGCCGTGCTCGGCGGACTCCAGGAGGAAGGTGCCCGGCCGGTTCTGGGCCAGCTTGCGGTAGAGCCCGACCGGCGTCTCGGCGTCGGCCATGAGCCGGCGCACCACAGGGATGACACGGCGTCCCTCGGCGAGCACCGAGAAGAGGGGCAGGGAGGGCCAGGTCGTCCCGAAGGACAGGTCGGGGGTCGGCTGCGGCTGCGGTTGTGGCTGTGGGGTCACGGGGCCGGCTCCCCCACGACGACCTCGAGCGCTCCGGCGTCGAAGCAGGTCCGGTCGCCGGTGTGGCAGGCGGCGCCCACCTGCTCGACACGGACGAGCAGGGCGTCGCCGTCGCAGTCGAGGGCCACGGACCTGACGTACTGCGCGTGGCCGGAGGTGTCGCCCTTGCGCCAGTACTCCTGGCGGCTGCGCGACCAGAAGGTCACCCGCCCCTCGGTGAGGGTGCGGCGCAGCGCCTCGGAGTCCATCCAGCCGAGCATGAGGACCTCGCCGGTGTCGTGCTGCTGGACGATGGCGGCGACGAGGCCGGAGTCGTCGAAGCGGAGGCGGCTGGAGACGGTGGGGTCGAGGTCGGGCACGACCGCCATTGTGCCGTCCGGGCCCGGAGGCGCGAGGATGGGCCCATGACCGACAGCCCCGGAACCCTCGCCCGCAGGGAGCGCCTCGACCTCTGCGAGACCTTCGAGGCCGTCGGCCCCGACGCCCCGACCCTCTGCATGCCGTGGACCTCCCGTGACCTCGCGGCGCACCTCGTCGTCCGCGAGGGACGGCCCGACGTCGCGTCGGGCATCTGGATCCCGTTCCTCAAGGACCGCACCGAGCGCGAGCAGGCCAGGATCGCCGCCCAGCCGTGGCCGGACCTCGTGGAGGCCGTGCGCTCGGGCCCGCCGATCTGGCACCCCACCCAGCTCCCCGTCGTCGACAACGCGGTCAACCTCGCCGAGATGGTCATCCACCACGAGGACGTCCTGCGCGGCGACGGCACCCCCGGCCCCCGGCGTGAGGTGTCTGCGCAGCTCGACGCCGCGGTGTGGTCCCTGCTGTCCCGGATGGCCCGGCTGCTCTTCCGCCGCGTCCCGTCGGCCGTCGAGCTCCACGCCCCGCGGCGCACGGCGACCAGGGTCGGCAGCGGGGACGAGACCGTCGTCCTGACGGGAGATCCGCTGGAGCTGCTGCTCACGGCATACGGGCGCAGGAACGTCGCGGACGTCGAGGTGAGCGGGACGCCGGAGGCGGTGGCCGCCTTCGAGGCGTCGCGCTTCGGGCTCTGAGCCGGGTCAGCGGACGGGGTGCCCGTCGGCGCGCAGGGCGTCCTTGACCTGCCCGATGGTGAGGTCCCCGAAGTGGAAGACGCTCGCCGCGAGCACCGCGTCGGCACCGGCCCGCACGGCCGGCGCGAAGTGCTCGACCGACCCGGCGCCACCGCTGGCGATGACGGGGACCGTGACCTCGCGGCGTACCCGCGCGATGAGGTCGAGGTCGAAGCCGGCCCGCGTGCCGTCGGCGTCCATCGAGTTGAGCAGGATCTCGCCGGCGCCGAGCTCGGCCGCGCGCACGCACCACTCGATGGCGTCGAGACCGGTGCCGGTGCGTCCGCCGTGGGTCGTCACCTCGACGTCGTCGGTGACAGTGCCGTCGTCGGCGCGGCGGCGGCGCACGTCGGCCGAGAGGACGAGGACCTGTGAGCCGAACCGGTCGGCGGTCTCGGCGATGAGCTCGGGACGCGCGATCGCGGCGGTGTTGACGCCCACCTTGTCGGCGCCGCTGCGCAGCAGGCGGTCGACGTCGTCGACGGTGCGCACTCCCCCGCCGACGGTGAGCGGGATGAAGACCTGCTCGGCCGTGCGGCGCACGACGTCGTAGGTGGTCGCCCGGTCGCCGCTGCTCGCCGTGACGTCGAGGAAGGTCAGCTCGTCGGCGCCCTGCTCGCCATAGCTGCGGGCCAGCTCGACGGGGTCGCCGGCGTCGCGGAGGTTCTCGAAGTTCACGCCCTTGACGACTCGGCCGGCGTCGACGTCGAGACACGGGATGACACGGATGGCGACGCTCACGTGGGCAGGCTATCCGGCGGGGGATGATGCCTCGTATGCCGTCCGCCTCCGACCTGCCCTCCCGCGTCGCGAGGCGTTCGCGCTCCGAGGCGCGGATCCGGACCGACCGGCTGTCGAGCCGGCTCGCCTTCATCCTCCAGTGCGGCGTCGGAGCGGCGCTCGCGTGGTGGCTGGCGGGCAGCGTGTTCGAGCACCGGATGCCGTTCTTCGCGCCGGTCACGGCGATCATCACCCTCGGCATGTCCTACGGCCAGCGGGTCCGCCGCGCCGTCGAGGTGATGATCGGTGTCGCCCTGGGCGTCTTCATCGGTGACGTCTTCTCGCACGTGTTCGGCAGCGGCGTCATCCAGGTGCTCGTCGTCGTCGTGCTCGCGATGACGATCGCCTCGCTCGTCGGTGCGGGGATCCTGCTGACGATCCAGGCGGGGGTCCAGGCGGCGATCATCACGACCCTGCTCGCGGCGCCCGACCAGGCCTTCACCCGCTGGCTCGACGCCGTCACCGGCGGCGCGGTGGCACTCGTCATCAGCGTGCTCGTGCCCGCCACCGGCCTGCAGCGACCACGGCAGAAGGCGGCACGTGTCGTCCAGGAGATCTCGGCCATCCTGCGCGAGACCGCGACCGTCATCCGGACCGACGACGGCGAGCTGGCCGGCGCCACCCTCACGCGGGCCCGTGCGTCCGAGGGGATGCTCGACGAGCTGCAGGCACTCGCCTCCGAGGGGGTCGCCGTCGTCCGGCTGTCGCCGTTCCGCCGGCGCCACCTCCCCGGGGCCCAGGCCGTCGCCGACCTCCTCGAGCCCCTGGACCGCGCCATCCGCAACCTGCGGGTGCTCGTCCGGCGGGCGCTCGTCGGGACGCGGCGCGGAGAGGTGATCCCCCCGGCATACACGGCCCTGCTCGACGACCTCGCGCGGTCGTGCGACGACATCGCTCGCGAGCTCCACGAACGCCACGAGCCGACCTCAGCCCGCGCGGGGCTGCACCGCCTCGCCGAGCGCAGCGCGGTCATCGACCCGGCCTCCGGACTCTCCGGAGAGGTGATCCGGGCGCAGGTCCGCTCGATGGTCGTGGACCTCCTCGTCCTCACGGGGATGCCCGTCGACGAGGCCGGCGAGCTGGTGCCCGTGTCCCACCGCGACATCGACGACGATGACCGCCTCGTGGTCGACGACACGGCCGACGAGGAGCCGACCTAAGGTGGCGCGCGTGGCAGTCGACGCAGTGACGGACGTGGCAGAGCTCACCAGCGGGGTCCAGCGGCTCCTCGCCGAGCGAGGTGCCCTCGCGGGCGAGGTGACCGCCGTGGCCGTCGACGGCCCCAGCGGGTCCGGCAAGACCACCGTCGCCGACGACCTCGGCGACGCCCTCGGGGCGCTCGTGCTCCACGTCGACGACATGCACCAGGGCTGGACCGGCGTGCTGGCCACCGTCGACCTCGTGCGCACCTCCCTCGTCGACGCCTGGTCCCACGGCGAGCCCGCGAGCCACCCGACGTGGGACTGGGACGAGGACGAGCCCGGGGCGCGCCAGCCGGTCCCGCGCGCCGACCTCGTCGTCCTCGAGGGGGTGGGCGCGTTCGCCATCGCCGGCGAGTCGGCCTCGGTGCGCGTCTGGGTCGAGGCACCCACGGACGAGCGCTACGTCCGCGCCATCGCCCGCGACGGCGCCGTGTTCGAGGCCCGGTGGGACGAGTGGGCCGACCAGGAACGCCAGCTGTATGCCGTCTCGCCCGGTCGCGACGCCGCCGACCTCGTGCTCGACACGGGTGAGCACAACTCACCAATTCCTCCCGTTCCGCACGAGTCACGAACCGCGGAGGGCCCACCGCTGTGGCTCGTCGTCCTCGGCGTGGTCGCCGTGTCGCTGAGCATGCGGACGCTCATGACGTCGCTGCCGCCCCTGCTCCCCCGCATCCGTGAGGACCTCGGCCTCAGCTCGGTCTGGCTCGGGGTCCTCACCACGCTGCCCGTGCTGTGCATGGGGCTGCTCGCACCGCCCGCAGCGCGGCTCGGGCTCCGACTCGGCGTGGCCCGGTGCATCTCGCTGGCCATGGTCGCCATCGCCGTCGGCAACCTCGCGCGTGGCTTCGGGCACGAGGTCCTCGCGCTCTACCTCGGCACCCTGTGCGCCGGCGCGGGCATCGCGCTCGCCGGGACGCTGCTGCCGGGCATGGTCAAGGCGTCGTTCCCGGCTGGTCGCGCAGGGCTCGCCACCGGTGTCCAGATGTTCGCGATGATGGGCGGCGCCGCGGTGGCGGCTGCGGTGTCGGTGCCGCTCGCCGTCGCGCTCGGTGACTGGGACACCTCGCTCGGCTTCTGGGGCCTGGTCGCCGTCGCCGGTGTCGTGCTCTGGCTGCCCGTGGACCGCGCGGTCCACCGGGGCGGCGACCACGACCAGCACCCGCCGGACTCGAGCTCCCGGCTGCCCTGGCGCAGCCGGACGGCGTGGCTGCTCGCCGGGTTCCTCGCGGTGCAGTCGTGGCAGTTCTACTCGACGCTGGCCTGGCTCTCCCCCACGTACGTGGGGCACGGCTGGGAGGCCCAGGACGCCGGGATCCTGCTCTCGGTGTTCACCGGCGCCCAGTTCGTCTCAGGTCTCGTCGGTCCCGCGATCACCGACCGCGTCGGCGACTGGCGGGTGCCGCTCGTCGGCGCCGGGCTGTGCGGGCTCGCGGGCCAGGCCGGGGTGTGGGCGGCTCCCGACGCCGCCCCGTGGGTCTGGGCGCTGCTGCTCGGCGTGGCCCAGGGTGCGTCGTTCGCGATCGGGCTCGTCCTGCTCGTCCGGTATGCCGTGTCGCCGGCGGCCGCTGCCCGGTTCACCGCGATGGCGTTCCTCGTCTCCTACACCGTGGCCTCGCTGGGGCCGACGACGATGGGCGCGGTGCGCGACCTCACCGGGAGCTACTCGACGATCTGGCTCGTCCTCGCCTCGCTGATGTTCGTCCAGCTGGCCGCGGCGATGTCGCTTCGGCCCGACCGACCGCTCGTCTCCTGACCCGACCCTCAGGTGTCGGGGATCCGGGGTCTCCGACAGCCCCGAGGGCCCGGATCCCCGACACCCGGCGGCGTCCTGGGAGTGTCGGTCAGCGTCGGGAGGCCGACACGAGGTCGGCAAGGCGCTGGGCCTCGACCCTCGACGTCGGGCCGTCGGCGCGCTGGATGGCCATGACCGCCACCGTCTCGGTGTCGGCGAGGTGGATGCTCACCCAGGGGTCGCCGTCGTCGAACGTCACGTCGCGGATCTCGTCCCACCGGATGTGCCGCCGGCCGATGAGGTTCTGCACGGTGACGCCGGCGTCGTCGGGGACAGCCTTGATCGCGGCCCACCGCCAGAGGACCAGGGCGAGGGCGACGCCGATCACGGCCATCATCACGCGGTCGGCGACCGCCCAGCCGCCTTCGTCCACGCCGGACACGAGCACGGCGAGGACGACGAAGAGCGCCAGCGAGACGGCCGCCATGACGGTCGCCATGAGGCGGCCGCGCCTCGACCGGAACGGCTCGCGGGACAGGCGCTCACTCACAGGCGGCACGCAGCGATGTCGGTCACGAGGATGGCGCGCGCCCCCATCTCCCAGAGGCGGTCCATCACCTGGTTGGTGCCCGAGCGCGGGACCATGGCGCGCACGGCCTTCCACTCGGGGTTCTGCAGGCTCGAGACGGTCGGGGATTCGAGGCCCGGCGTGATCGCGCAGGCCTCGTCGACGAGGGCTGCGGGCACGTCGTAGTCGAGCATGACGTAGTGGCGAGCGGTGACGACACCGAGCATCCGGCGCCGCAGCACCTCGATGCCGGAGTCCTGGTCGCTCCCGTCCCGACGAATGAGCACGGCCTCGCTGCGCAGGATCGGGTCACCGAAGACCTCGAGCCCCTGGCTGCGCAGCGTCGCGCCGGTCTCGACGACGTCGGCGATGACGTCGGCCACCCCGAGCGTGATCGCCGTCTCGACGGCGCCGTCGAGACGGACCACCTCGGCCTGGACGCCGTGGTCGGCGAGGTGCTTCTCGACGAGCCCCTGGTAGCTCGTGGCCACCCGGCGACCCGAGATGTCGGCGAGCGTCGAGACGGAACCGGGGCGGCCGGCATACCGGAAGGTCGAGCCCCCGAAGCCGAGGGTCATCACCTCGGTGGCGGCACTGTCCGAGTCGAGCAGCAGGTCACGACCGGTGATGCCGCAGTCGACGGTGCCGGAGCCGACGTAGACCGCGATGTCACGCGGGCGGAGGTAGAAGAGCTCGACGCCGTTGGCCTCGTCGGTGACGACGAGCTCCTTGGAGTCGCGACGCGTGCGGTAGCCCGCCTCGCGCAGCATCTCGGCGGCGGGCTCGGCGAGGGAACCCTTGTTGGGGACGGCAATGCGCAGCATGAGGGGCTCGTGTCTCAGAGGTGGGTGTAGACGTCGTCGAGGGTCAGGCCCTTGGCGACCATGAGGACCTGCAGGTGGTAGAGGAGCTGCGAGATCTCCTCGGCGGCGCGCTCGTCGCTCTCGTGCTCGGCGGCCATCCAGACCTCGGCGGCCTCCTCGACGATCTTCTTGCCGATGGCATGCACCCCGGCGTCGAGCTGCGCGACCGTGCCCGAGCCCTCGGGACGGGTCGTGGCCTTGTCGGTGAGCTCGGCGAACAGCGCGTCGAAGGTCTTCACGGGGTCAATCGTACGAGGGAGCGGTTCATGCTCCGGACAGCGGACGCGGGGCGAGACCGCGCAGCGTCACCGCGGTGGCGACGGCGGCCAGGGCGGCCTCGGCACCCTTGTCCTCTCCGGACCCGGGCAGACCGGCGCGGTCGAGCGCCTGCTCCTCGGTGTCGCAGGTGAGGACGCCGAACCCGACCGGGACGCCGGTGCGGGTGCTCACGTCGGTGAGGCCGTGGGTCACACCGCTGCAGACGTAGTCGAAGTGCGGCGTCCCGCCACGGATGACGACCCCGAGGGCGACGAGCGCGTCGTGGGTCGGGGCGAGGCGGGCGGCGGCGACGGACAGCTCGACGGTGCCGGGCACCCGCACCACCGGCACGTCCGGCAGCCCGGCCCCGGCCAGCGCGCGCACCGCACCCTCGATCAACCCGTCCATGACGACGTCGTGCCACGACGCGGCGATGACGGCGACCCGCAGCCCCGTCCCGTCGACGTGGACCTCGGGTGCTCCGGCCTTCATGCGCTCGCCTCCGTGGCGTCGCGGGTGTCGAGGACGAGGTCGTGGCCGAGCCGGTCGCGCTTGGTGCGCAGGTAGGCCGCGTTCGTCGGGACCGGGGCGACCTGGAGCCGCTCGATCGTCGCGACGTCGATGCCGGCGGACCGGACCGACGCCACCTTCTCGGGGTTGTTGGTGAGCAGCCGCACGGCGTCGATGCCGAGGTCGTGCAGGATCGCCGTCGCCGCCGAGTAGTCGCGCGCGTCGACCGGCAGGCCGAGCTGCTCCTGCGCGGCAACCGTGTCGATCCCGGTGTCCTGCACGGCATACGCGGCGATCTTGTCGGCCAGACCCACGCCACGGCCCTCGTGACCGCGAAGGTAGACCACGACGCCACCGTCGCGCGCCACCCGCGCCTGGGCGCGACGCAGCTGGGGGCCGCAGTCGCAGCGGGCGGAGCCGAAGACGTCACCCGTGAGGCACTCGCTGTGCAGCCGGGTCAGGGTCGGACCGTCACCGAGGCCGAGCGGGCTCACGAGGACCAGGTGCTCGTCGCCGGTGAGCGTGTCGCGGTAGGCGTGGATCGTGAACGTGCCGTCGGGCGTCGGCAGGGTCGACGTCGCGTGGCGCCGGACGCGGTCGAACCGCTGACGGTGGGCGACGAGCTGCTCGATGGTGATGACCGGCAGGTCGTGCTCGGCGCCGAGGTCGAGCACGGCGGGCAACCGCATCATCGTGCCGTCGTCGTGGGTCAGCTCGGCGATCGCGCCGACGGGCTCGAGACCGGCGAGACGGCACAGGTCGACGGCGGCCTCGGTGTGGCCGCGCCGGGCCAGCACTCCCCCGTCGCGGGCCCGCAGCGGCACGACGTGGCCGGGGCGCACGAGGTCGCTCGCGGTGGCGCTCGGGTCCGACAGGAGTCGCACGGTGAGTGCGCGGTCCGAGGCGCTGATCCCCGTCGTCACGCCCACGGCCGCGTCCACCGTGACCGTGTATGCCGTGCGCAGCCGGTCCTCGTTCTGCCTCACCATGAGCGGGAGGTCGAGGCGGTCGGCGACGGCGTCGGGCATGGGGGCGCAGACATAGCCCGACGAGTGCCGGATCGTCCACGCCATCCACTCGTCGGTGAGCTTCTGGGCGGCGAGCACGACGTCGCCCTCGTTCTCGCGGTCCTCGTCGTCGGTGACGAGCACGGGGCGTCCCGCGCGCAGCGCCTCGAGCGCCTCGTCGATCGTCGACAGCCCGGTCATCGCACGGCCTCCGTGAGCTCCCGGTCGGGGTCGTTCTCGACGCGGGAGGCCTTGAGCCACACGGTGAAGCCGTAGAGGACCAGGGCGCCGTAGACGGCATACAGGACCGCGCTCGGATAGAACTTCGAGTGCCACAGCAGGGGCACGCCGACGAGGTCGACGGCGATCCACATGAGCCAGAAGTCGTTCCAGCCGCGGGCCATCGCATAGGTCGCGAGCATCGACCCGACGAAGATCCACGCGTCGCACCAGAAGTACCAGCGCGGCGCCGGCCAGCCCGCACCGATCGTCGCGAAGACCCACTGGCCGATGACGAGGCCTGCGGCCCAGACCCCGAGGTATGCCGTCCGCTCCCGGACCGTGGCCCAGCGCGGCGTGATGGCGGGCGAGTCCGCGCCGCGGGCCTTGCGGTGCTCCTGCCAGCGCCACCAGCCGTAGACGCTCGTGAGGATGAAGAACACCTGGCGACCGGCCTGGCCGTAGAGCGTCTGGTGCTGCGGGTTCGAGAAGGCGACGCCGAAGAACACGGTGAAGAGCAGCGCGTTGCCGATGATGCCGACGGGCCAGGCCCAGACGCGGCGTCGCATGCCGCCGATCGCGGAGGCGAACCCGAAGGCGTTGCCGACGATCTCGCGCCACAGGATGTGCGAGCTGCCGATCGTCAGCTGGGCCTCGAAGAGACGCTCGAGCCAGTTCATGCGGTGACCTCCGTGGTCGTTGGGCGGTGCAGTGCGGTGGTGGGAAGCAGGCGCTCGACGTACTTCGCGAGGACGTCGACCTCGAGGTTGACGGTGTCGCCGACGGCGCGTGCGCCGAGCGTCGTGAGCGCGAGCGTGGTGGGGATGAGCGAGACGCTGAAGGTGTCGTCGGTGACGGCCGAGACCGTGAGGCTCACACCGTCGACGGTGATCGACCCCTTCTCGACGACGTAGCGCGCCAAGTCGGCGGGCAGCGTGAAGGTCACGACCTCCCAGCGGTCGCCCGGGACCCTCTCGAGCACGGTCGCGGTGCCGTCGACGTGGCCCTGGACGATGTGGCCGCCGAACCGCGCCGAGGCGGCCATGGCCCGTTCGAGGTTGACGGGGGCGCCGGCGGCGAGGTCGCCCAGTCCGGTGCGGGACAACGTCTCCGCCATGACGTCGACGGTGAACCAGCCCTGAGCGACGTCGTGCTCGACGACGGTGAGGCAGACGCCGTTGACGGCGATGGACGCCCCGTGGACGGCGTCGCTCGTCACGAGCGGTCCGCGCAGCGTGAGCCGGGCGGACTCCTCGGCGAGGTCGATGCGGTCGACCCGTCCGAGCTCCTCGACGATTCCGGTGAACATCAGCGGGCCTCCTGGAGGACGGCGGTGATGCGGATGTCGGGGCCGATCATCCGCGTGTCGGTGGGTGCGAGCCTGAGGGCGTCGTCGATCGTGGTGATGCCGAGGTCGCTCACGGACTGGCGACCGCGTCCGAGCAGGACCGGGGCGACGTACGCGACGATCTCGTCGACGAGGCCGTCGGCCATGAACGCCGCCGCGACGGTGGGTCCGCCCTCGAGCCAGACATGGTGGATCTCGCGGTCCGCGAGGGCGGTGAGCACCTCACGCGGCGACCGCGTGCGCAGGTGGAGCGTCTCGGCGGTGTCGTCGAGGACCCGGGCGCCGGGCGGGAGGTCCCGCTGCCCCATGACGACCCGCAGCGGCTGCACGTCGCGCAGGGTCCCGTCGGCGTGGCGCGCGGTGAGGTGGGGGTCGTCGGCCAGGGCCGTGCCCGTCCCCACGACGATCGCGCCGCAGCGGGCGCGGTGCTCGTGGACGTCCTTGCGTGCCTCGGGCCCGGTGATCCACCGGCTCGTGCCGTCGGCGGCGGCGCTGCGGCCGTCGAGCGTGGTCGCGAGCTTCCACGTGACCCACGGCCGGCCGGTGCGGATACGGTGCAGCCAGGTCCGGTTGAGCGCGCTGGCCTCGGCCTCGAGCAGCCCGCCCTCGGTCGTGATGCCCTGCGAGGCCAGCCAGGCAGCGCCACCGGCGGCCGACGCGTTCGGGTCGCCCACGGCATACACGACGCGCGTCACACCGGCGTCCGCGAGCGCGCGTGAGCAGGGCTGGGTGCGGCCGCTGTGGTGACAGGGCTCGAGCGTGACGTATGCCGTGGCTCCCCGTGCGCGACCGCCTGCGGCAGCCAGCGCGGCGGCCTCGGCGTGCGGTGTGCCGGCGCCCCGGTGCCAGCCCTCGGCGATCAGGGTCCCGTCGGGGTCGACGAGCACGCAGCCGACGCGTGGGTTGGCGTCGGCCTCGGGTCCTTCGGAGGCGACGACGAGGGCACGCAGCATCCACTGCGTGTCCGTCGTGCTCTGCTCCTGCATGCGTCCTGCCCTCGTGCTCGAGACCGTCAGGTCGAGCTCCGGGGGACGTGCGTGCGACGTGGCCCCGCCGACGGGTCACAGCGTGACGTCGGACGGCGCGACCCCGAGGGGCCTCGCTGTCACGTGCTGCCTACCGTCCGGACTCTCACCGTCGGTCTGGGAGTTCCACCCAGTCAACCGGCCGCTGGCTGCGGTCGGGTCGCGGACTGTCACCGCCGGTTCGGAATTGCACCGACCCCGGAGCACGTCACCTCACAGTATGCCGCAGAGTCGGAGCGGCCCGTTTCTCCGTCCGCGGTGACACTGGCCACGCCACTGCCGCTTGCGTCCGCCTCCGTGGTGCCCGTCGTCCCGGCGGACGCTCCGCTGCTCAGCTGATCGAGAGCCCGAAGCCGTCCAGGAGCCCCGGAGCCGCGTCGAGGTCGATGCGCGCCCCCTTGAGCCGGGTGTCGCGCGGGTCGAGCGCGAGACCGCGGGTACCCCGGAGGTCGGCGTCGCGCAGGTCGGCCCGCGAGAAGCGGGCACCGGAGAGGACGGATCCACCGAGGTCGGCCCGCCGCAGGTCGGTCTCGCTGAAGTCGACGTCGAGAAGCTGGCAGTCCCGGAAGACGAAACCATTGAGGTCCAGGCCCGCGAAAGTCGTGCCGTCGAGTCGGCAGCGCTCGAACCGGAGCGGCTGCGCGATCATCGAGCCGGCGCCGGTGACCGTCCAGTTCACCGCGAGGAGCTTGCAGCCCACGAACGTGCAGTCGACGAAGCGGGTGTCGGTGAGAGCGGTCATCGACAGGTTGCAGCTCGTGAAGGTGCACTCCTCGAAGACGCAGTCGACCACCGAGGCGCTCTCCCACGACAGGCCGGAGACCTCCTCGCCCACGACCTCGCGCCCGCGCAGCACCTCGCCGGGCGCCAGCGACTCCAGTCGGTGCTCGGCCATCGTCAGTGGGCGTGCGACGCTGCGAGGGAACGCAGCTCGTCGACCGCGGCTGCAGCCGACTCCGCGCCGTAGACGGCCGACCCGGCGACGAACACGTCTGCCCCGGCCTCGGCGCACTGCTCGATGGTCCTGGCGGACACTCCCCCGTCGACCTGGATCCACACCTCGCCGCCGTGGCGGCGCACTGCCTCGCGCACCTGCGCGACCTTGGGCATCTGGTCGGCCATGAACGACTGGCCGCCGAAGCCGGGCTCGACCGTCATGACGAGCACCATGTCGAGCTCGGGCAGCAGCTCCTCGTAGGGCGCCCACGGCGTCCCGGGCTTGATCGCCAGGCCGGCCCGCGCCCCGGCAGCCCGCAGTGTCCTCGCCAGCGTCCGCGGGTCGCGAGCGGCTTCGACGTGGAACGTCACCGACTGCGCCCCCGCCTCCGCATAGGTCGGAGCCCAGCGGTCGGGGTCCTCGATCATGAGGTGGCAGTCGAGCGGGATCGGCGAGACCTTGAGCAGCGACTCGACGATCGGCAGCCCCAGCGTGAGGTTGGGCACGAAGTGGTTGTCCATGACGTCGACGTGGGCCCAGTCGGCGTTCGAGATCGCGTCGAGCTCGGACTGGAGGTTGGCGAAGTCGGCGGAGAGGATCGACGGTGAGATCTGCACGCGAGCAGCCTACGGGGGGCCGCGCGCCGGCTCGTCAGGCCTTCTTGCGCAGCAGGGTGAAGAACATCGCGTCGGTGCCGTGGACGTGCGGCCAGAGCTGCACCTCGGGACCGTCGCCGAGGTCGTGCAGCACCTCGCCACTGGCGTCGCGGAACAGGTCGCGCGCGTCGACGACCTCGATGTCGTCCCGCTTCTTGATGACGTCGCGGACGACGAAGGTCGTCTCGGCCGGGTGCGGGCTGCACGTCGCGTAGCCGACGAGCCCACCCGGCGCGACGGCGTCGAGCGCGCTCCGGAGCAGGTCGCGCTGCAGCGGCCCGAGCTGCGCGAGGTCACCGGGCTGGCGGCGCCAGCGGGCCTCCGGTCGGCGGCGCAGCGCACCCAGCCCGGTGCACGGTGCGTCCACGAGCACCCGCCCGTATGCCGCGGGCTCGGTGTCGCCGATCTCGCGGCCGTCCGCGGTGCGCACCTCGACCCGTCGTCCGGTCGCGGACGCCCTGGCGGTGATCGGCTCGAGCGTGGTGCGGACGAGCTGGGCGCGGTGCTCGCTCACCTCGACGGCGACGAGGTCGGCCTCCGCCTCGAGCGCGAGGGCGCCGAGCACACCGCTCTTGCCGCCGGGTCCGGCGCACAGGTCGAGCCAGCGTGCGGGCACCTCAGCGGTCACGGGGGCCGCGGCGAGGGCGACAGCCAGCAGCTGCGAGCCCTCGTCCTGCACGGCGGCCCGACGCTCGCGGATCGCGGGGATGGCGCCCGGGTCACCGGAGTCGAGCACCGCGCCGAGCGGCGACGTCCCGCTCGCGGTGGCACCGGCCTCGACGAGCTCCTCCACGGTCGCGAGACCGGGACGGGCGACGAGGCTGACCTTGGCCGGGGTGTTGTCGCTCTCGAGGAGCTCGCGCAGCTCGCCGTCGACGGTCTCGGCCGTGGCCCGCCCGTGGCCGAGGAGCGCCCCGCGCATCGCGCTGACGACCCACTCGGGGTGCGAGTACTCCGTCGCGAGCGCAGCGGTGGAGCCATCCTCGGGCACGACGAGTGCCAGCCACTCCTCACGGGTGCGCTCACTCACGCGGCGCATCACGGCGTTGACGAAGCCGCTGGCGCCGGCACCGCTCACGGTGCGGGCCAGGCCCACGGTCTGGTCGGCGGCGGCGTGCGACGGGACGCGCATGCCGAGCAGCTGGTGGGCACCCAGCCTGAGGACGTCGAGCACCCCGGCGTCGATCTTGGCGGTCGGCCGGCCCGCCGCCTGGACGATGACCGCGTCGTAGAAGCCCTGCATGCGCAGCGTCCCGAAGGCCAGCTCGGTCGCGAACGCCGCGTCCCGCGCGTCGAGGCGGTGCCGACGCAGGATCGAGGGGAACTCGAGGTTGGCGTAGGCGCCCTCGTCGACCGCACGCAGGAGCGTGTATGCCGCGAAGCGCGCCGGTTCGGCGTGCTTGGCCCGGTCGCTCGGCTTCTGGCGGGACCGCTGGCCGCCGCGCGGGCCGCCGCCCTGCGGACGGCGGGGCTGGCGGGGCTGGTCGGGTGCGGGCATCAGGACAGCGTAGTGGCGGCGGTGAAGGCCTCGCCCACGTGGATCCGCACGCCCCGGGCCCAGTCGGCGGCGGCCATCGGCTTCTTGCCCTGCGGGCGCACCTCGCCGAGCGTGACCACACCGGAGGCGGTGCCGACGTGGACGGCGCGCTTCATGGCGACGATCTCCCCCGGTGCCGGGGTGGCCGAGCCGTCACGACCGTCCTGCGCCTCGTCGGCAGTGAGGGTCACCGGGCCCACACCGACCCGCTCGCCACGGAACGTCGTCCACGCTCCGGGCGCGGGGGTGCAGCCGCGCACGTGGCGGCTCACGGCATACGCAGGGGCGGCCCACGCGATCTCGGCGTCGGCGGTGGTGAGCTTGGCGGCGTGCGAGACCCCCTCGGCGGGCTGGGGCACCGCGGTGAGCTCCCCCGAGGCGAGCCCGTCCATCGTCGCCACGAGCAGGCCCGCACCGGCGTGCGCGAGGCGGTCGAGCAGGGTGCCCGAGGTGTCGTCGGGCCGGATCGTCTCGGTCATGACGCCGAGGACGGGGCCGGTGTCGAGGCCCTCCTCGATGACGAAGGTCGTGGCGCCGGTGGCCTCGTCGCCGGCCATGATCGCGCGCTGCACCGGCGCCGCCCCACGCCAGGCGGGCAGCACCGAGAAGTGGAGGTTGACCCAGCCATAGGCCGGGATGTCGAGGACCTCGCGCGGGAGCAGGGCGCCGTAGGCCACGACCGGGCAGGCGTCCGGCGCGAGCTCGCGCAGCCGCGCCTGGAACTCGGGGTCGCGGGGCGAGACGGGGGTGAGCACCTCGATGCCGCGCTCGACGGCGAGCGCCTTGACCGGCGACGGGTGCAGGGTGCGACCGCGACCGGCGCGCGCGTCGGGGCGGGTGAGGACGGCGACGACCTCGTGCTGGGAGCCCAGCAGCGCCTCGAGCGCGGGGACCGCGGTGTCGGGGGTGCCGGCGAAGACCAGCCTCATCGGTTCTGCCTGCGCGCGCTCGTCACGCGGGCCAGTCTACGAAGCGCCGCCCGAGAGCTCCTCAGCGCTCCAGAAGCAGGCCCCTCAGCTCGCGGGGTCGCGTGGGTCGAGGCGCGCCGTCAGCGGCGAGGTCTCCTTGCGCGCCGACCTGCGGGCGCGCATCGCCGCCACCTCGGCCGCGAGCGCCGGCCCGTCGGTGAGGGGTGCGCTGAGGACGAGCCGCTCGGTGTCCTTGTCCACCGGCAGCGGGCCGAGGACCTGGACCGAGTCCCCGAGGCGCATCTCGTCGACGGCCGCCCGGAGCGCGGCCCGGGCGCCGGTCAGGGTGGCGACCCGGGTCGTCGGCGGGAGCGACAGCTCGCGCCGCTCGGTGAGCTCGCGGTCGGAGAACCAGGCGGGGTCCCAGCGCACGAGGGCCTCGACCGCCGGCACCGTCGTGTGCGTCGGCGCACCGGCGAGCACCACCACCCCACCGTCGGCGGCACCGCGAGTCAGCGCGACGGCACCCATCCACCGGCGCAGCGACTCCTCGGCGGCGTCGAGCGAGGGACGGTCGAGCAGCGCCCACGCGTCGAGCAGGAGGCAGGCGGCGTAGCCGCCGCTGGCGACCGGTTCGGCCCCCGGCGTCGAGATGACGAGGCGGGGCCGGGCGTCGACCTCGTCGACGACGTGGCCCGCGCCCGAGGTGGCCAGCGGCACGCCGGGGAAGGCACGACCCAGCTCCTCGGCGGTGCGCCGGGCACCGACCACGGACGAGCGGAGACGGGGCGACCCGCAGTTCTGGCACTCGAAGCGGGTCTCGACGGCGCCGCACCAGCGGCACGTGGGGGGCGAGTCCGGGCCGCGCAGCCCGAGCGGGCCGGAGCAGACCGTGCAGCGCGCCGGCCGTCGGCAGTCCTGGCACGACAGCGAGGGCAGGTAGCCGCGCCGCGGCACCTGGACGAGCACCGGTCCGCGCGTCAGGGCCTCCTTGGCCACCTGCCACGCGGACGACGGCAGGTGCGCGCGCGCCGCAGCAGGGTCGCGGGCCAGGTCGGAGCCCTCACCGGCGATCCGCACCCGGGCCACGACCCGGCGCAGCAGGGCACGGTCGGCCTCGAGCGGGACGACGACGCCGTCGGCGCACCACTGCGAGAGGGCCGCGGTGCGCGAGAAGCCCGCGCTGAGCAGGGCGGCGCCCTCGGCGGCGGCGCGCAGTCGAGCCACCTCGCGCACCTGGGGGTAGGGCGCGCGCGGCTCGTCGTGCAGGTCGTCGCCGTCGTCCCACCACGCGACCAGCCCGAGGTCGTGCACGGGCGCGAACGCCGCCGCGCGCGACCCGACGACGATCCGCACGTGCCCCCGCAGGACCTTGAGGTATGCCGTGTAGCGCGCCTGCGGTCCCTGGTCGGCCGTGAGGCGGACGTGGTGGCCCTTGCCGAGTCGCTCGGTCAGGGCGGCCTCGACGCGGGCGACGTCGCGTCCGTCCGGGACGACGAGGATGCTCCCCCGGCCACCGGCGACCGCCGCGGCCGCCGCGTCGGCGAGCAGGCGGGGCCAGTCCTCGGCGGGCTCGACCGACGGTGCGGCAAGCAGCGAGGCTGCGGGCGCGCCCCCCGAGGTGAGGTGGGACAGGAAGGCCGGCCCGCCGGCATACCGGCTCCACGCGACCGACTCGAGGTCCGCAGGCGCGTCGCAGTCGGGGACGTCCGCAGGGAGCGCCTTCTCCGCGGCGGCGTGCCGCGGTGGGACGGCGAGGCGGAGGACGTCGCCGACGACCCCGCCGTAGCGGCGGGCGACGGCGCGGGCGGTCTGGAGGACCGACGGGGTGAGGACCGGCTCGGGAGAGACGAGACGGCGCAGGGTCGCGAGGCGACCCTCGTGCTCGGCCTCGGCGGCGCGGGAGAGGACGAAGCCGTCGAGGTCCTGACCCGCGAACCGCACCTTGACCCGCACACCGGGCACCACGTCGTCGGCCATCGTCGCGGGGACGAGGTACTCGAACGGGCGGTCGAGGTGTGCCAGGCCGGTGTCGACGAGGACGGACGCCACCGGGTCGACGTCGGCCAGCGGCTCACCCCCGGACTTGGGCCGGGGCCGCGACCGCGTCGAGGGTTCGATCAGCGACAGCTGCGTCCCCTCACCCGACTCGGTCATCCCCCGAAACTAGACGACCGGGCGGACACGTCAGCGGGCGAGGCGGCTCAGGAGCAGCGCCGCCGTCTCGTCGGGGCGCTCGATCGACGGGAAGTGGCCGGCCCAGTCGAGCTGCACCAGCTCGGCACCGGGGATCTCGCGGGCGAGCAGGGTGGCGATGTCGCGGTGGTGGGCCACGTCGAGGGCCCCCGAGACGACGAGGGTCGGGGCGGTCACCGAGGTGGGATCCACCTCGACCCGCTCCGGCCGGGGCCCCGGGTCGAGGGCGTCGGCGGCGAGCTGGACCTCGAAGGCCCGTCGCTGCATGCGGGCCACCTCGTCGCGGACGTCCCGCGGGACCCCGGGCAGGACCCAGAGGTCGACGTTGAGGCCCACGGCGCCTTCCACGTCGCCCGCCTCGAGCAGCTCGTCCTCACGCTCGCCGAACGCGAGGACGACCGGGTCGGTCACCTCGAGCCCGCGGTAGGCCGTGCAGAGCAGGACGAGCGAGTCGACCCGCTCCGGGTGGCGGGTGGCCAGCTCGAGGGCGACCCGCCCGCCGAAGGACGACCCGACGACGGCCGCGCGCTCGATGCCGAGCTCGTCGAGGAGGTGGGCGACGTCGTCGGCGTCGGCGTAGGCCTCACCCGGCTGCGGCGTCTCACCGAAACCGCGCAGGTCGGGCGCGACGACGCGGTGCGACGCGGCCAGCGTGGGCAGGACCGGCGCCCACATGCCCCGGTCGGTCACGCCCGAGTGGAGCAGGACGACGGCGGGCCCGCTGCCCTCGTCGTCGTGCGCGAGGAGCAGCGGGCCCGTGGTGTCGGTGCTCAGGGTCAGCCCTTGACCGCGCGCTGGAGGTCCTCGACGCGGTCGGTGCGCTCCCACGTGAAGGGGTTGTGCACGCCGTCGGCGCTGGTGCGGCCGAAGTGGCCGTAGGCGGCCGTCGGCTTGTAGATCGGGCGGAGCAGGTCGAGCGCGTCGAGGATCGCCGCCGGGCGAAGGTCGAACACCGAGAGGATGGCGTCCTGGATCTTGTCGGCGGGGACGGTCTCGGTGCCGAAGGTCTCGACGTAGATGCCGACCGGCTGGGCCTTGCCGATGGCGTAGGCGACCTGGACCTCGCAGCGACGGGCGAGCCCGGCGGCGACGACGTTCTTGGCGACCCAGCGGGTGGCGTAGGCGGCGGAGCGGTCGACCTTGCTCGGGTCCTTGCCGGAGAAGGCGCCGCCACCGTGGCGGGCCATGCCGCCGTAGGTGTCGACGATGATCTTGCGACCGGTGAGGCCGGCGTCGCCCATCGGGCCACCGATGACGAACGTCCCGGTCGGGTTGATGAGCGAGCGGTAGTCGCTCGTGTCGAGGTCGGTGCCGGTCTCGGCGAGCTCGGCGAGGACCGGGCCGATGACGTGCTTCTCGATGTCGGGGCTGAGCAGGCCGTCGAGCGAGATGCCCTCGGCGTGCTGGGTCGACAGGACGACGGTGTCGAGCTTGACCGCCTTGTCACCCTCGTAGCGGATCGTCACCTGGGTCTTGCCGTCCGGGCGGAGGTAGGCGACGTCCTCACCCTTGCGGACCGCGGTGAGGCGCTCGGCGAGACGGTGCGCGAGGAAGATCGGCAGCGGCATGAGCTCGGGGGTGTCGTCGCAGGCGTAGCCGAACATGAGGCCCTGGTCGCCGGCGCCCTGCTTGTCGAGCGGGTCCACGCCACCGGTGCGGCTCTCGTAGGCCGTGTCGACACCCTGGGCGATGTCGGGGCTCTGCTGGCCGATGGAGACCTCCACACCACAGGAGGCGCCGTCGAAGCCCTTGGTCGAGCTGTCGTAGCCGATGCCGAGGACGGTGTCGCGCACGATCTTGGGGATCTCGACGTAGGCCTCGGTCGTCACCTCACCCGCCACGTGGACGAGCCCGGTCGTGACCATGGTCTCGACGGCGACGCGGGCCCGAGGGTCCTGCTCGAGCATGGCGTCGAGGATCGAGTCCGAGATCTGGTCACAGATCTTGTCGGGGTGCCCCTCGGTGACGGACTCGGACGTGAACAGGCGTGCAGCCACCCGGGGCTCTCTTTCGTACGGGATCAGGTCTGGTCTTCCGCGCCGACGGCAGCGGGTGGTCAAATCTAACCCCTCGGCACCCCTGCCGACGGTGTCTCCCGTCACGTGGGCAGCGATCCTCACGCAGGAGCCGTCCGCGAGACCGGCGGCGTTCGCCGGGGTGGTGCATGATGTGCGGCGTGAACGACCCCCTCGACCTGTTGGCGCGGGCCCAGCGTCTCGCCGAGGAGGTTCGGTCCGAGTCGCTGCGCGAGGTCGCCGAGGCGCGCCGTGACGCCGCCCAGGTGAGGGCCCGCACCGCCGACGCGCTGGCCGAGCTCGAAGGGGTCACGTCCAAGCTCGACCGCGCTCGCGCCGACGCCCGGGCGGTGCTCGACGCCGCCCGTGACGAGGCCGACGCGCTGCTCACGGACGCCACGGACCAGGCCTCGCTCGTGCGCGCCCGCTCGTCCAAGGCCGCCGACGAGGCGCTGTCCGTGGCCGAGGAGGACGCCGCCGCCATCGTGGCCGCGGCCGAGCGTCGCGCCGAGACGATCGTCGCCACCGCCGAGGAGACCGCCCGCGCCCACCTCGAGCGCGCGAGCGCCGACATCGCCGTCGCGCGCGAGGAGTGGGCTGCCGAGCGCGCTGCCTCCGAGCAGGAGGTGGTGGGGCTGCGTTCGCGTGCCGAGGAGGACTCGGCGCGGCTTCGCGAAGAGGCGGAGTCGTATGCCGTCGGGCACCGTTCCGACGCCGAGCGCGCCGCCGACGCGGTGCGGGCCGACGCCGAGCAGCTGGCAGTCGCCGCCGGTCAGGAGCGGGAGTCCCTGCTCGCCGGCGCCCGTGACGAGGCGGCCGAGCACCTCGACCGCTCCCGCGCCGAGGCCGACGAGCTGATCCGCTCCGCGCAGGCGCACCTCGCCTGGGCCCAGGCGACCGTCCGCGACATCGTCGGAACGGCGGAGCGCGAGACCCTGGCGCAGCGGCGCGACCAGCACCGCGCGCTGTCCGAGCGGGCCCGGCAGCAGCGCGACCGGGTCGCCGCCCTCGTCGGCAGCGCCGCCGCCAAGGCGGCCGACCTCACCTCCGAGGCCGAGGCCGAGTCCGTGAACCTGCGCGCCCAGGCCGCTTCGGTGCTCGAGGAGGCGCGCGCCGATGCCGCACGCACCCTCGAGAGCGCGCGGCTCGAGGCCCAGCGGGTCACCCGGACCGCCGCGGAGCGGGCCGAGGAGGCCGACGCCCGGGCCGACCGGCGCCTGGCCGAGGCCGAACGCGGCGCGCAGCTCGTGCGTCGCAGCGCCGCCGACGACGTCGAGCGGTTCCAGCGCGAGGCGCACGAGCAGCACCGCGCCGCCCGCGCCGAGGTCCTGCGCATCACCTCCGAGGCCCAGACGCGCTCGGACGCCATCCGCGCCGAGGCCGAGGCGAGCGTCGAGCGCGCCCGCGCGGAGGTCGCCGCCCTCGCGCTGCGACGCGACGCCATCACGGCCCAGCTGGCCGACCTCAGCGGCGTCATCGACGCCCTCGCCGTCGGCGAACCGAACCTGTCCCCGCCCCCCACCCCGCACCAGGAGCAGTCATGAGCACGCCCCAGTTCCCGACGATCTTCCGTGGCTACGACCCCACGGAGGTCGACCGCCACCTGGCCACGATCGAGAACACCGTCGACTCCGCCCGCCAGGAGGTCGCCCAGGTCACCGTGGAGCTGACCAAGGTCACCCAGGACAACGCCGCGCTCGCCGAGAGCCTCACCCAGCAGAAGGCGCTCGTCGCCGAGCTGGAGGCCCGCAACGCGCAGTCCTCCTCCCCCACGTTCGCCAACCTCGGTGAGCGGATCGGGTCGATGCTCACCCTCGCGGACGAGGAGGCCGCCTCGATCCGGGAGTCCGCGACGGCCGACGCCGACGAGCACCGTCGTCTCGTCGAGGAGTCCGCCGCCTCGGTGCGGATCGCGGCCGACCGCTACGCCGAGGAGGTGCGCCAGCGCGCCGATGTCGCTGCGGCCGAGACCGTCGGCACCGCCAAGCTCGAGGCCTCCTCGATGCTCGACGACGCCGGGCGCGAGGCCTCGGCCCGCCGGGAGGAGGCCGAGGCGTACTTCGAGGGGCAGCGCGCCCGCGCCGCGGCCGCCGCCGCCGACTTCGAGAGCACCCTGCAGGAGCGCCGTGGCCGTGCGGCCCAGGAGTTCATGACCGCGGAGAGCGCCCACGAGGCCCGGATCGCCGAGCTCGAGGAGCGGGCCGACGTCCTGGCCCGCGAGGCGGAGGAGCAGCGCAAGGCGCACGCCGCCGAGGCCGTGGCGATCCTCGACCAGGCCAAGGCCGAGGCCTCGGCCATGGTGACGACGGCCAAGGAGCAGGCCGAGCGGATTCGGCGTGACTCCGAGCGCGAGCTCGCTGCCGCCACCGCCCGCCGCGACAGCATCACCGCCCAGCTGAGCAACGTCCGCAACATGCTCGCGACCCTCGGTGGCGCCTCGGCGCTCGGCCAGGCCGGCTTCGGCGACAGCACCCAGGCTGCAGACGCTCCGGCCGCTCCGGCGCCGGCGACCGACGAGCAGGTCGTGGCCTCTGACGCGGCGGTCGAGACCGAGGTCGAGCAGGAGACGACCGAGGAGGTCGCCGACACCGCAGACTCTGCCGACTCCGCGGACTCCGAAGCCACCGCCGCAGAGGTCACGGCGGACGCCGAGCCCGAGCCCGAGCTCGCCACGGCATCGGACCGCAAGGCCTCCGGCAGGAAGAAGTAGCCCCACCTCGCCACCCGCGCTCGGCTTCCCGGCCTCTCCTCCGCGTCACACGTCCCGTGCGGCACCGGGGAGGGGCCGGCGCCATGTCCACCGCGTGACGAACCCACCCAGCTGGATGGACGGTCACGCCACGACCGGTGACGAGCTCAGAGCAGGGTGGTGACAACGTCCCAGACCGCGTCGGAGACGGCGGCCTTGCTCGCCGGGCCGACCTCGGTGCTCTCGTTGCTCCCGCGGCGCAGGATGGTGACGGTGTTGTCGTCGGCGCCGAACGTCTTGTGCTCGCCGACCTCGTTGACGACGAGGACGTCGCAGCCCTTGCGCTCGAGCTTGGCGCGGCCGTGGTCGAGGACGGACCCGGACTCGTCACCGGTCTCGGCGGCGAACCCGACGATGACCGGGCTGGTCGCCGCACCACGGCTCGTCACGAGCTCGGCGAGGATGTCGGGGTTGCGCACCAGCGTGATGCTCGGGGCGGACTCGTCCGCGGACCCGTCGGCACCGGTGTCGTGCGACTTCTTGATCTTCGTGCTCGCGTAGCTCGCCGGCCGGAAGTCGGCGACGGCGGCGGCCATGACGACGACGTCGGCCTCGGCGGTCGCAGCGACGACGGCGTCACGGAGCTGGAGCGCGGTCTCGATGGTCACGACGTCGACGCCGACGAGGTCGGCGGGGGTGGACGTCACGAGGGTGACCTGGGCGCCGCGGGCCGCAGCAGCGGCCGCGAGGGCAAGCCCCTGCTTGCCCGAGCTGCGGTTGCCGAGGAACCTCACGGGGTCGAGCGGCTCGCGGGTGCCGCCGGCGCTGACGACGACGCGGCGGCCGGTGAGGTCGCCGCGCTCGGCGCGAGGGCTCTCGGGGGTGGACGCCGAGGCGGTCGCCGCCCGGGGGTCCGTCGACGGGCCGCGCAGCCCGGCCACCTCGGCGGACGACGGCTGGTGGTGGGAGCGCGAGCGGGCGAGCTCACGCTCGCACACGGCATACAGGTCCTCGGGCTCGGGAAGCCTGCCCGGACCGGTGTCCTTGCCGGTGAGCCGTCCGCTCGCGGGCGGGACGACGTGGACGCCGCGCTCGGTGAGCGTGCTGACGTTGGCCTGCGTGGCCGGGTGGTCCCACATCTCGGTGTGCATCGCCGGCGCCAGGACGACGGGGCACCGTGCGGTGAGGAGCACGTTGGTGAGCAGGTCGTCGGCCTGCCCGGTCGCCGCCCTGGCGAGCAGGTCGGCGGTCGCCGGGGCGACGACGACGAGGTCGGCCTCCTGGCCGAGCCGCACGTGGGGCACCTCGTGGACGTCGGTCCAGACGTCGGTGCTCACCGGCTTGCCGGAGAGGGCAGCCCAAGTGGGGGCACCGACGAACTTCAGCGCCGCGGCCGTCGGCACGACCGTGACGTCGTGACCCGCCTCGGAGAGCAGGCGCAGCAGCGAACAGGCCTTGTATGCCGCGATGCCGCCCGCCACACCGAGGACGACGCGCACGGGAGGCTCAGTCCTCGATCTTCTCTGCGGTGAGCATGTTGCCGTTGATCTCGCGCAGGGCGATGCTCAGCGGCTTCTCGTGGACCTCGGAGTCGACGAGGGGGCCGACGTACTCGAGGAGGCCCTCCTGCAGCTGCGCGTAGTAGGCGTTGATCTGGCGCGCGCGCTTGGCCGAGTAGAGGACGAGGGAGTACTTGGAGTCGGCGTGCGTGAGGAGCTCGTCGATCGGCGGGTTGGTGATGCCGATGGGGTTGGCCTTGGTGCCTGACACGGAATCAGTCTCGTTTCGTCGGGGTGGGGGTTCGCATCAATGATACGAGTTCGTCGGCGGCCCGCCGAACGTCGTCGTTGACGATGGTGACGTCGAACTCCTCGGCGGCGGCCAGCTCGGCCCTCGCGGTGGTGAGCCGGACCTCGCGCTCCTCCTCGGTCTCGGTGCCACGACCGACGAGCCGGCGGACGAGCTCGTCCCAGCTCGGCGGGGCGAGGAAGACGAACAGCGCCTCCGGCATGGTCTCGCGCACCTGGCGCGCTCCCTGCAGGTCGATCTCGAGCAGGGCGGGGCGGCCCTGGTCCAGCGCGGCCTCGACCGGGCCGCGCGGCGTGCCGTACTGGGCCCGGCCGTGGACCGTGGCGAACTCGAGGAGCTCGTCGTGGTCGACCATCCGGCCGAACTCCTCGTTGCTCACGAAGTGGTAGTGGACCCCGTCGACCTCGGTGGGGCGGGGCTTGCGCGTCGTCGCCGACACCGACAGCCAGACGTCGGGGTGGTGCTCGCGCACGTGGGCGGCGACGGTCCCCTTGCCCACGGCGGTGGGCCCGGCCAGCACGGTGAGCCTGGAGGGTGAGCTCACGCCTTGGAGAAGCGGGTGAGGAGAGCGGAGATCTGGTTCTGGCCCAGTCCGCGGACGCGACGGCTCTCGCTGATGCCGATCTCCTCCATGAGGGCCTTGGCCTTGACCCGACCCACTCCGGGCATCGACTCGAGCAGCGCGGACACGCGCATCTTGCCGATCACGTCGTTCGACTTCCCTTCGGTGATGACCTCCCCGAGGTCACCCTGTGCGTACTTGAGGCGGTTCTTGACGGACGCCCGTTCGCGACGAGCCTCAGCCGCCTTCTCCAGTGCGGCAGTGCGTTGCTCCGGTGTCAGCGGCGGGAGTGCCATGACCGATGTCCTCCAGGTGGTGACGACGCTGCTTCTCAACGCCTCCGGCGATTTAACCACGGACGGGTTGCGCGGGCCCGACCGGTGATTCGGGTTGACCCGCTCGGCCTGCCCACCCTGCCCTGAGGGGTCACGACAACAGTGCCGCCATGGCCTCGTTGGTCCGGCCCGCCCGGTCCCGCAGTGCGGTGGCGTCGGGACCGGCGGCGAGCACCTCGCGGCTGCTCGCGGGCAGCACGTTCGCCAAGGCGTCGCCGAAGACGCGACGGAGGTCCTCGGCCGTGCCGCCCTGCGCCCCCACCCCGGGAGCGAGCAGCGGCCCGTTGACCGAGGCCAGGTCGAGACCCAGGTCCTGCACGGCCGAGCCGACGGTGGCGCCGACGACGAGACCGGTGCTGCCGAGGTCGCCGGCGGCGGCCGCCGTGGCGTTCTCGTCGGCCGCGCCCTGCACGATCGACCCGGCGACGCTGGACCCGCTCCCGCGGGCGTGCTGCACGGACGCGCCCTCGGGGTTGGAGGTCAGCGCGAGGACGAAGAGCCCCCGGCCGTTCGCCGCGGCGGTGTCGAGGGCGGGTCGCAGCGACTCGAACCCGAGGTAGGGGCTGGCCGTGAGGGCGTCGACGGGCGAGACGGCCGACGCACCGAGGTAGGCCTCGGCATAGGCCGCCATCGTCGACCCGATGTCGCCGCGCTTCGCGTCGAGCAGGACGAGCGTGCCGGCGGCGCGCAGGTCGCGGATGGCGTCCTCGAGCACGGCGATCCCCGAGGACCCGAAGACCTCGAAGAAGGCCGACTGGGGCTTGACGATGGCGACGTGGCCGGCGAACGCCTCGACGCACGACCGGGTGAAGGCCCGCAGGCCGTCGAGGTCGTAGGTCAGCCCCCACGACTCCACGAGGGCCCGGTGCGGGTCGATGCCGGCGCACAGGGGGCCGTGCTGGGCGGTGGCGGCGCGCAGCCGCTGCCCGAACGTCGAGGTCGTGTTCACGGGATCACCATCCTGTCGTGCGCGACGCCGACGAGCTCGGTGATGCGGGCGACGCCGTGGGACTCGGCGAGCGCCTCGAGCTCGGTGAGGACGCGCTGCGGTGCGGTCGGGTCGTTGAAGGTCGCGGTGCCCACCTGGATGCCGGTGGCGCCGGCGGCGATGAGCTCGAGGGCGTCGCGCCCGGTGCGCACTCCCCCGACACCGATGAGCGGCACGGTCTGGAAGCGGCCGTCACGCATGGCCGCGGTGACCTGCCAGAGCGCCCGGACGGCGACCGGCCGGATCGAGGGGCCGGAGAGCCCACCGGTGACGCCACCGAGCTGTGGCCGGAGCCGGTCGGTGTCGATGACCATCCCGAGGAGGGTGTTGATCATCGTCAGGCCGGTGGCGCCCGACTTCACCGCGGCGTCGGCGATCGAGACGATGTCGGTGACGTCCGGCGTGAGCTTGGCGAACATCGGCACGTCGCGCGGCAGCTGCTCACGCACGAGCGCGATGACCTTGCCGGAGGCCAGCGGGTCGCAGGCGAAGACGAGGCCACGGTTGGCGACGTTGGGGCACGAGATGTTGACCTCGACGCCGACGACGCAGTCGAACGCGTCGCTGTCGACGAGCACCTTCGCCACGTCGGCGAACTCCCCCGCGGTGTTGCCCGCGATCGAGACGAGCACCCGGGCGCCGACCGACTTGAGCCACGGCAGGTCGTTCTCGACGAACGCGGAGATGCCGGGGCCCTGGAGCCCGATCGAGTTGAGCATCCCGGAAGCCGTCTCAGCCATGCGCGGCGTGCCGCGACCGGAGCGCGGGTCCATCATCACCGTCTTGGTGACGAACGCCCCGAGCGTCGAGACGTCGAAGAACCGGTGCAGCTCACGACCGTTGGCGGCGCAGCCGGAGGCCGTCATCACCGGGTTCGGCAGCGTGCGTCCGGTGAACGTCACGGACATGTCGACCGCCATCAGTGACCTCCCACCCTCGGGGCACCGACCGTGTCCTCGGGAACCCCGCAGACACCGTCGTGGAAGGCCTCCCACCGGATGCGGTCGCCGCGGAACACGGGGCCCTCGACGCAGGACCGCACCATCCTGGTCACCCCGGCCCTGTCGCGGACCGGCATGACGCAGGTCATGCAGACCCCGACACCGCAGGCCATCGACTCCTCGACGGCGACCTGGGCGACGGCGCCGTGCTCGGCGGCGACCCGGGTCACCGATTGGAGCATCCCCATCGGTCCGCAGGCGTAGGCGACCGGCGCGCCCGTGCGCCGGAACACCTCCGGCAGGACGTCGCTGACCCATCCCCGGTGGCCGGCAGAGCCGTCGTCGGTCGTCACGGTCACGCCGTCGGCCGCACGTCGGGCCTCGACGACGCCGAACAGCCGGTCCTCCGAGGCGGCGCCGAGCACCATCTCGACCGTGCACCCACGCTCGCGCAGGACGTCGGCGAGCCAGAACAGCGGTGCCGAGCCGTAGCCACCGCCCACGAGGACGGTCGCCACGGGCTCGGTCGGCAGCGGGAACGGCCTCCCGAGCGGGGCGACGACGTCGACGGTGTCGTGCGCCCGCAGCGCGGTGAGCCACTCGGTGCCCGGGCCCTTGGCGGCGATGACGAGGTCCAGCGTCCCGCCGTAGGTGCCGGACGGGCTCACCTTGTGGATCGAGAACGAGCGGCGCAGCAGGTTGCCCGTCGTCGGGCCGCCCACGGCGAGCGCCGCGAACTGACCGGGACGCGCGAGCTCGGCGACGCCGGGGGCGACGATCGTCAGGTGGTGGTAGGCGCCGACGCGACGCGTCGCGATGACCTCACCGCTCACCTGCACGACACCGCTGCCGGGACGCGCAGCACCCTCGGGACGGGCAGCGCCCTCAAGACGACCAGCGCTCATCGGCCGGCCACCTGCATGAGGTCGAGGTTGCGGGCATGCTCCTGGAGCGAGGTCACCGTGAGGTCGCCGCGTCGCAGCGCCTCGATGGCCTGGACGGCGGCGGCGAACTCCTGCACCGTCGTGATGAGCGGGACGTCGGCGGTGTTGGCCGCCGCCCGGATCGCGTAGCCGTCGGCGCGGGCGCTCTGGCCGGTCGGGGTGTTGATGACCATCGCGATCTCGCCGTCGAGGATGAGCTCGCCGATGGACCGGGTGTCGCTCGCGTGTGCGTCGCCCTCGCGCTCGGTGATCTTGCGGATGACCTCTGCCGGGATCCCGTTGCGGCGCAGCACGTCGGCGGTGCCGGAGGTCGCGACGACGGTGAACCCGAGGTCGACGAGCCGGTTGACCGGGAAGAGCATGGCGCGCTTGTCGCGGTTGGCGACCGAGACGAAGACCGTGCCGCTGTCGGGCAGCCCTCCGTATGCCGCGAGCTGGCTCTTGCCGAAGGCTCGCCCGAACGTGGAGTCGATGCCCATGACCTCACCGGTGGAGCGCATCTCCGGGCCGAGGAGCGAGTCGACCATCGTCCCGTCGGCGGTGCGGAACCGGGAGAACGGCAGCACGGCCTCCTTGACCGAGATCGGTGCGTGCGGCGGCAGCGTGCCCCCGTCACCCGTGGGCGGCAGCACACCCTCCTCGCGCAGCTCGGCGATGGTGGCGCCGAGCATGATCCGGCTCGCCGCGTTGGCCAGCGCCACCCCGGTCGCCTTGGCGACGAACGGCACGGTGCGCGAGGCACGCGGGTTGGCCTCGAGGACGTAGAGGATGTCCTGGGCCAGCGCGAACTGGACGTTCATGAGGCCGACGACGCCGATGCCCTCGGCTAGCCTGCGGGCCGACTCGCGGACGAGCTCGATCTCGGCGTTGCCGAGGGTGGCCGGCGGCAGGGCGCAGGCCGAGTCGCCGGAGTGGATGCCGGCCTCCTCGATGTGCTCCATGACGCCGCCGAGGTACATCTCGGTCCCGTCGTAGAGCACGTCGACGTCGATCTCGATGGCGTCGTCGAGGAAGCGGTCGACGAGGACGGGGTGCTCGGGCGAGGCCGTCGTGGCCCGCTCGACGTAGGTCACGAGGGTCTCGTCGTCGTAGACGATCTCCATGCCGCGCCCGCCGAGGACGTAGGACGGTCGGACGAGGACGGGGTAGCCGATCCCCCGCGCGACCTCGAGTGCCTCCGCAGCGCTGTATGCCGTCCCGTGCTGGGGCGCGGGCAGCTTCGCCTCCGCGAGGACGCGCCCGAAGGCGCCACGGTCCTCGGCGAGGTCGATGGCCTCGGGCGAGGTGCCGACGATCGGCACCCCCTCGGCCTTGAGCGCCCGGGCGAGGCCGAGCGGCGTCTGCCCGCCGAGCTGGACGATGACGCCGGCGATCGGGCCCGCCTGCTTCTCGGCGTGGTAGACCTCGAGCACGTCCTCGAGCGTCAGCGGCTCGAAGTAGAGGCGCGAGCTCGTGTCGTAGTCGGTCGAGACCGTCTCGGGGTTGCAGTTGACCATGACCGTGTCGTAGCCGGCATCGCGCAGCGCGAAGCTCGCGTGGACGCACGAGTAGTCGAACTCGACGCCCTGGCCGATGCGGTTGGGGCCCGAGCCGAGGATGAGGACGGCCTCCCGCTCGCGCGGCGCCACCTCGGTCTCCTCGTCGTAGGAGCTGTAGTGGTACGGCGTCTGCGCCGCGAACTCCGCCGCGCAGGTGTCCACGGTCTTGAAGACGGGACGCACGCCGAGGGCGTGACGCACGCCGCGGACGACGGCCTCCGGCATACGACGGATCTCGCTGAGCTGGGCGTCGCTGAAGCCGTGGCGCTTGGCCAGCCGCAGCAGGTCCGGCGTGAGCTCGGGCGACTCCGTGAGGTCGCGGGCGAGGTCGTTGAGGAGCTCGATCTGGTCGAGGAACCACGGGTCGATGCCGGTCGCCTCGTGGGTCTCCTCGACGGTGGCGCCGCCGCGCATCGCCTGCTGGACGGTGACGATGCGGCCGTCGGTCGGGCGCGCGGCCACGCGGAGCAGCTCGAGCGCCTCCTCGCGGGTCGGGGTCTCGCCGCGCCAGTGGAACGAGGAGCCCTTCTGCTCGGTCGAGCGCAGCGCCTTCTGCATCGCCTCGGTGAAGTTGCGGCCGATCGACATGGCCTCGCCGACCGACTTCATCGTCGTGGTGAGGGTGTCGTCGGCGGCGGGGAACTTCTCGAACGCGAACCGCGGCACCTTGACGACGACGTAGTCCAGGCTCGGCTCGAAGCTCGCCGGGGTCTCGCGGGTGATGTCGTTGGGGACCTCGTCGAGGGTGTAGCCGATCGCCATCTTCGCGGCGATCTTGGCGATCGGGAACCCGGTCGCCTTCGAGGCCAGGGCGGAGCTGCGCGAGACACGCGGGTTCATCTCGATGACGATGATCCGGCCGTCGCGCGGGTTGACGGCGAACTGGATGTTGCAGCCGCCGGTGTCGACGCCGACCTCGCGGATCACGGCGATGCCGATGTCCCGCAGCCGCTGGTACTCGCGGTCGGTGAGGGTGAGGGCGGGCGCGACGGTGATCGAGTCACCGGTGTGGACACCCATCGGGTCGAGGTTCTCGATCGAGCAGACGACCACGACGTTGTCGCGGTGGTCGCGCATGACCTCGAGCTCGTACTCCTTCCAGCCCTTGATCGACTCCTCGAGGAGCACCTCGGTCGTCGGGCTGGCCTGGAGGCCGGCGCCGGCCATGCGGCGCAGCTGGGCCTCGTCGTCGGCGAAGCCGGAGCCGAGCCCACCCATGGTGAAGGACGGGCGGACGACGAGCGGGTAGCCCAGCTCGTCGGCGGCGGCAAGCACCTCGTCCATCGTGTGGGCGATGACCGAGCGGGCGCTCTCGGCGCCGCAGCGCTCGACGACGCCCTTGAACAGCTGGCGGTCCTCACCGAGCTGGATGGCCTCGACGTTGGCGCCGATGAGCGGGCAGCCGTACTTCTCGAGGACGCCCGCCTCGTGCAGCGCGATCGCGCAGTTGAGCGCGGTCTGGCCGCCGAGGGTCGCGAGCACCGCGTCGGGGCGCTCCTTGTCGATGATCTTCTCGACGACCTCGGGGGTGATCGGCTCGATGTAGGTCGCGTCGGCGAACTCGGGGTCGGTCATGATCGTCGCCGGGTTGGAGTTGACGAGGATGACGCGCACGCCCTCCTCGCGCAGCACCCGGCAGGCCTGGGTGCCCGAGTAGTCGAACTCGCAGGCCTGGCCGATGACGATCGGGCCGGACCCGATGACGAGGACGCTCGTGATGTCGTCGCGCTTCGGCACGTCAGGCACTCACCTTCCGGGTGGAGTCGAGGAGGTCGATGAAGCGGTCGAACAGGTATGCCGCGTCGTGCGGTCCCGCTGCCGCCTCCGGGTGGTACTGGACCGAGAAGGCGGTGAGATCGCCTGTCGCAGAACGGAGCTCGAGTCCCTCGACGACGTCGTCGTTGAGGCAGACGTGCGAGACCCGGGCCGACCCGAACTCGGTGTCGGTGTCGCGGTCGAGCGGGGCGTCGACGGCGAACCCGTGGTTGTGGGCGGTCACCTCGACCTTGCCGGTCGTGCGGTCCATGACCGGCTGGTTTACGCCGCGGTGGCCGTACTTGAGCTTGTAGGTGCCGAAGCCGAGCGCCCGTCCGAGCAGCTGGTTGCCGAAGCAGATGCCGAAGAACGGGGTTCCGTCCGCGAGCACCTCCCGCAGCACGCCGACCTCGTGGTCGGCCGTCGCCGGGTCGCCCGGTCCGTTGCTGAAGAAGACGCCGTCGGGTGCGAGTGCGCGGATGTCGTCGGCGGTGGCGGTGGCCGGCAGGACGTGCACCTCGATGCCCCGCTCAGCCATCTGGTGCGGCGTCATCGACTTGATCCCGAGGTCGACGGCGGCGACGGTGAAGCGCTTCTCCCCCACCGCCTCGACGACGTAGGTCTCGTCGGTGCTGACCTCCTGGGCCAGGGCCGAGCCCTCCATGAGGGGCGCGGAGGTGACGCGCTCGAGGAGCTGGGCGGACGGCATACGGGCGTCGTCCCCGGAGAAGATGCCGACGCGCATGGCGCCGCGCTCACGCAGGTGCCGGGTCAGGGCGCGCGTGTCGATGTCGCAGATGCCGACGACGCCCTGGGCGTCGAGCTCGTCCTCGAGCGTGCGGCGCGAGCGCCAGCTCGAGGGACGCAGGGCGGGGTCGCGCACGACGTAGCCGGAGACCCAGATGCGGGAGGACTCGTCGTCCTCGTCGTTCCACCCCGTGTTGCCGACGTGCGGCGAGGTCATGACGACGACCTGGCGGTGGTAGCTCGGGTCGGTCAGCGTCTCCTGGTAGCCGGTCATCGCGGTGCAGAAGACGGCCTCGCCGACCGTCTCGCCGCGGTGTCCGTAGGCCCGACCGGCGAAGGTGCGGCCGTCCTCGAGGACGAGCACGGCGGGTTCACGGGTGTGCAGTGCGCTGCTCATGAGGCTCCCTGGAGCGAGGCCGTGACGCGGCCGCGCAGGATCGTCGAGTGGACGGCACCGGTGAAGCTCATGCCGTGCCACGGATTGTTGCGGGACAGGGACTTCGACGCTGCGGCGTCCACCGTCTGGCTCGCCTCGGTGTCGACGAGGACGAGGTTGGCGAGGGCTCCCGCCTCGATCGCGCCGCCGTGCCCGCCCAGCCCCGCGATGCGGGCGGGGGCGGTCGACATGCGGTCGGCGAGGGCGGCGAGGTCGAGGTGGCCGCCGCGGACCATCGTGTCGTGGACGACGGCGAAGGCGGTCTCGAGACCGAGCATCCCGAAGGCCGCGTCGACGAACGCGTGCTCCTTGTCGTGGCGCGCGTGCGGTGCGTGGTCGGTGGCGACGGCGTCGATCGTGCCGTCGGCCAGCGCTGCGCGCAACGCCTCGACGTCCTCGGTGGGACGCAGCGGCGGGTTGACCTTGAAGGTCGGGTCGTAGCCGGCGAGGAGGTCCTGGGTGAGGAGCAGGTGGTGCGGCGTCACCTCGGCGGTGAGGTCGATCCCCTGCGCCTTGGCCCACCGGACGACCTCGACACCCTCGGCGGTCGTCACGTGCGCGACGTGGACGCGGGACCCGGTGTGCCGGGCCAGCTGGGCGTCGCGGGCGATGATGCTCGACTCCGCGACCGAGGGCCACCCGGGCAGGCCGAGGCGGCCGCTCAGCTCACCCTCGTGGCAGCAGGCGCTCGGGCCGGCGAGGTCGGGGTCCTGGCTGTGCTGGCTCACGACGCCCCCGAACGCGCGGACGTACTCGAGGGCACGTCGCATGACCCGGGCGTCGGAGACACAGCGGCCGTCGTCGGAGAAGACCCGGACGCGGGCGCGGGAGCGGTGCATGAGGGCCAGCTCGGCGAGCTCCTCGCCGGCGAGCCCCTTGGTGACCGCGCCGATCGGCTGGACGTCGACGAGCCCGGCCTGCTGGCCGAGGTCGAGGACGCGCTCGGCCGCCTCGGCCGTGTCGGTCACCGGGCTGGTGTTGGCCATGGCGAGCACGGCGGTGTAGCCACCGGCCGCCGCGGCAGCAGCACCCGTGGCGATGGTCTCGGCGTCCTCGCGGCCGGGCTCGCGCAGGTGCGTGTGGAGGTCGACGAAGCCGGGCAGCAGCGCCAGTCCGTCGGCGTCGATCCGGGCGACGTCGCCGGGCGCGTCGAGGCCGGCGCCGACCTCGACGATCGTGCCCTCGCGGACGAGGACGTCCTTGGCCTCGCCCCCGAGGAGTCGTGCCCCCGTGATGAGCAGGTCGCTCATGCCGCACCGCCTTCGTTGGTGGCCACCGCTCCGGCGGCGTCGTCGCTCCCGGCCAGCAGGTGGTAGAGCACCGACATCCGCACTGCCACACCGGCGCTCACCTGGTCGAGGACGAGGCTCTGGGCGGCGTCGGCCGCGTCGGCGCTGATCTCGAGGCCGCGGTTCATGGGGCCGGGGTGGCAGATGACGATCTCGGGGTTCCTGTCGACGAGGTCGGCGAGGCGGGCGCGGGTGAGCCCGTAGCCGACGGTGTACTCGCGGGCGGTGGAGAAGTAGCCACCGCTCATCCGCTCCTTCTGGACGCGCAGCATCATGAGCGCGTCGACGGCCTTGCCGTCACGGCCCTGCAGCACACCGTCGAGGTCGTGGCTCAGCGCGAAGCCGTCGCGCTCGGCCCAGGCGCCGATGCCGCTCGGCATGAGGGTCGGCGGCGCGACGAGCGTGACGTTGGCGCCAAGGCGCTGCAGTGAGATGAGGTTGGAACGCACGACCCGCGAGTGGGCGAGGTCGCCGACGATGGCGACGTGGCGGCCCTCGAGGGAGCCGAGCCGCCGCTCCATCGTGTAGGCGTCGAGCAGGGCCTGCGTCGGGTGCTCGTGGGTGCCGTCACCGGCGTTGATGACGTGCGCGTCGACCCAGCCGGCGACCTGGTGGCAGGCGCCGGACGCGCCGTGCCGGATGACGAAGGCGTCGACCCCCATGGCGTCGATGGTCCGCACCGTGTCGCGCAGCGACTCCCCCTTGGAGGTCGCCGACCCCTTGCCGGTGATGTTGATCGTGTCGGCGCTCATCCACTTGCCGGCGATCTCGAAGGAGCTGCGCGTGCGGGTGGAGTCCTCGAAGAAGAGGTTGATGATCGTGCGACCGCGCAGCGTCGGGATCTTCTTGACCTCGCGCTTCTGGACGTCGTGCATCTGGGCCGCCGTGTCGAGGACGGTGCGGATGGCGCCGGCGTCGAGGTCGGCCATCGAGAGGAGGTGGCGCGGCATCCGCGTCTGCGTCGCCGAGGCGGTCATCGCGCACCCCCGGTGATCGTCACGCTGTCGGCCTCGTCGAAGTCGGCGAGCCGCACCCGGACCTTCTCGGTCTGGGCCGTCGGCAGGTTCTTGCCGACGTGGTCGGCACGGATCGGGAGCTCGCGGTGGCCGCGGTCGACGAGGACCGCGAGACGCACCGCAGCGGGCCGCCCGTGGTCGGCGAGCGCGTCGAGGGCGGCGCGCACGGTCCGGCCGCTGTAGAGGACATCGTCGACGAGGACCACCGTCCTGCCGTCGACACCGGAGTCCGGGATCTGGGTCGGCATCGGCGCGCGAGTGGGCTGGCGGCGCAGGTCGTCGCGGTACATCGTGATGTCGAGGCTGCCGACCGGGACCTCGCTGCCCTCGAACTCGGTGATGATGGCGGCGAGGCGGCGGGCGAGCGGCACGCCACGCGACGGGATCCCCAGGAGGACGAGGCCGTCGGAGCCCTTGTTGGCCTCGAGGATCTCGTGGGCGATGCGCCGCAGGGCCCGGGAGATGTCGGCCGCTCCGAGGACCGTCCTCCCGTCGGTCACGGGGTCGGTCTCACTCGAGGAGTGTGCGGGTACGGGTGCGTCAGGACACATCAGTGTCGAGACCTCCTTCCCTGCCTCACTGGACAGGTCGTTAAAGGATGTCGGTCGGTCGCGATCACTGTAGCGACTGCCCCATCCGGTCCCCAACCCGGCTCTCCCGCCGTCCACCGTTCGGGAACACATAACGTAGTGCTATGCCTAACCCAACGTGGTGTGATGTACTTGCCACACCGTCTCTCCCACCGCCGAAGGAGGCACCGTGCACCCGCAGCCGCTCACGACCCCCGACTCCGCGGACACCTGTGCCTCCCCGGCCACGCGGGTCCCGCTCTTCCCGCCGCCGGACGCCGACGTCGAGACCTACCGCGCCTGGCTGGCCCGGGCCGCGTGGCCCGAGGTCGTCTTCGGTGCCCGGCTCCCCGTCACGTCCGCCGCGCGGTGAGCTGCCACATCGCCCCCACCGCGCGGTAGGGGTCGCGCCGGCACAGCGCCCGTTCGAGGGTGAGCAGGTCGGCGAAGTAGGCCGGGTCGTGCTTGAGCGAGTCGTCGGCGACGAGGTCGTTGGCGACGCGCACGCCCATCCAGCCGGTCTCGGCCAGGCCCTCGCCGGCCAGCGCTGCCGCGACGTCCTTGCGGGCGAGCCGCTGCGACTCGTGCGCGAACGTGTGGCTGTACTGCGTCGTCACGTCGAGCTCCGCCTGCGCCGCCGCAGGGCCGTGCCGGGTCAGTGTGCGCAGGACGAGCCCGGCCTCGTTGGGGCAGGCCACCGACACGATGCCGCCGGGCGCCGTGAGCGCGGCCAGGGTCGCGACGTCCGCGGCGAGCGAGCCCGCCGGCCGGTAGTGGAGGACGAAGTGGCAGACCACGACGTCGTATGCCGTGTCCCCGGCAAGCGGGAGGTCCTCCAGTCCCACGGCCTCCCACCGGACGCGGTCGGCCACTGCGAGCCGCTCGGCCTCGTCGCGGCCGTGGTCGAAGAAGCCCTCGGCAGGGTCGACCACGGTGAGCGAGTGGCCGCGGACGGCATACGGGAGGGTCTCGAAGCCGTCGGCACCGCCGACGTCGAGGATGCGCAGGGGCCGGTCGCCGAGCGAGGCGACGGCCTCGTCGAGGGCGTCACGGACGAGGGCGAAGCGGAGCCGGCCCCACGGCGAGGCCTTCCACTCCTCCCACTGGGCCGTCCTCGCATCGGCGCTCACCGCTGCCGGCCGATCTCGAGCGCGGTGGTGACGGCGTGGACGAGTCTGCGCATGACCCCAGATCCTGTCAGGAGGTCGCGCGGCGACGGGGGCGGGTCGTCGGTTGTCGCCACCATCCTGCGTCGTCGGGGCCCACGCTGCCCCCGACGACGCGAACTACCCCCCGACAACAGCCGCGGGCGGTCCCGCCCGTCGGGCGCTGGGCTCACGCCAGGGTCGGCTTGACCTCGGCGAGACGGGCCAGCAGGCCGTTGACGAACTTCGGGCTGTCGTCCGTCGAGAGCTCGGTCGCGAGCGAGACGGCCTCACTGATCGCCACGCCCTCGGGGACCTCCGAGAAGAGGACCTCGAATGCGCCGATGCGCAGGATCGCCCGGTCGACGGCGGGCATGCGCTCGAGAGACCAGCCCTGCGAGTACGTCGTGAGCAGGTCGTTGATCTCGTTCCAGTGGTCGACGACGCCGGAGACGAGGTCGGCCGTGAACTCGTTGAGCGGGACCTCGGTCACCGGGGCCGCGAGACGCTCCTTGAGGAGCTCACCGGCGTTGAGCTGGCGCTGCTCGGCCTCGAAGAGGAGGTCGATCGCGCGCCGGCGTGACTTGGTGCGGGCTGCCATGGAGGGAGCAGCCGCCGATCAGTTGACGCGGCCGAGGTAGGACCCGTCGCGGGTGTCCACCTTGACCTTGTCGCCGGTGTTGAGGAACAGCGGCACGCCGATCTCGGCGCCGGTCTCGAGCGTCGCGGGCTTGGTGCCACCGGTGGAGCGGTCGCCCTGGAGGCCCGGCTCGGTGTACTGGATCTCGAGGACGACCGAGGCGGGGAGCTCGATGAAGAGCACGTTGCCCTCGTGGCGGGCCACGATCGCGTCCTGGTTCTCGAGCATGAACTTGGCGGCGTCACCGACGATCGCGGGCGTCACGGCGATCTGGTCGAACGTGTCACCGTCCATGAAGACGTAGTCGGTGCCGTCGTTGTAGAGGTACTGCATGGTGCGCTTGTCGACGTTGGCCGTCTCGACCTTGGTCCCCGCGTTGAAGGTCTTGTCGACGACCTTGCCCGAGAGGACGTGCTTGAGCTTGGTCCGCACGAAGGCCGGGCCCTTGCCCGGCTTGACGTGCTGGAACTCCACGACGGACCAGAGCTGGCCTTCGAGGTTGAGGACGAGGCCATTCTTGAGGTCGTTCGTCGATGCCACGTGTGAGTCGCTTCCATTGAGTGTCGGGAGATCGGCCGGAAGTCTATCCGCCGGACGCCCGACCCCCGAATCAGAGGAACTGTGCCGGGTCGAACTCGTCGATCGGGATGACCCGGATGCGCGGCAGCGTGGAGGTGAACGCCTTGACGTCGTACTCGAGGTCGAAGCTCTCGAGCCCGTCGGCCTCGAGCGCAGTGAACCCGCTGTTGCGGAACTCGCGGAAGGCCATGAGGCCGACGCGGCGGTCGTCGTCCTCGAGGAGCGCCTCGACCTCCTCGAGGAAGTCGCCGTCGTGGCTGACGAGCATGACGTCGGCGTCGCGGCCCTTGATGGCACGCAGGGTGCGCTGGATGGCGACGTCGACGACCTTGACGTCGGCGTCACCGGACAGCGGCACCGGCTGGAAGCCCAGGGCGTTGAGCGCCTGGATGAACGACATCGGCATCGTCGTCGACGCGTTGAGGAAGAACAGCCCGCGGACGTCCTGGCCCCACGCCTCCTTCGCGAAGGCGATGAGCCGGTCCCACCGGGGGCGCTCGTCGGGCTGCGGTCGCCGGCCGAGGATCGAGGTGCCGAGGGTGGCGTCGATGTTCTCGCCGTCGACGAGGAGGTACGTCGTGACCGCGGAGTCGTCGCTCTCGCCGGTCTTCGGGTCTGCCATGGTCCGGAGTCTAGGTGCACATCCGCACGGCGGCTCCGGTCAGACCCCGATGGTGAGGTTGGCGACGAAGCCGCTCCCCGCGTCGCCCGTGACGGTCGCGAGCTGGGAGATGCCACCGTCGTCGCCGAAGACGTTGTCGGACGTCAGCGAGGTCTGCGACATGTTGCGCACGCTCTGCTCGTAGCCGGCGGTCGCGTAGACGGTGTCGCACACCGCCTCCGGCAGGGCGAGCTGCGAGGTCTTGACGATCTGGCCGCTGCTCGTCGCCTCTGCCGTGGACCGGTAGACCTCGAAGTGGATGTGCGGCCAACGACCCATGTATGCCGCGGGGAAGATCGTCGTGAACGTCGCCGTCCCGTTGGCGTTCGTCGGCTGCACCCCGCGCAGGTAGTTCTCGTTCTCGACACCCTGCGAGTACATCGAGTACTTGCCGTCCCGGTCGCAGTGCCAGAGGTAGACCGCGACACCCTGCATCGCGGCATACCCGTTCGCACTGTCGGTGACGGTGAGGTTCACGGTGAGCGGGACCCCCTCCGCCTTCGTCGTCGACGTGCCGAACGAGCTCGTGATGTCGGAGCGGACGATGCCCGAGTCGTCGAGGACGTTGGCGCCGTTGCTGCCGTCACCCGGGTACGGGCCGCCGGTCTCGTCGGGCACCTCGGTGCTCACGGCGGATGCGCCGGCACCCGACGACGCGCTCGCCGAGGCGCTGGCCGACGCGGACGCCGAGGCGGACGGCGTCGCGGACGAGCCGGTCGTCGTGGTGGCGCATCCCGCGAGCGCCAGCAGCCCGGCGCCGCCGAAGAGCCCCAGGGCCCGACGCCGGTCCAGGAGCGTGGCGACGTCGAACTCGAGGCCGCGGTCGTGGTCGGGGTGGGGCTGCTGGGGGCTCTGTCGCTCGCTCATGCCGACACTCTCGTTCCGCCGCCCGGCACGAGGCCATGAGCCGGCTGTGGGCCCCCTGTGAGCGCCATCCCGCTCCGCCGACCGTCGTGGGTGCAGACTGCGGAGCATGAGAGCGAAGTCGCTGATGGGTGCCGTCGTCGTCGGACTGGGCGGGGTCGCCGCCCGCGACCTCACCCAGAAGAAGCACTCGCTCAGACGCAACTTCCCCGTCATCGCACACGCCCGCTACTGGCTCGAGAAGATCGGGCCCGAGCTGCGGCAGTACATCATCACGAGCAACGACGCGGAGCGGCCGTTCTCACGCGACCAGCGCTCGTGGGTCTATGCGAGCAGCAAGAAGGAGAACAACTACGTCGGGTTCGGGACCGACAACGACATCGAGAACACCGAGGGCTACGTCATCCTCAAGCACCGGACGTTCGCACCGTCCGCGCCCTCGACCTCCGTCGCCCACGGCCACGACGACGCGGTCAACCTGCCCGCCGCCAAGGTCCTCGGCGCACCGCGCGGCAGGACCCACGCCTTCCGCCCCGGCTCGGTCGTCAACGTCTCGGCGATGAGCTTCGGTGCGTTGTCCGGCAACGCCATCGAGTCCCTCAACCGAGGTGTCGCCATGGCCGGTGCCCTCCACAACACCGGCGAGGGCGGTCTCTCCGACCACCACCGCAAGGGCGGTGACCTCATCTTCCAGATCGGCACGGCCTACTTCGGCTGCCGCGACGAGCAGGGCCGCTTCGACCTTGCCCGGCTCAAGGACCTCGTGCAGTCCGCGCCCGTGAAGGCCATTGAGGTCAAGCTCAGCCAGGGCGCCAAGCCGGGGCTCGGCGGACTCCTGCCGGCCGCGAAGATCACCGAGGAGATCAGCCGGATCCGCGGCATACCGATGGGACAGGACTGCGCGAGCCCTTCGCGTCACGCCGAGTTCGACGACGTCGACAGCATGCTCGACTGGGTGGAGCGGATCGCCCAGGAGACCGGGCTGCCCGTCGGCATCAAGTCCGCGGTCGGCGAGATGGACTTCTGGACCGAGCTCGCCGAGCAGATGTCCGGCCGGTCACGGGGCGTGGACTTCATCACCGTCGACGGCGGCGAGGGCGGGACCGGTGCTGCACCACTCGTGTTCACCGACACCGTCGCGCTCCCCTTCAGGGTCGGGTTCGCCCGCGTCTACTCGACCTTCGCCCGCGCCGGTCTCACCGACGACGTCGCGTTCATCGGCAGCGGCAAGCTCGGGCTGCCCGACAACGCCCTGGTCGCCTTCGCCCTCGGCGCCGACATGGTCAACGTCGCCCGCGAGCCGATGTTCGCGCTCGGGTGCATCCAGTCGCAGAAGTGCCACACCGACCGCTGCCCCACCGGCGTGGCGACACAGGACCCGTGGCTCGCCCACGGCCTCGACCCGACCCTGAAGTCGGTGCGTCTGGCGAACTACCTCCAGACGCTGCGACGCGACCTGCTCAAGGTGTCCGAGGCCTGCGGTGTCCCCCACCCCGGGCTCATCGACGCCGACGCGGTGGAGATCCTCGACGGGAACCGGGTCGGCACGCCGCTGCGCGAGGTCTACGGCTACGAGCCCGGGTGGGGTGCTCTCGGCCCAGACCTCGCCCGCGACATCACGTCGATCATGTGGCCCGAGCGCGACCGCGACACCGAGGCGCCGGAGTCGGCGACCGCGACGAGCTGACCACAGGTCTGCAGCTCGACGACACTGCGGGTCCACGACCCACGGGAACGCCGAGGGGGACGGCCATCACGGCCGTCCCCCTCAGTCGTTCCCGCCGCAGCGGTGTGGCTCAGGCCAGGTCGAAGCGGTCGAGCTCCATGACCTTGGTCCAGGCGGCGACGAAGTCGCGGACGAACTTCTCCTGCGCGTCGTCGCTGGCGTAGACCTCCGAGAGCGCCCGCAGCTGCGAGTTCGACCCGAACACCAGGTCGACCGCGGTGGCCGTCCAGCGGAGCTCACCGCTGGACAGGTCCCGGATCTCGTAGACGTTCTCCTGGTCCTGCGACGCCTTCCACTCCGTGCCGGGGGCCAGGAGGTTCCTGAAGAAGTCGTTGCTGAGCACGCCGGGCCGGTCGGTGAGGACGCCGTGGGCGACACCGCCGTGGTTGTTGCCCAGCGACCGGAGTCCACCGACGAGGACCGTCATCTGCGGGGCGGTGAGCCCGAGCATGTAGGCCCGGTCGAGCAGCAGCATCTCGGGCTGGAGCTTCTCGCCCTGACGGATGTAGTTGCGGAAGCCGTCGGCCCGCGGCTCGAGCACCGCGAAGGAGTCGACGTCGGTCTGCTCCTGCGAGGCGTCCGTGCGGCCCGGGGAGAACGGCACCTCGACCTCGACCCCGGCGTCGCGGGCGGCCTTCTCGACCGCTGCGGAGCCGGCGAGCACGATGAGGTCGGCGAGCGACACCTGTGCGCCGCCGCGCCCGTTGAAGTCGGCGCGCACCCTCTCGAGCCCCTCGAGCACCCGGGCGACCCGCTCCGGGTCGTTGACCTGCCAGCCCCGCTGCGGCTCCAGACGGATGCGGGCGCCGTTGGCGCCACCGCGCTTGTCAGTGCTGCGGAAGCTGGCGGCCGAGGCCCAGGCGGTCCAGACGAGGTCGGCCACGTCGAGACCGGAGTCGAGCACGGCGCCCTTGAGGGCTGCGACGTCCGCGTCGCCGACGAGCTCGCCCTCGTGTGCGGGAACGGGGTCCTGCCAGAGCTGCGCCTCGGGCACCCACGGGCCGAGGTAGCGCGAGACCGGACCCATGTCACGGTGGAGCAGCTTGTACCAGGCCTTCGCGAAGGCGAGGCGGAACTCCTCGGGGTTCTCGAGGAAGCGCCGCGAGATCTGCTCGTAGACCGGGTCGACGCGCAGCGCGAGGTCGGAGGTGAGCATCGTCGGACGGTGCTTGGTCTCGGGGTCGAACGCGTCCGGGATGATCCGGTCGTCGGTCTTAGCGACCCACTGCTTGGCACCCGCCGGGCTCTCGGTGAGCTCCCACTCGTAGCCGAAGAGGATCTCGAAGAAGCGGTTGCTCCACTGCGTCGGCTTGTCGGTCCACGTCACCTCGAGGCCCGACGTGATGGTGTCCGTGCCCTTGCCGGTGCCCGAGGCGCTCTTCCAGCCCAGGCCCTGGCTCTCGATAGGCGCGCCCTCGGGCTCGGGCCCGATGAGGTCGGGGTCGCCCTTGCCGTGCGTCTTGCCGAAGGTGTGGCCACCAGCGATGAGGGCGACGGTCTCCTCGTCGTTCATCGCCATCCGCGCGAAGGTGTCACGGATGTCGCGGGCGGAGGCGGCGGGGTCCGGGTTGCCGTTGGGGCCCTCGGGGTTGACGTAGATCAGGCCCATCTGGACCGCGCCGAGGCTCTCCTCGAGCTCACGCTCACCGGAGTAGCGCTCGTCGCCCAGCCAGGTGTCCTCGGGTCCCCAGAAGATCTCCTCGGGCTCCCAGACGTCCTCGCGTCCGAAGGCGAAGCCGAAGGTCTCGAAACCCATGTCCTCGAGGGCGACGTTGCCGGCGAGGACGAGCAGGTCCGCCCACGACAGCTGCTGGCCGTACTTCTGCTTGACCGGCCACAGGAGGCGACGAGCCTTGTCGAGGTTGGCGTTGTCCGGCCAGCTGTTGAGCGGCGCGAAGCGCTGGCCCCCGTCGCCGGCTCCGCCGCGACCGTCGTAGATGCGGTAGGTGCCGGCTGCGTGCCAGCTCATCCGGATCATCAGGCCGCCGTAGTGGCCGAAGTCGGCGGGCCACCAGTCCTGCGAGGTGTGGAGCACCTCGGTGATGTCCCGCTTGACCGCCTCGACGTCAAGGGTCGAGAACGCCTCGGCGTAGTCGAAGTCCGGTCCGAGCGGGTTGCCCTTCGACGAGTGCGCGTGCAGGACCGACAGGTCGAGCTGGTTGGGCCACCAGTCCTTGATGCCGTGCGGACGGCCGGCCTTCGGGGTGGGCGAGTCGATCGCGGGGTTCTCGCTCTCGCTGCCCTGGGCGGTCGCGGAGTCGTGCATCACCGGGCAGCCGCCCTCGGCCTTCCGGTCCACCCCCTGGGGGCTCACAGGCGTGCTGTCGTCGTGGCTGTCGGTCATGAGTTGCCTTCTTCCGGACTGGTCGAACTGGTGTGGAGGTTCTGGAGTGAGGGGTCTTCTGGTGGTCGGGTCAGGGGGCGGCGCAGTCGGGGCACGTGCCCCAGTAGACGACCTCGGCCTCGTCCACCACGAAGCCGTCGGCGTCCGTCGGGCTGAGGCAGGGCGCGTGGCCCACCGTGCACTCGACGTCGGTGATCCTGCCGCACGAGCGGCACACGGCGTGGTGGTGGTTGTCGCCGACGCGGACCTCGTAGCGGGCCGTGCTGCCCGCCGGCTGGATGCGGCGCACGAGTCCCGCCGCGGTCAGGGCCCTGAGGACGTCGTAGACGGCCTGATGCGAGACGGTGCCGTGCGTCGCCCGGACCTTCTCGATGACGTCGTCGGTGTCGAGGTGCGGGTGGTCGCGCAGGACGGAGAGCACGGCGAGCCGGGGCTTGGTCACGCGCAGGGAGACCCGGTGCAGCTCGTCTGCCAGGTCGGTGGTCGTCACATCCGAAGCATCATCCATTTTCTAGAGTCAGTCAAGTCTTGCTCGGCGTCCTCACGGGTGTATGCCGTGTGCCCTGGCTCGGGCGGAACCCCGTGGCCTCGTGCGCCCGGCGCTCTGCCGTTGTCGACGTGAGTGGCCCACACGGGCGCTCCTCGAGACCCGCGAAAGGCCGATCTCGCCAGGGGCTCCGGGAGTAGTCTGGATCGGCAGGCTGGAGGTGATGCCACCATGAGAGGTCTGCGCGCTTTCTGCTCGTCAGCGGTCCTGGTCGCCTCCTTGGCGGCCTGCGGAGCCGCACCGCCCGGCGCCTCGCCCGCGGGCGGAGATGGAGTCAGCACCACGCTGTCCGTGGCCACACCGGGCAGCGGTGGAGGGACGGGCTCGGCCACCTCGAGTGCCCACCCCACCTCGTCCACCACGACGACCCCGGTCATCAAGGTCACCGACGAGGTCTTTGCCGGCCTCACCGAGGCAGAAGCCGAGCGGATCGCCGCCAAGTGCCACGGCAGCCTCAGCGTGCCGGGGACGGACGACATCTGCGTCATGCCAAGCAGGCCGCCCCCGTGCACAACCCAGCACTGGTGCGTCCGCATCGCCACAGTTCCCGGCACCGACCTGCGCGCCGTGCAGGTTCAGGACCGCAGCCCCGACAAGCACCTCTGCGGCTCGGCCCAGGAACTTTGCCCTCTCCTGGTCGTGACTCGGCAGGTCACCAGCGACGTCCGCATCACCGCGCCCAAGACCGCGCAGACGACCACGCCGACGGGCGGGGCCACCGTCAAGCCCAAGCCCACCGCGACACCCTCCCCGACGGGCCCATCAGCCACCAAGACGTCCAAGCCGACGGCGACGTTCAAGCCGTCGGCGGGACCGGGGCCCACGCCGCCCCCGGCCGCCACGGTCTCCCCCTAGCCCATGGCCGAGCAGCCACCGGGTGCGGCCACCCCTCAACGGAGCACCGCCTCGGCCATGGGCAGGCTGCTGGGGTTCGTCGCCCCCACCGGGCTGCTCACCGGGATCTTCTACTACTTCGGCTACGTGAGCGCCCGGAGCTTCTACGGGTACTTCGGCATCCCCCTGAGCGCGTTGGACCTGCCCGCGAGCCACTACTTCATCCAGACGACGGACACCGTCTTCCGGCCCCTCGCGACCATCGCCCTCATCGGCCTGGCCGCCCTCGTGCTGCACCAAGTGGTGGAGGCGAGGTCCGCGACGGTGGGACGGCGCGCCGCACGCACCACCCAGCGTGCTCTGGTCCTGGGCAGCCTGGCGCTCGCGGCGGTAGGACTCGTGGGCCTCTACACCGGCAGGGGTGGCGTGCTGTCCGCAGCCTGCCTGGCCGGGGCCGCAGTGCTCGCCGAGTACTCGTTGTGGCTCGGCCTGCGCACCGGCATCCTCAGCGTCATGGTGGCGACGCTGGCGAGGTCCCGGGCAGAGATCCGCCGTGGAATGCTGCTCGCCGTCGTCGTCGTCGCCGTCTTCTGGGCGGTCACGGATCTGGCCCACGAGCGCGGCCTCGAGCGGGCCCGGGTCGTGGAGAGCACCCTTCCCGTGCAGCCGCAGGCCGTCGTCTACTCCGTCCACGAGCTCTCGATCCCGGGCACGGGAGTGCAGATGAGACGCCTTCCGGCAGCCGAGGGTGGTGCCACGTACCTCTACAACGGCCTCCGACCGCTCGTCTACGCGCACGACCGCTGGTTCCTGCTGCCCAAGGGCTGGAAGAGGGACAACGGAGACACGGTCGTCCTCATCCGCGACACGTCGACCTCGGTCCGTGTCGACCTCGCCCCCGGCCGGTGAGGGCGACGGTTCGGCCCGTCCGGAGGGTTGTCACGACGGCGCGAGTCCGCTCCACTGGAGGTCTCGACCTCGACGGAGTCCGCCATGATCACTGACGCGTTCGACACCGGCCCCACGGGCACCTTCAGGACGTTGTGCCGCACCTACCCGGACGACACGGTGTTCAAGGGCACCGACGGTTTCCGGTCGCTCTGGGGTCCGATCTTCTACCGGGGCCGTGCCAACGGCAGCGCCCGGCTGCTGGCCATCGGTCAGGACCCTGCGCAGACCGAGGCCGTCACCCGCCGGTGCCTGTCGGGCCAGGCCGGACGACGCGTGCAGGGCTTCGTCGAGAAGCTCGGCTACACCAAGAGCTATCTCATGATCAACGCGTTCCTCTACGGCATCTTCAACCAGAGCATGGCGCTCCCCCACCTCAACGACCCCGACGTCCTCGCCTATCGGAACGCATGGCTGGAGGCGGCGTTCGCGCCGGGCAGGATCGAGACGGTCGTGACCTTCGGGACGCCGGCCTTCAACGCCTGGACGGCCTTCACCGCGACTCCCGTCGGCGCGAGCGTGAGCGCGACGGTGAGCTTCCACAAGGCCCTGCACCCGACTGCCGACAAGCCGGGCGGGCCCATCACGCGCCAGGAGCTTCTCGAGAACTGGAACGTCGCCCTGCAGAGCCTGCACCCGACCGTGCAGCACCCGGACGTCGCCCGACCGTTGGTCCCCTACGGCGCCGACTTCACTGCGGCCGAGCTGCCCGAGATCCCCAGCCGGGACCTGCCCATGGGCCTCCAGCCGTGGATGCGCAACAGCGACTTCTGGGCCTCGATGTCACCGACGCCGGGCAACCAGCGCGCCAACATCTCCATCGAGGTGCCCTGACCGAGTCACGGGACAACAGACCTTTGACTTCGAGCGCTCGAAGTTTCTACCGTCGTTGATGTGAGCACCCAGACGGCCCAGCACGAGTACACGATCCGCGAGGCGGCGGCCCTGACCGGGCTGTCCGCCAGCACGCTGCGCTACTACGAGGGCATCGGCGTCATCCCTCCGATCACCCGTGGCGAGAGCAGCGGGCACCGGGTCTACCTCGAGAGCGACCTCGACCAGCTGACGTGGGTGGCCTGCCTGGCGGCGACCGGCATGTCGATCGGCGACATGAAGCAGTACGTCGCCAACGGGCCGCTCGGCGCGTCCGCGGCGCAGGAGCAGGTCGCCCTGCTCACCGAGCAGCAGCAGCGCCTCGCCCTCGAGGCCGAGCAGCTCGAGCTGCGGCAGCGCTACGTCGCGCTCAAGATCCGGTACTGGCACGCGGTCGAGCAGGGCGACGACGCCCTCGCCGAGCAGATCTCGGGCCAGGCGCGTGGCCTCGCCGACGGCCTCAAGCGCGTCGCCTCGCACTGACGCGTCGGGGGCTCGGCCCGCTGCGAGAGCGACCCCCCTGACGCACACCCCCACGAACCCACACGAGAGGACTTCCCATGCACGTCACCACGAGCGGTGGCACGTCCACCCGCGGACCCGAGGACTGGTTCACGGGCACCGTCCACATCGACGGCATACGCAATCCTGACGACCAGTCCGCGATCGGGTGCGCCCACGTCCGTTTCGCACCCGGCGCACGCACTGCCTGGCACACACACCCCAAGGGCCAGACGCTCTATGTCACCGACGGCATCGGCCTGGTGAGCACCCGTGGCGGCACGCCGCGCGAGATCCGTCCCGGCGACGTCGTCCACATCGCGCCGGGCGAGGAGCACTGGCACGGCGCCACCGCCGACCGCTTCATGGCCCACGTCGCCATCCAGGAGGCGGACGAGCACGGCCAGCCCGTGACCTGGCTCGACCACGTGAGCGACGAGGAGTACTCCGCCTGATCCGGGCTCGCCCCGACACGTCGCACCATCCCTTCACCACCGGGACGCCGAACAGCGCTCCTGCGATGCCCCCTGCCCAGAACCCGATCCCACGCACCCTCACAGAAGAGAAGGACACCCCACATGCAGGTCAACGCCTACGCCGCCCCCGCCGCCGGACAGCCCCTGGCACCCACCGTCATCGAGCGCCGTGACGTCGGGGCCAACGACGTCCTCATCCAGATCCAGTACGCCGGCATCTGCCACTCCGACATCCACACCGTCAACGGCGACTGGGGACCGCAGCCGTTCCCCGTCGTCCCCGGCCACGAGATCGTCGGCGTCGTCGCCGAGGTCGGTGCCGACGTCACCCGTCACGAGGTCGGCGACCGGGTCGGCGTCGGCTGCATGGTCAACTCGTGCGGCACGTGCACCAACTGCCGCAACGGTGACGAGCAGTACTGCACCGAGGGCATGGTCGGCACCTACGCCGCGACCGACCGCGACGGCACCACGACCCAGGGCGGCTACTCGACCCACGTCGTCGTCGACGCCGACTACGTCCTGTCGGTCCCCGAGAGCATCGACGCCGCGAGCGCCGCTCCCCTGCTGTGCGCCGGCATCACGACCTACACCCCGCTCAAGCACTGGAAGGCCGGTCCCGGCACCAAGGTCGCGGTCGTCGGGCTCGGCGGTCTCGGTCACATGGCCGTCAAGATCGCGCACGCCCTCGGTGCGCACGTCACCGTGCTCTCCCAGTCGCTCAAGAAGCAGGAGGACGGCCTGCGCCTCGGCGCCGACGAGTACTTCGCCACCTCCGACGACGGCACCTTCGAGCAGCTCGCCGGCCGCTTCGACCTCATCATCAACACGGTGAGCGCCGCGCTGGACCTTGACGCCTACCTCGGCCTCCTCGCCGTCGACGGCACCCTCGTCAACGTCGGCGCTCCCGCCGAGCCGCTGAGCATCAACGTGTTCTCCCTCATCGGCGCCCGCCGCAGCTTCGCCGGGTCGATGATCGGCGGCATCGCCCTCACCCAGGAGATGCTCGACTTCTGCGCCGAGCACGGCATCGCCGCCGAGGTCGAGGTCATCCGTGCCGACCAGGTCAACGAGGCCTACGAGCGCGTCCTCGCCTCCGACGTCCGCTACCGCTTCGTCATCGACACGGCGACGCTGGCCTGAGCCGAGTCCGCAGCGCCCGTCCCGCTTCGTGCGGGCGGGCGCTGCGCGCTGCTCGCTGGCACTTGGGGTGTGTCGACGACAGGCGACGTATGCCGTGTGCCCTTGTCCTTTCCTAGGGCGCGAGTTCGCGCCACTCGCCTTCCGGGACCACGTCGGCGACGGTGATGGCTGTCTGGTCGTCGATCACGTAGGCCGGTCCGCCCAGATCGCTGGCCCACCGCTCGGCGTACGCCATGGTGTTGGTCGCGCCCCACTGCCCCGTCGGGATGAGCAGGGCCGAGCACTGTGCGATGGGCTTGTCGAGGAGCCGCTCGAGCGCCGACGCGATGCTCGGGTTGGCCAATCCACCCGAGGTCAGCAACGTCTTCACGGTCCGTATCCACGCAATCCGGTCTGGGCGTCATCCGAGGGCGGGCCCGCCTCGTCACGTCCATAAACGACGAGATAGGCGACGCCCACCTCGGCCTGGAGCTGCCGGGCGAGGCGTCGACCCCGGTCCAGCCAGTCCGTGGGGACATAAGCACCGCGCCTCATGCGAGGCCCCTTCGGCGTGGTCAGGTCGAACTCGGCTGCCCAGCGATGCAGCTCTTCGGTGAGACGAGGGCTCAAGCAGAAGTGCTCGATCGGCGTGCTCTCGCCGGCCGTCCACAGGGGGCTCGCCCCATAGTCAGCGTCGAGGCGCAGCTCTGGTCGCTCCACGGTCCCACCTCCACAATCCTGTTCAGGTGAATCCTGACAGTCCGTCGAGGGCCGCGGCGCGCACTCACCATCAGCGGCCTGTCCGAATGGTGCGGGAGCGGCGAGAGGGACAGGATCAGCGCCATGGATGAGTCGCCGCTTCTGCAGGCCGTCGACGCCGTCACCGTCCCGGTGCCCGATCTGGATTCGGGGTTGGCCTTCTACCAAGGGCAGCTCGGCCACCGGTTGCTCTGGCGCAACGATGAGGTTGGCCAGGCTGGGCTGGCGCTGGGGAAGCAGGAGACCGAACTGGTCCTCACCACCTCTGCGCCCTACGCGCCGACCTGGTTGGTGGCGTCGGTGGACAGCGCAGTGGATGTGATGGTCGACGCCGGCGGGCGATCCGTGAACGGCCCCTCTGACGTGCCGGTGGGCCGACTGGCCGTGGTCGAGGACGTCTTCGGTAACCGACTCGTGCTTCTGGACACCTCGAAGGGGCGGTACCTGACCGACGACTCAGGTCGTGTGACAGGTGTCGGCTGACCCTGCAGTTCCCGGAACGCACGACAACGCGCGAGTTTCAGGAGTTGCGTGGCGCCTCGCGGGGCCGGACCGGCGCTCGTCCCGCTGCCGGTCCGGGCTGTCCCCGTCCTCTTGCTGGGACTGGTCGTCGCCGTAGCCGCGGCGACGTTGATGCGGCTGCGGTCATGCAAGCGCCCCTAGCGCGGCAGATGCGGACGTTCAGCCGGAGACGCTACGGCCAGTGAAGGCCGTCGCGCCAGGCACGCGCCGTGCGAGCCGCTCAGCTGAGCTTGATGCGCCGAATGCTGCTGTATCCGACGGACTGTGTCGTCGTCCCGACTCGTTGCACTCGAACCTCCCAGGTTCCCTTACCCAGCAGCCGCCCGGACGCCTTCGCGTAGCCGTTCGTCGCCACGGCGCCCGAGCCGTAGGTGATCCAGGCCGTCGCGCCGTACTTGCGCGCCTGGAAGCGGACGATGGCGCCTCTCTCGTAAGGCTTCGCGGACACGGCAGCGGTCAGGGTCGCGCCGCTGCGCCCCGTGCTCGGAAGGGAGGACCAGGCCACAGTGGCGATCGAGATAACGGAGCGTTCTCCCGTGGTCACGGTGGTCGCGGGCACGGCTCCCTGCACGACGGCACGGAGCCGGCCGGAGACGGCGTTGGTGAACTTCACGGCGACGGTGCCCGTCGTGCCGGTGGTGCCCCGGCCGATGGTGGTCCACGCCGTCCCCCCTGCCTGCTTCCTCTGCAGGGTGACGGCGATCCCAGCGCCGGGCGAAGTGTGGACGCCGACCTTCCGTTCGTCCCGAACCGAGACCGTCGCTGTCTGGACGGTGTTGTAGCCGGCCTGTGCAGGGGCGCTGAAGGTTGCGGTGCGGTTCGCGTAGACCGTGACCCGATGAGTCCTCTCCGGTCCCGGCACAGCGGTGCTCGTCTCGATCCTCGTGCGGAGACTCCCGGCGCCGGCATCTGCGGGCACGTAGTACCCGACGCCGTCCAGGAGTGTGATCCCGGGTGAGGAGCAGTAGTTGTGGCTGCTCACCCTCGTCAGCGGTGTGGTGAGGACGAACGAACAGTGGCTCAGCGTCAGACCCGCCGGTGCCGTGGCCCTGAGGCGGATGGCGGCAGACTTCCCGACGACCAGAGTGGGAAGGGTGACGGAGTCGTGGAAGTCGACGACCTGGATGGTCGCGCTGCTCGACCCGATCGTCAGCCCGTCGACGTCGAGGACGTCGACCGCCACGTTCGCTGGACCGATGGGCAGTCCGGCGGTGGGCACGCTGATGGATCGGGTGCTCGCCGTGCCGAACTTGTCGGAGAGGTACCAGCTGTAGGCGTCGGGCAGCAGGGACGTCCTTCCTTGGACAGTGACCCTGATCGCGCTGGGAGCCTTGGTGCTCCGGCGCGGGTTCTGCAGCGAGATGCGCAGCGGGGCTTCGCGACCGGCGGCCACACGGTTGTCCGTGTCGGCGGTCACGGACAGCATGGGGGTGTGGCGCACGACGATGGTGTCGGCCATGGTGTAGCCGTAGTGGCCTTCTGAGTCCCTGGCCTGCGCCACCAGCCGGTAATAGCCTTCGGCGAGACCACGGGTGTCGAGGTGGGCTTCGCCCCGGGCCGCCGCGTCGCCGGACCTGGTTGCCCACGTCCCATGCGCCACGGCCAAGGGAACCTTGTCGAACCGGTGCGAGTCGAAGGTGGCGTCGGCCAGGGGCAGGACCAGGACGTCAACCTGCTCGTCCTCGCGCCGGGGGCCCGATCCGGTGAAGGTGACGACTCCCCCGGTGTCGGCCACCGTCGAGGCATAACCGAGCGTGTTGGCTGTGGGATCAGCGGCGATACCCGTGACCGACGTCGGCTGCACAGGCGCCTGGTATACGAGCCCGGTGCCGTACCCGTTGACGGGGCGACCGTCGACGCTCACCCACACCCCGAGGCGGCTCCATCCCTCGACCCACGGTGTCGCCTGGGACGCAGGGTCGATGCGCCAGGCCACCAGGCAAGACTCGATGCACGTCCCCGCAGGCAGGGTCCGGCTCGGCGCCGACGGAGCCGACTTGGCCCAGCTGGGCAGGTCCGGAGTCAGGACGATGTCGCGCGTTCCGCCGCCGGTGACCTCCACGACCATCTCGAAAGGACCGTTCACCACTGAGGTCGGAGCATCGGCCACGATCGACGCCACGGGTAGCACCTGAACCGCAGGGTCGGATGGCTCGTCCGCCCACGAGGGAGCGGCTGACGAGGCGAACATGCCAGCAGACGCGGCAAGGGCGACCAGCAGGGCAGGAAGTCGAGAGACGAAGTGCACGGGGTCCTTCAGGTGACACCCAGGAGGACCATGGGCGGTCGCGGGGGATGTGGGCTCGGCGCATCGTAACCACCTGATGACGGCACCGCAGACGAATCGAGCAATCCGTGGGCCGGCTGGTGGGTTGGGCAAGGGGTCTCGAAGGCGGCCCTCCCCCGAGGCCCGCGTCGGCCAAGGTGGATCCTAGTCAGCCAACCGAGCTCGAAACCCATGCCGTACCGGCTGCCGGGCGGCGGCGAGACCGGACGTTCAGTCGGCTGCAGCCTTTCCAGTGATGGCGTTGGGTGTGTGCCGGTGCGCGAAGAGAGTCACCGCGAGTATGGGCACCCCAATCCATGGCAGTAGGAAGAGGAGCACGAACCACCACACGGGTTTGATGCCGATCCGAGGCCGCGTCCAGCCGCCAGACACCTGCCTGGTAGAGGGCGATGGCGGTTGCCAGAGCCAGGAAGATCGGCACGCTGACCCAGTTGATGCGAAAGCCGAGCTCGAGGTCCACGCGTGGAGGCTACCGATTCTCACGACGACTCACATCGGAATCGCTCCCGCCAGGGCCATGTGGCAACCAGAACGACCGTGACTCGCACCAGCACGGATCGCGGCATGTGCGGATGGTGCCACTGTGTCGTGAGGCGCCCTCAGCCCATGCCTTGGTCGTAGATGCGCCACGCCGCGTTAGGGCCAGTTCGGTCCAATAGGTAACTCCACATGTAGTCACCTTCGGGCAGGGACGCGTCGCCGTTTTGCCCCGACATTCTCACCCAAACGCGTTCAATTACCGGTCCGTCACCCGCCTCGGTCTGCCTGCGCTCCTGGGTCCGATCGGTCACCTTCAACGCCAGAATGTCGGTATTGCCGCACCAGTTCTCCTGGCGGTCCTCGACCAGAGCCTTGGCTGTCCCGCAGTCACCCGCGTGGACCGCTTTCGCGTAGGCCTCAACGATCTGCTCCGGACTAGCGCCATCTGGAGGCATCGCGACACGGTCAGTCGAGCAAGCAGCGAGGCTTACCCCGAGCGCCCAAGATGCGGCGATCGCGAGACACCGCCCCCATCGCTCCTCGACCTTGAACACGAAATGACTGTCTCACAGCAACGATAGCGACCCCATGGAATACGCGCAGCGCGGCATGAGCGGTAGATCGGCTCAATCACAGTCGACGCCCCTGTGGACCTGTACCGTCCCCTCGTGCCGACCAACTTCATGCAGCGTCTTGGCGATCGCTGGGACGAGCGAGAAGAGGGCTTGGAGCCGGCCATAGTCAAGTCATCACTCGATATTGCTGCTGAGACGCAAACTGTCTGGGATTTCGTACTGGCACCGGAGTCGGCGCTCCTCCTCAATGATGAGGTCGTGAAGGCGTTCCGTGTTCCCAACACTCCAAAAGCCCAGCCAGGTGAGCAGATCTGCGTCGTGACAGAAGATGACGGCCGACTCGCAGTGGGAATCATCGAGACCGTGGCTCTCGAACCGGGGGTGTCCTTGCTGTGTCGATGGCTGACTGGCCCAACCGAAGTGATGGAAAGGACCACTCTGGCGCCGACTGGCCAAGGCGGAACCACGATCACCTACCAACTCGCAGTGCGTGTCGAGCTTGGGACAGCACGAAAGGTACGCCCGCTGCTTGAACGTAACGTCAGCCAGACGTTGCGCCGGCTTCGCGCAGCTGTCGAGTCGGGCGTCCGGTTTCCCGAAGACCAGGCGCCTCCATCAGACTAATCGCGTTGCTGCCGTCAGGCCCACCGCGGCATGACAGGACGTCGTGGCTACGCGAGCTTGTCGAGGTCGAGATGGGCGCTACCGCCGGAATTGGATACGGCGACTACAAGGTCATTCGCGAATCGGTGCACTGCCCCGTACGTACTCGGGACGAGAAACCGGGCCTCGGACACCGTTCCAGCCGTGGGTGATTGAGCGTCCGCGTCGACCGTGGCCAGGTGCACCGACATTGCCAGCTGTCCGCGCCCCGTCACGTGAATGCGGTCAGATTGAGCGTTTTCTGGTCTCCCAGCGCCGACGAGATTTGCGGTCTCGCGGATGTTGACCACGGGTACGCCAAGAGCGAGTGCGTCCAATCCAGTAGTTCAGCGTCGCTGAAGTACCCCACCGACGCTCCGGAAAACGGCTTAGCACAGGCCGAAACGTGCAATTCACCAAGCCCCTTCAGGCCCTCGGCCCGATAGACAGCGGTCAGTCCTTCGGCGGCCCCGGTCATGGCATGACGCTACATCGCCCAGAACACGCCACTCGGTGCTTCACGATCCCAACGCGCGCACGATCCGCGGCAGTTGCGGACGTTCAATCGGCGACGCCCCGCAAGGGACACTGTGTGCGTGATCCTGCGACCGAGCCCCATGAATCGACTGGCGAATTCCTTCCCGGGGCTGGGCTTGGTCGCCCTTTCCGTCGTGCCCCTCGTTCTTGGCTCGGGATTCGAGAGGGCGCTTCTTGTCGGGGTCGTTCCGGGCCTCATCCTGACCGTTCGCGGCTACCAGCTGTCGGCGGAGACACGTCAAGGGGAGTTGGTGGTGCATGGGTATCTCCGCACCCGAGCCGTTCCGCGGACCGCCATCCTTGAGATCACGGACTCCTCGACGGTGCTCTGGACAGACAGCAATGGGAAGAGGCGCCGAACCCCGATCCTCGCGTTCAACACACAACCGGGAACGCTGCCAAGCGTCGCCGATCATCAGGCAGCGTGCCGGGAGCGAATCCGCAAGTGGGCTCAACGTCGGTAACCCTGGCCTTGATGCTCATTGGCACGACCAGCGGATCGCGGCATGAGCGGACGTGGTCAGCGCTCGACCCGGATCGGATTCCCGTGGCGGCCATCGAGGACAGCGTCGTCTCCGATTGGCTTATCCAAGTGGATTGTCAGTTGCCGCTGGAAGCCGACGTCAAAGAAGTTGCACCGTTCTTTGCTCGACTCCTCGATTTGGACGGCGACGGCGTGTTCGGATCGGGCGTGGATCGCGGTGTAGGTGACGTTGCAGTCTGGTGATTCACCAGTGAACGTCAGCGTGAGTTCTCGGCCGTTTCCCGACACTCGAGCTTCTTCCGCCGCCGGGAATGAGGCGGAAAGCGCTTCAGGAACTGGCTTGACGACGTGCGTTTCCGGGATGGCCGGCATCAGCACAGCTGCCGTCGTGCCTTCAAGGGAGAACTCCCAAGCCGGAACCTGGGCCTCTCCGGTCGTCGTCGACAGGAGCATCGTGGTCAACCGTGCCCCGGTCACGACGCGTGGCGCGCATGTCTTGCAGATGATGGGATAGCTCCGGGGGATCTCGTCCAATGCCTGGGTCGGCGACAGCACCGGCACCATGGCCGTGCGACCTTCGCTCCACCGGACCACGGCCTCGGTTGGCCACGACTCAGGCAAGGCGGTATCGGCTGTGGTCAGTCGGCCATTCAAGACCATTTTGTCCTCGATGGTGGTGCCACCGCGCAAGTCCGGTCTGAGGGGACCAACGAAGGTGAGCTTGGGCGGTGCGGCTGCCGACCACGACGCTTCGAACGTGCGCAGCGCATCTCCCAACGGCCCGATCGGCAGAGCCGCGGGGACCGCGGGCGCTTCAGTTCGCTCGTCACCTGGCAGTCCAAGAGCGCTGAAGACCCCGAGCGCGGCAGCGATGACGGCAACACCGGCAGCGAGCCCGACGACGATGTGACGGCGCCGACGTACGTGGACCATTCTTTGCGCCTCAGCGGCAAGGCGTGGCACTACTTCGTCGTCGGCCATGTACTCGTGGTCTATGAATAGGCGGCGCAAGGAGGCTTCGAGGTCTGGAGCTGTCGTCATGGTGTCGACTCCGGATCTAGCGCGGGGTAAGTCTGTCGAAGGGTCGCCAAGGCTCTCGTCGCGTTGGATCGCACGGTGCTGGCGCTGCAGCCGAGCAACTGCGCGATCTGATCGTCGGACAGGTCGGCGTAGTAGCGCAGGGCCAGCACTGTTCGCTGCCGTGGCGGCAACAAATCCAATAGTTGCCATGCGGCATCGCGTGCGGACACGCCAACAGCGGGGTCAGCCAACGTGGGCAGCTCGACCTCTGCCACCGCGCTCTCACGCCGCTGTGGGCGTCGCCGCCACGACAGGTGCTCGTTGACCAAGATCTGGCGCGTGTAGGCCTCGGGACTGCCCGCCTCGCTCACCCGACCCCAGTGGCGCACGACCTTAATCAAGGTCGCTTGGAGGACGTCTTCGGCGTCGTGGCCGTTGCCGGTGAGCATGACCGCAAGACGCAGCAATGACGGCCCGCGCGCTGCGACGAACTCTTCGAACGTGGTCACGTTCACCTCCTACCTCTAAGACGGCACGACCACCCGATCTGCTGCATCATCGCGCGCCCTGTCAGCGAGCGTTGGGTTCGCCAAAAGGCAAGGGCGCACCTGTGCTGCTTCGGACGTCCCCTATCTGTGTTGTGGCAACTGCGGACGAACCCGCGCACCCGTCACCGGACTAGATTCGGCGTTCCGTCGGGTGCCGTGCTGTCGCTCGCACGACCTTTCGCAACGGCGCGGAGCAGCATGTCGCCAACCGTCGCAACGCCTAAGACGAGTCCCGCCAAGAAGACGGCGACTCCAAACACGTATCCCCCTGGCAGTCCGAGACTTGTCCAAACGAGAGCGCAGATGAGCAGGCGCAACCGCGTCCACGGCGGCCGTGCGATGAGTGGAGCCAGGATCACGGCGCAAGCGATGCTGAGGTTGAGCCAAGTGCTGTTGCGCGCCGGTTGCAGATAGGCCACCGAAAGAGCGGCCGCGGCCACCGCCAGGAGGACTGCGCACCAACAAAGGCCCACGCGTCTGGCTTGCAGCTCGACGGAAGGTTTCGCTGAGGTATCCATGGGCAGACGATGACACAGTCGAGCCGCTTGGTTCAGGCGTCCGCACTCCGGCAGCCTCGACCAACATCAAGAACGCGGCATGACCGGCGAACGCGTCACGCTGATGTGCGGTGTTCGCCACGCGTTGATACGCGGAGGTTGCGTTGGCGAATTCTTGGTGCTGCAGGTGGCCGAACCTGAGTCCAGCGCTCGACCGTCTCGGAGGGTAGCGACAACCTTGTCCACTACGCCTACCCCGGGAACCCCTTTCCGGGCAGGGATATCTGCCACAGCCGCCGTCGCTATGGCTTGACGGTCACCGAGATGGGAGCCGGGACGGTCACCTGGTCGGTCACGCCCCATGCGGTCGCCGCATAACGGCCCGGCGGCAGACCCGGCATTTTGCCGTTGGGCAGGCATGCAGGCATTCCCTTGTCGCCTTTGGGTGAGCACTCCCTGTAGGTCGCCGCGACTGTGACCGGGTAGGTCGTGATGCCCTTCGGGATCGTGAAGTGCTGCAAGCAATAGGCGCTGGGCGGGGCGCCCTTCTGGTCTCCACCGACGAGTGAGACCTGGTAAATCGATCCGCACCCCACAACGCGGATCTCTCCTCCGGTGTTTGCGACGGTAATTTGCCCCGTCAGTGTCTCGCCTGCGCGCACGGTCGTGGCGGACAGCGTGATGCGAGCGGTCACCGATGGGGACGATGTGCTGGTCGTCGCTTCGTGTCTAGGCGGGGGTGCGGCCGTATCCAAGGTGTATCGCGCAGGGCCGAGGAGCGATGCAGTCACGGCGATGCCTCCCACGGTCACCAGCATCGAGGTTCCTACAGCGAGGCGGTTTCGACGGTCCCGGCTACGGCGGGTCCCCAGCAGTTGCTCGAATGGCGGCGGGTCGGTCGGCTCGAGTCGGCGCGCTTCGGCGGCGAGCAGCTCTGACAAATCAGCCATAGTAGGCCCCCTCACGCAGCAGCGGGCTGAGTATCACGCGGGCGCGACTCAACCGAGACTTAACAGTTCCTGGCGCAATGTCGAGCTCAGCCGCGACCTCAGCCACGCCCAACCCCAGCAGGTAGTGCAGGACAACTACCTGACGTTGGCCCAAGGGAAGGCTGCCCAGTGCGCGCTGAACGTCCAAGAGGTCACCGGACGGTGCCGCTGCAGACTTAGGTGGGCCCATGCGCAGGAGAGCATTGACCCCGTTTCGGGCCTTACGACGTCGGTTCGACAACAGTCGAAGCGCGACCTTCCTAGTCCAGGCCTCGGGGCTGTCGAACTGTGACACGGTCGGCCACTCGCGCAACAGGCGGATGAATGCCTCCTGGACGCATTCTTCGGCCTCCGCGCGACTGCCGGCAGCCAAGCTAACGACCCCGACCAGGCGTGAGTAGGACACCTCGTAGATTTCGCGCACGGCGTCACTGCTAGCACTGGAAGACCCGCTCACACTACAAACACCCCCGAAGGCGCCCAATGGTTCCATCCATGCCTGCGCGGCGCATCATGGTCGGCACCGTCACGAAGCACACGCTCCCATGAAGGACTTGCGAACCATCCTGTCATCGGCATGTCCGTGAAACTGCGACGCGATGACACCCAGCACGGCGACAGCGTCAGGCGGAGGCCGCGGCGTACGCCGTGAGCAGCTGCTCCTGCGTCGGGCCCTCCAGCCGCACGGGCCGGGCGACGTCCTCGAGCACGACGAACCGCAGCAGGTCCCCTCGCGTCTTCTTGTCCCGGCGCATCGCCGTCTCGAGCTCGGCCCACCGGCCGGACTCGTAGGAGGTGGGCAGCCCCACTGACGTGAGCACCTCGCGGTGCCGGGCCACGACCTCCGGCGACAGCACCCCCGCGGCAGCAGCCAGCTCTGCCGCGAAGACCATGCCGATGGCAACCGCCTCACCGTGACGCCGGCGGTACTGCTCGACCTGCTCGATCGCGTGCCCGAACGTGTGGCCGTAGTTGAGGATCTCGCGCAGCGACGACTCGCGCAGGTCCTGGCTCACGACGTCGGCCTTGACCCGGATGGCGCGTTCGACGAGCTCGAGCGTGTGCGGCCCGTCGAAGCGAGCCGCCGCCACAGGGTCCGACTCGACGAGGTCGAGGATGACCGGGTCGACGATGAACCCGGCCTTGACGATCTCGGCCAGCCCGGCGACGTAGTCCGCGCGCGGCAGCGTCGCGAGCACGTCGAGGTCGCAGAGGACGGCCCGCGGCGGGTGGAACGAGCCGACGAGGTTCTTGCCCTCTGGAGTGTTGATGCCGGTCTTGCCACCGACGGCGGCATCGACCATGCCGAGCAGCGTCGTCGGCACCTGAACGACAGGCACGCCACGCAGCCACGTCGCGGCGACGAACCCGGCGAGGTCGGTGACCGTCCCTCCCCCGACGCCGACGACGACGTCGGTGCGGGTGAAGCCGTGGCGCCCGAGCAGCGACCACAGCTCCGCGGCGACGACCGCGGTCTTGGCGTCCTCCGCGTCAGGCACGCCGACCGCATACGCCTCGACGCCGCTGCCGCGCAGCGATGCGGCGACCGCCTCCCCGAGCGACCGCATCGAGTCCGGGTGCACGACGAGCGCGCGACGCACCCCGTCGCCGATGACGTCGGCGACACGCGAGGAGCACCCGCACTCGATGACGACGTCGTAGTCGCCACCGACGGAGACCACGCTCATCCGCGCGCGTCCAGGAGGGTGACGATCTCGGTGACGACGTCGTCGACCCCACGACCGGCCGTGTCGACCCGGTGGGTCGCGAGCCGCTCGTAGGTGGGGCGGCGCTCGTTCATCAGCTTGGTCCAGGCCGCACGCGGGTTGATCGCGAGCAGTGGACGGCTGGCGTCGAAGCCCACGCGCTTGGCGGCGTCGGCGATGCCGACGTCGAGGAAGACGACGGCGTGGCCGTCGAGCACGGCCTGGGTCTCGTCGTCCATCGGCGCCCCTCCACCCAGCGCGACGACACCGGTCTCGGAGGCGACGGCGCGGGCGACCTCGGCCCGCTCGAGGGCCCGGAAGGCCGGCTCCCCGTCGAGGACGAAGATGTCGGAGATCGAGCAGCCCTGGTCGGCCTCGATCGCGGCGTCAGTGTCGTGGAACGGCACCTCGAGCGCGGCAGCGAGCGCCGCGCCGATCGTCGTCTTGCCGGAGCCAGGCGGTCCGATGAGGACGAGGGCCGGGCGCTGCTCGCTCACCACGAGCGCATCGTCTCGGGGATGGCAGCGAGGTACGCCGCGTGGTTGCGTCGCGTCTCGGTCACCGAGTCGCCTCCGAACTTCTCGAGGCAGGCCTCGGCGAGGACGAGGGCGACCATCGCCTCGGCGACCACCCCTGCCGCGGGCACGGCGGAGACGTCGGAGCGCTGGTGGATCGCCTTGGCCTCGCCCTCCCCCGTCGTGTCGATCGTGTCGAGCGCGCGCGGGACGGTGGAGATCGGCTTCATCGCGGCACGCACCCGCAGGACGTCGCCGTTGGACATGCCGCCCTCCGTGCCACCGGCACGGCCGGTGCGTCGGCGGATCGTGCCCGACTCGTCGCGCTCCATCTCGTCGTGGGCAGCCGAGCCGCGACGGGCCGCGGTGCGGAACCCGTCACCGACCTCGACGCCCTTGATGGCCTGGATGCCCATGAGCGCTCCGGCGAGGCGCGCATCGAGGCGCCGGTCCCAGTGGACGTGTGAGCCCAGGCCTGGCGGCAGGCCGTAGGCGAGGACCTCGACGACGCCACCGAGGGTGTCGCCGTCCTTCTTGGCGGCCTCGACCTCGGCGACCATCGCGGCCGAGCCTGCGGGGTCGAGGGTCCGCACCGGGTCGGCGTCGATCTCGGCGACCTGGTCGGGGGTCGGCAGGGGCGCGTCGTCGGCGACGCCGGCGGTGCCCATCGAGACGGTGTGCGACACGAGACGGATCCCGTAGGCCTGCTCGAGGAAGCGGGCAGCGACCTCGCCGAGGGCCACGCGGGCGGCGGTCTCGCGGGCCGAGGCGCGCTCGAGGACCGGCCGGGCGTCGTCGAAGGCGTACTTCTGCATGCCCACGAGGTCGGCGTGCCCCGGACGCGGCCGGGTCAGCGGCTTGTTGCGGGCGACCTCCTTCTCGGCGTTGACGTCGTCGGAGGCGGCGTAGGCCTCGACGGTCACCGGGTCGGCCGACATCACGGTCTCCCACTTGGGCCACTCGGTATTGCCGATCCGGATCGCCACCGGCGAGCCCATCGTCAGGCCGTGCCGGACGCCGCCGAGGAACTCCACCTCGTCCTGCTCGAACTTCATCCGCGCGCCACGGCCGTAGCCCAGGCGGCGGCGGGCCAGCGCGTCGGCGAGGTCCTTGCGGGTCACCTCGACACCGGCGGGAAGTCCTTCGATCGTGGCCAGGAGTGCAGGGCCGTGCGACTCGCCTGCGGTCAACCATCGGAGCATGGCCCGATCCTCCCATGCACGCGGAAGGACCGGCCGGGCGCGGTCAGCACGTGGGAGCGGTCGGGGGCGGACGGCATACCGACCCTTGACAGGAAACCATTCGGTTTCCTATTGTGCACTCGTGGACCTGATCTTCCGGGCGCTGGCCGACCCGACGCGACGGGCACTTCTCGACGCCCTCCACGACACCGACGGCCAGTCCCTGCACTCCCTCACCGCGGCGTTCGACATGACCCGCATCGGCGTGGCCAAGCACCTGGCCCTGCTCGAGGAGGCCGGCCTCGTCGTGACCCGCCGCGCGGGCCGCGAAAAGCTGCACTTCCTCAACCCGGTCGGCATCAGGCAGGTCCACGACCGGTGGGTCAGCAAGTACACCGAGCCCTGGGCCGCCGGCCTCGTCGGGCTCCGAGACGAGCTGGAGGCACAGAGCATGACCGTGAGCAAGGTCTTCGAGATCTACATCCGCACCACGCCCGAGCGGCTGTGGGACGCCATCTCCGACCCCGACACCCGTCGCCGGTTCCACTTCGGCAACACCGTCACCTCGAGCTGGTCCCCCGGCTCGTCCTACGAGATGACCCACGACGGCTTCGACGGGGCCCTCGTCGATGGCGAGAACCTCACCGTCGAGCCGCCCCGGCTGCTCGTCCAGAGCCACCGCGCCCACTGGGACGACGACGCCGAGGCATCCGGCACGTCACGCGTCACGTGGCAGATCGAGCAGGTGGGCGACTCCTGCCGGCTCACCGTCGTCCACGACCAGCTGCCCGACGACGTCAGCGAGGCCATCCACGGTGGCTGGCCGATGGTGCTCTCGGGCCTCAAGACCTGGCTCGAGACCGGCACCGAGCTCACCACCCCCGGCTCCCTCATGTACGGCGGAGCCACGACCGAGGAGCCGTCATGACGCCGCGTGACGGCGGCGGGCGGTTCACCGACGTCCGAGCCTGCGCCGTGGGCGTGTCCGACACCGACGCGGCCATCGCCTGGTTCACCGGGCGCCTGGGCTTCGAGGTCCGGATGGACGTCCCCATGGGTGGGGCGTCCCGGTGGGTCGAGGTCGCCCCGCCCGGCGCCTCGACGTCGGTCGCCCTCATGGCCGGCGGAGGGCCACCGGTCGGCGTCGACACGGGCATCAGGTTCCTCGTCGCCGACGCCACCGGGCTCCACGCCACCCTCACCGCGTCCGGGGTCGACGTCGACGCGCTCCTCGTCACGGAGTGGGCGCCCCCGATGTTCGACTTCAGGGACCCCGACGGCAACACCTACTACGCCAGCGAGGGGTCCGCGTGAGCATGCGTCGCACGGCTACCCTCACCGCATGACGACGACCCCAGCGCAGGCCCCGGCGTTCGCCCAGTCCGTCCGCATCCTCAGCGGCGCCCTCATGGGCGGCCTGGTGTTCTTCGGCATCGCCCTCTTCTTCGTGCTGGGCACGAAGGACACCCCTCCGGTGTGGCTGCCCGTCGCGCAGCTCGCCGCCGGCGTCGGGGTGCACGTCCTGCTCGAGTCGATCGGCTACCGCACCCGCCCGCTCGACCCGGACCTCGGCGACGCCGATGCCGAGCAGGCCGCGCGGGCCGCCTGGCAGAGCTCGATGATGCTCCGCTTCGCCCTGAGCGAGGCCATCGCGATCGTGTCGGTCGTGGCCGCGTTCGTCGTCGAGGGCGGGATCCTCGCCTACGCGGTCGGCGCGCTCGTGTCCCTCGCGCTCATGGCCGTGCACGTCTGGCCGTGGGCGCGCCCCGTCGGCAAGGTCGCCGACGCCCTCGAGGCCGCCGGTCGGCGGACGGACCTGCGCGAGGCGTTCGGCGTGCCGGCCCCGGGGCCGATCCAGCAGTACTGACTGGGTGCGCAGCAACGCGGCACGGCGAGGTGCGGCGCAGCGCAGAAGCCCTCAGCGGCCGAGGTAGCCGTCGATGATCGGCTCGCCCCACGCGGCCGCGACGATCGCCCCCGCGCACATCGAGGGCCCGAACGCCATCGCCGACGTGCGGCCGGCCCGCTTCGTCAGCAGCAGCAGGGCCGCGGTGAGCCCGCCGACGACGAACGCGGCCAGGGTCCCGACGACGACATGCCCGACCGAGAACCAGCCGAGCAGCAGCCCGATGGCCGGCGCCAGCTGGATGTCGCCACCACCGAACCCGCCACCGGGCAGGAGCGCGAACGCGATGTAGGCCACCGTCAGCCCGAGGCTGCACAGCCCGGCGACGAGCAGCCGGTCCCACTCCCCCGTGGCGATCGTCGGCGGCACGAGCAGCAGCGCGAACGCCGGCAGCGCCGGACGGGTCAGCCCCACGGGCAGCCGGTGCACGTCGATGTCGATCCAGACCAGGCAGACGGTGAGCCAGGCGAAGAGCAGGTATGCCGGCAGCGCGGCATACGCTGCCGTGTCACCGACCGTGAGGGCGAGCAGCAGGACGAGGGCCGCGAGCAGGGGTGCGACCCACCACGACGGCGGGGTGGCGTGGGTGGCCTCGTCCTCGGCGATGCGGTAGCCGCCGGTCGCGAGCTCGCGCGACGTGAGGTGGCCCACGGCCAGCGCGACCAGCACGAGGCCGGCCACGGCGAGGACCGGGAGGGCGGTCGAGTCCATCAGGCGGCCACCGCCCGCCGGGCGGCGTCGAACATCACGTCCAGCCGCGGACGCTGCCCGGTGAAGAGCTCGACCTGGGCCGCAGCCTGGTGCACGAGCATGTCGAGCCCCGAGACGACGTCCGCGCCGTGCTCCCGTGCAGCGCGAGCCAGCGGCGTCGGCCAGTCGGCGTAGACGACGTCCATCAGGGTGGTGCCACGCAGCGACGTCGCGTCCTGGTCGACGGTCGCCCCGGCGGTCCCGCTCGCAGCGGGAGCCAGCGTCGAGACGACAAGCCGGCGCGGGTCCTTCGACCACGAGTCGAGGGGGACATGGGTGGCCCGCACGTCACGGTCCGCCAGCAGCGCGACGATCTCCCCCGCCGTCCCCGCGTTGCGGGCGGCGACGACGACGTCACGGACGCCGAGGTCGACCAGCGCGAGCGCGGCCGAGCGGCCGGTGGCGCCCGAACCGAGGATGGTCGCAGTTCCGGCGTGCTCGACCCCGCGCAGGGCGCCGACGATGCCGGCGACGTCGGTGTTGGCACCGTCCCAGCGACCGTCCTCACGACGGACCAACGTGTTGATCGCTCCCGCGGCCCGAGCCACGTCGGTCACTGTCACGGCGACCCGGAACGCGACCTCCTTGAGCGGCATCGTCAGGCTGAGCCCGCGCCACTCGTCGTCGAGCCCTTCAACGATGTCGGCGAGCTCGGCCTCGGTCACCTCACGACGGTCGTACGTCCAGTCCGAGAGGCCGAGTGCGGCATACGCCGCGGTGTGGAGGGCAGGCGAGAGCGAGTGCGAGACCGGCGACCCGAGGACTGCGGCTCTCAGCACTTGTCCTTGTTCGCGGAGCACCACGCGTTGAACTCGCGCACGTTGGCGTCGTGCTCGGCCTGGGTCACGGCGAACTTCGTCTCACCCGTGTCCGGGTTGACGGCGACGAAGTAGAACCAGGGACCGTCGGCGGGTGCGGCGGCGGCCTCGATCGACGCGGCGCCGGGGCTGTTGATCGGGCCGGGAGGCAGTCCCTTGACCTTGTAGGTGTTGTAGGGGCTGTCGGAGTTGCGGGCCGCGTTCGAGGTGCCGGCGCGACCGCGCTTCTGCTCGATGTAGTGGACCGTGGAGTCCATCTGGAGGCGGCCGATCGTCGGGCCGTTGGGGTCGTCGAGGCGGTTCTCGATGACCCGCGCGACCTTGGCGCGGTCGGCGTCACCGTTGACCTCACCCTCGACGATCGAGGCGACCGTGAGGATGCGGTTGTAGTCCTCGGGCTTGACGCCGGCCTTGGTGAGCTCGGCGATGGTCATGGCGACCATCTGCTTGAGCTGGGCCGCGGCAGGCACCTTGCTGTCGAACTCGTAGCTCGACGGGAAGAGGTAGCCGTCGAGCCGCCCCTTCGCGGACGCGGGCAGGCCGAGCGCGGCGGGGTTCTTGGCCGCGGCTTGGTAGTCCTTCACCGGCACGCCGGTGGCCTTGCTCAGGCGGGCGAAGATCTCGTTGACCCACAGGCCCTCGGGGATCGTCGCGCGGGCGACGGCGCGGTTGGCCGGGTCGGTGAGCATCGCGAAGGCGTCGATGGCCTTCATGCCCTTCTTGAGCGAGTAGGTACCCGCCTGGATCCGCGAGCTCTGCCCGGGGTCCGCCGCGGACGCGTCGAGGTATGCCGTGCGCGTCTTGACGACGCCGGCTGCCTTGAGGGCGCTGGCGATCGTCTCGCCGCTGTCGCCGGCCTTGACGGTGACCTGCACGTCGCCCTCGCCGGGGCCCGGGAAGTCCTCGGCCTCGGAGGAGCCGCCGCCCGTGATCGAGGAGACGAGCGGCTTGAGCAGCGTGAACGCCGTGGCCGCGGCGCCACCGACGAGGACCAGCGCGACGAGCAGCGTGAGGATCCGGCGACCCTTGCCGCGCTGGGGGCGCCGGCGACGGCGCCGCTCCTCGGGAGGCGGCTCTCCGAAGATCGTCGTGTCGAGGTGGTTCTGGCTCACCGCTGTCCGTCCTTCGTCTTCGGCCTGCGCCGCTTGTCCTTCACCGGCTCACCCGGTGGGCGACCCGAGCCACGTTCCTCGTCCAGTCCGGCCTGGAGGATGAGGACAGCAGCTGCCTGGTCGACGACGGCACGCTGCCGACGTCCATCAACACCACTGTGGCGCAGGACCCTGTGGGCATCGACGCTCGTGAGGCGCTCGTCGACGAGACGGACGCCCACGGGCGAGACCCTGCGGGCCAACTCCGCAGCATACTGGCGCGCTGCCCCCGCAGCGGCTCCTTCGCCCCCCGAAAGTGAGCGCGGCAGGCCCACGACGATCTCGATGGCCTCGCGCTCGACCGCCAGGGCGGCGATCGTCGCGATGTCGTCCTCGGCGTCGTCCTCGGCCGGCCAGGTGCGCCGCAGGGTGGCGTGGGGGCTGGCGAGCACGCCCCGGGGGTCGCTGACGGCCACACCGACACGGACCGTGCCGACGTCGACCCCCAAGCGAACCCCGGGGCGCATGCTCAACCGGCCAGCTCTCCCACTCGCCACTCGACGGCGTTGATGGCCTCGCCGCTCCTGGCGAGGTCCTGGCCACCGCCCTGGGCGATGTCGTCCTTGCCACCGCCGCCGCCGCCGAGGGTCTGCGCGGCGATCCGCACGAGCTCCCCGGCCTTAATGCCCTTGTCGCGCGCGGCCTGGTTGGTCGCGATGACCACGACGGGGCGACCCTTGGCGCCACCGGTCACGGCGACGACCGACGGTGCACCCTCGCCGAGCTTCTGGCGGGCGTCGAGGACCATGGCGCGCACGTCGTCGGCCCCGGCGTCGCCACCGGCGTCGTGCCCGACGAAGCGCACCCCGCCGACGTCCTTGGCGTTGTCGGAGAGCGAGCCCGCAGCTGCGAGCACGGCCTGCTTGCGGGAGCGCTCGAGCTCGCGCTCGGCCTCCTTGAGCCGGGTCACCATGGCGCTGACGCGCTCGGTGAGTTCGCCGGGCTGGGCGCCGACGAGGCCGGTGAGCTCGGCCACGATAGCCCGCTCACGAGCGAGGTAGCGCAGCGCGTCCATGCCGACGAAGGCCTCGAGACGGCGGACACCGGAGCCCACGGAGGACTCACCGGTGACCGTGAGGGCACCGACCTGCGAGGAGTGGCCGACGTGCGTGCCACCGCAGAGCTCGCGCGACCAGGGGCCGCCGATCTCGACGACGCGCACGTCCTCGCCGTAGGTCTCGCCGAACAGCGCGAGCGCGCCGAGCTCGCGCGCCTGCGCCAGTGGCATCCAGGCGGCCGAGACGGGCAGGTCCTTGCGGACCGCGAGGTTGGCGACCTCCTCGATCTCGCTGCGGGTCGCTGCCGAGAGGGCCTGGCCCCACGCGAAGTCGAGGCGGAGGTAGCCGGGCTTGTTGTAGGAACCGGACTGCAGCGCAGACGGGCCGAGCACCTGGCGGAGGGCCGCGTGCACGACGTGCGTGCCGGAGTGCGCCTGGCACGCGGACAGCCGCCACTCGGGGTCGACCTCGGCGAGGACGGACGCACCGGTGCGCAGCGGTCCGTGGACCACCTCGACGGTGTGCGCGATGAGGCCCTTGACCGGACGCTGGACGTCCATGACCTTGAGGTGGACGCCGTCCGCGGTGATGATGCCCTCGTCCGCGATCTGGCCACCGGACTCGGCATAGAACGGGGTCCGGTCGAGCACGACCTGGCCACGCTGGCCGGGCTCGATCTCCTCGACCGGGCTGCCGTCGATGACGAGACCGAGGACCGTGGCCTCGCTCGTGAGCTCCTGCCACGCGCGGAAGTCGGTCTCGCCGATGCCACGCAGCTGCTTCCACACCTCGGTGTTGGCGTGACCGGACTTCTTGGCCTTGGCGTCGGCCTTGGCGCGGTTGCGCTGCTCCTGCATGAGGCGGGTGAAGCCCTCGCGGTCGACCGAGAGACCCTGCTCCTCGGCCATCTCGAGCGTGAGGTCGATCGGGAAGCCGTAGGTGTCGTGCAGCTGGAACGCCTGGTCGCCGGCCAGCACCCCGCCGCCGGACTGCTTGGTCCGCGACACCGCGGTGTCGAGGATGGTCGTGCCCGCGGCGAGCGTGCGCCGGAAGGCCTCCTCCTCGGCGTAGGCGATCTGGCTGATCCGGTCGAAGCCGGTCTCGAGCTCGGGGTAGGACTGCTTCATCCGCTCCATCGAGACGGGCAGGAGGTGCGGCAGCGCCGGGTCCTCGAAGCCGAGCAGGCGCATCGAGCGCACCGCGCGTCGCAGCATCCGTCGCAGGACGTAGCCGCGACCCTCGTTGCCGGGGGTGACGCCGTCGCCGATGAGCATGAGCGAGGACCGGATGTGGTCGGCGACGACCCGCAGCCGGACGTCGTCCGGGTTGGACTCGCTGGCCGCGTGGCCGGAGTGGGCGCCGTAGGTCTTGCCGGTGAGCTCTGCGGCCTTCTCGAGGACGGGGTAGACCTCGTCGATCTCGTAGAGGTTGTCGACCCCCTGGAGGATGCTCGCGATGCGCTCGAGGCCCATGCCGGTGTCGACGTTCTCGGCGGGCAGCGGCCCGGCGATGTCGAAGTCCACCTTGGAGCGCACGGCGCTCAGCTCGTACTGCATGAAGACGAGGTTCCAGATCTCCATGTAGCGGTCCTCGTCGACCGCGGGACCGCCCTCGAGGCCGTACTCGGCGCCGCGGTCGTAGAAGATCTCGCTGCACGGGCCACCGGGACCCGGGACGCCCATGTGCCAGTAGTTGTCGGCCTTGCCGCGACGCACGATCCGGTCGAGCGGGATCGAGGTGTACTCGGCCCACAGGCGCTCGGCCTCGTCGTCGTCCTCGTAGACGGTCGCCCAGAGGCGGTCCGGGTCGAGGCCGTAGCCACCCTGGTCCTGCGACGACGTGAGGAGCTCCCACGCGAGGCGGATGGCGTCCTTCTTGAAGTAGTCGCCGAAGGAGAAGTTGCCGTTCATCTGGAAGAACGTGCCGTGCCGGGAGGTCTTGCCGACCTCCTCGATGTCACCGGTGCGGACACACTTCTGGACGCTCGTGGCGCGATCCCACTGCGGCGTCTCCTGACCGAGGAAGTACGGCTTGAACGGCACCATGCCGGCGTTGACGAAGAGCAGGTTGGGGTCGTCGTGGATGAGGGGTGCGGAGGGCACCACCGTGTGGCCGTTCTTCTCGAAGAAGGTGAGCCAACGGCGCCGGATCTCGGCGGTTTCCATGTCGTCTGTCCTGGGGTCGAGTGCGTCGCGCCCGGATTGCCGGGCACCGGTGAATCCTACGTGGCCCCTCCTGCCGCCCGCGCCTGCGTTCCGGGCGACGCCCTGACGGACCGCGGCCGGCGTGCCGCACGGGTCAGCGGCCCAGCCGCTCCTTGAGCCAGGTCCACCGCTGCTGCAGCCGCGCCTCGAACCCACGGTCGGTCGGCTCGTAGTACGCCGTCTTCCCGTGCAGGTCGTCCGGGAGGTACTGCTGTCGGGCGACCCCGTCGGGTTGGTCGTGCGCATAGACGTAGCCGTCACCGTGCCCCAGACGGGACGCACCGGCATACCCGCTGCCCCTGAGGTGCGGCGGCACGGCACCGCCGTGCCCGGCACGCACGTCGGCGATGGCCGCGTTGATCCCGTTGTAGGCAGCGTTGCTCTTGGGCGCGAGCGCGTTGTGGACCACGGCCTGGGCGAGGATGATCCGCGCCTCGGGCATGCCGATCTGGGCGACGGCGTGCATGGCGGCGACCGCCGTCTGCAGCGCGGTCGGGTCACCCATCCCGACGTCCTCGCTGGCGGCGATGACGATGCGGCGGGCGATGAAGCGGGGGTCCTCCCCCGCCTCGAGCTGGCGCGCGAGGTAGTGCAGCGCGGCGTCGACGTCGGAGCCGCGCATCGACTTGATGAAGGCCGAGGCCACGTCGTAGTGCTGGTCGCCGGTCTTGTCGTAGCGGACCGAGGCCTGGGCGACCGCCTGCTCCGCGTGCGCGAGCGTGATCGTCACCGGCCCCTCGTCGCCCCCGACCGGCGCGTCGTCCTGCGCCACGCCTGCGGCCGCCTCGAGGGAGGTCAGGGCGCGACGGGCGTCGCCGCCGGCGATCCGGACGAGGTGCTCGCGCGCCTCGTCCGACAGCACGTATGCCGCGTCGAGACCGCGCGCGTCCGCCACCGCGGAGTCGAGGACGTCCGCGACCTGCTCGTCGTCGAGCGAGGTCAGCGTGATGAGCATCGAGCGTGACAGCAGGGGGGCGATGACCGAGAACGACGGGTTCTCGGTGGTCGCGGCCACGAGGATGACCTGACGGGTCTCGACGCCCGGGAGGAGGGCGTCCTGCTGCGCCTTGGTGAAGCGGTGGATCTCGTCGAGGAAGAGGACCGTCTGGCGGTCGTAGAGGTCGCGGTTGCGCGCCGCCGCCTCCATGACGGCCCGCACGTCCTTGACCCCAGCAGTCACTGCGGACAGCTCGACGAACTCGCGGTGGGCTGCGGTCGCCACGAGGTGGGCCAGGGTCGTCTTGCCGGTGCCGGGCGGGCCCCAAAGGATCGCGCTCAGCGGGCCCGCCGTGCCACCCGAGCCCTCGATGAGGCGGCGGAGCGGGCTGCCCGGTCGCAGGATCTCGCCCTGACCGCGCACCTCGTCGATCGAGGCGGGGCGCATCCGGACCGCGAGCGGGGGCAGCGATGCGGCACCGCCGCCCTCGGTCGAGGCGAAGAGATCGGCTGCAGATGACACGCGTGCACACTAACCCGGCCGTCCCACTGTGACCCACATCACACCAGTCGGCGGATCAGCGTGCGCCGAACATCGTGCATAGGGTCGAGAACGCCCCGACTCCCCCTGCAGGCGAAAGGTGACCCATGTCCGACACGACCTCCACCTCCCCCACGCTGCACCACGAGGACACCGGCGGCGACGGCCGACCCGTCGTCCTGATCCACGGATGGCCGCTGTCCGGTGCCTCGTGGAAGGACACCGTCCCGGCCCTCACCGCCGCCGGGCTGCGTGTCATCACCTACGACCGCCGCGGGTTCGGGCAGTCCGAGCCGGCGCCCGACGGCCGCTACGACTACGACGCGCTGGCCTCCGACCTCGCCGACCTCATCGAGCGCCTCGACCTGCGCGACGCCTCGCTCGTCGGCTTCTCGATGGGCGGCGGCGAGGTCGCCCGCTACGTCGGCACGCACGGCGAGGAGCGGCTGCACAGCGTCGTGTTCGCCTCCGCGATCCCGCCGTGGCTGCTCAAGAGCGACGAGAACCCCGACGGCGGTCTTCCGCGCGAGGAGGCCGAGAGGATGCAGGCCGGTCTGCGTGGCGACCGTGACGCGTTCTTCGAGGAGTTCACGACGAACTTCTTCAGCGCCGACGGCGAGCTCAAGGTGACCGATGAGCAGCGATCCGAGGCCAAGGCTCTCGCCGCCCAGGCCGACCTCGACGCGGCCGTCGCCTGCATCGGGTCGTGGCTCGAGGACTTCACCGGCGACCTCGCCAGGGTCACCGTGCCGACCCTGGTCATCCACGGCGACTCCGACGCCATCGTGCCGATCGAGGTGTCGGGTCAGCGGACCGCCCAGCAGGTCTCCGGCGCCGAGATCGTGACCCTCGCGGACGGCCCCCACGGCATCAACGTCAGCCACCGCGACGAGTTCAACGAGGCCCTGGTCTCCTTCCTCACCCGGTGAACCCTCGGGCGTCGCGGCGGGCCAGCGGCGCCCGTCGCGACCCCGGACGGTCCCTCAGCGGTAGAAGAGCTGGCCGCTGCGGTAGGTGGAGGGAGCGCAGCTCACCGACGTCCAGCTGCCCTGAAGCGTCATCGGGGAGGACTTCCTGACTCCGTTGCTGCACGTGGCAAGGAGCGAGAACTGCACCCCCGGAACCGACTTCGGGCACATGACCGACACCGTCGTTGCGCCTCCCGAGAGCCGGTACTGGCAGGCGTCGGCCCAGTGCGCCGACGCACTCGGTGCTGTGGCGACCCCGGCGACCATCGTCGTCACCACGGCACCCAGCAGTGCTGCGAGCTTCTTCATCGTCCTCGACCTCTCCCCCCGGTCCCTCCGGGCCAGGCGCCACGCTACGAGGAGCCGGTCGGGTCTCGACACCCACGAAACCGCGGGGCTGCCGGTCAGGACTGGGAGCCGCGCACCTTCTCGAGGCGCGCGGTGAGCGACTCGACCCGGTGCGCGTTGCCGTGCAGGGAGATGTAGCGCGGACCGAACACCGCGAGCAGGACGTCGTCGAGACGGCGCACGGCCCCGGCGGGGTAGCGGTAGTCCATGCGCTCGTTGATCCCCTGCGCGTCGACCGTGCCGAGCAGGCCGCCGAGCTCGTCGAGCGAGGTGATGCCGAGCTCGAGGAGCAGCCCGGAGATCCACGAGTAGTGGTCGGTGCGCGACCAGCCCGCGTCGCTGAAGTGCGCGGTGAGGAACGCCGCGAGGTCCGGACCGCCGATGCGCGGGTCGTCGTCGGAGGTCTCGGCGCCGGGACCACCGCCGGCCTGGAGCCGGTCACGGATCGCGGTGAACTCACGGTCGGCGAGCTCGAGCAGCCCTGCGGCGAGCGTGAACCGGCGGTCGAGGTCGGAGACGTCGGCTGCCGGGACCGATCCCTTGTAGCGCACGTCGTGCTCGAACTCGGCCCACGCGTGCTGCAGGATCGTGCGCACCTGCACCGAGGCGGACCGCCCCCGCAGGTGTGCGTATGCCGGGTCGCTCGCCTCGTCGCCGAGCGTCACGAGCAGGTGCCGGCTGGAGTAGCCGAACCGGCCCTGCTGCGCCGTCTCCTGGCCGAGGTCGCGGTCGTCGAGGACGCTGAACTCCCCGGCGAGCAGGTCGGCCACGGCCGTGACGTCGCCCTGGAGGTAGGTGACGACCCGGACGCCGATCTGGTCGGTGATCTCGGTGAGCGGTTCGGCATAGGCGGGGACGCCGTCGATGGAGCGGGAGGCCTTGCCGGCGAACGAGGCGACGCTCTTGGCACGCCCGGTGACGCTGACGTAGTTGATGCCGGCGTCGTCGAGCAGGGCGGTGACCATCGTGACGAACTGGTCGGCCACCTGCCGCAGCTCGGGCTGGAGCTGGGCGTAGCGCTGGACGGCGTCGTGGACGACGTCGTGCACCGGAACGTCCTCGGACACGGTGTCGTCGGTGGGCCGCTCCGCGGGCCGGCTGGCGCTCATACCGGCCACCCCAGGACGGAGCGCAGCCCTTCGACACCCGACGCGGGGTCGTGGTGGACGGCGCGGATGCCGAGGCGCAGGGCGGTCTCGACGTTGGGCAGGCTGTCGTCGACGAACCCGACCTCACCCGCGTCCTGTGGCTCCACGCCGAGGGCGGCGAGCACCCGCTCGAAGTACTCCGGCTCGGGCTTCATCGCACCGAGGTCGCACGAGTAGAAGGAGCGCTCGAAGACCTCGTCGTAGCCGAACGTGCGACGCAGGAACCCCTTGCGGTGGTCCTGCTGGTTCGTGGCGAGGACGCAGCTCACACCGGAACCGGCGACCTCCCCGACGAGCCGGACCGCGGCGTCGTCGCGGTCGACCTGCTCCCACAGCCCGAGCAGGTCGTCCACCCCGACGGTGACCTCCGGGCGCTCCCGCAGCAGCCGCGCGAGCGACTCCCGGAAGGGCTCCTCACCACGCAGGGCGGGGATCTCGGCCGCAAAGAGCGCCTCGGCGAACCCGGGCCCTCCCCACGACTCGAGACGGGGTCGCCACTCGTGCCGCGGGTGCTGCAGGACGCCGTCGGCGTCCCAGAGCATCACCCGGACCGGGCGCGCGGAGTCGAGCGGCCGGGCATCCACGCTGACGTCGGCCGCCGCCGTCATCTCAGGCCTTCTCGGCCGGGGCCTCGGGCTTGGCGTCGACGCCGGCCTCCTTGCGCTGCTCCGGCGTGATGGGCGCGGGGGCCGCGGTGAGCGGGTCGTAGCCGCCACCGGACTTCGGGAAGGCGATGACGTCGCGGATCGACTCGGTGCCGGCGAGCAGCGAGACGATCCGGTCCCAGCCGAACGCAATGCCACCGTGCGGCGGCGCGCCGAAGGCGAAGGCGTCGAGGAGGAAGCCGAACTTCTCCTGCGCCTCCTCGTCGGACAGGCCCATGACCTGGAAGACCCGCTCCTGCACGTCGCGGCGGTGGATACGGATGGACCCGCCACCGATCTCGTTGCCGTTGCAGACCATGTCGTAGGCGTAGGCCAGGGCCGGGCCCGGGTCGGTGTCGAAGGTGTCGAGGAACTCGGCCTTCGGCGAGGTGAAGGCGTGGTGGACCGCGGTCCACGCTCCCCCACCGACGGCGACGTCACCGGCGGCCACGGCCTCGGAGGCCGGCTCGAACAGCGGCGCGTCGAGCACCCACAGGAAGGACCAGGCGTCCTCGTCGATGAGCTCGCAGCGCCTACCGATCTCGAGCCGGGCGGCGCCGAGCAGCGCCCGCGACGACTTCGTCGGTCCGGCAGCGAAGAAGACGCAGTCGCCGGGCTTGGCCCCGACGTGTGCGGCCAGTCCGGCCTTCTCCTCGTCGGAGAGGTTCTTGGCCACCGGGCCGCCGAGCTCCCCGTCCTCCTGGACGAGCACGTAGGCCAGGCCCTTGGCGCCGCGGCTCTTGGCCCAGTCCTGCCACGCGTCGAGCTGCTTGCGCGGCTGGCTCGCGCCACCGGGCATGACGACGGCGCCGACGTACTCGGCCTGGAAGACCCGGAAGGGGGTGTCCTTGAAGTAGTCGGTGCACTCGACGAGCTCGTTGCCGAAGCGGAGGTCGGGCTTGTCGGAGCCGAAGCGCTTCATCGCGTCGGCGTAGGTCATCTGCTCGAACGGCGCGTCGAGCTCGACGCCGATGAGCTGCCAGACGCGGCTGACGATGGCCTCACCGAGCTCGAGCACGTCGGCCTGCTCGACGAAGCTCATCTCGATGTCGAGCTGGGTGAACTCGGGCTGGCGGTCGGCGCGGAAGTCCTCGTCGCGGTAGCAGCGGGCGATCTGGTAGTAGCGCTCCATGCCCGCGACCATGAGGAGCTGCTTGAACAGCTGAGGGCTCTGCGGCAGGGCGTACCAGGAGCCGGGGGCCAGGCGCGCGGGCACGAGGAAGTCGCGGGCACCCTCGGGCGTGGAGCGGGTGAGCGTCGGGGTCTCGATCTCGACGAAGTCACGCGCGCCGAGCACCTCGCGGGCGGCGGCGTTGACCTTGGAGCGCAGGCGCAGCGCGGCACCCGCCGACGACGAGCCCGGACGGCGCAGGTCGAGGTAGCGGTGCTTGAGGCGCGCCTCCTCGCCGACGGTGACGCGCTCGTCGATCTGGAAGGGCAGGGGCGCGCTCGGTGCGAGCACCTCGATGGCCGACGCGACGACCTCGACCTCACCCGTGGGGAGGTCGGGGTTGACGTTGGCGGCGGTGCGGGCGATGACCTCGCCGGTCACCTTGATGCAGAACTCGGCGCGCAGGTCGTGCGCTGCCCCCGTGAGGACCTCGTCGCGCGCGACGACCTGGACGACGCCGCTCGCGTCGCGCAGGTCGATGAACGCCACCCCGCCGTGATCGCGACGCCTGGCCACCCAACCGGTGAGCGTGACGATCGAGCTGGTGGAGTCGGCGCGCAGGGTGCCGGCCTCATGGGTGCGGAGCACGGGGTGGTCCTTCGGGACGGGGGTGGATGAACGCCGTCATCCTACGGAAGGGCGGTGCTCCGGCACGAACCGGATTCGCCGCGAGCGGGGGCCGTGGCGCCACGGGCGCGGGTGCGCCCACAGCACCGCCGGGCCGTTCAGCGGTCGGCCTCGACCCCGTCGCGATAGACCCAGCGCCCGGCGCGACGGGTGAAGGTGCTGCGCTCGTGCAGGGCCCCACGCTGACGCGTCCTGCCCTCCCCGGAGGTCCAGTGGGCCACGAACTCGACGACGCCCTCGGTCTCGTCGCCGGACTCGGAGACGATCTCCAGGCCCGTCCAGACGAGACCCGGGTCGGGGTCGACGTCGGCGGGCCGGGTGGCCGGGTGCCAGGTCCGGAACAGGTGGTCGCTGTCTCCCACCGCGTATGCCGTGTAGCGCGAGCGCATCACCGCAGCGGGCGTGGGGGGCCAGCTCTCGCCGGCGAGGTAGGGGCCGCAGCACGCCGCCATCGGCGCTCCCTCCGGCACTCCGCCACAGGGGCAGGGGCCGGCAGCTGAGCCGCCGATCACCCGTCCTCCGCAGCCGCCGGCTGCGCAGACGACTCCTCGGTCGCCGTCGGGCGCTGGGGCCACGGGACGTCGTGCGGGCGCAGGGTGTCGAAGCCGCGCGCCCGCGACACCTGGGCCGCGAGGGCGGCGGCGACGAGTACGCCGTTCTGGAGGCGCCCGTCGAGCACGGCCTCGACCACGTCGTCGAGCGGCACCCAGGCACACGGCATACCGTGCTCCTCTGCCTCTCGGACGTGACGTTCGTTCTCGGCGACGGCTGTGGTGTCGCGGGCGAGGAAGACCCTGATCGCCTCGTCGAGCCCGCCGGGTGAGGGGTGGAGGTCGACGAGCACCTCGAGGCGGCCGGCGACGAGGTCGGCCTCCTCGTGGAGCTCACGCGCTGCGGCCTCCCAGGGCGGCTCCCCCGTGACGTCGAGCAGACCGGCCGGGATCTCCCAGTCGCGGGTCCGGATGGGGTGGCGGTACTGCTGGACGAGGCAGATGCGCCCCTCGCCGTCGAGCGCGACGACGGCGACGGCGCCGGGGTGGCGGACGTACTCGCGTACGTGCGTGCCGGCGTCACCCAGGTCGACCTCGTCGCGGACGACGTCCCAGACGCGCCCCTGCATGACGACCTCGCTGTGCCGCACCGGCTGCGGGTCGTGCTCGTCGGAGAGGGGCTGCGAGGTCACGGTGCGTCGGCCTCCACGGGGACCTTGGGCCGCTCGACCTCGACGAGCCGCGCGGCACGCTGCTCCTCGATGGCGGCACCGACGAGCCCGGCGAACAGCGGGTGGGCACGGGTCGGCCGGGACTTGAACTCCGGGTGGGCCTGCGTCGCGACGTAGTAGGGGTGCTCCTCGCGGGCCAGCTCGACGAACTCGACGAGGCCGAGCTCGGGGTGCGTGCCGGAGATGACGAGACCCGCGGTCTCGAGCTGCTCGCGGTAGGACTCGTTGACCTCGTAGCGGTGGCGGTGCCGCTCGTCGGCGCTCGTCGCGCCGTAGACCTCGGCGACGACCGAGCCCTCGCGCAGGTCGGCGCGCTGCGAGCCGAGGCGCATCGTGCCACCGAGGTCACCCGCGCCCTCGACGAACGCCTTCTGCTCCTCCATGGTCGCGACGACGGGAGCCGGAGTGTCGGGGTCGAACTCGGTGGAGCTCGCACCCTCGATGCCGGCGACGTTGCGGGCGTACTCGATGACCATGCACTGCAGGCCCAGGCAGATGCCGAGCGTGGGGACCCGGTGCTCGCGCGCCCAGGTGAGCGCGCCCAGCTTGCCCTCGATGCCGCGGACGCCGAAGCCGCCGGGGACGAGGACGGCGTCGACGCCGCCGAGGGCCTTCTGGGCACCGGCGGCGGTCTGGCACTCGTCGCTGGCGACCCAGCGGATCGCGACCTTGGCGTCGTGGTGGAAGCCACCGGCCCGCAGTGCCTCGGTGACCGAGAGGTAGGCGTCGGGCAGGTCGATGTACTTGCCGACGAGCGCGACCTCGACCCGGTGCTCCGGGTTGTGGACGCGGCCGAGCAGCCGGTCCCAGTCGGTCCAGTCGACGTCGCGGAAGGTCAGGCCGAGGCGGCGGATGACATAGGCGTCGAGCCCCTCACGGTGCAGGACCTTGGGGATGTCGTAGATGCTCGGCGCGTCGACGCAGGCGGCGACGCCCTCGGTGTCGACGTCGCACATGAGCGAGATCTTGCGCTTGATCGGCTCGGGGATGTCCCGATCCGCCCTGAGGACAAGGGCATCGGGCTGGATGCCGACCTGGCGCAGGGCGGCGACCGAGTGCTGGGTCGGCTTGGTCTTGAGCTCACCGCTCGGCGCGAGGTAGGGCACGAGCGACACGTGCAGGAAGAACACGTTGTCGCGACCGAGGTCGTGGCGCACCTGGCGGGCGGCCTCGAGGAACGGCAGCGACTCGATGTCGCCGACGGTGCCACCGATCTCGGTGATGATGATGTCGGGCGCCTCGCGGTCGTCGACGCCGGGTGCACCGGCGGCCTGCGCGCGCATGCGCTCCTTGATCTCGTTGGTGATGTGCGGGATCACCTGGACCGTGTCACCGAGGTACTCGCCGCGACGCTCCTTGGCGATGACCTGGTTGTAGACCTGACCGGTCGTCACGTTGGCCTTGCCCACGAGGTTGCGGTCGAGGAAGCGCTCGTAGTGCCCCACGTCGAGGTCCGTCTCGGCACCGTCGTCGGTCACGAAGACCTCGCCGTGCTGGAACGGGTTCATCGTCCCGGGGTCGACGTTGAGATAGGGGTCGAGCTTCTGCATCGTCACGCGGAGACCGCGTGCCCTGAGCAGGAATCCGAGGCTGGATGCCGTGAGGCCCTTGCCGAGCGAAGAGGCGACGCCTCCGGTCACGAAGATCTGTTTCGTCTGAGCCACCACGGGCTTCAACAATACGTCATCGGCAGGGACCGACTCACCACGACTCTCCGGAGCCGGCTGCCGAAGCGCCTCGTCTCAGAGGACGGACCGGTATGCCGTGAGCGCGGCCTCGAGCGCATCCGCGCTCGTGGGGAGCTCGCCTCCACGGGCGATGGCCCGGGAACGGAGGTCGTCGCGGACCGCACCGTGCAGCAGCACGTCGGTGAGCGCACGCGCCATCGAGGCCACGTCACCCACCGGCACGAGGATGGCGGCGTCGCCGACGACGGCTCCCGTGCCACCGGCATCGGTGGCGACGATGGCGGCGCCCGAGTGCAGCGCCTCCTGCAGCCCCACGGGCTGTCCCTCCCACCGCGCCGTCGAGACCACGGCATCGGCTGCGGCGATGAGGTCCGCGACGTCGCTGCGGTGGCCGAGCAGCCGCACCGGGACGCGTCCGGCGTCGATCCTGGCCTGGAGACGCTCCTTGTCGGGCCCGTCCCCCGCCACGGCGGCGACGACGTCGATGTCGTGGCGTTCGAGCATCTCGGCGACGGCGTCGATGAGCAGGTCGAGGTCCTTCTGCGGAGCGAGCCGCGCGACCGTCACGAGCAGCATGGTGCGTGGGTCGATGCCGAGGTCGCGACGCACGGCGTACCGGTCACGGCTGACGCTGGCCGGCGGCGGCGCCGCGATGACGGCCAGCTCCGCGCGCCTTGCGCCGAGCTTGCGCTGGGTCGCGACGATGTCGGCCGAGACCCCGAGCACGAGGTCGGACCCACGCGCGACCACACGCTCGAGCACCGCGTGGATGCGTCCGGGGAGGCCTCCGCCGGGCGAGGCGTTGTGCAGGGTGACGACGAGCGGGACGGCCTGGCCGACGAGGGCCGCCGTCGCGAGCGCGCCGACCCGGGCGCCGTGCGCATGGACGACGTCGGCGCCGCCGCAGACCCTGCGCAGCAGCGCGAGCGCCTGCGCGTCCCGGACCGGGTGTGGTCGGTCCGAGACCCCGAGCTCGACCGTCGCGGCGCCCGTGGCGGCGTAGGCGAACTGGTCGAGCTCACCCGCGGGTGCGAGGACGACGACGTCGTGACCGGCACCCACCAGCCCGCTGACGATGTCGTGGACGTGGCGTCCGGTGCCGCCGGCGCTCGTCCCCATGACCAGTGCGACCCTCATGACGCCTCTCCTCCCCTCCGTCGCGCCCTGCCGCGGCGCAGGACGTCCCCCATCATCTCCCGGTCGGCCCAGCCCAGGACCACGAGCCCGGCGACGAGGGCTGCGGCGCCCGCTGCGACGCCGACCACCAGCACCTCGACCAGGTCGTCGAGTGCCCTGCCGTGCGTGACGAGGTCACCGACCCCGAGCGCCACGGCCGCGGCGACGACGAGGGCCCCGGTCGTGCGGGCGGCTCCGCGCGTGGCGTCCTCACCCCACTCCCGCCGCACGAGCAGGCAGAGGAGCACGCCCGACAGGCTCATGCCCAGGGACGACGCGAGGCCGAGCGCACGCAGGGTGGCCCCGGGCCCCTGGTCCGGCCCGACGACGACGATCGGGAGCGTGGCGACGAGCCAGCCCGCGGCGACGGCGAGCGCGGCGTGCAGCGGCCGGCCCTTGACGTAGAGCGCGCGGGTGAGGAGGGCGGTGAGTCCGAAACCGACGAGACCCGGTGCATAGGTGACGAGGGCGCCCGACATCGCCGACAGGGACGCGGGGCTCGACCCGGCGTCGCCGCGGCGGCTGTCGAGCAGCTGGAAGAAGGCACCGATCGCAGGGGCGGCCGCGAGCAGGACTCCGACGGACAGTCCGGTGAGGACGAGCACTCCGCGCAGGGCCCGGGCCAGGGTGGCGCCGACCTCCTCGCCCGCACCGGTCCGGGAGGCGAGCGCCGGGAAGGCGCTGACGGCAACGGGAACGGCGAGGACGGCATACGGGAGGACGTAGACGGCCTGGACGTACTGGTAGACCGGGAACGCCCCGCGGTCACCGCTGTGGTTCGTGAGCCACATCGTGGCGAGGACGGCGGCCTGCTGCGCGAGCAGGGCGACGATGCCGGCACCGGCGAGCCCACCGATCCGCTTCGCGTCGCTGGGTGCGAGCCGCAGGGACGGGCGCCATCGCCAGCCGGTGCGCAGCGCCGGGACGACGAGCGGGAGCGAGAGCGCGACGACGCCGAGCGTCGTTCCCCACCCGAGCACCGTGAGCGCCTCGTCACCCACCCGCGACGGCGCGGTCTCGCCGTTGGTGAGCGAGCCGTACCAGAGGTAGGACGCGAGGACGACGACCGACGACAGCAGCGGCGCGAGGGCGGCCATGAGGAAGCGGCGGTGGGCCTGGAGGAGCCCGGTGAGGATGATGCCGATGCCGTAGAGGGGCAGCTGGATCGCGAAGATCCGGAGCAGCCGGGCACCGACCTCGCGGGCCTGCGGGTCGAAGTCCTCGACCATGAGCTCCGAGATCGCCGGCGCGGCGACCCAGAGCAGGAGCGCCAGGGGCACGAGCACGACCAGCGCCCAGGTGAGCAGGACCGAGGCGATGCCGTCGGCTCGCTCGCGCTCCCCCGCGCCGAGCCAGTGGGCGATGAGCGGGACCGCGACCGCCGCGAGGATGCCGCCTGCCGCGACCTCGAACAGGACGTTGGGCAGGGCGTTGACGCTCTGGTAGACCTCGCCGACGCCTCGCGCGCGCACGGAGTCGGCGAAGACGAAGATCCTCGCGACGCCGGCGAAGCGGGCGAAGAGGGTGGTGACGGCGATGAGTCCCGCGGCACCGGCGATGCCGGCCGCGGCTCGACGCGCGCTCATCGCTGGGGTCGCCCGAGGGCGTCGAGGCGGCGCAGCACGTCGTTGCCCTCGATGACCTTGCTGAACGAGACCTTCTCGGACAGGACGGTGAGCCCGGCGGTCACCGCGAGCACGGCCAGCCGGCCCCTCAGCCCGGTGCGCTCGACGATCGCGAGGCCGATGAGGGCACCGGCGGCGTTGGCCCCCGTGTCGCCGAGCATCGAACGGCCCGCCAGGTCGTCCGGCAGCGTCCCGGCTGCGGCGCCGAGGGCGGCCGCGGCGGTGGCGGCACCCGTCGCCCCGGGCGGGAGCAGCGCGGTCAGGCCGGCCATCACCGTGACCTTGAGGGTGCGCCCCGGGCGCAGGTCGAAGAGGTTGGCAAGGTTGGCGGCACCCGCGACGGCGGCGCCCCCCACGAGGGTGGCCATCAGGCCGGGTGCTGGGCTGCCCCCGGCGCGGAGTCCGGCCGCTGCTCCTCGGGTGCGCCGGTCGGCGAGGGCCGCGGCGGCGAGGCCGGTGGCCCCGATCCCGACGATCTTGATGGCGCCGGTGGTCACCTCGCCGCGCGCGAGGGCGCCGAGGTGGCCCTTGAGGCCCTTGCTCGCTGAGTCGCCGGCGAGGTCGTCGAGGGCGCCGAACGCCGCCGAGCCCAGGCTCGCGACGACGCCGGGTGCGGCCGGGGAGCCGCCCGCCACAGCACCGGCCGCAGCGGCGATGGCGAGGATGGGGCCCTCGAGCAGGGTGACGGTGTCCCCCGCGTGGTTGGTCCGCTCCCACGGGGCTCGCACGTCCTCGGGCAGCGCACGGCGCAGCGCGGAGAGTCCTCCCGCTGTCGCCGCGGCGACGAGGGCGGCGACGACGGGACGTCGGCTCACGGCGCGGGGATCGGCGGGTAGGCGGCGGAGACGCCGTCACCGAGGCCGTACTGGCCGACGCCGCCTCCGTTCTGCTGGGCGAGGGCGTAGGCGACGCTCACCTGGCCCAGGGGCAGGCTGATGTCGTCCACGGTCGAGAGGTTGCGGGCCGTCGTGGCGTCACCGCGAGCGGCTCGCACGACCGAGGACGCGCCGGCGAACCCCGACACGCCCACGTCGGAGGCGAGGACAGCGCCCTTGCCGGCCCGGTCCAGGGCTGCGGCGAGGCCCGCGAGGCGGTTGGCCGCTCGGTCGCGGTCAGCGGCGACATCGCCCTTGATGAGCCCGCCCACGAGGACGGCGTTCCCGGCCCGCTGGAGGTCGGCGCTGTCGACGTCGATGAGGTTGGCGCCGGTCAGGGCGTCGAGCGCCCGCTTGCCCGCGTCGGTGACCGCACCACCGGACGTGGAGACGAGCGCCGCCCCGAGGACGTCGTCGAGGGGGGCCGAGTCGGAGGGCGCGGCCGAGGGCAGTCCCAGTGAGCGGCGCAGCTCGGTCGCGAGCTTGGACTGCGACGAGGAGGCGTCGTTGTCGTCCGGGACCCAGGCGTCCTCGACGGTGGTGCGCGAGACGACGGTCGCACCGGACGCCGTGATCGTGTCGGCGATCTCCTTGACGTCGTCGGCGTCGGCCCCCGGGAGGACGACGAGGGCGACCGTGCCACCGCTGAGGGTCCCGCCCACGAGCCGGGCACGGGCGTCGGCGGTGAACTCGTCACGCGACGCGCCTGCCTTGCGGGCGGCGTCGAGCTCGGTCCGCAGGGCGCTGCGGTCCTCGCGCAGCTGGGTGACCTCCTGCGTGAGGGTGTCGCCGATCTGTCCCTTGAGCGGGCCCGCACCGAGCACGATCCCCACGGCCAGGGCCATGAAGATCGAGACGATCGAGACGAGGTGGTAGCGGAAGTCGATCACGTGAAGATTCCTCCGAGAGCGGACCAGAGATCGTCGAGGCGGGCGCCGAGGACCTGGAGCAGGACCTTGCCTCCGGGCGTGGCCCAGAGCGCGGCGGTCAGGGCGCAGAGGCCGACGAGGATCATGAGGGCGAGCCAGGTGCCCGAGATGCGCGAGCGGTAGAGCCTGCTCACACCCTTGGCGTCGACGAGCTTGCCGCCGACCCGCAGGCGGGTGAGGAAGGTGCTGGCCATGCCGGCGCGGCCCTTGTCGAGGAACTCCACCAGGGTGGCGTGGGTGCCCACGGCGACGATGAGCGTGGCGCCCTTGTCGTCGGCGAGGAGCATGGCGACGTCCTCGCTCGTGCCGGTCGCCGGGAAGACGACCGGCTCGACGCCGAGCTCACGCACGCGCTCCAGCCCGGGCGCTCGTCCGTCGCGGTAGGCGTGCACGACGACCTCGGCGCCGCAGCGCAGGGTGGCGTCGGAGACCGAGTCCATGTCGCCGACGATGAGGTCGGGCTTGTGGCGCGCCTCGACGATCGCGTCGGCTCCGCCGTCGACCCCGATGAGGATCGGCTTGTACTCGCGGATGTAGGACCGCAGCATCTGCAGGTCCTCCTTGTAGTGGTAGCCGCGCACGACGATGAGCACGTGACGACCCTCGAGGTCGGTCTCGATGTCGGGGACGCCGACGCCGTCGAGCAGCAGCGCACGCTCCTGCTTGAGGTACTCCATCGTGTTCGCGGCGAAGGCCTCGAGCTGGTTGTTGAGCCCGGACCGCGCCTCGCTCATCGACTCCGTGATGATCGCTGCGTCGAGCGCGGTGCCCGTCGCGACCACCGTGTCGCCGGCCAGCAGCTCGTTGCCCTCGAGCCGGACGACGGTTCCCTCGTCGAGCGTCATGACGTCCTCGCCGACGGCGTCGAGCAGCGGGATGCCCGCGGCGAGCAGGATCTCGGGGCCGAGGTTCGGGTAGCGCCCCGAGATCGACTCCGCGGCGTTGACCACGGCGCTGGGACGGCAGGCCACGAGCGCCTCGGCACTCACCTTGTCGATGTCGATGTGGTTGATGACCGCGACGTCGCCGGCCTTGAGCCGCTTCGTCAGGTCCTTGGTGCGGGGGTCGACTCGTGCGGGACCGCTGACACCGGCGGGTCCGGAGTCGCGATCACGGCGGAGGCGGGTCGTGAAGGGCATCCCTCCCATCGTGCCACGCTGACACGGCGCGGCCGTGCACGGCCGCGCCGCGCGAGGGTGCCCGGAGCCGTTGTCGCCGAGCCTGGTCGAGGAGCCGCCTCGCTCGACCTGCCGCCTCGGTCGGGCTGGTCAGGCCGGGGTGCGACCGAGGTCGCTCAGGCCGGGGTGCGACCGAGGTCACTCAGCAGGTCGCGGGCGTGCTCGAGTGCCGCGTCGCTCTCGCTGCCGGCCATCATCCGCGCGAGCTCGCTCACCCGCTCCTCCCCCACGACCCGGCGCACGCCGCTGCGGGTGACCTTGCCGTCGTCGGCCTTGGAGACGACGAGGTGGTTGTCGGCGTGGGCCGCGACCTGCGCGAGGTGGGTGACGACGATGACCTGGGCGCTGGCAGCCAGCGCGGCGAGCCGGGCGCCGACGTCGAGCGCGGCACGACCTCCGACGCCCGAGTCGACCTCGTCGAAGACGAACGTCGGCACCGCACGCGTGCTGTCGGCCTTGGCGGTCGCCACCTCGATGGCGAGCATCACCCGGGACAACTCACCGCCGGAGGCCACCTTGCTCACGCTGCGCGGGGTGCTCCCGAGGTTGGCCGCGAGCCCGATCTCGACGTCGTCGGCGCCGTGCGGCCCGAGGCGTCCGGGCTGCTCGACGCTGATGACGACCGTGGCCGAGCCCATGGCCAAGTGCTTGAGCTCGTCGCTGATCCGCTTCGACAGCGCCTTGGCCGCCTTGGTGCGGGCGGCGCTGAGGTCGGCGGCGGCCGCGGCGCGCTCCTGCTCGAGCTCGGTGACCCGTGCCTCGAGGCTGGTGATGCGGTCGTCGTCGCCCTCGAGTTCGAGGACCCGGCGCGACGCCGACTCGCCCCACGCGAGGACCTCGTCGACCGTCTCGCCGTAGCTGCGGGTGAGGTCGGACAACGCCGCGCGACGGGTCTGCACCCACTCGAGCCGGCCGGGGTCGAGGTCGACGTCGGCGACGTAGGCCGACAGGTCGGAGGCGAGATCGGTGACGAGGTGCGAGACCTCGACGAGGCGTCGCTCGAGGTCGGCGAGCGCGGGGTCGTTGGCGCTCACCTGGCTCAGGGCGGCGCGGGCGGCCGCGAGCTCACCCATGACACCGGCGTTGCCACCGCCGATGGCGTCGTCGTCACCGGCGAGCAGCGACTGGGCCTGCGCGGAACCGGAGCGGAGCTCCTCGGCGTGGGCGAGCCGCTCGTCCTCGGTGCGCAGGTTCACGTCCTCACCGGGCTGCGGCTCGAGGGCCTCGATGCGCTCGAGCCCCCGGTGGAGCAGGTCGAGCTCCTGGGCCCGCTCGCGGGCCGCGGTGCGCAGGGTCTCGAGCTCGGTCACGGCAGCCGCGTGGGCGGCATACACGCTGTCGTATGCCGTCCGCACCCGTCCCAGCGCCGCTCCACCGAACGTGTCGAGAAGCTCGCGGTGCTCCTCCGGGCGGCGCAGTCGCCACTGGTCGGCCTGTCCGTGGACGGCGACGAGGTGCTCGCCCAGCTCGCCGAGCACCCCGACGGGGGCACTTCGGCCGCCGACGTGGGCGCGGGAGCGTCCTTCGCCACTCACCGACCGGACGAGGACGAGGCTCTCGTCGACGTCGCCTCCGGCCTCGGCGGCGCGGGTCGCGGCCGGGTGGTCGGAGGGCACGTCGAACACGCCCTCGATGACGGCCCGGTCGGCGCCCTCGCGCACGAGACCGGAGTCGGACCGCGCGCCGAGGAGCAGCCCGAGGCTCGTGACCACCATCGTCTTGCCGGCACCGGTCTCACCGGTCAGCACGGTCAGACCCGGCCCGAACTCGATGAGCGACTCATCGATGATGCCGAGATCCTTGATCCTGATCTCCTGGAGCACGTGTGGGTCAGCCCGCCTCGGGGTCGGACCCGTTGGCGCGGCGCGCGGCGCCTCGCCAGCCGTGCACGGAGAGGTCGAACTTCTCCACGAGGCGGTCGGTGAACGGGGAGGCGGTGAAGCGCGCGAGCCGCACCGGGTCGCTGCTGCGATGGACCTGGATGCGGGCACCGGGCGGGAGGTCGACGGCGCGTCGCCCGTCGCACCACACGACACCGGACCCCTGGGTGCCGGGGACGACCTCGACGGCGAGCTGGCTCTCGGGGCCCACGACGAGGGGCCGGGCGAAGAGCGCGTGCGCGCTGATCGGGGCGAGCAGGAGGGCCTCGACGTCGGGCCAGACGACGGGTCCACCCGCGGAGAACGCGTATGCCGTCGACCCCGTCGGCGTGGCCATGACGACCCCGTCGCAGCCCCAGGTGGAGAGTGGCCGCCCGTCGATCTCGATGGTGAGCTCGATCATCCGCTCACGCGACGCCTTCTCGACGGTCACCTCGTTGAGGGCCCAGCTCTCGAAGACGGTCTGCCCGTCGTGGAAGGCGGTGACCTCGAGGGCCATGCGCTCCTCGACGGCATAGCTGCGCTCGACGATCCGCTCGACCGTGACGTCGAGGTCGTCACGCTCGACCTCCGCGAGGAAGCCGACGTGACCGAAGTTCACGCCGAGCAGCGGGACCCCGGAGCCCCGCGAGAGCTCGGCCGCGCGCAGGATCGAGCCGTCACCGCCGAGGATGCAGACGAGCTCGCACCCGGCGGTGGGATCTGCAGGGTCGGCGGCGACGAGGTCGGCCTCGCCCTCGAGCGGGGTGCCGAGCATCTCGTCGCTGATGACGGCCACCGAGACGCCGGCGGCGGTGAGCCGCTTGACGACTCCGAGGGCGTGGTCGTGCACCTCGGGGCGCGACGGGTGGACGACGAGCAGGATGCGGCGCGGCTGGCTCATGGTCACCCTCCCTTGCTCAGGCCCCGAACGGCTGCGGTCAGTGCGTTGGGGTCCATCGTGCCCGAGACCCCCGACCGTGCCCACAGGAGGTACTCGGTGTTGCCCTCTCCCCCGCTGATCGGGCTCCGCTCGAGACCGTTGACGCCGAGGCCCGCCTCGGCGGCCGCCGCGAGGACGTCGGTCAGGGCCTGCCGTCGGTGGCGCGGGTCGGTGACGATGCCGTTCTTGCTCAGGCGCCCGCGGCCCACCTCGAACTGCGGCTTGACGAGCAGCACCACGTCAGCGCCCGGGCGCGCCAGCGCCGCGATCGGTGCCAGGACGAGGGTGAGCGAGATGAATGACAGGTCGCCGACGACGAGGTCGAAGGTGCCGCCGAGGTCGTCGGGTGTGACCTCGCGGATGGACGTGCCGCTGCGCTCGGTCACCCGAGGGTCGTCGCGGAGCTGCGCCACGAGCTGTCCGTGTCCGACGTCGAGGGCCACGACGTCGGCAGCACCCCGGGCGAGGAGCACCTGGGTGAAACCGCCGGTCGAGGCGCCGACGTCGAGGCAGTGAGCACCCTGCGCGTCGAGGCCCCGCGCCTCCCACGAGGTGAAGGCGTGCTCGAGCTTGTGCGCGGCGCGCCCGACCCACCTGGGCCGGTCCTCGGAGACGTCGATCGGCGTCGTCTCGTCAGTGGCCGACGCGGCCTTGCTCGCGACACGGCCGCCGACGGTGACGAGACCGCTCTCGATGAGCTCGCGAGCCTCGCCGCGTGACCGGGCGAGCCCGCGACGGACGAGCTCGGCGTCGAGCCGAGCGATGTCAGCCCCCGAGGTCGCCGAGGCGACCCTGGAGGGTGCGCTGGACCTGCTCGCCGCGTTCGACCTGGGCGTCGAGGTCGTCCTCGGGTGCCTCGGCGAGGTCCCGGAGTGCGGCGTCGATGACCAGGTCACCCGTCTCGGGTGCCGGGGTCTGCGTCGAACCGCCGTCCGTGTCCTCGGGCCCGGGCGCGTCGGTGTCGGTCGGTGCGGACCCCGCCCGGTCGGGCTCGGCCTGGCTGCCCTCGCCGACGTCCTGGACCTGGCTGCTCTCGCCGACGTCGTCCTGGACCTGGCTGGCGTCGGCCCCGTCGGTGGCGGCCTGGTCGGTGGCGGCCTCGCCGCTCTCGCCCGAGTCGGGCTCGGCCGGCTCGCCGTTCTCGTGGAGGTGCTCGCTCACGCGCTGCCCGCCGTGGACGTGGTCGAACCCGTCGACGACGCCGCCTTCGTCGTCGAGGTCTTCTTCGCCGGAGACTTCTTCGCGGTGGACTTCTTCGTGGCGGTCTTCTTCGCCGTCGACGCCGTGTTCGTGGTGGACTTCTTGGCGGTCGACGCCTTCTTGGCGGGAGCCTTCTTCGCCGCGGAGGACGTCTTGGCCGGAGCCTTCTTGGCAGCACCCGCACTCGACGGTGACGACGAGGCGGCCGACGACCTCGTGGACGTGGACTTCTTGGCCGGGGACTTCTTGGCCGGGGACTTCTTGGCCGGGGACTTCTTGGCGGCGGACTTCCTGGCGGTCGACGCCTTCTTCGCCGGTGCCTTCGAGGCCGACGACGTCGCGGACGCCGACTTCTTGAGCGCCGAACGTGCCGGGCGCTGCGACGGAGCCGGGGCGACCCCAGGGGCGACGTCCGCAACGGTCGCTCCAGCGGTGTCGGCCACCGTGGCGACGCCCGTCGCGGCGCTCGAGGCGGCGCTGCTCGACCGACCTGCCAGCGACCCGGCGAGTTCCTCGACCTGGCTGCGCAGGGCGTGCACGGTGTCGGTCACCGAGGAGAGCTCCTGCTGCAGGGTGGCGACGTCGAGTCGGCCCACGGCCTTGTCGACCTCGGAGCGCACCAGCGCGACCAGGTTCTTGCGGTTGGTGTTCGCCGCTGCGAAGAGGTCGTCGGCGAGGCGACTGGCCTGCTTGGTGACCTTCTTGGCTGACAGGTCGTTGTTGGTCAGGGCGACGAGCTCGGCGGCTGCGTCCTTGGCAGCGCTCCGCGTCATCTCGCCGAGTCCGGAAGCGAGCTCGACGTATCCCTTGATCGACCGCTGGGCCATGGAGTCCTCCTGTGCGTCGTGGTGGTTTCGCCACACGCTACTCGTGAGTGTGCTCGCGCAGAGGGCGAGTCACTCCGTGAGTGCGGCGAGTTCCGCGGGCAGCGGACGGCTGACGTCGACGCCTGCGGAGGCGTTGTCACGCGCCTCCCACTCCCTCCGCAGCGCCGCCGACGCCGGCTCGAGGTCGTCGACCTCGGCGAGCAGGGCCCGCAGGTCTCGGGCAACCCAGGTCGGGCGAGCCTCGGGCGCCGCGGCGACGGCGTCGTGGACCCCGTGCACACCGGTGAGCACGAGCAGCGATTCCATCCCGGCCTCGTGGGCGCCCTCGATGTCGGTCTCGAGACGGTCACCGATCGCCAGGACGCGTTCGGGCGCGACCCCGAGGCGCTCGGCGCACATGAGGTACAGCGGCTCGTCGGGCTTGCCGGCGACGAGGTCCGGACCGCGCCCGACCGCCGCCCCGACAGCGAGGACGAGGGCGCCGTTGCCCGGCGCGTAGCCCTGCGCCGTGGGCAGCGTGTGGTCGGTGTTCGTGGCGAGCCACAGCGCGCCCTGCTGGACGGCATATGCCGCCTGCGCCAGGTCGTCCGCAGTGACGTCGGCACCGTAGCCCTGCACCACCGCGACCGGTTCCTCACCCGCGGTGGTCACGGGGACGTATCCCCTCTCCCGGAGCGCCTCAGCCACGCCGCCTCCCCCGACGGCCAGCACGGATGCGCCGACCGCGACGTGCTGCGTGAGCAGCCATGCGGCGGCCTGGCTGCTCGTCGCCACGGCTGTGTCCCGTACCGACAGTCCCAGCCGGCGCAGGTGTGCTCCCACGTCAGCGGGTGACCGGGATGCGTTGTTGGTCGCGTACTGGATGGGTATGCCGGCCGCAGACAGTGAGTCGACGGCATACGGGACCGCGGGGTCCCCGCGGTAGACGACCCCGTCGAGGTCGCAGACGATCGCGTCGTAACGGTCGACGAGCCTCACTCGTCGCCCTCGTCCTCCTCGTCGGCGCCGTCGAGCAGGTCGGTCATGCTCACGCCGTCCAGCTCCTCGAGGCGCTCGACCGCATCGGTCTCGTACTCCTCGTCGGCCTCGGCGGCCTTCTCGAACCACTCCCGCGCCTCATCGGCGCGACCGAGACCCAGCAGGGTGTCGGCGTAGGCGTAGGCCAGGCGGGGCTGGTTGGACTTCTTGAGCTGGGGAATCTGCAGGGCGACGAGCGCGGCGTCGGTCTGGCCCAGGTCGCGGCGGATCCCCGAGATGACGATGGCCAGCTCGACCTTCTCCTGCGTGGGGAGTCGACGAGCCTCCGGCGACTGCGCGAGGTCGAGCGCACGCTCGTGGCGACCGAGCCCTCGCTCGCAGTCGACCATGAGCGGGATGAGGTGGTCCGAGCCGCTGATCCGGCGGACCGTGCGGAACTCGCCGAGTGCACGAGCGAAGTCGCCGGTGCGGTAGGCGACCATGCCCAGTGCCTCGCGCGCGGCAGGCACCCGGCCGGCCCGGCGCACAGCCGTCTCGGCGTGGGCCATGGCGCCGTCGAAGTCCTCGGCCTCGAGCAGGGCCGCGACCATGACGAGGTGCTGGGCCACCCCGTCCGCGTTCTCCTTGCTCAGGGTTCGCAGCTGGTGGTGCACCGAGCGGTCGAGCTCCTTGCCGGTGACCCCGTCCGGGATCCTGGGCTCGGGGCGACGCGGGCTCTTGGGTGCGAGACGGGGTCCGCCGCGCTCGCCTTCGCGCTCGGCACCGCCACGAGGAGGGCGGCCTCCGTCGCGACGGTCGTCCCGGCCGCCCGAGCGGGCCGGCCCACCAGAGCGCGCGGGTCCCCCGGAGCGTCGGTCGTCACGCTCGGGGCGCCCGGCACCACTCCGTCGGTCATCACGCTCGGGGCGCCCGGCACCACTCCGTCGGTCGTCACGCTCGGGGCGCCCGGCACCACTCCGTCGGTCGTCACGCTCGGGGCGCCCGGCACCACGAGGTCCACGTCCGCTGGCATCACGACCGCGCGAGCTGCCCCCGCTGCCGGGGCCTCCCCGACGGGAGTCGTCTCGCCCACCTTCACGGCGCGGTCCACGGGTCTCGTCGGTCATCGATGCCTCCAGGCAGATCGGGCGGCGTGGGACGCCGCAGGAGCAGGTGCAGTCTAGGGCCCGGTCGCACAGGGCGGTCGAGGTGACCGACCCTGCCGTCGGGCGCACTTTCGGTGTGCAATTGACAGG